>QFCE01002132.1_pt1 | contig 489898 bp, 402 predicted proteins | sample 5346091 | NCBI WGS metagenome assembly QFCE01 (sample SAMN09062252, study PRJNA434731) | Human gut metagenome, whole genome shotgun sequencing project. | isolation source: stool timepoint A chromium assembly | host: Homo sapiens | collected 2015 | reverse complement strand
CATCGCCGCCCATCACGGTGTGTCGCCCTCCCGCATCATCGTGGGCGACCATTCGCCTTGACGATACGGGCGGAAAAAAGGAAACTTCCTCCTTTACAACCATAGAAGGAACTTGCCATGTCTCCCATCCCCATGCGTTCATTGGTCCGGGGCTTCAAGCCCTACACGGCAGGGCTCTCCATCGACGAGATCCGCGAGAAGTACGGCATCGAACGGGTCATCAAGCTCGCCAGCAATGAAAACCCTCTCGGAACCTCTCCGCTGGTCCAGCATACGCTGGAAACGCATGTCGGACTGGCATTCCGCTATCCGCAGGCCGGAAACCCCCGCCTTGTGAAGGCCATCGCCGCCCATCACGGTGTGTCGCCCTCCCGCATCATCGTGGGCGACGGCTCCGATGAAGTCATCGACCTGCTGTTCCGCATTTGCGTCGAGCCGGGCGTGAACAATGCGGTCGCCTTCATGCCCTGCTTCGGCATCTATACGACGCAGGCCGCCCTGTGCGGCGTGGAGCTGCGCCAGACCCCGGTGAACGCCGACTTCTCGTTCCCGTGGGACAACCTGCTCAAGCTGGTGGACGACAAGACGTCGCTCGTGTTCGTCACCACGCCCGACAACCCGTCCGGGTACACGCCTCCGGTGGCGGAACTCGAAACGCTGGCGAAGGCGCTGCCCGACACCTGCCTGCTCGTGCTGGACGAAGCCTATATGGACTTCACCGACGACGAGGCGGATTACTCGCTGGCGAAGCGGCTGGACGAATTCCCCAATGTGATCATTTCGCGCACGTTCTCCAAGAGCTTCGGCATGGCCGGGCTCCGCCTCGGCTACGCCATCGTGCCCGAGGAGCTTGCCGATCACTATTGGCGGGTGCGCCTGCCTTTCTCGGTGAACCTGATGGCTGAAGAGGCCGGGATCGCCACGCTGCAAGACGTGGCGTTCCACGACGAGACCGTGCGGGTGGTCCGCGAGGGCCGCGCGTGGCTCACCGGTGAGCTCACGAAGCTCGGATGCCGCGTGTTTCCTTCCCAGTCGAACTTCCTCATGTTCGAGCTTCCGGCGGACGGCCCCAACGCCGCTTCCCTGTTTGAAGATCTGTTGCGGCGCGGGATCATCCTGCGTCCGCTGACCAGCTACGGCCTGCCCCGGAACCTCCGCGTCTCCGTGGGGACGGCTGAAGAAAATACTATGCTTATCAATGCAATGCGGGAACTGCTGTAATCATGAAGTGTCTGCCTATCATCACATTGGACGGCCCCGCCGGGGTCGGCAAATCCACCCTCGCCAAGCGCCTCGCCACCATTCTCGGGATTCCCTATCTGGACACCGGCGCCATGTTCCGCACCATAGCCCTGCGCCTCGGGCCGGGCGCGGAAGCGTTGCCGGAAGACGAATTGCGGGCGCGCTGCAAAGCCTTCCGCTTCAAGCTGCAGGGCGGCGGGGAACATTCCGTATTGCTGTGCAACGGTGTGCCCGTGGGCCCCGAAATCCGTACCGAAGAAGTCGGGCGGCTCGCTTCGCGCCTCGCCACGTCCACGGTGGTCCGCGACTGCCTGAAAGAAGCGCAGCGGTCGCTCGGGGAGTCCGGTCTCGTCGCCGAAGGCCGCGACATGGGGACCGTGGTGTTCCCCACGGCGCGGTTCAAGTTCTTCCTTGACGCGCGGCCGGAAGTGCGCGGAATGCGCCGTTTTGAGGAGTTGCAGGCCAAGGGCGAGCCCGCCGATCTCGCGCAGATCACCGAAATGATCCGCCAACGCGACGACATGGACCGCAACCGGGCCGTTGCGCCTCTCAAACCCGCCGCCGATGCCGTGATCGTCGATACCTCGGATCTCGGCATTGAAGGCGTCCTGAAGGTGCTGACGGATACGGTCGCGGCCTCCTCGGAGCGTATCGTGCGGGAAGTGCGCTATTGCCCGAAAGATGCCGCCGAAGGCGCCGTTTCCGGGATGCGCGACGCCGCGTTTTCCCACATGGCCGGGGACGGTTCCATCAGCATGGTGGATGTGGGGAGCAAGAATATCACCAGGCGCGTCGCTATCGTGCGCGGGGCTGTGGAGATGAACGCCCATACGCTCGGCCTGCTCAAGGAGCACGCCCTGCCCAAGGGCGACGTGCTGGTCACGGCGCAGGTCGCCGGGATTATGGCGGCGAAGCGGACTTCGGAGCTCATCCCGTTGTGCCATCCCGTGCCGCTGAGTTTTGTGGACGTGCGTTTTGAGATTCAGGATGAGCCGCCCGCCGTGCTGATCGAATCCGAAGCCCGGACGAGCGACCGCACCGGGGTGGAGATGGAAGCCATCATCGCCGCTCAGGTCGCTGCTGCAACCATTTACGACATGTGCAAGGCCGTTCAGAAGGATATGGTTATCCGCGACGTGCGGCTTGTGCACAAATCCGGGGGGCGCACGGGCACGTTCGAGCGCCGCGAGTCCTCCGGGGAGCGGACCTGATCATGCTGGCCTATCCGAACATCAGCCCGGTCGCCCTGAGCCTTGGCCCCGTGCAGGTCCACTGGTACGGGCTTATGTATCTGTTCGCCTTTCTGGCCGGATGGGGGCTGGCGCGTTGGCGCGCGTCCCGTCCCGCGTGGATTGCGGCGGGCTGGAATGGGCAGAAGGTCGACGATCTGTTGACGTGGATCATGCTCGGCGTGGTGGCGGGCGGACGCCTTGGGTATGTGCTGTTTTACGATTTGCCCGTGTACCTCGATCAGCCGTCCGAGATTTTCAAGATCTGGAACGGCGGCATGTCGTTTCACGGCGGCCTCATCGGCGTATTGCTGATGGGCTGGTGGTGGAGCCGCCGCAACAAGAAGAAGTTCATGGACGTGGTGGACTTCGTCGCTCCTCTCGTTCCGCCGGGACTCTTCTTTGGGCGCATCGGGAATTTCATCAACGGCGAGCTTTGGGGCGGGGTTACGGATGGCCCCTTGGGGATGGTGTTTCCTACGGGCGGCCCGCTGCCGCGCCATCCTTCGCAGTTGTACGAGGCCGGGCTTGAAGGTCTGGTCTTGTTCGTCGTCCTGTGGGTCTATTCGTCCAGGATCCGTCCCACCGGGCGCGTTTCCGGCCTGTTCGCGGTGTTGTACGGCGTGTTCCGTTTTGCCGTGGAGTTTGTCCGCCAGCCAGATCCCCAGCTCGGCTATCTGGCTTTCGGCTGGCTCACGATGGGGCAGCTTTTGTGTGTTCCTTTGCTTATCGCGGGGCTCTGGCTGTTGTTCAGGCCTGTGAAATAATGAGGCATTGGGGAGGGGAAGGGGAACCTTTCTGGAGAAAGGTTCCCCTTCCCCTCCCCAAACCCCTCCCTTTCCCCTCCCAAGACTTTCGCGTTTATTGAATCCCTGTTGGCCGGATTTCCCGCCGATGGGATGCCGGGCGTTCTCTTTTGGGGAAGGGCGTTTTTTCAGGGGAGCGGGGCTGTTTTGGCTGGATGGCGGAATATGGAGAAAGGGCTTGTGGAGCCGCCCTGCGCTGTTGACAAGGGATGCTGTTTCAGGGCACTGTAACGGGTCATTGAATCCAACGCCTTTTGCAGAGGTGTGGACATACATCAAGGATTTTTTTGAGGAGGCTCCATGGCGAAAGAAGATGCCATTGAAGTTGACGGCGTGGTCCAGGAAGCGTTGCCGAACGCGATGTTTCTTGTTGAGCTTGAAAACGGGCACACGGTGCTCGCCCACATTTCCGGCAAGATGCGCAAGTTTTATATCCGCATCCTGCCCGGCGACCGGGTCAAGGTGGAACTTTCCCCCTACGATTTGACCCGTGGGCGGATCACCTACCGTATGAAGTAGTCCCGTCCGGCGTTGATTTCTCTTCCCCGTGGTATGTTGTACCGCGGGGTTTTTGTGTTTGGCGCGTAACGGGGAAGATATGGAAGACAGAGAGATCCGTAAGGTTCTGGACGTGCTGGATAATGCGGGCATCCGTTACCGCATGGTTTCGCATGATCCCGTGTATACCATCGAAGAAATGGAGCGCCTGCATCTTGATGCGGATGCCGAGATCGCCAAGAATCTTTTTCTGCGCGATGCGCGGGGCAAGCGCCATTTCCTTGTTGTCCTGTGCAGCTGTAAGACTGTGGATCTCAAGGAGCTGCGGGGGCAACTCGGAACGAGCGCCCTGTCCTTTGCCTCGGAAGATCGGCTGAAACGCTTTCTGGGGTTGGAAAAAGGGGCCGTGACGCCCTTGGGGATCCTGAATGACGAGGCCCGCGCCGTGGAAGTGCTCTTTGACCGCGATCTCGCCGGGCTCCCTTCACTCGGCGTCCATCCCAACCGCAACACCGCCACCGTCTTCCTGGCGTTCTCCGATCTGGAATCCCTGATCCGCAGCCACGGCAATTGCGTTTCCTTCGTGGCCATCTGAACCTCGGACAGCTTCGTTTTCCGCCTTTGCCAGCCTCTCTCTCTCTCTCCCTCTCTTACATGCTTGAAGGGAGGAAGGAACACGGTTCCCTCCCCCCTTCAACAATTCCTTCTTCCTCAGACGACTATTCGGCGGACTCTTCCCCTTCCTGAAGGAAGAGTTCGATGCGGTCGCTGCCCGGAGCGATGCGGATATCCGCGCTCAGTTCCTTGCAGGCGGCTTGCGCTTCATTCTGCTCTTTCTTGGCATCCTTTTCGCGGCATTCGGGCGAACCGGGTTCGAAATGCGTGTCATAGGGATCGGCGTTCGGAACCGTCAGCTGGGCAAGCATGTTCCGGATGGCTTCTTTGCGGACGGCGGGATCGGGGCTGAGGATCGGATCATCCATATACACGGGGCCGTCGTCGCCGAGCGCCACGTGTTTGTATGCCCTGCCGGACAGCGCGGAAAACAGTTTCTCCAACGCCCCTTCGCTGAGCGGCGTGGTCAGGGACAAACCTATGATGTTGGTTTCCGCATCCTTGTAAAGGGAGATGATCCCGTGCCAGACGACCCCGTCGCTGACCATCGCGGTCTTGATCGAGAAGTTCTGGCTGTCGTTGTAGCTTTCCCGGCGCAGCGGGATGCCGTACATGAGGCACTCCTGTTCGCTCATGCCGCCTTTGAAGGTATCGAGCAGCCGCCCGATGGGGACGACTTCCGGAGGGTTCCGGTCGGGATCGCGTTCAAGATCGCGGTCCTTTTCCTCGCCATCGGCGATGAACAGCGGCTCGGCCTTCCGGTAGACCTCAAGCGTGGGGTCGGGCATACAGCTCGTGTCGAGCAGATCCTCCCCTTGGAGCTCCTGCTTGATCGGAAAACTCAGGAGATAGTCGCCCATGTCCGCTTCAAGAAAGAAGCAAGGGTCTTCGGGCAGCGTGACGGCGGCTTTCTGCTCCATGTCCAGATGCCCGGTGAGCTTCCGCTCGATCCAGTGCTGTTGGGGGTCCTGACACCAAAGGGAAAAGCCTTCGACGGGATAGTCCATATGGTTGGCAATCGTCGCGGCGGACGCCGCAGTCCCCCCCGCCATGAAGACGGCCAGCGTGAGCAGCGCAATGAACCGGAAGCGTTTGCGCACGCCGCTTTCTACGCGTCCCGGATCGCATGGGAGGCCCGCCGGGGAGACGCGGCGGACGCCGGGCATGTAAGGCAAGTTCATGGAACCTCCTACAAATGGAAAGGGTTCTTTCTCCGAATACATGCAGCCTGTATACCATAAATGCAAGCAGGAACTGAAATCGTTTTTTATCTTTTTGTATCAAGAGATTAGCGTAATTGAATCTCTACTTGCGCCGTTCCGCTCCGCACGTCGGGGAGGCCGCCCTTGGAGGCGATGTTCACGCGTTTTCCCAACCCTGGCCCGTGCTTCAGGAGAAAGGCGCGCACTTCTTCCGCGCGGCTGCGGGCCAGCGCTTCCAGGTCCGCTTGCGTTACGGTTTCAAGCGCTTGCAGCTTCTGCTCCATGATGTCCGGCTCCTCATTGCCTTTGGCTTTACGCCCGGCGGGGGAGGCCTTGTAAACGTGCAGCAGGAAGCGTTCGTACTCGCCGGATGACAACTTTGTGGCGCCAACGGGGTTGGCTGCCCGCTGTTTGGCGGGCAGGGCGGCGTACTGCCGGGCCTGCACCTTGCGGAGGACCCGCAGGCGTTTCAGGCCGCGCGTGTCGCTGGCTGGCTCATACATGCCGATGAGTTCGATTTTGACGCGAGGGCGCTCTTCAAGCGCTTTGGCGATGCGCTTGAGGCGCCCTTGGGCGGCGGGGTTGATGCGGGTGTCGCCGGGAGGGAAGGCGATGACCTGAAGCGCTGGATCGCCCGGCGTCACGAGCCCGATGATGCCGCCGAGCAGCGCGAAGGGTGAGGTCACGACCTTGGTGAACAGCCCGCCGAGCGCCTTGCCCACCAGCCCGCCGACCTGCAGCGCGGCGTCGTCGAGCCTCCCGGAAATGGGGAGATCCAGCGCGATGTTGCCGCGCAGATCTTCCAGCAGGGCAAAGCCGAGGGAGACGGGGTAGTCCGGCGCGCCGGGCCGTGTGTCCTTGGGGCCGAGCACGGGCTTTTCCAGCCGGATGTGGTTGTCGAGAGAGAATGTCCAGCCGGACGTGGCGAAGGCGCTTTCAAGATCAAGGCGCCCCTGCACGACGGGATACCCCAGATAGGCCCGCGTATAGGCGGAATAGCGGGCGAGATCCACGCCTTTGGCGGTGAAGGCCAGTTTGGCCGCCGGAGGGGTGGAGAACGGATTGCAGGAGCCGGACAGCGTAATGGGCGCGCCCCCGATCTGTCCGGTCAAGACGATGTCGGACAAACCCCCGGATGAGGAAAGGCCGCTGACCGTCGCGTTGATATCCTGAACGGCGGAGACGGAGCCGTGGGCCTGATCCCGGAACAGCAGGGCGGCGTCTTGAAGCCTCAGGGACGCCACGGAAAAACGGAAGGGGGAGGAGGGCTCTTGCCCCGTCTGTTTTTTCGGGACGCACTCCAGGATGTCCAGCGTCTTGTCGGCATTGAGGGCCACGTCCATGCGCAGGAGGTCCAGCAGCATTTCCTTGGCCTCGAAGCTTGAGGAAGCCGAAGAAAAGCGGAACGTGTCCGCGGAAAGGCGGCGGAGCACGGCATACACTTTCTCGGTACGGGCGTCCTTGAGCCGGAGGTCGCGCACGGTAAGGGAACCCGAAGCCTGTATGCCGAGGTCTTTCCCCTTTTCCTCTGTGATCGTGGCATTGAGGTTCGCGGAGAGCCTGCCGGACGGGGAGAGGTTTGTGGAGGCGCGCAGGGGCGGACCGAGCCATTCGAGGGGCAGATCCGCAGCGTCCATGCTGGCGGAGAAGCGCAGGGGGACGGGGCGCAATGTCCCTTTGAGGTTCAGTCTGTCGGACGATGTCCCACGGGCGCGCAGGGTCAAACTGATGGTATCGGCCAGGTCGCCGGAAAGAGGCCCGGTTTCCAGATCGAGGCTGGAGATGAGCTTTTCGGCTTTCCCTGCGGCGACATGCTCCAGCCTGCCCCCGGCGATGCGGAAACCGCCGGCCTTGAGCTTCCAGTCGGAGAGGAAGGCTTTTGCGGCGTCCGGCAGGGCGGCGGTGAACATCCCCTCGGGGAGGCGTGTTTTGAGGGCGGGAGCGGGGTTGGCTGCGGACGGCTTTGCGCCGGGGATTGCCAGCCCCATGCCGCCGGAAGAGGTCACGCGCACTTCGGGGGCTTCGACGGACAGGGTTTTGACCGAGGCGGAACGGGCTTGTGTGTCAAAATGCAGGCCATTGAAGGTGAGCGCCCGTATCCGGACGGCGGGCGAACCGGCGTCTTTCCCGGCCTTGCGGTCGGCGGCGGAAAGGCTGTTGCCGCGCCCGAAGGACAGTGCGCTCACCGAGGCTTCGGCACCGGTGACAGCGAGGGAGGTTGCTGAGGCAGGGGCGGCGGGCGTTTGGGGCGTTTTTCCGTCAGAACCGAAGCGGACGCCGCCCTTAATCGCAATGCGCCCCAGAATGTCGTTGAGGGGCGTTTCCCCAAGCAGGGGGCGGAGCACGATGAGCGGCAGGTCGTCCACCCACAGGGAGGCGTTGAGGCTCGGGGGGGTGAGCGTGCCTTCGCCGTCCACCGCGAGCACTCCTTCCGTGCTGATGCCGAAGGAGAGGCGCATGGCCGTGCGCGCGCCGGGGCGGGTCGAGTATTCCGCGATGCGTCCGTCCACGCCGGTGATCTCGATCTGCTGCGTATCCGCAAGGCTGGCGTCGACCCATGTGAAATCGGAGTTCCTGAGGATGAGGTCCGCGCCTTCCACCACGAACGGCGTTTCGGGCGAAAGGTTTTCTGGGTTCGCGTCCGTCCCGCTCAGCCAGTCCACCCAGTCGATGCGCCCGGCCTTGTCGCGGCCGACGCGCAGGTACAGGCCGTCGAGTTCCATCTCGTCCAGACGGATGCGCCGCTCGGACAGCGTAAAATCTTTCAGGGCGGCCTGCCCCCGGCGGAGCCTGCCCACAATGGTCCCTTCCGGGGTGGCGATTTCCGCATCCTCGACCTTGACCGTGCCGGACAGGCTGCTCTCCACCCGCCCCAGATGCGGCTGCGACAGGGTGAAGAGCATGTCGAGCGCCACCGTGCCGCTGTTCAGGTTCAGGGGCGTGAAATCGGACAGGTAGCGTTTGAAATGCTCCATGTGCAGCGGAGCCGTGTGGATGGCGAAGGTGGTGCGGAGCGTTTCGGCATCGGGCTCGGTGCGGCCTTCCACGTCGATGCGCGTGCCGTTGACCAGCGCGGAGAGCGTGGGCGCAAACGGGAGGTCCGCCGAGCGCAGGAGCGGGACATGAAAGTTCACGTCGCTGACCGTGTGGACCATGCCGACAGGGCCGTCGCGGAGCAGGATGGTCCCGCCTTTCAGATCAAGATCGCTCAGGGCGAAAAGCGGGGCATCAGGAGCGGTATCGGCCCCGCTCGGCGCGGGCAGCAGTTTGGAGAAGGAAAACAACCCATTGCCGAGATAGGTGATGTCGAGTACCGGATTGTATACGCGGAGGGCGGCCTGAATGGGGGCGGCGTCCGCGAAAAGCCGGAGGCGTGGCCGGATGTCCAGCCGTTCGATGGTCAGCAACGCGCCGTCGGGCGTTCCCGTCTCTTCAAGGTAGGGGACACGGACGCCGCGCACGGCAATGCCGAGGGTAAACGGGTTGACCGAAAGGGATTCGATGGTGACGGGGGCGTTGACGGCCTCCGAGAGCTGGCTTTCCACGACGCCGCGCAGCACCGTGGGCGGCAGGGAAACGGCAAGGGCGGTCCACAGGGCGCAGAGGAGGCCGATTCCGAAAAGACAGGCACGCCAGCCTTTGGCGGAACGCCGTCCTCGGGTTCGGGCCTTCTCCTCCTCGGCTTGTGCGGAAACGGGAGGAAGCGGAGGGGCTTTTTTGACGGCGCGGCGTTTCCTGCGCCGCTTGCGTTGCTTGGAAGCCATGCGCGTTTCCTGTGTCGGGTAGCAAAAAAGCCTTTCACATCCCGGATGCGGTCATGAAAGGCTCCCGTTGCCCGCCGGAGCGGCTCCGGCGGGCGTAAGGGGACGGCTCCCCAGGTCGATCCGGTTAGCGGCGGTCGCCCATGAGGCGGAGCAGCATCAGGAACAGGTTGATGAAGTCGAGGTAGAGGGTCAGCGCGCCGAGCAGAGCGCCGCGGCGGATGGCTGTGGCGTCGTCGAGCGGGGCGTTTTCGCCGAAGGCGCGGATCTTTTGGGTGTCGTAAGCGGTCAGGCCGGTGAAGATGACCACGCCGAGGGCGCTGATCACGAAGGTCATGGCCGAGCTCTGGAGGAAAATATTGACGATCATGGCGATGATCAGCCCGAACAGGCCCATCATCATGAAGCTGCCCATGCCGGTGAGATCACGTTTGGTGACGGTGCCGTAGATGCTCATTCCGCCGAACATGGCCGCGCAGGTGACGAACGTGGACATGACGGAAGCGCCCGTATACACAAGCAGTACCGAGGACAGGAACGCGCCCATCAGTGCGCTGTAGACGACGAAGAGAGCGGTGGCGGCAAACGCGGACAGCCGGGAGATCATGCCGCTCAGGACCAGCGGCATGGCGAACACGGCGATGGCGAGGATGATCAGGCCGAAGGTGTTGCCGAAGATGGCGGACAGAAGAGCCGGGGAGGACGCGACGAAAAAGGCGGTCCCCGCCGTGACAAGCAGGCCGACCGTCATCCACTGGTACACATGGCGCATGAAGACGGATGCGACGCTGATACTGGTTGACCGAGTGGAATCGCGCAAGCTTTCCATTGAATAAAACCTCCGTAAAAAATGGGGGTAAGAGAACTCTGAAATACCTTTTGGGATAATAGTCATTAAAAGGCTATGGCGCAAGTGCCCGGCATTGCAACCTCAGCGGATTTCCTGCCGGTACTGGAGCGACTGGCGCAGGGTTTCGCGGTCCATGAACTTCACTTCCGCGCCGAGCGGGATGCCCTGCGCGAGCCGGGTGACGGTCACGCCGGGGAAGCGGCGGTTGACGAGGCTCCTGACGAGCGCGCCCGTGGTTTCCGCTTCAACGGTGGCGCCGAGGGCGAGCACGACTTCACGCACCTGCCCTTCTTCCAGACGCTTGGTGAGCCGATCGAGCTCGAGGCTTTCGGCGCTCAGGTTATCGAGCGGAGCCAGCAGGCCGCCCAGAATAAGGTAGCGGCCCTTGTAGAACGCGCCTTCTTCCAGCGTGAGCATACTGTCCCATTCCGCGACCACGCACAGCAGCGAGTCGTCGCGTTCCTTGTCCGAACAGACGTTGCAGGGATCGGTTTCCGTCAATGCCCCGCAGCGGGAGCACAGCCGCAGGTTGTCGCGCAGGTCGTGGATGCCCTTGCCGAGCCGCCGCGTTTCGGCTTCCGGCCACTTGAGCAGCGTCATGGCCACGCGCATGGCCGATTTGGGCCCGAGGCCGGGCAGCCGCGCCAGCTGTTCCACGAGCGCCTTCAGCGGTTCAGGGATTCTGTGGTCCATACTTCCTCGTTTGGGTGGACAGAAAATTGGGGGAGGGGGAACTTTTCTTCAGAAAGGCTCCCAGCGTTGCTGTCGATGCCCGTAAGCCTCGGAGACGCGTCAACGGGTACGGCCCGTTCGGGGGGCGCCATCCGGTCGTCCTCTCCTCCCCAAAACCTCCCCCTCTCCTTCCCAAAACTTTTGACGTTATCGAATCCCTGTTCCGGGTATTGCTTCGGGAACGGGGACTCGTTCGGGGAAAAAGGGAGTGGGGATGGGGGAAAGGCCGCCCTCAGGGACGCGACAACCCGCCATCCACGGTTGGACGACGGGCGACTGGCAGCCCACCGGGGGCAAAACGCATGTCCTTCGCCCCTCCCCGTCCCAAAAACGCAAAAGCCTTGGGAAGGAGGGGAGGTGGGGAAGGTGAGGAGGAAGCCTTTCTTCAGAAAGGTGCCTCCTCACCTTCCCCAATATCCTTAAATGATGCCGGGCAGCTTGATGCCGCCGGTGATGGCGCTGACTTCGCGGTCCATCGTGGCGCGTCCGATACGGACGGCTTCGTTGACGGCGGTCAGGACGAGATCCTGAAGCATTTCCACATCGCCGCCTTCGAGGGCTTTGGGATCGATGGTGATGGACACGATGTCCTGCTTACAGGTGGCGACGACTTTGACCATGCCGCCCCCGCTGGAGGCTTCAACGGTACGTTCGGCCATTTCCTGCTGCATCTTGGCGATTTTGTTCTGCATGACGCCGGCTTGGCGTACAAGATCATTCATGTTGCGCATTACGGTCTCCTTGAAAGGATCGGTTGGGGAGAGGTTTCCCGAGGAACCTCCGAGGGTTCCTTCAACTCCGTGTGTGCTCCACCGGGATACACCGAATGAGAGAAGCGCCGAAAGTCTCGGTGAGAGACTTGATCACGGGGTGGGAGGCAAATTCTTTTTTGAGTTCGGCCTCGGTCTTGTGCAACCGTTCCGGGGCGGACACCTGTACGGAGACAGCCTTGCCGGAATAGTCGCTGGCCAGCCGTTCCAGCTCGGAGAGCCGGGAAGGGGCCGAAAGCTGTTCATACTGGATGGCGCTGGTTGTGGCAAGCGTCAGGACTCCTTCCGAAAATACGCCGTTCGCCTGTGTGAGCGCCGGAAGGGACAACGTGACGTCGCTCTGGTTCTTGCGGCAAAACTCCACGAAGTCCATCCATGCCTCCGAGGGCGCGGGCACGGTGGAAGCATGTTTTTTCTTGGATCTTGCGGAGACGGCATCCTTCGCCGGAGCGGTGTCCAGAGGGTGCGGGGCGTCTGTGGGCGCGACCGTTGCGGAAGGTTCAGACTGCTCCGAGGGGGCCGGAGTAGCTGTTTCCCACGGCGGCGTGCCTTGCGGGGCGGCAGGCCGGGCTGGAACGGCGGGGGCCGCCACAGGGCGGGGCGGAACCGGCGTACGGGACGCTGCCGGAGCGGGGCGCGGGGGGATCGCCGAAGTTTGCGAAGGTTTTGCCGAGGGGGACTGGGTCCCGGAAAACGTGGGCTGCACCGGTGCCGCGGCAGGCGCGGACGGAGATGAAACCGGGGCGGCAGGTACAGGCCGCACGGAGGCCACAGGCGCGGAAGAGACGGGCGACGAGGACGCCGGGGCTGGGCTTGCCGGGGCCGGAGGCGCGGCAGGTGCGGACGGCGCGGGAGCGGCGGGTGTCCCGGAAGCCGGGGCGACCGTGGTGCGGGAGAGGGTTTCCAACGATACGAGGCGCGGCAGCAGGGCGAGGTTCAGGAGCAGCAGTTCCAGCGCGGCGGAAGGCTCAAGGCTGGTGAGCACCTGCCGCTGGCTTTCGAGCACCATTTGCCACGCGGCATGGATATACGCGGGATCGAACTGCGGCGCGAGGTCCAGCAGGCGCTGCTTTTCCGCGTCCGGCATGTCGAGCGCGGCGGTGGCCGCGGCCCCGGCCTGACGGATGAGGAACAAGTTACGCCACAACGTGGTCAGTTCGCGGAGGAAAAAGCCGAGATCCACGCCACGCTCCAGCAATTCCTGCGTCAGCGCGGCAACGGCGAGGCAGTCCTGAGCCTTGAGTGCGTTGAGAAGGCGCTCATAAAGCTCCTGTCCGGCAAGGCCGAGCACGCTGCGGGTGGAGGCTTCGGTCAGGTGGTCGCCGCCGAGGGCCAGCGTCTGGCCGAGCAGGGACATGCTGTCGCGCACGCTTCCGGCGGCACGGCGCGCAAGGAGGCGGACGGCGTTTTCCTCGAACGGGATGCCTTCCTTGTTGAGCACGCGCGTCAGATGGGCCACCAGTTCGGCTTCGGGGATGGCCTTGAAAATGAAATGCTGGCAGCGGCTGACGATCGTGATCGGAAATTTGTGGGCCTCGGTGGTGGCGAGGATGAACGTTGCGCGTGGCGGCGGTTCTTCCAGCGTCTTGAGCAGGGCGTTGAAGGATTCGCGCGTGAGCATGTGCGCTTCGTCGATGATGAAGACCTTGTAGCGGCCTTCCATCGGCGCGTAGGCGATGGCCTCGCGCAGGCGGCGGGCGTCGTCGATGCCGCGGTTGGACGCGCCGTCGATTTCCACCACGTCCACGTGGTTGCCCATCGTGATGCGGCGGCACTGCTCGCACTGGTTGCAGGGCTCGCCGGTGGGGGCGTGCACGCAATTCAGCGCCTTGGCGAAAATACGGGCGATGGTGGTCTTGCCCACGCCCCGGGTCCCGCTCAGCAGGTAGGCGGGCGCAACCTTGTCTTCCGCGGCGGCGCGGGAAAGGATGGCCTTGACGGTTTCCTGTCCCGTCACTTCAGCGAATGTCTGCGGACGGTAGCGGGCTGCGAGGGATGCGTGACTCATGCGGTATTGGGTTGCGCTGTGTGGCGGAGCCGGAACGGGGGAGGTTCCCTCCCCCGTGGGCGGCTTTAGAACTTGTAGTTGGTCAGCCAGTGGCCGTAGCGGGGATCCTGCCCCTTGATCGCCTTGAAGTAGGCGGCCTGAAGGACTTTGGTCACCGGGCCGGCATGGCCTTCGCCGATGGTGCGGTTGTCGAGTTCGCGGATGGGCGTCAATTCGGCGGCGGTGCCGCTGAAGAACGCTTCGTCGGCATAATAGACTTCATCGCGGGTGAACAGCTGTTCTTCCACGGTGTAGCCGAGATCGCGGGCGATCTTGATGATGGAGTCGCGGGTGATGCCGTCGAGGATGGCGGTCAGCGGCGGGGTCTTGATCACGCCGTTGCGGACGATGAAGAAGTTTTCGCCGGTCGCTTCGCAGACGTAGCCGTTGGTGTCGAGCATCAGGGCTTCGTCATAACCGTCCTGTTTGACTTCCATCTTGGCGAGCACGGAGTTCACATAGTTGCCGGCGGCCTTGGCCTTGCTCATCAGGGTGTTGACGTGCATACGGGCGAAGGAGCTGGTCTTGATGCGGATGCCCTTTTCGAGGGCTTCGGCTCCGAGGTAGGCGCCCCAGGGCCACACGGCGATGATGACGTGCGTGGGGTTGTTGCCGGGGAACACGCCCATGTCGCCTTCGCCGGCAAAGGCGAGGGGACGGATGTAGCCTTCGGAAAGCTTGTTGGCCACAACGGTTTCGACGATCGCCTTGGAAATTTCGTCGGCGGTATAGGGCATGTTGATGCCAAGGATTTTGGCGGAATTGACGAGGCGCTTGGAATGCTCCGGTAGACGGAAGACGGCGGAAGAACCGTCGGGGCAGGCGTAGGCGCGAATGCCTTCAAAGACGCCGGTGCCGTAATGCAGACCGTGGGCAAGCACATGGACCTGGGCCTGATCCCAAGGGACCAGCTTTCCGTCAAACCAGATGAATTCCGTTTTCTGAAGCATGGGATTACCTCTACAACCCCGCAGGGTGAATTCGTTTGTACGCTCCGGTAGATGAAGCGTTGCGATCCATTACGCTAAGTGAAAGCGGGGCAGGGGTCAAGAGGTCCGGTCCTCCGTTCCGTGACAATCCTTCCTTTCCTATCGGGAGACTTTTCTTTTGGTGCGAAGCGACGTACTCTGATGTCCCCATTCCGGGGCATATTCGCATAAAAAAGGGATAGCAATGGATCAGCCTCTGCCTTTTGAAATACCCAACGTGACGGTCCTGCTCCAGCCAGAGGAACAGGTTCTCGAAATCCCCCGCCACAAGGTCAAGAATGTGAAACAGCTGCTCAAATACCTCGGCATCCGCGAGTGCACCGCCCTCGTGGCCCGGGGGCGCGAGCTGCTCACGCCCGATCGTGCCGTTCTTCCCCACGACAACCTGCTGGTCAGGAAAGTCACCTCGAGCGGTTGATGTGCGGGGGAGGGGGAGTGGAGATATTGGGGAGGGGAAGGAGAACCTTTCTCCAGAAAGGTTCTCCTTCCCCTCCCCAAACCCCTCCCTATCCTCTCCCAAGACTTTCGACTGGTGGGGAGGCGGCGCGACGGGAGTTCGTCCCGCCCGGAGGAAAAGGGGAGACGAAGGCTGTGTGCGGCGTTTTATTGTCTTTTCAGGGGAAAACTGAAGGGACGTTGCGCAGGGTATGAGTACGGAGCTCATCGGGGATTTTCAGCGGCTTTGCCGTGAAGGCCGAGGGTGTCTTACTTGGCGCGCGACGATATCGTTTTTTTGTAATCAGAAGCAATCGCAGTCTTTAAAAAGGCGGGGGAGTCTCTTTCCTTGCCTTTTCCTGTATCCTTTTCCGTTTTCTTGCTGCGATTATGAACTCCTGTCGCCGCCTCCCCATCAGTCGAAAAGTTTAGGAGGGTGAGAGGAGGGGCTTGGGGGAAGGGAGAGGGGCCCCTTTTTAAAGGGGCCCCTCTCCCTTCCCCCAAATGCTCCATTTCCAATCAATACATGGGCATCATCATGCCCTGATGATGGTAGCCGCGCATCATGCCGCGATGCATGGGACAGGGCGTGTAGCCGTCCGAGCAGGTCCCGCGCTGGATGGAAATGCCGAGCTCGTTAGCGAGGCGATCAGCCATCATGTCGTGAACCTTGATCATCTGCGTGTGCAGCGAAGCGACCTCGGCGGCGGCCTTGGCAATGGCTTCCTCGTTCATGTTGGGCATACTCGCCATCGTATCAAGCTGAAGGCGCTTGGCCATCATCTTTTCACGAAGGGGCAACATGGCTTCTTCCGCCGATTTGACGATTTCATTGTATTTGGCCTGTTTTTCAGGCGTCAGAGTCTGGTAGGCCGCGTTGTTGTCGAAGGTGCCGACGGGCGGCATCATGCCGTTCCCGGCGGAGGCGGCAGGAGCCGTTTCAGCGGCCTGAGCGAAATTCGCCCCGGCGCAGGCAATGGAAGCCGTCAGAGCCAGAAAAAGGAACGCTTTCAGGTAAGTACGCATATCCCAAACCTCCGGTTACGTGTCGTTCCCAAGAGCATAGGAGGCGCAACGGGGCGAAACAATGATTGTTTCGATGAGAGGCGTGAGGTGCCTTGCAGGAGGGGGAAGAGAGGCAGATGCGTGCGCGGCGGTGCGGGGGATGGCAATGGGGCCGCAGGGATAGGACGCGGCGGGAAACGGGGCTTGCAGAGATGCGCGGAAGGAGGCCGAAAGCGGCGAAGGGGAGAACGACGGGCAGAAAAAAAGGACTCCGGCTGTGCTGGAATCCTTCTGCGTTATTCTGGTCGGAGCGACTGGATTCGAACCAGCGACCCCCTGGTCCCAAACCAGGTGCGCTACCAAGCTGCGCCACGCTCCGTTACGGCTCACGCCGCCCCGGAAGGCGGCGTGAGTTTTCAGAAAGCAAACTTATTTCGCGATAACGCGGAAGTCGTCGCGGCGGTTCTTCGCCCACACGGCGGGACCGGTGCCTTCAACGGCGGGACGTTCCTTACCGAAGGAGATCATTTCCATCTGGTCGGGGTTCACGCCGAGCATGACGAGGTATTCGTAAGCGGCGCGAGCACGACGTTCGCCGAGGGCGAGGTTGTATTCCTGGGTGCCACGGGCGTCGCAGTTGCCTTCGATGCGCACGCGGATGCTGGGATAGGCCTTCATGAGCTCAGCCTTCTGGCGGAGCATGTCGCGGGATTCGGCCTTGATGTCGGACTTGTCAAAGTCGAAGTACACGATGCCGTCGGTGATCGCCTGAGCGGCGCGTTCGATAGCGGCGTTAGCAGCGCCGTTGTCGTCGGCGGTGGTGGCGGGAGCCACGTCAGCGCCAGTCTGCTTTTTCGCGCAACCAAAGCCAGCACCCATAGCCACAACGAGAGCCACAACGAGAGCCAAACGTTTGAAAGTGTTCATCTCTTTTTCCTCCTGAGCGAGTTTCCCCGCACAGAAAAACGGTTGATAAAATTCCTTCTTCCTTGCGTATACTACCCTGCACACGCAAGGGCTGAAGGTTATTCCGGCAAACCTGTATTGTCAAGCTGGTAGGGGGCTATTTCAGTGATTTCCCGCGAAGATTCACGAGGGAAAAACACGGTTGCGGAGGGCCGCTCCCGCCCGTTTCCGCCTATCTAAAAAACGCTCCCTTTTCCGTCAAGCCCGGCTAACGGGGAATCGCGCCCCAGCGGGGGAACGAGGCGTCTCCACTGCCCGTGGGGACCTTCTTCGCGTCGCCGCCGTGACGGGTCGTCAGGTAAATCTGGTTCGGGCCGCTCCGGTTGGAGGTGAAGGCGATGAAGTAGCTGTCCGGCGCGAAGGAGGGAAGCACGTCATTGCCGGGGCCGAAGCTGATCTGCTGTTCCGTGCCGGTGGTCAGATCCTGCACGAAGATGCGGTTCCCTTCCGAGGTGAGGCGCGAGAAGGCGATCAGCGTCCCGTCGGGGCTCATGCTCGGTTCGGTGTTGTAGTTGCCCTGCTTGGTCACGCGGGAGACGGAGCCGGAGGCCAGGTCCTTCATGAAGATCTGCGGCCCGCCCATGCGGTTGGACGTGAAGGCCATCTTGGTGCCGGCGGCGTCGAAGGTCGGCGACACGTTGATGGTTCCGTTGGCTTCAAGCGTGCGTTCCTTCTGGAAGGCGTGGTTGAGCATGAAGATGTCGGGGTTCTTGCCGGTGGAGAGGCTCACCGCGACCTTGTTGCCGGGGGTGAAGGTGGGGCCGATGACGGTGTTGCCGGGGAAGCGGATACGCTGGACCCGGTTGGTCAGGCGGTCCCATACGCCGAGGGCGTGGCTCTTGTCGTCCATGTGGCTGAATACGATGAAGCGGCCGTCGAGCGACCACGACGGGGACATGGCGATGCCGGGGATATCGGTGATCTTGCGGAGGTTGCGGCCGGTGGGTTTGGTGATCCACACGTCGCGCTTGTTCTTGCCGCTGTTCTTCACGAAGGCGAGCGTGGAGAGGAAGAAGTCGCCGTGGCCGGTGAGGGCCTTCATGAGGTCGGCGCAGAAGCGGTCGGCCACATCCTGCACTTCTTCTTTGGTTACGCCGCTGTAAGCATTGCCGAACACGAACTGTCCGGAAAAGGTTTCATAGACGCGCAGCTCCACTGTGGACCCGGACTTGTCGCCCTGAGGCCAGCCGGCGGTGACGAGCAGGTCCGCGCCCGCAAGCTGGAAGCGCTTGAAGTCGACGTTCGGGGGCTGGTAGCCGGGGAGAGTCGTACCGCCGAGGACAGCTTTGGGATCCGTCAGCCGCATGAAGGGCAGGAAGCTCAAGTTGTCATGGATGGCGGCGTCGAGCTCCTTGCCAAGCCCTTGGGCAGGCTGGCCGGTGCTGAGCGGGGCGGCCATGGCCAGATTGACGATGTTCTGACCGGGCCCGTAGATGTCGATCTGCATGGCGGCTTTTGAGGAACCGGCGGCACAGACCATCACAAGGCCGAGCAGAAGCAGCACTTGGGAAAACAGGCGAAATGGTTTCATGATGCCTTTAAAGGGGTTGGGGGTGAACGGGAGGTCCTCCCGCAGGATTTGGCTTACCGCTTTTTCGGTAAAAAGGCCTTCCGTTTTTGCCACGGAAGACCTTTTGCTTACGCGGCGCGAGTCTAGATCAATTGTTTTTGAGGGTAAAGAGGAGGCGCATGGTCAGAGGTTCGGAACCCGCCGGGCGCGGGGGGATGACCCCTTCCCGGATGACCCCGGTGAGGACGGCGTTATCCACTTCGGCCTTCCCCGAAGACTTGGAGACGGACATCTGTTCGATCCCGCCGGTTTCGTTGATGCGGAGGGTCAGTTCCACGCTGTATTCCCCGTGGACGCCCTGCGGGATCTGGATATAGGGCTTGGCCCGGAACATGATTTCCTCGGCGTAGCTGCGCTCCTTGGGAGCGGAAGCCTGCCCCTGAGGCGCTGTCCCCTTGAGGGCGCCCGGATCCGTCATGAACGTCAGATAGACTTCGGTGATGGCCCCGTACGGCGGCGTGGGAAGCGTGCCCGCGCGCACGACGGCCTGGCAGGCGGACTCGTCGAGCGCGGCATTGCCCGACTTGCGGCTTGCCTCGCAGTACAGCGGGCGCCCGTCGCTGCCGATGCGCAGGGAGATGGTGACTATGCCGGAAGCGCCCGCCGGGGGCTGCCATGCGGGCAGCACCTTGACGAGGACATCCCCGGCGTACCCGCCCGCGGTGTCCGCTCCGGCAATGAGGGGCATACCCGTCGGTTCAGCCATGCCCGGCAGGGCTGAACACAGTATGAATCCAAAAGCAGCCAGCAGACGCATTATCGATTTAGGCATCGTTCGCTCCGGAATTTTTCTTGCGTGTTGAAGCGTATACGTCCCTTCTACCGGACACTCCGCCAAAAGGCCAGCCCTCTAGAGGGAGGGAAAACCGGGGGAGGGCGCTTTTTATAAAAAGCGCCCTCCCCCGGACCCCCACCCGCAAAAATTTCGACTGGTGGGGAGGCCGCGCGTAGGGAGTCCGTTCCGGTGGAAGGATAAAGGCATTGGAACGGTTCAGCGCCTTTTTTGCCCTCTTACGCAGGGGGCCTTCACGCTGTTATGAACTGGCTGGAGATACGTTCTTTGCCCCCTTGCACGCGGAGCCCGTCCCGGCGGGGAAAGGGACGCTTTTCCATACAATTTACAGGGAAAGCGGGTAGGGGGATTCGATAAGGCCGAAAGCCTTGGGAAGGGGGAGCGAGCCGCTCTGGCAGCTTGGAGGGGCGGGGAAACCTTTCTCCAGAAAGGTTTCCCCGCCCCCAAATGTATTCTTCCCGCAAGCCGTACAAGCTACCTTCTGCCCATCATTTCCTGGGTATTGAAGGTGAGGAGGAGTTCCTGCTGATCGGGCGTGGGCGGCGCGGGGAGCACTTTGGTCCTGATGACCGCGTTGACCGCCGAGGCGTCGACTTCGGCCCTGCCGGAGCTGCGGGCCACCGTGCAGCTGAGGACCTTGCCGTTCGGATCAAGCTTTACGTTGACCTGCACGGAAAGGTTCGCGCGGGAGTAGGTCGGCATACTCCAGTTCGGCCGCACGGCAAGGATGACCTGCCCCATATACACGTCGTAGATGCCACCGCCACCGGGGCCGTCGCCTTCGCCGCCGCCACCGCCGCCAGCGCCCCCGGCGCTTTTCTGGAAGTCGGCAAGAGCGCCCGCGACGGACGATTTGCCGCCTTTTTCCTTGGTGCCTCGGGACGTTCCGGCCTTCTTTTTGGCGTCGTTCAACGCGTCGGCAAGAGCCTTGCTCGGGTCCACGCCGTCCTTCTTCTTATCGGATTCCTTGGCGGGCTTGGCCTTGTCGTCCGTTTTCTTGGCGTTCTCCGAAGCTTCCTTCTTGTCCTTCTTGCCGTCGTCCTTAGGCTTTTCCTTCGGTTTTTCCTTGGGCTCTTCCTCTTCCTCGTCCTTGGGCTTCTTAGGTTGTTTTTTCTGCGCCAGCGCGACCTCGTCCGGCTTGGGCTCGGGCTTCGGTTTGGGCTTGGGCTGCGATTCCTTCTTGGGCTCGGCCTTGGGCTGCACCGTATCCTCACGGGCTACGGGGACGGCGCTGGCCGCCTGCTCCGCCGGGGCGGGCTGAGGCGCGGCCTTCGTCGGCATGGGCTTGCCCTGCGGCCCGAGCACGGGCGAAGCCATCCGGTTGCCGCCCGGAGCGCCCATGTTCACGCTGATCTGCATCATGGGCTGATCGAGCCTCACGGGCGGAGAGCTCGGCCACAGGAAGATCAGCAGCGCCAGAGCGAGGTGCAGGAGGATTGAAAAGAAATAACTGCCAAACATTGGTGGGTCTGCCTTTTTCCCCGGGCTGCGGAAGCCGGGGCCCTTCTATCCGTTGTGCGCGACCGGCGGAAAGCCGGGGCTTTACTTCTTGCCCTTCTTTTCCGGGACGGCGGGCGTATCTTCCCGCAAGGCCACCACGCCGAGCTTGTCGATCCCGGCTTCACGGATGCGCCCCATCACGTCCACGACAAGGCCGTAGGCCACGTCCTTGTCGGCTTGGAGGAACAATTGCTTGTTCTGCTGCTTGACGAGCAGGTTGATTTTGTCCTGCAGCTCGTCCAGCCCCACCTCGTACGAGTCGAGGAAAATGGCGCCGTCCTTGCGGACCGTCAGGATCATGTTGTCCGATTCGGTGGGCAGGGTTTCGACGGCCCGCGTCTGGGGCAGGTCGACGTCGAGCCCTTCCGTCATCATCGGCGCCGTGACCATGAAGATGATGAGCAGAACCAGCATGACGTCGACGAACGGCGTCACGTTGATTTCCGACACGAATCCTTTATTGCCGCCGACAGAAGCTCCCATGAGGCACCTCTACTCGGCCTGTCCGCTTCTGGACACGGCCCGGTGGGCGTTCAGCTCGCGCTGGACGCGGTTGAGGAACATGCCGGCGAAGTTGACGAGGCGGGTTTCGAGCACGCCGAGGCTTCCGTGGAACGTGTTGTAGCCGATGGTCGCCGGGATAGCCACGAGAAGGCCCATGGCCGTGGCGATGAGGGCTTCGGAGATGCCGGGCGCGACGGTGGCGAGGGAGGCGGATTTCATGGCGCCGATGGCGTGGAAGGTGTTCATGATGCCCCAGACGGTGCCGAACAGCCCGATGAACGGGGCCGTGTTCGCGGAGGTCGCCAGGAAGGACAGGGAGCTCGTGAGGCGGGTCATTTCCATGTCCACGCCTTGCCGGAGCGCGCGGCGCACGTTGTCGACCACGACGTCTTCGGAGTTCCCGGCCTCTTTCGAGCGGTTGAATTCGGTCACGCCCTCGTGGGCGACGGTATACAGCGGGGAGTCGGGATCGCCGCCGAGGGACTGCACGGCCTCGCGCAGGTCCCGGGCGTGGTTGAAACGGTCCATGCCGTCGGCGGCCTTTTTGAGCGCCGCCCGGATGTTCATCCATTTACGGAACATCAAGGCCCAACTGAATACGCTCATGAAGAGCAGGACCACGAGGACCGCTTTGGCTACCAGCGTGGCTTGGGCAAGGAGGGAAAGAATGCTCAAATCCATAACGTCACACCTTGGTACGTCTGTATTTTTGGGAAAAACGCCGCAACGGCGTTGCCGCCCCGGGCTCCTGCCATAACAAAAGTCCCGACAGCACCGGAGCGCTATCGGAAAAAACGCTTGTTCACTCGCCCGGTAATAAGCGTCTCTGTCCGTGGATGCAACGAGAAAATGGAGCCGTTTCCCCATGTGCGTCCGCAAACGGGTTTTGACGGAAAAATGCGGGCCGTTTGACAGTTCTATTCATTCCGCCGATAATATGCAATCCAAAAACTTGACATTTTTTAAGCATAACAGTAATTGTTCTCAAAGAGGTATGGATATGTCACAGCCACAGACTCGTATGACTAGACAACGTATGGTTATTCTTGAGGAATTAAGAAAGGTCAAGACTCACCCCACGGCTGACGAGCTGTATGCGATGGTTCGTACCCGCATGCCGCGTATCAGTCTTGGGACTGTCTACCGCAACCTTGATTTCCTGACGGAATCCAAAGAAATACTCAAACTGGAGTCAGCCGGCTCCATCCGCCGTTTCGACGGCGATACCCGCCCCCATCAGCATGTGCGCTGCCGGGTTTGCGGCAAAATCGGGGACGTCATTCCTCCCGTGCCGACGCCTTCCGTTGAAGGCGTTTCCGTTGAGGGCTTCACGATCACGGAAGCGCGCGTTGAGTACGAAGGCATTTGCGAAGAGTGCGCCCGTAAGGCTTCCTGAAATCATGGGGGAATCCTGTTGAGTTATAGTGGGGTTCCCTCATGCGCTTTTTAGCGTTATTCGTGTAACGGATTTAATGGGCGCATCCGATGCGCCCAAGCGGTTCAAAGGGGCTTATCCCCCTTCATTTCTTACCAAAAGGAGAGATTGTATGAAATCTTTGAAGGGTACGCAGACTGAAAGGAATATCCTCACCGCCTTTGCCGGTGAATCTCAGGCCCGCAACCGCTATGATTATTTTGCCGGTGCGGCCAAAAAAGACGGCTTTGTGCAGATCGCCGACATCTTCACCGAAACCGCGCTTCAGGAAAAAGAACACGCCAAGCGCCTGTTCAAGTTCCTTGAAGGCGGCGACGTGGAAATCACCGCCGCCTTCCCTGCCGGCATCATCACGGGCACGGAAGCCAACCTGTACGCCGCCGCTGCCGGTGAACATCACGAATATACTGAAATGTATCCCTCTTTTGCGAATATCGCCGACTCTGAAGGTTTTTCCGAAGTCGCCTGCGTGATGCGCAACATCGCCATTGCGGAGCAGTACCACGAAGAGCGTTTCCTCGCGTTCGCCAAGAACATCAAGGAAGGCCGCGTGTTCGTGCGCGAAACCCCCGTCGTGTGGCGCTGCCGCAACTGCGGCTGTCTGGTGACCGGTACGCACGCCCCGGCCCTGTGCCCCGCCTGTGCGCACCCCACCGCTCACTTCGAAGTGCTCCACAACCCGTGGTAAGCCGGTAAAGGGGGACATCATGGCTGATCCGAAAGACATGTATCGGTGTCCGGTGAGCAACTGCGGCTACGTGTACGATCCCGACCGGGGCGACAAGCGCCGCAAGATTCCCGCTGGCACTCGCTTTGAAGACCTTCCCGAAGACTGGACCTGTCCCGTCTGCGGGGCATCCAAGAAGAACTTCAAGCCTCTGAGCGAGGCTTAACCCATGAGGCGGGCGGGAAGGGAGCCCTTCCTTCCCGCCCGCTTCCAAGCCTCTCGTCAAAAGAGGCGTATTCCCATTGAAAAAAGCCCGGATGCTTGTCTGGGCTTTTCTCGTCCCTTGTGCGGGCAGGGGACACGGGATAGGGTGCCGTTGCGGAAGAGGAATTGCGGGTTTTCCCGTATGGGACTGGCAGTCTGGCCGAAAGGAGGCGCTTTATGAAGCGGATCGCGGTATGGAATACGGCTTTTTTGGGGGATGCGGTACTGACGCTGCCGCTGATCCAGACGCTGGCGGACGCGTTTCCCGGTTCGGAGATTGATTTTTACGTGCGCCGGGGGCTTGCCTCCCTGTTCGAGGCCCATCCGGCCCTTCATGCCGTCTATGAGTACGACAAGCGCCGCATCGCCGGGAACAATCGCCTGTCCGCGCTGCTCAAGAGCGGGCGTATCCTTGGCGGGCGGCGCTATGACATCTGGATCGGCGCGCATCCAAGCCCCCGTTCCGCGCTGCTGGCCCGCTTGAGCGGCGCGCCGTTGCGCGTGGGCTATATCGGGGGCCCCGTCGCGGCGCTCTGCTACAACCGGCGCGTATCCCGCCGTTTTTCCGAGCTGCACGAGATCGAACGGCTTCTTGAGCTGCTGAAGCCCATCTTGCCGCCTGAAACCCCGCGTCAGCACTGGCCCGAGCTGACGCTTCCCTCGGAGGCACTGGAGAAGGCCGCCGCCTTCCACGAGTCGCTCCGGCAAGGCGATCAGGAACCCGTCCTGCTCGGGCTGCATCCCGGCTCGGTCTGGGGCACGAAACGCTGGCTGCCGTCCGGCTTTGCGGAAATCGCCCGCCGGGCCGCCGCCCGGGGTGCCCATGTGCTTGTCTTCGCCGGCCCCGGCGAGGAAGGTGTGGCCCGCGATGTGATCGCCCTTTCGGAACTCAAGGGCAATCCGCTCCTGCACGACTTGTCCTGCGCCCTGACGCTGCCCGAGCTGGCCGCCTATCTGCGCATGTTGAACTGTTACGTTTCCAATGACTCCGGCCCGATGCATCTTGCATGGGCGCAGCATACCCCGGTTACGGCTTTGTTTGGGCCGACGGTGCGTGAGCTCGGCTTTTTCCCGCGCGGCGATTCCGCCAAGGTTTTTGAGGTTTCCCTTGAGTGCCGTCCCTGCGGCCTGCACGGGCCGCATCATTGCCCGAAGAAGCATCATCGCTGCATGGTCGACATCGACGTTGAAGCCGTGTGGCGCGATGTGGCGGGAAAGCTGGGGGTGTAGGGGAACTTGGGGAGGGGGAGGAGAAACGTGGGGGGCTCCCCCCTTCTCCAGAAAGTTTCTCCTCCCCCTCCCCAAAACCCACCCCTTCCTCTTCAAAGGCTTTTGACTTTATCGAATCCCTGCTGTCGGTTTTCCCGGCTGATGGCAAGCGGCCCCGCCTGAATGATTCCTAATTCAGGCGGGGCCGCTTGCTGAAACAGCCACTCTAAGAAGCGTTCCCCACGTTTCAGTTTCCCGCTGGAACGGACTCCTTTCGCGCGGCCTCCCCACCAGTCAAAGTTTTTGCGGGAGGGGGTCCGGGGGAGGGAGCTTTTTTCAAAAAGCTCCCTCCCCCGGCTCTCTCTTTCTACTCCTTATAATCATTGATTCGCGGCTGCCTCACGATACGTTGGAGTGGCGGAGTTCCAGGCGCACTCTCCCGCCGGGGGCGACGCTGAACTTCCCCGCTGTCGGATATTTTGGGGGTGGGGAACGGGGGAGGCGCCCTTTCTACGGGAGGGCTCCTCCCCCCAATACGTCTGTAACCGAAACAAGAGGTTTCCTATGGAACTTACCCGACGAGACTTCGTGCGTATTTGCACCGGGACGGTGGCGGGAATCGGGGTTTCCGGCATGTTTCACCCGTTCGTGCGGGATGTGCTTGCGGAAACGCTGACCGGGCAGCGCCCTCCGGTGTTCTGGGTCGAAGGGCAGGGGTGTACGGGCTGCACCGTGTCCCTGCTCAACAACGCCCACCCCGGCATCGCCAAAGTGCTGCTGGAAATCATTGCGATGCATTTCCATCCCACAATCATGGCCGCCGAAGGGCAGCTCGCCTTCCAGAGTATGCTGGACAAATCCAAAGAGTTTAACAGCCAGTACGTGCTTATCGTCGAAGGCTCCATCCCCTTGAAGGCGGACGGGAAATACTGCGTCGTGGGGGAAGTGGATCATCATGAGTACACCGTGGCTGAAACCACGGACATTCTGGCCCGGAGCGCGGCGGCCGTCGTTGCCGCCGGGACATGTTCGTCCTATGGCGGCGTTCCAGCGGCGCGCGGGCAGCAGACGCAAGCGGTGAGCGTAAGCCAATTTTTGAAGATGCGGGGCATCCCCACCCCGGTGATCAACGTTCCGGGCTGCCCTCCGCATCCCGACTGGATGGTCGGGACGCTGGCCCTCCTGCTCGACGCCATGAAGCGCAAGGGCACGGAAGGCGGCGTACTGGAGATCATGCGCGGGCTCGATGACGTGGGGCGGCCCAAGGTGTTTTATCCGAACACGCATCTGACCTGTCCCTACCTGAGTTCTTTCGAAGACGGCATCTTTTCCCCGTTCATGACGGACAAGAAGGGGTGCCGGTTCGAACTCGGCTGCCGGGGGCCGTGGAGCGGCTGCGACTCCGCCACGCGGAAGTGGAACGGCGGGGTCAACTGGTGCATCGCCAACGCCACCTGCGTGGGCTGCACGTCGCCCAATTTTCCCGACGGCATGTCCCCCTTCTATGAAAACTGATCGCCCGGAGGCAGCATGAGCAAGACCGTTATCGCCATCGATCCCGTTACCCGACTTGAAGGGCATCTCAAGGTCGAGGTGCAGGTGGAGGACGGAAAAGTCGCCGACGCATGGATCACCGGCGGCATGTTCCGAGGGTTCGAGGCCATCCTGCGCGGGCGGAATCCCCGCGACGCCTCCCAGATCGTACAGCGCATCTGCGGCGTGTGCCCTGTGGCCCACGCAACGGCGTCATCCCTTGCGATTGAGGCCGTGTGCGGCGTCGAGGTGCCCGAAAACGGGCGCATCGCCCGGAACCTGATGCTGGCGGGCAACTATCTCCAATCCAACATCCTGCATTTCTACCATCTCGGCGGACAGGACTATTTCCACGGGCCGGATACGGTACCGTTCATTCCGCGCTACCGGAATCCCGATTTGCGGCTTTCCGAAGAGCAGAACACGCTGGCGATGGATGAATACATCGAGGCGCTGGAAGTCCGGCAGGTCTGCCACCAGCTTGTGGCCTTGTTCGGCGGGCGTATGCCGCACTTGCAGGGCATCCTCGGCGGCGGCGCGGCGCAGATCCCCGACCGCGAGACGATTCTCGAATACGCGGCGCGCATGAAGCAGGTCCGGAAATTCGTGGAAAACCGTTACCTGCCGCTGGTCTACACCATCGCCTCACGCTACATGGATATGTTCGAGATGGCGCACGGCTACAAGAATGCCCTGTGCGTGGGCGTCTTTCCGCTGGCGAAGAAGGGCGAGCAGTTCTTCAATGCCGGGGCCTACATCAACGGGCGTGACGAGCCGTTCGACGGGAACCGCATCCTTGAGGATGTGCGTTATTCGTGGTTTGAGCCCGCGCCTTCCGGCACGCCGCTCCAGAAGTCGGAATCCAATCCGCAGGTGGACAAGGAGGGCGCGTACAGCTTCATCAAGGCCCCCTTGTATGCCGGGCATCGGGTCGAAGTCGGCCCGCTGGCGCGCATGTGGATCAACGACAAGCCGCTTTCGCCCATTGGCCAACGGTTCTTTGCCGATATGTTCGGCGTCCGCGCGGAGACGTTCCGCCAGATAGGCGAGGACCCCGCCTTCTCGATCATGGGGCGCAACGTGGCGCGCGTCGAGGAGGTGTATCAGACCCTCGGCATGATCGAGTATTGGCTGCACGAGCTGGAGCCGGGCGCGCAGACCTTCGCCTTGCCGGAAGTCCCGCAGGCCGGGGAGGGCATCGGCTTTACCGAAGCGCCGCGCGGCGCGTTGTGCCACTACATGCGCGTGAAGAACGGCGTGATCGACGATTACGCCGTTGTAGCCGCCTCCATGTGGAACTGTTCGCCGCGCGACGACGCCGGGAAGCGCGGGGCCGTTGAAGAGGCGCTCATCGGCGTTCCCGTTCCCGAGGTCGACAGCCCCGTCAACGTCGGGCGCGTGATCCGCGCCTACGACCCGTGACTTGGCTGCGCCGTGCACGTGCTGCACGCCAAGGCCGAGTAGAGAAAGAATCGGAGGGGGCGGGGAGGGCTTTCTGAAGAAAGCCCTCCCCGCCCCCTCCAAACCTCCCCCACCCCTCCCAAAGACTTTCGACTGGTGGGGAGGTTATGCGGCAGGAGTCCGTTCCGGCGGGAAGCCGGGATTTTTGAAGGACACTGCAATGTTGCCGTGAAGTGGCATCAATCAAATACGATACAGAGCTTTATCTGGGGGCGGGCCTGCCGGGGCGGATGTTTATGCCCTTTTGCCGGTATCCTGCGGTCGCCCAGCAGGAAAAGGTAACATGCCAACTGGTGATATTACCATATGTTGATATGTATTTTATCTTTTGCGCAAATGCTTTTTTGAGCCGGTACAGATGCATTCTTCGCGGGATAGCCCAAGGCGATGTAGCAGGGCATGACATAGTTTTCAGGATGCCCGACAGCCGTCTTGATGTGCTCGGATTCCTCAGCCATTGGGATGCGGGTTACGCCCAATAATCCTTCGGAAGCGGCGGCAAGCAGCATGTTTTCGATGCAGCACCAGATTGACGCGAAGTCATTGAGGGAACTCAATGAGCTTGGTTGGAGCAACGGTTCCCGGATCTTGAAAAAAGGAAGTATCAGGCATCCGGCATTGTAGAGCATTGAGAACTGCCTGGGCATGGCCTCACGATACATGTTGCGCTGGACCTTGTCCGTCATGCCGAAGCCATCGAGCATTTGTTCGCACTCGTCCCGGCTGGTCATGTTCTCCACCCGGAGGAGGTTGGCCCTCTCTTCTTTGCCGTTCACGATGACAAACTCCCATTGGCGCAGATGGTTGTTGGTCGGCGCTTTCAAGCCTGCGTCAATGATCCGCTCAATGGTGCCCATTCCAACCTGTCTGTCTTCGAAATCACGGATGGTCCTCCGAGCCCTGATCGCCTCGTATACGTCCATTTTTGCCTCCGTCCTTTGAATTTTTTGGAGATGTATGGACGGGACTGTACGCTAGGAACCGGACACCTGTTTGTCATATTTCTTTTGCATGGAATGGATTTTTTCTTTCAAGGCCGTCCGGAGGGTTGCGGGTTCGATAACTTCAAGGCCGTCCGCGAAGGAAAGGAGGTAGCCCGTCAGCCATTCGTTGATGGGCATTTCTTCGTCAATCAAAAAAGAGCCGTCAGGCTGTGGGCGGATATCTTGTTCCGGGAATTCATCGAAGGCCCTGAAAGCGCATTCCGCGTCTATGCGGAGCACAACCCTTTGCAGGGTATAGCTTTTTGAATAGTCCGGCGTCGCCATCGGGTCTTCCTGCATGGTGCGCTCGAACGTTTCTTCCATGACGTGCAAATCGCGGATCCGTGAGGCCCGCAGCACCATTTCCCGGTTTTTTTTCCTGTCAAAGACGCAAACATACCAGGCCCGTTCACGGAACAGCAGGCACAAAGGTTCCGCGAAACGCTCGGATACCCGGTTTTCTGAGCTGAAATAGGTGAAGCGGACAACTTTTTTCGCCAAGATAGCTTCCTTCAGCCGGTGGAATTTTTCCTTGCCGAACCCGGATCCGCACCATGAGGAAAAATCCACCCGCAGCCAGCGATCTTCCTTTCTCCGGAACAGGGCGGCAAGCTTGTGAAGTGCCGCATTGCCGTCAGGGTATCCCGCACCCTCAAGGGCTTGGAGCCCATGCAAAATGTCCGCTTGCTCCTGCTCGGTCATGAACGTTTTATCCAACGTGAATTCTTTGAGCAGTCCTATGCCGCCCCCGTATCCCCGGCTGGAAAATACAGGAATGCCGGCAAGGCTCAGGGCATCCAAATCCCTTTGGATGGTTCTGACGGAGACGGAGCAATGCTCAGCCAGTTCTTTCGCTGTGCCGCATGAGCCGCTCATGAGCAAAAAAACGATTTGAAAAAGGCGTTCAACGTGCATGAAAAACTCCTGAAAACGAGCCCTCCCCGGCAAAAGCTGTGCGGCGGGTTACGCAGCAATGCCTTTCAATAAAACGGAGGTGTTGGCTTAGAATGATTTCTTTCAAAAATCCATAGGAGATAAAGTTAAAAATATTCAAAGGTTAATACTCTCCAATAAACAACGCCCCGCGCAAACGGACACGTTTGGGCGGGGCCTCTTCTTGCCGACCGGGAAAACCGGCAGCAGGGATTCGATAAGGACAAAAGTCTTTGAAAGGAAAGGGGTGGGGTTTGGGGAGGGGAAAGGAAAACTTTCTAAAGAAAGTTTTCCTTTCCCCTCCCCAATCTTCAATTTTAAAAAACTATTCGCCAAGCCACTTGTTGCGGATGGCCTTTTCCTTGCCGTTTTCGCGGATGGCCTTGAGGCCCTTGTTGACCTGAGCGGCGAGTTCGGCGTTGTCCTTGCTGAACACGAAGCCGATGTACTCGACGTCTTCGGTGAGGAAGGCGACCTTCATGAGGTCCTTGTAGCCTTCCTTGCGGCTGGCGTAGTAGCGGGCGACGGGATCGTCGCAGACCACGACGTCGAGGCGGCCGTTGCGCATATCTTCGAACACGAGGCCGACTTCGTCATAGGTACGGAGGTCGATGTCCACGTTCATCTTGCGCAGCGCTTCGATGGCGGTGGTGCCGATCTGCACGCCGACCTTCTTGCCCTTGAGGTCTTCGGGCTTCTTGATGGCGGAGTCTTTGGCGACGACGACGGCCTGATGGACTTCGTAGTAGGGATCGGAGAACACATAGGCCTTCTTGCGCTTGTCCGTGATGGTCACGCAGGAAGCGATGACGTTGGCCTGTCCGGATTCGAGCGACGCGAAGATGCCGTCCCACGCGATGTTGCGGAACTCGCTCTTCATGCCGATCTCTTCGGCGATTGCGGCAATGATGTCGCGGTCATAGCCGATGATGTTCTTGTTTTCGTCCAAGAACTCCATGGGCGGCCACGTGGGGTTGGCGGCGGCGATGAGCGTTTTCTCTGCGGCGAACGCGGAGCCGCAAAGCACCAATACGGCGAGAAGGCTGGTCAACACGGTACGAAACATGGTTTCTCCTCCTAAAAATAAGGAAGGAGTATTAGACGTGAGCACGGGGCGCGTCAACAGAAAAGAAAAGCGGTCGCGGGGAGATGAGCGCAAAGGGCGGAACGCGGTATCCGTGAGCTGGCGTGGAGCGCGGCTTTACGGAAATACGGCATCTGCACTTGATTTTTGTTGATGGATGCGTGATTCTAGGGGTTGGTATGCTGGGGAAGGGTGTGTGCCGCAGGAGTCGGGGGATTTCGGCGGCATGGGAAAGGCTCTTCCTCGGAACAGGGGGTCCGCGCAGGAGGAGTCGCGTGGATGCCTCTCGGTTTCTGTCGCCGGGACGGGTCCGTCCCTCCGCAGTGGAAAAGGCCACGCCGTTTTTCCGAAGGTTCCGGATGCGGCCCTTCCTTTCTCCCCTAACCCAAAGAGGTTGATAATGAAACGTATCGCTGCCCTGATCATGGGTTTTGTTCTCATGACCGTGCTGGTCGCCCCCGCCTCTGCCAAGGAACTTGTCGTCGCTCACGACACCAACTTCATGCCCTTCGAATTCAAGGGGCCGGACGGCAAGTTTACCGGTTTTGATATCGAACTCTGGGAAACCATCGCCAAGAAGCTGGGCCTTTCCTACAAATTTCAGCCCATGGACTTCAACGGCATCATCCCCGGCCTCCAGACCGGCAACGTGGATGTGGGCATCGCCGGCATGACCATCACGCCTGAACGCGCCAAGGTCGTGCAGTTCTCCAACGGCTACTATACGTCCGGCCTCAAGATCCTCGTCCGTGACGACGAAAAGGGCATCAGCAAGGTTGAAGACCTCGCGGGCAAGGTCGTTGCCGTGAAGACCGGCACCTCTTCCGTGCCGTTTATGAAGGATTTCGGCAAAGCGAAGGAATTGAAGCAGTTCCCCAACAACGACGGCATGTTCTTTGAATTGCTCAGCAAGGGCGTCGACGCCGTGGTGTTCGACATGCCCGTGGTGACTGCGTTCGCCAACAGCGCCGGCAAGGGCAAGGCCAAGGTCGTCGGCCCCCTGTACGAAGGCCAGAAGTACGGCATCGGCTTTGCCCAGGGCAACGAGGAGCTGGTGAAGAAGGTCAACGGCGTCCTTGACCAGATGCGCAAGGACGGCTCCTACGCCAAGCTGTACGAAAAGTGGTTCGGTTTCGCACCCAAGGAATCTGATATGTAGGGTGCCTCTATTCGCTGGAATAGAGCAACGGGGAGGTTTCTGCCTCCCCGTCCCTTTTTCTCCTTTAATCCATCGGGTGCCTCATGGCTTTTGATTTCGAACCTTCGATCATTCTGGAAACCGCGCCCCAGCTCCTCGGCGGGATGAAGCTGACGCTCATCATCACGCTGGGCGGCCTGCTCGTCGGTCTCCTGCTCGGCGTGGTCACCGGGCTTGCCAATACCTCCCGGAGCCGCTTCCTCCGCGGCATCGCCATCCTCTACATCGAAGCGATCCGCGGGACGCCGCTTATCGTTCAGGTTATGTTCCTCTATTTCGGCTTGCCGCTGGCCCTTGGCATGCGCATTCCCCCCGACGTGGCGGGCGTCATCGCCATCGGCGTGAACTCCGGCGCGTATATCGCGGAAATCGTGCGCGGCGCCATCCAGTCCATCGACAAGGGGCAGACCGAGGCCGGACGCTCCACCGGGCTCACGCAGGCCCAGACCATGCTCTACATCATTTGGCCTCAGGCCTTCCGGCGCATGATTCCCCCGCTGACCAACCAGTGCATCATTTCGTTGAAGGATACTTCCCTGCTCGTCGTCATCGGCGTGGGCGAACTGACCCGGCAGGGGCAGGAAATCATCGCCGTGAACTTCCGGGCCTTTGAAGTGTGGCTGACCGTCGCCATCTTCTATCTGGCCATGACATTGAGCATTTCGGCTGTGCTCCGTTATTACGAGCGCAAGCTTATGATCGGCAGGCGTGCCGTCCCGGCGTCTCCGTCCGATCCGCAAATGTAAGGCCGCTTCATTTCCTTTTTTCATGTCTCGTTTTGTTGGGAGGAGAGGGTTTCATGTCCAGCATACAGCCGGCGCAGCACAAATCGCCGCTTGTTCCGAGCCTTTTTAAGACAATCCGCAGCGGGTACAGCCTTGGGATGCTGTCCAAGGACGTTTCGGCGGGGATCACCGTGGGCGTGGTGGCGCTTCCGCTCGCGCTTGCGTTCGCCATCGCTTCCGGCCTGACGCCGGAACGGGGGCTGTATACGTCCATCATCGCCGGTTTTTTCATGGCGTTTTTCAGCGGGAGCCGGTTCCCCGTCAGCGGGCCGACGGGCGCGTTCGTCGTCATCATTTACAGCATCGTGTCCCGGCACGGCTACGAGGGGCTTGTCCTGACGACGCTGATGGCGGGCATCCTGCTCGTCATCTTCGGGTTCCTGCGGCTGGGGGCGCTGGTCAAATATATCCCCTACCCGGTGACCACGGGCTTCACCACCGGGATTGCGCTGCTGATCTTCTCCTCGCAGATGAAGGATTTCTTCGGGCTGCCGCTTGTCGATACCCCGCCGGAGTTTTTTGACAAGTGGGGGGCCTATGCCCAAAACGCCATGGATTTCAGCCCAGCGACGTTCGGGGTGGCGGTTTTCACGTTGCTGGTCATCCTGATCGTCAGGCATAAGATCCCCAAAGTTCCCGCGCCCGTGGTGGCCGTGTTCCTGTCCACGCTGCTGGTGTGGCTGTTCTCCCTGCCTACCGATACCATCGGTTCCCGGTTCGGCACGCTGCCCACTGGCTTCCCCGATTTCACTTTGCCGTACGGGATCACCTTCGAGCGTATCCGCGAGCTGTTCCCCGACGCGCTGACCATCGCCCTGCTGGCGGGCATCGAATCGCTGCTGGCCTGTGTGGTGGCGGACAGCATGACGGGCGACAGGCACAATTCGAATATGGAGCTGATTTCGCAGGGTATCGGCAACGTGGCCTCGGTGTTCTTCGGCGGTTTCGCCGCCACGGGCGCCATTGCCCGCACGGCGACCAACGTGCGCGCCGGTGCGCATTCGTCCATCTCCGCCATCGTGCACTCCCTGTTCCTCGTCGTGGTGGTCATGTGGCTTCTGCCGTTGACCGAATACATCCCGCTGGCGGCCCTCGCCGCCGTGCTGGTCATGGTCGCCTATGACATGAGCGATCTGCGGACGGTGCGGCATATTTTCCAAGGGCCGAAGTCCGACTGGTCGGTGATGATCCTGACCTTCGCGCTGACGGTGATCTTCGATCTGACCGTAGCCGTATATACCGGGGTCATGCTGGCTTCCCTGCTGTTCATGCGCCGCATGAGCGAGCTGACGGGCATCCACACTTGCGTTTCCGGCGAAGAGGAAGAGGCCGCCGCGCACGACATTCCCCTGCCCGATGAGGAAACCGTGCCTGACGGCGTGGAGATTTTCGCCATCAACGGGCCGTTGTTCTTCGGGGTGGCCGACCGGTTCCAGTCCACGCTGGACGCGATGGAGACGCCCCCCAAGGTATTCATCATGTACCTGCACAATACGCCCGCCATCGATATGACCGGTATCCACGCGCTGGAGGCATTCCTTGAGCGCCGTCAGGAAGGCTGCCGCGTCCTCTTTGCCGCCGTGCAGGAACCCGCCCGCAGGACGCTCCAGCGGGTCGGCATTCTCCGCGCCGTTGGCGAAGAGAACATCTACCCGTCGCTCGACGAGGCGCTTTTGCGCGCCGAAGAGATCCTTGAGGAAGAGAAGCGGAAGTAGATTGCTGTATGGAATTGGGGAGAGGCAGGAGGGCTTTTCTGGAGAAAGGTTTTCCTGCCTCTCCCTAAATCTGTCAGGCTCCCTCCCTAAAGGCTTCCGTGTTTATTGAATCCCTGTTGCCGGTTTTCCCGGCGGGCCGCGTCCGGACGATGTCGTTCGGGCGTTTTTTTATGGGGACGTTGGGGATGGGATCGGGAGCAAAAGAGGCCTGCGGTGGAGAGGAAAAGGGAGGGCCAGCTGGCGTGCAGGCGGCTATTTGTCTTGCTTGGCTGTTGTATGATAGTTTTGGGGCGGATGTTATGTACGGGGAAGGCGTCGCCGTTTGCCCTGGCGTTGAGCAAGACAGGCTCCGGGGAAAGCTGCGGGTGCAGGGCCGCCGGAGGCATTGCGTAAAGGACAGAGTATGATCGTCAGGTTGGCATGTGGGGCGTTGCAGGGCGTGGACGCCTTCCGGGTGGATTTGGAAGCGGATTTCCTGCGGAAGGGGATGCCCGCCTTTGTGATGGTCGGGCTTGCGGAAGGCGCTGTACGCGAAGCTAAGGAACGGGTGTTCGCGGCCATGCGTTCATGCGGGTTCACGCTGCCCGCGGCGCGCATCACCGTCAATCTGGCTCCGGCGGACCGCCGGAAGGCCGGAAGCGCCTATGACTTGCCGCTGGCCGTGGCTTTGCTGGGGGCGGCGGGCGTCCTGCCCGCGGAGCGGCTGGAGGGCTGGTTCCTCGCCGGGGAGCTTTCCCTGAGCGGCGCGATCAAGCCAGTGCCCGGCGTTCTGCCGCTTGGGATGCTGGCTCGGAACGAAGGCGCGAAGGGCATCGTCACCGCCCCGGAAAATGCCTCTGAAGCGGCCTTGGTCAAGGGGCTTCCCGCCTATGGTCCGGCGACGCTGGACGAAGCCGTACGGTTCCTCATGGGTGAATGCGAGCTGATGCCCGCCGAGCCGCCCGTATCCGATGACGACCCCGCGCGGGGCATTTTGGACTTCGCCGACGTCAAGGGGCAGGAGCACGCCAAGCGGGCTATCGAGATCGCGGCGGCTGGCGCGCACAACCTGCTGCTCATCGGCCCGCCCGGAAGCGGCAAGACTATGCTCGCCAAGCGCATTCCGTCCATACTCCCGCCCCTCGAGCCGGACGAGGCGCTGGAAGTGACCAAAATTTACAGCGTGGCGGGGATGCTCGGCGGCAAGGGGCTGGTTTCGGAGCGGCCTTTTCGCGAGCCGCATCATACGGTGTCCGATGTGGCGCTGGTCGGCGGCGGGGCGTATCCCCGGCCCGGCGAAGTTTCTCTGGCCCACCGGGGCGTGCTGTTTCTCGACGAGCTGCCGGAATACGGCAAGAATACGCTCGACGTCCTGCGCCAGCCGCTTGAGGGCGGTACGGTGACGGTATCCCGATCGGCGCATTCGGTAACCTTTCCGGCGGACTGTATGCTGGTGGCGGCCATGAATCCGTGCCCTTGCGGCTATGCCACCGATTCCCGGCATACGTGCGTCTGTTCGCCGGGGCTGATCCGCCGCTATCGGGCGCGGCTGTCCGGGCCGCTTCTGGACCGCATCGACCTGCATATCAATGTGCCCGCCGTCCCTTACGAGGAGCTGCAGGCCGGGGCCTCGCCTGTGACGTCGGCCCGGATGCGCGAACGAGTGCTTGCTGCGCGGGCCGTACAGCAAGCGCGTTATGCGGAGGTTCCCTATTGCCGGACGAATGCCGATCTGTCCGGCAGCCTCCTTGAGAAGCACTGCCGCATGGGAGCGCCGGAAAGGGCTTTTCTGCGGGAAGCCGTGCAGAGGCTGGCGCTTTCCGCCCGCGCCTATACGCGGATCTTGCGGATAAGCCGGACGATTGCGGATCTCGCCGGATCGGAATCCATCGGCGTTCCCCATCTGGCCGAGGCTATCGGCTGCCGCGTGCTGGACAGGGAAGCGTTCTAGCTTCAGCCCTTCCCTCGAATGGTGGAGGTGGGCTGTCTGAGGAAAAAGGAGACACGTGCCTATTCCCCTTAGGTTTTGAGGGGGGCTCTTCCGTCATCAACCTTCATTCAAGGAGCATGTCATGTCGTTCAGACTGATGGACAAAGCCAAGGCCGCCGGCTGAGCGGCGAAGACGGCTCCAGAGTTGCTGGAGCAGGTATTGGCGTCCCTGCCGGGTGTGCCGGACCCGGAGGGGCGCGTGTTGCACGGTTTTGAGCACAACGAGGATGCCGTGATCCTCCGCACGCCGCCTGCGGGAATGGCGCTGGTGCAGACGGTGGATGTGCTGAGTCCTCTCGGCAACAATCCCCGGCTGTTCGGTCAGGTTGCGGCGGCGAACGCGCTTTCGGACGTGTACGCCGTCGGTGGGGTTCCGTGGTCGGCGATGAATATCGCGGCGTTCCCGGCACAGGATGTGCCGTTGGAGGTCTTTGCCGAGATTCTGGCGGGCGGCCTTGAAAAAATCGTCGAGGCCGGAGCCGTGCTTGCCGGCGGGCATACGCTGGAAGACGCGGAAATCAAATACGGTTTGTCCGTGACCGGCTATGTGGATCCTGGCGCCGTGGCCAGTAACGCCGGGCTGCGTCCCGGAGACGCGCTTGTGCTGACCAAGCCGCTCGGCACGGGCGTGTTGGCGACCGCAATCAAGGCACAGTGGAACGGCAGCGGCAAGGCCGAAGCAGATCTCTACCGTTGGGCCACCCATTTGAACGCGAACGCCGCCGAAGTGCTGCGGGCCATGGACCTCAAGGCCGCAACGGATATCACGGGATTTGGGCTCGGCGGGCACTTGCTGGAGATGGCGCGGGGTTCCCGGGTCGTCGTCGAGATAGACACCGCCTCGTTGCCTTTTATCGACAACGTGGAGGCGTTCGCCTCTGACGGCCTGATTCCTGCGGGCAGTTATGCCAACCGCAGGCATTGTTCCTGCCGTACGTTCGTGAGCCCCGATGTGGACAGCCTGAGGGCCACCCTCGTATTCGACGCGCAAACTTCCGGGGGGCTGGTGCTGGCTGTGCCTCAGGAGCGCGTAGAAGAGGCTCTGGAGCGCCTTGCCGCTCTCGGTGAGCCCGGATGGCTTGTTGGGCACGTTTTGCCTCTCAGAGACGGTCCTCAGCTTCTCTTGAGCTAATCTATGAAGACGGCAGGAGGGGAGAGGAAAGGGCTTCCTCGCGCCGCTGAAGAGTACGGAAAGGCCGGACGGTGTTGCCGTCCGGCCTTTCCGTACTCTTTTTCGAGGGGGCCGGGGGGAATGGTTCCCCCCGGCGGGTGCAGGGCGGAGCAGCGCCCCCTGTTCATTCGGCTAGTAGATCCACTTTTTGCCGTCGTAACGGGTCAGTTCGCGGATACGGCGGGCTTTCGGGGTCGTGAAGGTGCCGGTCTTGGCCTCGGAGATGGTCTTGCCGGTGCATTCGTATACCTTTTCAAGATATACGATGTGGCCCACGTATTCGCAGCCGGGGCCCTTGCCGGGGTAGATTTCCGTGGTCATGGTGGAGGCGTCCACTTCCGTGTAACGGGCCACATAGCCCTTGCCCTGCTTGGTCACCGACATGTTCTGGCGGTTGTTCTTCAGGGTGTCGTTGGCGCGGGCCACGTAGCTCTTGGCGAAAGCGTCGAGTTTGGCCTTCACCTCAAGGGTGGTTTCCTGAGCGGGAGCGGCGCTGGGTTTAGCGGCCTGAACCTGCTGGCCGCAGATCAGGGCGGACGAAAGAACCAGAGCGAACAGTGCGGATTTCTTGATTAACTGCATTGGGGAAAGGTCCTCTTGAGCACAAAAGGCCCGACGAGAGTCCGCCGGGCCTTTGTTGATTGTTGCTTGCGTACTAGTCCATGAAGACCAGTTCAGTACGGCGGTTCATGTACCGGCCTTCTTCCGTATTGTTGTCATAGCGGAAAGACTTGCCCTTGCCAATGGCAATCATACGGCTGGCGGGCACGCCCTGGGCAACCAGATAGTTCTTCACGGCGTCAGCGCGGCGCTGGGAGAGCTTCAGGTTGTAAGCGTCGGTGCCGATGCTGTCGGTCCAGCCGAGGAGCTGCACCTTCATGTTCGGGTGTTCCATAATGATGCGGGCGGCTTCATTAAGGATGCCCTGAGCTTCGGGGGTCAGGTCGTACTTGTCGAAGGCGAAGTTGACGCCACGGAGGACGACGACGTCTTCAACGACGGCCACGCGTTCCTGGCAGAACACATCGCCAACGAACTTGTCGACGGCGGCGTCGCTCTTGAGGAGGTCGATGGCCTTGACGGACACGGAGCAGGCGTTGAGGGCCGCGATGGCGTCCAGAGTGGCCTGGCCTTCAGGAGAGGAGGCGACGGAGATCACATGGAAGCAGACGTTCGGATTGGCGGCGTAGATGGCCTTGACTTCGTCGATGGGGCTGATGCCGCGGTTGCTTTCACCGTCGCTCACGAGGATGACGGCCGCGCGCGGGGTCATCTGGCTGATGATGCCGTTGTGGGCCTGGATGCCGTCGCCCATGGGCGTGAAGCGGGCGAAGGTTTCCAGATTGTCCTTCAGGCTGTCGACGCCGGCGGCGAGGGTGGAGCGAACCCACGGGCCCTGGTTCACGACCGCGCCATAAGGAGCGAAGGTGTACAGGCCGCCCTGATAGCCGAGTTCGGGCACCATGTCGTTGACGCGCTTGATGACTTCCTTGGCAACGGCCATCTTGGTCTTGCCGACGGAGGGGAAGTTCATCATCATGGAGCCGGAGTAGTCCACCAGATAGTTGAAGCTTTCAATGCGCTTCTGGCAGATTTCGGCCGAGTGGGCCGCAAAACCGGCCGTGGCCCAAGCGAAGATCAGGGCGACGGCGAGGACAATAGAACGGGAAAATTTCATGTGAGCCTCCGTTTCTTTGAGTTAGGCGTTTTCACCCCGTCCGGAACGGCAAGGGCAAAGCGTCCTGCAAAATTGACAGCGAATATGTGCTGCAAAGGCCCCTTGGGCCTTTCCCTTGCTCAGGAGGTGCTGCAATGTCGACCCGGTCGGGCATCCTCTAGCGTTATCCGGCCGGCGAAACCGTTCTTTCGGCATTGCCATATTCACTTGAATGAGACTCTACCTGTGGGCCGTACAAAGGTAAAGAGCCTTACTTGTATTTTTTTCCCGAAACCGGGTCTTTTCAATGAGAGATAACAACAAAAAAACAGGGCGAGAGGAAACCTCTCGCCCTGTATGGGAACAATGCGTACACAGCCGCTTACCAAAAGGCGTTACGGCGCGTCATCTTCCCTAAGATGGGATCACACGCAGCCGGTGGGCTTGGGCAGACCAGCCATCTTGCAGGCTCCCTTACCGGGGCCGGAGGGGAAGAGTTCGTACACTTCTTTCAGCTTGTAGCCGGTGTTCTTGGACAGGATGCGCACCATAGGAGCGATCCCGTTCTTGCGGTAGTAGTCCTGAAGGAAGTCGAGAATCTTCTGATGGTCTTCGTTCAGATCGGTAATCCCTTCGGATTCCTTCACGTACTCCAACCATTCCGGGCACCACTCATCGAACTTGAGCAGGAAGCCGTCTTCATCAACTTCGAAGGTTTTACCCTTGTAGGTGACTTCAGCCATGTGTGCGTCCTCCTTGGACAGTTTATGTGACTAGGAAACCCTGTCACGCTTTTCCATACAGAATGAAATCGAAAAATCTGATGGAATCACTCACCACTCGACGGACCCCAATGCAGAGCCCGCAGAAAGCCACCGGATGTGTGGGGGCACATCTGAGGCGCTTCCATATTGGAGGGCATCTATCACAGCGCTATGGAAATGGCAAGTAGTTGTTCCCCTTTTGCTCTTCATTGGGCAGTCAGCCAAGCCTCTGCCGCAGACAGCATTTCGGAACACAATTCATCCATTTCAGGGCCGTGGTCGTAACCGGCCAGATGCCCGAGCCCGTGGGCCAGAAGCCTGAGGCAATGCTCCTCCGGATCTTGCCCGTACAGGAGCGTTTCCCGGTGCAGGGTGTCGACGGAAAAGACGAGGCTCCCGAGCTGGACGGGGACGTCTTCGTCCTCCGGCCCGGCGATCTGCTCGTCTATCGGAAAAGATAAGACATTGGTGGGGCCGTGGCAACCCATGTACCGCAGGTTGTAGTCCGCCATGCCCGCATCGCGGACAAGGACGAGATCCAATTCGGCGGGCCCGGAACCGGCTGCGCGGAGCATGGCCGAGAGCGCCCGGTGCAGTTCCGCCCTGCAGAACGGGAGCCGCCAGCACAGTCCGCCGCCGGAAAGGTTGAGCCGGAGAGCGCCGGAATCGGAGGGCGCGTCGGTTTGCTCCTGCGGAAAACCTTCGAGCGGGCTCATGGGCGTTTCCCCACGGGCTTCATGGACAGCGGCCCTTTGTTGACGGGTTTCGGCGGGCCGGGAACGACGGGGTAGACAAGGTCAATGGGCGGGCCCGGATTCGTTGAAGGGGGTACGGGTGTGTGGGGTGCCGCCGGAGCCGCGCCCTGTTGCTCCGGCCCGTTCGGGGCCGCCGCACCGGAGGAGCCCGGCATCACGCTGGAGGCCGCGTAGGCGACCGTGCGTTTCACGTCGGGGCGCTGTTCCGTTTTTTCTTCAGGCTTGGCCTGCACTTTGGCCTGTTCTGGTTTGTCGCTGGCCGTTTTTTTGTCTTTATTTAGATCAGGGTAGGCGATACGCTGATGGAAAAGCCCCGTCAGGATGCGGGCAAAACTTTCCGACAGCTTATGAAGGTCTTTGAATGTCAGTTCGGACTCGTCAAGCTGGCCCTCGGAGAAGATCCCCTTCATGATCGTGTCGATGTGCGTCTTGATGCGTGCGGGCGTGGGATCGGTGAGCGTGCGGCTGGAGGCTTCCACCGCGTCCGCGAGCATGACGATGGCCGCCTCGCGGGTCTGCGGGCGCGGGCCGGGATAGCAGTAGTCCTCGATGCGGGGATTTTCGCCCGACTCCTTGGCTTTGGCGTAGAAAAACTTGATCAGACCCGTGCCGTGGTGCTGGCGAATGATGTCCTCGATTTCGTCGCCCAAATGGTGCTGTGCGGCGAGTTCCGTGCCTTTTTTGACATGCGAAAGCAGGATGAGGGCGCTCATGGCCGGAGCCAGCTTGTCGTGCCGGTTGGGGCCGTTGAACTGGTTTTCGATGTAATAGTCGGGATAGGCCAGCTTGCCGATGTCGTGGTACAGGGCCGCGACCTTGCACAGCAGGCTGTTCGCGCCCACGGCCTTGGCTCCGGCTTCCACCATGTTGGAGACGACCAGCGAGTGGTGGTAGGTCCCCGGAATGGCCACCATGAGATCCTGGAGGAGCGGTTGTTCGAGGTTCATCAGCTCCATGAGCCGGAACCGGGTGGTGTACCGGAAGGCCATTTCGATGATCGGGCTGATGGCGAACAGGATAGCTATGGAAATGAAGGCGTTGAGGGAAACGATGCCGAAGAGCCACAGGAACGTGTTGCCGCCCCGGAAACCCTCCAGCCAGCCGCTGCCGAGGGCGATGATGATCTGCCCGAGCGCCAGCGGGATGATGCCGATGACCACGTCCTGCCTGCTCTGCGCCCGGATGACGAGCCATGTATTCAGCATGGCGGAAAGGAAGAAGAACAAAAACAGCGGAAGGTCGGCCTTGAGCATGACGCAGGCGAACAGGGATATCAGCAGGCCCACCACGCAATAGCGCCGGGCCGCGAAGATGAGCGCGCACAGCCCCGCGGCGCCCGCCACGGGGAAGAAGTGGATGACGAGGGCGATGTCCTGCGGCTGGACGACCTTGCCCACGAGCATGTAGGTGCCTTTTGCCGCGATGCCGAAGACGAACAGCAGCAGCGAGATGAACAAAAAGTCCTTTTTCCGCAGGGGGGTGCCCGGTTTGCCGCTCGGGGCCATGAACAGGCCGAGCGTCAGGATGAGCGAAAAGACGAACGTTCCCGCCACGGTACGCGAATGGATCAGCCCCTCCTGCTTCTGGTAGAGGCTCTGGAGCTTGAGCTGCTTCTCGCGGGTGACGCGCTCGCCCTGATAGACGACGACTTCACCCTTCTGGATATGGTAGTAGACGGGCTCCACGGTCTGGGCCACGGCATTGCCGAGGGCCTGCGTGGCCTCGCGGTTCAGGGTGAGCGTGGGCATGATCAGCGGCGAGAACAGGACCAGCACGGCGCGGCGGCCTTGCGGGGTGAGCTTTTCGGCGGAGCGCAGCTTCTGCGTGAAGGCCGCGAGCACGGCGGGCACGTCACGGATATCCGATACGTCGGGGCGCAGGGTTTCCGCCTTTGTGTCCACATCGCGGACGATGATCCCGTTCTTGGAGGGCAGGGCAAGGCGCACGTCGCCCACCACGCCCTCGCGCAAGCGATCTTCAAACCACGGCAAGCCCGTGGAGAGGACATACTCCTGCACTTCGGGGCTCATCCACTGGGCGAGCAAATCCGCGCTGACCGGCGTTGCGAGCTTTTCCGCGAGTGAAGCGCGCAAGGCGTCCTGCGCCTCGGGAGAGGTTTCCTGCCCGTTGATCAGCTTGAGCATACCGAAGATCTTCTGCCGCAACGCGGCGATTTCGGTCACGCTGAGGTCGAACACCGTGGGCTGGAGCATGGCGACCTGATTGCGCTTGATCTTGGCCGCCTCGGTGTCCTCCACCGTCAGGCTGCGGTGCGCGACGACATCGCTGTCGGCCACTTCCCCGGCCATGAACACCCGGAACTGCATGGGCGGCTGAAGGCCCGCCAGAAACGAGAGCACGAACAGGGTGGCGATCAGGACGAAGAGGCCCACGCCGTGATGGTGCTGCCGGAACAGCGTCCGCGTTATCCGGGAAAGCTCATTGATGCGAAGAGGGGAGTTTCTCGTAGTCATCATAGGCCTGTACTATTCGTCCGACCAGAGGGTGGCGTACCACGTCGGCGGAAGTGAAATGCCGGAAAGCAACGCCTTTGACGCCTTTGAGGACATGCAGGGCATGTACCAGACCGGAACGCGACGCGCTGTCCTCGCCCTGCGCGGGCAAGTCTATCTGGGTGATGTCGCCGGTGATCGCCGCCCGTGAGCCGAAGCCGAGGCGGGTCAGGAACATCTTCATCTGTTCGCGCGTGGTGTTCTGCGCCTCATCAAGGATGATGAACGCGTCGTTCAGTGTCCTGCCGCGCATGAAGGCCAGCGGCGCGACTTCGATAATGCCCGTTTCCTGAAGCGAGGCCATCTTCTGGGGCCCGAGCATATCAAGCAGGGCATCGTGAAGAGGGCGCAGATACGGGTTGACCTTTTCGGCGAGATCGCCGGGCAGGAAGCCGAGCTTCTCGCCCGCCTCGACGGCGGGGCGGGTCAGGATGATGCGGCGCACCCGCCGCGCGTTGAGCATATGCACGGCCATCGCCACGGCAAGGTAGGTCTTGCCGGTTCCGGCCGGTCCCACGGAAAAGACCATTTCGTTGCTGCGCAGCGTTTCCAGATAGGCGCGCTGGGCGGCGTTGCGGGCGGTGACGGTCTTCTTGGGCAGGGAGAGCACGGCCTCGTCACGGAACGAGCGGCGCAGATCCGAACCCGGATCGCTCTCAAGGAGCTGGAGCCCCTGCTCCAGATCGGAACTCTGGAGCGCGTGCCCGCTGCGCAGCAGGCCGTAAAACTGGGTGAACAGATTCAGGATGCGTTCGCGCAGCGCGGGATCATCGGACGTCACGGCCAGCGTGGTTCCCCGGGTGGAGAGATCCGCTCCCGTGCGTTCGGCGATGACGTTGAGGTGGGCGTTGTGCGGTCCGAACAGGGCATTGGCCAGTGTCGGGTCATCAAAGGACAGGGTTTCCACAAAGGCCGTTGACGATGCGGGTGTTTGCATAGATTCAGAGAGGCGGCCTCGGGCCGCCGGAGGGGACGGTTTGTCGAATCCGCTGCACGGGCGGCGAGCCGTCCGGCAATTCGGGAATGCCCTGCCGCGGAACGCCGCTTTCCCATCCGTGGCGTTGCCTGCATACAAGGTAGATTGCAACCTATCGCATTTGCGGCGAAGCGTCTATGGTTCCTTGTTTCGTGCGGGAGGGTTGATGATGCGGGGGATGGGAGAAGGGAACTTTCTTCAGAAAGTTCCCTTCTCCCATCCCCGCGCCCCCTCCTCTCATCCCTCAAAGACTTTCGCGTTTATCGAATCCCTGTTCGGGGTTCGGGTGGCGCGGCGGGCTGTTGAGGATGGAAGGGAAACGGGAAGGAATGGAGAGCAAGGCTCCGGTGTGGTCCTGAATCGTTTCGGGCCAAGACGCTTCGCGGCAATGGTGATAGTATAAGAGGTTATTGGAGATTGTTAAGGGGAGTGGCAGGTTATAGCCCTTTGGCGGGCGCGTTGAAGAAGCGCCGGGTGTTGTCGCCGCAGAGCGTCCAGAGTTCGGCGGGGTCCATGCCGCGCTCAAGGGCCACGGTTTCGGCGGTGAAGGCGACGAGTGCCGGTTCATTGGGCTTGCCCCGCCACGGCACGGGCGAGAGATAGGGGCAGTCGGTTTCGACCATCAAGCGGTCCGGCGGGATGCGTTTCACGGCTTCGCGCAGGTCGTGGTTGGCGGGATAAGTCACGGGGCCGGGGATGGAAATGTGCCAGCCGTTGGCAAGGAAAAGATCAAGAAAATCCACGGCGTCGCCGCTGAAGCAGTGCCACAGCACGGGGCGTCCTGAGAAACCTTCGGCTTCCAGAATCCGCAGGGTGTCCTTTGCCGCGTCGCGCGAATGGATGACCACAGGGCGATCCGTTTCCTTGGCGAGGGCGAGCTGGACGCGGAAGGCTTCCTCCTGGATGAAGGGCGGGCAGTCCTTCCAGTAAAAATCGAGGCCGATTTCACCGACGGCCCGCAGCCTGGGATCTTCGGCAAAGGCTTCGCGCATGGCCTTGAGGGTGGCTCCGGTACACTCCTGTCCGTCGCAGGGATGGATGCCCATCAGGAAGAAAACGCCGGGATAGCCGGCGAACATGCCCTTGTTGGCGTGGTATGCGGCGGGGCCGAGGAACACTTGCCCGATGGAGGCAAGGCCCGTGCTCTGGGCCCGTCCCATAACCTCGGGGAGCCGTTCGATGATCCCCTCGGAGTCGAGGTGGGCATGGGAGTCGGCCCCTGTGGGGGGAAGGCCGAGCGTATCGGGAAGCGGACGCGGCGTATCTTTTTTCTTGCTCATGGAAAAAGTCCCTTGCGGGCATTTTTTTGGGCCTTGCCGCCATATATCGCGTCAAAGCCCGTGGGGATTACGGCTTGTTGCCGTCGCGCTGCACGGGAAAGCGCCTGCTCCGGCCTTGGCTTCAGCGCGGCAAAGCCGGGCAGGGGCTTTCCTGGACAAACCTATTCGGTGAATTCCTGTTTGATGACGGCTTCGGCCTTGATGCGGTCGAGGAGTTCCGAGAACGTCGCCTTGACGTGTTCGCGGATGTCCCCGGCCACGACGAGGAACAGCACGTCGTCGCCGGGCTTCAGCTCGCCTTCCACGGCTTCGGCATGGATGCAGAAGATGCCGGGCTGCTGTTCCATCTCGCGGCAGATGGCGTCCATCTTGGCGCGGTCATGCGAGACTTTCATGGATTTCACGGGCGCATGGTCGGCCCGGGCCCACCCGCGCACGACGCCGTTGTGCACCAGCACCATGCCCACGTTTTCGGTAAAGCCGGGACGCTTCTTGAGGTCAGCCAGAATCTTTGTGGTATCCATCGTTTTTCTCCTGTGGTCGGGGTCTGCTCGGGGGAATGTCCCTGGTGAACTCTGACGGAAAGAGCCCGTGCCGAAAATGAGAACCGGCATTGCGCGGAGGGCTGTACGGCCCTGCCATACGGGCGGAGGAGCCCCTGTTGCGCAACCTTCCCAATTTTTCTTTCGCTATTCCGCTTCCCTGCGGATGCGCGCACCTACGGCGTTGAGCTTGTTTTCGATGTGCTCATAACCGCGATCAAGGTGGTAGATGCGCTGGACGGTCGTGATCCCCTTGGCGGCGAGCCCGGCGAGCACGAGAGAGGCGCTGGCGCGGAGATCCGAGGCCATGACCGGAGCCCCGGCAAGGCGCTGGACGCCGCGTATGATGGCTGTATGCCCGGAAAGGCGGATATCCGCGCCCATGCGGACGAGCTCCTGCACGTGCATGAACCGGTTTTCAAAAATGGTTTCGCTGATGACCCCGGAACCTTCGGAAAGGCACATGAGGGACATGATCTGCGCCTGCATGTCCGTCGGGAAGCCGGGGAAGGGCTGCGTGGTCACGTCCACCCCGCGCAGGGCGCAGGAGCGGCGGGCCAGCACTCCGTCGGCTGTGGGTTCGATTTCCATGCCCATCTGGCGCATTTTAGCGATCACGGCGTCAAGCTCCTCAAAGGGGCAGTCCGTGAGCAGCAACTCGCCGTCGGTGATCCCGGCGGCGGCGAGGAGGGTTCCCGCCTCGATGCGGTCGGGCATGATGCGGTAGGTGCAGCCTCCGAGGCGCGGGACGCCCTGAATGCGGATGACGCTGGTGCCGTGGCCTTCGATGCGCGCGCCGCAGGCGATGAGGAAGCGGGCAAGATCGACGACTTCGGGCTCGCGGGCGGCGTTCTCAAGGATGGTTTCTCCATCGGCCAGTGCGGCTGCCATGAGCAGGTTTTCCGTACCGCCGACGGTGGGAAAGTCGAAATGGATGTGCGCGCCGTTGAGCTTGCGGCAACGGCCGAGAATATACCCGTCCTCAAGATCGAACCGCGCCCCCATCTTTTCGAGGGCTGACAGGTGCAGATCCACAGGGCGGGCCCCGATGGCGCAGCCGCCGGGCATGGCTACGCGGGCTTCGCCGAGCCGGGCCAGCAGCGGGCCGAGCACGAGCACCGAGGCGCGCATGGTTTTGACCAGTTCATAGGGGGCTTCCGGGCTGAGCGCGCCGGGGGTCACGGTGACCTGCCCGTTTTCAAAGGCGTTCGGGCAGCCGAGCAGTTCAAGGAGTTTGAAGGTGGTACGGATATCCCGCAGATCCGGGACATTGGTGTAGGTCACGGGTTCGTCGAGCAGGATGCTGCCCATGAGGATGGGGAGAGCCGCGTTTTTGGAGCCGCTCACATGCACGACGCCGGTCAGCGGAACGCCGCCTTCGATGATCAGTTTGTCCATGAACTGTCCCTGTATGTGGGCCCGGAAAAGCCGGGCGTTGCCGGTTGGATGGAGGATGCCCCGCGCGAGGGCGGAACGCTGGCGCGATCCGTTTGCGGAAGCTGAGGAAAGGATACAAGATACTATCGGGTTCCTTGGCTGGTCAAGGAGCATCTTCGGGCTTCCCCGGGTGGCCTCGGGATGCGGAAATCGGAAAAATATTGCGGAAAGGCTTGACGTTAATATGGCTCTGATATAAAGACCACAGCTGCATGTGGCGGATGTAGCTCAGTTGGCAGAGCATCTGGTTGTGGCCCAGAGGGCCGTGGGTTCAAGTCCCATCATTCGCCCCACTCACTTGTCTTGAAAGACCCTGCTTCGGCAGGGTTTTTTCGTTTCCATCCCCTTCCTTTCCCCGCCATGCCTTCCGACCTTCTTTCTGAAGAGGAACGGAGCCGCCGCCCCGTTGTCTATCCGGTGGCGCGGCGGCTCCGCATTCCGTTTTTTATCATGCGCAAGTTTTTGCTCTCCGCATATGGATGCGGAAGGTTCGCCATCTGCGCGCTATGCTATGGCCAATTCCAGCCCCACGGGGCAGTGATCCGAACCATAGACATTGTTTTCTATCCATGCGTCCCGGATGGCCGGGGCCAACTCCTCCGAAACGAAGAAGTAGTCGATGCGCCACCCGACGTTGTTGACGCGGGCGCGCTGCTTGTAGGACCACCACGAGTACTGGTGCGGCTCGTCGCCGTGGATGTGGCGGAAGGTGTCCACGTATCCGGCGGCGATGAAGCGGTCCACCCAGGCGCGTTCGATGGGCAGGAAGCCGGAGTTTTCCTCGTTGGCCTTGGGCCGGGCGAGGTCGATGGGGCGGTGGGCCGTGTTGAAGTCGCCGCAGACCACGATGGGCTTGGTGCGGCGCAGCTCTTCGGCATGGGCGAGGAACGCGTCGTAATAGCCCATTTTATAGGCCAGCCGCCCGTCGTCCTTGGTCCCGTTGGGAAAGTAGACATTGAAAAAATGGAAGGCGGGGTATTCGATGTGCAAAAGGCGGCCTTCCCCCTGATAACGGGGATCGGGGAGTTCGCGGTGCACGGCGAGCGGCTCGAGGGCGGCCTTTTGGCGCGAGAAGACCGCGACGCCCGAATAGCCTTTCTTGACCTGCGCGGCCAGCCATTCGGCATTCCAGCCCTCGGGGCTGCGGTGTTCTTCGGCGATCTGCGACGGCTCGGCCTTGGTTTCCTGAAGCGCCACTACATCGGCGTCGGTGGAGGCGAACCAGTCCCAGTCGGGTTTGCCGCTCAGGGCGCGGAACCCGTTGACGTTCCATGAAACGAGACGAATGGTATCCATAGTTTTCTCTTGGCAAAAGGAAAGGGAATCGGTAGGCACGGATCAGGCGGACCCGGCTTTCATCCCCATGTTCCGGGAATGCGGGCCGCGCCATGCGGGCGCTTCCAGAGAAGCCCGCCCGTGCCTCTTCCGCGGAAGGATTCCATTGCCCGTGCCGATTGTCAAACGCGCCGCGTGCCGGTGCGGCCCGTCCATAAAAAGGAAAAATGATGAAGAAAATCCGCTTGCCGCTGCTGTCTTTGCTCCTGCTGTGCTTTGCGGCGCCTTCGCAGGCATTTGAGTTGACGGTCCTGCACACCAACGATGTCCATTCCATGTACGGCGGGACCACTGAAAAAGGGACGGCCTGCTATGCGGCCCAGTGCGCTGGCGGGTCCGGGGGCAGCGTGCGCCTGAAACAGGCCGTGGATACGGTGCGCGCGGCGGAACCGAATGTGGTGCTCCTTGACGCCGGGGATGAATTTCAGGGGACGCTGTTCTATACGCAGTTCAAAGGCGACGTGGCGGCGGAGGTGCTTGACGCCCTGGACTATACGGCCTTTACGCCGGGCAATCACGAGTTCGATGACGGCTGCGGCGAATTCCGGCGTTTCGTGGAGCGGACGCATGTGCCCGTGCTGGCCGCCAACCTGACGCTTCCGCCCGTACCCGGGGGCAAGCCGCTCACGCGTCCGTGGATTGTCGTGGAGCGCCAAGGCCGCAAGATCGGCATTGTGGGGCTGGTCAACGAGGAAACGCCTTCTCTGGCCTCCCCCTGCAAGGAGGCCGTGTTCGGTCCGGCGGAAACGGCCTTACGCGAAGCGGTCGCGTCGCTCCGGGCGCAGGGCGTGAACATTGTCATCGCGCTGACCCATCTGGGCCTGAACGTCGACTGCGAGCTCGCGGGGCGGGTGGACGGCGTGGATGTGTTCGTCGGCGGGCATACGCATTCCCTGCTTTCCAATACAAACCCCAAGGCCGTCGGGCCGTATCCCATTGTGAAGCACTCCCCGTCCGGAGAGCCCGTGCTGGTCGTGACGGCGGCGTCCTCCTGCAAGCTGCTTGGGCATATTGCGATAGACTTCAACGACGCGGGCATCGCGCAGCGCTGGAACGGCGAACCCATTGTTCTGGATGGCCGGAACGTCACCGTTCCGCCTGATGCGAAGCTTTCCGCACGGCTGGACAGCTACGCCGCCCAGTTGCGGTCGCTCATCGGGCAGCCTGTAGGCAAAATCCTGCTTGCCGGGGACACGAGCGGGCGGCAGGTTGACCTTGAGGAAGACGCCCATCTCTGCCGCGTGCAGGAATGTCCGTCCGGCGACGTCCTCATGGACTCCCTGCTCTGGGGAGCACGGGATACCGGCGCGAACGTCGCCTTGTCCGTGGGCGGCACTGTGCGCTCCCCTCTGCATACCGGCGTGGTCACGATGGGTGACCTGCTGGCGACCATGCCGTTCGACAACACGCTCGTTGTCGGTGATTTGACCGGAAAACAACTGCTCGGGGCGCTTGAACATGGCGCATCCGGCTACGAAAACGGGGCGGGGCGGTTTCTTCAGGTCGCGGGGCTCACGTATTCGGTGGAACCCGCGAAACCGGTGGGGCAACGCGTTTCCGCCGTATCCGTCCGCACAAAGGCGGGCGGTTGGGAACCTCTGCGCCCGGAAGCGGTATACCGCGTCGCCACGGTGGACTATGCGGCGGAGGGCGGTGACGGTTTCGCCGCCTTCAAGAAAATAAAATGGCAATACACGGGCCGCGCGCACATCGAATGCCTGCGCGACTATATCGCCAAGGCCCCTGTGGAGGTCAGGTCCGGAGGGCGGATCACGGTCCTCCGATAACAACACAAGAAACAACATTGCCTATCGGGGGAGAGGGCTTTTTTCGAGAAGAGCGCCCGTCAAACGGTTCCCTCTCCCCCGACACAGCCCGTCTCCCTCTCTCCAATACATTCCCTTCCATCGACCACCCGCCAGTGTTTCCCACCGCCGAAAGCGGGCATAGCCGGGCGGCGTACGCGCTGTTTTCCGGCCCTGCCCATCCTTTCGGTTTTTCCTTTGGTGCCCGCCACGAAATCGTCACACTCCCGTCGTATATCCAGCGTATCGCATATCGGGAGAGGTTTTCGGCACATGACGAAACGCATGATCGCCGCCCAGCTTTCCGTTGGGGCACTGCTCCTCGTGCTGGTGGCGCTGATGGAATCCTATACCGGTTGGGACACGGCGGCTCAACGCTTGTGGTTTGATTCCGCCACGCACGAATGGGTTGTGTCCAACGAGCTGCACGCTCGGCTGACGTGGTTTTTCTACGATGGCCCTAAAATCCTGCTGGTGGTTCTCGGGATAGCCTGTGTCGCCGGGGTGCTTGGCGGCGCACGGTGGAATCTGCCGCCGGAATGCCGCAGGGGGTGCTTGCTGCTGCTCCTCAGTCTGGCCTTTGTCCCGATGCTGCTCGGCGGTGCAAAACAGTTTACCAACGTTTATTGCCCCAAGCAGATCGAGGAGTTCGGGGGCGAATACGTCCATCAGGGCGTGCTGGAATGCCGGAACCCCGCCAATGAAGGCCGTTCCCCCGGCAGGTGTTTCCCGGCGGGGCACGCTTCGGGCGGTTTTGCGCTCATGATGCTGTTCTTTTGCTTCCGGTCGCGCCGTGATCGGTGGGCCGGTCTGGGGGCCGGGCTTATTGCGGGCTGGGGTATGGGATTCTACCAGATGCTGCGGGGACAGCATTTCCTCTCGCACACGCTGTTCACAATGATCGGCGCATGGATGATCATCCTGCTCGTCACATGGGCACTGCGCGGTTTTTCTCTTAACAAGCTTGTAAGTATAAATATTTGTCCTGATGTTCTCCCCCGGTTGTCACGGAATCGTAACAGTTCCTGTGTAACAACGCGCTCTCCGAACAGGATCTTTTCCTTCAAGAGAGGCTTCATCATGTATGCGTTTCTGGATGCCGTGCGCTACCTTGTGCGGCGGTTGCTCCCTTTCATAGGCATATATTTTTTCGCAGAGCTTACGGAACTTTCCATACTGGCCCTGCGGGAATCCTCCAACCTGCATCTGTCGCTGAAAGGCTTTCTGGTTTCGTTCCCCGTTTGGGTGGGAACGACGATGGTTTCGTGCCTTTTTTCAATCCTGCCCGTGCTGGCGTACCTGCTGCTCCTGCCTCGGAAGTGGCACGGCGGACGGTGGGACAGGCGGCTTTCCATCCTCTTTTTCTTTCTGTTCACGGCGGGGCACTTGTTTGAGGAAGTCGCGGAACTGCTGTTCTGGGACGAATTCACTTCCCGCTTCAATTTCGTGGCCGTGGATTATCTTGTCTACACGAATGAAGTGATCGGAAACATCAGCCAGTCCTACCCTGTGGCCCTGTTTTTGGGCGGGATTACTGTGGCGGCGGGAGTCATTACGCTGCTGGCCCGGCGTTGGCTTTCCACGGTCCGCACCGTGCCGCGGCTTCTCATGCGTTTTGCCGGCGCGGCGCTGCTCGTCTTGTGCGCGTGCTCGCTCAATATGGTCAACTTCATGGATATATCCGAAGATACCGGCGATCGGTATCTTACCGAGCTGTCCAAGGATGGGCTGTACAGCCTGTTTCACGCGTTTTTTTCCAACGAACTTTCCTACAACGATTTTTATCTGACGCGCCCTGATGCGGATACCGTGGCGACGCTGGCCCCCTTGATGGCCTCGGATGCCCGCCGGGTGGGTGATCCCGCGTCGCTGGCCTATGAGGTGGCGCCGCATGAAAAGGAAATCCGGGCGAATGTGGTCATTGTGCTCATGGAGAGCATGGGATCGGAATTTTTCAGCGAATTCCGCGACGATGGGCAAAAGCTGACTCCGGAACTGGAAAAGCTGGCTTCCGAGTCGCTCTATTTCAGCCATGTCTATTCGACGGGCACCCGCACCGTCCGGGGCATCGAAGCGCTCACGCTGGCGCGTCCGCCGCTGCCGGGTATGCCCATCGTGCGGTTGCAGGGCAACGACAACCTGCGCGGCATCTGGAGCGTATTCCGCGAGCGCGGGTATGACACCAAATGGATTTACGGCGGCTACGGCTATTTCGACAACATGAACGCCTATTTCTCCGGGAACGGGTTCACCGTGGTGGACCGTACGGTGATGCAGCCGGAAGAGATCACGTTCTCGAATATCTGGGGCGTGTGTGACGAGAACCTCTTTGCCCGCGCGATCAAGGAGGCGGACGCTTCCCATGCGGCGGGCAAGCCGTTCTTCAACTTCGTGCTGACGACTTCGAATCACCGCCCATACACCTATCCCGACGGAAAGATTTCGATTCCATCCAAGTCCGGGCGCAACGGCGGGGTCATGTACGCGGATTATTCCATCGGCAAATTTATGGAAGAGGCCCGCAAGCATCCGTGGTTTGACGATACCGTGTTCGTTTTTGTGGCGGATCACGGGGCGAGCAGTTCCGGGCGCGAGGAGATCAAGCAGGGGAACCATCACATTCCGCTTATCATTTATGCGCCGAAGTTCATCAAACCGGAGCGCCACGATCAGCCGATCAGCCAGATCGACGCCGTGCCGACGCTGCTCTCCCTGCTTCATTTCAAGTATACGGGCGAGTTCTACGGCACGAATGCGCTCGATCCGAACTATGTATCTCGTCTGTTCCTGAGCAATTATCAGAAATTGGCCTATGTCAAAGGCAACGAGATGGTGATCATGCGGCCTGTTCGCGGGGTGCACTTCTACCGTGACGGCCAGCAGATCGGTTCCGCCGAGGCCGCAAAGCCGCGGGACAGGGTAAAGGCCCCCGACGCCTCGCTCCAGCAGGTGCTTGATGAGGGCATCAGCTATTATCAGCACTCCGCCCGCTGGCGGGAATTTTTGAAGGAGTAATGAGAGAGGAGGGGGGAGGAGTGGAGAGGTGAGGGAGATTGGGGAGGGGGAAGGGCCCCTTTTCCAAAAGGGGCCCTTCCCCCTCCCCAAACCCCACCCCCATCCCCCTAAAACTTTCGACTGGTGGGGAGGCAGCGCGTCGGGAGTCCCGTTGTATGGTGTTGGTTGAAGTGCCGCGCAGGTGTGCGTGTGGAAGACGGATAGTGTTGAAGGTTCTTGGCCATGCCTTTCAAAGCGTGGAAGCCTTTCTCCATGAGTGCGAGAGGGAAGGCCGGACCGCTGATGGTTGAAAACAAAGCGCTTCGTTGTAACGCGCGGGGAGATATTGCCGGGACGTATTGCGTGACGGCGGCCGGGCGAGTACAGTGCCGGGACTTTTCGTGAAGAGGAATGACATCATGAATCTCCCTGTTCCGGTTCCGGTAGCGACCATCGTTTTATTGATTCTTTCCAATGTGTTCATGACGTTCGCGTGGTACGGGCATCTGCGCTATAAGGCGCTGCCGCTGCTCGCCGCCATCGTGATCAGTTGGGGCATAGCGTTTTTCGAATATCTGTTGCAGGTTCCCGCCAACCGCGTGGGCTACGGCTATTTCAGCGCGGCGGAACTCAAGGCCATTCAGGAAATCATTTCCCTGTCTGTTTTCGCCTTCTTTTCCACCCTGTATCTCGGTGAATCCCTCCGCTGGAACCACCTCGTCGGGTTCAGTCTGATTGTTCTCGCGGCCTTCTTTATTTTCAAAAAATGGTAGCACCTTTTTTCCGCAAAAAATGATTCTTAAAAAAGCCGGGAAACGACAGTTCCCCGGCTTTTTCGTGTGGCCCGTTCCTGCATGGGGCATCAGGCTGAAGCCCGCACCCGAAAGTCTTTGGGGTGGGAGGGGGAGGGAGGCCCTCTACCTCACACCAACCCACTTGTGGGTCTGCAAACCGAGGCTCCAGCGGGGATGCAGGAGACAGTAGGCGATGCACTCGCGGGTGTTGGCCTTGTTGCGCGGGTCGTCGCATGGCTGGAGCAGGAAATGCCGGAAATCCAAATCCTCGAAATCCTCGGGCGAACACCCTTGCTGCGGCCAGACAAGTTTCAGCTCGTGGCCGGAAGTCGTGGCCAGCGGGTTGGAACCCTTGGGGCTGACCGTGATCCAGTCCAGCCCCTCGGGCAGGGGCAGCGTGCCGTTGCTCTCCACGCCAAGCTCGAACCCGAGGGCGTGCAGGCGATCGATAAGCTCGCGGGTGAGCTGCAAGGCCGGTTCGCCGCCCGTGAACACGATGTAGGGCTTGCGCCCGCCGTAGGCTTGGGGATCGAGCACAGGAAAGGTGGCGGCGATGGTTTGCGCCAGTTCCTCGGCCGTGGCGAAAACCCCGGCGTCCGCGCCGACGAAATCCGTGTCGCAGAACCGGCATTTCGCCGTGGCCCGATCCTCGGGGCGGCCCGACCAGAGGTTGCACCCGGAAAAGCGGCAGAACACCGCCGGACGCCCGGCCTGTGCGCCCTCGCCCTGTAACGTGTAGAAGATTTCCTTGACCCGGTATGCCATGTTTTCCTGCTCCATTACGAAATGGAGGCGGTGGTTTCATCATTGATTTCAAATGAATCAAGTCGCCGCCGATTTTTATTGAGAGACATGGACGCTGTGTCCGCCCGGCCTTCGTTACAAACGTTTTAGGAGGGAAGGGGAGGGGAAGGGCAGCCCTTTTTCAAAAGGGTGCCCTTCCCCTCCCCGACTCGCTCATTTCCCTTCCGAATACTCTTTCCATCCGTGCTCGCGCAGCTTGCAGGCGGGGCACTGGCCGCAGCCGTAGCCCCACGGGTGCAGCTCGCGGCGATCCCCGATATAGCAGGTGTGCGTCACGGTACGGACACACTCCACAAAAGGCGCGCCGCCTTCCTGCTCGGCGAGGGTCCATGTGCGGGCCTTGTCCAGCCACATCAGGGGGGTATGCACGACGAAACGGGCGTCCATGCCGAGGTTGAGGGCGACCTGCATGGCCTTGACGGTGTCGTCGCGGCAGTCGGGATAGCCGGAAAAATCGGTTTCGCAGACGCCCATCACCAGATGCCGGATGCCCTTGCGCCACGCCAGCGCGGCGGCGGCGGTGAGGAACACGAGGTTGCGGCCCGGCACGAATGTATTGGGGATGCCCTGCTCGTTGAACGCGATTTCCATGTCGCTGGTCATGGCCGTTTCGCCGATCTGGTTGAACAGGCCGAGGCTGAGCAGGGTGTCCTCGCCGAGCCTGGCGGCCCACGATGCGGGCAGGGAGGCGTCCGAGCGGACGGCGTTCAGTACGTTCCGGCGGCACTCCATTTCCACATGATGCCGCTGTCCGTAGTCGAAACCGACCGTAAAGACGCGATCGAAACGGTTGAGGGCCCATCCGAGGCAGGTCGCGGAGTCCTGTCCGCCGGAAAAAATGACAAGGGCCGAAGAGTCTGTATTGCTGGTCATATGCTGTCCTGAAAAGGCGTTGTTGTAGTCTCGAACGGTTGCTAACGCAGGGAGTGGGAGCTTGTAAAGCACGTGAGTTGTAGCGTAGTATAAGGCAACGCCGCCGCATGGACGGCCTCCGCCCCGAGGGCGGGAACATTTGACGATACCGCGCGGGGTCCGCCCCGGGCGAAAGATACGCATGAGGTGATGTGATGTCCAATTCCAGCGCGCTTTCCTCTTCCTGCTGCGCCCTGATTCTCGCGGCGGGCAAGGGTACCCGTATGCACTCCAAGAAGCCCAAGGTGTTGCACACTATTTTGGGCGAACCGTTGCTTGGGCATGTGGCGGGAGCGCTGCGCCCCCTGTTCGGCGAGGCGGTATGGGCCGTCATCGGGCACGAGGCGGATATGGTGCGGGCGGCGTTTGCGGGCCGCGATCTGCGTTTCGTGGAGCAGAAGGAACAGCTCGGCACCGGGCACGCCCTGATGGTCGCCCTGCCGGAACTGAAGCGGGCGGGCATGAAGAAAGTGCTTGTGGTCAACGGGGACACCCCGCTGATCACGACGGATACGTTGCGCGATTTCATGTTTTATGCTGAAGGCGCGGACGTGTCCGTGGCGACGCTGACGTTGGAAAACCCCGGCGCGTATGGTCGCATCGTCCGTCAAAACGGCGAACTGCGTGCCATCGTGGAAGCGAAGGATTTCGACGTCGCCGTCCACGGGGAGCCGACCGGCGAGATCAACGCGGGGATCTACATGCTGAACCTTGACGCCGTGGAAATCCTTGTCCCGAAGCTCGGCAACGAGAACAAGAGCGGCGAATATTACATCACCGACCTTGTGGGCATGGCCGTGGCCGAAGGCATGGTCGTGCGCGGGCTGTCCTGCGGCAGCGACCCGAACCTGCTCGGGATCAACAATCCCGCCGAACTGGCGGCATCCGAGGAACTGCGGCGGCGTGCCATCGTGGAGGAACGGCTGGCGGCCGGCGTGGCCATGCACGGCCCGGGCATGGTCCGTATGGGCCCGTATGTAACCGTGGAGCCGGGCGCGGAACTGTTCGGCCCCTGCGAACTGTACGGCCATACGCACGTCGCCTCGGACGTGATCATCGAATCGCATTGCGTGATCCGGGACAGCCGCGTGGAAAGCGGTACGGTTGTGCATTCCTTCTCGCATATGGACCATGCCGAGGTCGGCCCGGACTGTCTCGTGGGGCCGTATGCGCGGCTCCGCCCCGGCGCGGTGATGGAACGCGGGGCGCATATGGGCAACTTCGTGGAAATGAAGAAGGCGCGCCTCTGTGAAGGGGCCAAGGCCAACCACCTTACCTATTTGGGGGATGCGGAGGTCGGCGCGCGGGCGAACATCGGAGCGGGTACGATCACCTGCAACTATGATGGCGTGAATAAATACAAAACCATCATCGGCGAGCACGCGTTCATCGGCAGCAACACCGCGCTGGTGGCCCCGGTCACCGTGGGCGCGGAGGCGCTCGTGGGCGCGGGGTCGGTCATCACGAAGGACGTGCCGGACGGCGATCTGGCCGTCGCGCGCGGCAAGCAAATGAATGTGCACCGCAAATAGGTGCGTTTCAGAGGTTATATCAGAGAATTGCGCCGGGAGATGCCGCTCAGGGGAGGGGTATTCGGCGGGTAATGTGGGAACAAGGCTTCCAGCGTCTTGAAGAACTGTGGATATTCCGTTACTAAAAGAACATCTCCGGATTATGACAAACGGATTTGATGCGCGTATTCCCGAAAAGGTGGGCCCCGGCACCTCCGCCGACACGGCGACCGCCTTTGCGAAAACTGTATCGTACCCTTTTCTTCTCACCCTCAATCTTGCCATGAAACGGCAAAAAGAGTAGAGTCTTCGCATGGAACTTTTTGATCTCTTGGAAACCCGTGTGGTTGAGCTTCTCGGCCAGATTGATACCCTCCGCGAGGAAAACAAGACCTTGCAGGAAAAAGTAAACGCTCTCGACGAGGAGAACAAGACTCTGAAGGAGTCTTTGGAGCAGGAGCAGCACACTAAGGAAGAGATTAACGGCCGCATCGACACGTTGCTCTCGACGATTCGCGAGTTTACGGCCGAAGCGTAACCGACCGATATCCGTATGCACAGCTTTCAGCTCAATGTCCTCGGCATGGACATTTCCTTCCGTACGGATGCTGATTCCGCTCGTATCGAGCGGGCTCAGGACTTCGTCGAGAAGCAGTATGAGAGATTGAAAAACCAAGGAGGGCAGTTCGGCAGGGAAAAACTGCTGACGCTTCTGGTTTTGGGAGTTGCAGACGACTTGTTGCAAACACAGCAGCAGCTTGACGGCGTGGAGACTCGCCTCGCCAACTTGCTGGAGCTTATAGAGAAAACGGATTAATTTGTTGGCAAAATGTTCCCTGGAGCGTTCGTGATCCGCCTATTGGTGCTGACCTCACAAGCTTAGAAATTGGGAGCCGAGCGAGAGATTGGTGTGCATGCCCGACTTGTCGGGAAGTCTAAAGATCTGTCCAAGGTTCCCCCCTGGGAGACCAGGTTCCGCACCGGTATTCTGACACGGCGCTCTGGGGTCATTTCTGGTGTCCTGTTCTGGGACACCGCTTATACAGATCCGTCTTTTCCATTGTGCGGATCGTGTTGTCTTCTTCTTTTCCCATCAGAATGTCCTCCCCATGCCTTGGACGATGCTGCCTGCCAGCAGCTTCATGACATTGCATAAACGGGCTTCGGCCCGACACTATAAAGGGAGGGGATTTATGGAATTTTTTACCGCCTTGAGCGTCCTCGCGGCGATATGCGTCAGCGGGGGCGTGGGCTTTTATCTCAATAAACACCTCAATGCCAAGCGGATTGGCGACGCCACCGAGTTGGCGACCCGCATAGTCGAAGAATCCCGCAAGGAAGCTCAGGCGCAGAAGAAGGAAATCCTTCTTCAAGGCCAGGACGAGCTGTTCAACCAGAAGCGCGAACTTGAGCACGAGTTCAAGGAACGCGAGCGCGAGCTGAAGGCCCGCGACCGCAAGCTTCAGGAGCAGGGCGAGCGGCTTGAGGAAAAGCTTGAAAAAGCGACCGAAAAAGAACACGAACTCCTGAGCGTCGAAAAAGACCTCTCCAAAAAGGAGCGGAAACTTGCCGAGCTTGAGGAAACGCTCAACGAACGCATCGATGAGCAGGAACACCGTTTGCAGGAAGTCTCCGGCCTGACCGCCGAGGAGGCCCGGCAGCGGCTTTTTGCGGAAATCGAGTCCCGCACCCGCCACGAGGCCGCCAAGATGATGCGCCTCATTGAGGCCGAAGCCCGCGAAACCGCGGACCGCAAGGCCAAGGAGATCATCGCCTGTTCCATCCAGCGCTATGCGGGCGACTATGTGGGCGAACACACCGTCACCGCCGTGACCCTGCCCAGCGAAGACATGAAAGGCCGCATCATCGGCCGTGAAGGGCGCAACATCCGCGCTCTGGAAGCGGCTACCGGCGTTGATCTCATCATCGACGACACTCCCGAAACAGTCATCCTGTCCGCATACAGCCCCCTGCGCCGCCAGGTCGCCAAGATGGCCCTTGAACGCCTCATTCAGGACGGGCGCATCCATCCGGCCCGCATTGAGGATGTTGTCCACAAATGCGAGCAGGAGCTTGAAGTGCAGATCCGCGAAGTGGGCGAACAGGCCACGTTCGACGCGGGCGTGCACGGCATCCATCCCGAACTCGTCCGCTTTCTGGGCCAGCTCCGCTACCGTACCAGCTTCACGCAGAACGTGCTCCAGCATTCGCTGGAAGTTTCCGCCCTGTGCGGCATGATGGCCGCCGAGCTCGGCATGGACATCAAGAAAGCCAAGCGCGCCGGCCTGCTGCACGACATCGGCAAGGCCGTCGACCACGAGGTCGAAGGCCCGCACGCGCTCATTGGAGCGGATCTCGCCAAAAAGTACAATGAAAGCAAGGAAATCCTGCACGCCATCGCCGCACACCATGAGGATCAGCGCCCTGAAACCGCGCTGGCCGTGCTGGTGCAGGCTGCGGACTCCCTTTCCGGGGCCCGTCCCGGCGCGCGCAAGGAACTCTTGGAAAGCTACGTCAAGCGCCTTGAGGATTTGGAAAACATCGCTTCCGAATTCGACGGAGTATCCAAAGCGTACGCCATTCAGGCCGGGCGCGAAATCCGCGTCATGGTCAATTCCGAAAACGTGGATGACGATCAGACCTACATGCTCTGTAAGGGCATCACCGGCAAGATTGAAGAAAACCTTACCTATCCCGGCCAGATCCGCGTCACGGTCATCCGTGAGCGCCGGGCCGTCGGCTACGCGAAATAGCCGCCGCTCCTCATGCCATTCACGGGAGGGAACTTCGGTTCCCTCCTTTTTTTATGCTGGAGGGCATTGGGGAGAGCGGACCGCAAATGATGCCGCCTCTTCAACCCTCGGCTCTGTGAAAAGATTCTCTTTATCCATCTGCGGTCTTGCTGTGTTGGAGTAGGCAGCGCCCACACATGCATTGTCTCTCCGGGGAAACGGCGCGCTTTGCACTGACATACTGCCATCAATCTACAAAAATGTAGATTGATAGGTATTTCCTACAAAAAGGTCTTTTTGGAGAAAACCCCACGGAATTCAATTTGATTGAGCGTTCAAGGAATGAACGCTGGCGGATGAAGGAAGAAATTCCGATTGAAAAATACATGAAATCAAATGGATGTATGAATTCTACGTAAAGGTGGAATTTTTTCATGCACGCCTCGTCCCTTTCCTCCGGAAGAAGGGAAATCTGGAATTCAACCTCAGGGTATAGGCGGGATAATTTTGTGATTTTAATCCGTTACAGAACGGACATGTTCGCCGCTCACGCTTTGAATATGTTGGCCCCGATTTTGCTTCTATCCGGGCATCAACCTATTCGAGGAGTGATCCCATGAGTTCCACCGTCCGTGAAACAGCCCTTGATCATATTTCCACCGCCCAGCCTGTTGCGCCTCTTCCGGCTCCGGAGCAGGGCAAGGCTCTTGCCAACGGGTATGGCTGCGATGTGTTCAACACGCGCGTCATGCGTCAGCGCCTCCCGCGTGAGGTGTATGACCGCCTCATGCGGACCATGACCCATCGTACCCCGCTTGATCCGGCCGATGCCGACATCATCGCCGGAGCCATGAAGGATTGGGCTCTCGAACACGGCGCTACGCATTACACCCACTGGTTCCAGCCCATGACCGGGCTGACGGCTGAAAAGCACGACGCCTTCCTGTCTCCCACGGCGGACGGGCAGGTGTTCGGCGAGTTTTCCGGGAAAATGCTCATCAAGGGTGAGCCGGACGCTTCTTCCTTCCCGTCCGGCGGCATCCGTTCGACGTTTGAGGCCCGCGGCTACACGGCGTGGGACCCTACCTCGCCGGTATTCCTGCTTGGCGACGAGTACGGACGCAAGACGCTGTATATCCCCACGGTGTTCTATTCCTACACGGGTGAGGCCCTTGACCGCAAAACACCGCTGATGCGCTCTGTGGAGGCCGTTTCCGCGCAGGCCCTGCGCATCCTCCGCCTGCTCGGCAATACGACGGCTACCGGCGTTCAGGCGATGGTGGGTTCCGAGCAGGAATATTTCCTTGTCGATCGGCGTCTCTATGTCCAGCGGCCCGACCTCATGATGTGCGGGCGCACCCTTTACGGCGCAAAGCCCGCCAAGGGTCAGGAGATGGAGGATCACTACTTCGGCAGCATCCCCAGCCGGGTTCTGGCCTATATGCAGGATGTGGAGCAGCGCCTTTTCGCGCTCGGCATCCCCGCGCATACCCGCCACAACGAAGTGGCTCCCGGCCAGTTCGAGATCGCTCCCGTATACGAGGACGTGAACATCGCCACGGACCACAACATGCTGACGATGGAAGTGATGCGCCGCACGGCCCGGCGGCATGGCTACGTTTGCCTGCTGCATGAAAAGCCGTTCGCGGGCGTCAACGGATCGGGCAAGCACAACAACTGGTCGCTGTGCGATTCCGACGGCCACAACCTGCTGAACCCCGGCGAAACCCCGATGAAGAACGCCCAGTTCCTCGTCTTCCTCGCCGCCGTCCTGCGCGCCGTGCACAAGCACGGCATCAACCTGCGCCTCGGCATCATCGGGGCCAGCAACGATCACCGCCTGGGCGCCAACGAAGCGCCGCCCGCCGTGCTGTCCGTGTATCTCGGGGACAGCCTCTCCGCGATCATCCGTGCCATCGCCTACGGGAAAGAGGCCGCCGGCGGCTGCTCGGAACCGCTCCAGATAGGCGTTTCCGTGTTGCCGAATATCCCGCGCGATCTGTCCGACCGCAACCGGACCAGCCCGTTCGCGTTCACCGGCAACAAGTTTGAATTCCGCGCCCTCGGCTCCTCCCAAAACATCGCTACGGCAAATATTTCCCTGAATGCGGCCATGGCCTGCGCGCTGGACGACATCGCCTCCATGCTGGAAGCCGAGCTTGCCCAAGGGACGCCGCTCAACGCCGCCATCCAGAGCCTACTCGCCAAACTGTTTGCCGAGCACATGCCCATCGTATTCGACGGCAACGGGTACAGCGACGAGTGGCTTGCCGAGGCTGAAAAGCGCGGGCTGCCGAACCTCAAGGACACCGTGGCCGCCCTTGCCCACTACAGCGACAAGGATGTGATGGCTGTTTTTGAGCGCCACGGCGTCCTGAGCCCGAGGGAAATGCTGTCCCGGCAGGAAATTTTGCTGGAGAACTACACGCACAGCGTATCGATCGAAGGGCATACCGCATTGAAGCTTGGGCGCACCCGTATCCTGCCCGTCGCCTTGGCGTATCAGACCCGCTTGGCGAAAGCGGCTTCGTCCGCAGCGGCTCTTGTAGACGATGCGGCGGAGGAGAAAGCGTATTTTGTACGGGTACGCGAGCAGGTGCGCGGCCTTATGTCCGCTCTGGATACCCTTGAAGCCGCCGTCAACGGCGATTTCGGCGGCACGGCGCTGGCACGCGCCGCCTACGCCCGTGACACCGTGCTCCCGGCCATGAATGCGTGCCGCAATCATGCCGATGCGCTGGAATGTCTGTGCGCCAGCCATGACTGGCCGCTGCCGAGCTACGCCGAACTGCTGTGGCTCCATTAGGCTTCTGAGAGGGCGTTTCTCCGTTTTCCGAGGCGGGCAGGGAGCTGCCCTGTCGTTGCTGAAAATATCCCGCTGGGGCCTGTTTGGGCGTGGTGCCCGTCCTCCGGCGACGGCTCCGTGTGCAGTATGGCGCTTTGCCGGAGGGAACAGGAGAGAGGGAAGCCTTTCCGGGAAGGGCTTCCCTCTTTTCGGCTCAGGCGTCCGGAAACGAGAGAGGCAGCCTCTTTCCGAAGAAAAAGACTGCCCCTCTACTCCCACCCTGAAACATTTTCAGGACAGGGTTTGAATACCCGTACTGGGCGAAAAAAGCAAGCCGCATATCGGACTTTGGTTTCCGGAAAAGTCCGTCCCCTGATGGGTAGTATGCGTATATTTCCATATTTTCCAAATGATTGTCAGATTGATGTGATGAGGGCGCCCGTTATGGCGCTTGTTGGACCCTCCGTTCGTTTCCTCTGTGAAACGGCGCGGAGGGCGGTTTTTCAACGATAGGGGAAACAGACATGCGGTTTACCAAGATGCAGGCTGCCGGAAACGATTATGTGTATATGGATACGCTCAAGGCACCCATTTCCAGCCCGGAAGCGCTGGCCCGCCGCATCAGCGATCGGCACTTTGGCGTAGGCAGCGACGGGCTCATTCTCATTTGCCCTCCCTCCGATCCCGGCGAGGCGGATTTTCGGATGCGGATGTTCAATGCGGACGGCTCGGAGGCCGAAATGTGCGGCAACGGCATCCGCTGCGTAGGCAAGTACGTCTACGACAACGGGCATACGGATAAGGAACAGGTCCGCATCGAGACGCTGGCGGGTGTTTTGACGCTCCGGCTTCATGTCTCCGGCGGAAAAGTGGAGACGGTGACGGTGGACATGGGCGAACCCCGCCTCGCTCCCAAGGATATCCCGGTGAGCGGGTCCGGCGAGGATTTCATTAACCGGCCTCTGCGGGTACAGGGCCGCGTCTGGAACGTCACGGCGGTTTCGATGGGCAATCCGCACGCCGTCGTTTTCATGCATGGCATCGACAACTTGGATTTATCCGGTATCGGGCCGCAGTTTGAGCATCATCCCTTGTTTCCCCGGCGCACGAACACCGAGTTCGTGGAGGTCGTCGGCAGGCATCATTTGAAGATGCGGGTTTGGGAGCGCGGCGCGGGCGAAACCCTTGCCTGCGGCACGGGGGCGTGCGCGTCCGTGGTCGCCGCCGTATTGACCGGCAATACCGAGCGCAAGGTGCGCATGAAGCTCCTTGGCGGTGAGCTCGACATCGAATGGGATGAGGCCACCAACCATGTCTTCATGACCGGCGGCGCGGTGACGGTGTTTACAGGGGAATGGCTGGGCTAAAGCACTTGGAGGGGGGCGGGAGAACCTTTCTGGAGAAAGGCTTCTCCCGCCCCCCTCCAAACCTCCCCCCACCCTCTCCAAAAGCTTTCGTTTTTTCTATTGGGGAGATGCGGGGGAGGGGCTTGGGCGGCGATGTTCTTTGTGGAATTTTTTAGTTTATTCAGGAGAATACCAGATGGCACAGATCAACGATGACTATCTCAAGTTGCCGGGCAGCTATCTTTTTGCCGATATCGCGCACAAGGTGAATGCGTTTAAGGAAAATCACCCTGAAATGGAGCTCATCCGCCTTGGGATCGGTGACGTAACCCGTCCTCTGCCGCCGTCGGTCATCAAGGCGCTGCATAAGGCCGTGGATGAGCAGGCGACTGCGGAGGGCTTCCGTGGCTACGGTCCGGAACAAGGTTACCGCTTCCTGCGCGAGGCCATCGCGCAAGGGGATTTCGCGTCTCGTGGCGTGGAGATCGATCCCGATGACATTTTCGTCAGCGACGGGGCGAAGTGTGATCTCGGCAATTTTCAGGAATTGTTCGGGCGCGGGAATGTCATCGCCGTGACCGACCCCGTATACCCGGTGTATGTGGATTCCAATGTGATGGGAGGCCGCGCCGGAACATTTGATGGAAAAGGGAGCTGGTCGGGCATCGTCTATCTGCCCTGCTCGGCTGAAAACGGTTTTGTTCCGTCCCTGCCTCTGAAGCGGCCCGACGTCATCTACCTGTGCCTGCCGAACAATCCCACAGGCACGGCCCTGAGCCGCCCCGAGCTGCAGCGCTGGGTTGACTACGCCCGCGGCAATCAGTGCCTTATCCTGTTCGATGCGGCGTATGAGGCCTATATTCGGGAGGACGGCATCCCCCACAGCATTTATGAGCTGGAGGGAGCCAAAGAGGTGGCTGTGGAGTTCCGCAGTTTCTCCAAGCCCGCCGGGTTTACCGGGCTGCGCTGCGGGTATGTGGTGGTCCCCGAAACCGTAAAGGCGCGCGCCGCCGATGGTCGGATGCTGCCCCTCAAGCCGCTGTGGAACCGCCGCCAGACAACCAAGTACAACGGTTGCCCCTACATCGTTCAGCGCGCCGCCGAAGCCGTCTATTCACCCGAAGGGCGGCAGGATGTACGCGACAATGTGGGCTATTACATGGAAAACGCCTCGACCATCCGTGGCGGGCTGCAAGCGGCGGGACTGGACGTTTACGGGGGGGTGAACGCTCCGTACATCTGGCTGAAGACGCCGGGCGGCATGGATTCGTGGCGCTTTTTCGAAGCGCTCTTGAACCGTTTCGGCATAGTGGGGACTCCCGGCGTGGGGTTCGGCCCGAGCGGTGAAGGCTATTTCCGCCTTACGGCGTTCGGCTCCCATGAGAACACGCGGAAAGCCATGCGGCGCATCGCCGATGCCGGGCACTGGTCCGAGTGGAAGATATAGGAAAAAGAAATCTCTGGGGGCTTCCCACTGTCGCGGAGCCGTAACTTGACATTCCCGCCGCGTTGGTTTTAGGGTGAGCCCTACGTTTTTTTGCACAAAGGAACCGACAGATGTTTTCGTTGAACGCCGCCCTTTCCCTGAGTGAAGCCCCCATGAACTGGGGTCTTTGCTATTACTATTACTTTAGGGGCAGAAGCGGCGTTGAGGCGTGCGTCTGACGGTGTAGCGTCAGGACAAGCGTTGATCGGGGGCCGCGAACGGAGTGTTCGCGGCCCTTTTTGTTTTTTCATCAGCAGCAAGCGGGTTGGAATGATGATCACAGTACAGGCTCCGGCGTCGAAGTCGGTATCGCATCGCATGGTTATGGGCGCGGCCCTCGCTCAGGGGGATTCCGTGGTGAGCCGCGTGCTCGAAAGCAAGGATTTGGAACGCACGATGGCGATCCTCAGGGGAGCCGGGGCGGGCATCGTCCGCACCGGGGAGGGCGAATACGCGATTTCCGGCGTGGGCGGGCAGCCGCACGGCGGTTCGGTGGATCCGCTGTCCTGCGACGTGCACGAATCCGGCACGACCTGCCGGTTGCTGACCGCCGTGCTCGCCGCCGGGATGGGGCGTTTCCGCGTCCACGGAGCGCCCCGTATGCACGAACGGCCCATTGGGGAACTGACCGCCGCGCTGGAGACGCTCGGCGTGTCCTTCACGTTCGAGGGGAAACCGGGATTCCCGCCTTTCGTCCTGAAAACGTGCGGGCTTGACGGCGGCGAAGTGGGCATCGGCATGGACGAGTCGAGCCAGTATCTTTCGGGCGTGCTGCTGGCGGCTCCGCTGGCGCGTGCTCCCCTGACCGTCAATATCGGCGGCAGCAAGGTCGTTTCATGGCCCTATGTCGGCCTGACCCTTCAGGCGCTGGAAAACTTTGGCGTGCCGTTCTCCGTGGAGCGGAAGGAAGGCGGTGCGTGGAGCGCCGTCGACTGGCATACGCTGGAGCAGGCCGAGCCGGGGAATGTCCGTTTCCGCATGGTTCCGGCCATGTACCGCGCCGGACGCTACGCCGTGGAAGGCGACTGGTCGGGCGCGTCCTACCTGCTTGCCGCCGGAGCCATCGGGCCCCGTCCCGTACGTATTGAAGGATTGCGGGCGGATTCATTGCAGGGCGATCGCGTGATGTTGGACATCCTTCGTGATATGGGCGCGCGGATCGACATCGAACCGGATGCGGTGACCGTCCACCCTTCGGAGCTGCGCGGCGTGGTGGCGGATATGAGCCGCTGCCCGGATCTGGTCCCCACAGTGGCGGTGGTGGCGGCGCACGCGTCAGGCCCGACCCGCCTCTGGAACGCGGCTCACCTGCGCATCAAGGAATGCGACCGTATCGCGGTTCCGGCTCAGGAATTGTCGAAGGTGGGCGTCCGGTGCGACGAGCACGACGACGGCTTGACCATACACGGCGATCCCGCTTTGGCGTCGCGTCTGCATTCGCTTGACGGCATTGCCTTTTCGGCGCACGGCGATCACCGTATCGCCATGAGTTTGGCCCTGCTGGAGCTGCGGGGAGGACGTCTGACGCTGGACGATCCGTCTTGCGTGAGCAAATCGTTCCCGAATTTCTGGGAATGCTGGGGACAGGTGCGGGTATGAGCGGCAACACGGCTGAAAGTGGTTTTACGCCCCGGCGTCTGGTCATCGTCGGCTGCCGGGGCCGGATGGGGGCTTTGCTGTCCGCACGCTGGAGCGCGGCGGGGCATACGGTGGCGGGGCTGGATCTGCCGCTGACCGATGAGGCTTTCGCCGAGGCCCTGCCCGGTGCGGATGCCGTTTTCCTGTGCATCCCCGCCGGGGCCATGGCTGAAGTATTGCCGCATCTCGTGCCGCATCTGGACGGCCGGCAGATCCTTGCGGACATTACCTCCGTAAAGATGCAGCCTTTGGGCCAAATGGAGCGGGCCTACGCCGGGCCGGTAGTGGGTACGCATCCCCTTTTCGGCCCCAAACCGCAGCCGTCCGACCTCCGCGTCTGCATTACGCCGGGCGCTGCGGCGACGGATACGCATATCGGCCTTGTGGAGGGGCTTTTTAAAGACATGGGATGCTCGACCTTCCGTTCGACCGCCGAGGCCCACGACAGTGCCGCCGCGTCGATTCAGGGGTTGAACTTCATTTCCAGTCTGGCGTATTTTGCGACGCTTGCCGAGCACGAGGAGCTGTTGCCTTTCATAACGCCGTCCTTCCGGCGGCGTCTGGAAGCCTCGCGCAAGCTCCTGACCGAGGACGCCCCCTTGTTCGAGTGGCTTTTTGAAGCCAACCCCATGAGTCAGGAGTCCATCCGCCAGTATCGTTCATTCCTCAACGTTGCCGCGGGCGGTGATGTCAACGTACTGGTCCAGCGCGCCCAATGGTGGTGGAAGGAAGCGCGTTAGGGAGGGCGGGAAGAAAATTGGAGGGGGGAAGGGGGACCTTTCTGGAGAAAGGTCCCCCTTCCCCCCTCCAAACCTCCCCCTTTCCCCTCCCAAGACTTTTGGCTTTATCGAATCCCTCTTGTCCGGTCGGGGGAGGATTTGTTGTTTATCTTTGTCCGGCGTATCATTGGGAAAGGAGCGTATTGGTCTTTGAGTGTTTTTTTTTATTATATTGGAATTACATGTAATTTGAAAAAATACTCTAAGGTCGGCGCCCTCTGGGAAAGGGAATCGGGGGGGAAAGGCGGTTTCCTGAAAGCCGGATTGGGTTTTAGGAATATATTGATGCAAGGTGGAGTTCATGCGGATACGGACGGCTACACAGGATGATTTGGATGCTATTTGCCGGGTCGAAGCAATCTGTTTTCCTGCGAGCGAGGCAGGCACACGTGAATCGTTTGCCGCCCGGCTCAAGGTTTTTCCCCGTCATTTCCTTCTGTTGGAGGATGAGGGGAGACTCATCGGCTTTGTAAACGGCATGGTGACGGATGACCGTACCATTTCCGACGTCATGTTCGAGCAGGCCGAACTCCACAAGGAAGACGGGAAATGGCAGAGCGTGTTCGGGCTGGACGTATTGCCGGAACACAGGCGCAAAGGGTATGCCGGGCAGCTCATGCGGGCGCTCATCGGACATTCCCGCGAAGACGGGCGTTGCGGCTGCATCCTGACGTGCAAGGAGCATCTCCTGCCGTATTATACCCGATTCGGTTTCAGGAATCTGGGCGTTTCCCTGTCGCAACATGGCGGGGCCGTCTGGTATGACATGATTCTGGAGTTTTCTCGTTAGTACGTTCTTCTAGAACACGACACTTGGAGTTCCCCAAGCGAAAAGAAACGGTTCCCATGCGGCGTAAGCTGCATGGGAACCGTTTCTTTTCGCCTTTGAGGGGGGCCGGGGGGAATCATTCCCCCCGGACAGGGGGTCAAGGGGGGCGGTAGCCACCCTTGCCGCCGGAGGCTCCCCTTATTTCAACGAGTCGGCATAGATTTCGATCGTGTGCTTGACGGTCACGCTGTCGCCGTTGTGGGCGAGCATGTCGGAAAGCTGCATCATACAGGCGGGGCAGCCGGTGGCGACCACTTCCGCACCGCTGGCGACGATGTTGTCGCGTTTGCGCTGACCGATTTTGCGGGACAAATCATAGTGAGAGAGGGTGAAACTGCCGCCGCAACCGCAGCAACGGTCGGCTTCCTTCATCTCCACGAGATCGTAATCCGGGTTCATGCGGATAAGCTCACGGGGCTGCGCGCTGACGCCGAGAGAGCGGAGCAGGTGGCAGGACTCGTGATAGGTCACCTTGGTCTGGCCGTGGCGCCCGGACGCGCGGGGCTTCACCTTGAGCACATCCACGAGGAAGGCGTTGATGTCCATCGCCTTCTGGGAGAGCTCATTGATGGCGTCGCGGTACTTGTAGGGCATTTTGCCCGCCATCTTGGGCCACAGGGACCGGATGGTTTCCGTACAGGACGAGCAGGGCGTGACGATGAGATCGAAGGAGCCTTCCTTCAATACGTCCACGTTGTGCATGACCATCTTTTCGAAACCTTCAAGGTCGCCGGACGAGAGGGCGGGAATGCCGCAACAGGAATAGTTGGTAGGCAGATAGACGCCGACTTCGTGGTAGTCGAACACTTTGAGGCAGGCTTCGGAAACGTTGGTGAAGATCTTGTCGCCCATGCAGCCGGGGAAGAAGGCCACCTTGCAGCGGCTTTTCCCGGCGGGGGAGTTCACCGCGCCGATCTTGGCGCTGAGGGTCTGCTTGGCGAGGGGCTGCATGTGGCGTTCGCCGAGGAACGGACGCAGCAGCGGGGAACACGTGGCGGTGCCCTGCGCGTTGTTGTCGTCACGCATGGCCAGCCCTTGGAAAGGAGCGCCGATCTTCAGCAGGAAACCGAACAGTTTCGGATTCGGCAACAGGGTACGGAAGATGGCCTTCTTGAGGGGCGAAAGGCCTTTATAGGCCGCAACGATGGCGCGGGCCTCCATGAAGATTTCCAGAATGGAAACGCCGGAAGGGCAGTTCGCCTGACAGGAGCCGCACAGGAGGCAACGATTGAGTTTTTCGTTGACCGCGTCCGGGTCCTCAATGAGACGGTGAGCCAATTTTTCCAGCAGCGTGAGCTTTCCGCGGGTCACGTCGGCTTCCATCATGGTTTCGCCGAAAACGGGACACACGGACTGGCACATGCCGCATTTCATGCAGGCGGCGAGCTTGTCGTCAAGCGCCATGAGGGCGTTGGCGAGAAGGGTCAGCTCATCCATGATTTAAACTCCAACCAGCTTGCTGGGGTTGAACAGGCCCTTCGGGTCGATGGCCTTGCGCAGGCGGCGCGAGTACCCGATGGTGCCGCGTGAGGTTTCCTTTTCCAGCCACTTCTGTTTGGCGGTGCCGATGCCGTGTTCGCCGGAAAGGGTGCCGCCCATTTCGATGGTGGTGTTGAAAAGTTCGTCGACGGCGCGTTCCACGCGTTCGAATTCGTCCTTGTCGCGCTTGTCGCACATGAAGGTCGGGTGCAGATTGCCGTCCCCGGCATGTCCGAAGGTGCCGACGGTGAGGTTGTACTTTTCGCCGAGGCCCTTGATGACCTTCATCATGGCCGGGATCTTGGAGCGGGGCACGGTGGCGTCTTCAAGGATGGTCGTGGGCTTGAAGCGGGCCAGGGCGGGCAGGGCCTTGCGGCGGGCTTCCCAGATCCGGTTCTTTTCCTCGGCGTCCTTGGCGACCACGATCTGCGTGGCGCCGCTCTTCTTGAGCTGTTCCTCGACGATGAGGGCTTCATCGGCGACCTGACCGGCATGGCCGTCCACTTCGATGAGGAGGATGGCCTGCGCGTCGCGGGGAAGGCCGATCTTCACGTCGTCCTCGACGAGGTTGATGGTCATGTTGTCCATGAATTCCAGCGTACAGGGCAGGATGTGGGCGGCGATGATGCGGGCCACGGCTTCGGAAGCCTTCTGCACGTTGTCGAACACGGCCATCATGGCCTTGGAGGCTTGCGGCGGGGGCACGAGTTTGAGGATGGCGCGGCTGATCATGCCGAGGGTGCCTTCGGAACCCACGAGCAGGCCGCCGAGGTTGTAGCCGGTCGCGCACTTGACGGTGCGGGAGCCGCTTTTCACCAGCTCGCCGGTGTGGTCATAGAATTCGAGGCCCATGACGTAATCTTTGGTGACGCCGTATTTCAGGCCGCGCAGGCCGCCGGCGTTTTCCGCAATGTTACCGCCGATGGTGGAGACGGCCTGAGAACCCGGATCCGGGGGATAGAAGAGGCCCTTGGAAGCCACGGCGGCGGCGAACTGGGCCGTCACAACGCCGGGCTCGACGATGGCGAAGAGGTCTTCTTCATTGATCTCGATGATCTTGTTCAGTCCTTGCGTCAGGATGACCACGGATTTGTCGGCGTCGGGCACGGTCCCGCCGCTGAGGTTGGTCCCCGCGCCGCGGATGGTCATGGGCAGGCCGTTGGCGTAGCAGCGCTCAATGAGGGCGCCGAGCTGTTCGGTGGAGGTGGGGCGCAGGACAAGGCCGGGAACGACCGAGGGCAGCACGGCGGCATCATAGGCGTAGCTCTGCCTGTCCGCTTCGCTGGTGAAGACGTTCTCTTTGCCGATGAGGTTTTCGAATTCCTTGACGAGGGATGCGCTGGGCATGATTTCCTCCGGATCAAATGGTGAGGGGGCTGTATGTGAGGGACCGCGAGGCCCGGATACAGTTCGCACAGGAAAGACGGGGTTCTGGCGACAGCAGCTCCCGGCTGCCTCATAAGGCTCCACCGGATGTTGAAAATGGAATCCGGCGTGATATTCACCATTACTGTATGTCTGGGGGAAGGTCAAATAGTGAAGGGTTTCACGCGTAGGTTTTATCCTGTTACCGTCCCTCGTTAGGGCCGCTTGACCCCTCGCTTTCCGGCCCGTAAGACAGAAGGAAAAACGGCCCGCGCGTTCTTTTATGGCAGCCGGGCCTTCGGGAGGTTTTCGTATGTTCGCACCGCTTCCCTCTCCGGCGGAAATGTCCGGCTGGGATCGGGCCGCCATTGATTTGGGCTTGCCCGAACTGTTGCTGATGGAAAACGCCTCCCGCGAGGCCCTGCATGTGCTTTCGGCTGAAACAGGCCAGATGCCGGGCAAGCGCGTCCTGTTGTTCATGGGCGGCGGCAACAACGGCGGGGACGCCGCTTGTCTTGCCCGGCATCTGCACGACGGAGGCGCCGAGGTGCTTGTGCTGCATACCCGGCCTTTGGGGGCCTACCGGGGCGTGACGGGACAGCATGTGCGGCTGGCCCGGCGTTGCGGCGTGGCGTTTGCCCCGGCTGCGGGCTGGCCCGAAAAATACCGCAATACGCCGTGGGATGTGTATGCCGACGCTTCCGTCTGCGAGCGGGGCGGCCCGGACATCGTCGTGGACGGGATACTCGGCACGGGCTTTTCCGGCAGCCTCAGGCCGCTGGAGCTTGGGCTGGTGGGCCGGATCAACGCGCTGGCGCAACGGGCCTTCATTTTTTCTCTGGATATCCCGTCCGGCCTTTCCGGATTGACCGGGCGTCCGTGCCCCGTCGCCGTGCGCGCCCACGCCACCGTGACCTTCGAGGCGGCGAAGCCCGGCCTTGTCCTGCCGGAAGCCGCGCCGTACACGGGCAGGCTGCACATCCGGCCCATCGGCATTCCGGCCGTGGTGCGGAGGGAGCATCCCGCTTCCTATCAGATGATCACGAAAGCCATTGCCGGAGCTTTTCCGGAAGCCGCTCCGGGGTGGCACAAGGGGACCGCCGGGGCCATTTTGATCGTGGGCGGTTCGGAAGGGCTTACGGGCGCGCCGCATCTGGCCGCCCGGGCCGCCTTGCGTGCCGGAGGCGGGCTGATCAGCGTCGCCGCTCCGCACGGCTTGTGCCGGGACATCAAGGCGGACTGCCCGGACATCATGACCCGTGCCCTCGGCCCTGCGGGGAACGTGCGGTGGAGCCCGGCATTGCTTGATGAGCTTCTGCCGTTCCTGCGCCAGTGCGGGGCGATGGCGCTGGGGCCGGGCATCGGGCGCGAACCGGAAACGGCGGCATTCGTGCAGGCCCTGTTGATGTGCCCCTCGCGCCCGTCCGCCGTGGTGGACGCGGACGCGCTGCACGCGCTCGCCATGCATCCCGAGGCGTTGTCTTCCCTGCGGGCCTGTGACGTGCTGACCCCGCATCCCGGCGAGGCAGCAACCCTGCTGCATACGACGCCCGCGCTGGTGCAGGCGGACCGCTTCGCGGCGCTGGCGGGGCTGCGGCGTCTGGCCCCTTCCGTGTGGATTCTCAAGGGCGCGGGGACGCTCATCGGCACGGAGGGCCAGCCCGTGACCATCGCCCCCTACGCGGAGCCCAATCTGGCTGTGGGAGGCTCAGGGGATGTCCTTTCCGGTTGCCTCGGCACGCTGATGGCGCAGACCGCCGCGCATCCTTCCGAGGGCTGCGAAAGCTCCAGTTTTCTTGCCGCGTGCATGGGCGTCCAGCTCCACGCGCGGGCGGGCAGGCTGCTGCGTGAGGCCTTCCCCCAGCGCGGCAACTCGGCGACGGATATTGCGGAGATGCTGCCCCGGGCGCGGATCAGGGAGGCGGCGGGCGATGGCGCGTAAGCTGTTTTGTGATCTGTGCCCGCTTACATACGAGCTTTCGCGCTGGAAGGGCATTGCGTTCCGGCATTTGCAGGATTTGCGCTGCTCCAGCCCCTTTGCCCGGTCGCGGCGGGAAGAGCCGCTTCCGGTACTGGCATATCGCCATGCCTCGCTCATCCGGCGGCGGCTCGGCAACGTGGACATGCGGCTCCAAGAAAACAAGGCCGTCAATTTGCGGCTTGCCGCGCCGAAAGTGTCGGGCGTGCTCATCAGGCCGGGCGAAGTCTTTTCGTTCTGGCGGCTCGTGGGAGCGACCTCGGCGCGGAAGGGCTACCGCGAAGGGCTCATGATCAAGCGTGGGCAGCCGTCTCAGGGCATCGGCGGCGGATTGTGCCAGTTCACCAACCTGCTGCACTGGCTGGTGCTCCATTCCCCTTTGCGTATCGTGGAGTACCACCATCATGATGGGGTTGATCTGTTCCCCGACTGCGGAAGGCAGATCCCTTTCGGGATCGGCACGTCCATTTCCTACAACTATCTGGATTACCGCTTTCAGAACCCGACGGGGACGACGTTCCAGCTTCTCGTCTGGACGACGGATACGCATCTGTGCGGTGAGCTGCGCGCCGACGCGGAGCTGGCGTTGTCATGGCACATCAGAAGCGAGGAAGAAACCTTTGTCCGGGAAGGCGATCGGGTATACCGGAACAATGTCATTGCCCGCGAGTGCGTGGACAAGAGGAGCGGCAACCTGCTGTCGCGCGAAACCCTCAAGCGGAACCATGCGCTGGTGCTGTATGAGGTGCCGGAAGATCGGATTATGGAAGAGATCTGAGGGAAGGGCGCGGGCACCGTTTTCTCCCCCAAGCCGACTCGCGGGAAGGAAGATCGGGGGCGCATCTGTTTTGCAGGGAGACGCACAAACCGCTTTCCGGTGTCTTCCCCGGGAAAGAAGAAGCCCGGCACCATGAGGCGCCGGGCTTCTTTTATTTGCTGTCGGCTAAGCCGCGAGCGGCCTAGTTTTCGGACTCTTCAAACTTCTGCTTGAGGAGGTCGCCGAGGCTCTGGCCGGCTTCGGGGCCGGAACGGCTGTATTCGCGGGGCTTCTTGCGTTCTTCCTCGTCCTTGAGCTGCTTGATGGAGAGGCCGAGGCGGCGATCTTCAGCGCTGACGTGAATGATCTTGGCCTGGATTTCCTCGCCTTCCTTGTACAGTTCGGCGGGGGTCTTCACCTTCTTGTTGCTCAGTTCGGACACGTGGACGAGGCCTTCGATGCCTTCTTCCACTTCAACGAACAGGCCGAAATCGGTGATGTTCGTGATGATGCCCTTCACGAGGCCGCCCACGGGGTAGGCGGTGGGAACGTTGGTCCACGGATCTTCGGTCAGCTGCTTGATGCCGAGGGTGAACTTTTCGCTTTCCTGATCCACGGTCAGCACCTTGGCCTGCACGGTGTCGCCGACCTTGAAGAGCTCGTTGGGGTGACGGATCTTCTTGGTCCAGCTGATGTCGGACACATGGATGAGGCCGTCGATGCCGTCTTCGATGCCGATGAACATGCCGAATTCGGTGATGTTCTTGATGACGCCTTCAAGGATGGTGCCTTCGGGGTACTTTTCGCCCACGAGTTCCCACGGATTCGGCTTGATCTGCTTCATGCCGAGGGAGATGCGCTTCTTCTCGGGATCGACGCCGAGGATGACGACTTCAACTTCGTCGCCCTGACGGACCATCTGGGAAGGATGGCGGAGCTTGCGGGTCCAGGACATTTCGGAGATGTGCACGAGGCCTTCGACGCCGGGTTCCAGCTCGACGAACGCGCCGTAATCAACAAGGTTGGTCACCTTGCCGTTGTGGCGGGAAGCTTCGGGGAAGCGGGCGGTGATGTCCTGCCACGGATCGGGCACGAGCTGCTTGAGGCCGAGGGAAACCTTCTGGTTGTCCTTGTCGAAGGAGAGCACCTTGAGTTCGAGATCCTGACCAAGCGTAACCATTTCGCGAGGATGGCGGATACGCTTCCAAGACATATCGGTGATGTGAAGGAGACCGTCGAGGCCGCCGAGGTCCACGAACACGCCGTATTCGGTGATGTTCTTGGCCTTACCGGTAACGACCTGACCTTCGGCGAGGGTCTGGAGGAGATCCTGACGCTTGGAGTCGCGTTCTTCTTCAAGCAGCACACGGCGGGACACGATGACGTTGCTGCGACGGCGGTTGATCTTCAGCACGCGGAATTCGTATTCCTGGTTCACCAGAGCGTCCATGTCCGGCACGGGGCGCAGGTCCACATGGGAACCGGGGAGGAACGCTTCCACGCCGCCCAGATCCACAGTGTAACCGCCCTTGATGCGGCGCATGATACGGCCCTTGATGACGCCGTTCTTTTCCTGCACGTCTTCGAGCTGATCGAAGAGCTGCATCCGCTTTGCTTTTTCGAAGGACAGGGTGATGGTGCCTTCCTGTTCGTTCTTGCGAGCGACGAAGACGTCCACACGGTCGCCCACCTTCACAACGAGATTGCCTTCGGCATCCCGGAATTCGGCGGTGGGGATCTGACCTTCCGATTTGAAATTCACGTCAACAAGCACATTGTCGTCATCCACGCGGACAATTTCGCCCTTGACGATGGTTCCTTCCTCGAGATCACCGAAGTCGGTGCTGAGGTAGTCTTCCAGCGCGCTTTCAAAATTAAATTCCGCGTCCATACCGTGGTTTTCCATGGTTTCCATTAAACAGCCTCCAGGCCACATCAATTTCCCGCATATTCTGCAGGTCGTCATCCATAGCAGGAATCGTTTTGTCTGGCAAGGGCTACCTTTACGTGAAGAAAAGAGCATTTCGCGGGATCGCCGCGTTTTCTGTCCGTTTATGATAAAGAGGCCGGAGAAGAAAAAAATCTGAGGGGACCTTTGAAAAAGTGCCCCCCAGCATTTTTACGGGCATTCAATCGGCAAGGATATTGTGTGGCGGCGCTTTCGGAGCGGCGAAGAGATACAATAGGCATTGGAAACATCGCCCTGAAAATGGAAGAGCCGCCGTACCAACAAAGCCAGGGTGAACCCCTTTTGAAGCGATGCCTCTTTCAGCGTCAAAACGTTTTATTCCGGCTCGTACCCCGTGTCCTCCGGCAAGTCGTGGCGGGCGGACTGGCTGCGGGCAAGCTCATCGCAGCGTTCGTTCTCGGCATGGCCGTTGTGCCCGCGCACCCATTCCAGCGTGACGCTGTGGCGGTCGAGCTGGACTTGCAGGCGCTCCCAGAGATCGCGGTTCTTGACCGGTTTCTTGGCGGCGGTCTTCCAGCCGTTTTTCCGCCAGCCCGCGAGCCATTTTTTTTCCACGGCATGGCGCAGGTACTGAGAGTCCGTGTACAGCGTGACCGCGCACGGCTCTTTCAACTCTTCGAGCCCCGCGATGGCCGCCATGATTTCCATACGGTTGTTCGTGGTGTGCGCGTAGCCGCCGGAGAGTTCCTTTTCATGCCCTTCGCAGCGCAGGATGCAGCCCCAGCCTCCGCGACCGGGGTTGCCGATGCATGAGCCGTCCGTAAATATCGTCACATTTCGCATAGCTTCTCTTTTTTAGGCACAAAACAGGGGACGCCGGCCGGAAAGGAAAGAATCCACCGGCCCGAACCCGCCATCGCCCCATACAAAAGTCTTTGAAAGGAAAGGGGAGGGACGTGGAGGGGAAGGAAAACGTGGGGGGGCTCCCCCCTTCTTCAGAACGTTCTTCTTCCCCCTCCCCACATTTTATTCAAACATATCGATATTCGCCAGAGCCTGATGCATGAGGCCTTCCGGAGAATCGGCGGCGTCGAGGACGACGATGCGCTTGGTGTTGTGGGCGGCCCAGAGCTTGAACCCTTCCCGGATGCGGGTGTGGAAAGGCATCTGCTCGGCTTCGAAACGCCCCTCTTTTTCGGAGAGGCCCAGCTCCGCGTTGCGGCGGCGGGCGCGTTTCAGCGCATCGGCGGGGTCCATGTCGAGCACAAAGGTCCTGTCGGGCCAGAGGCCGCCGATGGCCACATCGTTGAGCGAGCGCAGTTTTTCGATGTCGAGGCCGCGCCCGTAGCCCTGATAGACCACGGTGGAGTCCGCGTAGCGGTCGCAGAGCACCACCTCGCCGCGTTTCAGCGCCGGGCGGATGACCTCCGCGACGTGCTGCGCCCGGTCCGCGAGGAACAGGAACAGTTCCGCCTCAGGGCAGATTTCCGTTTCCGGATTCAGGAGCATCTGGCGCAACTCCCGGCCCAGCGCGCACCCGCCGGGCTCGCGCGTCACCAGCACCTCATGGTTCAGGGTGCGGAACACGTCGGCGAGGTTCTCGATGAGCGTGGTTTTGCCCGAGCCCTCAATGCCTTCTAGAGTAATGAACACTGGTTCAACCTTGGGGCTTCGGGTTCCGCCGCCGTGCGCTTTGAAGTGCGGGGCTTGCGCGATTCGGCTTCCGGGGTCTTGGGGGCCTGGAACAATTGGCGCTCCAGCGATTTCTGGTAGGGCGACCAGCCGCTTTCGCCGTCTTCGAGTTCCCCGAACAGGCTCCGGCTCTGGGTGATCTTGGCGTCGATGTTGTCCGCGTAGTGCAGGGCGAAGGCTTCGGCCGTTTGCGGCAGGCGCGGCGAACCGTATTCGTACAGCCCGTGATGGCTTAGAATGAGGTGCTGGAAATGGAGGAGCAGCTCCTCGTCGAGCCCGGATTTGGCGAGATGGCGGTCAAGCTTTCCGAGGCACAGATTGATGTGCCCGACCAGCCGCCCGGCGTCGGTGTAGTCGTTGGCAAGGCCGCCGGAGAATTCCCATATTTTGCCGAGATCGTGGCAAATGGCTCCGGCGAGCAGCGTCTGGCGATCCAGATCCGGGTAATGGTCGCAGAAGCGCAGGCACAGCGTCGCCACCGAAAGCGTATGTTCAAGCAGCCCGCCGACCCATGCATGGTGTACGCTCTTGGCGGCGGGGGCGGTGAGCAGCGGGACGCGGATGGCCTCGTCCTCAAGGACGGACAGGATGAACTTGCGCCACGGCTTGTACGTGAATTCCTTGCGGCAGAGGGCTTCGAGCTCGTCGAGCATCTCCTGCGGCGGGCGGCTGCTGGAGGCCATGAAAACGGACGTATCCACCGAAGCCGTTTCTTCCGGGGAGAGCACGCGCAGCGCGTTGACATTCACCTGCAATTTGTCGCGGAAGCTTTCGGCGCGGCCTTCCACTTCGGCGATGACGCCGGAAGGGATCTCCGCAAACTGCTGGCTGAGGGGGCTCCAGATCCGGGCCTCAAGATCTCCGGAGGCGTCTTTCAGTTCAATGCGCCAGAACGGGCCGTTCTTGGCTTGCAGCTGCGACGCCGAGCCGATGAGGTACAGCGCTCTGATTTCGTCTCCGGGAGCCACGTCTTTGGCCCACCGGCGGTCGGGCGCGGATTGTATTTTCTGCATATTCAACCTACAATAAAAAACTGTGCGATCGGCTTTCCGTGCGGAAAGCATCGCCGTACAGTCGGAATGTTTGGCGGGAGTTCACCCGTTTTCGCCTGTGTTGTCAACAGAAAGCCTGCGGGCCGTCCGGGCTCCGGCTTTCCGTCTGTTTCCTATGGGAAAACTGTTTTTGCTGTTTCGGGAGGTTGCGTGCGTATCTTGCTTTCCAACGATGACGGCATCCACTCCCCGTGTCTCCGCGCGTTGCACGACGCGCTGTGCGAGGCCGGGCATGAGCTTGACGTGGTCGCCCCGCTCACGGAGCAGTCGGGCGTGGGCTGTTCCGTCACCCTGCACAATCCCTTGCGCCTGTACCCGGTGCAAGAGCCCGGCTTCAGCGGCACGGCGGTCGCGGGGACGCCCGTGGACTGCGTGAAGCTCGCCCTGACCACGCTCCTGCCGCAGCCGCCGGATTTGGTCGTCGTGGGCATCAACAACGGCGCGAACAAGGGTGTGGACGTCTTTTACAGCGGGACCGTTGGCGCGGCGACCGAAGCCGCCCTGCGCGGGCTGCCCGCCGTGGCCTTCTCGCGTCCGCGTCCCGAGCTTGAGCCGCCGCAGGCGCTGGCCCGTCACGCCGCCTCGCTGGTGGATGCCGTGGACTGGCGCTGTTGCGCCGGGAAAGTCCTGAACGTCAACTACCCGCGCTGCCGCGTCGCCGAGATCAAGGGCATCCGGGCCGCACGCATGGCCGAGAGCCGCTGGGCCGAGAACTACGAACGCCGCGAGGACCCCGCCGGGCGTCCCTACTGGTGGATCGCCGATTTCCTCAAGCGGGACAGCGGGGGCGACGATACGGACATCGCCCTGATGGAAGGCAACTGGGTGGCTGTCACGCCGCTTCAGGTGGATCGGACGGACCGGGAACTGCTCGGCCGCTTGCAGGAGCGGTTCGGCGTCTAGTTCCAATCCTTCGGGAAATAGGCTACAATAGGACCATCAATATGTGTGGCGGAGTCGCCGCTGCGGTCTTCCGGTGCGGGAGCCGCCTTATTTCACCATCCCAATCGCAGCCGCAAGGCTGAGGCGAGGAGCAACTATGCCGCTTACCTCTCCCAGAGCCATGTTTGAACGGGCCTACAAAGAAGGTTATGCCATCGGCGCCTTCAACGTCAACAACATGGAAATCATTCAGGGGATCATGGAGGCAGGAACCGAGGAAAAGGCCCCGCTCATCCTTCAGGTTTCCGCCGGAGCCCGCAAATATGCGGGACAGAATTATATTGTGAAGCTTATTGAGGCCGGTCTGCTGGAAGCGGATCTTCCGGTTGTGCTCCATCTGGACCACGGCGCGGATTTCGACATCTGCAAGGCCTGCGTGGACGGCGGCTTCACCTCCGTGATGATCGACGGTTCGCACCACTCCTTCGAAGACAATATCGCCGTGACCAAACGGGTCGTGGAATACGCCCACGCCCACGGCGTCTGGGTGGAAGCCGAGCTGGGCCGCCTTGCCGGGGTTGAGGAAGACGTCTCTTCCGAGCACAGCATCTATACCGATCCCGATCAGGCCGTGGAGTTCGTGGAGCGTTCCGGCTGCGACTCGCTCGCCATCGCTATCGGCACCAGCCACGGCGCGTACAAATTCAAGGGTGAAGCCAAGCTCGACTTCGAACGCCTCGAAAAGATCGGCAGCCTGATGCCCGGTTACCCGCTCGTCCTGCACGGCGCTTCCAGCGTTCCGCAGGAATTTGTGGAAATGTGCAATACCTACGGCGGGAAGGTCGCCGGGGCGGCGGGCGTGCCCGAGGAACTGCTCCGCAAGGCCGCCGGTATGGCCATCTGCAAAATCAACATCGATACGGATATCCGGCTGGCCATGACGGCCTCCATCCGCAAGCAGCTCGTCGAGCATCCTGAGGAATTCGATCCGCGCGGCTACCTGAAGCCCGCGCGGCAGGCCGTGAAGGACATGGTCCAGCACAAGATCAAGCACGTGCTGGGTTGTTCCGGCAAGGCGTAAATCAATTGTCACACGGGGGAGGTACACTGGCTTGTAACGCGGTTGCCTCCCCTTTGTTTCATACGGCGTTCCGCCTTTCCTTATGCGGACGCGCCGGCCCGGGCGTCGGGCGCATCAGGATTGTGCCGCAAACCTTTTCGCGTATCGAAGGAGTACCCCAATGGCTCGCATCGGAATCAACGGCTTCGGCCGCATCGGTCGTTATCTTGTCCGCCTTATGGCTGAGCGCAACGAATTCCCCGTGGTGATCAATGCCCGCGCGGACAACGCTTCTCTGGCCCATCTCTTCAAATACGATTCCGTCCACCACACTTTCAAGGGCACGGTGGGCCATGACGAAAACGGCATCATCATCAACGGCACACACATTGCCGTGACCCGCTGCAAGCCCAACGAATGGCAGTGGAAGGACTACGGCGTGGATCTGGTGGTGGAATCCACCGGGACCATCAAGAAGCGCGCCGGGCTCGCCGAGCACATGGCCTGCGGCGCGAAGAAGGTCATCATGAGCGCCCCCGTATCCGACGCCGACATCACCATCGTGATGGGCGTGAACGACGGCCTCTATGATCCCGCCAAGCACGACGTGGTTTCCTCCGCCTCCTGTACGACGAACTGTCTCGCCCCGGTCGCCAAGGTGCTGAACGACACCTTCGGCATCGAGCACGGCCTGATGACCACGATCCATTCCTACACCATGAGCCAGCGCATCCTCGACGGTTCCCAGAAGGATATCCGCCGCGCCCGCGCCGCCGCCATGTCGATGATCCCGACCACCACAGGCGCGGCCAAGGCCGTGGCCCTCGTGCTGCCCGAGCTCAAGGGCAAGCTGGACGGCATCGCCATCCGCGTCCCCACGCCCAACGTGTCCATCGTGGACCTGAACTGCGTCATGAAGCGCGACGTGACCGTCGATGAGGTCAATGCCGCCCTGACCGCCGCCGCGAACGACAACTTCGGCGTTTCCGACGAGCCGCTGGTGTCCATCGACTACAACGGCGACACCCACGGCGGCGTCGTCGACCTGCTTTCCACCTCCGTCATGAGCGGAAACATGCTCAAGGTGCTCATCTGGTACGACAACGAAGCCGGCTTCACCAACCAGCTCCTCCGTCTGATCACGATGGTAGGCGGGAAGATGTAGATTTTGAAGATTGGGGAGGGGAAAGGGAAACTTTCTTTAGAAAGTTTCCCTTTCCCCTCCCCAAACCCCACCCTTTTCCCTTCAAAGACGTTCGTATGGGCTAACGGCAGATAGGGTGGACGCATATTTTTGTTTCGGAGGCGTACGTCTCCCGGAACCGCTTGGAGAAAGCAAAAAAGCCGGAGGAATCGTCTCCGGCTTTTCCCGTTGAGGAGATCAGCGGGTGGTTTTGATGATATTGTAGTTGCGATACGCCCCGGTATCGAGATTGACTTCTTCCGCAGTGGAGCCCCGGTAGCCGGTCATGGTGTTTGTGAATGTATCGTACTTGATGACTTGGGTCTCGGTGGCAAGGAACTGATACCTGTTGATGAAGGCGTATGCCGCTGTAAAAATAAGAATACTGCACGAAAGAAGCAACAGGGACGCCGGAGTGGAGACGTTTTTCAGCATGTGGGCCTCACGCAAGGAAATTGGGGATTGATGAGGCCGTAACCATGTTATAAATGATAACGAAAGTCAATAGAGCGGCGGCGGCTTTCAGGTACCTGAAGCACTTCTTTGGCGGCAAAGAGTGTATCCCCGCCGCCGGAGGCATACGCCATTCTACTCTATGCCGATGAAATGCCGGATGGCGGATTCGAGCCGCCGGATGCTGACGAAGGTGTCGAGGCAGGGGCCGTTGGGCCGCTCGTTGATGACGCCGAAGACGGGCAAGGGGTGCGTATCCTGAATGCCGGAGGACAGATCGCGCTCGCAGGCCACGGCTACGATGAGCTTGGGGCGGGCCTGCACGACGATGCGGCGGGCGATGGTTCCCCCGGTGGCGATGGCGACCTGCACGCCGTAGGTGTCCCGCAGGTTGAGTACGTCCTTGAGCGGGCAGGCCCCGCAGCGGGCGCAGTTGTCGATGTGGTAGGTGAGGCGGTGGGTGCAGCGGCTCGACTGGATGCAGTGGGGCAGGAGCACGAGAAGCTGGCGCGGCTCGCACTGGATGCCGCTGCTGAGGACCAGCTCGTTGTTGACCTTGATGAAGGAACGGCGCACGGCGGCTACGGGGATGCGCATCATCCGGCCCATGAGCTCCATGATCGGCAGGAGCAGGCGGATAGTGATGCCGCGCAGGCGCGATGTGCCGAGTATGGGCTTTCCGGTGTAGGCGTGGAGCACCAGCCCCACGGAAAGCCAAAGGATTCCGAGGATGGCCCCGCCGAAGACGATGCCCGCGATGAACGGGAGCCACGGATGGATGGCCGCGAACCCGATGGTCGGGACAAGCCAGATGAGCAGAAGCAGCACGCAGAGCAGGATGGCCGTGCCGATCACCAGACCGATGAACAGCCGCTTGCCGGTACCTTCGTATTCATCCTTGGACAGGGAAAATGCGGACTTGGAGATGCTCACCTTGGGTTCGCCCGAATGAGGTGAAAGGATTGAGGAACATCAAGGAAGATATTTTTTTCCGCGCAACGGGACTCCTCGTGCGCGGCCTCCCCACCAGTCAACGTTTTTGCGGGAGGGGGCCGTGGGCGGACACTTTTTGAAAAAAGCGCCCTCCCACGGTCTTCTATCCTAAAGAGGGGGAAACGGCGCGGCCGCAGCCGTCCTTGTTGGCGGCGCGGCAATAGCCGTTCCAGAAAGCTTCCGCGGGCATGGGCTTGCCTCCGGCGGGCTTGAGCGTGGAAACCTCATACAGGGCGTCGCGGCAGGCGATGAGCAGCTTGCCGTCCCGCAAGGCCACGAGGGTTCCCGGAGCGGGGTGCCCACCAGTGAATGTCTCACCTACCCGGCCCGGCTGAAGCAGCGCGGGCAGGGGATCGCGCCCCGGCAGCAGGAATACCGTCTGTGCGCCGGGCCACGGGGTCACGCCCCGGATACGGGCATGGATGACGGCGGCGTCCTCATCCCAGTCAATGTGCCCGTCGGCCTTGGTCAGCTTGGCGGCGTAGGTCGCCAGCGCCTCTTCCTGCGGGATGGGCGTGGAGGGAGCGCCGTCGGCGTACTGCCGGAGCACTTCCACCATGAGACGCCCGCCGAGATCGGCCAGTTCGTCGTGCATGGTGGCGGCGGTGTCGTCGATGCCGATGCCGAGCGCGCGCTGCAACAGCATGGGCCCGGTATCAAGCCCGCGCTCCATCCGCATGATGGTGATCCCCGTGAGGTGGTTGCCGTCCATGATCGCCCGCTGGATGGGGGCCGCGCCCCGGTACTGGGGCAAGAGCGAGCCGTGGACGTTGAAAGGCCCGATGGTCGGGATGTCCAGCACGGATTGGGGCAGAATGAGGCCATAGGCGGCGACGACCAGCGCGTCGGGGCGGAGCCCGGCGAGCGCGGCGCGGTCGGCTTCGTCCTTGAAGTTGAGCGGCTGGAAGACCGGAATGCCGAGCTCCTGCGCCAGCACCTTGACGGCGGGCGGCTGGAGTTTGTGCCCGCGCCCGGCGGGGCGGTCGGGCTGGCAATAGGCGGCGACGACCTCGCAGCCGGGCCATGCCGCCACATGTCGGAGCACCGTGGCGGCGAAATCCGGCGTCCCCATGAATACGACGCGCATTTTCTGTTCCGGAGCGGCCATCTATTTCACCTGACTCTGACGGGTGCCTTTCTTGAGCTTGTTTTCGAACATGATCCGCTTGAGGCGGCTGATACGGTCGATGAACAGCTTGCCGTCCAGATGATCGATTTCATGCTGGACGCAGATGGCAAGGATATCCTCCGCGTCGAAGCTGACGGGGTTGCCGTCCAGATCGGTGGCTTCGACGTGGACCCGGGCGGTACGGCGGACCTTGGAACGGTAGTCGGGCACGGAGAGGCAGCCTTCCTCGCTTTCCACATACCCGGCGTCCGGAAGGGGCGTCCATACGGGATTGACCAGCACCATTTTCCCTTCGCGCTTTTCGGGGCCGGTGACGTCGATGATGACGAGACGGATGAGCCGGCCCACCTGCGGCGCGGCAATGCCGATGCCGTCCGATTTGTACATCGCTTCGGTCATTTCTTCGGCGAGTTTACGGATCTCGTCGGTGACTTCAGTGATGGGGAGGCTGGGCTTGCCAAGAAGCGGATTAGGATAAGTGACTATTTTCAAAGACATGTATGCTCTCGTATACGGGTTGGCATTCGTGGTTAAAACGGGTTAAGAAGCGGTTAGGCCTTCATGTTGAGGCACTATCAATACCCTGTCCGAACAATAATGTACAGATTGTACGCAAGCCTCGCCGGGCCGCCGGGACGGAGAACCTCCCACGGCGGACGGGCGACCGATGGTGGCCACCTTGCCGAACGACGTTTTTTTGCCTTTCGCTCCCGACAAGCCGTGGCTCGCCCCGCTGGCCGGATGGTCGGACTTGCCTTTTCGCCTGTTGTGCCGCCGGTTCGGCGCGGCGGTCTGCTGCACTGAGATGATCAGCGCCAAGGGGCTCATCTACAAGAGCCCCGGCACGGCGGAACTGTTCGCCACCTGCCCGGAGGACGGGCCTGTCGTCGTCCAGCTGTTCGGCAGCGAGGCACCTTTCATGGAGGCGGCGGCCGGGCAGCTCAGGGACAAGGGGTTCGTCTGGTTCGACTGCAACATGGGCTGCTCCGTCCCCAAGGTGGCGCGCACGGGGTCCGGCGCGGCGATGTGCAAAGACATCGACAACGCCCTGGCCGTTGCCGAAGCCCTGATCCGGGCTGCCGGGCGCGGACGCGTAGGCTTCAAGCTGCGCCTCGGCTGGGATGAGCCGGGACGTTCCCCCGCCGCCGAAACGTGGCGAGTGCTGGCCCCGGCGCTGGAGGCGCTCGGCGCGGGCTGGCTGACGCTGCACCCCCGCACGGCGAAGCAGGGCTTCACCGGGACGGCGCGCTGGGAATATCTCAGCGAGTTGAAAGCGCTTGTTTCCTTACCCGTCATCGCCAGCGGGGACTTGTTCACGGCGGAGGACGGTGTACGCTGCCTCGCCGAAACGGGCGTGGATACCGTCATGTATGCGCGCGGGGCCTTGCGGGATCCGGCGATTTTCAAGGCGCATCTTGATCTGCTCGCCGGGCGTGAACCCGAGGTTGCCGATGTGGCGACGCTGCTCGCCCGCATCCGGGAACATGCGCGGCTCGCCCGGGAACTCAGCACGGAAAAGGTGGCGCTGCTCAAGATGCGGACCATCGTGCCACGTTACGTCCGGCACATCGAAGGTTCGAAACAGCTCAGGGCGGATATCATTGCCTGCCGGAGCTGGGACGATTTTGAAAAAGCGCTGCGCTCATTCGAGGCTGGAAAAAGTTCTTCCGAGTGATCTTGTATATTTTCCTCAGTCAGTTATTTACAGATAAGCAGTCCCGCCCCAATTGTCACCCTACCGCCATGCCGGGGAATCTATGAAGTTTTCTCCTTATCGTCTGGGTTTTACCCTGATCGAAATCATATCCGTGCTGGTCATCCTCGGCATCCTCGCGGCTGTCGCCGTCCCCAAGTATTTTAATATGCAGGATGACGCCGAGAAAAAGGCCGCCCTTTCCGCCGTGGCCGAAGCGCAGTCCCGTATCCAGCTTTCTTTCGGGCAACAGATCTTGCAGGGAAAGCCGTGTAAGGACGCTGTGGATGGGGTCAGCGAGATCAGTAAGCTGAGTGACGACGGCAAAAGTAAGTTCGGCGATTTTTCTCTCGGTATTGACAAAAGCGCCAGCGGCGGGACCCTTACCACCGCCGGGGTGGCTATCTACGCCAAGCGTGGCGACAACGACACGGCGGTAGAGACGGGGGGCAAACTGTATTTGCCGTCGTGCACTGATGAAAAAGGGCTCAGTGGAAATTTTTCTCAGGCGGTGCTCGGCTATCTTGATAGAGTACTGGCTACCGACAGCCATGATTTTCGTGATGACATCTTGGGTGAAGTTATTTCTCTCGGCAATGGAGTCTCCTACACAGTAAAGAATATTGTAAATCAAGGTGGCAACGGTGCATATGTCGATTTGCAATACACTAATGCGAGCGGAGATACATTGACTTTTCAGGTTCATAAGAACAGTAACGGCGAGAGTTGGATTCAGCAGATGGTTGCTCATTCCAATGACGGAAAGTCCATCAACCTGATTAAGGACAATTACCGTGCCAACTTGAGTGATGCACAGATCCGCCAAGCCCAAAATATAGTCTCAAGCATGGGGATGGATACGTCCAGCTTTGGTCCTGCATTCGACTCAAAATTGGGTGCGGGTGTCCTCTATTTCGATAAAGGATTTGTTCCCAAACAGTGACGAGGAGCGATACTTCCCCCAGCCATAAGCCTTTGCGCCACGGCAAGTACGGGGAGGCCCACGATTGTCGCCCATTGGCCTTTGATTCCCGAGACAAGGAAGGAGCCGAGGCCCTGTATGGCGTAGGAGCCGGCCTTGTCGTCGCATTCGCCGGTGGCCGCGTAGGCGCGGAGCACGTCTTCGGGCCACTCCGCGAAGGTCACGTCGGCGGCGTCGTAAAACAGTTCCGTCCGGCTTTCCCCGCGAGCCGACAGCCAGATGATGCAGCATCCCGTGTATACGGTATGCGTCCGGCCCGAGAGGTGCAGCAGCATGGCGAGGGCTTCGTCGCGGCTGGCGGGCTTGCCGAGGATGATCGGGCCGTGTTCCTCGTGCAGTACGACGATGGTATCGGACCCGAGGACCACCGCGTCGGGCGTTTCGGGCCCGGCGGCGCGGGCTACGGCTTCGGCCTTGGCTTGCGCCGCCCGCATGACATAGGCGGCGGGATCGTCTTCCCGCGTGGGGGCGGGTTCGGAGCCGTCCACAACCTTGATGGTAAAGTCGATGCCGAGGCTGCCGAGCAGTTCGCGCCTGCGGGGAGAGGATGAGGCGAGGATGATGGGGCGAAGCGCGCGGAATGCGCCGGAAGGCATGGTTTCTTGCACGGTTTTGGTCCTTTTCGTCTTTATGCTACTGGAAAAAGTTTGCGGAAGGCGCTAGCCTGACTTCACAGAGAAATCTGAAAGGAGTCACCATGTCGTCCACTCGCAAACTCAGTTCGCGTCTTACGCAGTTGCTGGAATTATTCAACCGCAATGACGACTGGCTCATCGTGATCAATGCCGATCCCGACGCGATGGCGTCGGCTATGGCCCTCAAGCGGATCATGTCCCATCGTACCGGGAAAGTCACCATTGCCCGGATCAATGAAATTTCGCGGCCGGACAATCTGGCGATGATCCGGTATCTGCGCATCCCCATGCTTCCGCTGACCGACAAGTTGAAAGCCTCCTATTCACATTTTGCGATGGTCGATTCGCAGCCGCATCACAACCCCGCCTTTGCGGGTATCCCGTTTTCCATTGTTATCGATCATCATCCGGCTGTCCCCGAGCATCCCGTGGATGCCGCCTATGTGGACATCCGGCCCCAGTACGGTGCGGTGAGCACATTGCTCACGGAGTACCTGCGGGCTTACCACATCCGGCCCGGCATCCGGCTTGCCACCGCCCTGCAATACGGTATCCGTACGGATACCGCCACGTTTACCCGCACGGGCACGGAAATCGACCTGCGCGCTTACCAGTATCTCGCCGCTCACGGGGACACCGCCTTGCTCACGCGCATAACCCGCAGCGAATACCTCCCCGAGTGGCTCAAATACTTTGCACGCGCCTTCTCGTCCATGCATCAGTGCGGCTCAGGGGCCTACTGTTATCTGGATACGGTGGAGAACCCCGATATACTCGTGGTGGTTGCGGATTTCTTTACGCATGTTCACAGCATCAAGTGGGTCGGCGTTTGCGGCGTGTACAACGATACTGTCGTTGTCATCTTCCGGGGCGACGGTCATGTCGATCTTGGCGAATTCGCCGCCTCACGTCTTGGTGCGCTCGGTAATGCGGGCGGGCACCGCGCCCTCGCGCGTGCCGAATTTCCCCTTGAGGCGACCGAAGGCCGCAGCGTCGATGTGTTCGTCTTCCGCAAGCTCACCGAAAAGCCCCAAAAGAAGAAAGTTGAAGACGTTGAGAGTGTGGAGGGGGGAGAGTAGGGTATGGATATGGAACCGGGGGAGGGAACCCTTTAAAAAGGGTTCCCTCCCCCCTCCTCTTTCCCTCCTAAACTTTTCGATTGTATTGAATCCCTGTTTGCGGCGTTCCCATTTTGCCAGGGGACAGGGCGTGGCGTTTTTTCTTGGAAGCAGAAGGGCTGCTGAACAATCTTGTTCAGCAGCCCTTCATATGAAGAGGTTGGATACAATCCGTTAAAAGCGCCGACAGGAAAAGCCGAGAGCAGGGACTGGGTAAGGTCGAAAGTCTTTGAAAGGGAGGGGATGGGGTTTGGGGAAGGGGAGGGAAAACTTTCTTCAGAAAGCTTTCCCTCCCCTTCCCCAATCTTCTTCCCCGCCTTATCCTACGATCAAGAAGTTCTTCACGCCCGTGAAGACGACCTGCGCGGCGATGGCGGCGAGAAGCAGGCCGGTGAGCTTGGAAAGCACCGCAAGGCCGGTCTTGCCGAGGATGCGCTGCACATGGTTCGCCATGAGCAGCATGAGCGTGATGAGCGCCGAAGCCACAAAGAGGGCGGCCGAACCGATGATGCGTTCCGTCATGCTGTGGGCCGACGCGCCGAGAACCATCAGCGTACCGATGCTGGCGGGGCCCATGCAGATGGGGATGGCGAGCGGGACCACGCTGATGTCCTCGTCAGGGCTGTCGGGGGTGTGGGACTCGCGCTGTTCGCCCATGAGGGCTACGGAAGTCAGGAACAGGAGCGCCCCGGCGCCGATGCGGAAGGCGTCCAGCGTGAAGCCGAATACGCTGAACAGCGATTCCCCGAAAAAGTACAGCACCGTCCCCACGATGAAGACCGCAGTCCCCGTCCGCAGGGCCGTGCGGCGCTTGCGGCGTCCGCCGTAGGTCTGCGTCCCGCTCAAGAAGGCGCTCAGGGCCGCGGGAGGCGTCAGCAGGGCGAAAAGCTTGATGACCGAACTGAAAAAATCTCCGATACTGTAATCCATACGTCTTCTCACTACCCCGCAAAGCGGTTATTGAATGCGCGGGGGATCGCTCGCACCGGGCGCATTTTTGATTGGTTGTTCAATGAGCCGGGACACCATACAAGGAACGTGGGATAGTTCAAGAGCTTTTTTTAGGGTTCAAGGACAACACGCCGGGTTTTCAGCTTTTTTTGATCAGAGAAAATCAGCGGCTTTTCCGGCCGCGTTTCGGGCCGTCCGTTTCGGGCGGCGAAGGCTTCCAACACAAGGGCCCGGAGGCCCGGATTCAGGAGATCTCCATGCCTCAGCGATACATCGATACCACGCTGTTCGACCTGTTCAAAGTGGGGCCCGGACCGTCCAGTTCCCACACCATCGGCCCCATGAAGGCAGGGCACCATTTCGCGGAAAACTGCGCCGCGTTGCCGCGTGATCTGCTGGTGCGCGCCGTGCGTTTCCGGGTGCGTTTGTACGGCTCCCTCAGCGCCACGGGTACGGGCCACGGGACCGACGCCGCCGTCGTCGCGGGCCTGCTCGGCACGGCCCCGGAAAGTTGTCCCGCCGGCCTGCTCCAGGAGCTTATGGATGACCCTCATACGCGCCGTAAACGTTCGCTCGGCGACGGCCAGGTGTCGGTTTGCGTCGACGACGTAAGCCATGACGCGATCATCCATGATTTTCCTTACAGCAACACGCTGGTGGCGGATCTGTTGGACGCCGAAGACAACGTGCTGCATTCGCAGGAGTATTACTCCGTGGGCGGCGGCTTCATCCAGTGGAAGGGCTGGGAACCGCCCTCCCTTGGCGAGCCTGTTCACCGCTATTCGAATATGACCGAATTGCGCGCCATTGTGAAGGAGAAGGGCCTCAACATTTACGAGATCATCCTCGACAACGAGATGGCGATCACCGGGGCGTCGCGCCCGAGCATCATCTATTCCCTGAACCAGATCATCGATCATATGGAAAGCAGCGTCCGGCGCGGGCTGGACAGCGAAGGGCAGCTCCCCGGGCCGCTCAAGGTGCAGCGCAAGGCCCGTATGCTGTGGCAGCAGGCTTCCCGGATGCAGTCCTCGCCGGATCAGTTCCTGACCCGGATCAATGCCTATGCCTTCGCCACGGCGGAGGAAAATGCCTCCGGCGGCGTCATCGTCACCGCGCCGACCTGTGGTTCCGCCGGGGTCATGCCCGCTCTGGTGTATGCCCTGCGGCATGAAATGTTTATAGGCGATCGCGCCATCCGTGAAGCGTTCCTCGCATCGGCTGCGGTCGGCTTCATCGCCAAGCACAACGCGAGCATCGCCGGGGCCGAAGTGGGCTGTCAGGGTGAAATCGGCGTAGCGTCCGCAATGGCGGCGGCGTTCGTGGCCGACGCGCGCGGCTACCGGTCCAGGGTGACCGAAAACGCGGCGGAGGTCGCGCTGGAGCATCACCTCGGCATCACCTGCGATCCTGTGCAGGGATATGTGCAGATTCCCTGCATCGAGCGAAACGCCATGGGCGCGATCAAGGCGTACAACGCGGCGGTGATCACCTCGGGCACGGATCCTTATTCGCAGCGGGTTTCCCTCGACGCCGCCATTGCCGCAATGGCTGAGACGGGGCGCGAAATGAGCTGTAAATTCAAGGAAACTTCGCTCGGCGGATTGGCCGTAAGTATGGTAGCCTGTTGACAGTGGCCCGGAAGCGGGTTACTGATTGCCTCTTTCACAATGCACTATGCCGGGTTTTTTCCCCTCTGGACAAATATGCTTTCGGGCTTAGAGTTATGAGATTGGAAGAAGCCCGTCTTTTTTGGAGGCTGCACTATGGCACGCATCACCGTTGAAGACTGTCAGGAACGCGTCGAAAACCGGTTTCTCCTCGTACAGATGGCGATCAAACGCGTGCGACAGTACCGTGAAGGCTACGAGCCTCTGGTCGAGTCGCGCAACAAGGAAGCCGTGACCGCGCTGCGTGAAATCGCCGCCGGAAAGATCTTCCCTGAGGATATGTCCCAGTATCGTATGCCCGCAGGCGAAACGCAACCTGACATGGACGACTAGCCCCTTTTGTCTGGAAAGATTTGAACCGCTATGGCCCAACGCGATTATTATGAAGTTCTCGGTGTAGCCCGCGATGCGTCGGAAGACGAAATCAAGCGGGCTTACCGCAAGATGGCACTGCAAAACCACCCCGACCACAACCCCGACAACCCGGAAGCCGAACAGCGTTTCAAAGAGGCCGCCGAAGCCTATGAAGTGCTGCGCGATCCGGAGCGCCGGGCGAGGTACGATCAGTTCGGTCACGCCGGTGTCGGAAACAACGGCGACTTCGGAGGCTTTGGGTCCGCCGAAGATATCTTCGCTCATTTCGGCGATATCTTTGGGGATATGTTTGGATTCAGCATGGGCGGCGGTACACGCCGCGGCGGGCCTCGCCCCACGGCGGGCGCGGATCTGCGCTACAATCTGAACATCACCTTCGCGCAGGCGGCGAGGGGTGCGGAAATCACCCTGAACATCCCCCGGATGGTCACCTGCGGGGAATGCCACGGCTCGGGCGCCGCGCCGGGGACGTCCCGCGAAACCTGCCGCCAGTGCGGGGGCTCCGGCCAGGTCCGGAATTCGCAGGGCTTTTTCCAGTTCGTGGTTCCCTGTCCGACCTGCCACGGAGAGGGGTACACCATCTCCAAGCCCTGCCCCAAATGCCGGGGCAAGGGGCAGGTACAGGAAACCCGCGAGCTTTCGGTCCGTATCCCCGCCGGTGTGGACACCGGGACCCGCCTCCGCCTCCGCAATGAAGGCGAAGCCGGGACCAACGGCGGCCCCAACGGCGATCTGTACGTGTTCATTTCGGTGGACGAGGACAAGACGTTCCGCCGCCAGGGGCAGGATCTTGTCCTGACCAGGGAGATCTCTTTCGTGAAGGCCGCCCTCGGGCATACCATCACGGTTCCCGGCCTTGACGGTGATCTGGAGCTCAAGATTGCCAAAGGCACGCAGAGCGGCACGGTGCTCCGCCTTCCCGGCAAGGGCCTGCCCTATCTCAACCAGAAGCGCAACGGCGACCTGCTGGTCGAGATCCTCGTGAAGACGCCGACCAACCTTTCCGCGCGTCAGGAAGAACTGCTCCGCGAGTTCGAATCGAGTGCTGAGGAGTCCATCGGCGACAAGATCATCAAGGGCGTCGAGAACCTTCTTGGCGGCAAGAGCAAGAAAAAGAAGAAATAGCAAAATATTGAGGGGGGAGAGGGAACCTTTCTGGAGAAAGGTTCCCTCTCCCCCCTCAAACTCCCCTCTCACCCTCCCAAGACTTTCGTTTTTATCGAATCCCTGTTCGGAAGTTCGGGAGGTGCTCCTAAGGAAAGGGGAAACGCAGGAACCCTGCGAAAAAAGAGACAGCCGCCCGGAGCCAATGGTTCCGGGCGGCTTTGTTGTTTCTGGGAGAGGCCGGGGAAAGATGTTTTTGAAGATCTGTGAATATATTTTTAGCTAATTATTCCACTATGATTCAGTAGTAAGGAGGTGCGTCCCATGCACGCTTTTTCATGTCTTATGGAGAACACACTCTCTCTTCATTTTTAGGCCCATGAACGAGCCGTCCCCGACGCTTGCGGAAGGGCCGCCGTCAGGGATTCGATAAAGTGGAAAAGTTTTAGGGGGATGGGGGTGGGGTTTGGGGAGGGGGAAGGGGGCCTTTTCCAAAAGGCTCCCTTCCCCCTCCCCAATCTTTCAGCAATTCGCGGCGCGGAGGGTTTCCTCGACCGTGTCGAGGGTGGGGGCGTCGTCCTTTTCAAGGCCGGAGAGGGCCCGGACGGCGAGCATGAGCATCTCGAGATCGAGAGTCATCTCGGTGCGCCCGTCATTGATGGTGCAAGCCTCGCCGTGCAGGGAAACGCGGTAGGCCCGGCGGCTGCGCTGCTGCCCCTTGCCAGTCACGATGGAATAAACATGCTCGCCGGATTCCATGGTATAAAGCTTCTGGCGTGTTAATTCGCCGGTTTCGTCGTCAAACCACGAACCTCCGGCGAAGGGACGCCCGGAAAACTGCATCTCTGCTCCGTTGTCCAGATGCAGGACAACATTTGCTCTGGAAGTGAGCGCGTCATCGGTCATCGTTTTTTACCTGCCCGGTAGTTGTTGATTTATAAGCGAGAATGGTAGCACTGCCGATCCTGCGGTGTCAACGAAAGGACAGGGTTCGCTTATGAGAGAATGCAAAAAAGCGATCTATGCGGACGTGAGAGGATTCCCTCTCTCACGTCGCGGAGCGTCAATTGGTGTCGAATCCCGTTCCTGTAAGCGTGATGAGGGTGATTTCCGAGGGCACGAACAGGCGCAGCGGTATGCCGCCCCATAGGCCCGATCCGCTGCTGACGTAGAGGGGCATCCCGTCCACGGTGTAGGGTCCGCTGACATAGCCGCCGTTGAACGCCGCGATGAGGGGAGTGACGGGCAGGATAAGGCCGCCGTGCGTGTGCCCGGAAAGCTGGAGCGAGGCCCCGGCCTTGGCGCTTTCCGGTGCGAGCGAGGGGCGGTGCGAGAGCATGAGTTTGGTGATGTCTTTGGAGAGGCCGGAGAGCGCCTTTTCGGGGTCAGGGCCTTCCAGCCCCCAATTGAGGGCGGCCGTGTCCGTCACCCCGGCGATGGCGAGCGGTGTGCCGTTGACCCGGATCTGCGTGTTTTCGTTCATGAGCACATGCATACCGAGACGCTGGAAAACGGGCAGCCATTGCTGGATCCCGGAGTAATACTCGTGATTGCCGGGCGCAAAGATGACGCCGTACTTGGCTTTGAGATCCGCCAGCGGGGCCACGTCTTCTTCAAGGCGTGACGGGGAGCCGTCCACCACGTCGCCGGTGATGACGATGAGATCGGGGTTGAGCGAATCCGTGCGGGCCACCACGTCCGTCAGCCATGCCTTGCCGAACGTGGGGCCGATGTGCAGATCGGAAAGCTGCGCGATCCGGAATCCGTTCAGCGCATCCGGCAGGCCGGGGACTTGCATACGGACTTCACGCACGGGAGGGACCCGCAGGGCTTCCCGCATACCGTAGCCTGACAGGGCCAGCGCGAGCAGCACCAGCGTGAAGGCCCAGAATCCCGATGCGGGCTTCTTTTCCTTATGCCCGTAGAAAATTTTACGCTGCCGCCCTGTGGAACGGCGGAAAGGCCAGGTGAGGAGCAGAAGCGCGTCCCGCACCACGAGCAGCAGGAACAGGATGGTCACGGCGGAATGGAGGTAGCCGGAGGCGAGCTGCACGGGCTCGGGCATGAATGCGCCCATCGTGCCGTAGACGAGTTTGGTCAGGAGGAGTTTTTCGGCACAGGCGAGCGCGAAGAGGCTGAGGATAAGTTTGAAGGGCCAATTCATGCCGGAAGGCAGGATGAGCCGGACGATGACGTACAGGCCCATAAAGGCGGAAAACAGAGTGATCATGCTCATGATGTCAGGCATCCTTTGGGGATGAGGAGGGCTTTTTCCCCAGATTCCAGAGGCGTTCGGCGTGGGCGCCGAGACCCCAGAGGCTGAGGCCGACGATGATGAAGAACAGCCCCTTGTTGAGGCTGTCCCAGAACCATTCAAAGAAGCGTGTGTAGAGGTTCAGGCCCAAAAAGACAAGCCCGTACCCCCGCAGCATGGCGTCGTCGTCCTTCACGCCGAGCCATATGGCGGCACAGGCCGCCGCTCCGAAAAGGAGAGACCAGTGGAACAGTTCCATATGGCGGGCTTGGTACCATGAGGTCATGTCGCCGTAATCGCCGAAGATGGAAAGTATCCACAGGCTGATGAACAGATAGAGCAGGCCCACCGAGAGCGTGCTGCGCTCGAAGGCCGCCAACCGGCTCCAGAGGTCATTGCGTTTGAAGAGGACCGAGAGCCCGCACAGGAGCAGGCCGAGCAGCACAAAGCGCATGGGGTAGTTCATCCCCAGATAATAGGCTCCCCAGCCGGAGCGGTACCCCGTTTCGGCCCCGAGCCAGCTCCCGAACGCGAACAGGGCGAAAACCCAGATCAGCCGGGAATCGAGCAATAGTCCGAGCGCGCCGTATATGACGGAGGCAAGCAGGAACAGGCTGGAGATGTTCAGGAAGCCGATGCCTTCCCCGCCGTACGCGTAAAGCCATGCGGCGAGCGAGGCGAGCGAGCCCGCAATAGCCAGCACGCCGAGGAAAAACAGGCCCTCATTGGTCAGCCGTTTCTGGGGGGCTCTCCTGCGCCGCCGTACGCCCCAGAAGAACAGGCCCGCCGCCGCAAGGATCAGGAACAGGCTGCGCCCCAGTTCCGTCATGACGAAAAGGCGGCTGATGAGTTCAAGGAACAGTTCGTCGCCGAGCAGGGCGGCCACGCCGATGAGTATGCACGTAAGGGCGCTCCACAAGGCATAGCGGCCGAGCCTGTACCAGTCGAAGGGCAGAGGCGTCAGGTCGTCGAGAAGCCGTTTGCCGGTTTCTTCGTCCAGAAGCCCGGATGCCCGCCATTCTTCAAGGGCGGCGCGGACCACGGCGGCCTGTTTCTTGGGAAGCTTCATCGCCTTCTCCTTGAGGATGCCCGCCGCGTCAGGCCTTGCGGCGGATAGTCAGTGTTGCGCCGATGGAGGCCACAATGATGCAGGCCAGAGCTACCCATTGAGCCACGTTGAGCTGTTCTCCGAGGAAAATAATGCCCGATAGGGCCGCGAGGACGGGTTCCATGCTCATCAGGATGCCGAAAGTCTGCGCGGGAAGCTGCTTGAGGGCGACGATTTCCAGCCCATAGGGCAGCGCCGAGGAAAAGACGCCGAGCAGCAGAGCCAGCGGGAGTACGGACATGGAGAACATGGACGTCCCCGCCGAGGCTACGCCGAAGGGCAGGATGGCACAGGCCCCGACGATCATGCCGAGCGAGACGGATGCGCCGCCTCCGGCGTTCCCTGCCCGCTTGCCGAAAAAGATGTACATGGCCCAGCAGAACCCGGCTCCGAGCGCGAAGGCCACGCCCACGGGATCGAGATTGCCGGAAAATTCGTGAATGGGCAACAGCAGGAGCAGGCCGCCGACAGCCAGCGCAATCCACAGGAAGTCGATGAGGCGGCGCGAACCGAGCATGGCTATCGCCAGCGGCCCGGTGAACTCCAGCGCCACGCCCACGCCCAGCGGGATGCGGCTGATGGCCTGATAGAAGCACATGTTCATGACGCCCGTGGACAGGCCGTAGAGGATGATGGGCAGCCATTGCTTGCGGTTGAGCTTCGCCCGCCACGGGCGCATTACCGGAAGCAGGACCAGCGCCGCGAACATAAGGCGCAGGGCCGTCGTCGCCTCGGGGCCGATGATCGGAAAAACGGACTTGGCGAGCGACGCGCTGCACTGGATCGACAGCATCGATATCACCAGCAGCGCTACGGAGAAGAAGGGCGACGTTGTGGACACTTTCATGGCGCAAGGGGGGTAAGAGATTTGCGGTATTATCGAATCCCTGCCGTCGGCGTTCCCGTTCCGGTTTCCCGTTTGGAAGCAGAATTCGAAAAGGCAGAGAGAACAACGCATGGCGTCGCCGGAACGGATTTTCCCTTACAGAGGACGCACGCCGGACGGGCCCGTTGTGCCGCACAAAGCCGGACTGGGGCCCGTTACGAAAGTCTTGGGAGGGAGAGGGGGGAGGTTTGGAGGGGGGAGAGGGAGCCTTTCTCCAGAAAGGTTCCCTCTCCCCCCTCCAATCTTTCAATCAACACCAATTAAAATCAACTACATGACATCGCGGAAGCGCTGCTGGAGGGCGGTGAGCTTCACGCGGGCGTCGGTGAGTTCGGCGACGCGGGCGCGCTCGCGCTCGACGATTTCGGCGGGGGCGCGGCTGACGAAGCCCTCGTTGGCGAGCTTCTGGTTGAGGCCGCCCAGCTCCTTGTCGATCTTGCCCAGTTCCTTTTCAAGGCGGGCCAGTTCGGCGGCGAAGTCCACAGCGCCGGACAGGTGCACGATGACTTCGCAGCCCTGTGCGACATGGCTCGCGGAAGCCTTGGGCGCTTCGCCGTCGGCGTCGATGATGAGCTCGCCGAGGCGGGCCAGCGTCAGGATGACTTCACGGTTCGCCTCAAGGACGTCCTTCTGGTGGGCGTCCGACGGACGGAGCAGCACGGTCAGCCTGTAGGACGGAGCGATGTTCAGCTCGGCGCGGATCGTGCGGATCATGCCGATGACTTCCTGCACGAACTCCATGCGGGCGGCGGCTTCGGGCTTGAGGCAGCCGGGACGCGCTTCGGGCAGGAGCTGCACCGCCGCGTCGGAACCGGCCCCACCGGGCAGGGCCTGCCAGATTTCGGCGGTCACGAAGGGCATGATCGGATGCATGAGGATGAGGAACTCGCGCAGGGCGGTCCACAGCACATACTGGGCTTCCGTCTTGCGGGGGCCTTCTTCCTTCATGTCCGGCTTGATGAGCTCCAGATACCAGTCGCAGAACTCGTTCCAGAGGAACTTGTAGAGCGTCTGGGCGGCGTCGTTGAAGCGGTAGGCTTCGATGGCGCCGTCCACATCCTTCTTGACCTCTTCGAGGCGGTGGAGCAGCCACTGGTGATGGAGCCCCTGCACCTTGTCGAGTTCCACGGCGGCGGGCACGTCCTCGGGCAGGTTCATGAGCGCGAACCGGGAAGCGTTCCACAGCTTGTTGACGAAGTGGCGGTAGCCTTCGATGCGGTCTTCCGAGAGGCGGATGTCGCGGCCCATGGCGGCGAAGGCCGTCAGGGTGAAGCGCAGGGCGTCGGTGCCGTATTTTTCGATCATCACCAGCGGGTCGATGACGTTGCCGGTGGACTTGGACATTTTGCGGCCCTGCGCGTCGCGCACGAGGGCGTGCAGGTAGACGTGCTTGAAGGGCACCTGATCCATGAAGTGCAGGCCCATCATCATCATGCGGGCCACCCAGAAGAACAGGATGTCGAACCCGGTGACGAGCACGGACGTGGGGTAGAACGTGGCAAGATCCTTGGTCTTGTCCGGCCAGCCCATGGTGCTGAAGGGCCACAGGGCGGACGAGAACCACGTGTCGAGCACGTCGGATTCCTGCACCAGTTCCGTGGAGCCGCAATCGGGGCAGGACGTGGGATCTTCCTCGGAAACGATGAGCTTGCCGCACTGGGGGCAGGTCCATGCCGGGATGCGGTGGCCCCACCAGATCTGACGGCTGATGCACCAGTCGCGGATGTTGTCGAGCCAGTTGTAATAGGTCTTCATCCAGTTTTCGGGGAAGATCTGGGTCATTTCCGGCACGGCGGCGCGGGCGCGGGGCGCGAGCTTCGTGGAAGCAACGAACCACTGTTCGGACATATGCGGCTCGACCACGGTCTTGCAGCGGTAGCAGTGGCCCACGCTGTGATCGAGATCCTCGATCTTCACGAGCTGGCCGGAAGCCTGCAGATCCTCGACGATGCGCTTGCGGCATTCTTCCTTGGACAGGCCGGCATACGGCCCGGCCTCGGCGGTCATGTTGCCGTCCTCGTCGATGCACTGGATGAATTCGAGGCCGTGGCGTTCGCCGAGCGTCCAGTCGTTGGGGTCGTGGCAGGGGGTGACCTTCAGGGCGCCGGTGCCGAACTCCTTGTCCACGTAGCGGTCCGCGAACAGCGGCACGACGCGGCCGATGACGGGCACGACGATCTTTTTGCCCACGAGCCCGGCATAACGTTCATCCTCGGGATGCACGCACACGCCGGTGTCCGCCATGATGGTTTCGGGGCGGGTCGTGGCGATGATCACCGAGCCGGAGCCGTCCTCGAAGTCGTAGCGGACGTGGTACAGGTGGCCCTTTTCGGGCATGTGATCCACTTCGTCGTCGGCAAGGGCGGTGTGGCAGCGGCTGCACCAGTTGATGATGTACTTGCCCTTGTAGATGTACCCTTCCTTGTACAGTTCCACGAACACCTTGCGGACGGCCTTGGACAGGCCCTCGTCCATGGTGAAGCGTTCGCGGGTCCAGTCCACGGAATCGCCGAGCATACGGATCTGGTTGAGGATGCGGTTGCCGTAGTCCTCTTTCCACTGCCACACGCGTTCGACGAAGGCTTCGCGGCCGAGGTCGTGGCGGGTCTTGCCTTCCTTGGCGAGGGCGCGTTCCACCACGTTCTGGGTGGCGATGCCCGCGTGGTCGGTGCCGGGGAGCCAGAGCACCTTCTTGCCCTTCTGGCGGGCGTGGCGGCAGAGCACGTCGATGAGCGTGTGGTTCAGGGCGTGGCCGATGTGCAGCGCGCCCGTGACGTTTGGCGGAGGGATGACAATGGAGAAAGGTTCGCCCGGGGCGTCGGGGTCGGGAGTGAAGGTCTTGTTCTTTTCCCAATACTCACGCCAGTGGTCTTCCACGGCGTGGGGCTCGTAGCCCTTGGGTAGTGCGTTTTCGGACATTGCCTGCTCCGATGAAAGGGTTCAAAGGCTCGTGTCAGAGAGGAAGGGCGGGTGTTGTCAACAGCGCCCGGTTGTTCTATGCAGAAGGGACCATGACTGACATAGCCATATTTTGGGATGCTTCGCAGCTTTGGGGCCTGCTCGTGTGGCGGGCCGCCGAAGCGTTCGGGCTTCCGTACCGTCTGGTCAAAGCGAAAGAGATAGCTCAGGGCGCGCTTTCTGACAAGACGTCTCTCCTTCTTGTACCCGGCGGAACGGCCCGGCACAAGTCTGCCGCATTGGGTGAAAAAGGGCGGGAAGCCGTGCGCGCATGGGTGCGCGGCGGCGGCCGCTACGTGGGGTTCTGCGGCGGGGCCGGGCTTGGGCTTTCCGATGCCGCCGATCCTGTGCGTACCGCCGAAATCGGTAAGGGCCTGTGCCTGTGCCCGTGGCACCGTGCGGAAATCGGCGAACGCGTGCAGCACTTCGTTTCCGGGCACGTCCGCGTCCGTTTTCAGGGCGGGCATCCGCTTGTCCCGGAATTTTTTTCCGAACCCGTCGCCCCCGGCTCCGAACCGGCTATCCCGATCTGGTGGCCGGGGCGCTTTGCGGCGTCATCCGGGGGCCCTGACGACGGGGTGGACGTGCTGGCCCGGTATGCTGGCTCCGATCCCCGCACCTGCCCGCCGGATCTGTGCGTGGCCGACCTGCCTCTCTCTTCGCTGTCCCCCGCCGTGCTCGAACAATGGATCGAGCTGTACGGCGTCTCGCTGGCGCCGGGGTTCCTCAACGGACAGCCCTGCGCCCTGCACGGGCGATACGGCAAGGGGAGCTATACGCTCAGCTACAGCCATTTGGAGACGCCGGGATCACCGGACGCGAACCGCTGGTTCGCACACATCCTGCGCACGCTGGCGGGATTCGAGCCGAGGGCGGATACCGTCCCGGCGTGGCGTCCCGGTGAAATGCCCGTATTGTGGCATGATCCCGATCTGCTCGAGGCCCGGCGGGGCATGGGCGAGCTGATCCGGCTCGGCCTCGCCCACGATCTCCTGTTCGAGCGCGCCCCGTGGCTGACGGGCTGGCGTTCCGGCGTTCCGGGCTCGGGGCTCAATGCGCTGTTCATGGGCCTGTGCGTGCTCACGGGCGTGTCCCCGTCTCCGGAAGCCGAGACGTTTTGGGCCGCGCAGCGCATCCGGTTCGGCGAGACGTTCGCGGTGTTCAGGCAAGGCGTCGAAGGGCTCCTGCTCGGGCTGCGCCTCGCCACGATTATGCCGGAAGAAGTGCCGCGCAAGATTCTCGCCGAACAGCGGCTGGCGCTGTTCGGCTCCGCCATGCAGGGCGGAGGCCTTTACAAGGAATTGATGGACATGGTCGACGAGCTGCTGTTCCTGAGTTTGGGAAAGGCCGGAGGGTGCGATGGTTCCGCCTGACGGAGGATCGCGCATCCTGTTTTTCAGCGGCGGCACGGCGTTGGCTCCGGTGGCGGCGGAACTCTCCCGGCATACCCGCAACGCCGTCCACGTCATCACCACATTCGATTCCGGGGGCAGTTCCGCCGAACTGCGCCGGGTGTTCGACATGCCCGCCGTGGGGGACATCCGTGCCCGGATCATGGCGCTGGCCGATCGCTCTCTTGAAGGCAATCCCGAGACCGTGGAGTTGCTCGGCTACCGCCTGCCCAAGGATGCCGGGCCGGAAGCCCTCCACCGTGAGCTGGCGTCTCTCGCATCCGGAGCGCATCCGCTGGTGGCCGCGATTCCCGAGCCCATGAACGAGGTTGTCACGCAGCACCTTTCGGCTTTTCGGTCACTTATGCCCGTTGATATGGATCTTGCCGGGGCGAGCATCGGCAACCTGATCCTGACTTCCGGCTATCTTTCCCTCGATCGTCAGCTTGAGCCCGTGGTGCGGGTGTTTTCCGGCATGGTGCAGGCGCGGGGCGTTGTCATGCCCGTGGCGGATTCCTGCGCCCACCTGTGCGTGCGGCTTGAGAACGGCGAGGTCATCGTGGGGCAGCACCGCTTCACCGGCAAGACCGCGACCTCCATCACCTCACCCATACTTGATATGTGGCTTTCAGCCTCTTTGGATGATCCTTCTCCCGTTTCCGTGCCCATCCAGCCGCGTCTTGCCCACGTCATCCGGACTGCGGATCTTATCTGCTATCCTGTGGGCAGTTTCTTTTCTTCCGTGATGGCGAACCTGCTTCCCCTCGGCGTAAGCTGTGCCGTCCGCGAGGCCGCCTGCCCGAAGGTGTTCATTCCCAATCTCGGCACGGACCCGGAGCTTTTCGGGCTCACGGTGCAGGATCAGGTGGCGTATCTGCTGCGTTTCGGAGCCGACGGCTGCCCGGCGGGGCAGGCGCTCAACTGGCTTCTTGTGGACGAGGACGAGTCCCGCTATCCCGGCGGCATCCCCTACCAGTGGCTTGCCCGGCTCGGCATCCGTGTCCGTAAGGCGCATCTTGTTTCCGAACCTCCCTATCTCGATGCGGGCTTGCTGTGCCGCGAGCTTTTGGGTGAGTGGAAGTAGGGAAAGGAAATTGGGGAAGGGAGGGAGAACCTTTCTGAAGAACCCCCATAAAGGGGGCAAGCGGCTTCTCCCTCCCTTCCCCAAACCCCATCCCTCTCTCTTCCAAGACTTTTGTAATGGGGTGGGGGATGATTGCGGGCTTCCCTGCGAGAAAGGTGAGCTGAATTTGTTTTTCTTTGAAATGATTGGATAACAGGGCAAGGTTTGAAAATGCCCTGTTGCGCTTTGGGGCGACTTTTGGGAAGAAGGACTGTTTGCGGGCGATGAATGGGGGGATTCCCCTCTATGCATATGGGGAACATCCCCTTCATTTTACTCAAGGGACTGATGATGAAGACTGAATTGACCTGTCCGAAATGCGGCGCGATCGTTGAAAAATATCTGAATCCCAAGCCGACCGTGGACATCGTGATCCATGATCGTGAGCGCGGGCTCGTGCTGGTGGACCGCAAGAATCCTCCCTACGGCAACGCCTTGCCGGGCGGCTTCATCGATCTGGGCGAGTCCGCCGAGCAGGCCGCCGTCCGCGAAGCCTTTGAGGAGACCAATCTGCGTGTGAGGCTGACCGGGTTGCTCGGCGTGTATTCCGCACCCGACCGCGATCCCCGCCAGCACACCATCTCCACCGTGTTTATCGCCGAACCCTTGAATCCCGAACAGCTCCGCGCCGGGGACGACGCCGCGAAGGTCGCCTTCTATTCGATGGAAGCCCTGCCCGCCCTCGTTTTCGATCACGCCAAAATCCTTGCCGATTTCAAGGGCGTCCTGTACGGCGGCCGCTCCGCCGCCGGGCTCACGACGCCTTGGTAGAAGGGAAACCATTGGGGAGGGGAGAGGGAACCCTTCTCCAGAAGGGTTCCCTCTCCCCTCCCCAAACCCCACCCCTCTCCCTCCTAAGACTTTCGCGTTTATCGAATCCCTGTTGCCGGTTATTTCTATCGGCAGATAAAAAGCCCTGAGCAAAAATTGTTCAGGGCTTTTACGTGACATTATACACTTTGATCCTTGCAATCCTAACACGTCCTACGCCGGAACGAACTTCCGCCGCGCAACCTCCCCACCAGTCGAAAGTCTTTGAAGAGGACAGGGGAGGAGCGAGCCGCTCTGGCAGCTTGGAGGAGGAAGAGGGAAACGTGGGGGCGCTCCCCCCTTCTACAGAAAGTTTCCCCTTCCCCCTCCAACTCTTTTTTCCCTCTCCTACGACTTCACAGGCCGGGGGCCGAAAATGTCGGTCCCGACGCGGACGAGGGTGGCGCCTTCCTCGACGGCCTGCACGCAGTCGCCGGACATGCCCATGGAAAGTTCGGGCAGCTTGATGCCGAGGCGGGCTTCGAGATCGTCGCGCAGCTCGCGGAGCCGGGCGAAATAGGGCCGGGCGGCTTCGCCGTCGTCAAAGAACGGCGGCAGGCACATCAGGCCGCGGACTTCAAGGCGCGGGAGTGCAAGGACGGCTTCGGCAAGGGCGGGCAGATCGTGCTCGTCGACGCCGGCTTTCTGCGGCTCGTTGCCGATGTTGACCTGAAGGAGCACGCGCTGCACCGGAATGTCTTCGGGCAGGCGGCGGGCCAGCGTTTCGGCGAACTTCAAGTTGTCCACAGTGTGGATGAGGGCGAAACGCCCGGTGACGTCCTTGGCCTTGTTGGTCTGGACGTGGCCGATGCAATGCCACTCCACATCGAGATCGGGAAGGGCCTCCTGCTTGGCAAGCGCTTCCTGCACGTAATTTTCGCCAAAAACCCGTTGTCCGAACCCATATGCCGCGAGAATGGCCTCCACTGGATGGAGCTTGGATACGGCAATGAGACGTACATCTTCCGGCTTGCGCCCCGCGATGCGGGCGGCCCCGGCGAGGCGCCCGCGCACGGCTTCGAGGCGTTCCCCAAGCGCTGCTGTTTCTGACGGATTCATGGGCTAGTACTCCGCTTCAGCTCCAAAGCCGAGGCTGTGCAGGAACTGCGGGTCATCGACCCAGTCCTCACGAACCTTGACCCAGAGTTCGAGGTGAACCTTTTTATCGACCAGATCCCGGATTTCCTTGCGGGCGGCCGTGCCGATGGCCTTGATGCCTTCCCCCGCCCGGCCGATGACCATGGCCTTGTGCGAGGGCTTCGCCACATAGATGGCGGCATGGATGAGCACGCGATCGTCTTCCTCGTCCCACACTTCAACGTCCACGGCGACGGAATAGGGGACTTCCTGATACAGCTTTTCGAAAAGCTTCTCGCGGATGATCTCGGCGGCCATGAACTTCATGGGGGCCGTGGAAAGCTGATCTTCGGGGAACTGCGCCTCGCCTTCGGGCAGGTGGGAGCGGATAAGCTCAAGGAGCTGCTCCACACCGTTGCGGCGCAGGGCCGACGCCGGGAAGATTTCCGCCTTGGGGAACATCTGGGCCACGGACTCCAGCAGGGGCAGCATACGCGACTTGTCATGGAACAGGTCGACCTTGTTCACCACAACGACGACGGGGCGCTCCTCTTCGGCCAGCGGCTGGATGAGGGGCGCGAGATCGCGCTCCATGAAATCGGGCTTGCGCAGGTACAGATCGCCGTCGATGACGAGCACGATACAGTTCGCCACCGCGAAGCTCTGCCACGCCGACTGGACCATGATCTTGCCGAGCTGGCCTCTGGTCTGGCCGCGCAGGGCGTGCACGCCGGGCGTGTCCATAAAAATGACTTGGGCATCCTTCTGGGTCAGGATGCCGACGATGCGGTTACGGGTCGTCTGCGGCTTGGCCGTGACGATCGCCACCTTCTGGCCCACAAGGGCGTTGGTAAGGGTGGATTTGCCCGCATTGGGCGGACCCATCAGCGCTACCCATCCACAACGGTGTGCTGTTGCCATATAGTCTCCTCAAAAACGCAAAAATGTTGGTTTCATACTTCCGCTTCGGAGCGGGATGTCATCAAATCTCAAGATGCCGAAAGCGCGATAAGCTGGGCCGGGCGGCGCATACGCCATTCGCCGGGCCGCACTTCCACGACATCCTCTTCCCATACGCCCTCAAGTCGGTACACGCGCCAGAGGCCGGGAAGGAGTTCATGATCGTGTTCCAGCCGTTCTTCGAGCATCCGGGCCATTTCTTCCGTACAGAAGACGGGGAGATCCTCATAGCGGCCTTCCGAAGCCAGCAGCGTCGCTTCGTCGTGCTGAATATACTGCATATATGACGCGGGCGCGAGAACAAAAATGCCGCCGCACTCGGAGCGCTGCACCGGCACGGGTTCCTCGCCAAGGGTTCTTTTCTCGCCGCACCCGGAAACGCCAAGGCACGCCGCAAGCGCCAGACCTATCGAAAGGCTCCCATATTGCATCGTTTACTCCAAGGAACACCGAAAAAACCATGATTCAGGATGGATGGTGGACGGCTTCCGGGAACGCCCCCGGAAGGCCCCGTATCTTCCCGCCGGGGCCGCCGTCCGGAAAATGCTTCCGAAGGGTCTGTTTCGCTACCGGAATATGCGTCCAGCGTCAAGGATGATAGAAGCGGCTGGAAAGGGGAACCCCTTCTGAAGAAGGGAAAAATGTCCTCTGCCGCGTCTCCGTTTTTTTCGTGGTCCCCTTCGGGTGGCGGGGAGGCCGCGCAGGGCGGGCGTTCACGCTCATTAAAAAGGATCGAGGCTTTCAGAGCCGTTCGAGCGGAGGAAGGAAACATATTCCTTCCGATTTGTTGCCAAAGGAGTGTCTGATTGCTCGGGGATAAGCAAAAAAGGTTCCGCATCCGGTTTGCGCCGGATACGGAACCCATCTTCTTTCGAGACGTGGAGGAAATGCACTGTGAAGGGCGGCGGGGCCGTGAATTCAGGCGAATGCACGAGCCTTCCGGAGCCGTCCAGAGCGTTTTCCCCCGGGCGGGCGAGGGGCAATGCCCCTGCCCGCCGGAGATTTTTTATCTGACGCCCGCCATTTCGCGGAGACGGGCGATGCGGTCGTTGATGTCGGGGTGGGTGCTGAACAGCTTGGCCATGCCGCCGCCGAAGAGGGGGGCGACGATGAACATTTCCGCCGTGGTGGGGTTGCCGTTCTGCATGGGGATGCGCTGGTTCCATGACTGGAGCTTGCCGAGCGCGGCGGCGAGGGCGAGGGGCTGCCCGCAGTAGCGCGCCCCGCTGGCGTCGGCGAGGTATTCGCGCGAGCGGGAGATGGCGAACTGGATCAGCGACGCCGCGATGGGCGCGAGGATGGCGAGCACGATGGCCATGAGCGGGTTGCTGCCGCCTCCTTCGCCGTCTTCGCTGCTGCGGCCCATGCCGAAGATGGCGGCGAACTGCATGAAGTTGGCGATGGACACGATGGTCGAGGCCATGACCCCGGCGACCGTCTGGATCAGGATGTCGCGGTTGGCGATGTGCGCGATTTCATGAGCAAGCACGCCCTTGAGCTCTTCCGGGGACAGCAGGCGCAGGATGCCTTCCGTGACGGCGACCACGCTGTTTTCGGGGTTGCGGCCCGTGGCGAAGGCGTTGGGGGCTTCTTCGGGAACCACGGCGATGCGCGGCATGGGGATCTGGGCGTTGGCGGCCAGCTCGCGCACCATGCTGTAGATCATGGGGGCTTCGCTTTCCGACAGTTCGCGGGCCTGATACATCCTCAGGACGATTTTGTCGGAATACCAATAGCTCCCCACGTTCATGATCAGGGCGAGGCCGAAAGCGATAACGATCCCCGTCTTGCCGCCCAGAGCGCCTCCGAGAACGATGATGAGGCCGGAAAGCAGGGCAAGCAACATGAATGTCTTCAGTTGGCTGGTCACGTACGTATTCTCCTTTGGTGTTGCGACCGATCCCGGATCGGTTGTCGATCCGGTTCTTTTCCTTGTAATAAGGGAAAGTATAGGGTCGGGGATGCCGTTTGGCAAGGGCGGGCGGGGTTTCCCTGCGCCGGGGTTTTGCGTTACGCTGCCGACGGGCGCGACGGTCCGTTGCCGGAAACAGGCGCCTCAGGAGGCCGTACGTGTCAAAAGAACGGAAAACCCCGGCCGTGCTCGGGCTGGATATGGGCGGAACGCATACCGACGCCGTGCTGTTGCGCGGCGGAACGCTGCTCGCGTCCGTCAAAGTTCCCACCAACCATCAGGATTTGCTGGTTTCCACACGAGAGGCCCTGCACGCGCTGTTCGAGTCGGGAGCGGCGTTTCCGGCGGACGTGAGCCGGGCGACGTTCGGGACCACCCTCGCCGTGAATGCCGTGGTGCAGGACGCCTGCGCGCCCGTGGGTCTGCTGATCGGCGCGGGGCCGGGCCTTGATCCGGGCTGGTTCGGGCTGGGAGGCCATACGGCGCTCGTTCCCGGCGGCGTGGATCACCGGGGGACGGAAGTCGCGCCTCCGGATCGGGAGGCTATACGGCGGGTTGTGAGCGGCTGGCGGGAGGAAGGGCTGGCCGCGTTCGCCTGCGTCGCCAAGTTTTCGACGCGCAATCCGGCGCATGAGGACGCGATGGCGGAGGTCATACGCGAAGTTTTCTCGGACGGCCCGGAACCGGTGATCGCGCTCGGGCATCGTTTGTCGGGCCGCCTGAATTTTCCGCGCCGCATTGCCACGGCCTATTGGAACGCGGCGGTCTGGACGCTGCACAACCGGTTCGCGGATGCGGTGGAAGCCAGCCTGAAGGACATGGGCATCGACGCGCCAGCCTATCTTTTGAAGGCCGACGGGGGAGCCATCCCGCTTTCGGTGTCCCGCGAGCGGCCTGTGGAAGCCCTGCTTTCCGGCCCCGCCGCCAGCGTCATGGGCATGATGGCCCTGATGCCGTCCTGCTCCGAAGATACCCTTGTGCTCGACATGGGCGGAACGACGACGGACATAGCCTTGCTCGCCGCCGGGCAGCCCGTATTGTCGCCAGACGATCTGGTGGTCAACGGGCGCTCCACGCTGGTCCGCGCGCTCAAGTCCGTTTCCATTGGGCTTGGAGGGGATTCGCAGGTGACGGTCGCGCCCGGCATTCAGGTCGGCCCGCTGCGCAAGGGGCCCGCGCTGGCGTTCGGCGGGACGGACGGCCCCACATTTCTCGACTGCCTCAATGTGCTTGGACATGCGGACGCCGGGGATGTTGCTGCGTCACGCGCGGGTGTGGAATCCCTTGCCGCAGCCCACGGGCTGAGCGCAGAGTCCCTCTCGCAGGAGGTTTTGGATTGCGCCCGTTCCCGCGTCGCCTCCGCCGTGCGGTCGTTGCTCGATGAGGTGAACAGCCGTCCCGTGTACACGCTGGCGGCCTTGCTTGAGGAACGCGCCGTTCGCCCGGTCCGCGCCGTGCTTGTGGGCGGCCCCGCCGAGGCGGTGGCTCCTCTGCTCGGGGACGCTCTGGGGCTTCCTGTGGAGACGCTCGGCGATCCTGTGCTTGGCCCTGTCGCCAACGCCATCGGCGCGGCACTCACCCGTCCCACGGCGAGCCTTGATCTGTTTGCGGATACGGCGGCTGGTATGCTGCTGGTTCCGAGCCTCGACATCCGCAAGCCCATTACACGGCGCTACACGCTCGAAGAAGCCAAGGCCGAGGCGTGTGCGCTTCTCCGTGGACAGGTCGCCTTTGCCTCCGCGTCTCCCGAAATCGACGTCACCGAGGCCCAGCTTTTCGCCACGCTCGACGAGTACGGGCGCGGAGGGCGGGACATCCGCGTCCGCTGCCAGCTTCGGCCCGGCGTCGAACGGTAGAGGTTGAAGAAATTGGAGGGGCGGGGAGGACTTTTTTTTAAAAGTCCTCCCCGCCCCTCCCAAAGACTTTTGACGTTACCCAGTCCCTGTTCCGCGTTCCTACAGGGCTCGATGGTTAGGGTATAGGTGAATCGGGACGTGTATTTTTTGCTTACCGGATAAGGAAAACGGCTTTTCCCTGCGTAAAGCCGTAGGGGAAAGCCGAGATAAGGGATTCGATAAGCATGAAAGTCTTTGGAAAGGGAGGGATGAGGTTTGGGGAAGGGAGGGAAAACTTTTCTGAAGAAAAGTTTTCCCTCCCTTCCCCAATAAATCCATTCAATACAATCCATACTTGAAATACGCGGAACAGCTCCCTTCGGTGGACACCATGCAGGGCCCGACGGGATTGGCGGGCGTGCAGACCTTGCCGAACAGGGGGCACTCGTTGGGCGGCATCTTGCCCTTGAGCACTTCACCGCAGCGACAGCCGGGCAAGGGCTTGGTTTCAGGCAGGGAGAGTCCGAGACGGGCGAGGGCGTCGAAACGCTGGTAGGCCGGAGCCAGCGCGAGGCCGCTGCCGGGGATGACGCCGAGGCCGCGCCAGAGGGCGTCGGCGGTGCGGAACACCTGCGACAGGATGGCCCGTGCCTTGGGGTTGCCGTCGTCGTTGACGGCGCGGGGGTAGGCGTTCTCGACCTTGAATTCGCCCTCGCGGTACTGGCGGGCCATGCGGCAGAGCGCGTCGAGGATGTCGGCGGGCTCGAACCCGGCGACGATGGCGGGGCGCTTCCAGTCTTCGGCCACGAAGCGGAACGGCGAAAGGCCGAGGACCGTGGACACATGCCCCGGCAATAGGAAAGCGTCGATGCCGTTGTCGGGATCGCCGAGCAGGGCGGCAAGCGCCGGAGGCACGAGCTTGTGGCAGGAGAAAACGGCGAAGTTGTCCAGCTTGCGCTGTTCGGCGGCGAGGACGGTCGCCGCGACCGCCGGGGCGGTGGTCTCGAAGCCGACGCCGAGGAAAACGACCGTGGCGTCGGGGTTGTCGGCGGCGAGGGTCAGGGCGTCGAGCGGGGAGTAAATGACGGATACGCGGGCTCCGTCGGCCTGCGCGTGCTTGAGGGAGCGCCCGTCCGGGCCGGGAACGCGCATCAGGTCGCCGAAGGTGGCGATGATGACGTTCGGCTGTTCGGCGAGCTTGAGGAAGGCGGCGACTTCGCGGTCGTGGGTCACGCAGACCGGGCAGCCCGGCCCCGTGAGGTGGGTGACCTGCTCGGGAAGGAGCGTGCGCAGGCCGCCTCTGAAGATGGATACGGTATGGGTTCCGCAGACTTCCATAAACCGCATGGGGCGGTCGAGGAGGTCTTCGAGGCGGCGGAGCAGGGCTTGGCAGAGTTCGGGATCATGCAGCGTTGGCGTGGGCATGGGTTTCTCCGGGGCAAAGCGGTTGGGGCCGGACGGGGCATCCGGGGGCGCCGGTGCGGGCATCACGATCGGCGTCCCGCCTGTTGTAGCCTGTTTCCGGTGTTCGATAAAGGCTTGATTTCCGCCTGAGTGAGGCAAAATCGAGTGCGCTTGATCTTGTTTGTGCCCTTGGCTATGGTCAAGTGAACCTACCAGAGCCCTATCATGTCCTATTCCATTGTCCGTCGCCGCCCCAACGCCTCCCTGCTTGCCGAAGCGGTCAGAACCATCGGCAAGCGCCGCTTCGAAATCCGCCAGCAGGTATCCTGCCCGCTGGAGGACAGGAAGCTGCACTACCTCGTGGAAACGTGGTTTTTCTTTCCGCAGAGCCTCCAGATCAACCGCTGGAGCTATACGGCGACCGATTATCAGCAAAGCCTCAAGAACTATATCCGGCTTGGCGTCCCCATCAGGCCGCTGGAGTCGCTGCTTGGCGGCGAACTGCCTCCGCCTCTGCGGAAACTGGAGGCCGAGGAGGGCGGCGGTGAGGAGATCATCGAGCTGACGCTGCCGGAACAGTTTCCGGATATTCTCGAGGACTGTTCCAGGCGGCTTGATGATCTGTTGTGGCAAAATACGCCGGAAACCCGCGAACGTTACGAGGACAGCCTCAAACTGTTTTGCATTGCGTTCCGGGTTTCCCTGCTGGCGCGGAAAAACGCGGTGCTGGCCATTGAGGACGGCAGCGAGCGGACCCGGGCCGCCTATGATCTGACCCGTCTGGCTGTGGCGTGCCTGAAGCGGTACCGCAAATTGCTCGGCAAGCGGGCAAAGGCGGCGCGCAACCTTTTGCGGGCCCCGGCGTTCCTGTATTGCGACGAGTACCTGTCCATCATCACGACGAGGACGCTTGGCGAGATCGTGCGCCGCCTCTCGCCCGTGCACAAGTGCTCCACGTATATCCTTGCTTGTTTCGGAGCGCAGCGCGCCTACCGCCGGTCCTGCTATCCCGAAAGTATGCCCTCGAAGACCGGGGACAACGAGCTGCCCGTGTTCCGCTGGAGCGTGCTCAAGAAGTACGTGGACATGCCGCTGTTCCTGAACGTGCAGCGCCATTCCGGAAACTCGCTGCTGGAGCACGTGCTGTACAGCCTCATCGCGGCGGTGGCCATGAGCCTCGCGCTGACCGTGACGCTCCTGTGGGAAGGGGCCGGGTCCCTCAGCGCGCCGATCTTCGTGATCGCCGTTTTCGCCTATATCTGCCGCGAGCGCATCAAGGATGTGCTCAAGCATAAGCTGTTCAAGGTATTCGGCAAATGGATCCCCGATCGGGTGCTGCGCGTCTGCGACGGCTACGGCAGGCGTCTGGGGCATTGCGCCGAGCAGTTCCGGTTCGTGGATTGGGACAAGCTCCCCAAGGAAGTGCGCGTCCTGCGGAACAGGACGCATTTCGTGGACATCCTGAACGCGTTCCACAATGAAGACATTTTGTATTATTCAAAGCGGATCGACATCAAGGAGCTGCCAGATCCCTTCCATGAGGGCAAGAATCTGCTGCTGGACATTTCGCGCTTTGACATTTCGGACTTTCTGCGGCATGCCGATGAAGTTCTTGACGAACCTCAGGGCGGTATGGACGATGTGGTGGGGGGCGACAAGGTCTACCATGTGGACATGGTGCGCAAGATCACCCATCGCTGCGGCTCCGATCTGGAGCGGTTCCGTATCGTGCTGACCCACGCGGGCATCCGGCGCATCGACGAGATCAAGCCGCTGTTCATCACCACCGGCGACAACTATCATTAAGGACGACCATGAGCACAGCTTTTACCGACACCGAGCGCGCCATCCTGCGCATTGTCCAGTTCCAGCTCCCCGACACACTGACCCCGTATGCGGACATCGCCCGCGAAGTGGGGACCGATGAGGAGACGGTGCTGAACCTTCTGCGCCGCATGAAGGAAGACGGCTCCATCCGCCGTTTCGGAGCCAGCATCAAACACCAGAAGACCGGCTGGACGCACAACGCGATGGTCGCGTGGATCGTCGACGAGGCCGACAGCGACGCCATAGGCGAGGTGGCGGCCAAGAACCAGCGCATTTCCCACGTGTATTTCCGCCCGACTTCGGCCCCTGACTGGCCTTATACGCTGTATACGATGGTCCACGGGCGCAGCGAGGACGAATGCCTTCAGGTTATTGAGGAATTGCGGCGCGAGACGGCGCTTGACGAGTATGCCGTGCTTGACAGCCTTGAAGAATTGAAGAAAACGTCCATGACGTATTTTTAAGCCGGTTGGCCCGGCAAGGGCGGCGGCCTCTTTTTTGACGTGAAGACAGCGGCGCTTGCCGTTCAACCCAACGCTCTGAGGAGATTATGAAGACGACTCGTTCGGAAAAATTGTTTAAGGAAGCCTGTGAACTGATCCCCGGCGGCGTCAACAGCCCTGTGCGCGCCTGCCTCGGCGTGGGGGCCGATCCGCTGTTCATCGCTTCCGCCAAGGGGAGCCACGTGATCACCGTGGACGGCCAGGAGATGATCGATTTCGTGGAATCGTGGGGGCCGATGCTGCTCGGGCATTCCCATCCCGAGGTGACCAAGGCGGTCGTCGAAGCCGCCGGAAAGGGCACCAGCTACGGCGCTCCCTGTCCCGCTGAGGTCGAGCTTGCCCGCATGGTCGTGGACGCGTTCCCCGGCATGGATATGGTGCGCATGGTGAACTCGGGCACGGAGGCGACCATGTCCGCCCTGCGTCTGGCCCGTGGCGTGACCGGACGCACCAAGGTGTTGAAGTTCATCGGCTGTTATCATGGCCATGCCGATCCCTTCCTTGCCAGCGCGGGTTCCGGCGTGGCGACCCTTTCCATCCCCGGTACGCCGGGCGTGCCGGAAAGCACGGTCCGCGACACCCTGTTAGCCCCCTACAATGACGTGCGGGCCGTCGAGGACATTTTCCACCTGTACGGCAAGGACATCGCGGCGATCATCGTGGAGCCCATTGCCGGAAACATGGGCCTCGTGTTGCCGGAGGAAGGCTTCCTCAAGGCGCTGCGGGCCCTGTGCGACACGCACGGCGCGCTGCTCATCATGGATGAGGTGATCACCGGCTTCCGCGCCGAGTACGGCGGGGCGCAGACCCGTTTCGGCATCACGCCCGATCTGACCACCCTCGGCAAGATCATCGGCGGCGGCCTGCCCGTTGGGGCGTTCGGCGGCAAACGCGAGTACATGAGCCGTGTGGCTCCCGCCGGGGACGTGTATCAGGCCGGGACGCTTTCCGGGAATCCGCTCGCCATGGCCGCGGGCATCGCCACGCTCTCCGTGCTCAAGGCCAGCGATTACGCCGCGCTTGAGGCCCGCGTGGAAGACTTCGCCGCCGAGCTGGAATCCATCCTGCACGGCAAGGGCGTGCCCGTGACGGTCAACCGCCTTGCCTCCATGTATACGGTGTTCTTCTCCGACGGGCCGCTCCGCAACTTTGAGGATGTGAAGAATTCGGATACGGAGATGTACTCCCGTTTCTTCCGCGCCATGCGCGAGCGGAACATCTTCGTGGCTCCGTCCGCCTTTGAAGTGGCGATGGTTTCCTTCGCCCATACCGAAGAGGACTTTGCCAAGACGCTTGACGCCGTGCGCGGCATCAAGCTGTAGAAGGGCGTTCGCGGCGGCTGGCGAATCTCCGCGTGCGCTGCTCGTTCCGCGCTCACGGTTTCGCCGCCCTTTGGGCCGTACTCTCTCTTAATCCGCTCAAAACGAAACGGTTCCGTATCCGGTTTTTGCCGGACACGGAACCGTTTCGTTTTTGTGTCATCAGGTTTGCCCCGTTGCGCGGCTGTGGAGACGCCGAGGCCGGGGATCAGTGCGACGGGGGTGCCTGTTTGTCCCGTTGGGGCGCACCGTCCGTGCCCTGCGTCCATTCGGCAGGTGGTGCGGCGAGCAGCCTCAGCAGTTCCGCGGACGCGCCGGAACGCCGGGCGGCCTCTTCCGGGAACATGCCGTTTTCGTCCGGGACGTCCGGCTTCGCCCCGGACGCCAGCATCATGCGGATCATGCGTTTTCCGGTTGCTTCGTCCACATGGCCGAGCACCGAGGCGACGCAGACGAACGGTTCGCCCGCGTCCGGGCCCGCCTCGGTCCGTCGGGCCGCCCAGCAACGGATGGCGTCCGGTTTCCGCCAGAGGCCCTTGGGCACGATGCGGCCGCCTCCGCTCCAGGCTTGAATGATGAGTTTCATGTCCGTGGGGCTGTTCCAGTCGTCCACGGCCTTTTCGAGCAGTTTGTCCGTGGGCGTTTGTTCCTCCAGCCATGCCGCGGCGCACAGGTGCCGCCCCGCCTTTCTCCAGCGCTCGCGGCCCAGCGCGGCCCGGATGTCGCACAGATCGGCCAGAGCGGGCGCGGCTTCCCTGACTTCCCGAGGCAAGGCGACGTCGTCCCGCAGGGCGGCGAGCAGCAGCCAGACGGAAAACATGGGCGTGCTGTTGCGGTGATACCACGGGTAGGAGGAAAGCCCCGAGGGGCTGAACCAGATGGTGGTGCCCGGCGGCCGTTTCCGCAGGTTTTCGTTGCCTTCGAGCAGTGCCGGGCCCAGAACGTCGCCCGGGATATCCCATGCCGACCATTCGGCGAGGAGTACCCCCGCAACCTTGTCGGGATCGGCCCGGAAGCCCGGATCGGTCAGGACCCGCAGCATGAGCGGGGAAGCCTCCGGCCACAGGCATTTGAGCAGCGCGGCCCGGCGTCCCGACTCCGCGTCCCGGAACCCGCCGTTCCGCCAGTACCAGGGGGAAACGCGCCCGGAATCCCCGGGCAACGGGGAAAGGCCGATATGGTCCGGAATGTACGGCAGATCGGTATCGTTGTTTTGGATATTGTACCGCTCATCTTCGGGCAGGGAGGCCGCGGCGCCCTGAACGGCGGCGACATAGGCGAGCTCGCCCTCGTTCGTGGCAAGAGAGGCGTAGGAAAGGAACCCCTTCGCCTCCAGACGGTATTTCCTCCCCCGGATTTGCACGGTTTTGCTTTGCTGGAGGTTCACGACCATCCTGCCTTCCTGTTTCCCCCGGTTTTCCCAGAAAGGCAGGCGCGCGGCCATCTCGTCGGCGCCCAGTTCCTGAATGATGTCCAGCGCGAGCCTGCCTTCTCTGTCCGGCGTCGTGTCCCGCGCGCCCATGCAGTGCAGCAGGAGCAGGGCGGCGGGGTTGGCGCGGGCTGCGGCGATGTGCAGGGGGGTCCGCCCTTGGGCGTCCGTAAGCTGCACCATGCGGAGCAGGGGGGACGGCGGGCTCAGCGCTTCGCGCAGGACGGCCGGGTCCGCATCGCGCTCCAGCAGGACATGCAGGAGCGTCGTTTCTTCGTTGCGGAGCGCCCCCTCGTCCGAATGCAGCAAAGCCTCTTTCACGGCGGGGGCGTTCTTGGAATCGCACAGGGCGAGGAGTTGCGGCATGTCCGTATAGCGGGGCCTCCCGCCTTCGCGGGAAAGCAACATGCGGATCCCTAAAACGACTCCTGCGAGCAGTAATAAAAGGATAAGGCCGAATTTCATCCCTTGCCTTGTCGTATTCCCCATACCTCCTCCTTTCGGCCCGTCCGCGTCGGAGTATTCGAAGATCCGCCCTTGCCGCGTCCCCGCCTCCCCACAGTTCCTTTACCTCCAGATTTCCACTTCATGGACAACACGGGACCGGGCGTCTTCGGGGAGCTCGGCATACTCGACGGGGGTGAAGCGGAGGCATTCGGAGCCGTCGGGGCACCGTACGGAACCGAAAAATTCTTCTTTGGGGCGGGTAAAGAGGGAGTACTCGGAGGGGTACAGCGTGCGGTAAACGACAACGAGGGTATCGTCCCTGGTATCGAGGGCCTCCCCTACGATCTGATAATAACGGTTTTTGTAGTGGCGGAAGAAAGTCGTCATGAAGATCTCCTCTAATGGAAAAAAGGGGGGAGTATATGGGGGAGTACTCCCCCTAGAGAGATGCAGAAAGGGGGGTCTGCTCTCGCCCGTGACTGAGAGCGTTGAGTATAACCTATAATAAAATAAGATGATTTTTGAAAATTTCCCGCGGAGTACTCTAGGAAGGATAGGGGGGTATCCGAGGGCGTAACAGGGGGGGAGTACAGGCGTTTCGCATTGCTTTTGCATGAGACTACTCCCTCTCATGTAAGGTTTTTTGATATAAGTACTCCTATGATACTCCTTACGGAAAAGGGATTTTTTTGCCAGAAGGGGGTTGCCGGAGGTGCTCCGGTTGAAAACGGTCACTGTCCGTAAAGCAACTTGCCACCAACTTTCAAACGTATGCTTTATGCAGGAGAAAACCATGTCGAACGATCTTATCACCACCGTTCATGATCTCGTTCTCGAAAGCCCTATCGGTGCTAAGGCTATCGCGCAGGCTGTCGGGAAGCCCTATTCGACCCTTCTGCGTGAAGTGAATCCCTATGACACCGGCGCGAAGCTCGGTGCCGAGACACTCATGCACATCATGAAGACTACCGGCAATGTGACGCCGCTGGAAAAGATGGCCCTGGAAATGGGTTATCGTCTGGAACCCGCGGAAGGCATGGGTTCCACGGTGCGCGCCTAACCCGGTTGGAAGAATACTTGATTTGTATTCAGCAGCGGGAGGGCGCCTTCGGGCGGCCCTCCCGAAAGATTCAAAGGGTCTTGAGCGATTCCTGAACGGCGTCGATAATGCTTCTGGGCGTTGAAGCCCCCGCCGTGAGGCCAATGAAGCCGTACGGCTTCAGCGCCTCAAGAGGCAGCTCTTCCGGTACTTCGATGTGCCACACCGCAATGCCGCAGCTTTCCGCCACATCGGCCAGACGGCGCGTGTTTCCGCTTGTTTTTCCCCCTACGACGATCATCGCCTCCGCCTGTTGCGAAATCATCAGCGCTTCCTGCTGACGCCTGCGCGTCGCGTCGCAGATGGTTTCGAGCACGGATAGGGAATGCCCTTCCGCGAGCGTTTTTTTGATGGCTTCGAATTCCTCGCGTTCCTGCGTGGTTTGAGCCGCCAGCACCACATTGTGGGTATCTTTGAACGTCTGTTTTTCTTTTAATTCCTTCAAGCTCCCAAACACGAGGCATGGGCCGTTGGCATAGGAGACGAGCCCCTGCACTTCCGGATGTTCGGCCTCGCCGAACAGGTAGAGAGAAGTCCCCTGCCGGGTGGCCTCGTCGATGGCGAGCTGCGCCTGCTTGACTTTAGGGCATGTCGCGTCAAGGACATGCGCCCCGAGGTCGAGCAGGCGCGCTTCGTCTTCGCGCGGTACGCCGTGTGCCCGGATGATGACGGTGTCCCCCGGCTGCACGGCGTCAAGCGAGTGCGCGAGGACGACCCCCTGCTGCATGTACGTGTTCATGACTTGCGGGTTGTGGATGATGGGGCCGAGCATGACCAGCCTGCCGGAGCTGCGGGCCCTGTGTTCCTTGAGAGCCTGATCGAGCTTGCGCAGGGCAAGCCCCACCCCCATGCAAAACCCCGCCGTTTTGGCGCGCAATACTGTTGCCATACGTTCTCCTCAATGCTGTCGCTGGATTAAAGAGGCTTAGCTTCAAAAAAGTATAGAAATCTAGGGAAGGAAAATAGTTCTGAAAAAGCTTTTTTCCCTCGAGCCCGCCAGCGCGGAGCCCATCCTTTCTCGTCTTTCGTACTCAACGATTTTCTCCCCCGCAGCGTTTCCGGAATCGGAGCCTTTTGGCACGGAATACATTGCAAGGTAACCAGCCTTACTGTCGTCTTTTTCCGCCTTGAAGCCGCGGGCCGAGGAATCGGATGGTGTACGGGACGATGAGAATCTTGCCGGGGCCGTCGTCCGCAGGATCGGAAATAAGGCTCTCGCGGGAAAGCTGATGGAGGGCCCCGGGCTCAATACTGGAATCGAACAGCATGAGCGTATCGCCGACCACATCGTTGCAGCAGGTCCAATGCCGTATCACCGCTTCTGTAGGGTATAGGATCCGGACGAACTGGAGCAGTACGGCGTTGCGTTCGCCGCGCCGCAGCCAGTCGGCGATGGCGTCCCAGAGGACGGCGGGGGAAGGAGCGCTCGGGCCGGGAAAATGGGTCGGAAAGGGGCGGGCCGTCAGCAGCGAACCCTGTTTCTCCAGGCGCGACAACATGGCGTCCACCCAGTCCACATAGTCTGTCCGCTGATCGAGAAGGGCACAGAACGATTCCTCATCGCGGGCGGCGTCGAGCAAGGCTTCGTGCAGGATAGCGCGGCAGGTGAGCAGCCGCGTGGCATTGATGTGCCGCATGGCGTTGATCACCGCATAGGCGGCGCAAAAAACATCGAGTTGTCCCTGATAGGCCGGATTCATGGCAAATTCCTCACGGGAGGGAAGTGTGCCGGGAGCGGCGAGGGAGGTCAACTGGATTTTGGGCCATAAAGGGCCGTATTGGGCGATCCTCCGGGATGACGGCGGGTTCCGGCAGAGAAATCATGCCGCAGGTACTGGACAACGGGAAGGCGTCGTGGTAAAAAGACAACTGTATGTATATATCTGGATACCTTGATATGGATATGTGAGGATTCCGTATCCGGCATATCAAGATGGAACAAGGTCAATTTACAGGCGATGTCCGTTTCGTCGCCCGATTAAGGAGCTATACCATGCAGCCCGAAAAAGGCAGATATTTCTTTACGTCCGAGTCCGTGACCGAAGGTCATCCCGATAAGGTCGCCGACCAGATTTCCGACGCCATCCTTGATACATTGATTGAACAGGATCCCGGCTCCCGTGTGGCTTGCGAAACCCTCGTGACGACCGGCATGGCCGTCATCGCAGGTGAAATCAGCACCAAGGGCTATGCCGATCTGCCGAAGGTCGTCCGCGAAACCATCAAGGAAATCGGCTACAACAGCTCCGAAATGGGCTTTGACTGGCAGACGTGCGCCGTTATTTCCTCCATCGACCATCAGTCCGGCGACATTGCGCAGGGCGTGGACCGTGAGGACCCGGAAAACCAGGGTGCCGGCGATCAGGGCATGATGTTCGGGTTCGCGTGCAACGAGACTCCGACTCTCATGCCCGCTCCCATCTACTGGGCGCACCAGCTTTCGCAGCAGCTCACCAAGGCCCGCAAGGACGGTCTGGTGGACTTCTTCCGTCCCGACGGCAAAACGCAGGTTTCTTTTGAATACGTCGACGGCAAACCGATCCGCATCAACAACGTGGTCGTGTCCACGCAGCACGCCGCGTCCGCTTCCCAGGCCGATATCATCGAAGCCGTGAAGCGCACGGTCATCCGTCCCGTGCTGGAACCCACCGGTCTGTTCGACGAGAAGGATTGCGAGATCTTTATCAACACCACGGGCCGTTTCGTTGTCGGCGGCCCCATGGGTGACTGCGGCCTGACCGGGCGCAAGATCATTCAGGATACCTACGGCGGTTCCGGGCATCACGGCGGCGGCGCCTTCTCCGGGAAGGACCCCTCCAAGGTCGACCGTTCCGCCGCCTATATGGGCCGCTATGTGGCCAAGAACGTGGTCGCCGCCGGTTTGGCCCCGCGTTGCGAAGTGCAGATCGCGTATTGCATCGGCGTGGCCGAGCCCGTGTCCGTGCTGGTGTCCTCCCTCGGCACGAGCGATATCCCGGACGAAGTGCTCACCAAGGCCGTGCGTGAAGTGTTCGACCTGCGCCCCTACCACATCACGAAGCGCCTCGATCTGCTCCGCCCCATCTACAAGAAGACCTCCTGCTACGGCCACTTCGGCCGCGAACTCCCCGAATTCACGTGGGAACATACCGACGCAGCCGCCGATCTCCGTACCGCCGCGAAGGTTTGAGCGCGGTCCGTACCGTCATACTCTCTGAAAGGTCTTTTTTGAGCGTCAAGCTCAGCGCTTGAGACCTTTATGGGAACAGGAAAGACGCCTCTACGGGGGCGTCTTTTTTGCTGGCAAATCGTTCGCGTTAGAGATAATCCCGAGAGAGATTCTATGTATGCGGAGGAGCTCAGTGAGAGTCAGCAATATCCAAAAGTGGTTCTTTTCGGAAAAAGCCTTTCGGGATCAGCTTCGGAGCTGGGGCTGGATTTATCTCTTTTTTGCAAGTTTTTCTTTGTTGACGGGATTGATTTCATTCGGGGTTACACTGCGCTGGTTTCCTATCTCTGACATGCTGCGTGCATTGCTGCTTGATAGTCTGCTGACGTTGCCGGTGATGTTCCTTCCAGGAATGCTTGCTACGGGAGTTTTGGTCCTGTCTTTTGTGCCATTTTTTGCGGCGACCCTATCGAATGTCGTGCATATTCTGTTGTATCATGCTCCTATATCGACATTTGCAATCCAGTCCATCTTTGAGACGACCTCTAATGAAGCAAGGGAATTTGCCACGGACTTTTTTTCTATTCCCAATGCGCTCATTCTCATGGTCGTTTTTGTGATACCGCTTTTCCTCCTTGTGAAGGCTGTCCGGGCCAGAAAAAGATTCTCGCGGCCTTCTCTTCAGTGGTGTGTACTGGCCTTGATTCTTTGCACCCCTATCGCCTATTCAGCCGTGCGTAAAGGGCCGCGTTTGCTTGCCTCTCACGGAGTATACCAGTTTTGCACGACTCTCTGTCGCTATACTGATGAAATACGGGCTGTGGATACGGTACGCTCCGAGAGACAAAACTTGTCGCTGGCTCCTGTGGCTTTTTTGGATGGCGATCCTGCCATGCCGCGTACCTATGTGTTCATCGTCGGGGAATCAGCGAATCGGAATCATCTTTCCTTATATGGCTACAAGCGGAACACGACGCCGAAACTGGAGGCCATGCGGGATGAGCTGGTTGTCTTTGAGGATGTCATCAGCCCGGACACCCATACAATCCCCAGTTTGCGAAAAGTCCTTCTTTTTTCAGAATTGCAGAAAGGTGACACCATTCTGACCAGCCCATCCGTTTTGACTCTTCTGAACAGTGCCGGATTTACGACATACTGGATTTCCAACCAGGCTGTGAATGTGGAGGGAGCTACAGGGGTGCGGTTGTTCGCTGAAGACGCAAAGCAGGTTTCGTTCCTCAATATGGCCCGTGATGAGGGCCGGAGCGTGAGCTATGACTCGGTATTATTGCCGGAGTTGGAAAAGATACTTGGTAGCTCGGTGGAGCGTAAGGCTATTTTTATTCATTTAATGGGCTCCCATCTGACGTATGCGTTGCGGTATCCTCCGGAATTCGGCGTGTTTTCTTCTACGGACGATATCCCCACAAAGCCGTGGCGGACGGAAAGCGAAAAACAGTATGTCAATACGTACGATAATTCCATACGGTACACGGACCACATCGTGTCCAGCGTCATCAATGCCGTAAAACGGAAGGGCGGGGACGCCTTTGTTGTATATTTTTCGGATCATGGGCAGGAAGTGTATGATACGCGCCCGGTACGCGGGCAAATAGCCAATGATCCTTCGAAGCATATGCTGGATATTCCGTTCCTGTGTTGGTTTTCTCCCGAATACCAGCGCAGGAACGCCGAGTTCATGCAGCGGGTGAAAGGGGCCATCCACAAACCTTGGATGACGTCAGGGTTCGCCGATGCGGCCGCGGAGCTTGCCCGGCTTTCGTTCGGAGGAGGCAAACCGGAAAAAGCCCCTTTCTCGGCAAGCTATCAACCTTGGGTCCGGTACGCTCCCAATGGAAGCGGGTACGACTCGTTGGATAAATAGCGTATTCCACGCTTGACATCGGCTTTGTTTCCTTGAACTGTAGCCAATACGCGCTGCGGTGCGACATTCCCGTTTTTTCGACGGGGCCAAAACATACTACGAGAGTCAGGCCATGATAGTTGCAGACGTTCATAATCATACCAACGCGTCCCACGGCAAGGCGTCCGTTGGCGAGATGTATGCCGCCGCCAAGGATCGCGGCCTTGCCGTATACGGTTTTTCCGAGCATTCCCCCCGCCCCGAGGCGTATTCCTATCCTGTGGAATACCGGGAACACCTGCGCCAGAATTTCGTGTGCTACGCCAGCGAAGTCATGCAGCTCCGCGCCTTGTCGGGCTCGCCCAAGGTGCTGCTTGGCATGGAGCTGGATTGGTTCCCCTCCGAGCGGCCCTTCATGGAGGCCGCCGTCGCGGCGTATCCGTTCGATTACATCATCGGAGGCATCCATTTCCTTGGTTCGTGGGGGTTCGACTTCACCCAGGACGACTGGAAGATCAGCCCGCAGCAGTGCTACACGCGTTATGAAAATTATTTCCGTACGTTGGCGGACATGGCCCGCAGCGGGCTGGTGGACATCGCCGCGCATCCCGACATCATCAAGCTGTATTCCGTGGATGTATTCCATCAATGGCTCGCCATGCCGGAGAGCCTTGCCCTGATCAGCGAGGCTTTGACGGCTATCCGCGACAATGGGCTGGTAATGGAGATATCCTCCGCCGGGCTGCGCAAGCCGTGCAATGAGATTTATCCTCACCCGGCGATCATGAAGCTGGCTTCGGATCTGGGTGTGAAGATCAGCTTTGGGTCCGATGCGCATTGTCCGAACACGCCCGCCTACGCATTCGATCAGCTGGAAGCCTATGCCCGTTCCTACGGCTACACGTCCAGCGTCATTTTTGAGAACAGGAAGCCCCGCGAGATCGGTTTTTAGAAGATTGGGAGGGGAGAGGGCCCCTTTCTCCAGAAAGGGGCCCTCTCCCCTCCCAAACCCTCCCCTCTCCCTCCAAAGACTTTCGACTGGTGGGGAGGCCGCGCGGAGGGGGTCCTGTTTGGCGGAAAGGCGAAAAGGATGCAGGATATCCGTCATACTCTCTCAGTAGGACGATTGCCTTGCCGCGCTGGAAAGGTAAAAAGGCGGCGGGAAGGCCGTTGTTTTTTCGTGTGCCGTTGTCATGAAAGGGAATCGCAGGATTCTCTTTTTTCTTTGCAGACCTTTGGAGCGTATTGTGGAACCTTCGCGTCGCCCTCTCATTGAAATTGAGCATGTGTTTGTGACCTATCCGGGTACGGAACGGCATATTCTGAATGATTTTAACCTCACACTCTACGAGGGGGAACATGCCGTCATCCGCGGCGGCAACGGCGCGGGCAAGTCCACGCTGCTGCGGCTGTTGCGCGGCGAGCAGTGGCCGGATCAGATTGATCACCGGCGCGCGGGGCGGGTGCTCTGGCATGGGCCGGAAGGGGCGGATCCGTCGCCGCTCACGGGGCGTAAGGTGACTTCGTTGGTATCGGCCATGCAGCAGGAGCGGGTTGTCCATCAGGAGTGGCGGGTGGACGGCGAGCGTCTGGTCCTCGGCGGCTTTTCCGACGCGATCTACATCGCGCAGCAGCCCACGTCCGAAATGTGCGAGACGGCGTATCAGCTGGTACGTCTCCTTGGCGGCGTGCATCTTTTGAAGAAGCCCGTAACCGCCATGTCCCAAGGGCAGCTCCGGCTGATGCTGGTGGCGCGCTCCCTTGTCCGCGAGCCGGAAGTGCTGCTGTTGGATGAAGTGACCGACGGTTTGGACGCACGGGCACGCAATACCCTTCTGGACGCGCTGGAACGCGCCTCCGAGCTGTCTACGCTGGTTATGACCACTCATCGCCCCGAAACGCTTCCCAGCTGGATTGGCCGCCAGATCGTGCTGGAAAACGGGAAGGCAGTGGACGGCCCCATGCTGGAAACGGCGGTGGAACCGGAAAAGGAACCGGCTCCGGTTGCCAGTGCTCCGGAGCTAAAGGGCATCCGGGGATGTTCGGCCCGTATCGCCATCAAGGACGCTTCGGTGTTTATCGATCGCGTGCCCGTGCTGTACGACATCAACTGGACCATCAATCCCGGTGAGAACTGGGCCGTGCTCGGCGGCAACGGCGCGGGCAAGTCCACGCTGCTGCGTCTGTTGGCGGGCGATGAGATTGTGGCCTACGGGGGCGAGATCGTGCGCGAACTGCCCCGGCAGGGCGGCGTTGTGGATCGGCTCGAAGTGCTGCGCAAAGGCGTCCGTCTGGTATCGGATCGCCAGCAGACGACCTACACCTACGACATTACGGGCGAGGAGCTTGTCTTTTCGGGCATCGACAACTCCGTGGGCGTGTACCGTGAGCCCTCCGAGAAGGAACTGGCACAGGTAACGGATATCCTCGCGTCCCTGCATCTGGAATTTTTAGCGAAACGGACGATCCGTTCCTGTTCAACCGGGGAATTCCGCCGCTTGCTCCTTGCCCGTGCCCTTGCCGGGGAGCCGGATCTCCTGCTGCTTGACGAACCGTTCTCAGGCCTCGACGCCCCGTCGCGTAACGAGTTCTTTGCGCTGCTCAACCAGCTTGCGCGGCAGGGCGTGCAGATGATCCTCGTCACCCATCATAAGGCCGACATTTTCCCCGCCATTACCCACATGCTCCAGCTCGAAAACGGGCGTATCTCCGCGATTTGGGAGCAAGGGTAGAGGGGCGTTTGGAGGAGAAAACTCATTTCAGAAAGGTTCCCCCGCGTAGAAGGCCGAACACAATCGGCCTTCCTGCCCAGCGAAAAGCTCCCCATGCGGCTTTGCCGTATGGGGAGCTTTTCGCTGGGCCCTGAGGGGGCCGGGGGAAATCATTTCCCCCGGACAGGGTCAAGGGGCGGTAGCCCCTTGCCGCCGGAGGCCCTTATTTCTTCTTTTTGCCGCCGGGGGTCGCGGGCGGGGTCGCCTTGGGGGTGGGCTTGGGCTCCTCGATGGGGGCTTCGGCCGGGGTTTCCACGGCGGCTACGACCTTGGGCGGGGGCGTTTCGGAATGCACTTCGCTTGGGGCGACCTTGGGCACGGAGGCCAGACGCGGCTTCGCCACGCGGGCGGTACCCTTGTGGTACACGACGAACTTGGTGGGGACCGGCGAGCGGTGGGTCGAGAGCATGAAGAGGCTCTTGGTCGGGCAGACTTCCACGCAGATGCCGCAATAGACGCAGGAGAAGGGATCATATCCCCAGAAAGCTTCCTTCGGGTCCGTGGAAATGCACTGCGCCGGGCACTTGGTCGAGCACATGCGGCAGAAGATGCAGGATTCCACGTTGTTGATGAGACGGCCCCGGTAGTTGGAGAAGGGGTCGCGTTTCACCATCGGGTACTTCCGCGTCGCGGGGCGCTTGAGGAAGTTGCGGAGTATGGTGTTGATCATGAGCATGACGAGTTCCTCCTACCGTTCGGTGCAGCTGATGCAGGGGTCGATGGAAAGCACGACGACGGGAACGTCGGCAAGCTGGATTCCCTTCACCATATGGAGCAGGGGCGGAATGTTGGCGAATGTGGGGGTGCGGATGCGTACGCGGTCGAGATACTTGGAACCGTTGCCCTTGACGTAGTACATGCACTCGCCGCGGGGCTGTTCGACGCGGGAAATGACTTCGCCGGAGGGGTTGCCCTTGACCTTCACGTTGATTTCCGTGTCGGGCAGGTGGCTGATGGCCTGGCGGACGATTTCCATGGACTGGAGCACTTCGAGGAAGCGGACCTTGGTACGGGCCCAGCAGTCGCCGTCGAGGACGGACACGGGCGTGAACCCGAGTTCCGCGAAGGCTTCGTATTCCGTCTGGCGCACGTCCTGAGCCACGCCGCTGCCGCGCAGGGTCGGCCCGGCGGCGCCGAGCTGGATGGCTTCCTGAGCGGTCATCACGCCGATGCCCACCGTACGCTTTTTGACGGTGTAGTCTTCCATGGTCACCTTTTCGAGGCGGCGCATTTCGGCTTCAAGGGTATCCATTTCGTCGAGGATCCAGCGCTGGTGCTCACGGGAGAGATCCTTGCGCACGCCGCCGACGATGTTGGTGGAGATGATGACGCGGTTGCCCGCCGTGGCTTCGTTGATGTCCATGATGCGTTCGCGGATTTTCCAGAACTGCATGAACAGGCTTTCGAAGCCGAGGGCATCCGCGAAAAGGCCGAGCCACAGCAGATGGCTGTGCATTCTGTGGAGTTCCGACCAGATGATGCGCAGGTAGGCGGCGCGGCGCGGCACTTCGACGTCCATGAGGTGCTCGATGGCGCGGCAGAAGCACAGGGCGTGGATGCAGGAACAGATGCCGCAGACGCGTTCCACGATGTAGATCATCTGGTTGTAGTCGCGGAGCGTGGTGAGCGTTTCAAGTCCGCGGTGGACGTAGCCGAGCTTGGGCAGGGCTTCGACCACGGTTTCGTTGTCCATGACAAGCTGGAGATGGATCGGTTCCGGCAAAACCGGATGCTGCGGTCCGAAAGGAATGATCGTACGGGACATGACGCGCTCCCTACTTTTTGGTGACGGTGGAAAGGGTGCAGGAAGGGCCACGGAGAAGCGGCGGCGGCGTGTCCTTTTCCAGATAGAGGCTGCCCTGGAAATCGAGGATCAGCCCGTCCCACGTGATGCCGTACTGGTCGCGGCTTTCGTTTTCCACGAGCAGGGCGCAGAAATAGATGTCCGAAATGCTCGGCACCGCCTGTCCCAGCGGGACGGTGAGGCGGTAATGGCGCATGTTCAGGTTTTTGTCGTAGTGGTAAATGATATCGAGATTGCCGTCGCCGAGGTTGTGCACGGACAGGGTCACGAAACGGTACCCGGCGTCGAAATTGGCCTTGGCCACGGCGCGGACCGTTTCAAGCGTGATCGGCTCGGCTTCGAGGCGAGCAACTGATGGGGGCATATGTTCCTCCGGAGCGCGGCACGGGGCCGCGCGTCGTCGATTTATTCAAAAATGGTCGTCTGGGGCATGTCCCGCAGTCCGAGTTTGCCCTTGACCACTTCAAGAGCGAGCACAACGCCGTCGATGATGGCTTCGGGCTTGGCCGCGCAGCCGGGCACGTAGACGTCCACGGGGATCACATGGTCCACGCCGCCCACGACGTTGTAGCAGTCCTGAAACACGCCGCCCGTGCAGGCGCAGGCGCCGATGGCGATGACGGCCTTGGGTTCGGGCATCTGGTCGTAAAGGTTTTTGAGGACGTCCTTGTTGCGCTGGTTCACGGTGCCGGTGACGAGCAGCACGTCGGCGTGCTTGGGATCGCCGATGTTCACGATGCCGAAGCGTTCGACGTCGAAGACGGGCGTGAGGCAGGCCAGCACTTCAATGTCGCACCCGTTGCAGGAACCGCAGTCGTAATGGACTACCCAAGGGGACTTCAGACGTCCCTTGTTGATGTATTGATTCAGTTTTTCATGCAATGCCGAAAAATTCATGGGGTACCCCCGATAGTCTGGGCTTCGGTTCTAGCGGACGTAGAGCCAGAGGATGTTGAAGATGGCCAGGCCCAGCGTGATGCCGAAGGCATGCTTGAGCATCCAGCCCCACGTCATACGCGCGCAGACGTTGTCGACGACGATTTCGAGCGCGTAGGTCAGCACGAGCAGGACGACCATGCCCGTGATGCTGGTGTGCCAGAACAGGGAGCACAGGCCGAGCAGCAGGATGACGTCGAGCCAGTGGGAGATTTCGAGCAGCGCGAGCTGGGGGCCGGAATAGTCGGTCAGCACGCCGCGCACGATTTCCTGATGCCCGTGGTGACAGGAGGCGATGTCGAAGGGCGACTTGGCGAGCTTGATGGTCAGCGCGTAGCCGAGCGCGATGAACAGGAACGGCAGATGCGGCAGCAGCGGCACGTCGAGCGCGTAGATGTCGGAGATCATGAAGCTGCCGGTGGCGGCGGACATGCCCACGAAGGTGAGGATGACCAGCGGCTCGTAGGCGAGCATCTGGAGCAGTTCGCGCTGCGCGCCCACGTTGCTGTAGGGCGAGTCGGCGGAAAGCGCGCCGGCCACCTTGAACACCGCGCCGACCGTCATGACGAAGAACAGCAGCAGCATGTCGCCCTGCATGAAGAACATGAGCAGGGCAATGGCCGAAGCCATGAGACAGACGTAGGACGAGAAGATGAGCCACGGGTTGGTCACGCAAGGGGCTTTCCCGAAGAGCTTCAGGACGTCGTAGAAGGGCTGGAGCAGCGGCGGACCCTGCCTGGACTGGAGACGGGCCGTCAGGCGTCTGTCCACCCCGGCGAGAAGTCCGCCCGCGGGAACGGCTACAGCGACTGCGATGAGGGCGAAAATGAGCTTCAGCATTAGAGCAGACCTCCCAACATGACCACCATGAGGACAATGGCGATGGTGTTGATCCTGCCGGTGAGCGTCTGTTCACCGAACCAGGCTTCCATATAATAGTTGGACGACTTCGGTTCCACAAAGGTGTTCAGCGGGCCGTTGAAACCCACCTTGCCGTCCTGCACATACTGGATGCCGGAGAGGTAAGGCAGCGCGCAGGGTCCCCGTTCGGCCTTTTTGGACTGGCGCAGGGCATACCACATGCCGAGCGCGAGCAGGAAGAACATGGGATAGACGGCGAACAGCCCCCTGCCGTTGGTCAGGATGCCCCAGTCGGAAGCGAACATGCCCTCAACCCCGAACAGCGAGGCGATGCTCTGTTCGATGCCGCTGAAGATCCACGGCACGAAGAGGGAGAGGGCGATGGCGCCGTAGAGGAGCGTGCGCAGGGCGAAGCTCATGGTGCCGTCGAGGTGCTCGGGGACGGGGCGCTTGTCGCTCAGCGGGTCGCTGCCGAGGAGCAGGCCGGCCCAGCGGGCCCAGAACAGCACGGTGAGGGCGCTGCCGAAGGCGATGAGCACCACGAGCACGGGCATGAAGGCCGGGGCCGAGGCGGACGCTTCGATGGCGATCCACTTGGCGAGCAGCGCGCCGAAGGGCGGCAGCATCATGGTCACGATGCCGAACAGCGTGATGACCGCCACGCGGGGCATGATCTTGTACAGGCCGCGCATGGATTCGATGTCACGCGAGCCGATGTGCTGTTCGATGGTGCCCACGCAGAGGAAGAGGAGGCCCTTGGAAACCGCGTGGAAGATGATGAGCAGGATGGCGGCGGTGATGGCCGCCGGGGTCGCCATGCCGGCGCACGCGATGATGAGCCCGAGGTTGGCGATGGTGGAGTAGGCGAGGATCTTCTTGCCGTTGCTTTGGCCGCAGGCCAAGGCGGAAGCGGCCACGAAGGTGAAGGCGCCGGTCAGGGAAACGATGCCCGCGAGCATGGTCCCGGCGAAGGCCGGAGAGAGGCGCAGCACAAGGTAGACGCCGGCCTTGACCATCGTGGAGGAGTGCAGCAGGGCGGAAACGGGCGTAGGGGCGACCATGGCGCCGCACAGCCAGCTCTGGAAGGGAAGCTGCGCGGATTTGGTGAACGCGGCGAAGCAGAGGAAGGCGATGGGCAGCATGGCGGCCGTGGAATGCATGACCACGGACTGGGCCAGCATGGCCTGGATGGACAGGGTGCCGATGGCCTTCTGCATGAACAGCATGGCGGCGAGGAAGCCGATGCCGCCCACCATGTTCATCCACAAGGCGCGGGTCGCGTTGCGCTTGGCTTCGCGGGTGCCGTCATGGCTGATGAGGAAGAAGGAACACAGGGTGGTGATTTCCCAGAAGAAGAACACCCATGTGAGGCTGTCGCAGAGGACGAGGCCGTTCATCGCGCCAAGGAACAGCAGCAGGAAGAAGAAAAAGCGGGACTGCTTGGATTTGGCGAGGCGGAGATGATCCTCATGCTCCTGCATGTAGCCGAGGCCGAAAATGCACACGATCCCGCCGACGAGGGAGATCACGAGCACCATGACGAGGGCCAGCGGATCCGCAAGGAATGCGGTGGCCTGATGGCCTTCCAGCATGAAGAAATCGAGGTAGATCATACCGGCCAGCTGGCCGAGCGCGAGACCCATGGACAGCCTGTGGCGTATATTCACGGCCACGTACAGGATGAACACGAGCAAGGCGAGATCGAGCACGGTCATCAGGGGCTGGAGGGAACTGTCCGGCGATATGGGCAGCACGAAGCTGCCGTACAGGGCTAGGCCCAGTGCGGACAGTGCTGTGATCCCGGTGCCGGCATACACGATGCGGCGGCGCAGGGTTCCTTCTTTGTCCAGGGCTACAGCGACAGCCGCGATCAGCGGAAAAACGATGCAGCCGAAGAGGAGCAATTGCAACATGGACGCCTCACTTGACTTGCGGGGTTGACCCGAACGCGACCCCCCTCCGGGAGTCTTTGGTTTCCTGAGCGCTCAGGACCGTACAAAAGCGGGATCGGCCGGCGGGATTCGCGCCCCGGGCACGGTCGGACCCGAAAATACACGGATGTCGAGAAGGGAAAAAAGGTCAGCCGCAAACTCGTCAAAAGCGGTCCGGACATGAAAAAATCCCCCCTCCATCCGATTTATTTTCATGGCTCAAAAGCAATGGGGCGTCAAGGAAGAAATAGCACAACTGGTTGGTTAAACAGTTTATTAAGGAATGTTTTCACAGGTAGTTGGGAACATTTGAAGGTCACACCTTTTGAAGCATCGTGGCACGATTGCTTTTTCCGGACACCCCTTTCGTCTTTTCGCTTGACTTTTGAAGGCGCTTTCGGCTTGTTTTTCTCATGAATATGCTCTGGTGGATTTTTTGCGGCGCGGCGGGGCTCTGGATCGGTATGCCCAATCCCGTGGCGTCTTTTCCGGCTGCGGCGCTCCTGTATCCGGCCTCCCTGTTCCTGCTTGGGACAGGTTCCACAAGCTGGAAACACGCTTTCCGGCTCGGTTGGCTCTGCGGTCTGGCGGGGGCCTCGGCCTGCCTCTACTGGCTGGCCATCCCGGTTCACGACTTCGGGGGACTGCCGTGGGCGCTCGCCGCACCCTGCCCGCTGCTCATGGGCGCGTATATCGGCCTGTACGGAGGCCTGTTCGCCGCGCTGGCCCATGCCCTGAGGGGGGAACCGGCATGGCGGAAGGGTGTGGCGCTCGGGCTCGGCTGGTATCTTATGGAATGCTTCCGGGGCTGGTTCTTCACCGGTTTCCCTTGGATTACGCTGGCCTCGGCCTTCACGCCGTGGACGCCCGTCATCCAGCTGGCCTCGGTGATCGGTGCGTATGGGCTCGGCGGCCTGCTGGCTGGCTTGTCCTGCCTTTGTGCGGAAGGGATTCTCCGTGTGCGGCACCCTCATGCGCTTCGGAAGCGCTGGCTTCCGGCCCTTGGCGGTTCCCTTGCAGGTATCTTTCTGGTTGTTGCCTTCGGCGTGTTTTCCCTCTCTTTTGCGCCTTCCGGCCAAGGAGGGCTGTGGGTATCCTTGGAGCAGGGCAACCTTGATCAGAACGTGAAGTGGGAGCCGGCCATGCAGCGGCTTACGGTCAAGCGTTATCTTTCCCTGAGCGCGGAATCCCTGTCCGTGCCGGAATCGGAGCGCCCCGAGCTATTGATCTGGCCTGAAACGGCCATGCCCTTCGATTATCAGACCGCGCCGGAACTTTCGGCGGCGATCCGCGCCTTTGCGAGGGATCGCCGCGTGGCCCTGCTGTTCGGCGCGCCGGGGTTCCGCAATCGCGGGGACGGGGTTGTCGACGCCTTCAACCGTGCTTACCTTATAGCGCCGAACGGGGTGGGCGAAGGATGGTACGACAAGGAACATCTTGTGCCCTTCGGGGAGTACGTGCCGCCGTTCCTCGATCTGCCGTTCCTGCGGCCATTGCTGCAGGGCGTGGGCGAGTTCCTGCCCGGCGAGTCCACCGGGCCGCTGGTCCTGCCCGCCACGCCGCAGCTTTCGCCGGATCGGGGGCCGCTTGTTCTGGGCGTGCTCATTTGTTATGAATCCATCTTTCCCGAGCTGGCCCGCAAGCAGGTCTCCCAAGGGGCCACGCTGCTGGTGAACATCAGCAACGATGCATGGTTCGGACGGTCCTCCGCTCCCGAGCAGCATCTTTCCCTCGGCATCCTGCGGGCTGTGGAGCAGCGCCGCTGGATAGCCCGTTCCACGAACACCGGCATTTCCGCCTTCGTGGACCCGACGGGGGCCGTCGTGGCCCGCAGCGGCCTGTTCAAGGCCGAGAGCCTGTCGCACCAGGTCGTCCCGCTGACGGAGAAATCCGTCTTTTTCACTCTGGAACCGTGGCTGCCGTGGGCCGGGCTTGCTCTTTTTCTCACGTTTTTCGCGCCGGTCCTTTCGCGGTTCCGGCGTCACATCTAACCGAACGACAAGGATTTCCAATGCTTCAGCTTGCTGATTTGAAAAGCCGCATCGCGGCGTTGTCCTCGCAGTTCGAGACGCTCTGGGGGCGTCTTTGACCAGCCTTCCCTGTCCGCACGTCTCGCTGAAATAGAGAAAGAGCTCTCCGCGCCCGACGCGTGGAACGCCCCGGAAAAGCTGACCCCGGTGCTGCGCGAGAAGAGCCGTTTGGAAGCGGAACTGGACCGTCTTGATATGCTCAAGAACTGCCATGCCTCCATGCTCGACTGGCAGGAAATGGCGCAGGAGCTTTCCGGCGGCGCGGAAATCAAGGAAGGCGGAGATGCCGCCGAAGCGCTGGAGTCGTTGAGCGCGGAGATCGAGCGCCTCACCGAACTCCTCGAAGAAACGGAAACCAACCTGCTCCTTTCTTCCGAAGAGGATCACGCCGACGCCATTCTCGAAATCCACCCCGGCGCGGGCGGCACGGAGGCGCAGGACTGGGCGCAGATGCTCCAGCGCATGTACCTGCGTTGGGCGGACTCGCACGGTTTTTCCGTAGAGGAGCTGGACTTCCTGCCCGGCGACGAAGCCGGGATCAAGAGCGTGAGCCTGCGTATTACCGGCGAGAACGTATATGGCTTCCTCAAAGGGGAGCGCGGCATCCACCGCCTCATCCGTATTTCTCCCTTTGACTCTTCGGGACGCCGCCACACTTCCTTTGCCTCGGTGGATGTGATCCCCGACGCGGGCGACGACATCGAAATCGAGATCAAGGAATCGGATCTGCGCGTGGACATCTTCTGCGCCAGCGGCCCCGGCGGGCAGGGCGTGAACACGACGTATTCCGCCGTGCGCATCACGCACATCCCCTCGGGCATCTCCGTCCAGTGCCAAAACGAGCGCTCGCAGCATCACAACAAGGATTCCGCCATGCGCATCCTGCGCGGGCGCCTCTACGATCTGGAATTGAGCAAGCGCGATGCCGCCCGTCAGGCCGAGTACGCGGGCAAGAATGCCATCAGCTTCGGCAGCCAGATCCGTACGTACACGCTGCAGCCGTACCGTTTGGTGAAGGACCATCGCAACAACTGTGAAATCGGCGACACCGACGCCGTGCTTGATGGACGCATCGACAAACTGCTCCGTGATTACCTGTTGTGGCAGCATACAAACAGGCAGCAACAGCAGCAGTAAAGGGCAGCTCCCGGTGGGCTGGAGAAAACCGCTCTGCGTGCGGTACCCGCAAAAAACGACGTGAAGATATTGGGGATTGGGAGGAGACGTTTCCTATAAAAAGTGTCTCCTCCCCTTCATTTTCCCCATTATTCCCTTCAGCCCGCGAACCGTTTGCCATTTTTGAAATATCGATGATTGTATAGTGAAACAAGGCTGGTGTTGTTCCGTAACCGGCGCAAACCGTTCTAAAAGCCTTGCGGGAGAAGGAACAGGCGACTCTCGGAAGGGGCGAGTTGCTGTCGGGGGATTCACAACATGGTGAGAGTAAAAGTGATTTTCTGTTAGAAATCCTCTTGCCCATGCCGTGGGGCTTATGTATATTGCAGCAATACTGCACTTTTCACGGAGTTGTCATGAACAAAAGCGAGCTGGTCAAAGCCTTGGCTGATCAGGCCAACATTTCTCTGGATGAGGCGACCCTTGTGGTCAACACGTTTGTGGACAGCATGAAGGATTCCCTCCTTGAAGGCGGCCGTGTGGAGATCCGCGGGTTCGGCAGTTTTAAGGTGAAGGAATACGGCAGTTATGCTGGCCGCAATCCGCGCACCGGTGAAAAGGTTGCCGTGGAACCCAAGCGCCTTCCCTTCTTCCGCGCCGGGAAAGAACTCAAAGAATATCTCAACGCGTAAGTTGAGATGCGGGAATTCGTCTCTGTGAATACGGACGGCGTGAAAACATCCCGCAGATGTCCGGGGGAGCCCGCCTCCCCCGGCTTTCTTGTTTTGTGCCTGCTGCTGTTCTCTTTTATCGGGACAGCGGTGGCCTCTGAGCTTTTCCCCGAGGGGGAAGGGCTGCGGACAGCCCCTGAGCTTTCCGTTTCCGCCACGGCGCAGCCGATCCTGCGCATCCTGTATGCCGCCGATTCCCACGGCGCGCTTCATCCCTGCCCTTCCTGAGGACACACGCTGGTAGGCGGCGTGGCCCGGCGGGCCACCGTTCTCGAAGGCTATCGGCGCGAACCCGTGCCCACCCTGACGCTGGTGGGGGCGGACGAATTTTCTCCCGATACCGAACTCCCCGATCCCGCGAAAACGGGCGATGCCTCGCCGGAAGCAGTGCGCGCCGTGTACGACGCCCTGCATGTCGACTGCGGCATGTTGTCCGCCGGTGCCGCCGCATGGTTCGGTGCGTCGCGCCCCCGGAATTTCTTCGAAGTGGGCGATACGCCCGTAACGAAGCGGTTCCATGTCGGCGGGGTGCCCGTGGCGGTGATCCTGTTCCCGCCGCTGTCGGCGGGAGGCACGCCGGAAACGGAGGCGCCCACGCCGAAGCTCCTTGCGTCGGTGCTTGCCGCTGCCGATGCCGCTTCCGACGCCGCAATCCGCATCGGGATCAGCCCGTGGGGATTTGAGGGAGAGTTCGCCGTCCGCGAGGCGTTGGAACAGCGTTATCATCTTTTGCTCGGCGGCGGCCCCGGCGCGGCGTTCGCGGGCGAGGTCAACGCGCAGGCCCCCGGCCTCATCTGGTCGCGGGCCGACAAGGACGGGCGCAGCGTCATGGCTATCGACATCATGGCCCTGCCCGAGCCGGGCGTGCCCTTTGCGTGGGAATGGGGCCTCTCCATGCAGGCGCAGGAAGTGCGCCTCACCTCCGCCGTCCCGTCCAATCCGCATATGGAAGCGCTGGTGGCAGGGAAGGCAGCCCGCTGAAACAGCCAAGAGAGCTTATGCAAACGCGCCGTCCCTGTTGGGGCGGCGCGTTTCTTTTCGAAAAAAGTTTGGAACTCTTACTGCTGGAGGCCCTTGAGGAACGAGTCGTTGAGGAAGCCGAACGCATTCAGGTTGGCGACATCTTCCTGAGAAAGTTCTCCGATCCTGCCGTAGAAGGCGGTGATGCCGCGGAGCCAGTTCCTGAGGTTGCTGGATTCGGGATGGAAAAGCGTGATCTGCTCTCCCAGCGAGAACACGGGATGAGCCCGGAGGTCTTCCACGGCTTCCTCGCGCGTCATCAGCTTTTCGTTCCATGTCTTATTGAAGCGGATATATTCCTGCACGAACGCATCGAATCCTTCGCTGTGCATGGCGTCGACGACGCGGAGGTAGACGCGCAGGAAAGCCCGCACCTGTTCGGGGTTCTTGTCGGCGAACTCGCGGTCGGCCAGCAGAAGAATAGGCTGGCGGATGCCGCAGTCCGGGGAGCTGGCGGCAATCTGATAGCCCTTTTGAGCCGCCGTGTAGGTGGCGGGAGCCCATATGGAAACGGCGTCTCCGAATCCCTTGGAAAACATGTCCACAGCCGGGCCGGGCAGGACGTTCTGGATTTTCACGTCCTCGTCCTTGAGCCCGAGGATATGCAGCCAGGTGCTGAGCAGATAGTGCGCGGAGGTTTTTTCCGGGCACAGGATGAGCTTGCCGCGCACGGTGTCCGCATTGCCGTAGACATCGGGATAACGGGGATTGGCTCCCTTGGCCTTCAGGATCGGGCTGTCGGGACGGACATAGATGGCGTTGAGATCGGATTCGTCGTTGCCGATGCCGACGACGTAGAATTGCCCCTTGGAGGCGGCCATGAGCGTTGGGACGGCTCCGCATCCGGCGATTTTCCATTGATAGTCGCCCTGCCGGGAAACGATTTTGTCGCCGGAGCCGAAGCGGAGCATACGGATATCAAGGCCCGCGTCCTTGTCCCATCCTTTCTGTTTGGCATACCAGACAAGGAACGCCTCATGCTCGCCGATCCAGGCCGTTTGCAGTTGCTCGGCGGCTTTTGCGTGAGAAGGGAGCAGACACAGGACGAAAGCCAGAAGGCTCATCAAAACGCGGAATCTCATAGATCACCTCTGCCGGGGAGGGAGGGGTCCCGCCCGATCGGAATGTTGTCCGGCCGCGACGTGGCGGCCGTAACGAGCATAGAGTGGGTACGGGGCACTGTCAAAACATGCGCCGCCAAAAAGGTGTGCCGGGCGGCGGTATGGAAAAAGGCGGGAGCGCAAGCACCCCCGCCTTTCCGGTTATCCGAGGAATGCCTTTAAAAGCGCGCCCACTTCGCTCGGGCGCTTGGCGACCTTGCCGCCGGCCTTGACGATGGCTTCGGTCTTGCCCTTCACGGTGCCGCGCCCGCCGGTGACGATGGCGCCTGCGTGGCCCATGCGCTTGCCTTCGGGTGCCGTGCGTCCGCCCATGAAGGCCACGAGCGGCTTGGTGAAGGCCTTGGCTTCCATGGCTTCGGCCACTTCCTCTTCCATCGTGCCGCCGAGTTCGCCGATGATGACGACGGCGTGGGTGTCCGGGTCGGCTTCGTACAGCGGGAGGAGTTCCGCGAAACGGGTTCCGGGGACCGGGTCGCCGCCCACGCCGATCAGGGTCGTAACGCCGAACCCGCCCTTGACGATTTCGGCGGTGACTTCGTTGGTCAGGGAGCCGCTGCGGGTCATGACCCCGACGTGGCCCTTCTTGTATACGCGGTCAATCCAGTAGGGGATGGTGCCGAGCATGGCTTCGCCCACGGAGATGATGCCCGAGGTGTTGCCGCCCACGACCATCGCGCCGCAGGAAAGCGCGGCCCGGCGGATCTGGATGGCTTCGTGCAGCGGGATGCCGTCGGCGATGGTGCAGATCTTTTTGATGCCCGCGTCGAGGGCCTCAAACACGGCGTCCTTGGTGAACTTGGGAGGCACGAACAGCATGGCGACGTCGGCGGGATGGTCCTTTATGCCCCGGCGGACGGAATGGTACACCGGGATGCCGTCCACGTCCTGCCCTTCCTTGCCGGGGGTGACGCCGAAGACGACCTGCGTGCCCATGTCTTTCATGTGCTTCGCCCAGAAAGCGCCTTCCTTGCCGGTGACGCCCTGCACAACCACGCGCGAATCCTTATGGATGAAAATGCTCATTACGCCCTCCCGGCAGCGATATCCACAGCCCGCTGCACGGCTTCTTCAGTGTTGGTCAGGGGTTCCAGTCCGGCGTCGCGCAGGATGGCAAAGGCTTCCTCTTCATTGGTGCCGCGGATGCAGGTGACGATGGGCTGCTTGGGCTGGTGGGCCTTGATCGCTTCCACGAGGCCCTGCGCCATGACGTCCGCTCGGGCGATGGTCCCGAAGGTGACCACGAGGATAACCTTGCTCGGGGTCTTGAGGCAGAGTTCCATGGTGCGGACGGCCTTGGTGTAGTTGGCCCCGCCGAATTCCACGTAGGTCGCCGGGTGTCCGCCCGCGTCGTTGATAAGGTCGAATACGGTGGTGGTCAGGCCCGCGCCCGCGCACATCAGGGCGATGTCGCCGTTGAACTGGAGGTACGGGATGCCTTCCTGCGCGGCTTCGAATTCGACTTCGGAGTCGAAGTAGTCGCGGGTAAGGGGGTAGCTGGGCTGGCGCCACACGGAGTTGTCGTCGATGATGATCTTGCCGTCGCCTGCGATGGCCTTGCCGTCCTTGGTGATGAACAGCGGGTTGATTTCGGCGAGCTGCGCGTCATAGGCGCGGAAGGTCTTGTACAGGCCGCGCACGACCGCGCCGACCTGCTTGCCGAGGTCCCCGGACAGCCCCATGCCGTAGGTGAGGTTGTTGACGTGGTAGCCGCCGAGCCCTTCGGCGATGTCCACGCGCACGGTAACGATCTTGTCGGGATCGGTGGCGGCGAGCTTTTCGATTTCCACGCCGCCTTCGGCGCAGCCGATAAGCATGATTTTGGATTCCACCGGGTCCACGGTGATGGAGAGGTAGATTTCGCGGTCGATGTCCACGGCCTCTTCAACGAGGAGCATACGGACGTTGTGTTCGGATTCGAACAGGGTCTTGGCGGTGGCCTTGGCGCTTTCGGCGTCCTTCACGACCTTGATGAGCCCGGCCTTGCCGCGCCCGCCGCTCAGCACCTGCGACTTGAGTACGCACGGAAATCCTACCTCCGCAAATGCGCCGTCCAGTTCGTCCATGCCGCGTACCAGTACGCCCTTCGGGGTCGGCAGGCCTTTTTCGCGGAAGGCTTCCTTCGCCTGATATTCAAACAGCTTCATGGCAGTTCCTTTTGGAAGAGGATGCCTCCGGCGGCAAGGGGGCTCGGCCCCCTTGACCCCCGCCGGGGGGCATGATGCCCCCCGGGACCCTGCGTTGCCGCGGCGCTCCTGTTGGCGGAGGGTGCGGGCTTTTGAGGGAGCCGGGCGTTCCTCTTTGTGTTTGTTGTGTCTTTGGGAAAAAGCCGCTGTGCGTCTTTTCCTTTTTCCGTAATTTGGAAAACCTGCGGACAGGGATTCGATATCCTCTTATTTGCCGTACTTCTTCCAGAAATCGCCCCACATGTCTTCATCGGTGAAGGTCCACGGGGCTACGGGCTCGTTGACCCACGTGACGTTGATGAAGTGGCGCCAGTGGACGTTTTCCGTGGTGCTGTTGCCGCCCCAGGTGCCGCAACCGAGGGTGGCGGTGGAGGGCATACGGTTGAAGGGGTGCCCGCCGTTGCCCGCGCTCATGGACTGGCGCACGGTGATGCGGGAGGACTTCATGTGCTCGCCGAGGAACTCGATGTACTCGTGCTTGTAGGTATGGATGCCGCAGGAGTGGCCGCGCCCGACGAGGTTGGTCAGTTCGACGAGGATACGGTAGGCGTCCTTGAAATCCTTGGCCTTGTAGACGGTGAGGACGGGGGAGATCTTCTCGTCGTGGAACTTGTCGCCGAGGATGGGTTCCATGCCTTCGACAAGGAGGATGTCCGTGCCTTCGGGGATGCTGATGCCCGCGCCGTCCGCGATGACCTGCGCCGACTTGGCGATGATGTCGGGGTTGAGCGCGATCTTGCCCTTGGCGTTGGGCTTCCACATGTGGTTCTTCAGCTTTTCGCGGTCTTCGCCGGTGACGAGGTAGCAGCCGTTTTTCTTCATTTCGGCCATGAACTGGTCGTAGACGGCTTCAACCGGGATGACCGCGTTTTCGGACGAGCAGGATGTGGCGTAGTCGAACAGCTTGCTGCCGCAGATCATCTTGGCGGCTTCGGCGACGTCGGCGTCTTCGGCTACGATGGCGCAGGCGTTGCCCTGCCCGACGCCGTAGGCCGGGGTGCCGCTGGAGTAGGCGGCCCGCACGACCTGCCCGCTGCCGGTGGCGACGATGAGATCGGAGACCTTCATGAGTTCGGTGATGGCTTCGCGGCTCGGATCTTCAAGCACCTGAATGAGGTCTTCGGGGGCTCCGACCTTGCGCAGGCCGGCGCGCATCATGTTGATGGCCTCGGTGGTGCTTTTCAGCGCGCGGGAACTGGGCTTGAAGATGACGGCGTTGCGGCCTTTGAGGATGCCTACGGCCTTGCCGCCGCACGTGGCGGTGGGGTTCGTCGCCGGGAGGATGGCGCAGACCACGCCCACGGGCTTGGCGTATTTGGAGATGCCGGTCTCTTCATTGCGTTCGATGAGGCCCACGCTCTTGGCGCCCTTGATGTCGTGCAGCACGCCGCCGACCTTGCGCTTGTGCTTGATGATCTTGCTCTGGACGTTGCCGTAGCCGGTTTCTTCCACAGCCATCTTGGCGAGCTTGGCGATGTTTTCGTCTTCGTAGACTTCCCAGCCGATGGCGAGGCATATCTCGTCGATCTGTTCCTGCGTGTAGTCGTTGACGATTGCTTGTGCCTTGCGGGCCAGTTCCATCTGTTCGCTGACGGTCTTCATGAAATCCTCCGTTGTATGCCGAGTGGCGTTTGTTGCTATGGTAGGTGGCAATATGCCGTAGTTGCGTAGAAAGTTACCAGATGTTCATGTTGGCGAATCTTCCGAAGATGGCTACTGATGCGGTCACGGCGAGGATGCCGATGATGGTCATGACGACACCTGACTTGGCGAATTCCGAGATGCGGAAGTACCCGGAAGAGTAAGGTATGACGTTGGTGGGGCTGGACGTGACCATGATGAAGGCCATGCTGGTGGCGATGCCTGCGGGACCGGCGAGGATCCAGGGGTTCATGCCGATGTCCATGGCGAGGGCGATGATGAGGGGCATGACCACGGCCCCGGTGACGCTGTTGGAGGAGAAGAAAATCTTGAGCAGTTCGACCATGCCGATGACGGCGAGGACGCGCAGGACGGGGTGCAGTTCGCCGACGCCGGAGAGCATTCCCCAAGCCAGCCAGCGGGCCGCGCCGGTGCTGGCGAGCATCATGCCCGCGGAAATGCCGCCCGCGATGAGGACCAGCCCGCCCCAGTCGATGCTCTTGGCCGCTACCTTCCAGTCGTCGAAGACGCGCAGGCCGGGGACGAAGAGGAGCACGAAGCCGAGCAGGGCCACGAAACCTTCAGGAGCCTTGAAGCCGATGTAGGGTTCGAGATTGGAGCCGCCGAGCCACAGGGTAACCATGGTGAGGAACACGACGAGGGTACGGATTTCCTTGGTGTTCAGGCCGCCGAGGGCGTTGAGTTCGGCGCGGATGCTTTCGAGGGACGTGGGGATTTCACGGAATTCCGGCGGGAACAGCTTCATGAGGCAGAACCAGCCGAGGGGGACCATGATCATGGCGCCGGGGACGCCCACCGCCATCCACTGGGCAAAGGAAACATCCATATGAGCCATGTCGCGGACGTACTGCATGGCGAGCACGTTGGGGCCGCAGCCGGCGGGCGTGGCCGTGCCGCCGATAAGGGCGCCCCAGACGATGCCGATCATGAGGGCGCGTCCGAAATTGCTCTGGAGGGGCTTGCAGCCGCTGCTTTCCAGGATGCTTACGCCCAGCGGGAGGAGCATGGCGGCAACGGCCATGTCCGTGACCCACATGGAGGTCATGGTCCCGATGGCTATGAAGGCCAGCACGATGCGGTCGGTGCGGCGCCCCACCTTGGTGAGCATCCACAGCATGAAGCGTCGGGCGAGGCCCGAAGACGTCATGGCCGCGGAAAGGCCCATGGCACCCATGAGGAACAGCAGTACGTTGTTGCCGAAGCCCAATGTAACGAGCTTGTCGAAGCTCGCCACGCCCAAGATATGCAGGAACACGATCAGGCAAAGGGACGTAGCGGGAAAGGGGATGGCTTCGGTCATCCACTGGATGACCGCGAAGCACAGGACGGCCATAACGATCTTGGCATTCGCTGTAAGCGGAATGGCTTCCTCGCCCTTATAGAAGGGTGAGGGAGACGGGAGCGCGATGACAATCAGCATGACGGCAATGCCCAACAGGAAGAAGAATGTCTTCCGTGCGGTTTCAATGGGCAGTTTGTCGCCAACGATGGCGGTAAGGCAATTGTCCAAGCGACTCATTGTAGTGTCTCCGCTGAGAGATACAGGTTTCAGAATATTCCCGGGTTGTGCGACTTTGTTCTTTTTATAGCAATGACAGTGCCATGTTGTGATTTTTTGTACGACGTTGTAGAATGAAAAGGAATGAGAGTATGTTATGACGTTGAATAAGAACTGAGAAAAAGTGCGACGAAAGAATACTGTCTGAGAATCAAGACATGTTTGTTCGCTTGTCTGGTTTTATGGACAGTTTCAGGGGGCAATCCCATACAAAAAAACGCCAGCCTTCCGGAGAGGGCTGGCGTTCGGTTTTGCGGGGAGTGTGGGTTATTGGGCGAGTTTCTTCAAATAGACATCGGTGACGTCGCTGAGGCGGTTCTTGCCCCCGGCGAACGAGGCCAGTTCCTGAAGCCATGTATGCAGCTTCTTCTGGGCGGGATCAAAGAGCGTGAGCTGCCCCTTCAATCCGTAGATGGGGTGTTTCGCCAGTTCCCACGCGGCATCCTGCGGAGGCAGATCCCGGCCCGTCCAGGCATGATAGAACGCCCGGTAGTCCTGTATGAGCTGTTCGCGCGGCGTTTCCTGAAGGGCTGTGATGCCGCGGAAATACATCTTGAGAAACGCGGTTACGAGAGCGGGGTGCTCCTTGGCGAACGCCTTGTTGGCGAGGAGCAGCGTGGGCTGGCTGGCGTCGCACTGGCTGGACAGCGTGACCGGCATGAGCCCGTGCTGTTCGGCCTCAAGGGTATACGGCGACCACAGGGCCACGGCGTCGCCTTCGCCGTTCAAGAACGCCTTCAAGGCTTCTTCGGACGGCATATCTTTGATGGTGACTTCTTTCTCCGTCAGGCTGAGGGCTTCCAGCCACTTGTGCACGGTATAGTGCGCGGAGGAGCCTGCGGTGCACAGGATGGTTTTCCCGCGTACCGTGCCGCCCGTGCCCGCCATTTCGGGATAAAGGGCGTTGTAGCCGGTATGCCCGAGGATGGGGCTGTCCTTGCGTGCATAGATGCCGGTGGCCAGGGATTCGTCATTGCCGATGGCGATGATCTCGGCCTGGTTGTCCAGCGATGCGGTCAGCGCGGGAATGGCCCCGCAGGCGGCGATTTCCCAATGCGCCGTGTTCATGCCCGCCATAAGCTGTTTTCCGGAATCGTATGAGAGCATTTCCAGACGGAATCCTTCCTCCAGATCCCAGCCTTTTTGTTTGGCATACCAAGCCGCGAAGGCTTCATGTTCTCCGAGCCATGCCGTTTTCAACGGAACGGGCTCGGCGGTGTGCCCGATCTGGGGCAAGCCGGCCAGAAACAACAGGGCCGCACACAGCCCTCCAAGCAGTTTATGCATGTGAAACCTCCGATAACCGATTGTTTTGCAATAAAAAGAACAAGCAATTCATATGCCATGTCCAGGTATGCCCGAAAGGGTCCGTAACTGCCTGTGATGCTGCATCTCTCTCTTTCGGGAGGGTGCTTGCGCGGATCATCGGACGGAAGCTGTGTATGGAAAACCGGACAGTATGGGCAGACATGCGTGGAAAAGTGCACACCCGCAAAAAATGCGGTCCGGAAAGCATGATTGCAGACGCTGGCCGGGCTGGAGATTACCGCTTTTGGGCTGGACGCGACAGGGGGAGGATATGCCGATTCCCTGTATCCGGCAAAACGTATGTGGAAAGCGTCGGCTGCCGCGTGATGTTCCTATGCCCGGGCTGTGGCCGCCGTATGGGGGCGGGGAAAACGGAAAACGCCGGAGGAACGTTCCTCCGGCGTTTCGTAGCGATGGAATCGAGAAACGAGGGTGCCTACTTGCGGAGATCGGAGAGAAGCGCCTTCAGCGTTTCCTGCTTCTTCTGGAACATTTCCAGGACCTGAGCGCGATCCATGATCAGCATGGGGCTGCCGCTGTCCTTCATGCGCTTGACGACTTCGGGATCGTGAAACATGACGGGCACGATCTTGGCGGCCTTGTCCACGATGGAGGGAGCGACGCCCTTGGGCAGGGCATACCCGCGGAAGTTCACGCTGGCGTCGTCCACGTTGTAGCCGAGTTCCTGAAGGGTGGGCACGTCTGGCAGATATTCATGGCGCTTCACGTCGGCGATGGCGAGGATGGTAAGGCGATCCTGTGAGCGGTACACGTCGGCAAGGTTATTGAAACCGGCCATGACCTTGCCGCCCAGCACGTTCTGGATGGCTTCGGTACCGCCCTTTTCCGGGATGTAGCTCATCTTTACGCCGGTGGCCTTTTGAAGCTGAAGCGTGGCGATATGGTGGCCCACATAGAGCCCGGCGCCGTTGATTGTGACTTTTCCGGGGTTTTCCTTGGCGAATGCCACGAGGTCGGCGACGTTCTTGAACTTGCTGTCCTTGGGAACGATGAGGACGGCCGGGTCCGCGCCCCAGTTGCCGAGCGGTTCAAAGGTATCCACGCTGAACTTCGTCTTGTTCACGATGGATTGGGCGATGAAGTGGGGCATGTTGTAGGCGGTCATGGTCAGGCCGTCCTTGCTGCCGCGTTCCATGATCCAGTTCCAGCCGGTCATGCCGCCCGCGCCGGGCTTGTTGAGGATGACGATGGGCTGGCCGAAGTATTTCGGATCTTGGGCCACAAGGGCGGAAAGGCGGGCCTGCAGATCGGTCGCGCCGCCCGGGGTATAGCAGACCACGAGGCTGATGGGGCCGGAGGGGTAGGCGTCGGCGGGGCTTGCGGCCTGTGCCGACGTGGCGCCGAACAGCATGGCTGCACAGAACAGGGTGGCGAGAAGGCGTCTCATGGGTCCTCCTGAGGTAAAAAGGGTGTCCGTGAATGGAGGTCAGATTCCAAAGATCCCCTTAGGGATCTGAACGGCCAGCAGTACGGTGAACAGGCAATACAAGAAGGCGATGCAGACGAAGCAGACGGCGACACGCTTGGCGGCAAGCTTCGGCGTGATCTTCATGGGCTGGGCGATGAGCGAGGCGGCGATGAAATAGAGGAGTGCGCCGATGTAAAAGCCCAGGGTTTCCAGGAAGAGCAGATACAGGACGGTGAGGACGAAGAGCACGGCCACGCGACGGAGCGGATAGCCCCTCATGGTCATCTTCACGTCGATTTTGGCCGCGTAGCGCAGCCCGGCGAGGATGTACTGCCCCACGTTGAAGATCCCCATGCATATCAGCAGCAGGAGCGGGACAACCTGCGATTCCCCCGAGAGCTGGGTCATGGGGATAGCGAAAGCGGTTATAATACCGGTCATCACCAGCGCGCTTATGAATTCCTTATATAACATGGGCGGCTCCTGCTAATTGGCGGCTGCGGCCTTTCTGGAGTGATTACGCATGTACTTGACTTCGCTATAGATACCCCAGATCAGGGAGAGCAGGCACAGGGCGATGAGCGCGAGGTTGAGCCCGCCGGTGAAGAAGTAGCTGAACACGCCCACGTCGGTGTCGGCGATCATCTTGCCGCGCAGGAAATTCTCCTCGGCAATGGGCCCGAGGATGATGCCGAGCACGATGGGCGCGCTCGGGAACCCGAACTTGGCGAGCACGAACATGAGGACCCCGAGGATGAACATGAGGATCACGTCTTCATAGCTGTTCTGCACGCAATATGAGCCGAACACGCACAGGATCATGACGGCGGCGAACATCATGTAGTTCGGCGCATTGGCCACGAGATGCGAGTAACGGGAGGCCAGCAGCCCGAAGAAGCACATGAAGAACTGGGCAAGGAGCAGGCCGCTGATGAACGTGTATGTGATGTCGGCCTTTTCCGTGAACAGGTCGGGGCCGGGGAAAAGGCCGTGGATGAGCAGGCCGCCGAGGAGTACCGCCGCGGTGGGGCTGCCGGGGATGCTCAACGTGAGCAGCGGGATCATGGCGGGGGCGACTGTGGCGTTGTTCGCGCTTTCCGCAGCGCAGACGCCTTCCGGATCACCGGTTCCGAACCGATCGGGATTCTTGTCGAACTTCTTGGTCTGGTCATAGGACATGAGCCCGGCGACCTGCCCGCCCGCTCCGGGGATGACGCCGATGATGGTGCCGATGAGGCTGCCGATGCTCAGCGTACGCAGGTAGCGCCGATGTGCCTTGATGACCTGCCTCAGCATACCCTTTTGCGGCTTGAAGGTCAGCTTTTCGAGGAGGACATGCGAATCCGCCATCAGATCGATGATCTGGGGGACGGCAAACAGGCCGATGAGCGCGGGCACGAGGGCAATGCCGCCGTTAAGCGCTTCATGGATGACGAAACGGGGTTCCCCGGTCAGGGTGCTGTATCCTACAGTCGACAGCAACATGCCGAGCGCGCCGCCGAACAGCCCCTTGAGCATGGCCCCGGAGGAGAGCCCCGTGATGACGGTAATGCCGAAGATGGCTGTCCAGAACAGTTCCGAGGGCCCGAAGCGCATGGCGAATTCAGCCATCGGGGGGGAGAACAGGATCATGACCAGCACGCCGAATACGCCGCCGATAAGGGAGCTTACAAAAACGGTGTAGAGGGCTTCCTGAGCCCGTCCCTGCTTGGCCATCGGATACCCGTCGAACAGCGTGGCGATGCTTGAAGGCGCTCCGGGAATGCTCAGCAGGATGGCCGAGATGGAGCCGCCCGCCACAGCGCTGGTGTACACGGCGCCAAGAAGGATCAGGCTGGTGTCCGCAGGCAGATAAAAGGTGAAGGGAACCAGCAGCGCGACGGCCATAGTGGGGCTCAGCCCCGGCATGGCTCCGAAAAACAACCCCCCGGCTGAACCCAGTATGAGTACGGCGAGGTTGCCCCATGAGAAGGCTGAGGGGAAGTAGGTAAGAAATTGTTCCACATGAGTCTCCTTTTCGCATGGCGCGCATCGTCGGTTGTCGATTGTACTTTTTTTAGCAAATAACATACCATAATGTGCATAAAAGAACTTGCTGAGGGGTAGCTGGCTTTTTCCGTATGCATTCTAATAAGATGCTCTTTGACGTCTTTCATGCCTCTTTTAGGATGGACTGTATAAGTGTTTATATATCCGGACATGTCTGGATAGCTGTCTGGATAGATAAACAGCAAAAGGCGCATCATTTGGGATGCGCCTTTTGCTGTTTGGTTAATAATTATACTATATTAAGATGATAAAAAGAGATTCTGTCGCAATGTCGACCGTTCAAATTGTTCCTTTTGGAACGATATTCCGTTTGAAATGTTACTTTCATTCAATGAAAGCATATGGTTATGCAAATGCCAAGGGCGGTGCGGGGAAAGGCCCGTAGGTCGTTTCATAGGCGGTGCCCGCATCCAAAAGGAGGCGTTCGCTCAGGGCCGGGCCGACAAGCTGTATGCCCAACGGCATCCCGCCCGCCGTCAGCTCTCCGGGGACCACGAGGGTGGGGACTCCGGCGACGCTGAACAGATTGACCAGCGTCCGGCCCGCTGTGAAGGCCTCTTGCGGGGCGTTTATGGACGGGGCGGTGGAGAAGGCCACCGGCAGCAGCAGGAAATCCACTTGGAGCGAGGCGAAGAAGGCTTCGACCTGCCTAGAAAGAGCCTGCTTGTGGAGCAGGGCGGCGTGGTAGGCTTCGGGCGTCGCCTGTTGGCCATTCTTGTAGTCGGCCAACGGCACGGGGTGCATTTTGCCCGCGAAGGGGTTGCCTTCGATATCCTTCCGGATGTCGCGGGCGAACTCGTAGCTGCGGATGGTCCCTACCGAATCCACCACGGCGGGATCGTCCAGCAGCGGCAGGCCGACGGGGATGCACTCCCCGAACTCTTCCCAGCGGCCCACGGCCTCCGCATAGGCCTCGATGACTTCCGGAGAGCCCTTCGCGCGGACGAGATCGGGGAAAACGCCGATGCGGAGGTACCGGATGGGGGCGGACGCCCGCAATGTGTCGCGCAGGGGAGGATCGGCGAGGATCTGGAGCAGAAGGTCTATGTCCCGGGCGGAACGGGCCATTGCCCCCACGGTATCGAGGCTTGCGGCTCGGGGGTAGATCCCGGAGATATCGCTTTGCCCTTGGGTGGAGCGGATGCCGTACAGGCCGCACCAGCCCGCCGGGAGCCGGATGGAGCCGCCGGTGTCCGTGCCGAGCCCTCCGGGGCAGTAACCGGCTGCGACGGCCGCCGCGGTCCCGCTTGAGGAGCCGCCGGGACTGAGACGGCGCTCGGGATGCCACGGGTTGACCGTTGGGCCGAAGCAGGACGTCCTGCCGCTGACATGGGCGGCGAGTTCGTCCAGATTGGTCTTGCCGAAGATGACGGCCCCGGCGGCGCGCAGGCGGGCCACGGCGACCGCGTCGGCCTTTGCCGGAGCCGCGTGGGTGAACAGGGGGCTCGCCACTGTGGTGGGCAAGCCGCGCACGTCGATATTGTCCTTGATCACAAGGGGGATGCCGTGGAGCGGCCCCCGGAAGGAACCCTGAGCCGCTTCCGCGTCGCAGCGCTCCGCTTCCTCAAGCGCCGAAGCGGAGACGCGCAGCATGGCGTTGAGGGTGCCGTCATGGAGGCGGACAGCCTCAAGGGCGTGCCTGACGAGCGCCGCCGAGGTCAATTCCCCCGCGCGCAACGCGGCTGCGGCCTGTGTGATGGTGATGGAATACAGCGTATCGAACATGGAAGAACCTGCCTTGTCGGCGTCCCGGCCCCAAGGGGAAGGTGCCGGGGCGCATGGGTTACTTTTGAGGTGCCGCGGACGTGTCCTCGACGCTGCGCCGGGCGGTTTCCTGCCCCCAGATCCACAGGGCGATGATGGCGATGGCGAAAGCCACGGCCATGAAGGTGAACACGCCCTTGACGCCGCCGACGGAGAGGAAGAACGCCAGATAATAGGTGGCGAGCACGCCGCCGACCACGCGGGACACGGCCTCGCCGAAGCCGGTGCCGACGCCGCGCAGTTCGGTCGGATACTGTTCGGCGATGTAGACCTTGCAGACGGGCATGATGCCCGTGCCGAAGAAGGCCACGAACGAGCCGATGAACAGCAGCATGGGGATGGAATCCGTGGACGTGAGCAGGAACAGGCTGATGATGGTGATGATGACGTAGAGGCTCCAGATGGGCTTGCGGCCGTACTTGTCGGCCAGCGGGCCGATGACGACGGAGCCCGCGCCGCCGATGACCATCATGCAGCCGGTCAGGATGACTGAGTTGGAAAGCTGGAACCCGTAGGTGGTAAGGATGGTGGGCACATAGACCATCACGACGTACCATGTGATCAGCCCGGCGGAGTACATGCTCCACGAAACGAGGGAGCGGGAGAGGTAGGGGGCGCGGAACAGGGCCTTCCACGAAGTGCCGGTGCGGGTGCGTTCGGCAGCGGCGGCCTGTTCAAGGCTGCGGAGCACGTCGGGGTTGATGAAGGTGTCGTCGTGCTCGATGCCCGCGCTCTTTTCGAGGCGTTCCACGAGTTGGCGCACTTCGTCATGGCGTCCGCGCCGCATCAGCCAGCGCGGGGATTCGGGGAGCCAGCGGTGCAGGAAATAAATCGTGACGATGGGGAGCCCGCCCACGATGAACGGCACGCGCCACGCGACGTCCAGCGAAAAATTGTTGATGGCCCACGAGCCGCAGAGCGTCGGAAGCAGATAGGAGGCCGTCAGGATGGCGTTGCAGATGCAGACGAGGATGCCGCGGTGCTTGGCCGGGGCGATTTCGGAAAGCATCAGGTAGGGGAGAGGGAAGACGGCCCCGGCCCCGAGCCCGCCGATGAAGCGCATGGTGACGATCCACGCGAGGTTTTCGTAGAGGCTGCCGATCAATGTAAAGAACGTGAAGATGAAGACGCCCCAGAGCAGGATGCGCTTGCGCCCGAAACGGTCGGTCAGGAAGCCCGCCGAAGCCGTACCTATGACGACCCCCGCCGTGGAACAGGAACCGAGTAGGCCGAGCGTGCTGGCGTCGAGGTCCCATATTTTCTTGAGGACGGCCACAACCTGGCCGATCATGCCGAGATCGAAGGCTTCCATGACCCAGCACCACGAAAGCAGCCCGACAAGTGTCAGGAGAGCCTTGTTGAGCGGCATACGTTCCATCCGGGAAATCAGATTCGCTTCCTGTTGCAGGTTCGACGCTTGCATACAGTCTCCTTTCCAAAGACATGTGCGGATTGGGAGGTGGGGAAATACACTCCATTTGACGCGAGGGCCCTTAAGATTGTTCTTTTTATATCAATAGGTGTGCCATGTGTTTTTCTGTGAGCATTGAATAAAAATAACCATATTCTCAATATGGTTAGAATCTGAACGCACGGTAAATGGAAATGGATTTTTGATAAAAGAATGTCCTGTTTTTCAGGCATGTAAGGCTAACATGCCTGAAAAACAGGACATTTATAGAAAAATAAATATTTTATTCACAAAAAAACTTTAAAACCCGTTCGGCGGCCTTTTGATGCTGAATTTACGCATCTTTTCATACATGCTGGCCCGGGAGATGCCCAGGGCGCGGGCCGTCTTGGCGACGTTCCAGTGGTGATCGCCGAGGGCGAGGAGGATGGTTTGCGCTTCGCTGTTCTTGACGACGGACTGGAGTTTCCCGTCCGTGCCCGCCGATTCAGCGACGGCCTGCTGGCGAAGTTCGGAGGGCAGATCCGTCAGTGTGATCTGATTGTCCTGGCACAGGCTCAGGGCCCGGATGAGCACGTTGCGCAGCTCACGGATGTTGCCGGGCCACGGATAGCGCATAAGCGCGTTCATGGCGCTTTCCGTACACCGGACTCCCTCGCCCCCCATGCGGTTGAGGACATCGCGCACGATCAGGGGGATGTCCTCGACGCGCTCGCTCAGGGGCGGAAGGTTGAGGGTCATGGGGTTGATGCGGTAGTACAGGTCTTCGCGGAACGTCCCCGCCGCGATCATTTTTTTGAGGTCGCGGTTGGTCGCGGCGACAAGCCGGAAATCCACGGCCCGGGGCTGCGACGATCCGAGCCGGGAGAGGGTTTTCTCCTCCAGCACCCGGAGCAGCTTGACCTGCGCGTGCAGGGGAAGATCCCCCACTTCGTCGAGGAACAGGGTGCCCTGATCGGCCAGTTCGATCTGCCCGATTTTGCCGTCCTTGTGCGCGCCGGAGAAGGCCCCGGGCACGTAGCCGAAGACTTCCGACTCGAACAGCTCCTTCGGGATGGCCGCGCAGTTGATGCTGACGAAGGGGCCGTCGGGCCGGTTGCTCGCCATGTGGATTGCGCTGGCCGCCAGTTCTTTGCCGGTTCCGGTCGCGCCGAGGATGAGGACCGGCGATTCGGTCCGCGCGTAGCGCAGCAGGTAGGACTTGAACGCCGTGATGGCGGGGCTGTTGCCGAGGATGGAATTGATGGTATGGCTTGCCCGGAGGGCGCTCTTGATGCGCCGGGCGTAGGAATTGACCTTCTTGTCGAGGAAATCCACGCGCTGGAGCAGTGCCTGCATCTGTTCCGGGGTATCGAACAGGGTCAGGGAGAACGCGCCGATGACGTGCCCGTCCTGGTCGCGGAGCGGGATGCGGTTGACGAGGATCTTCCTTTCGCTGCCCTGTATGCTCCGCCATGCGCCGAGTTCCGGCTCGCCGGAAGCGATGACCGCCGGGATGCCGGAATCGGGGATGAAATCCGTAATGTGGCGGCCCATGGCATCTTCCGGGCGGACGCGCAGGTAATTGGCGTAGGCGTCGTTGATGAACCGGATGATGCCGTCCCTGTCGCAGATGAACAGCCCCGTGGGCAGGCTGCTCATGGCCAGTTCGAGGAGGTTGCGCTGTGAGATGTCCATTCAGAATCCTTGGCATGGCGTGGATGGAATGCGGTTGACATGTTACAACCGGAACAAGGGGAGACGCAAGCTTCTTTCACGGGCATCGGTTCCCGGCGCATCCCGTCGCCGCTGAGAAGACTTGCTTGTTTTTTCCGTAACCTGTACTTCTCTGTCTTTCTTTGCGCAGCCAATATGCCGCCGCTGCGGCGCGCCGTCCACATGGGGGCGGCATCAGCCTTCGGTGTCATTTTTTGCCCGTTATGGCGGGCGACGGACAGCTTTTTTTGGGGTTCCTTATGGATTTGACGAGGCCGTTTCTCAAATGGGCCGGGGGCAAATACCGCCTTCTGGACCGCCTTTTGCCGAGCATCCCTGCGGGGGCGCGCCTTGTGGAGCCCTTTGTGGGGTCCGGGGCCGTGTTCCTGAACGCGGGGTTCGCGTGCTACCTGCTGTGCGATCTCAATGCGGATCTCATAGGGCTGTACCGGACGCTGCGGCGGGACGGGGAACGGTTCATCGCGGAGGCGCGGGCCCTGTTCACGCCGGGCAACAATACGCAGGAAGCGTTCCTGCGCCTGCGGGAAACCTTCAACGCCTCTTCGGACGCCGAAGAACGGAGCGTCCTTTTCCTGTACCTCAACCGCCACTCCTATAACGGGCTTGTCCGCTACAACAGCAAAGGTATTTATAACGTGCCGTTCGGGAAGTACAAAGCCCCGTATTTCCCCGAGCGGGAATTGACGGCCTTTCTGGACAAGCTTCGCGGGTGCGACGTGACGTTCGCCGTGCAGGATTTCCGGTCCACGTTCGCCGCGCTGCGTCCGGGGGATGTGGTGTACTGCGACCCGCCCTATGCGCCGGTTTCCGCCACGGCGAATTTTACCAGCTACACCGGCGGCGGGTTCGGCGTTCAGGAGCAGATCGATCTGGCCTCCGAGGCGTCCGCCGCGGCGAAGCGGGGCGTGCCCGTGGTCCTGAGCAACCACGATGTGCCGCTTATCCGCGAGCTTTATGCCGATGCCCGGCTGGAATCGTTCCCGGTGCAGCGGTTCATCAGTTGCAACGGCGCACGGCGCGGGGCCGCGCGCGAACTTCTGGCGGTGTTCCCATGACTTCGGAGCAGGGCGGCGCTATTGCCAACAGGCAGGGCAATATCCTTGAGCAGCAGGTGCGGCAGGCGTTCGCCTCGCACGGCTTCCGCGAAGTGGCTTTTGCCGAGTACGAAAAGCTCGCCTCAGGGAGCACGCTGCCCGGCGTCCCCGTGCCCGATCTGCTGGTGCGGCGGGTGCCTTACCAGTCCATTTACGGGCACCGGGGGTTGACGGAGTTCCTGGCCGTTTCGGCCTCCCGCGGGCTCGCCATCCGCATTGAGTGCAAATGGCAGCAGTCACAGGGCAGCGTGGACGAAAAATTCCCCTATCTGTATCTGAATTGCATACAGGCCATGCCCGAGCGCGAGATCATCCTGCTCATCGACGGCAACGGGTACAAACCCGGCGCGTTGGCATGGCTCAAGCAGGCTGTTGCTTCGCAGGACGCCAAGCTGATTCATGTGTTCAACCTCGTGGAGTTCCTCGTCTGGGCGAACCGGAGGTTGAGGCAAAAATAAAATGTGCCGTTTCCCCCCTGCCCGCCTCCCAACCAGTGGATTGCAAGGCGGACAAGGGCGTGGGGGATGAACGGCTTTTCCGGAAAGGCTCTCGCCTCCGCTTTTTTCAAGCTAAGGAGTCGGTTCGTGCAGGTCCGTAATGAGGTCAAGGAACTCCGTCTGCTGTTCGAGGTCTTGCAGATTTTGGACAGCGCTTCCGACTTGTCCGACAATCTCGAAACCGTGCTTGAGGTCATGGCCGAACATACCGGCATGATGCGCGGCGTGATCACGCTTCTCGACGAGGCGCACGGCGAGATCGCCATTGAAGCCGCCTACGGCATGTCGGCGGAGGCGCAGAGCAAGGGCCGCTACAAGCTCGGCGAGGGCATCACCGGCAAGGTCATCGAAAGCGGCAAGCCGCTGGTCATCCCCAACGTGCTCGTGGAGCCGCTGTTCCTGAACCGGACCGGAAGCCGCAGCCGCAAAGAGGCCGTTTCCTTCATCTGCGTGCCCGTCAAGATGGAAGGCCGGGTCATCGGCGCGCTGTCCGCCGACAGGCTGTTCGCGGCTTCCGAAGCGCTCGAAGAGGACATGCGCCTTTTGAGCGTGCTGGCTTCGCTGATTTCCAAGGCCGTGAAGAACCGGCAGGAGCGCCACCGGATGCTGGAGGAAAACCGGCGCCTGCTGGACGTCTTGCGGGAACGGTCCCGCCCGGAAATGTTCGTGGGGCGCTCGCCGGGGCTGCGGGCCGTCCTGACGCAGCTTGCACAGGTGGCCCCGACCAGCGCCACGGTCCTGCTGCTCGGCGAGAGCGGCACGGGCAAAGAGCTTGCCGCCAACACCATCCATGCGGGCAGCCCGCGTGCCGGGCATCCCTTCATCAAGATCAATTGTGCGGCCTTGCCGGAAGGGCTTATCGAGAGCGAGCTTTTCGGGCACGAAAAAGGGGCTTTTACCGGGGCCGTCGGTATGCGGAAAGGCCGTTTCGAGGCAGCGGACGGCGGCACGCTGTTCCTTGACGAGATCGGCGAGCTTGCCGTTTCCACGCAGGTCAAGCTGCTGCGCGTGTTGCAGGAGCAGGAATTCGAGCGGCTCGGCGGCATGGAAACCCGCAAGGTGGACGTGCGCGTCGTGGCAGCCACGAGCCGGAATCTCGAGCAGATGGTCAAGGACGGGCTGTTCCGCAGGGACCTGTATTATCGGCTGAACGTGTTTCCCGTCTCGATGCCTCCACTGCGGGAACGGCAGGGGGACATTCCTCTGCTCGTCGAGAACTTCCTTGAAAAGTATGGCCATAAGATAGGCAAACGGGGGCTCCGGGTTGCGCCCGAGGCTGAGGCGCTGCTGCTGGCCCACTCGTGGCCCGGCAACATCCGGGAGCTGGAAAACGTCATCGAGCGGGCCGTCATCCTGACCACGGACGGTCTGATCCGCCCGGATCTCCTTCCGCCCGCCATGCAGGCCCCCTGCGCGCTGTGCTCGTTGCGGGGGACGCTGCCCGATGCGCTTGAGCAGTTGGAGCGGCAGCTTATTACCGAGGCCCTCCAGGAACACCGCGGCAACATGGGACATGCCGCGCAGGCGCTCGGCATCAGTGAACGGGTCATGGGCTTGAGGATGCGGAAATTCGGCCTCGGCTACAAGGCATTCCGCAGGGGGACTCCCTGATCCGCTTAGAGTGGACGGAAATCATGGACGAAGCCTGTCTTACTGGTGTTTCATAAATACCATGCGATGACACAGCGCGAGGTTTGCTGCATGTTTTTTCCGATTCCGGCTTTTCGGTCGTTTCGCCAGTGGATGGACACCTCTTCGGCGTTTGTCCGGGCATGGGTACGTTCACCGCGGAGTGTTGGCATGGTATGCCCGAGCGGTATGCCCCTTGCCCGGAGCATGGCCGCCTTCGCTCCCCGCAAGGGTGACGGGCTGGTGGTTGAACTCGGGGCGGGCACGGGGACCGTGACCCGGCAGTTGCTTGATGCGGGCATTGCTCCCCGGCGTCTGGTTGTGGTGGAGCAGTCCCCGGTCATGGTGAGCCTATTGCGGGAGCGTTTCCCGCAACTGGCGATTCTTGAGGCGGACGCCCGCTGGCTTGCGGACTGTCTCCCCAGAGATCGGCAGGTGGACTGCATCGTTTCCTCCCTGCCCCTTCTTTCCCTGAATGAGCGCGTCCGTAACCAGATCATCAGCGCCATGTTTGAAGTGCTGCACGAAGGCGGCCTGCTCATCCAGTACACCTACTCGTGGCGCAAGGCGAACGCCTTTCTCAAGGACGGCTTCCGGTGCATCGGTTCCAGCCAGGTATGGCACAACGTACCGCCCGCCCGCATTTTCCGGTTTCGCCGGGAGGTGGGGGCGCGTGTTCGGTGAAGATGTGAAGATTGGGGAGGGGAGGGAGGCCCTTTCTGGAGAAAGGGCCTCCCTCCCCTCCCCAAACCCCACCCCTCCCACCCCAAAGACTTTCGAGTTTATCGAATCCCCCTTGTCAGCGTTCCCTGTTGGTCGGATGCCGATGTGGGGGCGTTTTGGGTATTGTGCAGGGACACGTCCTTTTGGGGACACATGTTCAGTTGTAGAATGTTTTTTATTTGTAAAAACAATATAATAGATAGATATATGTGTTCTGGAAAGCTGCGGACAGGGATTCGATAAGGTCGAAAGTCTTGGGAGGGGAAGGGGGAGGTTTGGAGGGGGAGGGGGAACCTTTCTGAAGAAAGGTTCCCCCTCCCCCTCCAATCTTTCAATACAAAGAGCCCGTGCCGAGGAGGAGCAATCGGCACGGGCTCTTTGCGAGGGGTATGGAAGGAAGCGCCTTCGGAGGGGATGAAGGCGCTCCGGGGAGAGGGCTTATTCGGCGTCGACGAAGCCGCGGCTCGGAGTTTCGGGAGAGTCGCTGCCCGCGATCTTGGAGAGATAGGTATTCCCAAGCGTTTCGATGTGGTTGGCCATGTTGCAGAAATAATTGTCGTGGACCTGTTCTTCATCCAGGATGCGTTCGAACAGGCGGGCGCTCACGCTGTCGCCGTTGGTACGACAGATTTCCAGCAGCTTGTTGTAGGTCTCGATGGTGTCGTCTTCCACCTTCACGTTGAAGGGGAATACGTCCATAACCTTCTGCCCTTTCGTGATCTTGGAAGACAGCTCGCTGTTCGGCTCGCCGCCCAATTCCTTGATGCGCTCGGCAAACTGTTCGGCATGGCGCATTTCGTCGATGGCGATCAATTTGATCTTGCTGGCGAATTCTCCATAGTCCAGGTCATCCAGATTGTAGTGCTGGTTCATGTACTGATGCACGGCATACAGTTCCATGCTCCGAGCCTTGTTCAACACTTCAATAACCTTGGCCACGCGTTCTTTTTTGGCGGCTTCCTGTGTCATTCCTTGTATCCTCACTGAAGGGTGTTATGCTCCTGAACTGGTTTCAGTGTGCGGCAGGCAGATGTTGTCTTCAATGATTATAATGAATTAGCGTTGAAAACTCTCATACGCTCCCGTAACCGGGCGGAACAATGCAAAAAGCCCGCCGGTTGTTCCGACGGGCTTTGGCGTTTGGGCTGCGGGAGGGTCAGCGGGGATTGTTCGCGTCGTAGTCTCTGAGCGCCATGCTGACGATCTTGGAAAGCCCGATGAGGGCGATGAGGTTGGGAAGGACCATAAGGCCGTTGAACATGTCGGCCAGCTCCCACACGAGGTCCACTTGCAGCACGGAACCAAGCACGATGAAGCCCATGACGATGAGGCGATACGGCGTCGTGCCCTTGGTGCCGAAAAGGTACTTGATGTTCTGCTCGCCGAAGAAATACCAGCCGATGATGGTCGAGAAAGCGAAGAAGAACAGGCAGATTGCCACAAAGGTGATGCCAAAGGACCCGAGGCCGCTTTCAAAAGCCTTCTGGGTCAGGGCGATGCCGGTGGTGGAGCCGTCGATGGAGTTGGTCACGAAGATGACGAAGGCGGTCATATTCAGCACGATAAAGGTATCCACGAAAACGCCGACGATGGCGACAAAGCCCTGTTGGGCGGGATACTTCACCTTGGCGACGGCATGGGCGTGCGGGGTGGAGCCCATGCCCGCCTCGTTGGAGAACAGGCCGCGGGCCACGCCGTAGCGCATGGCTTCCTTGACGCCCGCGCCGATGATGCCGCCCGTGGCGGCGGCGGGATCGAACGCGCCCACGAAGACCATCTTCAAAGCCGGGATGATGTGGGAGGCGTTGGCTAACAGGACGATAAGCCCGCCGAGCAGGTAGAGGGCCGCCATGATGGGCACGACCTTTTCGGTAAAGGCGGCGATACGCCCCATGCCGCCGAAGAACACGAACGCGGCGAGCGCGGAGATGATTACGCCGATGAGCAGCGGAGGCAGGGAAAAGGCGGTCTGGAAGGCATCGGCGATGGAGTTGGACTGGACCATGTTGCCGATGAACCCGAGCGCGATGATGATGGAGATGGAGAAAAAGGCCGCCAGTTTTTTACTGCCGAGGCCCTTTGAGATGTAGTAGGCGGGGCCGCCGGTGACATGGCCTTGATCGTCCGTGGTCTTGTAGGTCTGGGCGAGCACGGCTTCGGCGAAGATGGTGGCCATGCCGAAGAAGGCCGCGATCCACATCCAGAAGATGGCTCCGGGGCCGCCCATGGCGATGGCGGTCGCAGCGCCCGCGAGGTTTCCTGTGCCCACCTGCGCGGCGATGGCGGTGGCGAGGGACTGGAAAGAACTCATGCCTTGCTTTCCGGCCCGTTCGCCGTGCAGGGTCAGTCCGCCGAATGTCGACTTAACGGCAAGGCCGAAACGGCGGATCTGGATGAAATCCAGTTTCAGGGTAAAGTAAATGCCCACGCCGCACAACAGCGGAATCAGGCAGTACATTCCCCACAGAAATCCATTGATTTCGGACACGATTTTGGTCAACTGTTCCATCACGGGACACATTCTCCTGCAAATCGAAGGTTACGGCGTCGTGACCGTACCCGCCCTCCTCCGGCGAGCGCGGCTTCCCGGACGGAAAAGACGCTTTTGCTATTCTAAACCGTCTAAGCCTTTGTTGAGTATAAGTAAACAGACGATTTTTTTAGAACGGGGAGAAAAAACTGTGCAAAACGAAAGCATATTTTTTAATATATTGATATAGTTATATAAAAAGAAGTTTGAATGGTGAGGGAGGCTATGAGGGGAGAATGGCTTTATCTTTTTTGTCGACAGAGGGTTGGCTCCAGTTTCCTTTTTTACGCAATCGATTGCGGGAAAGGTCCAAAGTGGGAACGGAAAAGGGGAACCCGTTTGTGCGGGGGACACGCTCCTGCCCGTGGAGATTATCATCTTGACGTCCGTTGCTCCCGAATTCATTATGCCGTCATGCTCGTATCCGTACTTTGTCCATGGTGCCGCAAGGCTGTCCGTTCTGTTTTCCGGAATGGGGCGATCCGTGCGTATGCAATGGGAGTCGCCCTGTGCCTGCTGTTGTCCGGCTGCCTTTTCGGTTCGGGGAACAAGCAGGATACGCTGCAGCCCATGACCGATGAGGCTCCCAATCCCGCCAAAAAGACGATACACTACAGCGTGAAGCTCCAGTCCGACCCGCAGAACGGCGATCTTGTTTCGGAACTTCGGGAGAACAGCCAGCTTGTCTGGCTGCATGACGATCTCCCCGACAGCCGCGTGGGGCTTGAGCGCCGGGCCCTCGAAGATGTGGAAACGGCCCGCAAGATTTTGCATTCGCAGGGGTACTATGACGGTACGGTGCGCCACCACATCAATTGGGAGGCGCAGCCCCCGGAAGCCTCCATCACGCTGAGGCCCGGCGAGCGGTATGTGATGGGGCCGACGAAGCTGCGTTACGAGCGCACCGGGCCAGCGGGCGAACCTGTGGACAAGGATTTGCCCGAGTCCGTCCGTGGCATCGATTTTATGGAAAACGCTCCTGACACGCTGGAGGCGTTCGGGCTCGCCAAAGGAAGCCCCGCCGAGGCGCAGACCGTGCTCAACGCCGTTACCTCGGTGGTGACGGCCATGCGCAAGGCGGGCTATCCGCTCGCGGAACAGGGCAAGGCCCGGTACGTCATCGATCGTTCCACGCATACCCTTGAAGCGGACGTGCTCATCAAAACCGGTCCGCTCCTGCGCATGGGGCCGGTGCTGATCAAGGAAGAGAACGTCAGGCCGGCCGACAACCCCGACGCGCCCGGCGCTCCGGCGGTCAACGAGGATTATCTCAACAAGCTGAGCCCGTGGATTGAAGGGCAGTACTGGAACGACGACCTGTTGAAGGAATACAGGACCACGTTGCAGGAAACCGGCCTGTTCAGCGCCATTGATATGAAACCCGCCCGCCTTTCCCCCGAACAGGCGAAGGCGGCGGGGTGGACGGACAGATCGCTTGCCGAGGCCGGTTTTTCGGAGCTGCCTCTGGGGGATTCTCCCGATGCACCCTCCCCGGCTCCTCCGGCAGACCCTCCGGCGGGGGGAACCGGGAAGAAGGCGGCTGGCTCTGACATGCCGATCTGGATGACGAGCGACGGGACCACCCCGGTAAGCCTTACCGTGCGCGATGCGCCGCCGCGTACCGTGAGCGGCGGCTTGCAGTATTCGACGGATACGGGTTTCGGCGTGCGCGGGGCGTGGGAGAACCGCAACCTGTTCGGCGGCGGGGAACAGCTCCGCGTGACCGCCCCCATTTCTGAAGACTCGCAGTCGCTGAACGCCTCGTTCCGCAAACCGGCCTTCGGCATCCGGGATCAGGCATTGGTGGGCGAGGCGTGGGCCATCAACGAGACGACCGACGCCTACGACCAGAGTGCCTTGTCTTTCGCGGCGGGCCTTGAGCGGCGCTTCCGCAAGGACTGGCGCAACTGGTGGGCCAGCGCGCGCGTTTCGGTGGAAGCGGGGAGCCTCAAGGACAACTACCGGGGCAGGCGGACGTACAGCCTGCTCGGTTTTCCCCTGTCCGTGCGCCGGGATACGACCAACAGCCTGCTGAACCCGACCACCGGGACGCGGGTGACCCTCGAGGTGACGCCGTATACGGGCACGTTCAACGGCCCTCTGACTACCGTGCGCACCCGGCTGGACGCCAGCGGCTACTGGTCTCCGGGGTGGGATCGGCTTGTGCTCGCCGGACGCGCCGCCGCGGGAAGCCTCACTGGCGAAAATGTCCGGAATATTCCGGCCTCGTTGCGTTTTTACAGCGGTGGGGGCGGCTCGGTGCGCGGCTACAAGTACCAGTCGCTCGGCCCGCATGACAGGAACGGCGATCCGCTCGGCGGGCTCTCCTTTACGGACGTGAGCCTTGAGGCCCGGTTCAGGATCACCGAGTCGTTCGGCATCGTGCCGTTCGTGGATGGCGGCATGGTCTATGAGACCACCATGCCCGACTGGGGCCGCGATCTTTCGTGGGGCGTGGGCCTTGGTTTCCGGTATTATACGCTGATCGGTCCCATCCGGCTCGACATAGCCACGCCGTTGCAGGACCGCGACAACAACAAGGCGTTCCAGATTTACCTCAGCATAGGGCAGGCGTTCTGATGACCGTACCTCCCTCCCTTCGGCGCGCCGGGCGCATCCTTGGCTGGAGCCTGCTCGGGCTTGTCCTTGTCCTGTTTTTTGCCCTTGCCGGGGGCATGGCGTTTCTGCGCACCCAGCCCGGAGAGCGCTGGATCGCGGATACGACTGTTTCCGTTCTGAAAAATGTGGGTATTGAAGCTCAGATCGGCTCGCTGGAAGGCCCGCTGCCGTTTTCTCTGCATCTGCGGGATGTGCGGCTTGCGGACGGGCAGGGCGTTTGGCTGGACGTGCCCGAAGCCACGCTGCGCATCGGTGCCGGTGCGTTGCTGCGAGGGCATCTGCTGGTGGAGGAATTGAGTGTCCTCGATGCCAGTATGCCGCGCGTGCCTGAGTTCCCGCCAGCCGATCCGCCGCCTCCGCCGTCCGATCCCTTGGAGCTGCTGCGGCCCTCCTTCCTGCAGCCGTTGGCTTCGGACATTGCGGGGTATTTGAAGCTGGCGACGGTCGGAGAACTGCGCATCGAGCGGTTCCGGCTCGGGCAGGCCGTGGCGGGGATCCCCATTGAGGCGACGCTGGAAGGCTCCGGTCCGCTGACGGATTTCCGGAGTGAGCTGGAGTCCACGCTGTACCGTCCGCAAATTGAGAAGGCTGGGGGGACGGCTGAGCCGTTGCTGGCCCTCTCCGGCACCCTGAACCTCGGCAACGAGGGAAACTGGCTGTCGGACGGCGTAAAGCGCCCGCAGCCCGAAGAGCGGCCCGACGCGGGGGTGGGGCTGGATCTGCGGCTTGCCGTCCCTCGCGCTGCCGGAAATGGCGGAGACGAGGCGCAGGGGGCGCAGGATGCCCCTGAACAGGGCTCGCTGCGGTTGTTGCTGACGCTGGCGGGCGCTCGGTTTTCCGTGCCCGAGCTGATGGCGGAGGTGCCGGGCGGGCTGGTTACCGGGCACGGGCTCTTTTTCGATGATGCGAAGGTCGGCGGCGATCTGTCCGTTTTGTTGAGCGATCCCGATGCGTTGATACGGCTTGTCGCCGCGTTGACGGGTGAGGCGCAGGCCGGGCTGCCGCTGGCTTCGGCGAATCTTGAGGCCGCGCTGTCCGGAACGCTGGATGCGCCCGGGCTGGTGTTGAAAGCCTCGGTACCGGGAATCGTGCTGGATGCGGCGCAGCCGGATGCCCGTCTGGACGTGGCGTCTTCGTGGACGCTTGCCGTGCGGTCCCTGCTTTCCGAGCCTTCCGTAACGGCCGATGCGACCGTGAACCTCGGCGGCCCGTTTGTCCGGAAGGCCATGTCCGCCAATCAGGCCGCAAAAAACGGCAAAGAAGGCGAACGCTCCGGGGAAGTGCCGATCAGGTTGCATGTTGAAGCCTCCGAAACGGCGGAAACGCTTACGGTGAAGGCGTTGTGCGTGGAGTCTGAATGGCTCGCTCTGGCTGGCGACGCTTCGCTGGAAACGGCGACGGGCAAACTTGCGGCGGCGCTCCGGCTGGATATGCCTTCGCTGCGCAGGCTGGCGCAGTTCCCGCCCGTGGCGGCGTTGCTGACGGATTCGCCGTTCCGCGAACTGGCGGGCACGGTAGGCTTGAAAGCCGACGTGCGCCGCGACGATGCGTCATCGCCGTTTGCCGGGACTTTGAGCCTCAAGCTCGCGGATATGCGCTGGGGGCTTGCCCCGCTTCAGGATACGGTGGGCGAGACGGCTTCGCTCGGCGCATCGTTCAGCGCGCAGCCGGAATCCGGCTCCGCTTCCGTCAGCGATCTGACGCTCAAAGCCGGTCAGATCAGCGGTAAGGGGAATGCTTCCACCGACGGCAAGAAACTCGATGCGGCCTTGTCCCTCGCGCTGTCTTCGTTGAAGGGGATAGCTCCCTCCCTGTCCGGCCCGCTTGAGCTCAAGCTCCGCGTTTCCGGGCCGCTGCTCTTGCCCGGCGGCGAACTGACTCTTGCCAGCCCGCATCTGGGCGTGGAGACGGCCACGCTGGAGGGCTTGCGCGTGCGCCTCAACACGCCGTCCGTCGGCGTTGCGGGCGGCAAGGGTACGCTCGATGTTTCCGCCACGCTGAGGGATGCGTCCATCAAGGCGCTGCAGGCTGGCGCGCCGTTGCGCTTTTCCACGGAATGGCAGTTCGCGGCTGACCGTTTCAGCCTGCACAAGACCAAGCTCGACGCCCCCGGCATAGCGCTCTCCGGCACGCTGGACGCCCTGCCCGCCAAACGGCGGCTGGACGGCGGGTTCCGGCTGGCGGTCACGGACTGGGCGGCGCTGTCCTCGCTTACCGGCGTGCCCCTGGATGGTTCCGCAGCGGTTGCCAACGTGTCTTTTTCGCAGGCCAAAACGCAGCAGCTTGCCGCGGATTGGTCGTTCGGCGCGCTCAGTGCCGGTTCGTTTTTTTCCATGCGCACCTTCAAGGGCAATCTTCGGCTGGATGACCTGTTCGGCAAGCAGGGGATCGGCCTGTCCGCCTCCCTTGGGAACGGCTCCGCGTCCGATTTCCGCTGGCGGAGCGGCAAGATCGACGTGTCCGGATCTCTGAAAAGGCTTCAGGCGTCCGTGGCCCTCCAGGGCAAGACGTCCGCCGACATCGGATTGGCGCTCGACATTGCCGGGCAGAAGGCGCAGGTGGAACGCCTCACGTTCACGGACAGGCGGAAACGGACGCTTGTGGGCGTGCGTTTGAATCGGCCCGTCAACATTGCCTTCGGCAACGGGCTGTCCGTGGACAACCTCGATCTGTCCGTGCTGCCGCAGGGCACGCTGACGGCCCTGGGGAGCCTTGACGGGCGCAAGCTCGCCCTTGAGGCCCGGTTGCGCGACGTGGCCATCAATATGGCCCGGCTGTTTACGGACGTGCCCGTGCCCGACGGCCTGCTCAACGCCGCCATCGCCCTGTCCGGCACGCCGTCGCAGCCGAGGGGCACGCTGGACGTGTCCCTCAGGAACATCGCCTTCCCGGAGAGCGACATGCCCCCCGCCGCCGTGGATATCAACGGCACGCTCCAGTCTTCCGCCCTTGTCCTCAATGTGAAGACGGACGGCATGGGTACCTCTCCGGCCACAGGGACGCTTTCCCTGCCCTTGAGTTTTTCCGCGTCCGGCGTGCCGTCCCCGGCGCTGGACAAGCCGTGTTCCGGCAACGTCAACTGGGAGGGCTCGCTGGCGTCGCTGTGGCGGTTCGTGCCGCTCGCCAACTCCAGCCTCACCGGGCAAGGCTCCCTCAATGCCACGCTGTCCGGCTCGCTGTCCGCTCCCGAGCTTTCCGCGTCGCTCAAGATCGAAAAGGCCGCCTTCGAAGAGATCCTTCTCGGCCTCGCCCTGTCCGACATCAACCTTGATGCGTCTCTCCAGTCCGGAGGGATGTCCCGTTTGTCCCTTTCCGCTACGGACGGGCAGGGCGGCGCGATCAACGTCAACGGAACCGTCGGTCCGCTGGCGTCCGGCCTGCCCCTTTCGCTGCATGGGACGATCAAGGAGCTTGCCCCGCTGCACCGCAACGATCTTTCCGTCACCCTTTCGGGCACGGCGGACATCGTCGGGCCGGCGACGTCGCCCGATGTGCGCGCGGCCATCACCGTCAATAAGGGGCAGTTCCAGATCGTCAGCTCATTCGGCACCAGCATCCCGACGCTGAACGTCGTGGAGGCCGGGCAGGAGGAGAGCACCGCTTCCTCCTCCGGATCCGGGCCGAAACTTGACGTCAATGTGCTCATCCCGAACCGTTTCTTTGTGCGCGGCAAGGGGCTTGAGAGCGAATGGAAGGGCAACCTTCAGGTTTCCGGACCCGCGACGAATCCCGTGGTCACGGGGTCCATCAATTCCATCCGGGGGCAGTTCAGCCTGCTTGGCAAGCAGTTTACCCTGAGCCGGGGCGACGTCGAGTTCAGCGGGGCCACGCCGCCCGATCCGCTGCTCAACGTGCTCGTCACCTACGCGGCGGCGAATATCACCGCCGAAGCGACCGTAAGCGGCCCGGCCTCGTCTCCGACGCTGACCTTGTCCAGCCAGCCACCGCTGCCGCAGGATGAAGTGGTGGCGCAGGTGCTGTTCGGGCAGAGCGCATCCAGCCTCGGGCGCATGGAGGCGATCCAGCTTGCCGCCGAACTCGCGTCGCTGTCGGGGTTCGGTTCCGGCGGCATGGGGGTTCTCGGCGAAGTGCGCGACACGCTCGGTTTCGACGTGCTCCGGTTCGGGAGTATGCAGAACGGGCCCAAGCAACAGACGAGCCGCAATGTCGGCCTGTTGCAGCCGCCGGGACAGAACAGCGGGTCCAGCGCGCAGGAGGACTCCATCCCATCCCTTGAGGTGGGCAAGTATGTCATGGACAACGTCTATGTCGGCCTGGAGCAGGGGATGAACGGTGATGCCAGCGGCGTCCGCGTTGAAATCGAGCTCGCCCCCAACCTTAACCTCGAAGGCGTTTCCACGCCCCAGGGCTCCGAAGTGGGGCTGAACTGGAAGAAGGATTATTGAAAAAGGAAAAAGAAGAGCGCTTCATCTTTTAACATATTGAAAACTCTGAACAGGGATTCGATAAACACAAAAGTCTTTGAAGAGGAGAGGGTGGGGTTTGGGGAGGGGGAGGAGAGACTTTCTTCAGAAAGTTTCTCCTCCCCCTCCCCAATGCTTCTCTCCCCCTTTTCCTCTTAACGTGCGGTACGGGTCGCGTTGAGGACGGCGAGGAGGGCGACGCCGACGTCGGCGAAAACGGCCTCCCAGAGGCCGGAGAGCCCGACGACGCCAAGGACCATGAACAGCCCCTTGATGCCGAGCGCCATGACGATGTTCTGCCAGACGACTACGCGGGTCTTGGCGGCGATGGAGAACATTTCCGGCAGGCGCGAAGGCGAGTCGTCCAGAATGACCGCGTCCGCCACTTCAATGGCCGCTTCCGAACCGAGGCCGCCCATTGCCACGCCGACACCGGACATGGCGAGTACAGGGGCGTCGTTGATGCCGTCACCTACAAAAAGTACGGACTGCCGGGGGCCGAGCGATTCCAGCTCGGCGGCCTTGCCTTCGGGGAGCAGCCCGGCGCGGTACTCGTCGAGATGCAATTCCTTGGCGACGATGGCGGCGCTTTCGGGGCGATCGCCCGTCAGCATGACCAGCCTTTCAATACCTTGGCGGCGCAGGGATTCGATGGCGGGAGCGGATTCGGGCCGCAACACGTCCGATACTTCAATGGCCCCGAGATAGGCATTGCCGACGGCGACATAAACGACGCTGCCCTGACCGGCGGGGAGCGAGGGCACGCTGATGCCCGCATCCTGAAGCAGGAGCGCGTTGCCGACAAGGAGCGTCCGCCCCTTGTGCTCTGCGGAGAGGCCCTTTCCGGGGATTTCCTTGGATTCCACCGCTTCCAGAGCAAAACCATGCGAGCCGGGAGCCGTTTTCATGATGGCGCGGGCGATGGGATGCGTCGAGCGGCTTTCCACCAGCCGGGCGGCGTTGAGCACGTCTTCCTCGGAAGCTCCCTCGGCGGGCAGGACGCGGGTTACTTCAAAGACGCCTCGGGTCAAGGTTCCGGTCTTGTCGAAAGCCACGGTCTTGATGTTGTGCAGGGCGTCGAGCACATGCCCGCCCTTGACGAGGATACCCTTCTTGGACGCGGCGCCGATGCCGCCGAAGTAGCCGAGCGGAATGGAGATCACGAGCGCGCAGGGGCAGGAGATGACCAGCAGGACAAGCGCCCGATACAGCCATTCGTCGAACGTCCCGTGCCCGGCCAGCGGCGGGATGACCGCCACCAGCGCCGCGATGAACACCACGGCGGGCGTGTAGTAGCGGGCGAAGCGGGTGATGAAGCGTTCGATGGGGGCCTTGTTCGCGGAAGCCTGCTCGACGAGTTCGAGGATGCGGGCCACGGACGAGTCGGCGAAACGGGAGGTCACTTCCACGGTTATCGCGCCCTCAAGGTTGACCGTCCCGGCGTAGACCTGCTTGCCCGCGCCCACGGACACCGGCACGGATTCGCCGGTCAGGGGGGACGTATCCACCTGCGAGGAGCCGGTCAGAACGGTTCCGTCCAGCGGGATTTTTTCGCCGGGCTTCACAAGGATGCGCATACCGGGCCGGATTTCCGCGGGATCGGCGTCGTTTACCATCTGTTTGCCGTCTTTTTCCTCAATCAGATGCGCCACTGTGGGCCGGGCCGCCAGCAGCGCCCGGATGGAGCGCCTCGAGTTGCCCGCCGCGCGATCCTGCAAGGCTTCGCCGATGGAGTAGAACAGCATGACGCCCACGGCCTCGGGCAGTTGGCCGATGGCCGCAGCCGCGATGGTTGCGCCGCCCATCAAGGTGTATTCGTTGAAAAAGTCGAACTTGAGCAGGCTTTGCAAGCCCTTCTTGAGGACGGACAGGCCGCAGAGCAGGTAGGGGATGCCGAAGAATACCGCCTTGGCGACGAACGGGGTCAGCAAGGCGTCGAGGCGTTCCTCGAAGATCATGCCGACGGCGAACAGGGCTGCGGCGATCCAGAGCTTGTATTCGGAACGGAACAGGGAGGGCTGCGGTTCGCTGCTTTCCGGAAGCGGTTCGTTTTCGTCCATCTCGGAGAACAGGGTGCCCGGTTCGATGGCGTCCGCAAGGCGGATCATCGCCGCGAGTTCGGGCTGTTCGCCTTCGACGCGCAGCCGGGCGCTGTCGAGGTTGATGGCGGCGGATTTCACGCCGGGGAGGCCCGCAATGGCGTCTTCGATCCGGGCGGCGCACCCGGCGCAACGGAGATTGTGTACGGCGTAGCGCTTAGTCATGGTTTTCCTCTTCTTGCGGCGCGTTTTCGAAGCGCTGGGCGAGCGAATGCACTTCAAGGGAATGGAAGCAATCGGACTCTCCGTGCCCGAAGCCGCAGGCTTCTTCGGCGCGCAGGATTTCCGCGATGCGGGCTTCATCCTCGATGATGGTCGGATCGTTGGCGAGGGAATCCTTCATCCATGCCAAGGCTTCCCGGATATTGGGGCGCGGGGAGTCGTCCGCAAGCCGGTAGTAGACCCAGCGGCCCTGTTTGTTGCTTTCGATGAGGCGGGCCTGCCGCAGGATCGACAGGTGCTTCGAGGTTGTGGACGGGGCCAGATCCAGAAAGGCTGTGACTTGGCATACGCAGAGCTGGCGGCCTCTCAGGGCCATGAGGATGCGTATGCGGTTTTCGTCGGCAAGCGCGCGGCAGGTGGTCAGGAAGTCGAACATGGCGTTTTCCTTTTTTGGGGGAGAGATGGGAGGAGTGGTGAGCCGGGGGAGGGGAGAAGGGCCCCTTTGGAAAGGGTCTCCTTCTCCCCTCCCCCGGACCCCCTCCCCACATCCCCCTAAACTTTTTGGCTGGTGGGGAGGCGGCGTGGAAGGAGTTCCGTTGTACGTCCCTCTTAATTCGTTGATTAACGAAATATGATGTATGATGAATCTTGTCAATAAGAGGAAAGGTCAGAGGGGAGGAAAAAAACTGGGATGTGAGGGTATCTTTTTGAAAAGACAAAGAAAAACGGGTTAATCCTTTTTAAAGGATCAACCCGTGGCAAGTCTGGAAAGGGAAGGTATTTGTAGATCGGATAGGCTGTTCCCGGCTTTGGGGCAAGGCCTTCTTCATATTTCAGAGCCGGTCAAAGGCGTTACGCTCGGGAAAAACTCTGAGCGGGGATTCGATATATGGAAAAGTCTTTTGGAAAGGGAGATTCTGAGGGAAGGGGGGGAAGCATGGGTGCTCTCCCCCCTTCCCTCAGAAGCGTTTCCCTTCCCCAAGAGTTTCATGAGTTCAGCTTGTCCCGTTCCCTTCGCCCCAGAACAGGCGGATAACCTCCTCCGAAGCCGGGCGGCCGCACTTCGCGCCGATGACGAACGCCGCGAAGGCGACGATGGACGTGGGCACGATGGCGTGGATGCCGCCCATGCCAGGCTTGAGGATGCTGAGGGCGAAGAAGCAGGCGACTCCCGCCACGATGGAGGCGACCGCGCCGGAGGCGTTGGCTTCCTTCCAGTAGAGGCCGAGGATGATCGGCCAAAGGAAAACGGCCTCAAGCCCGCCGAACGCGAAGAGGTTGATCCAGACCAGCAGATCCGGCGGTTCGATGGCGGCGGCGAAAACGATGAGTCCGATGACGGCGGTACAGACGAGGCTCATGGTTTGCAGGCGTGCGGGCGTCATGCGCGACGCGTCGCCTTTCAGCCCGTAATGGATGTACAGATCCTTGATGATCGCGGCGGAGGCGAGCAGGAGCATGGAGTCCACCGTGGACATGATTGCCGCCAGCGGCCCGGCGATGAACACGCCAGCCCAGAAGGGCGAAAGCAGCTTCATGATCAGCGTGGGCATGGCCAGATCCCCTGCGGGCAGATCGGGGATGACGGCGCGGCCGAGCGTCCCGGCAAGGTGCACGCACAGGAGGAGGAACCCGATGATGAGCGTACCCATGATCATGGCGTCGTGCATGGACCGCGAATCTTTGTAGCCCATGCATTTTTGCGAGGTCTGCGGCAGGCCGAGGATGCCGAGGCCCACGAGTACCCAGAAGGACAGGATCATGGGCTGCGGGACCGCGTCGCCGGGGCCGGTGGGCGTGATCAGGCCGGGATCGATGGCTTTGAGGGTGGCGACGCACCGTTCCATGCCGCCGCCCGCGTTGACCACGGCGACGAGCACCACGACGGAGGCGAAAACCATGACCATGCCCTGGATGGCGTCCGTGAGCACCACGGCCCGGAAGCCGCCCACGGCGGTGTACAGGATGACCGTGAGCCCGAACAGCGCCAACCCGACGATGTAGGGATAGCCGGTCACGGCCTGAAAGAGCCGCGCCCCTCCGATGAACTGGGCCAGCATGGCCGCCATGAAGAAGACCAGCAGGGCCAGCGAGCAGAGGACGACCACGGCGTCGCTGCGGTAGCGGGCGCGCAGGAAGTCGGTCAGAGTCACGGATCGGGTTTTGCGGGCCATGATGGCGAAGCGCTTGCCGAGCACGCCGAGCGTGAGGAAGGTCGTGGGGACCTGGATCATGGCCAGCAGGACCCAGCTCAGGCCGAGCTTGTAGGCCACCCCGGGGCCGCCCACGAAGCTGCTCGCGCTGGTGTAGCTGGCGATGATGGACATGGCGAGCACGAAGCCGCCCATGGAGCGGCCGCCGATGAAATATTCCTCGATGAACCCGTGGGAGTCCGAGGTCTTTTGGGACTGCTTCCGGGCCCACAGCGCGGCGAGGAAGGACAAGGACAGGTAGATGACGACCGGGACGATGGTGTTGAGCTCGGCCATCAGAATGCCTCCGGGTGGCGTTCGTCGGTGACTTCAAGGCCTTCCCGCTTGGGCGCGCCGCCTTCCTCATCAAGGGGGATGTCCTTGAAGAACCGGCGGACCATGAACCACAGGAGCGCCGACAGCAGCGGATAGCCCGCGATGCAGCTCAGGAAGAACCATGCGGGGAGGCCGAAAATGTAGTCATACCCTTCCGGGTCGCCGTCGCCGAGCCCGTAGGCGCACGCGTACCACCAGACGAAGTACAGGCCGTAGGCCCCCAGCGTCAGCAGGGCTTCGCGGTTGGCCTGCGCGTAGCGCCAATCCTGCTTGAAAGGTTTATTCATGACGTTTCAGTGGGTTAGAGTGAAGGTCTGGATAGGGAGGCAGGCCGCACGGCGGAAAAACGGTTCGCGCTTGCGAGCGCGCTCACCATTCCCGCGTGTGACATGGGAATGGTGAGCGAGTGAACTGCCGGAAAGAGTTGTAACTTTTGAGGGGCGGCGGCGCAACCGCCTTTCGGTGGGGCAGGGACGCTAGGGCAGGATGCTGAGCCGTTTGAGCGCCGCTTCGGCGATGCCCCGGGCCCGCACGCCGGAGGCGTCCGGCCCTTGGATGTTCACGGCGAATGACCAGCGGTTGTGCGGGGTTTCCACGCCGCCGACGAACCAGCCTATGATGCCCCTGTCGGCGTCGTCCGAGCCTGAGCCTGTCTTGCCCATGAAGCGCAAGCCCTTCCCGGAGGACAGCGTGATGTCCCGCTTGACGACGGCGATGTCCTCGGCGGCGAAGGGCAGGGAGCCGTTGAAGAGGGCGCGCAGGAGGCCGACCTGTTCGCGCGGGGAAATCTTGAGCGAGGACTGAAGCCAGAACCGGGTCAGCCCCCCGGAAATGTCGCGGTTGCCGTAGCCGATACGGTCCAGCCCCCGCTGCATCCGGTCCTCTCCGATGCCCGTTGCGACGCGCTGGAAATACCAGACCACCGAATGGCGCATGGCCGAGGCCAGCGTCTGGTCATGGTTCCACGCGGCGATGGAAGAGGGCTTGCCGTTCCATTTCATGAGGGTGCGGGCGTCGTCGCGGTCCAGAACGCCGCTGTCCAGCCCGATGAGCGCATGGAAAACCTTGAAGGTGGAGCAGGGAGGAAGGCGGGTTTCGCTCAGGGCTTTGTTGAAGACCGTATAGCGGTCGGCCCCTTCGTCATACATGATGAATGTGCCGTCAAAGCCTTGGAAGATATCCGCCAAATCGGTTCGCTCGACGGTTTCCGAAGCCCGCGCCACGGAGGCGAGCAGGACAAGCGCGAAGAGGGTGCCTATGATGTGTTTTTTCATGTCGCCTTCATAAAAAGGAAGCCCTCCGCCGAAGGTTTCGGTGGAGGGGAAAGGGCCTTCAGGACAACGAGGCCCCGGCTGTTTTGGTGATCACGGCTTGATGTAGGCGAAGTCTTCGCGTTGGAGGCGGACGATTTCCACGACGCCGGCGGGCACGACTTCGACGCAGGGGAGCAGGTCTTCCTTGGTGATGGGGACCTTCTTCATGGCGTTGGCGCATACGCGGAAGGAAACCCCGGCCTGAGCCAGTTTCTCGATGGCTTCGGTTTGCGCGTTGTCTTTCCGGGCGAGGAAGCGGGCCGCCCCGCCGTTGGCGAGCAGGACGACGGTGCAGGGTTCGCCGTTCAGCGCGGCGAGATAGTTGTTGATATTGCCGAGAGCCATGACGAAGCGGGATTCATCAGGCAGATCCACATGCACGAGCAGGTCGTAAAACATGATAGTCTCCTTTGACAGGGTGGCCTGTCCTGTTTTTGATGATGCCTGTAGGCAGAAGTACGGAATATTCACCTATAAGGCAATATGGAATAAATAGTATCAAACGAAAGCAGGTTGTCTCATCATAAAGATTCGTTCCTCCGGCGTGCGGGGGGGGCGGGAACAAGGAGCACGTTTCATGTCCAATCCGATTCATTCCACATCCGCAAAGTCCGTCCTGCCCATGCTGGCCATGCGCGGCCTGGCGACGGGGCTTTGCGCCGGGTGCGTGGTCGGGCTTCTCCGGTTGTCCCACGATCGGGCCGCGGCGCGTGTGGCGCTTTGGCTGGAAGAGTGGCGCGAGGTATGGTGGACGGTACCGATCTGGTTCGGCGTACTGGTTGCGCTGGCCGTGATCCTCAGGCGCATCGTCAGGGAGGAGCCGCTCATCAGCGGCTCGGGTATTCCGCAGACGGAGTTGGCGCTGGCCGGGCGTCTTTCCTTTACATGGTGGCGTGTATTGCTCGCAAAATTTTTAGGGAGCTGGCTGGCGTTGTTCGGCGGGCTTGCCCTTGGCCGGGAAGGCCCGAGCATCCAGATGGGCGGGGCCGTGGGCGCGGGGTTTCATGCGCTTTGGAGGCCGGCGGCTCCCCATGCCCTGACCGGAAGCCCCTATGTTGTGGCCGGGGCCGTGGCGGGCCTTGCCGCCGCCTTTGGGGCACCCGCCGCCGGGGTGCTGTTCGCCTTCGAGGAAATGAAGTCCCGGCGGGATACCTCGCTGATTGTGGCGGCGTGTGCGTCGGCCATCGGCGCGCACCTCATGATCCGCATTGTCTTCGGCATGGGGCGCATCCTTCCGTTTGCGGGGTTCGAAGCGCCTCCGCTGTCCTCTTTCTGGATCGTGGCGCTGGAAGGCGCCGTCTTTGGGGTGCTCGGCGTGGGATACAACAAGACCCTGCTGTGGCTTCACGATAGGGAGGCCGGACAGACGCTGATCCCGGATCGCTGGAGGGCCTTGCCGCCGCTGCTGCTCGCCGGATGCCTCGCGCTGTTCGCGCCTCTGCTGATCGGCGGGGGCGAGAGCCTGATCATCTTTGTGGGCGAGCACGATGTGGCCCTGAAGACGCTTATCCTTTTGCTCGCGTTCAAGTACCTGTTCGCCCAGTACAGCACCGTCGCGTCCATCCCGGGCGGCCTCCTTATGCCTATTCTGTGCCTCGGCGCGCTGTGGGGGAGGCTCTGGGCGGAACTGCCCGTCTCGGCGTTGGCCGCGCACGGGCTGGCGTCCGGTTCGGTGCAGCCGTATGTGCTGTTCGGCATGGTGAGCTATTTTGCGGCAACGGTGCGCGCGCCGCTGACGGGCATTGTCCTCGTTACGGAGATGTCGGGCACGTACACCTGCCTTCCGGGCAGTTTGCTCGCGGGGCTGATCGCCTGTAAGGTAGCCAACCTCCTGCACTGTCCCCCTGTTTATGATTCCCTCAAGGAACGTATCCGGCTATAAGGGACACCCCTTTGCTCTTTTCGTTATTCCGCTTATGGTGCCCTTTCCCTGTTTTTAAGGAGTGTTCCGTGCGGTTCTCTTGCTTTGCCCAGAAATCATCCGAAGGCCCGGAGGAAGGTGTCGAACACCTTCTCTGGAACGGCCAATCCATCGCTTTTACCATCCGTCGCGGATCGCCCCGGCGCAAGCGCACGCTTATCCGGGTGACCCGCGCGGGGAAGGTGGAAGTCATCCTTCCCCCGTTCCTGCTTCGAAAAGAGGCTTTCGCCGCCATTCAGTCGCGAGGGGGGTGGATTTTAGATCGTTTACGTGAAATACAGAGTTGTCCACAGCCGTCTCCGTTGTATTACACAGATGGTGAGGAGCATCTTTTTTTAGGGACCTACTGCCGGCTTCAACTCGTTGTATGCGGCGTCAAAAAAAATTTTTTGTCCTCCGATGAAAAAATTGGACAGTCCGTTGTTACTGGAAGATCACAACTTATTCAGTTAAGAGTGGATTCGGACGATCCCGAGACGGTACACAAACAGCTTTTCTTGTGGTATAAGACACAAATACAAAAGCATATAGCGTATAGGTTAGCAGCGTTATGCCCCCGTATCCCTTGGCTTACGGCGGTTCCCACGTGGCGTGTGCGCTCGATGCGGCGTCGCTGGGGGAGCTGCACGGGAAGCGGGGTGATTACGCTCAATACGCATCTCATCAAAGCGCCCCCGCAGTGCCTCGATTATGTTTTACTTCATGAAATAGCTCACTTGCAGGAACATAACCACAGCCAGCGGTATTACGCCGTCCTTGAGCGGCTGTTGCCCAACTGGAAGGCCGTCCGGAGGGAGCTTGAAGCTTGGTCGCCGCTCGTGCTCAACTGATGCCGGGCTCCCTAGGAAAGCCGGCTGGAGCGGTCACATCTGGGAAAGGAGCTCGGGGTAATCGAGGATGACCTTTTCCGGGACGAGGCCGTGTTGTTGGACGGGGACGAAACGGACACGTTCTTCCACCGTACAGGCTTTTCCGGTCTGGAAGAGCAGTTCGCCGCATTCGGGAAAACGCCGTTTCAGGCGGGCCCTGATGACGGGAGAGGCTTCCGAGCCCTGTGTGGCGTAGACCACGAAGCGATAGGTGGCAAGCCACTCCTTCCCTTGCTTGTGCAGGCCGGAAAGGTGCATGTCGTCGCAATGGATTTCGGGAAGCGTCCAGGTCATGAGCAGTTCGAAGCGCTTCTGGAGCAAAGGAAGATCGGGCCGCCGATCCGGCCTGAGGAAAAGCCCGGCAAGCCCGGCGAGCAGGAAACACACGGAGAGCGGGAGCAGGATTTTCCAGCGCGTGCTGGCATTTCGGGCACAGCGTCGGAGCCCTTCAGGCCCGGAAGGGCCAAGTTGCGACAGGAGGGGGCTGATTTCGGCAGGGGTATTGGAAGGCACGGTTTTCCTCGGCGGCTACAGTGGCGATCGGTTCTTTGTTGCAGAATCCTTGGTAGGCGTCCATTACTTGAAGAGGGGAAAATTGTTAAATAGCATATTAGATATAGTTTTTCTGTTGATCTTTGTCAGCGCATGTGCTTTTGTGGGCACATTCGCATAGGGACGCAACTTCGGGAACACGTTCCGGGACATACGGAATGGGTGCTGTTTCCGTAATCGGCTGGATGCCGGAGGGGCAACACGCTGGATGGGCTTCGGCGTAGGACAGCGCCGGGCCATGAGGGGAGTGTGGGAATACCGCGCTCGGGGGACCCTCTACACCAAAGATGGATATTGACATGAGACATCAGGAACGCAATGTTTCCGAGTTTGATGAAATCATAACCTATCCGCCGTCTGCCGCTCCTTCCGGGGAGAAACAGGTAATGAGCTGCGTTCAAGCTTTCACGGCGGCACTCGGTTTCGCTATGTCCGCGGGATGGGACTGGCTTCCGTCGATGCACACATTGTGGCTTCGCGACTATATTGAGGCGGTCAGTATGCCGACGCCGTTCGGTTTCTTCGGGACGCTGTCGGGAAGTATTTTCTTTAAAATGATCATGCTGCTCGCGCTTTGTCCCGTCATGGAGCGTCTCTTTCACGCTTTCCCGTTGGATCGCGTGGCCTTTCGCCGGAAGCCCTTTCCGAATGCCGACTATGCGTTGCTCCCTCCGGCCTTAAGAGAGCGCATTTATTTAAGTACGCCTCTCATCCTCTCTCAACTCTGCGCCATCCTGCTGCTGTTGGTATTGACGTTTTCCTTGCCGCCTTGTCTGGATGGCCTCATGCCGTGGCTGCTCGGAACGGTTTCGGCTTTGTTCGGCCTGATCTGGTTTGTGCTTGTGACCCTGCTGCCCGGAGTTTGGAGCGGCATCTCCTATGGCCTGGCAATCACGTTCAGCATCCTTATTTCCCTGCTTTTGGATACGGCCCCGGCAGAGTCGCTGGCCCGTTTCAGGATGCTGTTTCCCATTCTGGCGATCCCGTTGATATTCTTCGCCATGCCGCCTTCAGACAACATTCGGAGGCGTATCCGGCGCCACCACCGCCAACGCCTGTTCTCGACTCGGGTCAAGGGCGTCCTCTTGCGCGGGCTTTTGCTGCGCCGCCTTTCCTATCTGGATATTCTCTCCAAGCAGGGAAGCGTCTATCTGGTTCTGTGCGTGTTCCCAATTATGTATGGTGTTCAGATTTTACTTGATTTCTCAATTGGTTGTCCGATGGTGTCCTTCAACCTGATGCTCAATCCGCCGTTGGAGCGACATGCCTTTCTCATCATGTCCGGAGAAATTTCCGGGGCGTTTCTCGCTTCGTCATTGATCGCCTTCTTCCCGAGCCACTCCTTGCTGGTCCCTATGCTCGGCCTGTCTCTGTTCGGATGCGGCTCCCTGCTGACCTCGGTTTTCCCTTCTCAGCCGCTGAATTCCGTAGCCTTTTATATCATGCAGTTGTCTTCCGGCTGCTGCGCCGCGTTCGGCTTGTTTGTCCTGCACCAATTCTTCCAGAGGAGCGGTTTCTTGTTCCGCACGTTATCCAGGGCACTTTTCCTGCTGACGCTGTTTGGTTCCATGGGCGGGTATTTGCTGTGGAAGTTTGCGGACAATATCCACAACAGCTATCTCAGTTCACATGCGCTGTTCATGCATTTGCTGACCATCGGTGCCATTCTCGGTTTGTTCTTCGTGTACTTGATCCGGCGTCCGTTGCGGCACTTGATGGTCACGACGCCGAGGCGGTCGCTGGAAGAGGCGTTTGTGCCGATCATTCAGGAAGATCCGTTTGAGCAGCTGACGCCCCGCGAACGCGAAGTCGCCGAACTGGTGCAGACCGGCATGAAAAATCTGGAAATCAGCGTGAAGCTCAACATCACCGAGACGACGCTGCGTGTCCACCTGCGCCGCATTTACCGGAAGCTCGGTATTCAGGGACGCTCGAACCTGCGCGACTTCAACTCTCTGTAGGCACGCACCGCCACTGAAGACGCTCCCTTGGCTCTCGGGGAACGCCTTCCGTTCCCGTTCCTTCCCGAGAGTTCCATTGAAGATACAAAAAAACGGTTCCGCATCGGGCTCGCCCCGCCGCGGAACCGTTTTTGATGGGAATATCCTTCTCAGAAAGAGGGGCGTTCAGGCATTACCGCCGCCGGGATGAACCCCTTCAGCTCGGCCTCCCCAAGCATCCATCCTACTCCCCCACTTATTTCCACACCTCTTGGCGTTCGGCGTAGATGGCTTCAAAGCGCTTGAGCTGATCCTGCTCTACGGGCGTTCGGGCAAGCGGGCGGGCCTGCTTGAGCCAGCTTTCGGTCTTGCGCTTGTCGTTCTGATACAGAGAGCTGTAGGCGAGATGCAGGTAGGCGTCGAACACCTTCCCCGCCTCGCCGAGCGAACGTCCATAGTAGTAATGCACTTCCGCGTCCTGCGGGAGCCTGCGGAGGACCTGCTGATAGTATTTGTGGGCGGAAGCCTTGTCGCCGCTGCCGTCCAGCAGCCGGGCGTAGAAGAACTGGGCCATGATGTCGTTGGGGTCCAGCTCCAGCGCCCGGAGCAGTGTTCTTCCGGCCCGGGCATCGCCCTTGTTGTAATAGAACCGCCCTGCCTCGCGTACGACGAGAGCGTCGCCGGGCGCACAGGCCAGCGCCCTGGAGAAGGCCGCGTCAGCGTCCTTGATCTGATTGCGGCGTTCGGCGAGGATGCCTTGCCCCATGTAGGCGAGGCAATCGGGCTTTTTGCCTTCAAGCTGTTTGGCGAAGAACCGGGCCGCCGCGTCGGGATCGCCATAGCGGGCCCAGATCAGCGTCTTGACGCGGTTGAAGCGCGTGTCGTCGTCCTTACGGTTGCGTACGGCGGCGGGAAGCCCCTGGATGCGGGCGTGGATCTCGTTGATGCGGCCGCCCACGTCGGGGTGGGTGGACAGGTATTCGGGAATGTCGATGCCCGAGGCCCACTGCTTGCGGCGGATCTTCTCGAACGCGCCTTGCAGACCCTGCGGACGATAGCCCGCCGAGGTGAGGTATTGCAGGCCGATCTGGTCGGCTTCGGTTTCATCCATGCGGCTGTAGTTGAGCATGGCGGCCTGCCCGGCGGCCACGCTGCCCGCGAAGATGGCCCCGCTGCCTTGCCCGCCGCCCAGGAGGGCGGCCGCCAGCGCGCCGACGAGGCTGCCGATGGTGACGGCCTGCGCCCGTTCCATGCGGGTGGCGATGTGGCGCTGGGTGACGTGGGCCAGTTCGTGGCCGAGCACGCCCGCGAGTTCGGACTCGTGGTCAAGCTGCATGATGAGCCCGGTGTGGACGAAGACGGAACCGCCCGGCACGGCGAAGGCGTTCATGCTGTTGTGCAGCAGCACGTTGGCGGTGAAAGGGAAGGGCTGCGGGGGGAAGGTTTTGGAGAGGCGGTCCACAATGGACTGGATGTAGCCCTTGATTTCGGGGTCTTCCACAAGCGGCATACGGGAGCGGACGAGCACGTCGAACTTGCGTCCGAGTTCTTTTTCGTCCTTGACGCCGAAACTGCCGAAAAGCGCGGCCTGCACCGGGATCGCGCCCTGCAGGAACAGGGCGAATGAGAGGATCACGGCGACGAGGCCGCGCCAGAGGCGGCCGGGAGCGTTCCCGGCCGCACCGTAGCGTGCGTTCAGATGATATCCCATACAGGGCCTTCGGGGGTGTCCCGGACTTCCACGCCAAGGGCCGCGAGCTCGTCGCGGGCCGCGTCGGAACGGGCGAAGTCCTTGGCTGCGCGGGCTTCCTGCCGTTCGCGGAGGAGCCCGGCTACCTTGTTCATGTCCAATCCCCTGCGGCGGGCGCGGATTTCACGCAGGGAAGCGAGGAAGCCTTCCGGCTTTTGCGCGAACAGGCCGAGCAGGGTGTCCCATTTCGCGGTGGCGTCACGGAAGGCCTTGAGGATGTCGCGGCCGCCCTCGCTGTTGCGGAGCTTTTTGTCTTCGAGCACGCGCCCGGCGATGCGGACCATGTTGAAGAGGTGCCCCATGGCGGCGGCGGTGTTCACGTCGTCTTCCAGCGCGTCCATGAAGGACTGATCCTGCTGTTTCAGCTCTTCCACCAGCTCGGCGGGAGCCGCGCCGGGCTTCCAGTTCTCGCGGGCCAGCGCCTTGTCCACTTCGCGCAGGCATTCGTAGACGCGCTTCTGGCTGCGCTCGCTCTCGTCCATGTTGTCGAGCGAGAAGTCGATGGGGCTGCGGTAGTGCTTCCCGGCGAGGAAGTAGCGCAGGGTTTCGGCAAGGTAGCTTTCGAGGATGTCGCGGATGGTCTTGAAGTTGCCGAGCGACTTGGACATCTTTTCGGAATCGACCTGCACGAAGCCGTTGTGCATCCAGATATTGGCGAGGGGCTTGCCGAGCGCGGCCTCGGTCTGGGCGATTTCGTTTTCGTGGTGGGGGAAGATGAGGTCAAGCCCGCCGCCGTGGATGTCCAGCGGCAGGGGGATGTACTTCTCGCTCATGGCCGAGCACTCGATGTGCCAGCCGGGGCGTCCCTTGCCCCACGGGCTTTCCCAGTAGGGTTCGCCGGGCTTGGCGCTTTTCCAGAGGGCGAAGTCCAGCGGGTCTTCCTTTTCGTCGCCGGGCACGACGCGCGCGCCGGAACGCAGGTCGTCGGGCGTGCGGCCGGACAGCTTGCCGTAGCCGGGGAAGGAGCGCACGCGGAAATACACGTCGCCGGAAGGCGTGGCGTAGGCCTTGCCGTCGGCGATGAGGCGCTCGGTGAGGTTGAGCATTTCCTGAATGTGCTCGGTGGCCCTGGGCTCGATGTCGGCGCGGATCACGCCGAGGCGGTCCATGTCCTCATGGTAGGCCTTGATGTAGGTTTCCGCGATTTCGGTGCTGGAAACGCCCTCGTCGTTGGCGCGCTTGATGATCTTGTCGTCCACGTCGGTAAAATTGCGGACGAAGGTGACTTCATAGCCTTTATAGCGGAGCAGGCGCACCAGGATGTCGAACGCCACCGCGGAACGGGCATGTCCGATGTGCGACAGGGCGTAGGCCGTGATGCCGCAGGCGTAGACGCCCACCAGCCCCTTGCGGACGGGCGTGAACGTTTCCTTTTTTCGGGACATGGTATTGTAGAACTGCATGGGGGCTCCTTTGGACGCGGGGAAAGGGGGAGCCGGGGAGGGCGCTTTTCGTCAAAAGCGCCCTCCCCGGACCCCCACCCGCAAAAACTTTGGCTGGTGGGGAGGCCGCACGGCGGGAGTTCCGTTACGCGCGGGTCCGGAAGCAAGCGGAAGGAAATCCGCCGCCTGCCGTATGGGGCGGGCGTGTTGGGGAGGCCGTCCGTTGCGGCCCAAAGCCGTTTCCGGACGGGCTCGGCCCTTATCCTTCTATCTGGTTGATGCGGCGGAGGTGGCGGCCGCCTTCAAAAGCGGTGTTCAGGAACAGTTCCGCGATGTCGAGGGCCACGCCCTGGCCGGTCACGCGCTCGCCGAGGCAGAGCACGTTGGCGTTGTTGTGCTGGCGGGTGGCGCGGGCCTGAAATTCGCATCCGCACAGCGCCGCGCGGATGCCGGGGATGTGGTTGGCGGTCATGCTCATGCCGATGCCCGTCCCGCACACGAGGATCCCGAAAGAGGCGGGTTCGTCGCCGGGCGTGGCGTTGCCCGCGTCGGCAAGGACTTTGCCGCATACGCCCTTGGCATAGACGGGGTAGTCGCAGCTTTCCGTGGTGGCGGGGCCGAGGTCGTGGACATCATGCCCTTTTTCGGAAAGGCGCTTTACCAGCGCGGCCTTGAGTTCCAGTCCGGCGTGATCGGAGCCGATATAGACGGTAGCCATCGTTTTCCTGTCTTTTTTTGATGTGAGAAAAGCTCCCCGCTGGGGACGGTTCCAATAAAAAAAGGACATGCCTGCCTTTTTCATAAGCGTGCATGGCGAAGTGTCAACAGGCGGGCGATGAGTGTTTGCCCACCATTACTGATTTCTTCTGTACCGTTTCCCGGAAAAAAAGGAAATGCCCGCCGAAGCGTTCGCCCGATGAGGAAAGCCTTTGGAAAAAGAGGGATGGGCTCCGCGCCGGAAGGCTCGGGGAAGGGAACGTTTTTTCAGAAAAGTTTCCCTCCTCAAGGCGTCCTGTTCAACGCCCATCCGCCTTAAAGCAACCACCCGAACCGGGCGCGGAGCGGGGCGAGGTGCCCGGCGCGGTGGGCTTCCCGGTCTTTTTCAAGCCGGACGATATCGCCTTCAAGCAGGGCAAGGTCGCCCGCAAGCTGTTCGCGCCGGGGATCGGCGAGGGTCGCCATGCGCGACAGTTCGTCCTGGATGGCCTCTTGGCGGCGGCGCATGAGCGTCAGGCGGCGCTGGTAGCCGATATCCGGCCCGGCAATCCAGCGCGTTTCGGCCCACAGCACCCACAGGCCCAGATACATGATCCGAAAGAGTTCTTCGATGCGGTTCAGAGACGTCTGGACGTCCATCAGTTGCTCCCCTTCTTGATGGGTTCGATGATGGTACCCGCCGGAAGCTCCAGGGCAAGCTGGTCGTCCCGGAATGCCGTATTGGGCTTCTGGCGGTCCTTGACCAGCAGAATGGCGGAATAGCCGTCGGGATGCGTCAGCTTGAACTTGTAGGGCAGAGGCGGGTTGCCGTCGTCATAGGTGATATCCATGACCCACCCCTTTTCCGCCGACCAGCGGACGGGCAGGCCGTCGGGCCGCAGTTCCAGCATCCCCGGCAGGATGCCGCCGGAGAGCGTGAAGGCGATGTCGCCGTTGGGCAGGGCGCGGGGGTTGAGCCCCTCGGCCGCGCCGAAGACTTCGTGGAAACGGCCGCGCATGAGCGAGGAGAAGTCGCGCAGGGAGAAGGGCACGGGCCTGCCGAAATTGAGCTGCACACGCTGCGGGCCTTTGTGGACGATGGCCTTGTTCTCGTTGGGCGCGTAGGCCGTGAAGCTGTCCTGCGTTTCCTGGATGCGGGCCACCAGCGCGCCGATCCCGGCCATGACGTCGAGGCGTATGGGCAGATAGCCGTTGCTCCAGAGCAGGGTTTCCACGCGGCGCGTGTCGCCTTGCGAACCGTAGCGGAGGCTGCCGCTCAGGCGGTACGGATCGTGATCCGAGGCGCGGGCGGAGGCATAGCCCTGGTAGGCTTGCCACGCGGCGTTGGAGGCGTCCGAAGGCGCGGACGTCCCGATCTCCGTGCCGCGCGTGGCGCAGGCCTGGAGCGACAGGACGAGCAAGGCCGCGAGTATCAGGCGGAAGGGAGCGGAAAGGCGGATGTTCATAGCGAGTTCAGCTTCTTGCGTATGGTTTCAGGATTCGGGTGGTCCAGTTCGAGGGCCCGTTCCCATCCTGTGCGCGCTTCGTTTTTGAGCCCTTGGGCGTTGGCAATGTCGCCGTAGTGTTCCCATATGGTGGGATCGCCGCCGTCGGGGAGGCTTGTCGCCCGGCGGACGAGCGCCCATGCCTCGGCGTTCTCGCCCCGGCGGAAGTGCGCCCAGGCGAGGGAGTCCAAAATGTACGCATGGTCAGGGGCCTGCTTGAGCGCCGCTTCGAGCAGCAAGACCGCGCGGTCCAGATCCTTGCCCTGCTCGGCCAGCGAGTAGCCCACATAGTTCAGGGCCTGATAATCCTCGGGATTGCGGGCGACGATGGATTCCATCACGGCGAGGGCCTCGCGCTTGCGGCCGAGGGAATCCAGCACGCTGCCGTAGACATAGGCGATTTCGTCGTCCGAAGGCCAGATCTGCTGCGCCGCCGTGGCCGCGGTCAGGGCTTCCTTGTAGCGGTCCTGCAACAGGTACAGGTGGATCTCCATGAGCCGGAAATCCCGTTCCGTGGGGAACTGGCTCTGGCCCTGAAGGATGAGCTGCATGGCGTCTTCATAGCGCTGCTGATCGTGCAGCAGCTGGATGCGCAGGCGCAGCGCCCGGTCGTAAAAACGGTTTTCCGGGGGAATGGATTCAAGGAAGTTCAGGGTTTCCTGCACGTCCTTGTGGTATTCGTAGGCGATGGCGGCGAGGTAGAAATGCACCTCGTCCGGCGCATTGGGATCGCTCTTGAGGCCGTCGAGCAGGGCCTCCGCCTCGGGGTACATCCTCGCGTCCAGAAAAAGCGTCGCCGCCGTGAGCTTGTAGCCGTAGGTGGCGGGGCCGTTCAGGGCGTAGTCCAGGGCTTTCTGCCCCTTTCCGGCGCGGATCTGGCCTTCGACCATCCTGATCCAGATGTCCGGATTGTCCGGGTCCTGCTCGATCAGGCTGTTATAGATTTCGTTCGCTTCGGAGAATTGCCTGTCCGCTTCCAGCAGGCGGGCCAGCTCGAACCACGCGTCGACGAATTCCGGGCTTTCCTGTACGGCGAGCCGGAGCTGCTGGATGGCCCTATGGGGCTGTTTGAGGCCCACGAGGGCCTGCGCGTGGGCATAGCGGACAAAGGACGTCCGCAGGCGCTGCGGCAGGGCCGAGAACACCTTGTCGGCGTCCTTGAAGTGCCCGGTTTTGACGTAGAGGATGCCGAGCTCCTGCTGCACGAGTTCGGAGTCCGGGCGCTGCTTGCGGTATTCTTTCAGAATCTTGAGGGCCTGCTCGTTGTCGCCCTGTTCGAGCCACGTTTCGGCGAGCAGGAGGTGCAGGCCGAGATCGCCGGGCACGCGCTTGACGGCCTGTTCAAGCAGGCTGCGGGCTTCGCTGGTTTCCCGGTTGAGCATGAGCCATGCCGCCGCGTCGATGAAGGGCTGCGGCCTGTTTTCCAGCGTCAGGAGGAGTTTTACGGCTTCAAGGACGCCTTCCTTGTCGTCGCCGCGGATGGACTGGTCGAGCAGGAGGGTCGCGTAGGTACGCTGGGCCTCGGGCGAGAGGTCCCATTGCACGGGTTCCTGCGGCGTACTGCGGGCGCACCCGGTGAGCATCTGCACGGTCAGCACGGCGCAGACCATCCCGCGCAGCAGATTGCGGACAAGACCCGCGCCGCAGCGGGAATTTCCCCGGCGGGCGTGGGATGGCGCAGCCGCAAGCGGGGCCGCGGGATGAGTGAGGCGAATGCGGAAGCTCATGAGCAAACTCTGGGGGTTGAAACACGATAACAGGGGATAACGAATACCCTAAACGGGAACGAACAACAACCGGAGATTGTGTATCCGGAACGTTGTTTTCCTCCTAGTGCGAGATCCAGTCTTCGGAGAAGTCCTGAATATCGGTGGAGAGATGGGTCTTCAGCTTTTGGAGCAGGCGTGCCTCAAGCTGGCGTACCCGTTCGCGGGTGACGTTGTAGCGCTCCCCGATTTCCCGCAGCGTGACCGGATCGTCGGTCAGGAGGCGGTGCTCGAGGATGTAGGCTTCCTTTTCGGAAAGCGAGGGGAGGATGTCGCGGATTTTGCTTTGGAGCAGTTCGGCGATTTCCATGCCCGCGAGGCTTTCCTCAATGCCCGGGCCGAGCGCGGGCAGGAAGTCCATGCGCGTGGCGCTGCCGGACTCGTCGCCGACGGTGGCGTCGAGGGACATGTCGGAGGCGTCCAGCCGCTGCTGCATCTCCACGATCTGATCCTCGCCCACGCCGAGGCGCTCCGCAAGGGTCGCCGCGTCTGGGTCGAAGCCTTCGGCAATGAGCTTCTGGCGTTCGCGGTTCAGGTTGTAGAACAGCTTGCGCTGGGCCTGCGTCGTGCCGATCTTGACCATCCTCCAGTTGTCCATGATGAACTTGAGGATATAGGCGCGGATCCAGAACGCCGCGTAATAGGAGAACTTGATCCCCTTGTCCGGGTCGAACTTGTTGACGGCCCGCATGAGGCCGACGTTGCCCTCCTGAATGAGGTCGAGCACGTTCTGCATCCAGCGGCGCTGGAAGTCCATGGCGATCTTGACCACCAGCCGCAGGTGCGAGGACACCAGGCGGAAGGCCGCGTCGCTGTCGCCGGTCTTCTGCACGCGGCGGGCCAGATCGAACTCTTCGTCCGGCTTGAGCATGGGGAAGCGGCTCACTTCGCGCAGGTAGAGGTGCAGCGAGTCCTTGCTGGACGACAGGGAAGGCAGGTGCTGCTGCGACGGTGCGGGCAGGGTATCGCCTTCGGGCAGGATGTCGGCGTCGGGGTCGAGCGCGGCCACGTCGTCTTCGGGCAGATCGTCGCCGATGTCTTCGCTGTCCTCGTCCTCGGCGTCGGTAACGTCCATGGGTTTTGCGGCTTTGTGGGCGGCGGTTTTTCCGGAGGCCTGTTTGGGAAGGATCTCCGGTTCGATGATTTCGGGTTCCACAACGGTATGATGCTCTTCAGCCGCCGTTGCGGAAGAAACCGGGGGCGCGATCGCGTCGTCGGCGGGCCCGCCGGTCGTCTGGCCGCTCTCGGCGGCCTTGGTGGAAATGCGACGGCTCATATGATTTGTACGTCCTTTTGCCATAAATCCGTTTATCAGAGTTGAGGGCGGTGGTCCGGGCTCCGGCGCCGGGCGGGGCGCTCCGCGCGGACACGCCTCATGGTGTTACGAAAAAAATCATGCGGGGGAGGCCCGTACGGGGCGGCTCCTCAATCGGATGCTATAGTTTTGGTTTGTCCTTTTCAACGATTTTCAGTAGACAGAAACCCAAGGGGAGAGCCCGTGCCGTTTGGTGCGGGCTCCTGTTCACGAGCCATTCAAGACCTGCCCGCCCGTGAAGGGGCAGGATATCATAAAGGAGAACCGCGTGGCGGATTTTCGTAGCGCACTCGCCTCCGGGCGTACCCTGCTGCTCGACGGGGGCATGGGGACCATGTTGCAGGCAAGGGGCCTGCCCGCCGGGGAACACCCGGAACAGTTCTGCCTCGATCGGCCGGACGTGCTCCGGGGGATCCACGCCGACTACCTCGCCGCGGGCGCGGACATCATTCTGACGTGCACCTTCGGCGGCTCGCGCCTCAAGCTTCCGGCGGGCATCGACGTCACGCCGTTCAACCGCACGATGGCCCGGATCGCCCGCGCCGCCGTGGACGCCGCCGGCCGGGAAGCCTTCGTCGCCGGCGACATGGGGCCGTGCGGGCAGTTCGTGCGTCCGCTTGGGGACCTGCACCCGCTGGAGCTGTATGAAGCCCTGCGCGAACAGGCGCGCGGCCTTGTGGAAGGCGGCGTGGATCTGTTCCTCATCGAAACGCAGTTCGATCTGGCGGAAGTGCGCATTGCCGTGGCCGCCATCCGGGCCGAAAGCGACCTGCCGATCATGGTTTCCATGACCTTCGAGCAGGGGACGAGCCTCACCGGGACGACCCCGGAAATTTTCGCGGAAACCATGCAGAACCTCGGCGTGGACGCGCTCGGCCTGAACTGCGGCCTCGGGCCCGAGCAGATGGCCCCGCTCATGGAGCGTTTCCTCGCCTGTTCGTCCGTGCCGGTGCTGGCCGAGCCCAACGCGGGCCTGCCCGAGCTGGTGGACGGCAAGACCGTGTTCCGCCTGCCCCCCGAGCCGTTCGCCGAAAAGACGGCGGCCTTCGTCGGCATGGGCGCGCGGCTTGTGGGCGGCTGCTGCGGCACGACCCCGGATCATATCGCGGCCCTGCGCCGGGCCGTCGACGCCGTCGGCCCCTGTCCCGCCCCTGCGGTGACGCCTTCCGGCATCGTGCTGACCACCCGCACCCGGCTGGTGCGCGTCAGCCCCGCCGAGCCGTTCAAGATCATCGGCGAACGCATCAATCCCACGGGCAAGAAAGATCTGCAAGCGGAATTGCAGGCCGGGGAATACGGCCTCGCCATGCGGTTCGCCTCCGAGCAGGTGGCCCTCGGCGCGCCGATCCTCGACGTGAACGTGGGCGCGCCCATGGTCGACGAGGCGCTGCTCCTGCCAGAACTCGTGCAGCGCCTCACCGGAAAATACGCCGAACCGCTTTCCCTCGACTCCTCGCACGCGGAAGCCATTGCCGCGGCCCTGCCGTTCTGCCCCGGTTCCCCGCTGGTGAACTCCATCAGCGGCGAAGCCGACCGCATGGAACATCTCGGTCCGCTGTGCAGGCAGTGGGGCGCACCGTTCATCCTGCTGCCCATTCAGGGCCGCAAGCTGCCGGTGAAGGCGGCGGACCGCATCGCCATCATCGAGAACATGCTCGACAAGGCCGCCATGCTCGGCATCCCGCGCCGCCTTGTGCTCGTGGACGTGCTGGCGCTGGCCGTAGCCTCCAAGGCCGAAGCGGCCCGCGAGGGCCTTGAGACGATCCGCTGGTGCGCCGCGCACGGCCTTGCGACCACCATCGGCCTGTCCAACATTTCCTTCGGCCTGCCCGCCCGCGAACTCGTGAACACGACGTTCCTCAGCATGGCGATGGGCGCGGGGCTCAGCTCCTGCATCGCCAACCCCTCAAGCGGCCGCCTGCGTGAAGCCAAGGCCGCCGGGGACGTGCTCATGGGCCATGACCGGGACGCCGCCGCGTTCGTGAACGGCTATGCCATGTGGACGCCGGGCAACGGCGGGACGGCGGACGCCGCCGCGTTCGCCCGGGCCACGGCGCAGACCGTGGAGGAGGCCGTGATTCTCGGCGACCGCGAAAGCGTGGTCGGGCTCGTGGAAAAGGAGCTGGAAGCCGGGGCCGATCCCTTTGAACTCGTGCGCGGGCGCCTCATCCCCGCGATCACCGAAGTGGGCTCGAAATACGAGCGCCGCGAATATTTCCTGCCCCAGCTCCTGCGCTCCGCCGAAACCATGCAGACGGCTTTCGCACGCCTGAAGCCGCTGTTGGAACGCGAAGCCAATGCCGAAGCGCAGAAAATCATCGTTGTCGCCACTGTTGAGGGCGATATTCACGACATCGGCAAGAACATCGTCAGCCTCATGCTCGGCAACCACGGCTTCAAGGTCGTGGATCTGGGCAAGGACGTGAAGGCCGAAGCCATCGTCGAGGCCGCCGTCGCGCACAAGGCCGATCTCATCGGGCTTTCCGCGCTGATGACCACCACGATGGTCCGTATGCGGGACACGGTCGATCTCGTGAAACAGCGCGGCCTCGGGGTCGACGTGATGGTCGGGGGCGCGGTCGTGACCCCGGCATTCGCGGAAAGCATCGGGGCCAACTATTCGTCCGATGCCGTGGACGCCGTGCGGCTCGCCAAGAGCCTCATCGCGGCCCGCAAGAACCAGTAACCCAAAGGAACAGCCATGCGCCGTCTTTCCTGCCTGATCGCCCTGTTGGCCTGCCTCGTGCTGGCCCTGCCCGCGTTCGCCGCCCCTCAGAAGGCCGATGCCATCTCCGGCATCTCCAGTGAGAAGGTTCTCGATATCGTGAAAGCCAACAAGGGCAAGCTCGTCTTCATCAACTTCTTCGCCACGTGGTGCCCGCCCTGCCGGGAGGAGATCCCCGAACTTATCAGTATACGCAAAGCCTATCCTGCCGACAAGGTGGTCATCGTAGGTATTTCGCTTGACAGCGATCGCGGGAAGTTGGAATCATTCGCCGAGGCTATGAACTTCAACTACCCGGTTTACCTCGCGGAGCCCGACGTCCCCGCCCTGTTCGGGATCTCGTCCATTCCGTTCAACCTGCTGTACGACAAGACCGGCAAGCTGGTCGCCGGAGGCCCCGGCATGGTCGGCAAGGAAGACCTTGAGGAAGCGTTCAGCGGCCTTCTCAATTGATTTGGTATGCGTCCGGGGGACCCGCCGTTTCCCGGACGCCGTTTTCCCGGCCTGTTTGGCGGGCCGGATCAACGGCGGCTACCCCCTGAGGGGAGGAAGTCGATGAACCTGAGCGTTCGCAAGGCCCGCATGGGCGATATCCGGGCCATCCACGCCCTTTTGATGACGAGTTCCGCCGACGGCCTGCTGTTGCCGCGTTCCCTGACCGATCTGTACGGTCACCTGCGCGACTTCTTCGTCGTGGAGGGCGACGGGGCCACCGTCGGCTGCGGGGCCCTGTCCATCATTTGGGAGAACATGGCCGAAGTGCGCTCGCTGGCTGTGGCCGCCCATGCGCGCCGGAAGGGATGCGGTCGGCTGATTGTGGAAGCCTGCATCGCCGAAGCCCGCGAGCTGGACATCCACCGCCTGTTTGCCCTGACCTACCAGCTGCCCTTCTTCAATGCGCTCGGCTTTTCCATTGTGGAAAAGGAAGTGCTGCCCCAGAAGGTTTGGGTGGACTGCGTGAATTGCCCCAAATTCCCGGACTGCGACGAAACGGCGGTCCTGCTGGAAATCTAACCCGCCTCGCGGGACGTTGCCGTCCCCGAAGGAGCCTTTTACATGCGTATTACGAATCTCAAACCTCTGATCAGCGAAGAAGCCATCCAGACGCGCGTCAAGGAAATGGCCGGAGAGATCAGCATACTTTATAAAGACGAACCTCTGGTCGTGGTGTGCGTGCTCAAGGGCGCGTTCATGTTTTTTTCCGATCTCGTCCGGCATCTCACCTGTAAGCCGGAACTCGATTTTGTGCGCCTCGCCAGCTACGGCAGCGCGGCGCAGCGTTCCAAGACGATCACGTTCACCAAGGACGTGGAAATCCCGCTCGAAGGCAAGCATGTGCTCATCGTCGAGGACATCGTGGACACCGGGCACAGCATGGATTTCCTGTACCGCCAGTTTCAGGCGCGCGGCGCGCGGAGCCTGCGGCTTGCGGTTCTGGTCGACAAGAACGAGCGGCGCGAGGTGCCCGTCACTTCTCACTTCGTCGGGTTTACCTTGCCTAGCGGGTTCGTCGTGGGGTATGGTCTAGACTACGCTGAGAGTTATCGGGAACTCCCGGCGATCTACGAGGCTGAAATAGAAGAATGACGAATGGCGGAGTCCCTATGATCGTTACATGCCCTAATTGCAGTACCAAATTCAATCTGCCCGAAACGCAGGCCGCTCCGGGGGCCAAATTGCGCTGTTCGGTGTGCAAGCACGTGTTCCAGCTTTCCGACGGCGTGAAGCCTGCGGAGATCCGTATGGAGCCGGACTTGAGCCTCTCTTCCCCGTCCCTCTCCATGCCGCCCAAGAAGAAGGGCGGGATATGGGGTTGGGTGCTGACGCTGTTGATCCTCTGCGCGGTGGCCGGAGGCACGTGGTGGGCTTGGACCTACACGCCCCTCTTCGACACCGTGAAGGAGATGATCGCGCCGCCCAAGAAGCAGGACCCGGTGGAGCTGGTCAAGAACATCGCCCTGCGCGGCGTGCGGCAGTACAACATCAGCAACGAGAAGCTCGGCAACATTTCGGTGGTCGAAGGGAAGGTCGTGAACGGCTTCAACCAGCCCCGCGAACTGATCCGCATCGAAGCGTCGCTGTACGATTCCGCGGGCAACGCGCTGGTTTCCAAGCAGCAGCTTGCGGGCACGTCCCTGTCGCTGTTCCAGCTGCAGGTCCTCGGCGAGCAGGACATCGAGCAGGCCCTCGCCAACAAGATCGACATCATGGCGACCAATACCAATGTCCTCCCCGGCGGAGAGGTTCCCTTCATGGTCGTTTTTTACAGCCCGCCGGACAACGCCGCCGAATTCGGCGTCAAGGTCATCGACGCGCGTATTCCCCCTGAGAAAGAGAAGAAATAGGGATAGATGAGTATTGGGGAGGGGAGAGGGACCCCTTCTGAAGAAGGGGTCCCTCTCCCCTCCCCAAACCCCACCCCTCTCCCTCCTAAGACTTTTGTAATGGGGGAGTGCTGACACCGGGGAACGGGGGAAAAGATACTGTGGAGCGGGGTTCTCGTCATGTATGGGAGTCCCGCTTTTTTTGTTCCTGCCGTTGCATGGGCTGGTTAAAGCTGGTATCGGCTTTTTAGCCAGCCTCGTTCGGACGGAGTTTGTAGATGTGTTTTGGTAAAGAAAATAAGAGGGATCGGTATGAAAAAGGTCGGTATCATCCGCTGTCAGCAAACTGAGGATTTGTGCCCCGGCACGACGGATTTTGTCACGGCGGCCAAAGGAAAGGGAAGTTTCGAAGCGTTCGGTGAATGTCAGATCGTCGGCTTCGTGAGCTGCGGCGGCTGTCCCGGCAAGCGTGCCGTAGCCCGCGCCAAGATGCTGGTGGATCGCGGGGCGGAGGCCGTTGCGCTCGCTTCCTGTATCGGCAAGGGATCGCCTATCGGCTTCCCCTGTCCCAACCGTGAGCAGATGGTGCAGGCCATCCGTGCGAAGATTGGCGACATCCCGTTGCTCGAATATACCCACTAAGCGTAAAGGCACCTCTCAAGGGGGGCCGCCAACAGGCTCAGACATCCGGCTCTCCTCCAGACAGGGGAGAGCCCCTTGCTGCCAGAGGAGAAGAAATGGCCTCAAGCCCTGAGTTCATGCAATCCGTCGCGGCACGGCTGGAAGACGCGGGAACCATCACCTACAGGAAGATGTTCGGCGAATATTGCGTCTATTGCGACGGCAAACTGTTCGGCTGCGTTTGCGACGATCGCCTGTTCGTGAAGATCACGGAACCGGGAAAAGCCTTCATGCCGGATGGCAAGCTGGAATTGCCCTATGAAGGGGGAAAGCCGATGCTCCGGGTCGAGCGGTTGGAAGACAGGGCCTTTCTGAAAAAACTCGTGCGTATGACCTGTGAAGCGCTCCCGGAACCCAAGAAAAAGAGATGAACATTTCCCTGCCCCCGTTTTCCCTTTTTTCTCAAAAAAAGACGCTCCAGTATGGAGCGTTTTTTTATCCGGCATAACCGACGAAAGGGATTCGATAAGGTCAAAAGTCTTTGGGGAGGATGGGGGAGGCTTGGAGGGGGAAGGAGGGGCTTTCTGGAGAAAGCCCCTCCTTCCCCTTCCAATATTTTCTAAAACAGCTTCATCTGCGTAGCTTTCGTCTGCACATGGCGGACAAGCCGGGTGTGCCGGAACAGCTCGGGCAGCGCGGAGAGGAAGCGCGAAGGAGGCAGTTCCAACGCCTTGCCGTAGAGATGGCGCTGCGCCGCATGGCTGACGAAAACCGCATCCTGCGCACGGGTCAGGCCGACATAGAGCAAGCGCCGCTCTTCCGCGAGCGCGTCCGGGTCGATAGCGCCGCCGGGGTCGCCGTGAAGCAGCGCATCCGCGCCGGGGAAGGGCAGGATGCCCTCTTCCAGGGCGGGCAGGAATACGGCCCGGAACTCAAGCCCCTTGGCGGCGTGCAGGGTCATGATCTGCACCTGCTCCGCCTGTTCGCGCACAAGATCCAGATCCTGCCGCAGGCACACCCAATCAAGCAGCCCTTCCCATGTCTTGCCCTGTTCGCGGAACGCCCGGAGCAGGGCATTGCAGGCCGCCGATTCGGTGAACAGCGGGGCGAGGAGCTTGGCGGCGTCCAGATGGGAGGCCAGCGCGGACGGCCCTGCCTGCCAGAGCTGTTCGGGCAGGGACGCGGCCAGCTGCGGCACATCCACGTCGAGGCTGCCGGGGCCTTCCGGCGCGGCAAAGGGACGCTGGAAGCGCAGCCCCGCCAATTCAAGGATGAGGGCGGCGGAAGGATCGCCCCAGAAGGGGGCCGTTTCCGGTGCCGAGCAGGGGACGCCCCGGCGCTCCAGAGCGGTTTTCAGAGGCGGGATGAGCGCTTTCATGCGGACCAGCACGGCCACTTCGCCGGGGCTGCACGGCGTGGCAAGCGTGGCATCGCGGCGGCGGGAATCTTCCAGCGTATGGGAGGTTCCACCGAGAAGAAGCGCAACCTGATCCGCGACCCATGCGGCTTCCTTGCGGGCGTCCGGGGCGCTGAACAAGTGCAGGCAAGCTTCCATATTCCGTGTGGGGATAAGTTTTCCACAGGCTGAGGACGGTCCGAGCAATGCCGAAGCCGAGGTCAGGATTCCGGCGGCGGAACGGTGGCTCGCGGCGAGCGTGACGCTCTCCAGCGAAGGCCACGCTTCACGCAGGGCGGACTGAACATCGGGATGCGCCCCACGGAATCCGTAAATGGCCTGATCGGGGTCGCCGATGCCGAAGAACCCATGCCCGTCTCCGGGCATCAGCGCCCGCACAAGGGCAACCTGCAACGGCGAAAGGTCCTGTATTTCGTCGACCAGCACGTTGGTCCACTGGCGTTCCGGTTCGGCTTGCAGGCGGGCCAGCCAGTGCTCCAGCAGATCCGTATAGTCCGCAAGCTTCCGCTCGCGCTTGGCGGCGTGGTAACGCTCCTGCAGGGCGGACTGTTCGTCCGTCAGGGGGTCGAGGCGCTCGCGGGCGAGGGACAGCTCATCCCATGCGCGTCTGGCGTCGGCGGCGGATAGGGCGTTGGCCTTGGCGAACACGCTCCGGGCCGTTTCTTCGGGCAGCACGGCTGGCAGGGCCTCCTCAGCGGTGCCCCAATGGGATAAGGCCAGAGCGTGCAGGGTATCGGCCTGAGGCAGCGGGACGCCTTCCCCAAGGGCGCGTTCAAGGCGTTCCCGGAGCTCGGCGGCGGCGCGGCGGGTAAAGGTAACGGCAAGGATGCGTTGAGCGGGGATGCCGTCCTTGAGGAGGCGCTGGACGCGGCCCACAAGGGTGCGGGTTTTGCCGGAACCGGGGCCCGCGAGTACCAGCACGGGGTTTGGCCCGGCTTGGATGGCTTTCTGCTGCGCCTCGGAATACGGGAACGCCTTCGGATCGGGCGGCGTCTGGGGTGCCGGGGGCGTCATTGCCGCAAACAGGGACACCTGTTTCGATGCCGGTTCCTTGGAAGGTGCCGCTTTGGGTTTTCTGCCCGGTTTTTGGGCTTCGGGCAGAGCATCCAGCAAGGAGGAAGAACGATACCTTCCGGTCACAAATTGTTTGCGCTCTTCTTCCGAGAACACTTTGACGACCCCGTATTCGCCGTCAAAGCCCGCTTCCTTGATGACGTCGCCCCGGCGCATACGGGCCACGGCCTCGCCGAGGGCGTCCCAGTGCTGACGCAAATCCGACTCGGGGACCGTGTGCAAAATATCCATTTCCGAACCGAACAAGCGGACCAGTTCGGACTGCCTTTCCTGCACTTTTCGGCTTTTGGGGCCGACGGAAAGCAGTTCGCCGAGCATTTCCGGAAGCGGGAACAGCGAGACGAATCCCGGATCGTGCTTGGGCATGACCGGGGCCTTGCGGTCGGCCAGCGCCATGACCCGGTGGAGTACGCCGACGGTGAGCGGCTTGCCGCATACCGGGCAGATATTCCCGATTTTCATGGATTCTTCCGGCTCAAGGACAACATTGCAGGCGCGGTGCCCGTCAAGGTGGTATTTTCCTTCCTCAGGGAAGAACTCGACCGTCCCCCGGTAGATGCAGCCTGAGCCTTCCTCGTCCCGGGCGGCCCGGCGCAGCGCGTCGAATATGCCGTCATAGGAAGGCGTGCCTTCAAAGAGATTGGCTTCGCGGCCGAGGTTTTCCCCGGAATGCGCGTCGGAGTTGGAAACGAGCGCATAACGGTCGAGCGCGGACCAGAGCCGGTTCATGTCCGGATCGGAGGAAAGGCCGGTTTCCAGGGCGAAAATATGTGAGGAGAGCGATCCGAAGCAGTCTTCCAGCGCGTCAAAGCCGGATTTGGAACCAAACAGCGAAAACCACGGCGTCCAGATATGCGCGGGAATGAGCACGCCGCGCTCGTCGGCTTCAAGCACCATTTCAAGGAGATGCTCGCAATCGAGGCCAAGGATCGGACGCCCGTCGGAAGTGATGTTGCCGATTGCGGCGAGCTTGTTGGACAGCTTGTCCGCACTCTCCAGACTGGGCATGATCACGACGTTGTGCACTTTGCGTACGGAACCGTCTTTCTTGTAGATGGAGCTGATTTCCGCTTGGATGAGGAACTGCGGCTCGCTGGCGCCGTCCGGACGGGAAAAGCCGGGGATTTCCGTTTCCAGCGGCGTCTTTTCGCGGACGCGGTAGAGGCCGCTGTTGTCGTCATAGACGAGGTCACGCCGCAGCTCGTCCCGCCATGCCGGATGGGTGAAATCGCCCGTGGACATGACGGAGAGGCCTTTGATCATACTCCATGCCGCAAGATTGCGGATATTGAGCCTGCCGCTGGTGGCGCGGGAAAAGCGCGAATGGACATGCAGATCTGCGCGAAAGTATTTCATGCCTTCAGACTAGCGCAAAAAAGGGCAGAAAGCCAGTGATTCCAGTGTGAAAAAACGTTCCGGGCCGTACAGGGCGATTGGTTCGGCGACGGATGGTTTGGCGTGTGCGCCTTTACGGGCTTCTATGAGCACGAACGTGGCCGGAGAAGTTTTTTGCTTGTGGATATATTGTAACAAGTAGGGAGTGAGCCCCGCCCCATCCAGCGCCGCCAGCATATCCTGAAGCCTGTCCGGGCTTATGATGCAGGCGAAACGTCCATCTTCTTCGAGCAATGAGGAGGCTGCGGACGCGAACAATGGGAACGTTCCTTTATCCCCGAATAAGGCTTTTCGGCGGGCCTCTGTTACGGGTAAGCGTCCGGAGCCGACAAGACGCCACGGCGGGTTCGCCATGACCAACTGGACCGGGGAGGCTTCCATACGGAGGTTTTCTAAAAAACGCGTGTCGGCAAGTTCCCCGGTATGCAGAGCAAATCGATCCGAAAAACCAAGCTTGGCAGTATTGTTTTGAGCGGCGGCAATCAGCTCGGGATTACAATCCATACCGAAGCCTTGGCAAATGTTTCGTTTAAGTAACAAATAGGCAAGGCCAACAACGCCGCACCCTGTTCCAAGATCTATAAACCGCATGGTAACATCGGTTGTACGGCTTGCCGCAAAGGCCGCGAGCAACAGCGCGTCGACGCTGAATCGGAAGCTGCCCTCGGGCTGTTCCAGTCCTGCGGGAAAGGCCCGCCGCGCTTCCGCGTGAGGAGATGGGGACTCACCGATCGGCGTTGTTTTTTCAGGTTGGGTCATAAACGGTATGCGGTAGGAAAGGAGGGGAGTGGCCGGTTGTGGCCTGATGAGAAGAGACTTGGAAGAGAGAAAGGAAAGGAACCGCAGGGCATTTCCCCGGAAGGCCCCTTTCCCTCCTCCGGTGAAGTTTAGAAAGTATAGTCGATGGCCTGGCGGGACTCGGTCACGAGCTTGATAAGTTCCTTGCCGACGGCGACATGCGCGGGGTGTTCGGCATAGGCCTTGAGCCCTTCGGCGTCGTCATGCGTGGTCATGAGGATCACGTTGACCGGCATGGTGCAGGTCGGGAGGAAGTCATAGGACACTTCAAGGGACTTGAGGGACGGAATCTGCCCCATGAGGGCTTCGAGACGCTGTTTGATGAGCTTGGCGTTTTCGGCGGCGGTACGGCCTTCAGCTTCGGGTTTCAGCGTCCACCAGACGATGTGACGAACCATGATGCGACTCCTTTTGAACAGAGGTTGAATCAGCGGAGAACGTGGGACGCCCACGCGGCCTGACCATAGGACAGCCCGCCGTCTCCGGGCGGCAGTGCGTGATGCGTGAGCGGGACAAGCCCGCGCCGCGCCAGCGCTTCCGGCAACAGCAGGGCGATGGTCCGGTTGTGGAAGACGCCGCCGGACAGGGCCACGGTGCGGACGCCGCAGCGCCGCGCCCCGGAAAGCGCCAGATCGGCAAGCCCTTCCGCCAGTCCAAGGTGAAACCGGCGGGCCAGATCGGGGACAGAAACGCCTGTCCGCCGCAGTTCCAGCAGGTGCAGAAAAAAGGCTGCCGTGTCAAGTTCCAGAAGGCCGCCCCGTTCCTTGATGGAGAAGGGCATGGCCATTGTTACCGATAGGTCTTGATGCGCTTCCAGACGGATGGCGGCCTGCCCTTCGTAGGTGATGGACGGGCACAGTCCCAGCAGTGCGGAGACGGCGTCGAACAGGCGTCCGCAGCTTGAAGTCATGGGCGTGGCCTTGCGGCGGACCATCTCCAAAATGGCGTCGTGTATGGCGTGCTTTCCGTCCACCCCAAAGAGGGCGTCCATGTCCTCCGCAAAACCTTCCAGTCCTTCAGCCTCGGGAAGCCCCATGAAGCCGCTTGCGATACGCCACGGTTCCCTGATGGCGGCTTCGCCTCCGGGCAACGGGAACGGCGCAAGGCGGCCGATGCGTCCGCCATAGCGTTCCTCGCCAGCGGATTTGGGATCGACGAAGAGGAGTTCTCCGCCCCATATGGTTCCGTCCGTGCCGTATCCGGTGCCGTCCAGCGCCAGCCCGAGCGCGGGGGCGTCATGCCCGTTTTCCGCCAATACGCCGTACACATGGGCGAAGTGGTGTTGCAGGCGCAGGACGGGCAGGCCGGAATCCAGCGCATAGCCCGTGGAAAGGTAGTCGGGGTGCAGATCGCAGACGATTGCCTCGGGTTTGACTTCCAGCAGCCCGCCGAGGTGTTCCGCCATGTTTTGGAAGAACTCGAACGTCTCAAGGTTTTTCAAGTCGCCCACATGCTGGCTGAGGAAAGCATCCTTGCCGCGTGTAAGGCAGAGCGTGTTCTTGAGTTCCCCGCCTGTGGCCAATACGCAGCGGCCCGCGTCGCGGGGGAGTTCCAGCGGCCTCGGAACGAACCCTCTTGCCCTCCGGAAGAAATGGAGCGGAGGAGACTCCCGGGGGAGGGCGTTTTCCGAAGAAAGGTTTCCGCCCCCGGCCCCCCATCCCTCAAGGTTTTTGGCTGACGGGGAGGGAATCCCCGCAGAAGTTCCGTTTGGGCGGGAGGGGAAACTGGCAGAGGGGATGCTGTTTTTTTGTGGATAATATTGTGGATTGTTGTCTGTGGAAAAGTATTCTCCCGGCAATGATTCCACCCGCACCACGGAGTCGTCGGCACGGATCAGGATGTCCCGATTGTGGAACAAAAAGAGGTCGGCGATGTGCCGCAAGCGGGCCAGTGCCTCGCGGTTGCCGAGCGAGATGGGCTCGCCGCCCGCGTTGCCGGAGGTCATGACGAGGGCCGGGAGCGGAGAAAGCGCGGCGAATGCTTCGAGGAGCAGGTGGTGCAGCGGGGTGTAGGGCAGCATGACGCCGATGCTGCCCACGTCCGGCGCAATGGCGGGCGGCAGGGCGCCGCGCGATGCGAGCACCACGATGGGCCGTTCGGAGGAGGCCAGGACGGCGGCTTCCGCATCGGAAACACAGGCGACGCGCCGGGCCGTTTCAAGATCCGGCACCATGATCGCCAGCGATTTGTGCGGGCGGCATTTGCGTTCGCGCAGCAGGGCGATGGCTTCGGAACTCGTTGCGTCGCAGACCAGATGAAAACCTCCAAGGCCCTTGACCGCAACGATGTTTCCGGCACGCAGGGCGGCGGCTGTCCGCTCAATGGCGCGCTGCCCTTCGGCAAGCTCCGGGCCGGGGATACGGGGATCGCCTTCGGGGGCGGAGGCCAGCCAGACCTTCGGCCCGCAGACGGGGCAGGCGTTGGGCTGGGCGTGGAAACGGCGGTCGAGGGGATCGTTGTATTCGGCGGCGCAGTCCGGGCACAGTGGGAAGCAGCTCATGGACGTGGTGGCCCGGTCGTAGGGGATGGAATGGGTGATGGTGTAGCGGGGGCCGCAGTCCGTGCAGTTCGTGAACGGGTAGCGGTAACGCCGGTTCGCCGGATCGCGCATGTCCGCGAGGCAGTTGCCGCAGGTCGCCACATCCGGGCTGACCAACACGGCGTGGCCGTGGTGCCCCTCGCTGTGCGCGATGGCGAAGGCCGCCTCGCCGTCCGCAAGGGGCAGTTCCTCGCGGCGGAGGGACGTGATCTGCGCGAGCGGCGGCAGTTCGTGTTCGAGGGCGTGGGCAAAGGCGGCCAGAGCCTCATCGGTTCCCTGCACCTCCACCCTGACGCCGTCCGACGTGTTGCCCACATGCCCGGTGAGCCGGAGCCTGGTTGCGGCACGGTATACGAAAGGCCGGAAACCAACCCCTTGGACCTGTCCGCCGATGATATAGCCGTGTCGTTTCATGTTGCGCTCCCGTTGTGTCCGAAAAAAGAGGCGTTGCGTCCGATTTCTGTTCTACCGCCGGAAAAATGGGAGAAAGCCGCGGGTGCACCGCCCATAAGCGTTTTCCGGCACCATAGCCGCCCGTGAGAAGCGCGGCAACCCCCAAAGCTCTCATGGCGGAACCCTTGCGGGCCGGGTACTTCGTTTGGTATGATCCCCCTTTGCTTTTCATGTCTGCCAATTTGTTTTTTCGGAGTCCTCACATGAGCGATTTTACAGTGCAGGAACTGACGCTGGGCCAGCTTCTGGAGAATACGGCGGCCCGTTTTCCCGATACCGACGCCGTGATCCACGCGGACCGCGAGTTGCGGCAGACGTGGTCCGAGTTTTCGGCGTGTGTGGACGATATGGCCAGAGGCTTGATGGCCATCGGCGTACAGAAGGGCGAGAAGGTTGCCGTATGGGCGACCAACGTGCCCCACTGGGTGACCCTCATGTTCGCCACGGCCCGCATCGGGGCCATTCTGGTCACGGTAAACACCAATTACCGCGAAACGGAATTGCGTTACCTGCTGCAGCAGTCGGAATGCGAGAACCTCTTCATCATCGACAGCGTGCGCGACCACGATTTTATTGCTTCCACATATGAGGTGCTCCCCGAACTGCGCCGCCAGCGGCGCGGGATGCTCGAAGTCGAGGGGCTGCCGCACCTGAAGCGCGTGTTTTTCCTTGGTACGGACAAGCACCGGGGCATGTATTCCCTGCCGGAACTCTTTTCCCTCGCCGGAGATGTCTCGGATGAGGAATACGAAAGCCGCAAGGCGTCCATTTCGCCCTATGACGTGGTGAACATGCAGTACACGTCCGGGACGACGGGCTTCCCCAAGGGCGTGATGCTGACGCACGTGAACATCGTCAACAACGGCTATTGGATCGGCTACCATCAGAAATTTTCCTCGCGCGACCGGGTATGCCTGCCCGTGCCTTTGTTCCATTGCTTCGGCTGCGTGCTCGGGGTCATGGCCTGTGTGAACCACGGGGCCACCATGGTGCTGCTCGACGCCTTCTCCCCCGTGCAGGTGATGACCGCCGTGGAGCAGGAGAAGTGCACCGCCCTGTACGGCGTGCCGACCATGTTCCAGGCCATTTTGGATCACCGCGTCTTCTCGCGTTTCGATTTTTCCTCGCTGCGTACGGGGATCATGGCAGGGTCCGTGTGCCCCGAGCCGCTCATGCGCCGGGTCATGGATCAGATGTGCATGAGCGAAATCACCATCTGCTACGGCCTGACCGAAGGTTCTCCGGTCATGACCCAGACCCGCACCGACGACACCGTGGAGCGCCGGGTCAAGACCGTGGGGCGGAGTATGCCCGGCATCGAAGTCACCATCCGCGATCCTGAAACCAACGAGGAAGTCCCCCGTAATGCCGTGGGCGAGGTGTGTTGCCGTGGCTACAACGTGATGCAGGGCTACTACAACATGCCCAAGGACACGGCCGAGGCCATCGACGAAGAGGGCTGGCTGCACTCCGGCGACCTCGGCATCATGGACGAGGACGGGTATGTCAGCATCAGCGGGCGAATCAAGGATATGATCATCCGGGGCGGCGAAAACGTATACCCCCGCGAGGTGGAGGAATTCCTGCTCAAGATGGACGGAGTGGCCGACGTGCAGGTCGTGGCCGTGCCGAGCCGCCGCTACGGCGAAGAGGTGGGCGCGTTCCTTATCCCCAAGGAGGGTGCGGACGTCGCTCCCGAGGATGTGCGCGACTATTGCCGCGGCAAGATCGCGTGGTATAAAATTCCGCGCTATGTGGCTGTGGTGGAAGGTTTCCCCCTGACCGCCAGCGGCAAGATCCAGAAATACAAGCTCCGTGAAATGGCGGCGGCGTATTTCCCCGAGGCCATGCGCGAGCGCAATGGACTCCCGTCTAGGGGACGCCGGGGTACGGCGTGATATTTGATTTTGGGAAAAGGCGGCGCGGGCGTCCGCACTGGGAGCCATGTTGATGAAGACCATCGGCCTTATCGGCGGCATGAGCTGGGAAAGCACGGTTACATACTACCAGATCGTCAATCGGCTGGTGCAGGAGCGGCTCGGCGGGTTCCATTCCGCCAAGTGCATCCTGCACAGCGTGGATTTCCATGAGATTGAGGCCTGCCAGCGGGCAGGGGACTGGGAACGCAGCGGCGAACTGCTGGCGGAGGCCGCTCGCGGTCTGGAACGCGCCGGAGCCGATTGCGTGCTCATCTGCACGAACACCATGCACAAGGTGGCGGACGCGGTGCAGGCGGCGACGTCCCTGCCGTTGCTGCACATCGCGGAACTGACCGCCGACGAGCTGGAGGCCGCCGGAGTGTCCACGGTCGGGCTGCTCGGCACGCGCTACACGATGGAACAGGATTTTTACACGCGCAAGCTCGTGGAACGGGGCATCACCGTGCTGATCCCCGAAGAAGATGGGCGCGCGTTCGTCAATCGCGTCATCTTCGATGAGCTGTGTCTCGGGACGGTCTCCGAGTCCTCCCGGCGGGCGTTCGCGGCGATCATCGGCGGCCTGACGGCCCGGGGCGCGCAGGGCGTCATCCTCGGCTGTACGGAAATAGGCCTGCTGGTGCGCCCCGGGGACACGTCCGCGCGGCTGTTCGACACGACGGAAATCCATGCCCGGCGCGCTGCCTTGTATGCGCTTGGCGAAGCGGTCCCACGCGACGGGGGAGAGTGATGAACACGATTTCTTCAATGAAGGTTCCCGGCCTGACCGAGGACAAGTGCGTGACCCTTATCGGCATGGCTGGAGCCGGCAAAAGCACCGTGGGCCGCGCTGTGGCCGAACGCCTCGGCTGGGCCTATGTGGACACCGATCATCTGATTGAATCCACCTATGGGGCGCGCCTTCAGGACGTGACGGACGCTCTGGACAAGGAACGTTTTCTGGATGTCGAGGCCAGAGTCATCCAGTCCCTTCGGATGCAGCGCGCTGTGCTCGCCACGGGCGGCAGCGTGGTCTATCGGCCCGAAGCCATGCGGTATCTGACCTCCCTTGGTCCGGTGGTCTTCCTTGATGTGCCGCTTCCTCTCATTTTGGAGCGCATTTCGCGCAAACCGGATCGCGGGCTTGCCATTGCGCCGGGGCAGACCGTGGAAGACTTGTTCCGTGAACGTGAGGCCCTCTACCGTCAGTGGGCTACCTGCCGTGTCGCGGCTGGGGACATCGACGTTTCCGAAACTGCGAACGCCGTTTTTGACGCCATTGCCGGGTGCGGACAGGCTCTATGAGCGAACGGGCTTGCGGCGTGCGGCTTCACCCTGCGGCCCGGTTGCTGCGGTGGATGGGACGCCATGCCGTAGGAGTATGCTTTCTCCTGATCGGCGTCTGGCTGTTCCGCGCGGTGCTTGCCGGAGCGGACGGCATTTCCTATGACTGGCAATGGTATCGCGTCTGGCGGTATCTGGGGCGCTGGACGGACGGGCATTTCATCCCCGGCCCGTTGCTCGACGGGCTCGGCATGACCGTGCGTATCGCGCTTTTCGGGCTTGCCCTTGCCGTCGCCGCCGGGCTCGGCGCGGCGTTGCTGCGGCTTTCCCCGTGGCCTGTGGCGCGGGGCATGGCGCATGTCTATGTGGGGTGTTTGCGAAATACCCCGTTGCTCCTTCAGTTGTTTTTTGTGTATTTTCTGTTCGCTCCCGCCATCGGCGTGGGGCCTTTCGGCGCGGCCGTGTTGGCCCTCGGCCTGTTCGAGGGGGCGTACATGGCGGAACTGTTCCGGGCGGGACTGCAATCCGTGCCCCGGGCACAGTGGGAAGCGGGCATCAGCCTCGGCCTCGGCGTATGGAACACGCTCCGGCTCGTTATCCTGCCGCAGGCCGTGCGCCGGATGTTGCCGCCGCTGACCAGCCAGCTTGTTTCGCTCATCAAGGACACCTCGCTCGTCAGCGCCATCGCCGTGGCGGATCTCACCATGCAGGCGCAGGTGTTGATCGCGGATACGTTCCTTGCGTTTGAGATATGGCTGATCGTCGCGGCGCTGTATCTCGCGCTCACGCTCTGCGTGGCGCTGCCCGCCCGCTGGATGGAGCGCCGGTACGCTTGGCGGTAGGCTTTGGGCGGGGGAAGGGGAACCTTCCCGAAAAAGGCTTCTACCTTGCTCCCCCTCCGCCTTCCAAGGCGTTCGGCTTGTGGGAGACGGCGCGGCGGGCGTTTCCGTTGCGGAAAAGAAAAGTTCATAGGAGGCGTTATGAAAAAGTTTTTTGCTGTGTTGATGCTGGCGGCGGCCTTGATCCTGCCCGGTCTGGCGCAGGCGAAGGACGCGCAGACGTCCATGATCGACGATGTGGTCAAGCGCGGCGTGCTGCGTGTCGGGTTTTCCTCGTTCGTGCCGTGGGCCATGCAGGACAAGAACGGCGAATTCGTGGGCTTTGAAATCGACGTGGCGAAGCGCCTCGCCAAGGATCTGGGCGTGGAACTCCAGCTTGTGCCCACGAAGTGGGCCGGGATCATCCCCGCGCTGATGGCCGGGAAATTCGACGTCATCATCGGCAGCATGAGCGTTACCCCCGAGCGCAATTTGAAGGCGAATTTCACGGTTCCCTATGATTACGCCACCATCGAAGTCATGGCGAACAAGAAAAAGACCAAGGGCATGAAGTTCCCCGAGGACTTCAACAAACCTGAAGTGGTCGTTGCCCTGCGCACGGGCAGCACGCCCGTTCCCGTGGCCAAGAAAGTGCTCCCCAACGCCACCTTCCGCCTGTTCGACGACGAAGCTCCCGCCGTGCAGGATGTGCTCTCGGGCCGCGCCGACGTGATGTTCTCGTCCGCGCCGCTTCCGGCCTTTGAGGTGCTCCGCAACCCCGACAAGCTTTACCAGCCCTCCACGGACGCCTTTTACCGTCAGCCTGTGGGCATGGTCATCCGCAAGGGCGATCCCGACAGCCTGAATGTGCTCGACAACTGGATCCGCACGGTCGAAGCGGAAGGCTGGCTCCCCGAGCGCCGTCATTTCTGGTTCAAGACGACCGATTGGGAAGCGCAGCTTCGATGAGCTCCGGCGGCTCCCGGAAGGCGCTCCGGCGCGAATGGTCGCCCTATGCCGAGTACGGTCGGCAGGGACGGCTTTTCCCCACGTTCGGGCGGGTGGACGCCGTTCTGGTCGTCTTGCTGCTTCTGGGAGCCTGCTTTTTCCTGTGGCGTTCGGAAACCATAGCCGCCTATCGCTGGAGCTGGCCGGAATTGGCGGATTTCCTTGTCCGCCGCACGCCCGGCGGCTACGAGCCCGGCCTCTTGATCCGGGGGCTCATCGTCACTCTTCGCCTCGGCGTCTGGTCGATGGCGCTGGCTCTGCTCATCGGCGGCGTTCTGGGCGCCCTTTCCGCCGGGAAACGCGGCGTCGCGGCGTTGCCCATTCAGCTTTTCGTCAATTCCGTCCGTAATATCCCTCCTTTGGTGCTGCTGTTTCTCCTGTATTTTTTCGCGGGCAACCTGCTTCCCGTTTCCGATATGGAACAGGCCCTTCGCTCCATGCCTCCTTTCGTCAGGGATGCGGTGGCGTGGGGATTCGCCCCTGAAGGCCAGCTTGACCGCATGGTTGCGGCGGTACTGACGCTTGGGGTGTACGAAGGGGCCTATGTTACGGAAATTGTCCGCGGAGGCATCGAAGGCGTGCCGCACGGGCAATGGGAAGCTTCGGCGGCGCTCGGTTTTTCCCGTTCGCAGCAGCTCCGTCTGGTTATTTTTCCGCAGGCCGTGCGCGCGATCCTGCCTCCGCTCGTGGGGCAGGTCATCACCACGTTCAAGGATTCCGCGCTGGCTTCGCTCATTTCTCTGCCCGACCTGACTTTTCAGGCTCTCGAAGTCATGGCGATCAGCCGCATGACCTTTGAAGTCTGGATCAGCGCCGGGGCTATCTATTTGCTTCTTGGTGTCCTCTGCGCCCGCTACGGTCGCTGGCTCGAAACCCGGGAGACGTGGAAGGCGTAGAAGGGTGCAAGAGTGGAATCGGTGGAAGGGGGGGATCCTTTCTGGAGAAGGGGGGAGCACCCCCACGGTTTGCCCTCCCTTCCACCGGATCTCCACCCCTCCTCTTCCCTGGGCTTTCGGCGGGTGGGGAGGCCGCGCGGCGGGAGTTCCTGCCGTATGAAGGGCCGTTTCCGGATACGGTGCGAAGACGCTTGACCTTTGCGGGGGAGAAACCGTACTGTGCCGTTTTTCCTCTTTATCATCGGACGAAGCATGAAGTGGTTTACGCACAAGGCAGTGGCTGTAGCGGGAGCGCTCGCGGCAGGCGCGCATCCGGCGGCGTTGTTCGCCGTAATGATCGGGAGTGTGCTGCCCGATATGGTGGATACGGCAATGGCGCGGGGCGACAAGAAAGTATGGAGGCGCATCCACCGTCAGACGTCGCATTGGTTCGGCTGGTACCTTGTCATCATTATACTGGGCTTTCTTATCCCGACACAGCGGATCGTGCTTGATCTGCTGAGGGCGACACACATCACATTCCCCGGCGTGTCTCCGTCGGCGCTGGCGCAGGTCAGCGGCATCGGCAACGATCTGCTCGTCTGGGTCGGCATCGGCGGCTTGATCCACGTCCTGCTGGATGCCCTCACGCCCATGCGCGTTCCTCTGTACCCTTTCGGAGGCAGCAAGCGCTTCGGCATCAATCTCGTCAGTACGGGGACGTGGCGCGAAACCATATTCCTGTTCGTGGCCCTCGGAGCCATAGCCCTCCAGTTCGATCAGGCCCGCGCCGTCTTCGAAGAGGCCGTCAGGACTATTCTGTAAAAGCAATCCTACTGGAAACAAGGCGGAAAGAATAAAACCCTTCCCGTCGCATCCCATAGAAAACGCCCGAACGGTTTTCCGTCCGGGCGTTTTCCGATCACAGGCAACCCCGTGAGCAGGGATTCGATAAGGTCGAATCCTTGACGTGATCCCCCGGCTAAGCCGGGGGGCTCCTGCAGTTTGACAATTCCCTAAAACAGCAAACCTCCTTGTCCGAACCGCTCAAGGCAGAACAAGGAGGCTTTTTATGAAGCAATTACAAAGTTTAAGTCATACGGTCTGGGAGTGCAAGTATCATATAGTGTGGATTCCGAAATACCGGAAAAAGGTTTTGTACGGCAAGATTCGTGAGGAGTTGGTGGGCGTATTTCATGAATTGGCCAACCGCCGAGGTTGCAAGATACTGGAAGGGCACCTGTGTGTGGATCATGTGCACATGTTACTGTCGATTCCACCTAAATATGGGGTGGCAGAAGTAGTGGGCTATTTAAAAGGAAAAAGCGCTATTGAGATAGCGAAACATTTTGAAAAAGTTCGTAAAATAACAGGAGCGAGTTTCTGGGCGAGAGGATATTTTGTAAGCACGGTAGGAGTAGGAGAACGGGAAATTCGGCTCTACATAAGGAACCAGGAAAAAGAAGACAGGAAGGTGGAGCAGCTTAAGCTGCTGTAATTCGCCGTAGGCGAATAGCAAAAACCGCTTTGAGCGGTCACCGCGTTTCAAGCCCCCGGCTTTGCCGGGGGTTTTGACAGTCTTGGGAGGAAGAGGGGTGGGGTCCGGGGAGGGGAGAGGGAACCCTTCTCCAGAAGGGTTCCCTCTCCCCTCCCCGGTTCAATCTATTGCTTGTTCCTTCTCCCAAAACGGCGGACGGCGTTCCAGCGCTTGCGGATCGGGGCCGTGCGCATGTAGCCGACGGCGATGCAAATCAGAAGGAGCGCTTCGGCAGCGAACGTGCGGAACAGGCGTGCGGCGTCGGCGGCGTAGTCGGAGGAGGTCCAGAGGACGGGATCGGAAGGGTCCATGTGGTAAATCAGCAGGCCGAGCCCGGCGGAACAGACCAGCACGCTGACGATGGCGAACAGCCAGCTGGGGGTGAGGTGCAGCTTCCACAAGGAGGACGGGCGGCAGCACTTCCTCCGTATGGAGAGGACCGAAAGGAGGACGATGAGCGACATCAGGGCAACGAACCAGCTCAGGGAATGCAGCAGAGGGCCGATAATCCCGATGCACAGCATGGCGATGGCCAGCCGGAAGGCGGCGCGCTGCCGATGCTGTATGCCGCGCGTGAGGAACAGCAGCATGACCCCGGCGACGCCCGTCGCCATGCTGGCGAACTCGACGATGCCGAGGGGGATCCATTCCCTGATCTGCGCGAGCCGTTCGGGGCTGACGGGCAGGACGACGTAGAAGCACAGGATGGCTCCGATGCCGAACACCGCGCTCGCCATGATCGTGGGCGCGAAGGCCCGCATCCAGCGCCCGGCGTCGTGCAGCACGCCGGATTCCTGTATGGCCTGCTGGCGGACTTCGTAGATGGCGAAGATGACTGCGGCCAGCAGCAGCGGCAGCAGGTAGTAGATGACGCGGAAACAGAGGAGGGCCGCGAAAACGGCCTGCGGCGAGGCCGTGGTCAGGTGCAGGATCACGACTTCCAGCACGCCCGCGCCGCCGGGGACGTGGGTCAGCACCACAGCTACCATCGCCATCAGGTAGGTGGGCAGGAACTGGAGGAAGGAAACGTGCGCATCCGGGGGAAGCAGGACGTACAGGCAGGCCCCCGCCGCGACGAGGTCGGCCCCGGCCACCACAGCCTGAGCGACGGCGATCTTGAAGGGCGGGAACGCGAACTCCTTGCCGAAGATGTGGATCGGCTTATGGATGAATTTGCAGACGATCAGATAGCTGATGGCGATGAGGAACAGGATGGCGCCGAGGGGGCGGATATCCAGCGGCATATGCATACCCAGTTCCGGCGGGATCTCCGGGGGCGCGATCATGAAAATCGCCCCGACGAGCCCGAGCGCACCGACCCAGAAGGTGATGGCGAGCATCAGCACCAGCCGGACGATGTCCATCGGGGAAAAGCCCCAGCTTGAATAGAAACGGAAGCGCACCGTACTGCCGCCGAGCAGCGCGCCGAAATTGTAGCTTACGGCCTGCCCGACGAAGGAAACGAGCGACACGCGGGAGACGGGGAGGGTTTTGTGAATGCCTTTGAGCGCCAGCCAGTCATAGCCGATCAGGATGATATAGTTGATAATGGCGAGCAGGACGGACAGGATGATGCTTCCCGTGGAAATCTGGGCCAGGCTCATGCGGATATCCGCGAGGCTGTATTTGCTGATTTCCCTATAGAGAAGATAGACCGCACCCAAGAAGATGCAGCCGACAAGGACGGGGCCCAAGGCGCGCAGCAGTCGTTTCAGAGCGAGTAGAAGTTGTTTCAGCATCATGTCTCCGACATAGACGGTTTGCGGAACGGGGACGGGGGGTCTCCGGAACGGAAGAATAAATTCCGCGCCTTCTTGATACCTGCTCATTCCCCTTGGCGCAAGGTGGCTGTTCAGAAAGAACGCTGATTTCTCGCCGCTGTTTTTCCGGCTGCTTGACCTATCCGTCGGGATGGACTACCTTAGCAGTGTGGCAATCGCACCGAAGCTCCACCCGTCGCGCAGGCGACGGGGGGCGTTTTTTTTTGTATCGGGCGGTTTCCGCAAGAATATTCAGGAGATTCCAACATGAGCAGTATCCCCATTTCCAAAGAAGGTTTCCAGGCCCTTGAACAGGAGCTGGACCGTCTGAAGAAAGAGCGTCCTCACGTTATCCAGGCCATTAAGGAAGCCCGCGAAGAAGGCGATTTGAAAGAAAACGCCGGCTACGACGCAGCCCGCGAACGCCAGGGGATGCTTGAAGCCCGTATCAAGTACATCGAATCGCGTATGGCGCTGTTCAATGTGATTGATCTTTCGACCCTTTCCAGCGAAAAAGCCATCTTCGGCGCGACCGTGACCGTGGAGGATGCGGATACCGGCGAGGAACGCGAATTCACGCTGCTCGGCCCGGACGAGGCAGACTATGCCAAGGGGACCATTTCCATTCAGTCTCCCGTCGGCGTGGCCCTGCTCGGCAAGGAAGTCGGCGACGAGATCACGGTCAACGCCCCGCGTGGCCGGATCAACTACGAGATCATCGACATCCAGTTCAAGAAAAAGACCGCCTGATTCCTATCCCTGCCAGGGGACTGGTGTTTCCCCCGTGCGAGTTGCCGCTCCGGCCGAAACGGCCTGGGCTGTTCCCCGATTCGTACATGCGAACCGGAAACCGGCAGGCGCTGCGGGGGAGACCCATCATATGCACTATGCCCCTTGGACCTTCTGTATCCTGACCTTCGGCTGTAAGGTCAACCAGTACGAATCCCAATCAGTGCGCGAGGCATGGCAGCGCATGGACGGTGCGGAGACGGACGCGCCCGCCGAGGCGGACGTGATCCTGCTCAATACGTGCGCCGTCACCGCCAATGCCGTGACCGACGCACGGCAGGCCGTACGCCGCCTCCAGCGCGAAGCGCCCGGCGTGCCCGTCGTTATCGCCGGGTGCGCCGCCGAAGTGGCCCGCAAGCAGCTTGCCGCCCTGCCCGGCGTGCTCCGCGTTGTGGAGCAGGATCATAAATCCCGCCTGCTCGACGCGCCGCCGCTCGTCCTCTTCGCCGAGGAGGCGGCGGGAAGCGCAACGCCGTTCCCTTCCTCCCCCGCCGAAGCCGCCGCCCGCGCCGCCACGCGCGACCGCACGTTCCCCCCCTTCCATATCGACGGATTCCGCCGGGCCCGTCCCGTACTCAAGGTGCAGGACGGCTGCTCGCACGGGTGCGCCTATTGCATTGTCCCCTTGACGCGCGGCCCGGCCCGGAGCCGCCCTCCGAAGGATTGCCTTGCCGAAATGCGCCGCCTGCTTGAGGCGGGCTACCGCGAGATCATGATTTCCGGCATCAACCTGCGCCAGTACGCCATGCGTGACGAGGGATGCCGGGATTTTTGGGATTTGCTGTCCTATCTGGACCGAGAACTGGCTCCGGAGTGGGGGAGCGGCGCCCGGCCCGATCCGGCGCGTTTCCGCATCAGTTCCGTGGAACCCGCGCAGCTTACGGAACGGGGCATCGCCACACTTGCCGAAACCCGCATGGTCTGCCCTCACCTGCACCTGTCGCTCCAGAGCGGGAGCGCGGACGTGCTGAAGGCCATGCGCCGTGGGCATTATACGCCGGAGGCGCTGCTTTCGGCTGTGGAGGGCGTAGCTAAGCTGTGGCCCCGTTTCGGGCTTGGGGCGGATATCCTGATGGGATTCCCCGGAGAAACGGAAGCGCACGTGCTGGAGACGCTGGAAGTGGTGCGGAGCCTGCCGCTGACCTATGCGCACGTATTCCCGTATTCCGCGCGTCCGGGGACAGTGGCGGCGGAGCTTCCGGATCAGGTCGGGAAGGCCGTCCGGCAGGAGCGTGCCGCCCGCGTACGCGCGGTGGTGGAGGCCAAGCGCGAAGCCTTCTGGAAGGACACCCTTACATGTGAGCGGCTGCTCGTGGCGCTGGACTGCAACGAGGATGCCGGATCCGCCTCCGGCCAGCACGGCGTGGATGAGTGCTATGTGCCCTGCCGTCTGCGGACGCCGCTGCGGGGGGAAGGGCACACGCTGATCCCCGTACGTCCGGTCTCCGTGAGCAGGAAAGGAGTGATCGTGGAGCCCCTCCGGCCGTGAAGGCTCTATTAAGATTGGTTGAATGGTCAATCTAAGGATTGTGCATTTTTGCAATCTTTCCTTATCTTTTAGATGCGGCGAAGGATAAGAAAGAGCTTCGGGAAAGATTCCTGAAAAGGTTTTATGCAAAAGATAGGCCTGAAATCCTCTTTTCTTGTGAAAAGGGAAGAACAATCTCTGATGAAGTGCTTATCGGTTTTCTTTTGCAAAGAAGAAGACTGAAGAGAAGATCAGAAAATTTATGAGAAGAAGGATAAAAATTCGAGAGGGCATTGACTTCCACTGTCGTGTCGGGCATGGTTCACCCATGAGGAACCGCGTCATTTCCAAGGTGTTTTGGAGATGGCCAAGCGCGGGAATACGGTGTCTTTTTTGATGAGGTTTATTTCATGGCTAAGTCTATCTATGTCGGCAACCTTCCTTGGTCCGCTACCGAAGAACAGGTTCAGAGCCTTTTCGCCGATTACGGCCCGGTCGTTTCTGTGAAACTCGTGAGCGATCGCGAAACCGGCCGCGCTCGTGGTTTCGGTTTTGTGGAAATGGAAGAACCCGGTGCTTCTGCTGCTATTGAAGCTTTGGACAACGCTAATTTCGGTGGCCGCACCCTGCGCGTCAACGAAGCCAAGCCCCGTGCCCCGCGTCCTCCGCGCTACTAGTTTGGCTTGATTCATCTGCGCCCCGATGTCCGCATCGGGGCGCTTTTTTTATGCCCGGCCCAATAGGGAAGGCGAGCCGGAGGGAGCCGGGCCAGGCTGCGGAAACGTGCGTTTTGTGGAAGGCGGGGGCGCCATTCTATACGGCTTCAAGATAGTTGCTGCAATATATTATCCTTTTGGCTGACGGCGTGCTGTGAGGTTCTCTATTGTTGAGGGGAAAGGGGCGGAAGTGGGTCTGCTCATTGAAGGCTGATGGCTGTGGAAGGCATGAAGTCCAGAACTCCGCTTTCCCCAGAGGAATGAGGCATCGACCGGAAGAGCCGCGTGGAACCCCGAGGGCGGCTGGTAATGCGCTTCGTTGCGAAGGCCGCGAGAAAATCATGTCTTCCGTGTCTGTCCGAGCTTATTTCGGAGAGAGCAGGCGCTGCGGGGTTGGGTTCTCTTTTGGTGTGGATAGATTTTCCATGCGTGCACTGGCCTTTTGGGGGGCCCGCACCTTTTGGGAACGAGGGAATGGACCGGAAGCGGTGTAAGCCTCGCCGGACGTGCGGTTACTTCATGAAACACCAATCGGTATGCTCTCCGGAACGTTGGGATTGCCTCGCGGTGGAGCAGCCGTTATTATTGTGATGCTGCCGGAGTTTGGGAGGATGGTGTAAAACGGTCGGACTAGGCTTCACTGTGAGCGATCGTTACGGGGAAAAGCGCTTCCATGCGAGACCGTGCCTTTCCAAACGGTGGTTCCGCTGATTTTTCTCTCGCTATTCCGATTTGTTGGGATGGTTCCGCTTTTCGTGAAAAAATGTGCATTTTCGGGGTAGCCAACCGGGGGCATTTGAGGTAGTGAGAGTCGTGTTTGGTTAAGCACTCAAAGTTCCTTGATGGCGCCGTATCGCGGCGGTGGCTCCGGAAACGGCGCCGCCCGTGGGAGCGCATCCAGTCGAGGCTTCTTTTTCACATCTCTTTTTGACGGTAAGGATTGAACATGTCTGTTCCTGGCAAGATGCACAGTTTTTTTGTTCCGGGCATTTCCCTGATCGGCGTGGGCGCGTGCCACGGTATCCCTCATTATGTCCACACCTACCATATCACCAAGCCGTTGATCGTCACCGACAAGGGCATCGTGAACACGGGGATCCTCAAGATCATTACGGACATTCTGGACGGCGACAACATCCCGTACAGCATCTATGACAAGACCGTGCCGAATCCCACCGATGAAAACGTGACCGAAGGCGTCGCCCAGTATAAGGCCGACGGCTGCGACGGCCTGATTTCCATCGGCGGCGGCTCCTCGCACGACTGCTGCAAGGGCATAGGCATCCTGCTTTCCAACGGCGGCGCGATTTATCAGTACGAAGGCGTGGATAAGGTCAACCACATGCTGCCGCACTACATCGCCATCAACACGACGGCGGGCACCGCTTCGGAACTGACGCGCTTCTGCGTGATCACCGATAAGGAACGCCATGTGAAGATGTCCATTGTGGACTGGTTCCTGACTCCCAACGTCGCGGTCAATGACCCTGTCCTTATGGTCGGTATGCCGCCGTCCCTGACCGCAGCCACGGGTATGGACGCCCTGACGCACGCCATCGAAGCGTACGTTTCCACCAACACCACGCCGATGACGGACGCCTGCGCGGAACAGTCCATCCGTTTGGTTGCCAAGTACCTGCGCAAGGCCGTGGCCAACGGCAAGGACATGGAAGCCCGTGAAGGCATGGCCTACGCCCAATATCTTGCCGGGATGGCCTTCAACAACGCCGGTCTGGGGTACGTGCACGCGATGGCGCATCAGCTTGGCGGCTTCTACAGCCTGCCCCATGGCGAGTGCAACGCCATCCTTCTGCCGCATGTGGAGTCCTTCAACCTGATTTCCCGTCTCGATCGCTTTGTGCGCATCGCGCAGATGATGGGCGAGTGCACTGACGGCCTGTCCGAACGCGCCGCCGCTGAATTGGCGATTTCCGCCATCAAGACGCTGTCGAAGGACGTGGGCATCCCCACGACCATCACCGAGCTCGCCGCCCGGTACGTGAAGGCCATCGATCCCCGCGACATCCCCGCGATGGTCGGACATGCCCAGAAGGACACCTGCGCCGCCACGAACCCACGTACAATGAGCCTGGAAATCATCAGCCAGCTATACAAAGACGTTTTTTAGGAACCGGCAATGAGGGGCGCCCGTTTTTGAAACGGGCGCCTTTTCTTTCCGTATCTGGCCTATTCCTTTCCCATTCCCGGAATGCAATCGGTTGAGAAGGGGAGTGGTCTTGGCCTCCCCATATGGAATTTTCCCGGTTTCTCAGGCGAGGGCCGGGATTTGTTTGGAATCAATGGGGAGAGGGATTTTTGAGGGAACGGCGGGGCACCCGGAGGGCTTTGGACCTCCGCGGGGATTGGCTGAGAAAAGGGGCTGTTTCGCTTTTTTTCATGTCCGCCGTGTCCCCCGCTTTGGTGCCTTGTATACGTAACTCTTTTGAAATACATATTTTTAAAAAGTATGCCCATACAGTTGAGCCGATATAATTTCTTGATGCCCCATAGTGTTTTCTGATACGGAATTGTTGACGCCGGAGACCCCCCATAAGGAAAGCTTTTTCCTGAATAACCCGTCTGCCGTTGTCAAACGCTCAAAGAGAACTTACACTGTGCCCGAGGCTTGGCGGGGTTTGGCGCTGCCGGGCCATACGGAGGTAACTTTTGAATCAGTTTACGCGGAATCTCATGCTCTGGGGGGTCATCTCCCTGGCTATGGTCATTGTGTTCAACCTGTTTAGCCAGCCTCAGCATTCGTCCCAGCCGAGCGTGACGTACAGTGAATTCCTGCGTCAGGCCGCCAAGGGTGAAGTGTCCGAGGTGGTTATTCAGGGGAATACCCTTACCGGGAAAACGACCGACGGCAAATCGTTCCAGATTTACGTCCCCAACGATCCCGGCCTTGTGGATAAACTCATTGCCGAGAAGGTCGAAGTCCGGGCCGAGCCTGTCGAGGACTCCCCGTGGTACATGACCCTGTTGGTGTCGTGGTTCCCCATGCTGCTGCTTATCGGCGTGTGGATTTTCTTCATGCGCCAGATGCAGGGCGGAGCGGGCCGTGCCATGTCCTTTGGCCGGTCCCGGGCCCGTATGCTCAATCAGGAGCAGGGCAAGGTCACGTTCGATGACGTGGCCGGTGTGGACGAAGCCAAGGAAGAACTTTCCGAAGTCGTCGACTTCCTCTCCAATCCGCGCAAGTTCACCCGTCTTGGCGGGCGCATTCCCAAGGGCGTCCTGCTCGTCGGCCCTCCCGGTACCGGTAAGACCCTGCTGGCCCGCGCCGTGGCTGGTGAGGCGGGCGTGCCCTTCTTCTCCATTTCCGGTTCCGACTTTGTGGAAATGTTCGTGGGCGTGGGCGCTTCGCGTGTCCGTGACCTGTTTGTGCAGGGCAAGAAAAACGCTCCTTGCCTTATCTTTATCGACGAAATCGACGCCGTGGGCCGTCAGCGTGGCGCTGGCCTCGGCGGGGGGCATGACGAACGCGAACAGACCCTGAACCAGCTCCTTGTGGAAATGGACGGTTTTGAGTCCAACGAAGGCGTCATCCTCATCGCGGCGACCAACCGTCCCGACGTGCTTGACCCCGCGTTGCTCCGTCCCGGCCGTTTTGACCGTCAGGTTGTGGTTCCCACGCCCGACGTGAAGGGCCGCCTGAAGATTCTTGAAGTGCATACCCGCCGTACGCCGCTGGATAAGCACGTCAATCTGGAAGTCATCGCCCGCGGTACGCCGGGCTTTTCCGGCGCGGCGCTGGAGAACCTGGTCAACGAAGCGGCCCTCCAGGCCGCCCGCCTTGGCCAGGATACCGTGTTCATGCGCGATTTCGAATATGCGAAGGACAAGGTGCTCATGGGCAAGGAACGCCGCAGCCTTATCCTTTCCGACGAGGAAAAGCGGATCACCGCGTACCACGAAGGCGGTCACGCTCTGGTGGCCAAGCTGCTGCCCGGGACCGACCCCGTGCACAAGGTGACGATCATCCCGCGCGGGCGTGCGCTCGGCGTGACCATGCAGCTGCCGGAAGGCGATCGTCATGGCTACTCCAAGGCGTTTCTCCAGAACAACCTCATGGTGCTGCTGGCCGGGCGCGTGGCCGAAGAAATCATCTTCGACACGATTACCACCGGTGCCGGCAACGACATTGAGCGCGCTACGGGCATGGCCCGCAAGATGGTTTGCGAATGGGGCATGAGCGATGTCGTCGGCCCCATGACCATCGGCGAGCAGGGCGAGGAAGTCTTTATTGGCCGCGATTGGGGCCATGCGCGCAACTACAGCGAAGACACCGCCCGCATCGTGGACGCCGAGATCAAGAAGCTGGTGGAGACCGCGCGCGAGAGCTGCCACAAGCTGTTGCAGGAAAACATCAATCTCCTGCATGCGCTTGCCAAGGCCTTGCTTGACCGCGAAACCATCACCGGCGACGATATTGATTTGCTCGTCAAGGGCGAACCGCTGCCGCCGTTTGATGCGGACGGCAGTGCCGCGAAGCAGGAACCTGCGGCTCCCGCCCCTGCTTCCGCTGACGCGGGGGGTGAAACCTTCAAGCTGGAAGCGGAACCGTCTCAGGATGGCGGGACGGGCGAGAAAACGCAGGACGAAACCAAACAGCAGTAAACGGCTTGCCCCGGCATCCTGCGGATGTCGGGGCATTCAGCTTTATTAGGACAGCAGCGTGAACAACGAACGCAAATGGATTCTTCGAGGGGGGAGGGTGTTGAACCCTGCCCCCTTTTGTCTGATAGGCATTGTGAACGTAACGCCGGATTCGTTTTCCGACGGGGGAAAGTATATCGATCCGCGTAACGCCGTGGCTCATGGCCTCCGTCTGTTGGACGAAGGGGCCGGGATGCTCGATCTGGGGGCGGAATCCACCCGTCCTTTTGCCGAACCCGTGCCCGAAGGTGAGGAAATCGCCCGGCTCATGCCGGTTGTGGCGCGCCTTCGTGAGCAGCGGCCTGATGCGGTCCTTTCCGTGGATACGTTGAAGGCCGGGACGGCCCGGGCGGCATTGGAAGGCGGCGCGGACATCATCAACGACGTGTCGGCCTGCGTGGCCGATCCGGCGTTGCTCGACGTGCTTGCCGAATACAAGCCGGGGTATGTGCTCATGCACAGTCAGGGCAGCCCGCGCGAAATGCAGGTGAACCCCCGCTACGGGAACGTGGTGGAGGAGATTCTGGCCTTTTTTGAGGAACATCTGGCACGGCTGGTCAAGGCCGGTTTGCCCGAGGATCGGATAGTACTTGATCCCGGCATCGGGTTCGGTAAGAATAAGGATCACACCGTGGCCATCCTGAAAGGGCTGGAACGGTTTGCTTCGCTGGGCCGCCCCTTGTATGTGGGGCTTTCCCGGAAATCCATGTTCCGGGAGATCCTTGGCCTCGAACTGGAACAACGGGCCGAAGCCACCCGTCTGGCTGTCGCGCTGCTGGCCGCGCGGGGCATCCCTTACCATCGCGTTCACGACGTTGCCGGTTGCGCGCAAGCGCTGCGGCTTGTCGAAGCTATGACGCCTCTCGCCTGATCCTTCCGGCGTACCCTGTAAAGCTCATTTTGGAGCCGGATCATGGATTTCCTGTCTTTCTATTGGCGTGACGTGCTGGATATCGCCCTCGTAACGCTGCTTTTATACCGCATCCTGCTTCTTATCCGGGGAACGCGCGCGTTTTCGGCGCTCATCGGTCTGGTCGTTCTGGTGGCGGTGTACGCCCTCTCGCATTTTATAGGCCTCTATTCCTTGTCATGGCTGCTGGAGAACCTGTTCGGTTCGCTGTTCCTTGTCATCGTGATCCTGTTTCATGATGATATCCGGCAGGCTCTTGCCGCGATGGGGACGCAATACCTTTCGTGGAAGAAACGCCCCGCGCCGTCAAATATGGTCGGCGATCTCGTCTGGGTGTGCCAATACTTCGCCAAGCGGCGCATCGGGGCTCTCATCGTTCTGGAAGGCAAGGTGCAGCTTGGCGACATGATGAAGGGCGGGGTAGTACTGGACGCCCGGATATCCCGGGAGCTCCTGCTGACCATCTTCTTTCCCAATACCGCGCTGCACGATGGGGCGGTGATCATCCGCAAAGGGCGCATTGCCGCGGCGGGGTGTATCCTGCCGCTGGCGCAGATGGACCGCCAGAATTTCGGTACGCGGCACCGCGCCGCGCTTGGCGCTACGGAAGTCAGCGATGCGACGGTCATTGTCGTTTCAGAGGAACGCGGCGAAGTGAGCGTGGCCTCTAAGGGCCATTTGGCGGTTATGCCCGATGCCGAACAACTGAAAGAGACGCTGAATAATGTTATCGAACACTAAAGAACTCCAGAAAGGCAACTGGCGCTATCTCTTGGTAGCCTTTCTCCTTGCCCTCGGGTTGTGGTATACGCTCAACGCGCGTGAGCAAATCGAGCGCGTGGTTGAGGTGCGCCTTGATTATAAGGGGTTGCCGACCGGATTGATCGTGACGGGAGGCCAGCTCAATAAAGTCAGCGTGCGCCTCCGCGGTCCACAGGAATTGCTGCGGTCCATGACCAACCGGGAAATTTCCTATACGATGGATCTGTCCGGCGTGACGCCGGGCAAGAACGTGATCCCGCTGACGACGGGGGAAAACAAGCCGCCGGAACTGCGGGCCTATGAGGTGCTTGAAGTCACGCCATCCCGGATGATTCTTGAAGTGGACAAGATCATGGAAACGAACCTGCCTGTAAAAGTGGCGCTGAGAGCTTCGCCCGCTGCCTCGTCGGTAAGGCTGAAAGATCTGGTGGTCGACCCGCCGCAAGTGACCGTGCGCGGTCCGGCAAGCGTGATCGCGTCCATGAAGGAGATACAGGCGGAGATCCCGGTGGATCTCGCGGCGGAAGGGAAGGCCGTCTCGGAAGAGGTTCCGCTCCTTGCCCCGCCCGCTGTGGAGCTCAATCCGCAGGTCGTTAAGGTGACATGGAAAATCGATGTGAAGAGGCGTACCCTGAGTTTGCAGCGCGATATCATTTTTGAGGGTGAGAATCCCAATGTAAGCGCTCAGCCTTCACGGGCCAACCTCATGGTTTCCGTCCCTCAGGCGATGGTCAAAGATGCCGGGTACCTCGCGCAATTTCAGGTTTCCATCCCGTCCGATACGGCGATGCCTGCGGAAGACGGGGCCGTGAACGCGCCTCTTCAGGTTGCCGTGCCCCAAGGCGGGCGCGTCCTGAAAATCAGCCCGGAAACCGTGTCGATTTCCCGGCATCCGAGCGAATAAGCGGTCTGTTCCGCTGTTCTATAACAAAAGAGATCTTGGAGTAGTTGATGAGCGTTCGTCTTTTTGGGACTGACGGGATGAGGGGCCGGGTCAACAAGTATCCTATGACGCCGGAAGTGGCTTTGCGCCTGGGGCTTGCCGCTGGCACGTTCTATCGGGACAAGAACCGACGCAGCCGCGTAGTCATCGGTAAGGATACCCGCCTTTCGGGATATGTGTTCGAGAACGCGCTGGCGGCGGGCTTGCTGGCGGCGGGGATGGATGTCTTTCTTGTCGGCCCCTTGCCCACTCCTGCGATTTCCTTTCTCACGACCAACATGCGGGCGGATGTGGGGGTGGTCATCTCCGCGTCGCATAATCCATTCAGCGACAACGGGATCAAGTTTTTCGACGCCGAAGGGTTCAAAATCCCGGATGCCGATGAAGATCGCATGACGGAAATGGTGCTGGACCCGAATTTCGACTGGAATTATCCCGAACCCGCGAACACCGGCCGTGCCTACAAAATCAAGGACGCTCCGGGCCGTTACATCGTGTATCTCAAAAACAGTTTCCCCGCACACTTGTCCCTTGAAGGGCTGCGGGTGGTCATTGACTGCGCCAATGGCGCCAACTATAGGGTCGCGCCGCTGGCCCTTGAGGAGTTGGGCGCCGAAGTCGTTAAAATCGGTACGGAGCCCAACGGGTTGAATATCAATTACCGCTGCGGTTCCCTGTACCCCGAGGCTGTGGCCGCGAAGGTCCGCGAGACGCGGGCCGATATTGGGCTTGCTCTGGACGGCGATGCCGATCGCCTCATTGTCGTGGACGAAAAGGGCACCGTTCTGGATGGCGACCAGATCATGGCCCTGTGCGCTCAGGATCTCATGCAGCAGGGCAAGCTTCCGGGCAACATCCTTGTGGCCACGGTCATGAGCAACATGGCGCTTGAAGTGTTCATGAAGGAGCGGGGCGGTACGCTTATCCGTACCAACGTAGGCGATCGCCATGTCGTGGCGGCCATGCGCCAGCAAGGGGCTCTCCTTGGCGGGGAGCAATCCGGCCATCTTATTTTCCGTGAATACAGCACAACCGGCGACGGTCTCCTTGCCGCTCTTCAGATCCTGCGGATCATGCGCCAGCGGGGGCGGCCTCTGTCGGAACTCGCCGGCCTGCTCGTCCCCTATCCGCAGGAACTCCGGAACGTGCACGTCGAACACAAGATACCGTTTGAGGAAAACGCGGAAATCGCCGATGCCGTCGCCCGTATCGAAGAAGGCCTTGAAGGCCGTGGGCGTGTGTTGCTGCGTTATTCGGGCACGGAACCTTTGTGCCGGGTTATGGTTGAAGGGCAGGATGCGGACAAGGTACGCGTGTATGCCAACGAGCTCGCCGGAATCGTGGAAAAAGCGCTCGGATAGACGGGTTTTGAGAACTGTCCGGGGGCATGGCTCGGCTTTTTCTGATGGGGAGAGTGATATATTTATATTGCCCTTCAAGAAGGAATAGGACTTAGCAAGATTGTTTGATAAAAGTATAGATCGAACAAGTATTTGATCGCGCATATCAGTATATTGTTGCAATGAGGCTCGCCTTTCCAGTGGAAGGAGTGAGAGAGTAAAGAAAGGGATACGGGGGAAACCGGCCCAAAATCTTTTTGCGGGGGAAACGAAGTCACATGAATATTCGTAAGGTTGTCATTCCGGTTGCCGGTTGGGGGACGCGTTCTTTGCCTGCCAGCAAGAATATTCCTAAGGAAATGTTGCCAGTCTACAACAAGCCCGTTGTGCAGTACGTTGTGGAAGAAGCTATCCGTGCTGGTGTGGAAGACGTTATTTTTGTGACCAACCGTGACAAGAGCGTTATTGAAGATCACTTCGACTATAACCTTCAGCTTGAGGGCGTTCTGGAACGCGCCGGAAAGCTGAAGATGCTCAAGGAAGTCCGCGATGTGGCCGAGATGGTCAACATCATGTCCGTTCGTCAGAAGAAACAGCTCGGTCTCGGCCATGCGGTGCTGTGCGCCAAGGAGATGGTACGTGACGAACCCTTTGCGGTCATGGTCGGCGACGACTTTATGATCGGCGATGACGCGGGATTGACGCAGCTTGTCCAAGTGGCGTCCGAACACGACATGCCGGTTATCGGAGTCATGGAAGTACCCGCAGACAAGGTAAACCGTTACGGTATCGTAATGGGTGAAGAAATCACTCCCGGCGTCTATAACATTACGGATATGGTGGAGAAACCAGCCATAGGCACGGTGGATTCCCGCCTCGCCATTGTGGGACGCTATGTGCTGACTCCGGATATTTTTGAACATCTCGCACGGGTGAAGCCCGGACACGGCGGCGAGATTCAGCTTACCGACGCGCTGGCTTCTCTGGCCCGGGAACGCGGTATGTTGGCTGTGAAGATGGGCGGCATCCGTTTTGACGCCGGGGACTGGGTGGATTATTTGACGGCCAACATCTACTTCGGACTGCGCGATGAAAAACTGCGCGACGGCCTGAAGGCCAGGTTGCGCGAATTGCTCGACTAGGCATTGTGGATGACGTTTGATAAACAGGGGAAACCGCCTTTCCGGCACATCCTCCGGCAGGAGGTGCTGCCGGATAAGGTGGTTTTTTCCTGTTCTTTTATTGCATTGAAATGTATTGTTTTCGTTTCTTTTTGAATTGAACCGCTAGAGGGAACAAGCAGCGATTCCTGGATAGGCTGCTGTCCACTCCCTAACACCTCAGGATATCCCCTTGCTTCGAACCGTTGCTTTGCTGACGCCCCCATTTGCTTCCTTGACCTATGCCGTTCCCGAGTGGCTTGCCGGGTTTGCGTGGTGCCCCGGCTTGAGGGTCGCCGTGCCGCTGGGAAGAGGGATGTTGCGTATTGGGGTCGTCCTCGGCGATGGTTCCCCTCTGCCGGAGAGGGTAACGGCTCGGCCCATGCTTTGGCCTCTGGAAAAGGAACCTTTGCTGCCGTCCGGGCACATGGAAATGGTGCGCCAGCTTGCTTTGCGCCAGGCCGTGACGCCGGGGCAGATCCTCGCGATGGTGCTCCCTGCGGGGCTTCGGGTGACGCAGATGCGGCTCCGTACGATGGAAGGGCAAGGCAAGGCGCAGATACGGCTGCTGAAGGATTTGCCCAAGCTGCCAGTAGAGGTTTTGGCTGCGCTTGGTGAAGCGTGGATGCGGGGAGGGGCGGAGTTGCTCGGGCCACGGGAAGACGCCGCCGCCAGCGAGCTGTGTGTACTGCGTTGCGATCCGCCGTGGGCTGTGAGGCCGACCGCGACGCGCCAGATCGAGCTTCTGGAGTTCCTGTTGGAACATGGCGCCGTTTCCCGGCGGGAAGTATTGCGGCAAATGGGACAGGGAGTCGCCCCGGCGCTTGAGTCTTTGCTCAAGAACGGTTTGATTGGCCTGCAATGCCTCGAAGCCGGTTGTGCGGAAGAGGAAACCGGCTGCAACCTGTTGCCTCCCGCATCGGAAGCCCTTTTCGCGCTTTCCGAAGCGCAGAAGGCGGCGCTGGCTTCGTTCCGTGCGGATCTTGATGCCGGGAATCCCGCGTCGCACCTGCTGTTCGGCGTGACCGGAAGCGGCAAGACAGCCGTATATATGGAATTGGCCAAAGAATGCCTGCGCCGTGGCCGCTCCATGCTGCTGCTGGCCCCGGAAGTGGCGCTCGCTTTGAAGCTGCGCCGGGACGCCTCTCTCGCGCTGCCGGATGTGCCGCTCTATTTTTTTCATGGATACCAGTCGGCCGCCCTGCGCGAAAAAACGTTCCGCGAGTTGGCGAAACGCCGCGAACCGTGCCTTGTCGTCGGGACGCGTTCCGCCCTGTTTCTGCCTTTGCCGTCCCTTGGGGCCGTAGTGCTGGACGAGGAGCATGACTCTTCCTTCAAGCAGGATGAAGGGCTTACCTATCAGGCCAAAGAAGTGGCGTGGTTTCGCATCGCGCAGGCTAAAGGGTTATTGGTGCTCGGATCCGCGACCCCGGATCTGAAGACGTTTTACGCGGTCCGCGAGGCGAAAATCCCGGTGTCCACGCTTCCGGCGCGTGTGGGTGGCGGTACGCTGCCTTCGATCAGGCTGGTGGACATCCGGTCCATGAACTGCGTCGAGTCCATTCTGGCTCCGGAGACGCTCTCCGCACTCAAGCAGACGGTGGAGCAGGGGGATCAGGCGGTGGTTCTCCTGAATCGGCGCGGTTATGCTCCGCTGATGTACTGCATCGACTGTGGGAAGGTGGCCCGATGCCCGCATTGTGATATCGGTTTGACCTACCACAAGGGGCGAGAGCGGCTGGTCTGCCACTATTGCGGGTATTCGGTTCCGTTCCCTTCGCCTTGCCCGAGCTGCAAAGGGCTGCATTTCCATCCCATGGGGCAGGGAACCGAGCGTGTCGAAGAGTATATCGGGACGCTTCTGCCTCCGGGAGGCCGGGTTCTGCGCTTGGATCGGGACAGCACCCGCCGCCCGGGGCGCATGGAGGAGATCCTTGAGTCTTTTGCCCGGCAGGAGGCGCAGGTCCTTGTCGGTACCCAGATGCTTTCGAAAGGGCACCATTTCCCGCATGTGACGCTGGCTGTGGTGGCTGACGGGGACATTGGCCTCAATTTGCCTGACTACCGGGCGGCGGAGCGGACCTTTCAGCTTTTGGTGCAGTCGTCGGGCCGGGCCGGGCGCGGCGAGAAGCCGGGGCAGGTCATTATCCAAACCCGCGACGTGAACCATTACTGCTGGCAGTATGTGAAGAACGGGGACTACGAAGGGTTTTACGACTACGAAATCGCTCTGCGCAAGCGGCGGCGCTATCCCCCCTTCATCAATCTGGCCCTGTTGCGGATTTCCTACCCTATGGACTGGGCGGACGGGCCGACGCAGCTCGCGCGGATTACGGCTCTGCTGCGTTCGGAGAGCAAAGGCGTGACCGTTCTTGGCCCCGCGCCCGCGCCGCTGCCGCTCCTGCGGGGACGCAGGCGGTTTCAGTGCCTCCTCAAGGCTGGAGACTGGCAATCCATCCGTGCCCTTTATGCCGTGCTTCTGCCTCTCGCCTCGCCCCCGAACCTGCGTATTTCACTGGATATCGACCCCGTGAACATGCTGTAGCCCGGAAAACGTTTTTTCTGAAAAGGAAAGCCGCCAGCGGAACAACGGATGCCAAGGGGCGCTCGGCGGCTCATCCTGCCTCTCGGGTTCAGCCCTGCAAAGGCGTACGCCGATCGTGCGATTGCGTCCGTTGCAAGCGTGGCGGCGGCCTGTGGCGCCGCTTTTTGTCAGATCCTCACAATGTATGCTTCATCGGTACGAACCGGATGCCGTCGGCAACCTGCTCTCCGCCCGTGCGGACGAAGCCGAGCCGTTGGTACGCCCTGACCGCTGAAGGGGCGGCGTTGACCGTGAGCGGCGCCTGGGGCGCGAGGCTGAGGCGCCGGCTGCGGAACGTCTCAAAAAGCCGGCGGCCTATTCCATGCCTTTGATGAGGGCTGGCGACGAAGAACAGGCAGATATGGCTTTCCCTTGCGGCGATGACGCCGATAGGCTCAAGGCCGGAAAACGCGGCCCACATCGTCGTTGTCCCGTTGGCCAGCGTTGCCGCCATGCTGTCGTATTCGATGAAGCGTTTGAATGTTCTGATGCCCTCGTCCGAAAAGCCGGATGCCGCATCCTTGAGGAAGACGTCCCATGCCAGAGCCAAGGCGGGCTTGAGTTCCGCCGCGCCGGGTTTCCTGATTTCCATGCGTTTCCGCTCCCTGTGCTCTCTTTTCAAGGAGAGAGTGCAGGCATTCTTCAATAAGGGCAAGGGGTGCGCCATGCCGCTTGACGAATCGGGCCGTGTCGTATAGGCCAAAGCGATTTTGGAGGTATGCTATGTGGGGTTCGTTTTCCCGTGCCCGTAAGGTCCAGACGACGGTGTGCTGCAAGCATTGCGGGATGCCGCTGTTCATTGAGCGGTCTTGCCATGAGGTGCACATGTTTTGTCCCAAGTGTGGGAAGGCGTTTCCGCTTTCCGAGTATATCGCCCTTGCCGACGAGGCGATGGAAGAATTCCTCAGTTCCGTCTATTGCGACAGGATGTAAGCCCGCACCGCCTTCGCGCAGAGCCGAAAAAACATGGTTCCCTCCGCTCCATACCTCTGGTGATTTGGAGGTTTTTGGGTTACAAGGTGGAGATACTATGAAAGAATATCGTGATCACTACTTCCTCAAGGCCAAACAGGAAAACTATCCTGCCCGTTCCGTCTACAAGCTCAAGGAAATAGACGGGCGTTTCAAGATTTTCAGAAAGGGCATGAAAGTGCTGGATCTGGGAGCGGCTCCCGGCTCGTGGTCGCTTGGCGCGGCGGAACGCGTGGGCGCTCAGGGCAAGGTATTGGCCTGCGATATCCAGAGCACGGTCACCGTTTTTCCTCCCAATGTGGAATTCCATCAGGAAGACGTGTTCCGGCGCTCCGAGGCTTTTGAGCGGCAGCTCGCCGAAACGGGGCCCTTCCATGTCGTCATGAGCGACATGGCCCCGCAGACGACCGGGACGAAATTCACGGATCAGGCCCGCTCCCTTGAGCTCTGTCTGGAAGCGCTTGCCGTCGCCGAAAAGTATCTGGTGAAGGGCGGCAGTTTTGTGGTCAAGATTTTCATGGGGCCGGACGTCGGGGAGCTGCTCAAAGGTATGCGCCCCCGGTTCGCCCGCGTGACCTCGTTCAAACCTCAGAGTTCCCGCGTGGAAAGCAAAGAAACGTTTTTCGTCGGGCTGGGCTTCAAGGGGAAAGAGGCGGACGGCGCCCGGGATTGACTGTTCACGCGGTCCCGGCTATGACCCTCTTCCTTGTTTGAAGGTATGAGGGAGGCCGGACCCCGATTGAGATGCATCAGCCGGAAAACATTGCCCCGGCCTTGTTTTGAAACATTCAGGAGGATTCAATGTCTGGACACAGCAAATGGGCCAACATCCAGCACCGTAAAGGTCGCCAGGATGCCAAGCGAGGTAAGGAATTTACCAAGGCAGCCAAGGAAATCATCATCGCAGCCAAGAACGGCGGCGATCCTGCCAGTAATTCCCGCCTGCGTGCGGCCATTGCTGCTGCCAAGTCGATCAACCTCCCCAAGGATAAAATCGAAGCCGCCATCCGCAAGGGTACCGGGCAGGATGCCGGCGGCGACATCATAGAAATCAACTACGAAGGTTACGGTCCGGGCGGCGTCGCCGTCATCGTGGAAACCGCGACCGACAACCGTAACCGTACCGTGGCCGAAATCCGCCATCTGATGAGCAAGGGCGGCGGGTCCATGGGCGAAAACGGCTGTGTGAGCTGGAAGTTCGAACGCAAGGGCGTCATCCAGTTCTCGAAGGAAAAGTACACCGAAGACCAATTGATGGAAGCCGCGCTCGAAGCCGGTGCCGATGATCTGCGCGACGAAGGCGACGTGTGGGAAATCCAGACCGCCATGGCCGACTTCAACGCCGTCCGAGAAGCCTTCGAAGCCGCCGGGCTGGAAATGATTTCCGCCGAGCTCAATCAGGTTCCCCAGACCACGATGGAAGTCGATCTCGAAACCGCCCGCAAGCTTCTGCGCTTCATCGAGCTGCTTGAAGACAACGACGATGTCCAGAACGTCTACTCCGACGCGGACATCTCCGACGAAATCATGGCTCAGCTGGAAGACTGATTTGGCTGAACTGTTTTGAAGATATAGGGGAAGGGAGGGAAAGCGCTTTTCTTTAGAAACGTTTTCCCTCCCTTCCCGAAATCTGCAACCGCTGGCGTTTACCAGCGTCCCTCTGTTCCCTTCAAGGCGGAATGCTCCAGAAGCCTTTCACCGGGGAGCGTATGGGGGCCCCGCCTCCGAGCCGTGCTTCCATTCGGAGCACGGAAATCTCTTCCCTCCTTTTTCTCATGTCGCAGTCCGTCACCATCATCGGCATCGATCCCGGTTCCCGGAATACGGGGTGGGGAGTGGTGCGCGAAGTGTCCGGCGTGCTCCAGCTTGTGGATTGCGGGGTCATCCGCCCTCCGCTTGACGGAGAGTTCGCTTCCCGGCTCGGGGTCATCTTCAAGGAAATGCATCGGGTGCTCGGCCGTCTGAAACCGGACGAAGCGTCCGTGGAACAGGTTTTTACCGCCAAGAACGCGGCGACCGCGCTCAAGCTCGGTCAGGCTCGCGGTGCGGCCATTGCGGCCTGTGCGGCCTATGATTTGCCTGTGCGGGACTACGAACCCACGGTGATCAAAAAATCGCTGGTGGGCGTCGGCAGGGCCGACAAGGAGCAGGTCAGTTTCATGGTCGGGCGGGTGCTCGGCGTGAAGCCCGATTGGGCCGTGGACACGGGCGACGCGCTGGCCGCAGCGATTTGCCATTTGACCCACCGCCGTTTCGAGCGGCTTGTCCGCCTTTCCGGGCGTTGATGCCCGCCTCTTTCCTTGTTCCGCTGACAGCATTAGAAGGCTGTAGTTCTACTTGAAACCATCCCGTAAATATGTTCCCTTTGAGGAATCACGCGGCAGCGATGCGGCGAAAAGGAGGTTTCTCATGATGGCTCGATTCACTAAGGTGGTCTTTGCGGCGGCGCTTGTTTGCGCTTTGTGCCTGCCTGCGGTTGCGGCGCAGTCTGCCACGGATTTGACCGGCAAGCATTGGTTGCAGTCTTCTCAGAACGAAAAGCTGGCCTTTTTGTATGGCGCATCCAATATCATCGCCATCGAACAGCTGATCGCCCAACAACAGGGAACGCAAGCCTCCCCGTTCGTCACGGCATGGATAAAAGCTTTCGGCAACACCAACTGGACGGATATCCAGAAAAAACTGGACGCGTGGTATGCCGCGCATCCGGATCAGGCGAACCGCGAAGTCTTTGACGTGCTTTGGTACGAATTCATGGTTCCCGCCAGCAAGTAGCTCGGCGGCATATCTTGATAATCCCACCCCGGAAGGGGCGATAGGAGAAGTGCAATGAAACGTCTTTCAGCCATACTTTTGGTCGGCGCGTTGGTTTTCGGGACCGTTGGCTGCACGAACATGAACAAGACCCAGCAGGGCCTCTTGAGCGGCGCTGCCGGGGGTGCGATCCTTGGTGCTGGCCTTGGTGCCCTCACCGGCGGAAGCGGGACGACCGGCGCGCTCATCGGCGGCGGCCTCGGCGCTCTTGCCGGCGGCATTTACGGGCATAGCAAATAGGTAGGGTGAGAGTGCGGGGGGAAGGGAAACTTTCCGGAGAAAGTTTCCCTTCCCCCCGCGCCCCCCATCCCTTCAAAGACTTTCGACTGGTGGGGAGGCGGCGCGTCGGTTTTCCCGTGAGGGAATGGGAGATGTGCCTTTCGAAACCGGTCTGTTTGCTCACAAAAGACAATGAGCTGGAATGGAGAACCATTTCAGCTCATTGTCTTATAAAAATGGGTTGTATTGAAGTGTTGAAACGTAGGGGATTCTTGTGCGGCCCATTCCCTCACCCAAAGCGCATCTGAAGCCCGCTTATAAAAGTCTTGGGAGGTGGAGGGATGGGGGGCGGGGGAAGGGAGGAGGAAGCCTTTCTTCAGAAAGGTTCCTCCTCCCTTCCCCCGATTGCTCACACATTGAACAAGAAGTGCATCACGTCGCCGTCTTTGACGACATACTCTTTGCCTTCGGTGCGGAGGACTCCGGCGGTGCGGCAGGCGGCTTCGGTCTTGTACTTGACGTAATCGTCGAAGCCGATGACTTCGGCACGGATGAAACCGCGCTCGAAGTCCGTGTGGATGACGCCCGCGGCCTGCGGAGCCTTCCAGCCGTCCTGAATGGTCCACGCGCGCACTTCCTTTTCTCCGGCGGTGAAGTAGCTGGCAAGGCCGAGCGCCTTGTACCCGGAGTGGATGACGCGCAGCAGGCCGCTTTCCTCGATGCCGTACGCGCCGAGCATTTCGCGCTGTTCCTCGTCGGAAAGCCCCTGCAGTTCTTCTTCGATACGGGCGCAGATTTTGACGACTTCGATGTTGCGCGTGGCGGCGAACTCGCGGAGGCGGGTCACATGGGCATTGTCCTCGGCAAGGCTGTCCTCGTCCACGTTGGCGCAGTAGATGATCTTTTTGGCGGTCAGAAGGCCGAGTTCATGCCATGCGGCGGCGAAAGCCGGGCAGTCCTTGGCTTCAAAGGTGGAAGCCGGATTGCCGTTGTTGAGGTGCTCCAGAAGGCGGGCCATTTCGTCGGCGGCCACGCGGGCATCCTTGTCGCCCTTGGACATCTTGACCATGCGCTCGTGGCGCTTGGACGTGCCCTGAATGTCGGCGAGCAGGAGTTCGGTTTCAATGGTCTCGATGTCGCGCAGCGGATCGACCGAACCGTCCACATGGGTGATGTCGTCGTCCTCAAAGCAGCGCACCACCTCAAGGATGGCGGCGCATTCGCGGATGTTGCCGAGGAACTGGTTGCCGAGGCCTTCGCCCTTGCTGGCCCCGCGCACGAGCCCGGCGATGTCGATGAAGTCCACGGTGGCATTAATCGTTTTTTGCGGGTGCACCAGATCGACGAGCGCGTCGATGCGGCGGTCGGGCACGGGAACCGTGGCCTTGTTGGGCTCGATGGTGCAGAAGGGGTAGTTCGCGGCCTGCGCGTTCTGTGCCTTGGTCAGCGCGTTGAAAAGGGTGGACTTGCCCACGTTGGGAAGGCCGACGATGCCGATGCTCAATGCCATGAGAGCGTCTCCGGACGGTTATTTTTTTGTTGCTACAATCGATTCCCGGCCTGTTGCCGGAACGAACTCCCTCCGCGCCGCCTCCCCATCAGTCAAAGGTCTTGGGAGGTGGAGGGACGGGGGGCGGGGAAGGGAGGAAGCCTTTCTCCAGAAAGGTTCCTCCCTTCCCCCGGTTCTCCATATCGGTTACTTCTTAATCCACGTCTTTTCCTCGCCCTTGGCGAGACGGCGGATGTTTTCGCGGTGGCTCCAGAAGACCAGCGCGAGGATGATCAGCGAGAGGGGCAGGAGGCCGAATTTGCCGGAAAGCGCCAGCAGGATGGGCATGGCCGTTACGAGAGCCAGCGAACCAAGCGAAACGAAGCCGGAACGCCAGATCAGGAACAGGCAAATGCAGACGGCGATGAGGAGCTGCCAGAACGCCAGAGGGATAAGAACACCGATGGAGGTCGCCACCGCCTTGCCGCCCTTGAAGCCGAGGAAGCAGGAATAGAGATGCCCGAGGATCGCCGCCAGCGCCGTGAGCGTCCAGACAAGCTCGGACGTCGAGTACTGCATGGCGATGAAGACGGGGATGGTGCCTTTCAGGAGGTCACAGGCAAGCGTGGCCGCCCCCCATGCCTTGCCGCAGAGACGCGCTACGTTGGTCGCTCCCACGTTGCCGCTTCCGGCCGTGCGGGGGTCGATACGGCAGAAGGTTTTGGCGAAGACCAGGCCGAACGGGACGGAGCCGATGCAGTAGGTAAGGCAGATCCACAGGATGTCGAACATGGCGTTTCCTTAGATTTCTCTGGTTTCCAGAAGCTGGAAGTCGTTTTGCAGAGGATGCACCTTGCCGAGGCGGATTTCAAGCTCTTGCCCCGGATGTGTGCGCTCGCCGAAGAACTGGCGGCGCGCCCGGACAATCATCTGCTCCTTGGGCATATTGACGGTGACGAAGGCGTCGTTTTCATCAGTAATGACGGCGGGCCACCAGCGGTCGCCCTGCTGCTTGAAGTAGAGCAGCTTCCAGTAGCGGGGCCGGAAGCGCTGTACCTGCCCGGCGGCGTCGAGATGCGCGTTGAGCAGGGGAAGCAGGGTGTCGAGCTCTTCCTTGCTCCAGCGCGGCTTGCCGTCCCGGAGCAGGAAAATGATCTGCGTTTCGTTGATCATATCGGGATAGCGGCGCAGCGGAGACGTGGACGGCGCATACATCGCTTCCCCAAGGCCGGCGTGCGGGCGTGGATTGGTTTCCAGCACGGCGGGGGCCAGCGCTTTGACCACGCGGGCGATTTCAAGGGGCGTCTGCCAGATGCCGGAAAATTCCTTGGGGATGGCGACGTCCTGCGTCCGGTGGAGCAGGGTGACGCCGTGCTCCTTGGCCCATGCTGCCAGCGCTGCGTTGGTCAGGACCATCAGCTCGGAAACGAGCAGGTGGGCCTTGGGCGCGAGCGGATCTTCATCCAGCGAAACGGTGATGTTTTCGCCAGCCCCTTCAAGATTGATCGTGATGTCCGGGCGCTCGATGATGACGGCGCCCTTTTCGATGCGGCGCTCCTGATGGGCCCGCGCAAGTTCGAGGGCCTGCCGGAGCTGCTCCAGATAGGGAGACGCCGGGGACTCCCCGCCGTCCAGCGCGGTTTCGCAATCCTCGTAGCACAGGTTCGCCGCAAGCCGGGCATAGCCGACGCGCGGTTCGCACGCGGCCACGAGGCCGTCGGCTCCCACGGTGCATTCGATGAGCAGGGAAGGCCGCGTCTTTTGGGCCAGCAGGCTGTAGGCTCCCGTGCCGAGGGCTTCCGGAAGCATGTGGTGGGTGGCTTCCGGCAGATAGATGCTGGTGGCGCGGTTGAAGACCGCCTTGTCCAGCTTCCCCCCGAACGGCCAGCGGAAGGCCGGGCAGGCCAGCGCCAGCGTCAGGTTCCAGCCGCCGTCGGGCCGGGCTTCGATGAAAAAGGCATCGTCCACGTCGCGGGTGGTCGGGGCGTCGATGCTGATGATGGGCCTGTCCGGGAAGGTCGGCTCTTGCCGTTCGTCTTCCGCCGCTTGCGCAAGCAGGGCGTCGAGCTCGTCCCGGTGCTCTTCGCACCAGTCGTTGCCGGGGGCGTATCCGGCCCTGTCCATCCAATAGTTATGGTGCGGCTCCACGAGCCCCCACGCCTGCGCGAGGTAGAGCGGCATGAAGGGATCGTCGGGCAGCCCTTTGACCATGAGTTTCCAGAGTCCGTCGTCTTCCGAGGTCTCGGGATCGGCGATGCGGTTCATGATGGTGCGGCGCAGCCGTTCGCGGACATCGGGGTCCAACGATTCGGCGGCCCGCCCCGGGGACTGCGTGCTTTTCTTCTGATGGATCTCCCACAACAGGCGGATGAAGGCGCTTCCCTTGTTGACCAGCTCTTCACGCCTGCGGGCGGCTTCCAGTTCGGCCATGCGGGTGGCGACGACGCTTTCGGGGTAGACCTCGAAATTCGGCGGATTGAACTTGAAATGGCTCTTGGCCTGCATGAGCGCGTGGCCGCAGGCCGCCACGGCGTCCATATCCGGCTCGCTCATGGCGAGTTCCGCGAACCACTGGGCCGGAGCCTGTTCCACTTCGCTCTGCGCCAGTTCCCAGAGTTCCAGCGGATCGACGTTGGCGACTTCCCGGCGGCTCTTGTGGCGTTCGAGGATTTCCAGCGCCGCGTCGCGGGAGCAGTTCTTTTCGTAGGCCGGGCCGGGCCACGGCAGGATGCGCGCGGCTTGCAGGGCCGTTTCCCGGCGGTTCGGAAGCAACAGGCGGAGCCTGCCGTTCTGTTCCTCCAGCACCCATGCGATCTGGGGCGCGTTGCCCTGCATGAACTCAACCACACACCCCGCGCCGGGGTAACGAACCAAGCCTTGAACCATCTTGAATCCTTCTGTTGCCGGGGGAGGGAAGAGGGAACCTTTCTGGAGAAAGGTTCCCTCTTCCCTCCCCCGAACCCCCTCTCCTTTCCAAGACGTTTACGTTTTGGTGCTGGGGAAAGGCGGCGGTCTTTTTTTGTCTCATGAAAAGATTCCGTACACACAAGGGCTCCGGAAGGGCTGTAGCCTGAACATTCGCTTCCTTTTTCCCTTACGGAACTCTTGGGAGAGGAAAGGGGGAAATCCTTTATCCGAAAGGCGTTCCTTCCCCTTTCCAATCTTCATTAATGCTTGAACGAACGCTGGCCGGTGAAGACCATCGCCACCTGCGGGGAGGCTTCGTTGACGGCCCCGATGACTTCGTAGTCGCGGAGGGAGCCGCCGGGCTGCGCGATGGCGGTCACGCCCTGCGCGATGCACACGTCCACGCCGTCGCGGAAGGGGAAGAAGCCGTCGGAGACGAGCACCGTACCGGCGAGGCCGCCCTTGGCCTTCTGGGTGTCCGCTTCGATGGCGGCGAGCTGTTCGGCGGCTTCGGCGTCTTCCTTCGCCTTGAGCTTGAGTTCGTAGAGCGTCATGCCGTGGCGGGTAAAGGCCAGCGTGTCCGCATACTTGGTGTACGCCTTGAAGATGGCCAATTCCACGCAGCCCACGCGGTCCTGCTCGCCGGTGCCGATGGCGACCGTGGCGCCGTTGTGGGCGAAGATGACCGAGTTGGAGGTCACGCCAGCTTCCACGGCCCACGCGAAGACGAGGTCGTCGGCCTCCTGCGGGGTGGGTTTGCGGGCGGAGACGGTCAGGCCGTCCTTGGTGGTGGCGACCGCCGGGATGAAGTCCGCGGCGGAACGGATGCGGTTCACGAAGGATTGCTGGAGGATGATGCCGCCGTCGGCCATGCTCTTGACGTCAAGGAAAGGAACGCCCGCGAGTTCGCCGAGGCGGGCGAGGGCGGGCAGCTTGAAGATACGGAGGTTTTTGCGTGCGGCGAGTTTTTCGAGCACGCCCTCTTCGAAGTCGGGGGCGGCGACCACTTCAAAATAGTTGGCGGCGATGAGGTCGGCGGCCTGCATGTCCAGCGGGCGGTTGACCACCACGGCCCCGCCGAAGGCGGCGATGCGGTCGCACCAGAAGGCCTTGGCCAGTGCGTCGCCCACGCTTTCCTTGGACCACGCCGCGCCGCAGGGGTTGTTGTGCTTGAGGATGACGGCGGCGGGGCGTTCCGCGAGGTATTGGAGGATGTTGCAGCCGTTGTCCACGTCGGTGAGGTTGGTCTTGCCGGGATGCTTCCCGGCCTGCAGCATCTGGGCTTCGGTGAGGGCGGACATGATGCCCTGCGGCCCGCGCCATTCGACGCCGTCGATGGCGAGCTTGCCGGATTCCATCTCATACAGGGCGGCGGGCTGATCGGGGTTTTCGCCGTAACGCAGCCCCTTGGTTTCGCCGTCGATGTGCCATGTGCGTTTTTTGTAGGTGAGCACGGCGTCGCCGAGCGTGATGGTCATGGTGTCCGGGAAGGTGTCCTTCAATACGGTCCGATACATATCTTTGAGGCTGGACATGGCGTCTCCTGAGGTTGGTCGGGTAAAAGCGGATCGGCATTCCCTATCATAACCCGCGCTGACGGGCAAATTCCATTTGAACCCCTTGGCGGATTGGCGTAGCATGTCGCGGGTGTGCGGCAATGGCAAGAGGCGCCGGAAGATGTTCCGCCGCCTTGCCCGAAAGACCGCCGAGGCGCTCATGCCGCCCCTTGCATCCCGTTCGAGGAGGAATCCCCCCTATGGAACAACTTTTGATCAAAATGGCCCGCCAGCTTGATGCGCTGGATGAGGCTTCCCTTTTGGCGCTCTGGGATAAATACGCCGTCATCGTTTCCCATTTCGAACCCACGAAGCGTTGGGAGGAAGCGGCGCTGGTTTTTTCGTTCATTCAGGCCAAGCGGTGGAAAAACCAGTTGTTCAATTACAGCTGGTCGGCGCAGGTGCATCCCGGCGCGGCGTCGCAGCCCGTCGCGGAGCCGGACTTTTTTCTGGACCCGCCAACGGGCAGGCCTGCTCCTGCGAAGCCCAAGCGCAAAGCCGCGATTATCCAGTTCCGCCCGCACCGCAGTCCAGAGAAGGATGCCTCCGAAGAGCCCGGCGGAAAAGGCTGAGGCCGCAGGAAAACCGTTTTTTCCGCCCGATTCACGTTGACGATCCCGCTGAACCTTTGTAGACTCCAAGCTGGATCTTCATGGACTGTTGCGGGCTTCCCCCCAGCGATCCTGACGGATCGGAAACGCGAAGCACAGTGAATACAGGTATCAAGGAGTAACCCATGTCCAATGTGGTGATCGTCGGCGTCCAGTGGGGCGACGAGGGAAAGGGCAAGTTCGTCGATCTTCTGGCTCAGGAGATCGACTATGTGGTCCGCTTTCAGGGCGGAAACAACGCGGGGCATACCGTCATCGTGGACGGCAAGAAAGCCGCGCTCCATCTTGTTCCCTCGGGCATTCTACACGAAGGCAAAATCTGCCTGATCGGAAACGGCGTCGTCCTTGATCCCGTCGTGTTCGTGGAAGAACTCGATACCCTCATCGGGCAGGGCGTGGACGTCTCCCCGAACCGCCTCAAGATCAGCTCGAAGACCCACCTCATCATGCCGTACCACAAGGTGCTGGACAAGGCCCGCGAGAACAAGCTTGAAAAGGGCCAGAAGATCGGGACCACCGGCCGCGGCATCGGGCCCTGCTATGAAGACAAGGTGGGCCGCGTGGGCGTGCGCGCCTCGGATCTGGCCGATCCCGACCTGCTCAAAGCGAAGATCGCCGCCGCCCTCAAGGAAAAGAATGTCCTGTTCACGGCACTGTACGGCATCGACGCTCTGGCCGTGGATGCCGTGTTCGATGAAGTGATGGCCGTCGCGCCGCGCATCATCCCGCATCTGACGGACGTGTCTTCCGAGCTTGAACAGGCGTGGAACGAAGGCAAGAGCGTGCTCTTCGAAGGCGCGCAGGGCATCCATCTGGACATCGACCACGGGACGTATCCCTTTGTCACTTCGTCCAATACCGTGTCCGGCAACGCCGCCGCCGGTTCCGGCGTGGGCCCGAACAAGCTCGACCGCATCATCGGCATCCTCAAGGCCTACACCACCCGCGTGGGCGAGGGCCCGTTCCCGACGGAACTCAACGACGCCACCGGCGAACTGCTCCGCACCAGCGGCGGCGAATTCGGCGTGACCACCGGCCGCCCGCGCCGTTGCGGCTGGCAGGACATTCCGGTGCTGCGCGAGAGCGCCCGGCTGAACGGCCTCACCGACGTCGCCCTGACCAAGCTGGATGTGTTGTCCGGTTTTGATACCATTCAGATCTGCGTGGCCTATGAATACAAAGGCAAGCGCATGGACTATCCTCCGCAGGAACAGGGCGCGCTTGACCTCGTGAGCCCGGTTTACGAATCCATGCTCGGCTGGAAGGAAGACATCACCGCGTGCAAGACGTGGGACGAGCTCCCCGAAGCCGCCCGCGCCTATGTGCAGCGCCTCGAACAGCTTTCCGGCGTGCCGGTCAGCATGGTATCCGTCGGCCCCGACCGCAATCAGACTATTTTCAGATAAGGGGATGGACCGGGGGAGGAACCTTTCTGAAGAAAGGCTTCCTCTCCCGGCCCCTCTTCCAAAGGCTTTCGACCAGTGGGGAGGTTGCTCGACGGCAACCTCCTTTTTCTTTATAGAAAACGTACATCATGTATTTGACTATCCCGTGAAAGTCTTGGGGGATAAGAGGTGCGAGGAAGGCCCCTGCTGTGGGGAATCATGTCTCGCGCGCTCCATTCCCTAAAAAGGATTTCTTTATGACCATAGCCGTAGCCGTAAGCGGCGGGGCGGACAGCCTGTATGCGATGGCGTCCCTGCAACGTGAATATCCGGGACAGGTGATTGCCTTCCATGCCCTCCAGAAAGAAACCTCGCCGGAGGACGATCCCGTCCCGGGGCTTGAGGCTTCGTGCCGTGCCTTGGGGGTGCCTTTGCATATCCTCGATTTGCAGGAGGCGTTTTTCCGGCAGATCGTCCGGCCTTTCGCGGAGAGTTACGCCCACGGGGAAACGCCCAACCCGTGCGTCCGCTGCAATGCGCTGGTGAAGTTCGGTTTGTGGATGGATGAAGCCCGCAAGCTTGGCGCGGACAGGTTGGCGACCGGTCACTATGTTTCCCTTGCCGAGCATCCCCGTTATGGCATGGCGTTGCATCAGGGGGCTGACGAAGCCAAGGACCAGAGCTATTTTCTTGCCCTGACGCCCATAAGCCGTCTGAAAAACGCGGTGTTTCCCCTTGCCCGCGTCCGCAAGAGCGAGGTTCGTGCCGCGCTTGCGGAGTGGGGGCTTTCGGTTCCCCTTCCTCGCGAGAGCCAGGAAATCTGTTTTGTGCCCGACGACGATTACCGCGCCTTCCTCAAGGGGATCGGCGTGCGTCTTCCCGCCGGGGGGCCGATGGTCCTGCTCGACGGGCATGTCGTGGGCAGGCACGGCGGCCTCTGGCAGTATACCGAGGGGCAGCGCCGTGGGCTCGGCGTATCGTGGACGGAGCCGCTGTACGTCATCGGAAAGGATCGTTCCCGCAACGCGCTGCTGCTTGGGACGGCTGATGAGCTTCCCGTCAATGCCTGCGCGGCGGGCGAACTGAATTTCCTTGTCCCCCCGGAACTGTGGCCTCACGAGCTGCGGGTGCGCACCCGGTATCGCCAGAAGGCGGTTCCGGCGGACATCCGTCTGGTGGGCGGCGGCGAGAGCGGCATGGACGCCACTGCCCGGATGCTTATCCGTTTCCATCAGCCGCAGCTCCCCTCCGCCCCCGGCCAGCTCGCCGCCGTTTTCGACGAGCACGGGCATGTGCTCGCCGGGGGGATCATTTGTAAGGAGCGTTAAGGCGGAGGATGAAGAGGCTGGGAGGGGCGGGGAGGCCGTGCGGCGGAAGTTCCTGTCGGGCAGCGGATTAAAGCAAAAGAACGGCTTGCTGGAGAATACCAGCAAGCCGTCTTTGTTTTCCGTAAAACCGGAAAGAGGGATTCGATAAGGTCAAAAGTCTTTGAAGAGGGAGGGAAGGGGGGCCGGTGGAAGGGAGGCCGGTGGAAGGGAGGGGAAAACGTGGGGGCTCCCCCCTTCTCCAGAAAGTTTTCCCCTCCCTTCCACCGGCGTTCCCTTCCTGATAAGGCCCTTGACCCGTATGGCGAGCAATAGTATTTCTTTGCATTACCGCGTACTGTGACGTGTGGACCACGCATGGCGCGACACGAAAGGCTGACAGACACCCCCGCAAGGGGCGTTTCTTTCTAGATGATTTTTGCGAACTATCTCAAGGAGTCCTCATGATCGGCATTTCCAAATTGTACTGCGGGCAGGTGGAGCCTTCCGACGCTCTGCGCTACGGCCGGCATTCCAGCCAGCTCCCTTCCCACCTGCTTCAGTTCTCCGAAGACAAGAAGCCGGTGGTGGTCTGGAACATGACCCGCCGCTGCAACCTCAAGTGCGTGCACTGTTACGCTCAGGCCGTCGATCCTGACGGCAAGGATGAAATCTCCACGGAACAGGGCAAGGCCATCATCTCCGATCTTGCCGCATACGGAGCTCCGGTCATGCTGTTCTCCGGCGGCGAACCGCTGGTCCGTCAGGATTTGCCGGAACTCGCCAGCTACGCCACCGAAAAGGGGATGCGCGCGGTCATCTCGACCAACGGCACCCTGATCACCAAGGAAAAGGCCCGCGAACTCAAGGCGATCAATCTGTCCTATGTGGGCATCTCGCTGGACGGCGCCGAAGAAATCCACGACAAGTTCCGCGGTGTGCCGAACTCCTTCAAGAAGGCGCTTGAGGGCCTCGAAAACTGCAAGGCCGAGGGCCTCAAGGTCGGCCTGCGCTTCACCATCAATAAGCGCAACGTGGTTGAAATCCCCAAAGTCTTCAAGCTGCTGCGCGAACTCGAAGTGCCGCGCATCTGCTTCTACCACCTCGTATACTCCGGCCGCGGCTCCGAAATGATCAAGGAAGACCTCAACCACGCGGAAACCCGTTCCGTGGTCGATCTGATCATGGACGAAACCCGCGCCCTGTTTGACGCCGGGATGCCGAAGGAAGTCCTCACCGTGGACAACCACGCCGACGGTCCCTATGTCTGGATGCGCATGTTGAAGGAAGATCCTAAGCGCGCCGAGGAAGTGTTCCAGCTTCTCCAGTACAACGAGGGCAACAGCTCCGGTCGCGGCATCGGCTGTATCTCGTGGGACGGCAAAGTCCATGCCGACCAGTTCTGGCGCAACCATACCTTTGGCAACGTGCTCGAACGCCCGTTCTCCGAAATCTGGGACGATCCGAACATCGAACTGCTCCACAAGATGAAGAACAAGAAGGCCTATGTGAAGGGACGCTGCGCCTCCTGCCGCTTCCTGAACATCTGCGGCGGCAACTTCCGCTCCCGTGCCGAAGCCTATTACGGCGACGAATGGGCCCAGGATCCCGCCTGTTACCTGACCGACGACGAAATCCGCCGCCCTGAATAAGGGATGGGCGCGGGGAGAGGGCACCTTTCCCCGCGCTTTTGCGGACTGTTTGGAGGGCGGGGAGGCTCGGGCCGCAAGGATGGGAAGCGGTGACTCTCTGGAGGCAGGAACAGCGATGTTCTTGCCTGTTATCATAAAAAGGACAATGTGTTATGAATGAATTTTATCGTGGGCGCCGTCTGCGCCGCAATCCCGTGATCCGTGAAATGGTGCGTGAGACGCAGCTGTCCGCCGCTGACCTTATGATGCTGTATTTTGTGGTGGATACCACGGATGAGGATTTCAAGAAGGAAATCCCGTCCATGCCGGGCCAGTACCAGCTTTCTCTCAAGCAGCTTGAGAAGACCGTGGGCGAAGCCGTGGACGCGGGGCTGCGTTCGCTCATGCTGTTCGGCATCCCCAAGCACAAGGACGCCATCGCCAGCGAAGCCTATGCCCCGAACGGCATCGTGCAGCGCGCCATCCGTATGCTTAAGGCGAAGTGGCCGGATCTGCAGGTTGTGACCGACGTGTGTCTGTGCGAATACACTTCGCACGGTCATTGCGGCATCCTGAAGGAAGGCGACACCTGCGGCGAAGTGGTGAACGATCCCACGTTGGAACTGCTTGCCAAGACCGCCCTCAGCCATGTCGAGGCCGGTGCGGACATGGTGGCGCCTTCCGACATGATGGACGGCCGCATTCTGGCTATCCGCGAAACGCTGGACAAGGCGGGGTATGTGAATACGCCGATCATGTCCTATGCGGTGAAGTACGCCTCCGCGTTCTACGGCCCGTTCCGCGACGCGGCGGAGTCCGCCCCGCATCACGGCGACCGCAAGACCTATCAGATGGACCCCGCCAACGCGATGGAAGGCTTGCGCGAAGCCGCCGCCGACATCGACGAGGGCGCGGACATCGTCATGGTGAAGCCCGCCGGTCCCTATCTGGACGTCATCCGCATGGTGCGCGACAATTTCGACGTGCCGGTCGCCGCCTATCAGGTGAGCGGCGAGTACTCCATGATCAAGGCCGCCGCCATCAACGGCTGGATCGATGAAGAGAGGATTGTTCTGGAGTCGCTGATCGGCATCCGCCGCGCCGGGGCCAAGCTCATCCTGACCTACTACGCCGAAGAAGCCCTCAAGAAAGGATGGGTGCGCTGATGAATTGCCATGAGCCGCCATGCGGCATGGGGCGGGAAGATTCCCGCCCCGGCACCGGACATCCCGGCGGCCACACCGGGCATCCGGGCGGTATGCCCGCCGGTCCGCGTACGCTTGAGGACGGTTCCCCGCTGTGCCGCCTTATCGCGTGGGAAGTGACCCGCTCCTGTAACCTTGCCTGCAAACATTGCCGGGCCGAGGCGCATCCGGAACCCTATCCGGGCGAGCTGTCCACGGAAGAAGCCAAGGCGCTGATCGATACCTTCCCGAGCGTGGGCAATCCGATCATCATCTTCACCGGCGGCGATCCCATGATCCGCCCCGATGTATACGAACTGATCGCCTATGCGGGTTCCAAGGGCCTGCGCTGCGTGATGTCCCCCAACGGGACGCTCATCACGCCGGAAAACGCCCGTAAGATCAAGGAAGCGGGCGTGCAGCGCTGTTCGATCTCCATCGACGGCTACACCGCCGAGAAACACGATGCGTTCCGCTGTGTGCCCGGCGCGTTCGACGCCACCATGCGCGGCATCGAGTGCCTCAAGGCCGAGGGCGTGGAGTTTCAGATCAACACTACGGTCACTCGGGATAACCTGCATGATTTTAAGAAGATATTCGAACTCTGCGAGCGCATCGGCGCGGCGGCGTGGCATATCTTCCTGCTGGTGCCGATGGGCCGGGCCGCCGAGCTTGCGGATCAGGTGATCACGGCGCAGGAATACGAGGACGTGCTGCACTGGTTCTATGACTTCCGCAAGACGACCTCCATGCACCTCAAGGCTACCTGCGCGCCGCACTACTACCGCATCATGCGCCAGCGCGCCCGCGAGGAAGGCGTCTCCGTAACGCCCGCCACGTTCGGCATGGACGCCATGACGCGCGGCTGTCTCGGCGGCACGGGGTTCTGCTTCATCAGCCATGTGGGGCAGGTTCAGCCGTGCGGGTATCTGACGCTCGACTGCGGCAACGTCCGCACGACGCCGTTCCCGGAAATCTGGCGTAAGTCCAAGCCGTTCCTCCAGTTCCGCGATCAGTCCGAGTATAAGGGCAAGTGCGGCGTCTGCGAGTTCCATAAGGTATGCGGCGGCTGCCGCGCCCGCGCGTGGAGCATGGACGGCGACTACATGGGTGAGGAGCCTCTGTGCACGTACCAGCCCCGCAAAGCGAAGGAGGCGGAATGACGGAAATGACTCTCGACACGATGGACAAGCGCATTCTGGACATCATCCAGACGGATTTTCCGCTGGAGTCCCGGCCTTACGCCATCATTGCGGAGCGTCTCGGCATCACGGAGCAGGAAGCGCTTGATCGCGTGAACGCCCTGCGCAAGTCCCGGCTTATCCGGCGTCTGGGGGCCAACTTCCAGTCGGCCAAACTCGGTTTCCGCTCCACGCTGTGCGCGGCCAAGGTTCCGGAGGACAAGCTGGATGTCTTCATAGCCGAAGTGAACCGGCATGTGGGCGTGACGCACAACTATTTGCGCCGCCATGCCTACAACGTCTGGTTTTCCGCAATCGGCCCCTCGTGGGAGGCCGTGTGCGCCATGCTTGACGACATTACCGCCAAGACGGGCATTCCGATCCTGAATCTGCCCGCCACGAAGCTGTATAAAATTCGCGTTGATTTTCAGATGGAAGAGTAAGACGAATCGGGGGAAGGGAGGGAGAAACTTTCTAGAGAAAGTTTCTCCCTCCCTTCCCCCGGGCCCCCTTCCCTCCCTCTTCAAAGACTTTTGACTTTATCGAATCCTTCATCACGGTTTTATAGAAAAGAACGGCTTATTGGGCAGCACCAATAAGCCGTTCTTTTCTTCTTTGTTTGTTGCCCGACAGGGACTCCTGCCGTGCTACCTCCCAATCTTCATCTGCTTCCCCGTACGACTTCCTCGGCGGAAGGGCCCAGGAGCTTGTCGAGCTGGGCATAGGCCTCTTCGGGAGCCTGACCGCGCTTGGCGGCGATGGAGGCGAGATTGTCCACGGCGTCGCAGGGGCGGAGATAGAGCGGATCGAGATCCTTGTGCCCCCATGCTCCGTCAGGCAGGGCGAGAGTCAGATCAAGCAATGCCTGCGCTGTGGGATGGGTAAGGGCGGGCAGAAAGAGGGGCGCGGAATCGCCGAAGAGTCCCTCCAGCTGGGGCAGATTGCGGGCTACCCCGCTGCCCAGCATGATGTCGGGGCGCTCTCCGCCGCAGGCCGCCGGGATTTCCCACATGGCAGGCTCGTCCACGGGGGATGGCAGGGCGGAACCGGGGGCGCACAGAAAATCCTGCCCGTGCACAAGGCCGCGCCGGGCGTGTGTGATCACGCGGATGCGCGTTTCGCGGGCGGGAAAGAGAAGGCCGAAGGGCACGGAGCCCGCGAGGGCTTGGAGCGCATTGAGCGGCGCAACGGCGGCTCCGGTAGCCCGGCGGAAGGCGGCGGCGGTCGTCAGCGCGAGCCGGAGGCCGGTAAAGCTCCCCGGCCCGGCTACGCAGGCGATCCGGGAGATGTCCGAAGGCATGATGCCAAGGCGCTGGAAGGCGTCCGCCAGTGCGGGCGTCAACAGTTCGGTCCCCTTGGAGGGGGCGCTCCATTCCTGCGCGCACGCGAGGGAGCCTTCCTGCTCCAGCACAAACTGGATGCGGCCCTCGGAGGCGTTCATGATCAGCGTGGTATTCATGAGAACAGCCTTGTCAAATCATTCCATGTGGCGAGGATCATCAGCCCGAGCAGCAGCGCCATACCCACCTTCGCGGACCATTCGCGCGCCGTGGCGCTGACGGGGCGCCCCATGATCATTTCAAGCGTAAAGAAGACGATGTGCCCGCCGTCGAGGATCGGGATGGGCAGCAGGTTGAGGATGCCGAGGTTGACGCTGATGAGCGCCGCGAGCAGCAGTACGGCGGAAAGGCCCTGTTCGGCCTGCTGGCCGACCATCTGGGCGATGAGGATGGGGCCGCCCACGTTGTCCAGCGGAACCACGCGCTGCGCGAGCTTGACGAAGCTCTCACAGGTGAAGGCGATCATGTCCCACGTCTGCCTGAATCCGGCTCCGATGGCTTCAACGGGGCCGAGGGGCAGGTGTCCGGTCGCGGTGGAGGCCCGGATGCCGATGAGCCACGCGGGTTTTTCCTCGCCGAAGATATTGGCGCGGGTCTTGGCTTCGGGGGTGAGGCTCAACGTGACTTCCGAACCGCCGCGCGACAGCACGATGGTTACCGGTTTGCCGTTTCCGGCTCCGATGCCTTCCGCGACGGCGTTCCAGTTTTCGATGGGCTTGCCGTCGATGGACAGCACGCGGTCGCCGGGCAGGATGCCGGCCGTGGCGGCGGGAGTCCCGGGGGTGACGTCGCCGATCTCGGGAAGCAGATAGGTCTGGCCCTGCGCCCATGCGATGCCGCAATAAATGATCAGCGCCAGCACGAAATTGGCGACCGGACCGGCCAGGACGACCAGAAGGCGGTGCCACGCGGGGCGGCCGGAGTACAATTCCTCGGGGGCGAACAATACGCCGTCGATTTCTTTACCTTTGGGATCGGGCTGTTCGGCTTCGTCCTCTTCCCCGGCAAGGGCCACGTAGCCGCCGAGGGGGATCAGAGAGAGGCAATAGTCGGTTTTGCCGCGCCGGAGCTTGAGGAGTTTGGGGCCGAACCCCAGCGAGAAGGTGCGCACGCCGATACGGAACAGGCGGGCGACGGCGAAATGGCCGAGTTCATGAAAAAAGATGAGGCCGCCAAGGACAAGCAGCACGGCGAGGGCGCTTTCCCAGTGCGAGAGTATGTTGAGCAGAAAGTCCATTTACACCTTCTCTATCCACAGGCCGACGCGGAGCCGGGTTTCGTGGTCAAGGGTTTCGATGGCTTCGAGCGAAGCCGGATCGGGGGCCGAACACTCGTCCAGCGCCCGGCCGATGATGTCGGGAATGTCCATGAAGCCGATGCGGCCGGACAAAAACGCCTCGACCGCGACCTCGTTGGCCGCGTTGAGCGCAACGGGCAGGGCGGAACCTTTGCCGATAGTCCGGCAGGCGAGTTCAAGGCACGGAAAGGAATGTAAGTCCGGCTCCTCGAAGGTCAAGGCGCCGGAACGGGCAAGATCCAGAGGCGGAACGCCCGCGTCGAGGCAGAGCGGCCATGCGAGGCAGTAGGCGATGGGCATACGCATGTCCGGGGTTCCCGCCTGCGCCATGAGGGAGCCGTCTTCGAACTCCACCAGCGAGTGCACCAGCGACTGCGGATGGACCAGTACGCCGATGCGTTCCAGCGGCAGGCCGTAGAGGTGATGGGCTTCGATGATCTCCAGCCCTTTGTTCATCATCGACGCCGAGTCGATGGTGATTTTCGCGCCCATGCTCCAGTTGGGGTGCTTGAGCGCCTGCGCGGGCGTCACCGTGGCGAGGAAGTCCCGCTTCTTGCCACGGAAAGGGCCTCCTGAGGCCGTGAGGATGATCCGCCTGACCGTTTCGGGGGTGCGCCCCCGCAGGCCCTGAAACACGGCGTTGTGCTCGGAATCCACGGGCAGGATGACCGCCCCGGTCCGTGCGCAGGTTTCCCGGAGCATCCCACCGGCGAGCACGAGGGATTCCTTGTTGGCGAGGCAGATGACCTTTCCCGCTTCGGCGGCGGCCATTGTCGCCCGCAGTCCGGCGGCGCCCATTTGCGCGGAAAGGATCGTGGATGCCTCGGGCAAGGAGGCCAGTTCCGCGTACCCTTGCGGACCCACGAGTATCTCGGGTTCATAGCCGGATGGAAGAGCGGCGAGCAGGGCTTTGCGTCCCTCTTCGGTCTGGATGCCCAGATACGGAGGACGCCAGCGGAGGGCCTGTTCGATCAGGCGTTCGACATTCCGTCCCCCGGCCAGCGCCACGACCTGAAACAGATCGGGATGCTTTTCGATGATGCGCAGCGTATTGACGCCGATGGAGCCCGTGCTGCCCAAGAGGACGACAGGGCGGGGGAAGCTGTTTTCCCATTCGGACGAAGGAAGTTCTGTGATATAGCGGAACATGCGTTTCCCGGTGCGAAAAAGGGAAGTCCTGAAACTTCCCCGGTATTGGCGTTTCGGCGGCGGTGCGTGCCGAGACGTTCAGTGTTTCCCTGCCCCTGCGGACAGAGATGCAATAAGCGCGAAAGCCTTTTGCAAGGAAAGGTTGGGCTCCGTGGCGGCGGGCTTGAGGAAGGGAGGGAAAACATTCATGGAGAGAGCTTTCCCTTCCTTTCCCAAGCTTTCCTGCAGTGCAATCCGTTTTAGAAGAATGTCATGAGGGCCCTGGCACACTCGTAGGTCGGGATCACGAACAGCAGGCTGTCCACACGATCGAGGACCCCGCCGTGGCCGGGCAGGACGTTGCCTGAATCCTTGACCGAACGGGAACGCTTGAGCGCCGATTCAAAGAAATCGCCAAGCTGGGCCATGACGCCGAGCACGAGGCCGAGCAGGGCGTAGTCGCTGATGCCAGTCGCGGGCACGCCGAACGCGAGGCCAAAGCAGACCGCCACGACCACGCTGGCGGCGAGCCCGGCGGCGCTGCCTTCGACGCTCTTCTTGGGGCTGACTTTGGGCCAGATTTTGTGCTTGCCGAAGCGCATACCGAAGAAATAGGCCACCGTGTCCGAACCCGCCGCCGTACAGATGAGCAGCAGTTGCTCGTGAATGGAGAAATTCAGGGCGGGCATGATCAGCATGGGAACGTACAGCAGCCCCCCGGCGAGCACCGCGACCCGCGTAAAGCGGTACTTGTCGTCGTGCGACCAGCAGAACAGGAACATGCAGGCGAGGATCAGCGTGGACAGGGCGAGGGTCATGACGACCATTTCGGGGCGCATCCATGCGGCGGTGATGAGCAGGCCGCCGAGCGCAAGGCCGAGGATACGCCCGCCGATGTTGGCCTTGAGCGGCCAGAACATGGCGTAGAATTCCCACAGGCCGACGAGCGTAAACAGGAGCAGCAGGCCGAAAAGGTACGGCCCGGAAAGGTAGAGGGCGGTTCCGAGGACGCTCACAAGCACGGCGCCGGTGATGATCCTCGGAAAATGTTTTGAGGCGATGATCATTGAATCTGCTCCTGCGTCAGCCCAAAACGGCGATTGCGGCCCGCATATTCGACGAGAGCCCTATGCAGGGCTTCGGGCGTGAAGTCGGGCCAATAGGTGGACGTGAAATAGAGTTCGCTGTAGGCGCTCTGGAAGGTCAGGTAGTTGCTGATACGCTGCTCGCCGCTGGTGCGGATGATGAGGTCAGGGTCCGGCTGCCCCGCGGAATACAGGCATGAGCGGAACGCCTCTTCCGTCACCGCTTCCGGCTTGACGCCCTGTTGCATGAGCAGGCGCGCGGCCCGGAGGATTTCTTCCCGCCCCGAATAGTTGAGGGCAAGATTGACGATCATGTCGGAACACTTCGCCGTGCGGTTCATGGCATGGCGCAGGGCCGTGCGCGCGGGAAGCGGCAGGCCGTCGAGCTCGCCGAATACGCGCAGGCTGATGCCGTTGCGCTCCATGGAGGGGAGCTCTTCGCCAAGGAAGCTGACCAGCAGCTGGAAGAGCAGGCTGACTTCATCCTTGGGGCGGCCCCAGTTTTCCTGAGAGAAGGTGTAGAGCGTCAAGTGGCGGATGCCGAGCGTGCGGCACTCGGTCACGATGGCTTTGGCGGCGCGGACGCCGGCCTTATGGCCTTCGCTGCGGGACAGGCCGCGTTCCTGCGCCCAGCGACCGTTGCCGTCCATGATGATGGCAATGTGGGCCGGGAGCGAGGCGGCGTGAATCGGAAGCGGGGAAGGTTCGGACATGGACGTCAGATAACCTCAGCGTAACAACGTAAAAAGACCGAAGGGAAAACGGAAGCGGCGCTCTCCAACCCCTCAATGGTATGCGGCTGTCAGGCCTTTCAGGTTTGAAATGGCCTAAGGCCGGATGTCCCGGCACGCCGCGCGGTGAGAATTCCACCGAAAACGGCATGTTCCGGCAGGGCGAACCTTTGAAATGGATACTCTTTCAAAGGGAATCTGTCTGAACAGAGTCTTCCCTGCCTTTCGAGGAGAACCAATCCGCCGCTCCCCATCAGCCGAAAATCCTAGGAGAATGAGAGGCAGGGGCCGGGAAGGGGAGAAGGGAACCTTTTTCATATGGTCTCCTCCCCTTCCCGCTCTTACCTCTTACAGATCCATGATTTCCTTTTCCTTGGCCGCACACTTTTCGTCGACTTTGGCCACGTACTTGTCCGTCAGCTTCTGGACGTCGTCGGTGGCCTTCTTGAGTTCGTCCTCGGAGATGGCCTTGTCCTTTTCCAGCTTCTTGAGCTGGTCGTTGGCGTCGCGGCGGACGTTGCGGACGGCGACCTTGGCTTCCTCGCCGGACTTGCGGGCGAGCTTGCCGAGTTCCTTGCGGCGGTCTTCGGTCAACGGCGGGATGGAGATGCGGATGATCTTGCCGTCGTTCACAGGGGTCAGGCCGAGGTCGGACTTGAGGATGGCCTTTTCCACGCTGGCGAACGCGCCGCGATCCCAGGGCTGGATGGTGATGGTGCGGCTATCCGGTATGGCGACGGACGCGAGCTGGCTGATGGGCGTGGGCGTGCCGTAGTAATCAACCTTGATGTTGTCCACAAGGCCGGTGGAGGCGCGGCCGGTGCGGAGGCGGCTGAAGTCGCGATCCAGCGCGCTGAGAGCCTTGTCCATGCGATCTTCGGAATCCAGCAAGACGCTTTCTTTATCCATAACGCTTAATCTCCTTCGACGGTGGTGCCGGGGTTCTCGCCTGTGACCACCTTTTTGATGCTGCCGTTGAACATGTTGCACACGATGATCGGGACCTGGTTTTCCTGGGCCAGCGTGATGGCCGTGGAATCCATGACCTTGAGATGCCGCCGCAAGGTTTCCTCATAGCTGAGGTGCTTGAACATCACGGCGTCGTCGTGCTTCATGGGGTCCTTGTCATAAACGCCGTCGACCTTGGTGGCCTTGATGATGGCGTCGCACTTGAGCTCCATACCGCGCAGAGCCGCCGCGGTGTCCGTGGTGAAGTACGGATTGCCCGTCCCGGCGGCGCAGATGATCACGCGGCCCTTTTCCAGATGCCGCATGGCGCGGCGGCGGACATAGGGTTCGCAGACTTCCTGCATGGCGATGGCCGAAAGCACGCGGGTGGGATGGCCGGTCTTTTCCAGCGCGTCCTGCACGGCAAGCGCGTTCAGCACTGTGGCGAGCATACCCATGTAGTCCGCGGAGGAACGATCCATGCCCTCGGCGGACGCGGACAGCCCCCGGAAAATGTTGCCGCCGCCGATGACCAGCGCGACCTCAAGCCCCATATCCACCACATCGGCTATTTCTGCACATATCTTTGAAACCGTATGGGGGTCAATACCTATCTGTTTTTCCCCGGCGAGCGCCTCGCCGCTGAGCTTGAGCAGTACGCGCTTGTATTTGAGTTCGGCCATGTCCTCTCCCTTTTTTAACGGTGGTTGTAGGGAAAACCCCAGTTGCCTTCATCGACCCTGACGTATTTGAGGAACGCGTAAAACGCCCCGTGGACCGCGTTGATGAACCCGGCCTTGCCGTCAAGGAAGCCTTTTTTGAGCAGGTAGATACGGAGGAACCGCCCGATGCCGTGCAGCACGCCGAGGGCGAGGCCGCCCTTTTTGCCGCGCGCCGCGAGATCGTCGGCCCCCTGCTGGGCATAGGAGTTGATCTTGTCCAAATGTTCCCGGAAATGTTTGTAGGGATAGTGCAGGATGTCGCCGTCGAGTTCCCGCGTGCGCCCGTTGGGGTCGATGTGCTCGTGCGCGCCGCTCTGGGTGAAGTGGACACCGTTGCGGCGGAAAACGCGCAGGAGGCGATCGGGATACCAGCCGCTGTGCTTGAGGAAACGGTCGTAATACCACGAGCGCCGCGCCGGAGTGAAGCCGCAGAGATCGGCGGGCGCGCCGGGCAGGGCGGCAAGGATGGCGTCACGGAGCGGTTCCGAACAGATTTCGTCCTGATCGAGGGAAACCACCCAATCGGTTTCGACGAGGCCGAGGGCGTATTCGAACTGGGGGAGGGCTCCGCTCCAGGGATGCTGCACGAACGTCGCGCCGTGCTCCCGGGCGATGGATTCCGTGGCGTCGGAACTGAACGAGTCCACGACGATGACGGCGTCACAGAACGCGAGCGACTCAAGACATTTCCCGAGCAGGCGTTCGCCGTTGTAGGTGAGGACCAGACCCGTAATGGTGGGTTTTCCGGACGTGTCGGAACTCATGCACGCTCCTTGGTCAGAGAGGAAACGACATCGCGGACGGCTCCGGCGACGGCAACGGCGTCGGCCTCGGAGAGTTCGGGATACATGGGCAGGCTGAGGATGCGCGGCATGAGCGCCTCGGTAACGGGCAGGCCGTCCGGCGCGAGCGCCACGCTGCCCCGGTAGGCATCCTGAAGGTGCACCGGGAAGGGGTAGTGGACGGCAGTGCCCACGCCCCTGTCGCGGAGCCGCCTTTGCACCTCGTCGCGATCCGGGCATTGGACGACATAGAGATGGTAAACCGGTTCCACGGCATCCGGAATCGTCGGCAGGACAAGGCCGGGGACGCCGGACAGCTCGCGGCGGTAGAGCTCCGCCAGCGCGCGGCGTTTGGCGTTCTTGGCGGGCAGTTCGGGCAGGAGGACATTGAGGAAGGCGGCCTGCAATTCGTCGAGCCGGGTATTGATGCCGGGCTCGCTGCTCAGGTAATGCGTCCGCCAGCCGTACTCGCGCACGCTGCGGATACGTTCGGCAAGGGCGTCGTCGGAGGTGACGACGCAACCGCCGTCGCCCACCGCGCCGAGATTCTTGGTCGGATAAAAGCTGAACGTCCCGGCGATGCCGGTGGACCCGGCGGGACGGCCCTTATAGGCCGCGCCGTGGGCCTGTGCGCAGTCTTCGATGAGTGGCAGGTCCCCCGCGACGGCGCGGATCGCATCCAGATCGGCGCAGCATCCGTAGAGGTGGACCGGCAGCACGGCGGCGGGTTTGCCCGGATAACGGCCCACGCGGGCGGCCTCAAGCGCTTTGGCGAGGCTTTCCGGCGACATGGTATAGGTCACCGGATCGACGTCCACGAGTACGGGCGTCGCTCCTGCGCATTCGATGGCGGCGACGGTCGCGACGGCGGTATGGGACACCGTGAACACGAGGCCGCCCTTGCCGATGCCGAGGGCACGCAGGGCCACCTCTATAGCATCAGTCCCGTTGCCCACGCCGACGGCATGTTTCACGGAGCAGAACGCGGCAAACGACTCTTCAAACTGCCGGACCTGTTTGCCGTTGATGTACCAGCCGCCGTCCAGCACGTCGGCGGCGGCCTTGAGCAGGGCGTCGCGCCGGCTGCGGAACGCCGCGCCGGGGTTGGCTTGTGGGATGAGGGGTGCGTTCATGGCAATCCTTACAAATAGTCCTGAAGCCGGGGACGGTAATAGTCGATGATCTGCCGGAGGCCGTCCCTGAGTTGGGTCCGGGGTTCCCAGCCGAGGAGCGAGCGCAGGCGGCTGTCGTCGGCGTAGTAGTCGCCGATGTCGATTTTTTTACGGTCGGCGGGGTATTCCCGGACTTCATAAGCCCCTTCGCCCGCCGTGTCCACGAGGAGATCGGCGAGATCGCGCAGGGAAATCCGCTTGCCGCCGCCGATATTGAAAATCTGGCCGAAGGCTTCCTCATGCAGCGCGGCGCGCATCATGGCGTCCACGCAATCATCGACATAGGTGAAGTCGCGGAGCTGTTCGCCGCCCCATACTTCAAACGGCTTGCCGGTGAGCACCTGCCTGATCCACACGCCGAGGAAGGTCTGGCGGGCGTCCTTGATGCGCATACGCGGCCCGATGGTGTTGGTGAGGCGCAGCGAGCAGGCGCGGATGCCGTACACGTTGTTGTAGAGGATATGGTACCATTCACCGGCCATCTTGTTGATGCCGTTGACGTCGACGGGGCGGACGGGGTGTTTTTCGTCCACGGGCAGATAGTCGGGCTTGCCGTAAATCTGCCGCGTTCCGGCGAATACGATGCGGATGCCCGGATTGGCGTTCCGGCAGGCTTCGAGGATGGAAAGCTGCGCCTTGCAGTTGATGTCCAGATCCGTATACGGATCGGCCATGGAATCCATATGGCTGGTCTGTCCGGCGAGATTGAACAGAAAGTCGTGCCCCTTTACCAACGTTTTCATGCTGTGGGGATCGCGGACGTCGGAAATATTGACTTTGAGGCGGGATTCGTAACCGCGAATGTTTGCCGGATTTCCGCCATACTCGGGGATAAGGCTGTCGACGAGCGTAACGGAAGCGCCTTCCTCAAGAAGGCGGATGCCAAGATTGGAGCCGATGAACCCCAACCCTCCCGTGATGAGCACATGCGCGCCGGAATAGAGACTCATTATCGGATCCTGCGGTTGCGATTACAAAAAAGGGGGGCATGGCCCCCCTTTTGCAGTCAGTGGCGTAAACTATTCGGCGCCGAGCTGAATCCGCACGAAGCGGACCACGGTGATCGGCTCGCCGATGGTCTTGGCGGCGCCCTTGATGAGATCGCTGATCGTCATCTTGTCGTCGCGGATATAGAGCTGGTCGAGCAGGCACACGTCCTTGCAGAACTTCTTGACCGCGCCTTCGGCGATCTTTTCGATGATCTGTTCGGGCTTGCCTTCTTCACGGGCCTTCTGGCGATAGACTTCGCGTTCGTGTTCGACCACTTCGGGGTTCAGGCCCTCGGCGGACACGGCGAGCGGGGAAGCGGCGGCGATCTGCATGGCCACGTTCTTCGCCACTTCGTGGAAGGCTTCGGAAGCCGCGGCGGCGTCGCTGCCGGTCTGCATTTCCACGAGTACGGCAAGCTTGCCGTTGGAGTGCAGATAGCCACCGATCAGGCCGAACTTGCCGGCGGCGAGTTCCATCTTGGCGAACTTGCCGAGGCCCATGTTTTCGCCGGTGGTGGCGATAACGCCATCAAGAGCTTCCTTCACGGTGACGGAGGCGTCGGCCACGAAAGGAGCGGCGAGCAGCGCTTCGGAGTCAGCGTATTCGCCCCTGGCGACCTGGGCCACCATGTCTTTCACGAAGCCCTGGAACTTGTCGCCGCGAGCCACGAAGTCGGTTTCGCACTTGACTTCGACGGCCACGCCGGACTTGCCGTCGGCGGCCAGTTCAAAGCCCACGAGACCTTCGGAGGTGGCACGTCCGGCCTTCTTGGCGGCCTTGGAAAGACCCTTCTGGCGGAGCCAGTCGACGGCCTTTTCCATGTCGCCGTCGCATTCCGTAAGGGCTTTCTTGCAGTCCATCATGCCCGCGGCGGTCTTTTCGCGCAGGTCTTTAACCATAGCAGCAGTGATGCTCATGAGAATCTCCGGAAAACGTTGGTTATTCGGCGGCGGCTTCGACAGCGGGGGCTTCTTCAGCCTTGGCTTCGGCGTCGGCAGCCTTCTTCAGTTCTTCCTCGGCGTCCTTGTTCTTGGAATCCTTGCGCATGGCTTCGCCTTCGAGGCAGGCTTCGGCCATGGCGGTGACGAAAAGCTTAATGGCGCGGATGGCGTCGTCGTTGCCGGGGATGATGTAGTCGATGACGTCGGGATCGCAGTTGGTGTCGGTGACGGCCACGATCGGGATGCCGAGCTTGCGGCATTCCTTGACGGCGATTTCTTCACGGTTGGGGTCGATGATGAAGGCGAGCTGCGGGAGGCGATCCATGTCCTTGATACCGCCGAGGGTCAGCTCAAGCTTGGCCATTTCGCGCTGCAGGGTCAGGATTTCCTTCTTCTGGTAGCGGTTCACGGAACCGTCGGCGAACATGGCTTCGAGCTTCTTGAGGCGTTCGATGCTCTTCTGAATGGTGGCGAAGTTGGTGAGGGTGCCGCCCATCCAGCGGTTGGTCACATGGAACTGACCGGCGCGGCCGGCTTCGGCGGCGACGGCTTCCTGAGCCTGACGCTTGGTACCGATGAACAGCACGCGGCCGCCGTTGGCGACGGTTTCCACGATTTTGTCGTGGGCGGTGCGGTACAGCTTCACGGTCTGCTGGAGGTCGATGATATGGATACCGTTACGGGCGCCGAAAATGAACGGGCGCATTTTGGGGTTCCAACGGCGGGTCTGGTGACCGAAATGGACGCCGGTTTCCAGCATCTGCTTCATGCTAACGTATGCCATGGTATGTCTCCTTCGACATGGGGGTTTGCTTCCACCCCGGCCCTGACCCTTCTACCCGTATGCGTTCCGCGGACCCATGCCGCGGGGCGAAACGAGCACCCCAGGCCGCTGCCAGAGTGTGCTTGATAAAAAGCTGCTTATCTTTACGGCAGCAAGGGGTGCCTGTCAAGGGGACATAGGATTTTCCTTGTTTCGCGGCCCGGTTCCGTCTGCGGGGCGGGCGTCCCTCTTTCCGCTTGAGGGGGCGGTTGCGCTTCCGGATTGAACCTCCGGCGTTCCCGGTGTACAACCGCGCCGGTGCGGTACAACGATTCGACGAGGGCGCGGTGCGTCCGATCTTTTATGGAGGGTTCATGGAAAGCAAGCTGAGCCGTGCGCTGGCTCCGAAACGTCCGGATGCGCCCACGCTGACTTCCCGTCAGCTCGTCAAGGCGTGGTGGCAGGCGCTGCGTCCGCCGTTCTTCATCGTGGATCTCATCCCCGTAGGGCTTGGGGGGGCGCTGGCGGCCCGGGATCTCGGGTATTGGCCCTGGGGGATTTTCGCGGTTGTGATGGTGGGGTGTTTTTGCCTGCATACGGTCGCCAACATAGCCAATGATCTTTTTGATTATCTGGAAGGCGTGGATACCGACGAGACAATCGGGGGCACGAAAGTCATCCAGAACGGCTGGATCAGCCCGCGCCAGATTTGCCTGACCATCATCGGGCTGTTGCTGTCCACGGTACTGATCGGCTGGTGGCTCATCGGGCACAGCGGACAGGAATGGCTGTGGGGGCCTGTGGTCTTTGCCGTGCTCTCCGCCGTCTTTTACGTCGCGCCGCCCATACGCTACGGGTGCCGGGGATACGGCGAGCTGTTCGTATGCCTGAATATGGGATTTATCATGGTTATGGGCTCCTATGCGGTAATGGCGAACGGCTTTTCGGCGCAGAGCCTTGCCCTGGCGCTTCCCGTGGGGCTCATGGTGGCGGGGATTCTCTATTATCAAAGCCTGCCTGAGATCGAGACGGATCTCGCGGCCGGGAAGCGGACGCTGGCGAACATCCTCGGCAAGGCCAAGGCCGAGCTGGTCTTCAAGCTTTGGTGGCCCGCCGTTTGGGTTCTCATGGCGAACCTTTGGGCCTGCGGGCTCGTCGGGTGGCCGGTGTTTCTCGGGCTGCTGACGTTCCCCTTGTACTGGCGGGCCTGCCGCCTTATCCATGAGGCCGTGGAGTGGCTTGATCTCGACCAGCACGGGCACCTTGTGCGCAAGCTGTATCTCATCAACGGCGCGCTGCTGATCGCCGGGGTTGTGTTGAAGTGAAGACGAGATTGGGGAGGGAGGAGGGCGCTTTCTTTAGAAAGCGCCCTCCTCCCTCCCCAAACCCCACCCCTCCACCCGCAAAGACTTTTGATCTTATCGAATCCCTCTTGTTGGGGGTGACGATGTTGTGAAGCCGTTCCTGTGAATGGCTTTTTTGTTTGGAAAAGAGGAGGCAACAATTGGGTAACGTCATGCAACGGTACTTCCGTTGCGTAACCTCCCCACCAGTCGAAGTTTTGCGGAAGGGGGTCCGGGGGAGGGCGCTTTTTTCAAAAAGCGTCCTCCCCCGGTGCGTATCCCCCACCCCTCAATGATAATCACAGCGCTCTCAGACGGACCCAAGTAGTTTATCCGGAATCAACAAAGTAAGGAGTGTTGCCATGCAGAGCCTCATTGCTGTGATTTTCAAGGAAGACATGGATCGGGCGGAAGCGTACCGGGTGGAGCTGCGGGGCCGGGAAGAACTCGCCGGGCTGGTGGATTGCTCCAAAATGGTAGCCGCGGTCTGCGATAAGGAAGGAAAGGTACACCTCCAATATACGCACGCCCTCGCCAAGGACGGCGCGCTGATCGGCGGCGTGTGGGGCGCGCTGATCGGATTCCTGTTCCTCAACCCGCTGCTCGGCATTGTCGCGGGGGCCGGGCTCGGCGCGGCGACCGGCGAGGTGGGCGATTTCGGCATCAGCCACCGCTTTATGAACGAACTGGCGACGCACCTGAAACCCGGCAGCTCGGCGCTGTTCATCCCTCTGAAGAAGGAAGCCGTCGACGAAACGTTGCGTGCGCTCGGCAATTCCGACGGCGTGGTCCTGAGTACCGACCTCAAGCTGGAGGACGAGTACCAGATGGAAAAGCTCTTTGAGGAAATGACCGCGGAACGTGCCAAGAAAACGTCCTGAGCCCTGCCTATCTTTCGAAACCTGATGCTGTTACTGTGGGGGCCCTTCCAACAGTCAACACATCAGGTTTTTTTCATGCTGCACAAGATCATTGTCTGTTGTCTGGTTGTGGTTGCGCTGGCTTTTCCGGCACGGGCGTCGTCGTTGTGGCATCCCGAACCCGGTTTTCTGCCCGAGGACGCCCGGCACGCCGTTCCCAACAATCCCGCTCCGCCGGAACGCACGGTTCCCGAACAGGTTCTTCCGCCTCTTCCGGTTCAAGATGAAGGCACCATACGCCGCGTGGCCACCAAGGAAAAAGTGGCGGCCTTGACGTTTGATCTGTGCGAACTGTCCACCATGACTACAGGATACGATGCTGAAATCATCGATTTCCTGCGTGAGAAGCGGATCCCGGCCACCCTGTTCATGGGCGGCAAGTGGATGCGGTCCCACAGCGAGCGGGCCATGCAGCTTATGGCCGATCCTCTTTTTGAGATCGGCAATCACGGGTGGTCGCATGGCAATTTCGGCATTATGAGCGAAAAGGCCATGTTGGAGCAGATCCGCTGGACGCAGGCGGAATATGAGCTGTTGCGCGAGGAGATCCTGAAAAGGGCTCGGGCGGAAGGGCGCAGCGTCGAGCTGCCGGAAGCCGTAACGTTGTTCCGCTTGCCTTACGGCAGATGTACGGACAAGGCGCTTGCACTGCTTGCGCGCGAGGGCCTGCAGGTGATCCAGTGGAGCGTGGTTGCGGAAACGCCGCAGGACAACGCGGTCCACGGTATGGGTGCGCGGGTGGCCGGGCAGGTGCGGCCCGGCGCGATTATCCTGTTCCATGCCAACCTGGTGCCCAAGGGATCGGCGTTCATGCTCAAGGAAACCGTTGGAGAGCTCCAGCGGAAAGGGTATCGTTTCGTGACCGTCGGAGAACTGCTCAAGCTCGGGGAACCGCAGCGCACGCGGGACGGTTACTTCAACAAACCCGGCGACAACCTGAGCCTTGATACGCATTTTGGAATCGACGGTACGGGACGCAGGAAGTAAGCCCTTACAGGGATGAGAGGGCGGCAGGCACGGCGTTTCCGATACAACGGGGCTCCCGTCACATGTTATTCCGGTCAGCTATAGGAAACCCCCGGCAGGCATCGATGCCGTTCAGCGCAATCAAGGGAAGCTGTGCAAATCCGCCAAGGGGCTCTGCATCTGGCCGTGCCGATGCTCTACATCTCTACTAAAGGTGGCGCACCGTATCGCGGTGAGGGCGGATTACATGGGGCTAACCATAACGAAGTTGAAGGCAATAACGTAACCATAAGTAAAGATGAAATGTTTTCTTTTTGGGAGAAAATGCTCATTGATCAGCGTAACCCTGAACCTTATCCTTACTTGAGAAAGCCCGCTGAAATGACTTTTTATCCAGCAAGAAAGGACGGTTGGGCATTCTATTATGCTTTTTGTCGACATGCGGCGTTATAAAGAGAATCATCCTTTTTTCAGCAACAGTCCGCATTATCAGGAAAAAGGCTTTCAGCGAGGATGACTGTCGAAAATCCAAGCTCCGGCCAGCTTGAATAAACATCCTCCAACTATTTGTCTCTATTCCTTATTGTGAAAAACAGCAAAAGGGAATGGAACGCTTGTCATGAAAAGGCCTCCGTGCTATTATTCTCACAATGCTAGGTATCCGTAACGGCAATATCGCTTCCGGAGTGGAAGCGGGAATGCAGCGCGCGAGTGTTGTGCCGTCATGGACGCCCCGTCACAATGAAGCTTTTCGTATCGGAAGACGTATGACTCTTTTGGAAAGACAGCGCCGTGAATCCTTCATGAAGGGAATGTTCATTCCTTTCATGTTGCTGGCGCTTGTCTGTTCCCTGTTTGGCGATACGAATATCCTTCACGCGGATGTGCAGAAGGTCGTCGTGTACGATTCGGGCAGTGCCCTTACCGACATGCAGAAGCAGTCTCCGGTCATCCTGGAATCCTTTGAGGAATGCATGGAGACGTCTGCTTCGAAGGCCCCTCTGAAGCATCTCGTCCCGTTGATGGCCCTCTTCATGCTCCAGCTTGGGCTTGCCGTCTCTTCCGTAGTGCGGCTGTTCGTGCGGCATTATGTGCCCACGCTCCGAAAGTCCGACTCTTGGGGCCTGCTTCCCTTTTCTCTCGCTCCCCCCTGCTTCGCGTAGCCGTCAGCGGATCGTCTGATCCGTCATGACGCGCGTCCTCACGGCTTCCTTTCTTTTGGAAGCTGCGTTCGTTTGCGCCCGTTCCGTATCGGGCTGGTTCTTCCCAAGCAATTCTTTATAAAAGCAGTTCCTTTTTCAGAGGGATGGTCTTTCACAACGGTTTCCTGTCAGGTTGCGGTTCGGCTAGGGATCGCGTCGCCTGCTCGGATACAGATGGACGCTTTCGCCATGGTGGCGAAGTCAGCCGTCCGGTACAGTTTTACAAGAGGATATGGCTATGGCAAAGACCAATCTGAACGAAGATAAGATAGCCCTGTTGACGGGTTGTTTCATCTTCCTTTTGGCCGCGTTGAATCTGGCGCATCTCGACGTGTTGGGCTGGGTAGTCAGCACTAATATGTGGACGAGCATGGACAAGGCCTTCTCTGCCACCACCGGCGCATACAAGGGAACGATCTCTGGTGTCGTTTCTCTGCTGTGCACGTATGTGGCTCTGACGGCGATCCTGTCGTTCGGCATCAAGCTGCTCGGCGGCAATGTCGCTCGGTTCGTCAAGTCGTTCACGGTCGTCTTTTTCATCAGCGAAATCTGCTACATGTTCGGCGCGAACGCCCATATCGCGGCTACGCCCGACGCGCAGGCCAAGTTCGGTATCGACTGGTCGATCGGCCTGACTACGGAAGCGGGTTTCATTGTGGCGCTTGTCGCCGGTATTTTCATCAGCAACGCGTTCCCGCGCATTGCCGAAAGTTTGCATGACGCCTGCCGTCCCGAATTGTTCGTCAAGATCGCCATCGTGGTCCTCGGCGCCGAACTCGGCGTGAAGGCCGCCGCGGCTTCCGGCATGGCCGGGACGATCATTTTCCGAGGCCTGTGCGCCATCGTGGAAGCCTATCTTCTGTACTGGGCCTTCGTGTATTACGTAGCCCGCAAGTACTTCAAGTTCAGCCGTGAATGGGCTGTCCCGCTGGCTTCCGGCATCTCCATCTGCGGCGTGTCCGCCGCCATCGCTACGGGGAGTTCCATCCGCGCCCGGCCTGTGGTGCCCATCATGGTGTCCTCGCTGATCGTGGTGTTCACCTGCATCGAAATGCTGATCCTGCCCTTCATCGCTTCCCACTTCCTGTACAGCGAGCCCATGGTGGCCGGCGGCTGGATGGGCCTCGCGGTGAAGTCCGACGGCGGCGCCATCGCTTCCGGCGCCATCGCCGACTCCCTGATCCGCGCCCGTGCGCTCGAACTCCTCGGCGTCCACTGGGAAGCCGGGTGGGTCACCATGGTCACCACGACCGTGAAGATCTTCATCGACGTGTTCATCGGCGTGTGGTCCTTGGTTCTCGCCTGGGTGTGGACCGCGAAGTTCGACAAGACCAACAGCGGTCGTACCATGAACTTCGGCGACGTGCTCGCCCGTTTCCCCCGCTTCGTGCTCGGCTATCTGCTGACCTTCGTGATCATGCTGTTCATCTGCGTGAACGTGGAATGGCAGCCCCTCGGCAAGAGCGTGATCAGCACCCTCGGACCCCTGCGCACCATTTTCTTCACCCTGACCTTCTTCACCATCGGTATGGTGTCCAACTTCCATAAGCTTATGGAAGAAGGCATCGGCAGGCTCGCCATTGTGTACGTCGTATGTCTCTTCGGCTTCATCATTTGGCTCGGCCTGTTCATCTCGTGGCTGTTCTTCCACGGCATGACGCCTCCGGTTATCGCTGGCTAACCTCTTCCATTTTCAGCTATAAAGGAGACTGACATGGCAGAAGATACTAAGAACGTGAAGTTTCACGAAGAAGTGCAGAAGATGGAGTATGAGCCGCTGGACGCTACCGAACTGAAGCTCATCCATTGGAGCTGGGCTCTCGGCGTGTTCCTGCTCGTGGCTCTCTATTTCCTCAGCGACTTCATTGCTCCCGGCGCCCACGGCTAAGCCGTCGGCGTAGGGAAGGGCGGACGGAACTTTTTACGGGGGTTCCGAAGGATTCACGGGGCGCGCACACGCCTTTGCGTCTCGCCGTCGCCGCCCATGCAAGGGTAAGCCACTCGGAACGCCTTCCCGGAGACTCCTCCTTCGGGAAGGCGCAAGGAGAACCCGGCCCCCTCCGGGTTCTCCGAATTTCGCCTCACAGGATAAATGGAACGCATCATGGGCCGCTACAGAGTCCACTACATCGAGGGTTCCGGCGAGAATCTCAGGATTCGCAAAGAGCAGACTGTCGAAGCCCCTTCGTTTCAGGACGCGCTGGAACGGTTCACGCATTGGCCTGCCGCCGAGGCCTGCGAGCAGAGCCCGGCCTGTGCCCAACATCCCGGCGCCAACCTTTGCCATATGGAGGCGTGGGAAGTTTTTCCTGTTGGGGAGAGTTGATTTTGGGGAAGGAGGGCTTCAACGCTGTTTGCGGTGTCCCCCTTTTTTCCCAATACCTCGTATCTCCTGATGCCAACGCTGTGCGTATCCGCCGCCCCTCCCTGCCAAACGGAAGCGGCGGGACCGGTGTTGTATAAGGAGAGAGGGGGAATGGCATGTGGATTGTGGAAAAAAACCGGAAAAGAGCCCGGATGCACAACGCATCCGGGCTCTTTTCTTTTGCGGAGAGGAGGGAGGGTTTGGGGCAATGGCGTTTCGGAACAGCCGTCGCGCCGCCTCCCCATCAGTCAAAAGCCTTTGGGAAGGGGGCCGGGGGAGGACCTTTCTGAAGAAAGGTCCTCCCCCGGTATTCACGCACCCTCTCTTAATACAGGCCCTGCTCGATCATGGAGTCGGCCACCTTACGGAAGCCGGCGATGTTGCCGCCGAGGACGTAGTTGCCGGGCACGCCGAATTCCTCGGCGGTTTCATGGGCGGCCTTGAAGATGTTGGCCATGATGTTCTTGAGCTTGGCGTCGACTTCTTCAAAGGTCCAGGACTGCATACTGGCGTTTTGAGCCATTTCGAGCTGGCTGGTGGACACGCCGCCCGCGTTGGCGCACTTGCCGGGCCCGAAGGCGAGCCCGGCCTGAAGGAAGGCTTCCACCGCTTCGGGGGTGGAGGGCATGTTGGCGCCTTCGCATACGAGGACACAGCCGTTCTTGATGAGGTTGGCCGCGTCGGCGCCGCTGACTTCGTTCTGCGTGGCGCTCGGGAAGGCGAGCTTGCAGGGCACGTTCCACACGGGATGCTGATCTTTGGGGTATTCCTTCGCGGGGATATACTTGGCGTCTTTGCAGAGCTCGGCGTAGCGGGCGAGGGACGCGCGCTCGACTTCCTTGACCTGCTTGAGGGCGTCGAGGTTGATGCCGGCGGGGTGGTAGATACAGCCGCGCGAGTCGCTGGCGGTCACGGGTTTGGCACCGAGCTGGTACAGCTTTTCGATGGTGTAGATAGCCACGTTGCCGGAGCCGGACACGGCGCAGGTGGCGCCTTCCAGATCCATATTGCGGGCCTTGAGCATGTTGGAGGCAAAGTAGACGCTGCCGTACCCGGTGGCTTCCTTGCGGGCCAGCGAGCCGCCCCATTTGAGGCCCTTGCCGGTGAGCACGCCTTCAAAGCTGGAGGTCAGGCGCTTGTACTGGCCGAACATGTAGCCGATTTCGCGGGCTCCCACGCCGATGTCCCCGGCGGGCACGTCGATGGTGCTGCCGATGTAGCGGAAGGCTTCCGTCATGAAGGCCTGGCAGAAACGCATGACTTCGGCGTCGGACTTGCCCTTGGGATCGAAGTCGCTGCCGCCCTTGGCGCCGCCGATGGAGAGGCCGCTCAGGCTGTTCTTGAAGATCTGTTCAAAACCGAGGAATTTCAAGATGCTCAGGTTGACGCTGGGGTGGAAGCGGAAGCCGCCCTTGTAGGGGCCGAGGGCGGAGTTGAACTGGACGCGGTAGCCGCGGTTCACCTGCACGCGGCCCTTGTCGTCCGTCCATGCCACGCGGAACATGATCTGGCGTTCGGGTTCGACGATGCGTTCGAGAATGCCGTTCTGCTGGTACTTGGGGTCCTTCAGAAAAAGCGGTTCCAGCGAGTGGAGGACTTCTTCCAGCGCCTGAATGAACTCCGGCTGGTGGGGGTTGCTCTTCTTCACACTGCGGATAACTTTCTGCACGTAGCTCGAAGCCATGACGTAAGCTCCTTGGCGGGGACCCCTCCCTTTCTCAGAGGGAGAGAACTCCTGTTTTGACAATTTGAGAAACACACAATCCCGTGGCACGCCCTGAAACAGGATTTCAAGGAAATGTGTGCCGTTTTTATGCCTTTTTAGTCCTTCTGGCAAGGCGTTTTTGCCGTTTTTCGCATAACTGTGCCTATCTCAAAGGGAATATTGTTATTTACAAAAATGTTAACTACGATTTTGTAACCCCCCTTCGCAGTGAGCCGGAGGCCTTTGCCCAAATCCGCGGAGGCCGCGCGCGGGGCGTGTCGAGGGCGGCCGTTCGGAGCGTGATTTTGACAAACCCTCGGCCTCGGCATAAGGTCTTCCAATTTATTTGGCCTGTTGGATGGGGTTGGCTTCCCGCTTCGGCGGCCCCATGCGTTTTGGAAGCGTTTCGGGAATCCTTTTATTCAGAGGAGAATGGGTATGGCGGTTCATGTAGTTGATCATCCTCTCGTGCGGCACAAACTGGGCATCCTTAGGAAGGAATCCACCTCCACCAGCGAATTCCGTATGCTGGCCAAGGAAATCGCCCGGTTGCTCATGTATGAAGCCACCAAGCAGTTCAAGACCGAAAAGCGGACCATCAAAGGCTGGGCCGGGCCCGTGGAAGTGGAATCCATTTCCGGCAAGATGGTGACCATCGTTCCCATTCTCCGGGCCGGGCTCGGCCTGATGGACGGCGTGCTGGACATGGTCCCGGGCGCGAAGATCAGCGTCGTCGGCCTGTACCGGAACGAAGAGACGCTGGAGCCCGTAGAGTACTACGTGAAGCTCGCCAAGGAGATCGACCAGCGCATCGCCATTATCCTTGATCCCATGCTGGCGACCGGAGGCTCGCTCATCGCCACGATCGATCTCCTCAAGAAGCGCGGCTGCAAGCGCATCCTCAGCCTCAATCTCGTGTGCGCTCCCGAAGGCATCAAGCGCGTCGAGGAAGCGCATCCCGACGTGGACATTTATACGGCCGCCGTCGACTCCCATCTCGACGAGCACGGCTACATCATCCCCGGCCTCGGCGACGCCGGGGACCGCATCTTCGGAACGCGGTAGCGGGCAGGCGGCGAGGCGCTGCCTCCGATCCGGCTGAGGGGAGCCGTTCCCCTCAAGCCCGGTATGCGGGAGCCGCCAGAGGACAGGGAACATACATTTTTTTCTGAGGAGTGGAGATGGAGTCGGATACGACGTATTCTTTTCGGTTGAAAGATTCCCTGCTCGGTGCGCAGATGCTTTTCGTGGCATTCGGCGCGCTGGTGCTGGTGCCGATCCTGACGGGCATGAGCACCAACGTGGCCTTGTTTACGGCCGGCGTGGGCACGTTGATTTTTCAGATTTGCACACGCGGCAAGGTGCCCGTTTTTCTCGCGTCGTCCTTCGCGTTCATTGCGCCGATCATCTATGGCGTGCAGACTTGGGGGCTTCCCGCGACGCTGGGCGGCATGGTCGTGGCCGGTGCCGTCTATGTGGTGCTGAGCTTCATCATCCGTTGGCGCGGCACGGAGATCATCATGCGCCTGCTGCCGCCCATCGTGACCGGGCCGGTGATCATCGTCATCGGCCTTGTGCTGGCCCCTGTCGGGGTGAACATGGCCCTCGGCAAGGCCGGGGACGGCAGCGCGGTGCTTGTCCCCGAGAACACGGCGCTGATCATTTCGATGGCGGCGCTGGCGACGACGGTGCTCGTTTCCCTGCTCGGGCGCGGCATGATACGCCTTATCCCCATTATGTCGGGCATCGCCGTAGGCTACCTGTGCGCCATCGGGCTCGGCATCCACGATTTCAGCAAGGTGGCCGCCGCGCCGTGGTTCGGCGTTCCGGATTTCGTGTTCCCCGAGTTCCGCTGGGAAGCCATCCTGTTCATCATCCCCATTACCCTCGCCCCGGCCATTGAGCATTTCGGGGACATCATCGCCATCAGCTCGGTGACGGGGAAGGACTTCCTCAAGGACCCCGGCATCAAGAGCACCATGCTCGGCGACGGCATCGCCACGATGCTGGCGAGCTTCATCGGCGGGCCTCCGAATACGACCTATTCGGAAGTGACCGGGGCGGTGGCCCTGACCCGGGCGTTCAACCCCGGCGTCATGACGTGGGCCGCCATTTGGGCCATCGTGCTCTCGTGCGTCAACAAGCTCGGCGCGTTCTTGAGTTCCATCCCCGTCCCGGTCATGGGCGGGATCATGATCCTGCTCTTCGGGGCCATCATGGTGGTGGGCCTGAACACGCTGGTCCGCGCTGGCGAAGACTTGATGGAGCCCCGCAACCTCGCCGTCGTCGCGCTGATCATCATCTTCGGCGTGGGCGGCATGACCTTTAATATCGGCTCGTTCCGCCTCGGCGGCATCGGGCTTGCCGCCGTCACCGGGGTGCTGTTGAATCTCTTCCTTCCCAGAGCGGCTCATGTCCACAAGAAAGTGAAGTCCGAATAGCAAGGATGGAGACTGGGGAGGGATGTCCGGCAACAACATTCCTCCCTGTTTTCCTCCACAACCCTTTCGAGCGGCGGGAATGCCCGCCGATTGGTCCCTCCTTTCCGATATCCCCCCGGAAACTTTTGTTGTAACCGTGAAGGAAAAGTTTTAGGGGGATGGGGTGGCGCGAGCCGCGCTGGCAGGTTTTGGAAGGGTTTTCTTCCAAAGGGGGCCTTCCCCCCAAAAAAGTCATTTCCGCTCATCTCCGCAACCGAGTTTGCCATGAATGCTGAAATCATTTCGGTAGGGACCGAGCTCTTGCTTGGGCATACGATCAACACGGACGCGGCGTTTGTCGCGCGCGAGCTCTCCGCCATCGGGGTCAACCTGCTTTTTGCCTGCACCGTGGGCGATAATCCGGGGAGGCTGCGGGACGCGCTGGAAGAAGCGCTGGGCCGCAGCGATGTGGTCATTACGACGGGCGGCTTGGGCCCCACGGACGACGATCTGACCAAGGAAACCATCGCCAGTGTGGCGGGCGCTCCGCTGAAGATCCATGAGGACAGCCTGCGCCGTCTGGAAAGCTACTTCAAGGGACGCCCGGCGATGGGCGAGAACCAGCGCAAGCAGGCCATGCTGCCCGAGGGCGCGACCGTCTTCCCCAACGACATCGGGACCGCGCCGGGCTGCGGCGTGCGGACGGCGTCCGGCAAGGTGATCGTCATGCTGCCGGGGCCGCCTTCCGAACTGGTCCCCATGTTGCAGCATTATGTCGTCCCGTTCCTGAAAGAAGGGAGCCACGCCGTCATCCACTCGTGCATGATCCGCACGTTCGGTCTCGGCGAGGGGGCGGGCGCGTTGAAGATTGCCGATCTGACCGATGCGGCGAACCCGACGGCGGCGACCTATGCGAAGGAAAACGAGATGTTCGTGCGGGTGACGGCACGGGCTGAGAGCGAAGAAGCCGCCGAGGCGCTGTGCCGTCCGGTGGTCGAAGAGATTTGCCGCCGGTACGGGGATGTGGTCTACGGCGTGGATGTGGACAATCTGGAAAGCGTGGTCGTCCGGCTGCTCAGTGAAAAGGGGCTGCATCTGGCTACCGCAGAATCCTGCACGGGCGGTCTGGTGGCGAAGCTCATCACGGACGTTTCCGGCGCGTCGGAAGTCTTCGGCATGGGCCTTGTGACCTACGCCAACGAAGCCAAGATGAAGCTGCTCGGCGTGCCTGCCGCCATGCTTGAGGAACACGGGGCCGTAAGCGAACCTGTGGCCCGGGCTATGGCCGAAGGCGTGCGAGAAGTATCGGGCAGCGAGCTCGGCATCGGCATCACCGGGGTTGCCGGGCCGACCGGGGGGACGCCGGAAAAGCCCGTGGGGCTCATCTATATTGCGCTCAGTGACGGCACGCGGACGTGGGTCCGCAGGATGACGCCTCCCGGCCGGGTTCATGGCCGCGGCTGGCTTCGGGATCGCGCCGCGGGCACCGCGCTCGATATGGTGCGGCGGTATTTGTCCGACCTGCCGCTGGAACCGGTTCAGAGTGCCGGACCGGCGACAACGCTGTAGCTGCGGGGCCGATGTGAAGCACGATTACGAAGCTTGCCTCAATGACATAACCCGGATCGTCAAAGACATCGTCTGGGGGGATGCCGAACAGGTGCGCGCCTTGTTCCGGTATACGAACGATCCGTCCGTCCCTGCGTCCGTGGGGCGGCTGGCTGAGCAGATCGGCACGCTCATTGTGCAGAAAGAGGTCCGGGAATTCCAGTTGGAAAACCTGATTGAAGACCTGTTTTCAACCAGAACCGCTCTGGCGCAGGCACGCCATGATCCCCTGACCGGGCTGCCGAACCGGGCCATGTTTGAGGAGATGCTCCACAAAGCCTGTGGGAGCGCACTGGAATGCGGCTCGGGGCTGGCCTTGCTGCTGGTCGACTTTGATCGGTTCAAGGAAGTCAATGACTCGCTTGGACATGCCGCGGGCGACGAACTGCTCGTACAGGGTGCGGCCCGGTTGCAGGGATGCGTCGGCGATCGGGGGCTCATCGGGCGCATGGGCGGGGATGAATTTGCCGTGCTGCTCATTGAACAGGCGGAAGGGGATGTACTCCGGACGGCCGAATGCATTCTTGAGGCGATCCGTGCCCCATTTCCGCTGCAAGAGGGAGAGGCCCGCATCAGCTCGTCCGTGGGTGTTGCGTTTCATTCGCTGGAGGCCGCTACCCCCGCTCGCCTGCTCAAGAACGCCGATGTCGCCATGTATCGCGCTAAGGGGGAAGGACGGGATCGGCTGTGGCGCTATCGCCCGTCAACGTTCACCGATAGCGGATATGGCCGAGTGTTTTAGCGGGTAGGCGGTGCCCCTGTCGGTAAAGTCCTTTTTTGATGTCCGGCTATGCTGAAAAAGCCCCGGAGTGACGGCTCCGGGGCTTTTTTCGATTAGGGTAGGTAGCTCTATCGGGAGTAGGCAGCATTGCTTGGCGTCATCCTTCCTTATAGAAGGAGGGCGGCGCTTCTCCATTCCGGCACACCATCCCGGCAGGGAATGGCTTCCCAGCAAAGAGAGAACAGGCTTGGCGTTGCGGCCTGCCTCCTTTGTGCGCACTGAGGTCCCGCCCCGATTGGGGAGGGGCTGTTCGACACTCCGTTCCGGGCGTTATTTCGCGGCGGACGCGGCGGCCTCGCCAAGGCGGGCGAGGATATAGTCACGCATGGCGGGATCATCTTCCTCAAGGTTGAGGCAGCAGGCATCCTTCCCCATGAGCCCGGACGGGACGAAGTCGCCCAATTCATTGGGATCGTTGACCATATCCGCGTAAAAGCAGACGGAAAGCCAGCGGGCTTCGGGTTCGTCGTCCACCACGTCCACGAGCACGAACAGCGGGCGTTCGTCGTTCTTGGCATTGGCGGCACGCAGGGAGTAGCTCACGCCGGGGCGGGCCTTGAAATCAAAGCGCACGTCCGGGGTGGTGAGCAGGAAATCCTTGAAGCGGACGAAGGCGTCCTTCGCGTTGTTGGGGTCGGTCGTCCAAGTCTCGAGGAAGGTTGCCAATTCGTTGGGGAGCTGTGCTTGCGACATTGAAAGCATCCTTGTTGCGATCTGAAGGAAAGGGCCGTTTTGTGTGGCAGTGTCGCACAATCCGCCGATAGAATCCAGCGGAACGCCGTTTCCGGTTTGGGATTACGGAAGGGGAGGCCGGATGAAGGCGTTTGTGTGCCTCCTCATGTTGTCCGTACCGGTCAGTTGAGGAACATACGGATCATCTGCGGGGGCAGATCCGCTTCCCAGTGGCCGGTGAAAACGGCGGCGGCATAGCCGATCAGGAGGATGAGCAGCGTCCCGGCGGCGATGCCCCATGCCGGAAGGCGGAGGGCTCCGGTCCCGTAGCCGAACCGTATGTCGAGGCAGCGGGAGGGGCAGGCGCTTACGCATTCCGTACAGCCCACGCACTCGGGGCCGGAGAGTCGTTTGCGCCCGTCGACGGGAATCCGCGACGGGCAGGCCGCGGCGCAGCGCCCGCAGCCGGAGCAGGAGGCGGGGTTACGGTTGACCGCCATCGGTGAGAGCAGCGATAGGAGGCCGAGCAGGGCGCCGTAGGGGCAGAAGCCCCGGCACCAGAAGCCCGGCAGGAAGATCGAGCCCAGAACCATGACGACGATCACTCCGAGGGTCAGCGTCCCGGGGGCAAGGAAATACTGGAGCATCTTGATGTCGGCGACGAGGTTGTAGGGCGACTTGAGGAACCATTCGATGCTGGGGAGGTCCATGCTGACCACGAAGCTGTACAGGATGGCGGCAAGAAGCACGTATTTGGGCGCGGAGAGGAGCCATTCGAGCCGCCTTCCGGGGCGGCAGCTCACGCCAAGCCGTGTCCCCAGACGGGCGAGGAGGCCGGAGAGCCAGCCGACGGGGCAAAGGTAGCCGCAGAACCCCCGGCGGCACAGGATGGCCGTACACAAGGCGACAAGCAGGATGGTCAATCCCGCGGGATGGATGGGATCGTATTGCCCGGTGAGCAGGAAACGCTTGAGGCCGAGCAGGGCGCTCAGGGGGAGGAAGGCTTCCGCGGCGGCGGGGCGGGGGACGAATGCGCCGTTTCCGGATACCCCTTGGGCATACTCATGGAGCCGCCACGCGACCCAGAAGAGAAAGAGGACGAAACCAAGCTGGATAAGGCGGTGCAGGCGTGCCGAAGAGAAAGGATGCATGAAAATACTCCAAAAAAGGGAACGGTCCGAAAGGATGCCGGAATTCCTGTCGATCTTGCGGGCCGCTTTGTCAACAGTCGAAACATCCGGCTGGAGGGGGGAATTCGAGGTCTCGCGGGGCAACATCCCCAAAGATTTTTTCTTTTTTATTATCCACTGAATTATTAAGAAAAATCTTGGAAAGAGCGCGAATGTTACAAAAGAATGACAAAGAAGAGGCCCGTTACTCTATTCCCAACAAAAAGATTTCAGATTAGTATAATTCTCGCTATCGAACGGGGCTTGCCTTTCGCTTCCTGATAGTTTTTATCCTCTTTCGGCTGAGGAATGACGTAAGAGAGACATGGGGGTGTCCGTCAATCCCGGCCGAACTCCGTTTATGCCGTACGCCGTTTTCACAGGGGTGAAACGGAATGGAAATGAACCGGTTCCCAGCATTGTTGTGCGTTTCCGGTTCTCAGAGTGATGTTGCGGAGGAGGGCGCACAGGCGCGAAAGGCAGGAGATCTCCCCATGCGGCACGTCAGGAATGTTTTTCCTCACGAAAACGCAGCCGGGGAGAAATGTTCACATTCGAACCGTAAAAAGGTGGAGAAACATGAAACGTGCATTGGCCTTGCTCATCGCTTGCGGTCTGTTGCTCGGCGTTACCGCGACTTCCAGCTTCGCGGCCGACAAAGTTGTCATCAAAATGGCCGGTATGAAGCCCGACGGGGAACCTGAAACCCTCGGTATGCGTAAATTCGGTGAAATCCTGAAGGAACTGTCCGGCGGCAAATACGACGTGCAGGTGTTCCCGAACAGCCAGCTCGGCAAGGAAGACGCCTACATCGCCAGCACCCGCAAGGGCATCATCCAGATGTGCGCCACCGGAACCCAGACGTCCGCCATCCAGCCTTCCATGGCCATGCTCGAAACGCCCATGCTGTTCGACGACTACGCCCACGCCCGCCGTGCCATGAACGGCGGCAAGACGTTCGAACTGATCACCAACGGCTTCACCGAAAAGTCCGGTATGCGCGTGCTGAACGCCTTCCCCCTGGGCTTCCGCCATTTCTACACCAAAAAGCCGGTGGCGACCATCGACGACATGAAGCACCTGCGTATGCGCGTGCCGAACATCCCCTTGTACATCAACTTTGCCAAGGAATGCGGCATCAGCGGCCAGCCCATGCCTTTCGCCGAAGTGACCGGCGCGCTTGATCAGGGCGTTATCGACGGCGGCGACAGCCCCCTGTCCGATATCGTGAGCATCAAGATGTACGAGACCACGCCTGAGATCACCCTCACCGGCCACCTGCTCGTCATCCACTCCCTGTACATCAACGAAAAGTTCTACCAGTCCCTGCCCGAACAGGACAAGAAGTGGATCGACGAAGCCGCCAAGCGTTCCGCCGACTACGTGTGGGATCTCGTGGAAAAGGTCGATGCGGACGCCGTGAAGACCATCACCGAAGCCGGCGGCCATGTCAGCGAACCTTCCCCCGAACTGCACAAGTTCATGCAGGACGCCGGCAAGCGCAGCTGGAAGCTTTTCTATGACACCGTCCCGAATGCCAAGGAAATCCTTGACAGCGCGGACTCTTATCGTCAGGCGAAGTAACGTTTGCGTTCTTAACAGGGCTTCCGGCGCAGGCCGGAGGCCCTTTTTTTCCCTCAAGCCCATGTCTGTCGCATGGGCCCGACCATCACGCCCAGGGGTACATCATGAGCAGTGAAAACAAACCGGTCATGCCGCCGGAACGTATAGAGGAAACCGAAACCGAGGAGGAGATCCGCCGGGAAGAAGCCGCGAAAGGCAAAGGCGAACGGGCCTTTGAAGTCTTTTGCGCCGCTATTTTCTTGGGGATGATCGGCCTCGTGTTTTTCAATGCCTTCCTGCGGTACGTGTTCCGCTCGAGCTTTGCGCCGAGTGAGGAATGGGCCCGGTTCCTTTTCATCTACATCACGTTCATCGGCGGCATTGAAGCTTTTTACCGGCACAAGCACATCGCGGTGGACATGTTCGTCAACATGATCAGCGGCGCGTCGCGCAAGGCCGTGGACATCGTCGCCTCCCTGTTCATGCTTGCGGCTCTGGTGCTGCTGCTTTTCGGCGGTATTTCCGTGGTGCTCCAGACGCTGGACACCTATTCCGTCGCTACCGACGTGAATATGGCCTTCATCAACGGGACGCTGCCCGTCATGGCCTTTGCCGCGATCATCATCCACCTGCGGGACATCGTGCGGCTGATCCGCACGCCCGCCGGCGAGTTCAACACCGCGCCCAAAACGGAATAGGGGAGAGAACATGGAACTTGTCGTCTTTTTGGTCAGCCTGTTCGGCTTCCTCGCGTTGGGCATTCCGATCGCCATCGTGCTTGTCCTGTGTTCTATGGTCCTGATGTATTACGGCGGCATGTGGGACAGCATGTTCGTCATGATCATCCCGCAGTCCATGCTGGACGGCGCGAACAACTATCCCTTGATGGCCATCCCCTTCTTCGTGTTCGCCGGTGAAATCATGACCGAAGGCGGCCTGTCGAAGCGGGTGGTCAAGCTTGCGCAGCTCATCATCGGCCGCGTCCGCGGCGGCCTCGGCTATGCCGCCATCGTGTCCAGCGTGATTTTCGCGGGTCTGATGGGCAGTTCCGTGGGCGAAGCCGCTGCCCTCGGCAGCCTGCTCCTGCCCATGATGGCGCAGGCTGGGTATAAGCCCGGCCGCGCGGGCGGCGTCATCGCCTCCGGCGCCATCCTCGGCCCCATCATCCCCCCGAGCACCAACTTTATCCTGCTCGGCGCGACCGTGGGCCTCTCCATCACCAAGCTGTTCATGATCGGTCTGGTCCCCGGCCTGATCATCGGCCTCTGCCTGATGGTCACATGGTTCTTTATCGTCCGCATTGACGGCTATAAGGAAAAGATCGAGTTCAAAAAGGGCGAAGCCTCGAAGATCGTCCGGGACGCCATGCCCGCATTCATGATGCCCGTGCTGCTGCTTGGCGGCATCCGGTTCGGCGTCTTCACGCCCACGGAAGGCGGCGCGTTCGCCTGCGTGTATGCCATTGCCGTGTGTACCCTGTATTACCGTGAGCTGACCTTCAAGGGCCTGCTCGCCGTGAGCGCCCGCGCGGCACGCACCACCTCCGTCGTCATGCTGATCGTGGCCACGGCCACGGCGGTGGGCTGGTTCATCACCTCGGCGCAAATCCCCATGCAGGTGGCGGAACTCTTCCAGCCGCTGGTGGATTCCCCGATCCTTCTGCTGCTTTCGATCAACGTCTTCCTGTTCCTTGCGGGCATGGTGATGGACCTGACGCCGAACGTGCTGATTTTCGCGCCGGTGTTCTATCCCCTGATCCAGCAGGCGGGCATCGATCCGTACTTCTTCGGGCTGCTGTTCATCCTGAACCTCGGCATCGGCGTCATCACGCCGCCCGTGGGCACGGTGCTCTATGTGGTCTGCGGCATCGGGAACATCAAGATCGGCAATCTGGTGCGGAACATGGCTCCCTTCCTTATCGTGGAAATGCTGGTGCTGTTCCTGCTTCTGTTCTTCCCCTCGCTGTCCATCGAACCCATGAAGTTCCTCATGAAGTAGCGCCGGGAAACCAGGTAACTAAAGGGCGGGCTTGCGGGCCTGCCCTTTTTTGTACGTGGGTGAGGGGAGCGGAAGAGCGGGGGAGGCCGTGCGGCGGGAGTTCCTGCCGTGCGGAAGGCGGGAGTTGTTTGGGGATGGAGGGCGGGGAGTTGGCTTTCGGGCATGGCCGCATGAAGGCGTTTTCGGTGCGTGGGGGGGGAAAGGTGAAGCGTCGCGGCCCGGCGGGGCAGGTCTTCCTTGCATACACGGGATGGGGGGGAGCGGTGCCCGTTGCGGAGAACCGGGAAATACGGCAAGGAAAAAGATATGATTTTCAGCGCGAGCCGTCGTACGGATATTCCCACCTATTACTCTGAGTGGCTTTGCAATCGGCTGGAGGCGGGCAACGTATGCGTGCGCCATGATGCGCGCCGCGTCACCCGGTATGTGTTCTCCCGCGAAGCCGTGGACTGCCTTGTTTTGTGGACGAAGAACCCGCTGCCTTTGCTGGATCGGTTGGCGCTGCTGCGTGGCTGGCCTTGTGTGTTCCAATTCACGCTGACGGGGTATGGGCAGGGTGTGGAGCCGGGGCTTCCGGATAAGCGGCAATTGGTCGAAGCTATGAAGCGGCTGTCGGAAGCTTTTGGGAGCGAACGGGTGATCTGGCGGTATGATCCCATCTTTTTCAGCGGGGCCTATTCCCTTTCATGGCATGTGCGCTGTTTTGATGCGTTGGCGGAGCGGCTTGAAGGCGTTACGCGTACGTGTGTCGTCAGTTTTCTGGATATGTACCCGAAGCTCCGCCGCCGGATACCGGCTCTTGGGCTCTGCGGGGACAGCGGGCAGGCTCGGAAGGGGTTGCTTGCCGCGTTTGCGGCGATGGCGGAGCGCAGGGGGATACGGCTTTCCCTGTGTGCGGAGGACGTGGACGTCCCCGGTGTCGCCCACGCGGGTTGCCTCGGCCGTGAGCTTGTCGAGCGGGTGGCCGGATGCCGCCTTGATGTCCGTCCCTCGCAACAGAGGGCCGGGTGCAAGTGTGTGGCGAGTGTGGATGTCGGCGTGTACGGCACCTGCGGGAACGGATGCCTCTATTGTTACGCCAACCAGGACGGCGTCCCCGTGGGGCGGGGCTCGGCGCTGCACGATCCCGCTTCGCCGCTGCTTGTAGGGAGGCTTTCCGCTGACGATGAAGTGACGGATCAACGTTGCGCCAGCCTGAAGAGCCGCCAGTTCTCCCTGCTGTGATGGAAAGGAAGACAACGGTGGAGACGGGTCTGCCGCTTTTGTTTGTGTTTCGCCAATCCGCTTTTAGTGCGGACGGAGCCATTGGTTTTTGCCGGATGCCGACGGATTGAGGAAAGGCTGGAGATGGGGGAACCGGCGGTATGGCACTGGATGAATCTGTCATTTTTGATAAAAAGGCTTTGAAGAGAGGAGCAAGACAAAGCAATCCATGCTATGTGGAAGTCATAAGGGAGCTTGTATGTTGTGTTTTCGGGAAACCGCCTTTGGGCGGGTGGGCATAGAGGACAAAGAGGGTTCCATCACGCGTCTTTATTTGCCGGGCCGGAGTGATGCCGCTTCGGAAGGTCCAGAAACGGCGCTGCTGGGCGAGGCGTTTGCGCAGTTGGAGGCGTATTTCGCCGGTCGGCGCAAAACGTTTGACCTGCCGCTGCGGTTTGATGAGGGAACGCCTTTCATGAAGCAGGTTTGGCAGGCCCTGTGCACGGTTCCCTATGCCCATACGGCAAGTTATAAAGATATCGCCGAAGCCGTCGGCAATCCGAAGGCCTGCCGGGCCGTGGGCATGGCGAACAACAGAAACCCCATTGCGATCATTGTCCCTTGCCATCGTATCATAGGCAGCACCGGTGCGCTTGTCGGCTACGGCGGCGGATTGGGTATGAAGGAACGTTTGCTTGAGCTGGAGCGTAGATATGGCCCCGCTGACTGAGCCGGCGTTCGCCCGGTTGCGTTCAGTGGACCCGGTGCTGGCCGAAGCCGCTGGTGATGCCGCTTTCGAGTTGGAAACGGATCTGTTCGCGGCGCTGGCAAAGGGGATCATGGAAAAGGGGGCATCCGATGCGTTCCCGTTCGCGTGGGCATCGTTGGCCGCACAGATTGGGGAGGTTTCCCCCGAGCGCGTGCTTGAGGCAGGCTCGGCGTTGGAGGCCTTCGGGAAGAAAACGGCGAATGCATTGCTCGGCGCGGCGAAGGCGGTTCGCTCGGGAAAGATCGGCATGGAGCGCCTTGCCGCCCTGCCCGACGACGAGGCGGTGGGTGCCTTGTGTTCGCTGCGGTGCGTGGATGTGCGCCTTGCCGTGCGCGTATTGATCGGAGTGTTGCGGCGTCCCGACGTCCTGCGGTTCGACGACGAGGCTGTGCGGAGTGGCCTGATGCGGGTACATGGGCCGCGAAGCTGCACGCAGGAAGGTTTTGAGGCGTTTCGGGCCCGCCACGCGCCGTTCGGCTCGGCGGCGACGCTGTGCCTTTGGGAGAGCGAGGAGCGGCTGCGTCCCGTGTTCCCATGCGGCGGGGAGGCGCTCGACGCGCTGAAGCGCCGGGACAAACGGCTTGGGCGGGTGATCGAGCGGCTTGGACCGATACGGCGCGGGGTGGAGCCGGATCTGTTTACGGCTCTCGTCGACAGCGTGATTGCACAGCAGATTTCCGGAAGGGCCGCGCAGACGATTTCCGACCGGCTGCACATTTTGGTGGGGAACTTTACGCCGCAAGGCCTTGCGGAGGCTGACCCCTCACAGATCCAGCAGTGTGGCCTCAGTCAGCGTAACGTTGGATATATACAGGGGATCGCCCGTGAAGTCGCCTCCGGTGCTCTGGATCTGGAGGCCCTGCGCCATGCCCCCGATGAAGAATTGATCCGGAAGCTTTCGGCCCTCAACGGCATCGGCGTGTGGACGGCGGAAATGCTCATGATTTTTTCGTTGTGCCGTCCGGACGTGCTCAGTTGGGGCGATCTGGGCATCCGGCGGGGCATGGCGTTGCTCTACGGGGACAGGGAGTTGACGCGGGAGCGCTTTGAGCGCCGCCGCAAGCGCTATTCCCCGTACGGGTCGGTCGTTTCGCTGTATCTCTGGTCGATTGCGGGCATGGAGGAAGCCTTGGCGGTAAAGCTCCCCAGAGGCTGATGCGTTGCGCTTTACGGAGAACGGGCACGGGATTGGCGTGGGGAACGTGTCTGGAGTTGTTCCGCGTTTCCTCTCCGCGTCCTGTTGTTTGAGCGCGCGGCCCCGTTGCGCCGTATGAGGTTGGCCGTAGCCACGGAGTCGCTGGGGACGGGTATGAGAGGGGCTCCATTATCTGGCTCGGGCCGCCTCTCCTTGTTCCGTACTTGGATTACCGGATCATTTTTCCGATGAGTTCATGCATGGCCTTGTTTCCGGCGAGGATCGACCAGCGCAGATCAAAGGGCGAGCCGTCCAGATTGGAAATGCTGCCCCCGGCCTCGGTGACGAGCAGCGCGCCTGCGGCCATGTCCCACGGTTTGAGTTCGTCTTCATAAAAAGCGTCGAAGCGCCCGCAGGCTGTCCATGCGAGATCCAGTGCTGCGGCCCCGCAACGCCGTACCCCTTGGCAAGAAGACAGCACAGGACGCATTCGCTCCAGAATTTCATCCACGCGGCTGGCGATTTCATAAGGAAAACCGGTGGCTACAAGGGCATTCTCGCAGGCCGTCACGGATGAGACGCTGATGCGTTCCCCGTTGCGCCATGCCCCTTTCCCCTTTTCCGCAATAAAGCATTCGCGGAGCAGCGGCGCGTTGACGATGCCGAGCACAATTTCCCCGTTCAGGCGGTAGGCCACGGACGTGACGGTCAGGGGCAGGCCGTGGGCAAAATTGGTTGTGCCGTCCACGGGATCGATGATCCAGCAGGTATCCGGCAGGCTCAGATCTTCCGCGCTCTCTTCAGCGAGGAATCCGGCCTGGGGCGCCAGGGTTGCAAGGCGTTCTTTCAGGAATGCCTCCACAGCGATATCGGTTTCCGTTACGAGATCGATGCGCCCCTTATGGCGGATAGTGTGGGGATGGGCATGATTGGCGCTGATGATGGCGCCGCTTTCCTCGACGACGGCAAGGGTCTGCAAGGCCAATGGTGAAAGCTGTTCTGTCATGATGCTGAACGATCCGAAAAAAGTTGAAGAGACAGGAAGGAAGGTACGCCGGAACCGTCCGGATCGGAAGGGCCTAGAGAGGGGTGGCGGCTCTCAGTGACGGTTTTCCTCAAAGAAACAGGCCGCTGAGGAGAGAGCCCCACGCCGTGAGCGCGGGGATTTCCCCTATCTGGAGAGAGGAACGGCCAAGGGGGTCCGCTTTGGGTCCGCTTTGAAATGTCGTATCCAAAGGCAAGCTGCGCCGGAAGAGGCCGCGAACAGGGCGATACGCATGAAAGGCTTTGCAGGGAGGGCCCGCGCTGGCAGGTTTGGGGAAGAGGAGAAACGTGGTCTGCCTTTATCCGGACTCCTCCCCAGCACCCCTGCAAACTTCCAAAGCCTATCTGCCCTCGCGGGCCAAACAGCGTTTGCAGGGTTTGTATCCGTTGCTGCGGGCCTCTTCCGCGGATTTGAAACGCACCGTGCAGGCCTTGCAGTTGAAGTAACGGCAGCCGGATACGTGAAAGATCCGCGTCTTGGCGTTGCCGCTGTAGGAAGACGTGGCGGCGGTTTGGACGGGGACAGCCGCTTCTTTTGCTGGTTGGGCCGGAGCGGCGAAGGCCGGAGCCGTGAGCAGGAGTGCGGCGGCCAAAGAAGGAATGATTGCGGATAAGCAGGATCGCATGGAGCCTCCCTGTGTTTGACGATGGCATGTGTGTTCTTTTGTCAGAAAAATAAGAGACAGGGAAGAAGGATTGTGCTTAGTCTCTCGCCGGAGTGGCGTGTGGCCGTGAAAGCGCTGGAAGCGTGCCGGAAAACGAGACCCGAAAACATGTTATTCCGTGGATATCGTTATGAAAAAACGCATATTGACAAGTATTGAAAAATTTTCTAGCCTCGCCCAATGAACATACCTAGTATCAAAATACGCGCTGGCCTGTGGCTTTTGTTGTTGACGGGCCTTATTCTCGCGGGGTGTGCTCCCAAACAGCGGGCGGTCGACGATTCGTTTGCCTTTGGGAACGACTACGAGAATCTGACTGGGCCCGATCGTTCGACCATGACCCCGGAAGAGCGTTTTGCCTACGATTACCGTTCGGCGGCGGTGGCGCGTATGCGGGACGAGGGCGTTCCTCTCTCGAACGTGCACCTTGTCGAGCGCGCCAAGACGGCTATCGGTACGCCGTATGTTCGCGGCGGGACCAGCATGTCGGGGTTCGACTGCTCGGGTTTCGTGCAATGGGCCTATAAAAGCGTCGGGGTTTCGCTCCCGCGTACCGCGCGGGAACAGTCCGTGCTGGGTACGCCTATTGATTCCGATGAAATGGAAGCCGGAGATATCGTGGCTTTCAGACATCCCCGGCGTGGGTATCATACGGGTATATACGTTGGGGACGGCAAGTTCATCCACAGCCCCCGGCGCGGCAAGAGCGTGGAGATCACCTCGCTCAGCGATCCTTATTTCAGTTCGACGTTCCTCGGCGCCCGCCGTGTGAGCATTTCGGAATCCGATGCCGAAGCCGCGCAGAAACTGATGGCGCTGTATGAATCCCGCTCTTCCCGGCTTCACCGGACGGCTTCCGACGCGGCGCTTTCGCAGAGCAAGGCCAAGCACGTCGTTTCCAAATCGCAGAAAAAGGGCAAGCAGACGCTTTCGTCCAGCCGGTCCAGCTCGAAACACAAGGCTGTTTCCAGCAAAAAGCGGACGACGGTAGCCTCGAAGAAGGCGGCGAGTAAGACTTCAGTGGCAAGCAGCAAGAAGCCTTCCTCAAAAAAACAGGTTGCCCAGAAGCGTTCTTCACAGAAGAAAAGCACTTCTGTAGCGCAAAAGAAATCTACCTCCAAGGCAAAGTCCAAATAGTGTTTTGCTGTTGCTGAAGCGATATGTTGAGAAAGCCCCGATTCGTTCGGGGCTTTTTTTGCTGTCGGGCATGGAGGGGCCCTTGCTGTGGAACCTGTTGAAGAACAGAAAAAAACACGATAGAGCAGGATAAAGCTGAGATACGTTTAGAGTGCCGGAGAAAGCCCCCGCAAGGGGCCTGAGAAGGTGCTGAGGCCGCTTTGGCAATGCGGAAGGGGTACTGGGGCGGCGCGGAGGTGCGTTGCCTGTATGTATTCATATTGAGGAGGGCATATATGAAACGCTTTTCGAAGATGCTGGGGGCATTTGCCCTTTGTATGGGGTTGTTGGCCAGTCCTGCGCAGGCTGAAAAATTTGTGGTGGGATTTCAGCCGTATGATACGATTTCCTATCAAGCGATCATCAACGCCGAACTGGGGCTTTGGAAGAAATATACGCCCGAAGGGACGGAAATCGAGTTTCACCCCGCTGTGCAGGGGACGGTCGTCGCCAGCAACATGCTGGCTGACAGGGCGCAGATCGGCTATATGAGCATCATGCCGGCCGCCGTGCTGTGCGTGCGCGCCAAGGGCAAGGTCAAGATGGTCTCCACGACGGACATGTCCGAAGGGACCCGCTGCTCACTCATCTTAGTGCGCAAAGACGCGCCGGACTTCAAGGACAACGAAGCGTTGGCCCGCTGGCTTGACGGGAAGGTCATTGCCACTCCCAAGGGCAGCGCCTCGGACCAGTATATGCGCCGTTTTTTTGAGAAGTATAAGGTGAAGCCCGCTGAATACCTGAACCAGACCATTGAAGTCATCTCCACGAATTTCCGTGCGGGCAAGCTTGATGCGGCGTCGCTTTGGGAGCCTACGCTTTCCGGGCTGGCTTCCGAGGTCGGCGAAGGCGTGGGGAAGATTGTCGCCGATGGGTCCGCCTGTGACAACGAGGACCTCGGCATAGTGGTCATGCGTTCTGATTTCATGGAGAAACATCCCAAGGTCGCCGAAGGCTATTTGCGTTCGGATCTGGAAGCCCAGTTGTTCATGCTGAACCCCGACAATTGGGAACAGGTCATCAATATGGTTTCCCAGTACGCCACCGGCGTTCCCAAGCGGGTGCTGTGGTATTCCGTATTCGGCAAGGTTCCGGCCAATTCTCCCAACCTTGTCCGCGAGTGGATGAACTTCTACTTTGGGGAGCGCGAGAAGGCGAACATCGATGAAGTGGTGGCTTTCCTCCACCAAGAAGGGATCATCAGTGTCGACAAGCTTCCCGAAGGGACCGTGGACGACAGCCTGACCCGGAAAGTATTTAAGGCATCAGGCCATAAGCCTGTCGCTCCGGGCGCGGCTCTTGGCGTCATTGAGGGAAGGAGCGCGGCGGATTGTCCTTTTAAGGATTAGTTGCCTGCTAAGCCCACGAACACTGAAGGCCCATCGGCATAGCGAATGCCGATGGGCCTTTTATTTTGTCCTTATAGGATGTTGCAGGAGGGGAATGCTTTTTGTGATGCGCCGTTTGTTCTTTTTGTTGCAATCAGGACATGATTTTCTCCCTAAAAAATGAGGGTATCCATGAGGGCGCGGAGCCCATGAAGCCCCTGATGAAGACTGTATTTTTCATATCACGCTGAAATAAAATAGATAATGCGCTTCTGGAACAGCAAAGTGAGAAAAAGGGGATGCCGAAAAGTGTGGAAAAATGCCGTTTCAGGGCGTTTATGGTAGAGAAAAGGCATAATTTCACAAATTTTTTTAAAATATTTTTTTGATATCGTAATATATTGGAATCATAATTTCTTTTAGTGAGTATACTCCCTAAGAATATAAAGTCGACATTCATTTTTTGAGTACGCATATGAAGTATTTTAATATTTTCAATATGTTCCGGAATGGTCAGACAATACACCAAAATCACTTATAAATTGTGGAAAGTAGACATTTGAGGTACGCCGGAAAAAACTGATCGCGTACTCAACTCTGGTACATTTTTTGATAAATGAGGGGGGCTTCCCTTTTTTTCTGTGGCTGGTGTACAACAAGCATCATACCCGTTGGCGGGAATACTTTTTTTCACGTAAGGAGACGTGTGATGAAAAAAGTACTGTACACCGTAGCTGCCCTTTTGGCTTCCTCGTGCATGGTCCTCGGCATGGCCAATAATGCGCGAGCTGAAAAACCGCTTACCCTGCGCCTTGGCCACCCTATGGCTCCGGGCAACAACGTGACTGTCGGCTATGAGAAGTTCAAGGAGCTTGTCGAAAAGAAGAGCAACAAGAAGATCCGCATCCAGCTCTTCCCCAACTGCCAGCTCGGCAGCGACCGCGTGACCACGGAAGCCGCCCAGGCCGGGACGCTGGATATGTCCTCCAGCTCCACGCCGAACCTCGCGAGTTTCTCGAAATCCTACATGGCTATCGACCTTCCCTATGTGACCTCTCCCGCCAATCAGGAAAAGCTTTACAAGGCTCTTGACGACGGCGAACTTGGCAAGGCCCTCGACAAAGTTTCCGAAAGCATCGGCCTGAAGACCATCATGTTCAGCGAATTCGGTTACCGCAACTTCGTGTCCGCCAAGAAGCCCCTCAAGGAAGTCAAGGATCTTATGAACCTGAAGGTTCGTACGACCGACTCGCCCGTAGAAGTGGCCGTGGCCACCGAGCTGGGCATGAACCCCGCTCCCGTGGCGTGGGGTGAAACCTACACCGCCATCCAGCAGGGCACCGTCGACGCCGAAGGCAACACCTTCTCGCTGCTGAACGACGCCAAGCACACCGAAGTCCTCAAGTACGCCATGGACTCCGAGCACAACTATTCCATGCACATCCTGCTGATGAACAAGAAAAAGTGGGACAGCCTGACCCCCGAACAGCAGCAGATCATCACTGAAGCGGCGAAGGAAGCCACCGTATGGCAGCGCGCCGAATCCGTGAAGCTCGAAAAGAAGGCTTGGGACGCGTTCAAGGCCAAGGGCATCGAAATCACGATGCTGACGCCCGAACAGCGCAAGGAACTGTATGACAGGACCGCTCCCGTGCGTGGCCACCGAGCTGGGCATGAACCCCGCTCCCGTGGCGTGGGGTGAAACCTACACCGCCATCCAGCAGGGCACCGTCGACGCCGAAGGCAACACCTTCTCGCTGCTGAACGACGCCAAGCACACCGAAGTCCTCAAGTACGCCATGGACTCCGAGCACAACTATTCCATGCACATCCTGCTGATGAACAAGAAAAAGTGGGACAGCCTGACCCCCGAACAGCAGCAGATCATCACTGAAGCGGCGAAGGAAGCCACCGTATGGCAGCGCGCCGAATCCGTGAAGCTCGAAAAGAAGGCTTGGGACGCGTTCAAGGCCAAGGGCATCGAAATCACGATGCTGACGCCCGAACAGCGCAAGGAACTGTATGACAGGACCGCTCCCGTGCGTGAACAGTTCGCCAAGGAAATCCCGGCCGAATTGCTGCAGCTGATCGCCGATACCCAGAAGTAAGTCCTTTGATGCTCGGCCTGCGGCATGTTCTTGCCGCAGGCCGGCTCTTTTTCTCTTACACCACAGGAATCTCGCATGGAAAAGACCAACGCTTCCAAGCAGGGCGTACTGCACTGGCTCGACGAAAACTTTGAGAAGATGTTCCTCGTCACCGGCCTGCTGTCCATTACCCTGTTCATCACATGGCAGGTTATTTACCGTTACATCATCACGCAGTTCATTGAGCGCGCCGGTGCCGCCGTATGGACTGAAGAGCTTTCCCGCTACATCTTTATTTGGATTTCCTACCTCGCCCTGAGCGTCGCCATCAAAAAGCGTTCGTCCATCCGGGTGGACATGCTCTACGATCATCTGCCCCCGCGCTTGCAGCAGATCAGCTGGATCGTGGTCGAGGTGCTGTTCTTCATCCTGACGGCCACCATCGCCTACTACGGCTGGGGCCAGATCGAACGGCTGCAGGAATACCCGCAGCATACCACGGCCCTGCGCATCCCCTTCCTCATCCCTTATCTGATCCTGCCTTTCGGCTTCGGGCTCATGTGTTTCCGCCTGCTCCAGTCTCTCTACAAGCAGGTCAAGGTTTGCGGGTTGGTGGATACCCTGATCGGCCTCATAGCGGTTTTCGTCATCGCTTCGCCGGTCATTTTCTGTGACTACATCGAACCGCTGCCCGCGTTGTTCGGTTATTTCATCGTGCTGTGCGCCATCGGCGTGCCCGTGGCCATCAGCCTCGGCCTGTCCACGCTGGCGACCATCATCTGCGCGGACACCCTTCCTATCGAATACATGGCTCAGGTGGCCTTTACGTCCATCGACAGCTTCCCCATTATGGCTATCCCGTTCTTTATCGCGGCGGGTGTATTCATGGGCGCGGGCGGGCTTTCCCACCGTCTGCTGTCCCTTGCTGACGAAATCGTCGGCGGCACCTATGGCGGTATCGGCCTCACCGCCATTGTGACCTGCATGTTCTTCGGCGCGATCTCCGGTTCCGGCCCCGCCACCGTGGCGGCCATCGGCGCGCTCACCATCCCCGCGATGGTGGAGCGCGGTTACGACAAGTATTTTTCCGCCGCCCTCGTTGCGGCCGCCGGTTGCGTGGGCGTCATGATCCCCCCGAGCAACCCCTTTGTGGTGTACGGCATTTCCGCGCAGGTCTCCATCGGCGACCTGTTCATGAGCGGTATCGTGCCCGGCATCATGGTGGGCATCGTGCTTATGAGCTACTGTTATTGGTATTCCCGCAAGAAGGGGTGGCGCGGTCAGGAAAAGGTCCGCAATGCACGGACCCTCATGCACGCGGCTTGGGACGCCAAGTGGGCGCTCATGGTTCCGGTCATCGTGCTCGGTGGCATCTACGGCGGCATCATGACCCCGACCGAAGCCGCGGCCATCGCCGCCTTCTACGGTCTGATCGTGGGCCTGTTCCTGTATAAGGAAATGGATTTCAAGTGCCTTATCAACTCGTGCATTGAGTCCTGCGAGACTTCCGCCGTCATTATCGTGCTGATGGCCATGGCGACCCTGTTCGGGAACATCATGACCATCGAAGACGTGCCCGGCACTGTGGCCCGGGCCATCCTGAGCTTCTCCGAGAACAAGATCGTCATCCTGATGCTCATCAACGTGCTCCTGCTCATCGTCGGCACGTTCATGGAAGCGTTGGCGGCCATCGTTATCCTCGTGCCCATCCTGCTGCCCATCGTGACGGGCGTGGGCGTATCGCCGCTGCACTTCGGCGTCATCATTGTGGTCAACCTTGCCATCGGCTTCATCACGCCGCCCGTGGGTGTAAACCTCTTCGTGGCCAGCGGCGTCGCCAAGGCGAAGCTCGAGAACATCGCCAGTCAGGCTCTGCCCATGATCGCCCTGATGCTTATCGTCCTGCTCATTTGTACCTATATCCCTGAAGTTCCGCTGATTCTGGTGGGCGGCCCCCACTAAGCGTTTCTCTGGCAGTTTTACCTGTGGAAAAAGGGAGTCCCTTGCGGGGGCTCCCTTTTTTTGTGCGTGGAGGGGGGAGGAGAGGGAGAGCGGGGGAGGGAAACTTTCTGAGAGAAGCTTCCCTCTTCCCTACCCCGGCCCCCTCCTATCTCCTTTCAAAGGCTTTTGACTGGTGGGGAGGCCGCGCGACGGGAGTTCGGTTCAGCGGAAAGGAAGAAGAGCAGGGGGATACACGGAAAATGGAACAGTTCCGTTTTGAAATGTTCCAAGGCCGAGAACCCCGTTCTCCATGAAATGCGTCTTTGAAGAGAAAGGGGCTTCAAGGGATGCGGGGGAAGGGATTCGGTAAGTATAAACGCTTGGCGGAAAGAGAGGGGCGCACTGGCGGAGTTGGGGAAGGGAGGGAAAGCGTGGGGGGCTCCCCCTTCCTTCAGAAGGCTTTTCTCTCCTTTCCCCGATGCTCCGCCCATTCAAAATCAATCGAGGCTATTTTCCGGCCTTGGCGTTGGGGAAGAAGAGTTGCTTGCCTTCAAGCTGGAAGCTGGCGATGGCCTTCTGGGTATTGGGGCTGATCCACCAGTTGATGAACTTCTTGGCGGCTTCCTGCTTGACCTTCGGGCACTTGGCGGGGTTGACCATCATGACGCTGTACTGGTTCAGGAGGGCCTTGTCGCCTTCGACGAGGATCTTCAGGGGCGCATCGCCCTTGGCGGCGGCATTGTACTTGATGTAGGTGCCGCGGTCGGTCACGGTGTAGCCGTCTTTTTCGGCGGCGATGCGGATGGTGGCCATCATGCCCTGACCGGCGTCAATGTACCACGTGGCGTCCTTGCCGGGCACTTCCATGCCGGCGACTTTCCACAGCTGCTTTTCGGTGTTGTGCGTGCCGGAGTTGTCGCCGCGGCTCACGAAGGGGATCTTCTTTTCGGCGAAGGTCTTCAGGGCGGTGGGGATGTCTTTGCCCTTGACGCCGGCCGGGTCGGCGGCGGGTCCGATCAGCACGAAGTCGTTGTACATCACCTGATGGCGGTCCACGCCGAAACCGTCGGCCACGAACTTTTCCTCAAGGGCGGGGGCGTGTACGAGCAGCACGTCGACGTCGCAGTCCTTGCCGTGGGCGAGGGCTTTGCCCGTGCCTACGGAAATCCATTTCAGATCGATGCCCGTGTCCTTTTTGAAGATGGGCTGGAGATATTCCAGAAGGCCGGTGTCCTGCGTGCTGGTGGTGGTCGCCATCATCAAGGTTTCGGCGTTGGCCATCTGGGGCAGCAGCAGAAGGGAAAGGACGAGGAAAGCTCTGAGCAGACGCATTGAAAAACGCTCCTTACAAAAGGTTGTGCCTTACGGCAGACACGAATTTGAACATAATCGTTCCGAGTATGCTCCGCCTTGCATATAAAATCAAGGAGGGTGCGTAACGGGATTGCCAAGTTTGGCAAATAGGGTAGAAATCGGCGACCGATTGCCCGGCTTGACAGAATCCATATCAATTGAGTAGGGAAGTCGGCGTACCTTTATCGCCGCGAAGGAGTGTTTCCCGTGCCCATTAAGATTCCTGAAGATTTGCCTGCCCGCCCGATACTGGAAGGCGAAAACATTTTTGTCATGACGGAAGGCCGCGCCAACCGTCAGGACATCCGGCCTCTGGAGATTGCCATCGTTAACCTGATGCCGACCAAGATCGCCACGGAAACGCAGTTGCTGCGCCTGCTCGGCAATACGCCCCTGCAAGTGAACGTGACGCTTCTGCGGGCTGAGGGGCACGAATCCAAAAATACCGCGCCGCAGCATCTTGAGCGTTTCTATAAGACGTTTTCTCAGGTGCGCGACAGCTCGTTCGACGGCATGATCATCACCGGCGCGCCGGTGGAACAGCTCGCCTTTGAGGAAGTCGACTACTGGGACGAGCTCGTCGGCATCATGGACTATGCGAAAAAGCACGTGCACGCTACGTTGTATATATGTTGGGGCGCGCAAGCGGGTCTGTACCATCATTACGGCATCCCGAAGTACGGGCTTCCGCGCAAGCTTTCCGGTATTTTCAGCCACACCATCAATGATCCCACGAATCAGCTGTTCCGGGGATTCGACGATGTGTTCCATGCGCCGCATTCCCGGCACACTGAGGTCCGGGGCGAAGACATTGCCAAGATCCCCACGCTGGAGATTCTGGCCGAGTCGGATGAGGCCGGGGTGCTTGTGGCCGGTACGCTCGACGGGCGGAGCATGTTCATCACAGGGCATCTTGAGTACGACCGGGATACGCTGGATGCGGAGTATCGGCGGGATGTGGCCAAGGGGATGGAGATCGCGCCTCCGGCACATTACTACCCCGGTGACGATGCGACACGGCCCCCGCTGGTCAGCTGGCGGGCCCATGCCCATTTGTTCTATTCCAACTGGTTGAACTATTGCGTGTATCAGGCGACGCCATACCGCCTTGACGATATCCCCACAGACAGGGATTAAGTCCGCCCTCGGAAAAAAACGGGGCATTCACGCTGGGGTACGGGATAGGCTTGACGCTTCGGCGTCCCATATGCGGAATCAGTGAAAGGCGCTGCGCGGAGTGTTTCCGAGCCGGGGGCTCCGGGGGCGGCTGGATGCGGAAACGGCTTTCAGGCCGGGACGCATCCGAAGCCATTTGAGGAATAGGTACGGAGATCCTCTCCAAGGGGAGGATGCCGCCCGGTATGCGCGGGGGCCCGGGGAGGGCCGCCTCAGGACATTTTCCCGAAACGACGGTTCCGGCCTTGTGCCGGGTACGGAGGACAATAATGCCTATCCGTTTTGAAACGCTCGCCGTTCATGGCGGGCAACATCCTGATCCTACGACGCTGTCGAGGGGAGTCCCGGTCTACCGGACCAGCAGCTACCTCTTCAAGAGCGCGGAGCACGCCGCCAAACTTTTTGGCCTTGCCGAACAGGGGAATGTCTACGGGCGGCTCGGCAACCCCACGCAGGCCATGCTGGAAGAACGTATGAGCCTGTTGGAGGGCGGTGTCGGGGCGTTGGCTTCGGCGTCGGGTACGTCCGCCATTTTTTCGACGATCGTCAATCTGGCGAAGCAGGGGGACGAAATCGTCTCGGCGAACAACCTGTACGGCGGAACGTTCACCCTGTTCAACGACATCCTGCCCCAGTTCGGGATCACCACACGCTTCGTGAAGCCGCAGGATTTTGACAAGATGGAAGCCGCCGTCAACGAGCGGACGCGCGCCTTGTACGTGGAGGCCATCGGCAACCCCGCGCTGGACGTCGCGGATCTGGATGCGGTATCCGCCATCGCCAAGCGGCATGGGCTGCCCCTGGTTGTGGACGCGACCTTCGCCACGCCGTATCTGCTTCGGCCTTTTGAGCATGGTGCTGATATTGTAGTGCATTCATTGACGAAATGGCTTGGGGGGCACGGCACGGCTCTCGGCGGCATCGTCGTGGACGGCGGTACATTTGACTGGACGGACAGCCGTTTCTCTCTGTACGTCGAGCCCGATGCCAGTTATCATTACTTGCGATGGGGATATGATCTGCCGGAAGGGTATCCGCCGTTCATCACGCGGATGCGGCTGGTCCCCCTGCGGAATCTTGGGGCCTGCATTTCGCCGGACAATGCGTGGATGATCCTGCAGGGGCTGGAAACCCTGCCGCTGCGCATGGAGCGGCACTGCGCCAATGCGCTGAAGGTCGCCTATCATCTCAAGCAGCACCCGAAAGTGGCGTGGGTCCGCTACCCGGGGCTGCCCGACGATCCCGCCCATGCCGCGGCTTGCCGTATGCTGCGCAACGGGTTCGGGGGCATGGTCGTTTTCGGGATTCAGGGAGGCCAGCCTGCTGGCCAGCGGTTCATCGAAAAACTCGGCCTCTTTTCGCATCTCGCCAACGTGGGCGATGCCAAGAGCCTTGCGCTCCATCCAGCGAGCACAAGTCACGCGCAGCTCAGCGAAGAACAGCAGCGTGACGCGGGATTGCCGCCGGAACTGATCCGGTTGTCCATCGGTATCGAACACATCGACGACATTCTTGAGGATCTCGATCAGGCTCTTGGAGAGATCTGAGCCGATCCGGAGGGTGTGGTCCTTTAGGGGGAAAGCATGCGTTATTCGACTCGCACCCGATACGGGCTCCGTTTTTTGATCAATTTGGCGGGACGGCCTGCGGGGTCCTGTGTCCAGTTGGCGGAAATCGCCCGCGAGGAAGGCGTTTCCGTCAAGTATCTCGAGCAGATCGTACGCGTCTTGCGCCCTGCGGGCATTTTGCGTTCCGCACGCGGGGCCAAGGGCGGCTATGCGCTTGCGAAATCCCCGGACGCCATCCGTATGGACGAGGTCTTCGAGCGTTTGGAAGGGCACATCTCTCCGGTGGAATGCCTGCACGGGGCAAAAAGCTGCGAACGGGAAGGCGTCTGCCCCACAAGATGGTTCTGGCGGGAGCTGGATGATCACATGCGGATGTTTCTCAAGGGCATGACGCTCGCCCGTTTTGTCGAGCGGGAACGGGCCCTGAAAACGGAAAAAGGCACTTTTCCTGTGGAGATGGATGGTCCGGCGTGCTTTCATGCGTTGCATCGGACGCCGCCGGAGGGCGGGGGGAACGCATGACGGAGCGGAAAATGAAAGACGGATTCTGGATGCTGCTGTGCGCGGCCTGTCTCTTGTTGTCGGCGCGGTCCGTGCAGGCGCGGGAACTGACGGCGTTGGATATTTTTGCCCAGTTGCCGATCACCTTGTTTGAAAATACGCCGGAAGGCCTTTCCGAAGATGAAAAGCTCCGGCTGATCGAGCAGGGGGCAAGCGAATTTTGGGAGGTGGAGCGGTTCGACGCCGATCGCCTCGTACTGGTATCGCGGCCTTTTGGCGAGACGCGGGTGGGGCTGCGTGTCTTCCGGGGAGGGGACAGGCTGCTTGCCGCACTAGGGACGGACGGGGGCGCCATGTGCGCCCTTGAGCTCTGGCAGGAAGACGCCACCGGTGGATTCGTGCCGGCCAATCCGCCGGATGACCCGCAGCTTTCCGATTTTTTGGCCTCAGGGCAGCGGCTTGCGGCGGATGTTTCCCCGGCGTTCATGTTCTGCCTTGAAGATGACGGATTGGATGTACGGCCGCTCTTCTGGGGGCCTGCGGGCCTCGTCGACGTGCCCGTGGGCAAGTCCGTGCGTTATATCTGGAAGTCGGGGGCGTTTGAAAAAACGGTGTCCGGCAAGCCCGAATAGCTTGTGCTGCGGGGATTTCCGTACTTGCCAAGCTTGGATAGACGCTATAGTATATGGATTTTGTGGCCCTAGCCGTAATTATGGGCCTTCTTTCACTATGTCTTTAACCCCTTTTTGCCCCAGGAGGCCTCATGTTTGCTTCTGTTGCTCATGCGATGGGTACGGCCGGTGCCGGTCAGGCTGGCGGCGCTGACGCCCTCATGCAGTTTGTTCCTCTTATCGCCATGCTCGCCATCTTCTACTTCCTGCTCATCCGTCCCCAGCAGAAACGCGCCAAGCAGCATAAAGCCATGCTGGAAGCTCTGAAGAAGGGTGATCAGGTCCTGACCACCGGCGGCCTCGTGGGCCGTGTCGTGGACATCGACGGCGACATCCTCTCCATTGATCTCGGCAGCACCACGGTAAGCCTCGGCCGCGCCTATGTCGTGAGCGTGATGGATCCCCGTTCCAAGGCCGTGAAGGAAGAGAAGTAGGTTCTTTTGCTTTGCCGGCAGACATGCGTTCCGTCGATCCCGGCGGGCGTATGTCTGCCTTTCTTCATTTTATGCGCGGAGCGTTCCGCGCCGTATGGCCTCATCGGGGAAAACAGGGGCCGTACGCATAACGACAGTGCAGATCCGGCCGGGGGGCGGGCGGATGGGCCGAATCTGATGCTCTCAGGGGAACACCATGAAATCGTTGAGTTGGCGGATAGTCGTCTCGCTGCTGGTTTTGTTGGCCAGCATCGTTTATGTGTTGCCGAGCCTGCCGGGCGTCGGCGGATCGTCTCTGGGCAATCTGCTGCCGGACGCGCGGATAAGCCTCGGGCTTGACTTGAAGGGCGGGATGCACCTGACCCTTGGCGTGGAAGTGGACAAAGCCGTAAGCAATTCCCTTTCGCTGACCGGGCAGGAGCTGCGCGCTCAGGCTTCCGAAAAGGGGATCACCGTCCTGCGCTCGCGCCTGACCCCGGACAATCGCCTTGAATTTTTGCTGCCCAGAGCCGAACAGCGGACCGAGCTCCAGGAGCTGCTCTCCAAAGATTTTCCGCAGCTTGCCGTTGACTCGCCCACACAGGTGGAAGGCGGAGGGCTGCGTTTTACGGCGGCCTTTACGCCCGCCGCCAAAGCGAAGATCGAGGAAATGGCCCTTGATCAGGCTGTCCGCACCATCCGCAACCGTATCGACCAGTTCGGCGTCGCCGAACCGGATATCCGCAAGCAGGCCGATTTCCGCATTCAGATCCAGTTGCCCGGCCTGACCGATTCCAAGCGCGCCATCCAGCTTGTGGGCCAAACCGCCCAGCTGACGTTCCACCTCGTGCGCGACGACGTGAACCCGCAGGGTATCCTGCCTCCCGGTGTGGCCCTGTTCCCCATGGTGACGGTCCGTCCCGACGGTTCGACCTCCGAAAGCATGATCGCGCTGGACAAGGAACCGCTCATGACCGGCGAGGACGTGGCTGATGCCCGTCCCACCTTCGACAACCGCGACAACAAGCCGAGCGTCGGGCTTTCCTTCAACTCGCGCGGCGCGGCCATGTTCGAGCGCATCACCGGCGAGCACATCCATAAGCGTATGGCCATCGTGCTTGACGGCAAGGTGCACAGCGCCCCCACCATCCAGAGCCGCATCGGCGGCGGCAAGGCCAGCATCACCGGCAGTTTCACGCCCACCGAGGCGCAGGACCTTGCCATCGTGCTGCGTGCTGGCTCGCTTCCCGCGCCCGTGACCGTGCTTGAAGAACGCACGGTCGGCCCTTCTCTCGGGAAGGAATCCATCGAGAGCGGCATTTTGGCCGCCGCGGTGGGCGGCATCGCCGTCATGGTCGTGATGCCGTTGTACTATGGGCTGGCCGGGCTGCTGGCCGACGTCATGCTGGTCTTCACGATCACCATGCTCATGGCCGGGCTCGCCGCCTTCGGCGCGACCCTGACTCTGCCGGGCATTGCGGGCATCGTGCTGACCATCGGCATGTCCGTGGACGCCAACGTGCTTATTTTTGAACGTATCCGCGAAGAGATACGGCAAGGCCTGAAACCGCTTGAGGCCGTGGCCGTGGGGTTTGATCGCGCGACCATTTCCATTGTGGACTCCAACCTGACCACCATCATTGCCGCCGCCATCCTGTATCAGTTTGGCACCGGCCCCGTGCGGGGATTCGCCGTAACCTTGAGCCTCGGTATCGTGGCGTCCATGTTTACGGCCATTTTCGTCTCGCGCACGGCGTTTGGGCTCTGGCTTGGTGGAAACGACGGGAAGAAGCTCAGCATCTAGCCGCCCGGCTGGTGCGTATCCGTCGTTGGATGTATCTCGAGCTTTAAGATACGAGGAGTTCTGGCATGAGTCTTCAGATATTCAGCAAGCAGACAAAAATAGATTTCGTAGGTATGCGGCATTATGCCTACGGTCTGTCTGCGCTTCTTATTTTGGTGGGGCTGATCACCATTTTTATGAATGGCGGCCTGCGGTATGGCGTCGACTTTGCCGGCGGCGCGGCGGTCCAGCTTCAATTTGAAAAGCCGGTGGCCGACGAAGATATCAAAAAATCGCTGGCCGAGATGGAACTGCCCGGTCTGGCTATCCAGCAGTACGGCGAGGACGGGCGCGATTATCTGGTCCGTTTTTCCACGCCGAACCTGACCAGCGAAGGCATCCGCAGCAATATCCTTTCCTCGCTGGAAAAGAGTTTTGCCGGCAACCCGGCCAGCATCCAGCGTCTGGAGATGGTGGGGCCCAAGGTCGGCGCGGATTTGCGGAATGCGGCGCTTGAGGCCATGTATTTCGCCATCCTGCTGATTACCGTGTACATTTCCGGGCGCTTCGAACAGCGCTGGATGATCGCCGCGCTCATGGCGGCGGTTCTCGGTTCGGCCATGTACGTCATGGGCTTCCTCGGGATGGATATGGTATACCGGGTGATCGGTGCCTTGGCGCTGACCTTGCTCATTTCTTGGAAGCTCAAGTTGAATTATGCCCTCGGCGCCATCGTGGGGCTTTTGCACGACGTCCTAATCACCTTGGGGCTGTTGGCGATGATGGGCAAAGAGATCGACCTGAACATCATCGCGGCGCTGATGACGCTCGTGGGCTACTCGCTCAACGACACCATCATCGTGTATGACCGTATCCGCGAAAACCTCCAGAACCAGCCGGAAGACAACCCCGCCCCGTTGGCCGACATCATCAACCTGAGCGTGAACCAGACCCTTGGCCGTACGATCATGACCTCGGCGACGACCCTGATCGCCGCCCTGAGCCTGACTATCCTTGGCGGCGGTGCGATCCACGACTTCGCGCTGACCATGAGCCTCGGCGTGTTTATCGGTACGTTCTCTTCCGTCTTCGTCTCCAACCCGATCCTGCTCCTGCTCGGCGATACCCGCCAGTATATGGTGGCCCGCAAGAAGGTGGAATACGAGCGCCCCGGCGAACACGGGGTCGTGTAAGTTTTTCAAGAGGAGCGGAGGAGGGCGTTTTGAAAAAGTGCTCCCTCCCCGGACCCCCTCCAGCAACACTTTGGCCTTATTGAATCCCTGCTCCCAGCTTTCCTGAATGAAAAACGGAGGACGTTTCTGCGTCCTCCGTTTTTTGTCGTCTGTCTTTCGTCTTTCCCAAACAGGTTAAGGCAAGCGCCGCTATCTCTCCTCAGGCATGACGATAAGGGCGGACGGGTCGGTGTGGATGAGGATGCGGTCGAGCTTGGGTGCGCAGGTGCGGAGGCGGCGTTCCATGTCCGTGGCGACATCGTGGGCGGCGGCAAGGGACAGATCGCCGTCGATGATGCAGTGGAAGCTGACCAGCGGCGTCCCGCCCATATGCGTCAGGCGCAGGTCGTGCACATTGGACACCATCGGAAATTCCGGGAGTATGCTGTCCACGGCGGCGCGCACATAATGGAGATCCGCGTCGAAGGGCAGGGCGTTTTCCGGAGCGCAGAGGCGATCTTCCGGCTCGATGTGCGTTTCGATGCGGGTTGTGTTGAGGCGCTTGCCGAGGGCTTTCTCGAACATCACGACGTATTCGTGGGCTTCGCGCAGCGTCATATCCGGAGACGCCTCCACATGCAGAAACACGAGGAGCCCTCCGCTTTGTTCGGAAAGGATCAGGTTGTGGACGGAAAGCTTGTGCGCGGCGGCAACCGTGCGGACGAGCTGGAGCATACTTTCCGTTTCTTCCTGCGCGGGTTCGACGTGTACGGTAATATCGGCGGAGGGTACGATTTCGTGCGCGATGTCCTCAATCACGCAGGATACGTCGTGTGCGGCGTCGAGGCGCAGGGTGGCGGGGGCTTCGACCGTGATGTCCATAAACACGTCGGCACCGCTTTCGCGCACGCGCAGGCGGCGCACCCGGCAGAGGGGGAGCTGCTTGGCGAGAGCCTGTTCCAGGGCCTCGGAATGTTCCTTGCCGCCCCCGTCAAGCAGCATGGTCACGGCCCGGCGGGAGAGCCGGAAGCCCACAACGACGACGATGCCCGAAACGAACAGCGCGGCGATGGCGTCCGCCATATGCAAAATGCTCCGGAAAGGGCTGTCCGCCGGAAGGTATTCGCTGGCCTGCACGCAAAGCAGGCCGACGAGCACGACTCCGGAGGACCAGATGTCCGTGGTGAAATGCAGGGCGTCGGCTTCCAGCGCCTGGCTTTTGTGCTTTTGGGCGACGCGGCGGAGCATGGCGGCCCGGTTGACGTCCACGAGCAGGGAAATGAGGATGATGATCACGCCCCACCATGACGGGGTGATTTCGGGGGCGTCGAAGAAGAGCCGGTTGACGGCTTCGTGCACGATCCAGCCGCAGGTGACGAGCAGCAGGACCGTTTCCGCCAGCGCGGAAAGGTTTTCGATCTTGCCGTAGCCATAGGGATGGGTTTCGTCCGCGGGGCGGGCCGCGACGCGGACGGCGAAGAAGGTGATGCCCGCGGCTACAAGGTCAAGGCTGCTGTGCAGGGCCTCGGAAAGGATACCGAGGCTGTTGGTGGCGAGCCCGGCTCCGAGCTTGATGAGCGTCAGGAACAGCGCCCAGAACAAAGACGAGAGGGCCGCGTGTTGTTTTTCGGAATGCGCTTCGTGGTGCGCGGTTTCGGTAGTCATGAAAACACTCCGGGGAAATGGCCGCCCCTTTGCGGCCGTTCACGGAAAGAGCGTTAGGGCGTCAGCTCAGTACGCCGTGCTCATAAAGGATTTTCAGGCCGATGCCGATAAGGACGCAGCCGCCCACAAGTTCGGCGCGTCGGCCAAAAATGTCCGCATGTGCGAGCCCTTTTCCCGCCAGCAGGCCAAGGGCCGTGATGACGGCACAGACCACGCCGATCAGGGTGGACGGCCCCCATACGTTTATGTTGAGGAGCGAGAAGGAAAGCCCCACGGCCAGGGCGTCGATACTGGTCGCCACCGCGAGGATGAGCAGCTTGCGTCCTTTGGTGGGATCAACCGAACAGCTTTCCCCGTCTTCGGAATCGTCTCCGCCGCCCCGGATCATGTTGCCTCCGATCCATGCCAGCAGCGCGAAGGCGATCCAGTGATCCCACGATTCGATGAATCCGCGCACGGTCAAGCCAAGGGCCCATCCGATCACGGGCATCAGGAACTGGAAAAAGCCGAACGTCAGCGAAAGGCGCAAAAAATGCACGGCCGTCACCCGTTTGAGGGCGCAGCCCGCACAGACCGACACGGCGAAAGCATCCATGGCCAGTGCAACGGCAATGGCGAACAGTTCTGGGAAACTCATAGGGTGTTATGGGGGTTAAGGTTATGGGCGTCAAAACCGATCCGGTTGTTGTGAGGCCTTCGGCTCTTGCTGTCAACCTTTTGCGGAGAGGTGGATAGAATACCGGGGGAGGGAAGGAGGAAACATTCTTCAGAACGTTTCCCCCTTCCCTCCCCGACCTCCCTCCTTTCCCCTTTCAAAGACTTTCGATTGGTGGGGAGGCTGCGCGGTGGGCGTCCCGTTGTGTGGAAGTATTGGCAAGGCCGGTTGGGTATATGTAGCTGCGGGGAGAATTTATTTTAATGCATGAAGAAAATACCGGTAGCGACGAGGACGACGGCAAGGAGTTTGACCGCGGAAAATTTTTCCCCAAGGAAAAATACGGCGAGGAGCATACCGAAAATGACGGATGTTTCACGCAGGGCCGCGACCATCGCTATGGGGGCCTTGGTCATGGCCCAAAGGGCTACGCCGTAGGAGCCGAGGCTGCACAGGCCGCCGAACAGGCCGTGTTTCCAGCGGTTGCAGAAATAGGGGATGTAGGTTTTGCGCTGTCTCAGCAGCAGGATGACGTTGATGGGGAACGTGTTGATGACGTAGAGCCAGCATACGTAGCTGATGGGATTCCCGCTGGCCCGGGCGCCGTAGCCGTCGAAAAGGGTGTAGCCCATGATCACGACGGCGGTTCCCACGGCGGCCAGCGCGCCGTTGATGTTGAACTTGCCGTTCTTAATGTTGTCGCGGGTCAGGGTAAGGACGCCGGCGCACAGGCACAGGATGCCGAGCCACCCGGCAAGCGGCATTTCATGGCCGGAAAGGAGCATGAAAACGGACGTCAGGAGCGGGGCCGTGCCGCGCATGATGGTATAGGCGAACGACATGTCCACATTGCGGTAGGCTACGGCGATACAGAGGTAGTAAGCGATATGGACGGTGCAGGAGCCGGCCAGGAACTTGAGGCTTTCCAGCGCCGGAAAGGGGAGGAAAGGGACGATGAACAAAACGCCGACGCCTCCGCCGAAGCAGTTGAGCCCCGTTTCATAGAGCTTGTTGGAGCCGCCCTTGATGACGGCATTCCATGAAGCATGGAGCAAAGCGGCAAGCAGTATGAGAAGAATGATTTCGAAAGACATGAAGCCCCCCCATTTTTTTCGCGGGAAGCTAGCGCGAAAAAAGACGCTTGTACACCGATCCTTTTCTTTTGCTGACCGGTATGCAAGCGTCTTTATGCTGAGATCAAAATAGGTTGTGTTGTGACGTTTTCGTGTCGATTTTTTTGTTGGAGGGGAATGAAAAAGATTCGTTTTCGAAATAAATATTCATATACGAAACTACTTCTTGTGATGTTCGGCTATCCACGCCTTGAATTGGCGCATTTCCTTGGCCTGGCTGATAATGATGTTCTCAGCGAGGTTGAGGATCTGAGGATTGTTGGAGCCGAGAAGGGCGGGGACGGACATTTCCAGCGCCATCGCGTGGTGCGGCAGCATGAGCTCCACAAAACGCATGTTCGCGCCCAGATTCTTGCCCTCTTCGAGCATGTGCTGCATGGCCTTCTTCATGGGCGCGTAGGCCGATTCTTCGATGCCGCCGAGAGGCTTCAGCAGCTCCTTCATTTCGGCGATTTCTTTTTCCTGCACCTTGATCACGTCGTCGGCCCATGCCGTAACCTGAGGATCTTGATCTTTCTTTGGGGTTGCAAGGAAGACTTTGGCCATATCCACCGCGCCCTCATGGTGCGCGATCATGCCGGAAAGGAAGGCGCGATCCGAATAGTGGGCGGCGCCGGAGCCGTGATCCATAGCGGCCTGAGCGGGCAGGACGGAAAACAAAAACGCCGCAACGAGCGCAAGGACAGTCAACGAGGCGGTACGCATAATTTTTTCTCCCAGATAGGACGTGAGCCACGGAACGCCGTGGCGGGCCCCCACAATGAGGGCCCGTCCGGAGCATACCGGCAACCTTACATGAGATGTAACTATTTTTTATCGGGCCCGCCCGTGCGTACCTCGGCACCACACCTCGCGCCTCATAAGATCGCGGTGACGGATTACGGCGTTCCCCGGAACCGGGGACAGGGATTCGATAAGGGAAAAAGCCTTCGGTGGGAGAGGGATGGGTTCCGTTGACAGGTTTGGAAAAGGAGAGGGCTTCTCATTCAGGAAGAGCCCATCTTCCTTCCCCAATTTCCAATCTTCTATCGCCTCTTCACGGATGAGGTGCCGGAAGCGCAGGCATTGACCATCGGCACATAGGTTTCGCTTTCCGCGTCGAAGTAGAGCAGTTCGCCTGAGCCCATATCGAAGTACAGGCCGTGCAGGAGCAGCTCACCGCCATCGACGGCGCTCTTGATCCACGGATACCCCATGAGGTTGTCCAGCGAGAAACGCACGCCCCACATTTCGCAGGCCCGTTGCCGTTCGTCAGGATCGGCCCCGGGCAGGGAGCTGTCTACCTCGGCCTTGGCGCGGCAGGCGAGGTTCATCCAGATGTTGAGGAATTCGTCGTCGCTGTGCGAAGCTTCAAGCAGGCTGGTAAAGCCGCCGCATTTCGCGTGCCCCATGACCATGATGTGGCCGATGTGCAGGTGGCGGACCGCGTATTCCAGCGCGGCGCTGACGCCGTGGTGATGGGAGTCCGGTTCGTAGGGAGGGACAAGGTTGGCGACGTTCCGGATGACGAACAGATCGCCGGGCGTCGCGTCAAGGAGCAGGACAGGGTCAACCCGGGAGTCGCTGCAGGCGATGACGAGGGCGTAGGGATGCTGGCCGACGCGGAGGTCTTCATAAATATTGTTTTCAGGACAATACCATGTCTTTTGGAAGCGCTGGAATCCGGCGGAAAAGCGTTTGAGCAGGTCGTGCGATACCATTTGAGGGTCCTTTGCGGCAAAGAGGATCGGAAGGCGGGCTTGTCATTTCGTGGTGGAGGCTTTATCTCCCTAAAACAGAGGAGTCAACGCAACCGATTGGAGTATTCTCCCATGCCCGATTTTTTGAGATGGATCATCGCCGGCGTTACGTCCGTGGTGGTGGCGGGGCTTGTGTTCCTGCTTGCCACCGTGGGGATCGTCGTCGCCTTTTTTGTGTTTTTGGTGCTGTTCGTCGTGTTTGGGCTGGCCATGCGCCGGGCCCGCAAGAACGTGCAGTACGGTGAGGACGGCAGCCGGTTTATCATTTATACCAACATTCCCGGAGCTGGGACGGGGAATGCCGACCGTGTGCGCCGGGACGATCCCGACACGTATGAGCTGTCCCCTGACGAATATACCGTGGAAGCGGCACCTTCGAAGAAGCCCGGCGACACGGACCCGAAGGCCCTTGGAGATCACGGGAAATCGTGACGGCGTGCCCGGACGGCAGGTCTTTTTCTGGCGTAAATTCACTTGGATAGCAATATGTTTCTGCACGCGTGTCTTAGAGTTGTTCGGCTCTGGCGAATGGGCTGCCTTGTCCTGTGCGGCTTTTTCCTGTGCTTTGGGGGAGGTGCCGCCGCGTTTGCCGCCCCTTCCGTCGAAGAAATGGCCGGGCAGATGCTGCTCGTGGGTTTCAAAGGGCAGGAGCCTGAGGAATGCGGAGCTATCCTTAGAGATATTCAGACCCGCCACCTGGGCGGGGTGATCCTGTTCAAACGGGATGCGCGCAACGCCAAGCTCCCTCGCAATATCCGCGATGCGGCGCAAGTGAAACGGCTGACCGCCGCGCTGCGGGGGGCCTCTGCGGGGCATCCGCTTTTTGTCGCCGTGGATCAGGAAGGCGGCAAGGTGGCCCGCTTCCAGCCGGGCGACGGTTTTCCGGCGTACCCTTCGGCCGCGGAGCTGGGCCGGGGCACGCCCGATGCCACGCGCCGCACGGCCCTCGGCATGGGCCGCATGTTGCGGGAGCTCGGGGTCAATCTCAATTTCGCTCCCGTACTGGATGTGAATGTGTATCCCGCTTCCCCGGCCATAGGCCGTCTCGGACGCAGTTTTTCGGCTGATCCGCAGGCCGTCGCCGCGCATGGGGCGGCTTTTGCGGACGGCCTGAACGACGCGGGCATCGTAGCGGTTTTCAAGCATTTTCCCGGACACGGCAGTGCGCGTGCGGATTCGCATAAAGGGGTCACGGACATCAGCGCGACATGGAGCGAGCGCGAACTGTCTCCGTACCGCTCCGCGCTCGGGCGTCCGGGGCAGCGTATGGTAATGACGGGGCACCTTTTCCACGCCGGGCTCGATCCCGCCTTTCCGGCCACGCTGTCGCCTTCCGTCATCAACGGGCTGCTGCGCGGGCGTCTGGGATATGACGGTGTGGTGGTGACGGATGACCTGCAAATGGATGCCATCGCCGCCGAATACACGCTGGAGGAAGTGGTGCTTCGGGCCATCGGGGCCGGAGCGGACATCCTGCTGTTCGGCAATAATCTGGAGTATGATCCCGCTATCGTCGCCAAGGTTCAGGCCGTCATCGTCCGGGCCGTCGAGGACGGAACCATTTCCCGTGCCCGGCTTGAGGCGTCGTGGAGGCGGATTCTGAAGCTCAAGCAGCAGATGTCCTGATGCTTCGGCGGAGGCCGCCTGCGGAGACGGATTTTCTGGAGCCGGTCGCGGTTTCGAAAAGGCTTTGGGCTGTTGCCGCCCGGGAGACGGCCCCCCCATGAAAAAGAAGGGACCTCGTTTGAGGTCCCTTCCGTCGTTTTACTCGTCGTCTTCGTCCATGAGGGAGTCGTGCAGGGCATCGGTGAAGATGTCGAAGGCGACCTGCTCGATGGGCGTGCGGGGTTTGTAGGTGAGGGCCTCTTCGGGGACTTCGCCGTTTTCTTTGCACAATTCGTCGAAACGGTCCGAATAGGCGGCGATCAGGCGTTCCACTTCCAGCACGATGGGATCGTCGGAGGGGATGACGTCGCCATCGCTGTCTTCGCAGCTCCCTTCGTCGTGGCTGCATCCGCAACCGCATTCTTCCTCATCGCCTTTGTTGGCGTAATATTCATCAACCTGTGCTTCATAGGCATCGATGGCGTCGATGACCTGCTCCTCGGTCAGTCCGGCAAATTCCGGTTTGACTACAACGGTCTTCATACGATCTCCTTGGATGGCGGCGGGCGTCGCCGCTGGTGCTGTTTTTGTCTTCATGCCCGTCCGGACCTGTCCCGGAGGAACTTTTTCGGAACGTGTGCCGAGCTGTCCGGCGAGTTCCGTTCTTTGGGATTCATCACGCAAAGGGACAACATCCCGCTGCCCCTCCGCTTCCCTGCCTTTTTTCCTATTCTCCGCGCATCGTCAAGGAAATGCGCTTGCGGGGGATGTCCACGTCGAGCACGGTGACGAGCACTTCCTGATGCACTTTGACGACTTCGTTGGGATCGCGCACGAAGCGGTTCGCCAGCTGGCTGATGTGGACGAGCCCGTCCTGATGCACGCCGATGTCCACAAACGCGCCGAACGCTGTGATATTGGTGACAATGCCCGGCAGCTTCATGCCCTGTTTGAGATCCTGCATCGAGCTCACGCCTTCGGCAAAGGAAAAGGGCTTGAAGGGGCCTCGCGGGTCGCGTCCGGGTTTTTCCAGTTCCTTCATGATGTCGGTGAGCGTGGGCAGGCCGAGCTTGTCCGTGACATAGTCGGAAAGGCGGATGGCCTTGCGGCGTTCGGGGCTTTGCATGAGTTCGCGGACGGTTGTGCCCGTATCCTTGGCCATGCGCTCGACCACGGCGTAGGCTTCCGGGTGCACGGCGCTGGCGTCGAGGGGCTGCTTGCCGTCCCGGATGCGTAGGAAGCCGGAGCACTGCTCAAAGGCCTTGGGGCCGAGGCGGGGCACCTTGAGAAGATCCCGGCGGGTCTGGAAGGGGCCGTTTTCGTGGCGGTGAGCCACGATATTGCGGGCGAGCGTGGGGCCGAGGCCGGAAACGTAGGTGAGGAGCTGCTCGCTGGCCGTGTTCAGATCCACGCCCACGGCGTTGACGCAGCTGACGACCACGTCGTCGAGGCAGCGCTTGAGTTCGGACTGGTTGACGTCGTGCTGGTACTGCCCCACGCCGATGGATTTGGGATCGATCTTGACAAGTTCCGCCAGCGGGTCCGCGAGGCGGCGGCCGATGGACACCGCGCCCCTGTAGGTGAGATCGAGATCCGGGAACTCGGCGCGGGCCGCCTCCGAGGCGGAATAGACCGAAGCCCCGCTTTCGCTGACCATGACCACGGGGATGCTCCAGCCGGGGAGCGCCCGGATGAAGGTTTCGGTTTCGCGCCCGGCGGTGCCGTTGCCCACGGCGGCGACTTCCGCGCCGTGTTTCTTGGCGAGGCGGAGGAGCGTTTCCCCGGCTTCGGTGCGTGCCTTGTCCGATCCGGCGTGCGGGTTGATGGTCGCGTATTCGAGCAGTTTCCCTTCACGGTTGAGGCAGACGATTTTGCAGCCGGTGCGGAAACCGGGGTCCACGGCGAGGATGTTCTGAGCGCCGAGGGGCGGGGCAAGCAGAAGCTGGCGCAGGTTTTCGGCGAACACGCGGATGGATTCGGCGTCGGCGCGCTGTTTGAGCTGGTTGCGGAGTTCGGTCTCCAGCGCGGGCGCGAGAAGCCGCCCGTAGCCGTCCAGCGCGGCTGCGCGCACTTCGCGCCCGCAGGGGCCGTCGTTGCGGACGAAGAGGCGGGCCAAGAGGTCCTGCGCCTGCTCCTCATTGCGGGGGCGCAGGGAGAGGCGCAGGAAGCCTTCCTCTTCGCCCCGGAACATGGCGAGGATGCGGTGGGAAGGGGCTTGCGCGGCGGGTTCGTCCCACGCGAAATAGTCGCGGTACTTGGCGGCGTCGGGAACCTCTTCCTTGCCGGAAACGGCTTTGCTCCGCATGAGCCCTTCGCGCCCGAAGAGTTTACGCAGGCGTTCGCGGGCGGGCTGATCCTCGGCGAAGCGCTCCGCAAGGATGTCACGCGCCCCGGCAAGCGCCGCATCCGCATCCGGCACGCCCTTTTCGGCGTCGACATAGGCGGCGGCCATCGCTTCGGGGAGGGTGCGATCCTGACGGGCCAGCTGATCGGCCAGCGGTTCGAGGCCGCGCTCCTTCGCCATTGAGGCGCGGGTGCGGCGCTTGGGGCGGTAGGGCAGGTAAATGTCTTCAAGGACGGTCAGCGCATCGGCGGCTTCGACCTTGGCACGCAGTTCGGGCGTGAGGAGGCCGCGTTCCTCCAGCGAGGCGAGGATGGCTTCGCGCCGTTTGTCCAATTCCTTCAGGGCGGCGAGGCGATCACGGATGGCGGTGACCGCCACTTCGTCGAGGCTCCCCGTGGCTTCCTTGCGGTAGCGGGCAATAAAGGGGACCGTGGCGTCCTCGTCGAGCAGGCGGATGACGGCTTCGGTTTGCTGTGGGCGTATATTCAGTTCTTGGGCTATGATGGATGCGTAGTTCTGCACGCGTGTTCCTTATCTGTTTGACGGATTACGGGAAGGTCCGGCACCGTTATGGGTGCCTGGGCGGACATGCCGGCGGACATGCCGGCGGACATGCCGGATAGAAAAGGAGGCATGGCGCCGAGCGACGGTATGCTTTTTCGCGGAAAAAGAAAACGCCCGCCGGATTCCGGTGAAACCCTTGACCTTGGGGCCCCGGGTGACCATAGTAAAGGATATTTCCCTCTAAGGAGTTTTCATGAACACGCCATCTTCAGCCCTTTCCGATGAAATGAAAGGGGCGATGTCCACTCTGCTCAATGCCGTTATTTTTGAACAATGGCTCCGTTTTTCCTGGATTGAGGAAGACGAGGAAGGGGATTTCTGCATCCAGATCCCCGCGGAGACGGTCAGCGAACTTGTGGAGGATTACCCCGAATACGAGGGGTTGATCGCCCAGCTTAACGGGACCATCGTGGATGCGGACATGGCCTGTTCCGCCGTCCTCGGCTATGCGCGGTCCTCGCTTGGGGAACAAAGCCTCGCCGTGCTGGAGCACAACGAATTCCAGAATATGGTGGGGCGTTTCCACCAGTGGCTCAACGACAACGTGGAAGCGCTGGATCAGGACCCGAAGAATTTCGATCAGTGGTGCGAGCTGTTCCTCGCCGACTTGCAGCAGGCCAAGGACGGCAACGCGTAAGGCTTTGCCGGGCTTCGGCACCGACGGGTTCCGCTCACGGGAATGGAGTACCTTTGAAACGGTACAGCTTTCAAAGGTCCCCGAGACTATCGAGCGGGCGGTCTGTGCCGTTTTAGAGAAAGGCGGGAGCGATGTTCCCGCCTTTCTCTTTTGGGCTGCAGGAAAAAATCAGGCCGCCCTTGCGTGGAGCGGCCCTGGCTTGGAAAACATGGCGGGGGCCCTGTTTCAGCACGATGAGGTGTGGGGTAAGGAAAGGATACGCTTGACGGAACGGTGTTATTTGCCCCAGAGCGAAAGGCGCGGCCCGGCGTCAGCCAGCGCGTCGAGGGGGATGTCCACGACCTGCGACCCGGCGGCCCACGGAGCCACCTGATACGGCTGGAAGAAAATGCGTATGCCCTCGGGCGTGAGCGCAAAGCTGGAAAAGTTTTCGGCTTCGGGGGCGGTGCCGCTGCGGAGCATGTCGTCGTTGTACATGTCGCCGAGGGATTTGGTCAGGGCCTTGGTGCAGTAGCGGCTCATGACGTCGAGCGCCGTATCCAGATTTTCGAATACGTCATACAAATCGATGAGCGCGCCGCTCTTCATATCATAGGTCGTCGTGGTGATTTCCAGGTTGCCGTGCGCGCCGCCGGTATAGCTGGCGGTCTTCCAGACTATCGAAAGGACGGACGGCGTGGAACGGGTCGTGCTGTAGGTCGTTTCGAGTTCGTAGGGCACGCCCAGATCCGGTTCTTCGCCATAGGTATTCTGGAACGTGTCCACCGCCTGATGCGCCCAGTCGGCCACATCGGCATCCACGTGGGCATTGCCGGTTATCGGGTAATGAACCCGAATCTGAAGCTTGCCGGTTTGCCGGGAAACCACGGCGTCGCGCTCGTTCAGGGCGTTGGCGTACGTGGGTATCGCCAGCGCAACGGTACAGCACAGCAGGAGAAAACGGACGAAGTATGACATGGGAAATCCTGTTCCGAATGATTTTGCGGCAGACATGACATCCGGAAGCCGTTTTGTCTAGAGGTTAGAGATCAGATCCGGCACGCCCCGTACAGGCGGGCCAGCCACGGCCTCGAATAGATTTCCAGCCTGAGCCTGAGCCAGCTCCACCCCGCGTCGCGTACTTTGAAGCGGTGCACGGCCTCGGGCGCGGCAGGCGGGTTGGCTCCCATGCGGGTGGTGAAGAATACGGAAAATCCGGCTTTCCGCCCCTCTTCCCGCGCAACCTCGGACCCGCTTCCCCACGGCCAGCATAGCGAACGCACAGGATGCCCCAGTTCCCGGCGGAGCGTTTCCGCGCAGGCGCCCAGTTCTTCGTGCACACGGCTGCGGCGGGCCGCTTCGCTCTCCAGCGTACCCAATCGATCCGGGGAAAATCCCGCTACAAGCGTTTCCAGCGCGGCTACATTTCCCGCCGATTGAAAGAAAGTACGGGCCTCCGCCGGTTCTTGCGGCACGAGGCGCTGCACGGCGGCGACCAGATCAGGGGAAGGGATGAATGCCCGGCTGTACAGGAAGGGGCGTTCTTTGAAGCGGGGCAGGCCCCAGACTTCGGGGAAGTCGACCGCGTTGAACGTGTTCGCCCGCGTTCCGGGGACGTGGAAGCGTTGCCCGGCGGCTTCCAGTGCGGAGGCGGGCTTCTGGTGCCTGTCGTGGCGGTTCACCGGGCCCCATTCCGGACCGGCGAAAACGGCGAGGTGGCGGGCGGAGTGCGCGGCCACGACCATGACGCCGCTGGATTCCATGTGTCGGGCTTCTTCCCAAGAAAAGAACATATCGCGGCGTACCTGATAGCCGAAGGGGGTGTCGTGCATGGGCGCATCCACGGGAGGGAGGCTGGACGGAGGCAACCCCTCCCAGACGTCGGCAAGGGTCGGGCGGCATTTTTTTTCAGCCTCCATCCGTTCGGTGACGGCAAAGACGACGCCTTTGTGCCCGTATTTCCGCAGGATGGGCCATGCGTAGACGTAATTGTCCAGGTACCCGTCGTCAAAGGTGATCAGCAGGGAACGCGGCGGCAGCGGTGCGCCCTTCAGCAGAAAGCCCTCCGCTTCATCAAGGCCGATCCCGCGCCAGCCGTGTTCGGCCATGCCTCGGCACTGGTCTTCAAAATGTTCCGGGCTGACGGCGATAGCCCCCGGAAAGCGGCTGACGTAATGGTACATGAGTACAGGAAGGCTGTATGCGCTCATGGGGCATCCTTGAACTGTTTGGAGGGAATTCGGGGGAATGGTCTGGTCTGCGGAGGGGATGGGGCCTTGCCTGTTGTTCTTCCCCGCCGGAGAGGGATGGGGAAAACGCCGTACACCGTGAGGTACGCTTCCGAACACCGTGCGTGCCGCTTTTTTATGATGAAGCGCGCAAGGTTTCAACCATGCTCCGATACAGAAAAAGGGGCGGCCCCTTCATCGGAGCCGCCCCCGGAAGGGTGGATCAAAGGTTGCCGCTGCGTTTGCGCTGTTTGGTTCCTGTGTTTGATGCCCACTGGTGTTCGTGCGTGAGGAACTGCATCGGATTGATCGGCTTATCGCGGAGCCGCACTTCAAAGTGCAGGTGAGGGCCCGTAACCCGCCCGGTCCTGCCGAGATTGCCGATATACTGGCCTTGCTTGACCTTCTGGCCTTTCCGGACTCCGAGTTTGTCCAGATGGGCATAACGCAGGGTGACGCCTTTTCCGGCATCGATGTCGATGGTCAGGCCATAGGAGCCTTTGCGGCCGCTGCACACGACTTTGCCGGGCGCGGAAGCAACGACTTTTTCCCCGCGGTTTCCGGCGATATCCACGCCCGCGTGCATGAGCCGCCTGCGTTTGACGGGATGCTTGCGGGGGCCGAAGGACGACGTGACCCGGATAGTTTCCTTGATGGGCTGGATGAGCGAAAGAGCCGGGTAGAGCGACGGTTCCTTGAGCAGTTCCGGCGTGACTTCAATGTCGCCGTCGTCGAATTCTTCATCGGGGATGGGAGTGAAGCGGACGTTGGAACCGTTCTGGCTGACGGCGGCGCCGGCTGTCTGGAGTTCGCGGCGGGCCGTGTAGGAAAGCGCTTCGCGTGTCGGGGGGCGATAGTCATGCAGGGCCGTCAAGGAATCCTGATAGCGGACGATGGAATACTGGTGGTGCTGCAAGCCGGATTGTTGTGGAGCGCAGGCGGTGAGGAGAAGGAGGCAAAGGAGGGGGGAGAAAAGAGCAAGCCTTTTTGCTGCGCTGAAAGACAAATACGAAGGTTTGAGCGTCATGAAGGATTCCTTGTTTACAGGGGCCGTATGCATAGCGGAGGAGAGGGGGGGCGCCCCGGTCGTGATGTCATTGCGGAAAGAAGGAAGCACGTTAGCATCCCGGGCAAAAGCTGTCGAGTCGTTGGATTTTTTTGAGGACGCCTCAGCCAATCAGCTACAAAAAGGAGCGGTTACGGTGGGATAGCGGATGGTTTTGTTGTTTTTCCGCTATCAGGTTTAAAAAACTGTACATATTTTTCTCTACATGATTTTTCAATGATCATGACGGATAAGAACGGCCTGTTGGAAACCGCAAAGGGAGGAATTTTTTTTCGGAAAAAGAAAACCCGTATTATCGTAAATAGGAACTTTTCTGAATGGATTAACCTTCCAATGGAGGAGCCCTTCCTGTGGCCTCCTCACCTTCCGAGGGCAGTACGCTTTCCATGTATGTGTAGAGGATCAAAAGTGCAGAAGGGGGGAGGACGGAACTTGGCGAATGGGTGGAACTATGGCAGAGTAGGGACACGAAACCCAAGAACCAAGAGGTGCTATGCGTACAATATCCTTCACTTTCGCCTCTTTTTGCCGTATTACCGCCCTTGCCGTTTTGTCTTTTTCCTTGGCGGGCTGCGGGCTGATGGATTACGGCGGAGGAGGGTCCGGCACGCGGGGGACGAAGACGTACACGGTGCGGGGAAAAACCTACAGGCCCTATCTGTCGGCGGACGGGTATAGGGAAGACGGGGTCGCCTCGTGGTACGGCAGGGATTTTCACGGAAAAACCACGGCCAACGGCGAACGCTATAATATGTATGCGATGACCGCCGCGCACAAACTGTTGCCGCTCGGGACCAAGGTGCGGGTCACGCATCTGAGGAACGGAAAGTCCATCGTCGTGCGCGTCAACGACCGGGGACCGTTCGTCGGGGATCGGATCATCGATCTTTCGTATGCGAGCGCGAAGGAACTGGGCATGATCGGCACGGGTACGGCGCGTGTCCGTGTCGAGGCGATCGAAACCTTTGGCGGCGCGTCCCCCGGCGATATGAACGGGAGCTTCTACATCCAGATCGCCGCGCTGAGCAGCCAAGCCTCGGCTCAGGATCTTGTGCGGCGGCTGCAAAACCGGAATCTCGGCGGGCGGGCGTTCTACGCGCCTTCTCTGGGGCTCTGGCGTGTGCAGGCCGGGCCGTTCAACTCGCTGAACCGCGCTGAGGATCTCTCGGACGAGCTGAACAGGCAGTATCCCGGCAACTTTGTGGTCGCGGATTAAAGGCGGAAGCGGAAGGGGAGCCTTTTTTGAAACGGCTTCCCTTCCGCCGTGTTTTCCACGCTTCCCCTTCGGCTTTTGGGCATACGGGCTTCCCGTTCAGGGTGTTTCTCATGGCGGAAGGCCGTGAGAAGGTTTCGGGGCGGGGGTGAAACCGTTGACAACGGTGCTTGGCTGCTGTATGTTTCTTCCCACGTAAAGGGGAGTAACTGGGTTCTTGAGACCCGGGTAACGTCAACAGCATGGCTTCGGCCTGGCGTTACCATCAAGCTTTGACTTGATGAGTGAGACCTTCACGGCACATGTTGCCGGAGGGTCTTTTTTGTTTTCTCCGGCGACCAAACGCAACAAGGAGTAAAACATGATGTTCGCTCTTCTTCCCGTCCTGAAGGGGCGCGCCTGCGGAGGTTCCGATGGTCGTTGAGCATTCCGTGACGGAAGTTGTCCTTTTCTGTGTCCTCATCATCGTCTGTCTGTGGTGCGACCTGCACGCGCATCAGGCCGATAAGCCCGTTTCCGCCCGTAACGCCGCCATCTGGAGCTGTATCTGGGTGGGCCTCGCGCTCGTGTTCGCAGGGTACATCGGATATAGCTTCGGCTCTGAACAGGTTCAGCTCTTCCTGACCGGGTACCTGCTGGAAAAGTCGCTTTCAGTGGACAACCTGTTCGTCATCATGGCCATTTTCAGTTCGTTCGCGGTGAAGGACGCGTTCCAGCACCGGGTTCTGTACTACGGCGTCCTCGGCGCGCTGGTCCTGCGCCTGATCTTCGTGGCGGCGGGCAGTTCCCTGGTGGCGATGTTCGGCCCCTACGCGCTGGCGAGTTTCGGCATCTTCGTGCTCTGGACGGCGTGGAAGATGTGGCAGTCCATGCACAGCGGCGAGAAGGAAGAAATCGTCGACTACTCCGAGCACTGGGCCGTCCGGTATACCAAGCGCTTCATCCCCGTGCACAACCAGCTCAGCGGCCACGATTTCTTCGTGAAGGCCCCCGATACTACCGGCAAGCTGATCTGGAAGGCCACGCCGCTGTTCCTGTGCCTGTTTGTGGTGGAAGTGTCCGACGTGATGTTCGCGTTCGACTCGGTCCCGGCCATCATCGCCGTCACGCACGACCCCTTCCTCGTCTATACCAGCAACGTGTTCGCCATCCTCGGCCTGCGGTCCATGTATTTCCTGCTCGCCGCCGGAAAGCGTTACCTGCGCCACCTGGAAAAGTCCGTAGTGATCATCCTCGCGTACATCGGCGTGAAGATGCTTCTGGACGTGGTGGGCATCGTGCACATTTCCCCGCTGATCAGCCTTGGTGTGGTCATCGGGCTGCTGGCCATAGGCATCCTTGCCTCACTGCTGCCGGAAAAGTCCGCCAAGTAAGTTCTCATGGATGAATGACGCCCGGCCGGAGTATGCTTCTTTACGCGGGCATACTCCGGCTCCCCTTTGGGGACATTGCATTTTGTGTGGAAAAGCGTATCCCTGTTTCCATTCCATAGAGGCCGGAGGCGCAGGCTTTCGGTGATTTTTCCAAGGTTGACGCGGGGAAGGGACGATACGCTCGGATCCGTTTTCCAGAAGCGGGAGCCTTGGTTTTTAATAAGGAGCGTTGGACGCATGAATCGTACAAGAACCCTGCTTATCATTGGGGTTTTTATGCTTTCTCTCGCCGTGCTCGCGGCGTTGGAATTCCGTGTTCAGGATGAACCCCCGAGCGAAGGCCAGATGGTGACGGGCTCCCTTTCGAAGGATATGCCCGCTCTTCCCAAGCTGCCTTCCCTGGGCGATTCGGAAGGGAATAAGGGCGGAGTTCTGGTTCCTCTCGACAACGGGACGCTGCGCGGCAGTGCGGCCCCGCTTGATATGTCCGCGATCCCGCCCGATGAGGAAACTCCGGCGGGTAAGGATACGCCCGAAACGGCGGCTCCCGCAGCCGATCCCGCTGTCTCGGCGGAAAAGCCCGCACCGGCCCCGATGGGTGAAATTGCGCCTGCCGATACGTTTACGGAAAAGCCGAAGCAGCCCGTAGCCGAGGAAAAGGCCCCTCAGCAGGAAAAGAAGGCTGAGAAGGCCGTGGCGGAAAAGCCCGCCGAAAAGCCGCAGCCGAAGGTTTCCGAACCGAAGCAGGAAAAGGAACAGGCGAAGGAAGGCGTGGTGGTGCTGACCACCAAGGCCCCCGCGAAGCTGGCGGCGGGGCAGACCGCGATCACCGCGACCCGGCTTGAGCTGGGCAAGAGCGTGGTCTTCCGCATGACCGGCGCGGCCCCGATCAAGACCAAGACGCTGCTCCTCAAGGACCCCAACCGTTATGTCGTGGACCTTCAGGGCAACTGGGGCATCCAGCTCCCGCGCGTGCCCAAGGATCTCTGGATTTCGGGCATCCGTCTGGGACACCATGAAGAGAGCACCCGCCTTGTATTTGAATTGACCCGCGCCCCGGTGTCGGCCAAGGTCGTCAAAATCAACAACACGACCGTGGAAGTCCGTATCCAGTAACTTGCCGGACACCAGAATGCTTGGAAAGCCCTCCGCCGGATTTGCGGGGGGCTTTTTCGTTGTCCGAATGCCGAAAAGCGGCCTTTTGGAGGCAAAGCCGGATACTCTTGAGGGGGAATTTCAAGGTAACAATTTTTTGGTGCTCTAACCGGAGCGAAAACACGGTAGAAACGGGGAGTGTGGGGCAAAAAAATCAGAAAAAAAATAAAAAGTCGTTGACAGAGGCGGCGTGGAGGTGCATAATCCGTTCTCGCCGCTGCGGGACGGAATGTCTCGCTGAGCCGGGCAGGCCGAGAGGCCGGGCACGGCGGGGCGAACAAGTTTTTTGAAAAAAGCAGAAGAAAGCGGTTGACAGCGAGAAGGGGTCGGGATAAGTTCCCGCTTCTGCGCCGGGGAGAAATCCTCGCGGCGCGCTCCGAAAAAAAACTTCGGGGTTCGAAAAAAAAGTTGTTGACAAGCTGGACCGGGCGGGGTAAGTTCCCGCTTCGCCGCTGACGGAAACGCAGCGGCTGAGGCAAAGGCCTCTGGTTCTTTGACAAGTGAAGAGCGAGTTGGGAATAAGAAACTTTGAGTTTTAGCCCATAGAGATATGGGCAAGCTAGTTGTTTTCAATCAACTGGAGAGTTTGATTCTGGCTCAGATTGAACGCTGGCGGCGTGCTTAACACATGCAAGTCGAACGTGAAAGTCCTTCGGGGCGAGTAAAGTGGCGCACGGGTGAGTAACGCGTGGATAATCTACCCTTAAGATGGGGATAACGGCTGGAAACGGTCGCTAATACCGAATACGCTCCCGATTTTATCGTTGGGGGGAAAGATGGCCTCTGCTTGCAAGCTATCGCTTAAGGATGAGTCCGCGTCCCATTAGCTAGTTGGCGGGGTAACGGCCCACCAAGGCAACGATGGGTAGCCGGTCTGAGAGGATGACCGGCCACACTGGAACTGGAACACGGTCCAGACTCCTACGGGAGGCAGCAGTGGGGAATATTGCGCAATGGGCGAAAGCCTGACGCAGCGACGCCGCGTGAGGGATGAAGGTTCTCGGATCGTAAACCTCTGTCAGGGGGGAAGAAACCCCCTCGTGTGAATAATGCGAGGGCTTGACGGTACCCCCAAAGGAAGCACCGGCTAACTCCGTGCCAGCAGCCGCGGTAATACGGAGGGTGCAAGCGTTAATCGGAATCACTGGGCGTAAAGCGCACGTAGGCGGCTTGGTAAGTCAGGGGTGAAATCCCACAGCCCAACTGTGGAACTGCCTTTGATACTGCCAGGCTTGAGTACCGGAGAGGGTGGCGGAATTCCAGGTGTAGGAGTGAAATCCGTAGATATCTGGAGGAACACCGGTGGCGAAGGCGGCCACCTGGACGGTAACTGACGCTGAGGTGCGAAAGCGTGGGTAGCAAACAGGATTAGATACCCTGGTAGTCCACGCTGTAAACGATGGGTGCTGGGTGCTGGGATGTATGTCTCGGTGCCGTAGCTAACGCGATAAGCACCCCGCCTGGGGAGTACGGTCGCAAGGCTGAAACTCAAAGAAATTGACGGGGGCCCGCACAAGCGGTGGAGTATGTGGTTTAATTCGATGCAACGCGAAGAACCTTACCCAGGCTTGACATCTAGGGAACCCTTCGGAAATGAAGGGGTGCCCTTCGGGGAGCCCTAAGACAGGTGCTGCATGGCTGTCGTCAGCTCGTGCCGTGAGGTGTTGGGTTAAGTCCCGCAACGAGCGCAACCCCTATCTTCAGTTGCCAGCAGGTAAGGCTGGGCACTCTGGAGAGACCGCCCCGGTCAACGGGGAGGAAGGTGGGGACGACGTCAAGTCATCATGGCCCTTACGCCTGGGGCTACACACGTACTACAATGGCGCGCACAAAGGGTAGCGAGACCGCGAGGTGGAGCCAATCCCAAAAAACGCGTCCCAGTCCGGATTGGAGTCTGCAACTCGACTCCATGAAGTCGGAATCGCTAGTAATTCGAGATCAGCATGCTCGGGTGAATGCGTTCCCGGGCCTTGTACACACCGCCCGTCACACCACGAAAGTCGGTTTTACCCGAAGCCGGTGAGCTAACTCGCAAGAGGAGCAGCCGTCTACGGTAGGGCCGATGATTGGGGTGAAGTCGTAACAAGGTAGCCGTAGGGGAACCTGCGGCTGGATCACCTCCTTTATAGGAAAAATTCCCAACTCGCTCTTCACTTGCAAGGAACAAGGGCTTAACGCCATGCTCTTTGAGAAGAAAACGTCAGGGGCCTGTAGCTCAGGTGGCTAGAGCGCACGCCTGATAAGCGTGAGGTCGAAAGTTCAAGTCTTTCCAGGCCCACCACTTATCAGGGGGTATAGCTCAGCTGGGAGAGCATCTGCTTTGCACGCAGAGGGTCGACGGTTCGATTCCGCCTACCTCCACCACAAGCTTGCTGACGTACGGTCCATGATTGGTCATTGGCGCGAAGATTTCGCGGCAGTCATCCAGGCATGGCCTGGTCGCACCGGCCGGAAACACCGGCGGGTGCTGCTCATTTACAATTGAATAGGGGAATGGGAAGGGAATAGTAAAGTTCTTGAGAAATAAGATATCAAGGGCAACAGGTGAATGCCTTGGCGCTGAGAGGCGATGAAAGACGCGGTAAGCTGCGATAAGCATCGGGGAGGAGCTAAACATCCTACGATCCGATGATTTCTGAATGGGGAAACCCGATGGGAGTCATGTCCCGTCATCCTGAGCTGAATATATAGGCCCAGAGAAGCCAACCCGGGGAAGTGAAACATCTCAGTACCCGGAGGAAGAGAAATCAAACGAGACTCCCAAAGTAGCGGCGAGCGAAATGGGAAGAGCCCAAACCGAGTGGTTTCGACCATTCGGGGTTGTAGGGCCGGCATACGCGATTCTGGAGTAGGCAGAGGAAGTGAGCTGGAAAGCTCCGCCACAGCGGGTGATAGCCCCGTACTCGAAACCGAAAAGGACGCAGCCGGTACCTGAGTACTGCGAGGCACGTGGAACCTCGTGGGAATCTAGGGGGACCATCCTCTAAGGCTAAGTACTCCTCAGCGACCGATAGTGAACTAGTACCGTGAGGGAAAGGTGAAAAGAACCCCTGTTAGGGGAGTGAAATAGAATCTGAAACCTGTTGCCTACAAGCTGCGAGAGCTACTTCGGTAGTGATCGCGTGCCTTTTGTATAATGAGTCAGCGAGTTACTCTACCGTGCGAGGTTAAGCGAAAGCGTAGCCGTAGTGAAAGCGAGGCTTAATAGGCCGACTAGTACGTTGGAGTAGACCCGAAACCGGGTGATCTATCCATGAGCAGGTTGAAGCAAGGGTAAAGCCTTGTGGAGGACCGAACCGTCAACGGCTGAAAACGTTCCGGATGACTTGTGGATAGGGGTGAAAGGTCAATCAAACCCGGTGATAGCTGGTTCTCCCCGAAATATATTGAGGTATAGCCTCGGGAATTGATTAGCGGAGGTAAAGCACTGACAGAGCTAGGGGTCCTACCAGATTACCAAACTCTATCAAACTCAGAATGCCGCTTAATTGTATCCCGGGAGTCAGACGGCGGGTGCGAAGGTTCGTCGTCAAAAGGGAAACAGCCCAGACCAACAGCTAAGGTCTCCAAATCCATGCTCAGTGGTGAAGGTAGTGGAACCGTTTAGACAGCCAGGACGTTGGCTTAGAAGCAGCCATCGTTTAAAGAAAGCGTAATAGCTCACTGGTCTAATGGCTCTGCGCCGAAAATGTAACGGGGCTAAGCATGGTACCGAAGCTTTGGCAATCTCCTTTGGAGATTGGGTAGGGGAGCGTTCGCTGCGGGCTGAAGGTGTGCCGGAAGGCATGCTGGACTGCAGTGAAGTGATTATGCTGACATGAGTAACGATAAAATATGTGAAAAACATATTCGCCGAAAACCCGAGGTTTCCTGGGTAAAGGTAATCTTCCCAGGGTTAGTCGGATCCTAAGGTGAGGGTGAAAGCCGTAACCGATGGAAAACAGGTTAATATTCCTGTACTTGTTGTGTAGCGCGATGGAGGGACGCAGGAAGATAGGCGGGCCGGGTGTTGGATATCCCGGTGCAAGCGTGTAGGAATATCCGGTAGGCAAATCCGCCGGACGAATCTGAGACGCGAGTCCGTGGGCGCAAGCCCTGAAGCCGTTGAGTCTATGCTGCCTAGAAAAGCTCCTAAGTTTATCCACAGCAATCCGTACCGCAAACCAACTCAGGTGGGTGGGATGAACAATCCAAGGCGCTCGAGAGAACTCTGGCCAAGGAACTCGGCAAAATAACCCCGTAACTTCGGAAGAAGGGGTGCTCTCTAGGGTGACATGTTTAACATATGAAGCCCCGGGGAGCCGCAGTGAATTGGTGGTGGCGACTGTTTACTAAAAACATAGGTCTGTGCGAAGTCCTAAAGACGACGTATACGGACTGACGCCTGCCCGGTGCTGGAAGGTTAAAAGGAGGGGTCAGCGCAAGCAAAGCTCCGAATTGAAGCCCCAGTAAACGGCGGCCGTAACTATAACGGTCCTAAGGTAGCGAAATTCCTTGTCGGGTAAGTTCCGACCTGCACGAATGGCGTAACGATCTCCACACTGTCTCGGCCAGAGACTCGGTGAAATTGCAGTCGCGGTGAAAATTCCGTGTACCCGCAGAAAGACGGAAAGACCCTGTGCACCTTTACTATAGCTTGACATTGGATTTTGGGCCTGCATGTGTAGGATAGGTGGGAGGCTGTGAACCCTGTACGCCAGTATGGGGGGAGCCATCCTTGAAATACCACCCTTGCATGTTTAAGATCCTAACTTCTTCCGGTTATCCCGGAGAAAGACAGTGTCTGGCGGGTAGTTTGACTGGGGCGGTCGCCTCCTAAAGTGTAACGGAGGCATGCAAAGGTTCCCTCAGCCTGATCGGAAACCAGGCGCTGAGTGCAAACGCATAAGGGAGCTTGACTGTAAGAGAGACATCTCGAACAGGAACGAAAGTTGGCGTTAGTGATCCGGTGGTCCCGAATGGAAGGGCCATCGCTCATTGGATAAAAGGTACGCCGGGGATAACAGGCTGATCGCATCCAAGAGTTCACATCGACGATGCGGTTTGGCACCTCGATGTCGGCTCATCACATCCTGGGGCTGAAGCAGGTCCCAAGGGTACGGCTGTTCGCCGTTTAAAGTGGTACGCGAGCTGGGTTTAAAACGTCGTGAGACAGTTTGGTCCCTATCTTCTGTGGGCGAAGGAGAATTGAGAGGGCCTGTCCCTAGTACGAGAGGACCGGGATGGACGCACCCCTGGTGATCCTGTTGTCGCGCCAGCGGCATAGCAGGGTAGCTATGTGCGGAAGGGATAACCGCTGAAAGCATCTAAGCGGGAAGCCTGCCTCAAGATAAGTTCTCCCCTCGAAAGAGCTGAAGGGCCCGGGTAGACTACCCGGTCGATAGGCTGGAGGTGTAAGCGCGGCGACGTGCTCAGCTGACCAGTACTAATAGCCCGAGCGGCTTATTTTTTAAAAACTTTCCCCTTCCCAACCCCCTATCAATTAATATCACATAGAGATTTGTCTTGGTGTTCATGGAGGAGAGGGTACACCCGATCCCATTCCGAACTCGGCAGTTAAGCTCTCCATCGTCGATGATACTGCGCACTCTTACGTGGGAAAGTAGAACAACGCCAAGACTTTATTTCCAAAGGGCCGTCCTATCCAGGACGGCCCTTTGTTTTGCCCGAACTCATCCCCATCACGGGCCACCCCTCCCCAAGCCCCAGGCTAGGCGCAAGCCCCTCCTGCTGTTTCTCCCCCTCCCCCCTCCCTTCGGGTTTCTTCCCCCCAGCTTCTTTTTCCTACAGCTTTACCCGCCCGGTTCGCTCCTTAATCGGCGTTAGCCTTCCCTTCCCTTCCCTTCCCTTCCCTTCCCTTCCCTTCTTCTCTTTTCTCGCAAGCCTCATCGATTTGCCAGGCAAAGGCTTTAGAGGGCCTGTGTTTGAGAGGAAAGGGGGGCCACGGAATCGTTTCCTTAATCGGTAAGTCTCCTCGTTACCCCTCGTAATCAAAAGCCTAGGGAGTTCGAAAGATGGGGCGGTGGAGGGAATAGAAGCCTCTCTTCAGAAGAGGGGCTCCCTTCCTTCATATTCTCACTCCATCTCATAGGGGAAACCGCACATCAGGGAATTGCCCCTGCGCCCTCATTATGCTAGGAGTTTGAAAAGTACAGGGTTCTCACCCCTGACTTTCGATTGGAGGTTTACTATGCTGAAAATCAAACATGTAGCCGTATGCATGCTCGCTCTCGCCATGCTTTCGGCTGGTTGCACCAACTACAGCGGCAATACCTATTCCGGCAGCCAGGTGCGCAGCGCTCAAACGGTGCAGTACGGCACGGTGGTTTCCGTGCAGCCCGTTACGCTTGAGGAAGATCGTCCCGCCGTCCTTGGGACAGTGGGAGGAGGCGTCGTCGGCGGCGTGCTCGGCAATATGGTTGGTGGCGGACGCGGGAAGACGCTGGCGACTATCGCGGGTGCAGCCCTCGGCGCGGCTGGCGGCTATGCCGGCGAGAAGGCGCTGACCAAGCAGAATGGCCTCGAAATTACGGTCGAACTGGAAAATGGACAGCAGTTGTCCATTGTTCAGGCCGCCGATCAGCAATTCTCTCCGGGTGAACGTGTCCGCGTACTGCGCGGAAGCGACGGCTCGGCGCGTGTGACCCGTTAGCCTTTGCAGGAACGCCGTATTGCGGCATCGTATAATCCGTCGTGCGCCGGCATGACGAACAACCAAGGAGCATCCATGCTGGATCCGAAACAGTGTGTCCTTTTTAGCGGCGGGGCCGCCGGAACCGAGCAGTTTTTCGGCGCGCAGGCCGAGGCTTGGGGCATTGAAGAAGTGAACTACAGCTTTGATGGGCACCAGATCGAACGGAAGCGCGGCGTGCGCGTCCTCACTTCCGAAGAATTGGCCCTGAAAGATGTGAGCCTGACCTATGTTTCCCGCCTTATGGGCCGGGAATTCACGAAGGCTCCCCTGTTCCGCAAGGTCCTGCAGTCCATTTGCTGGCAGGTCAGCAGCGGTCAGGAAGTCGTGGTCGTGGGCAACATCCAGCCGGATCAGACCGTCAAGGGCGGTACCGGCTGGGGTGCCGAGTTCGCTAAGATCTGCAACAAGCCCCTTCTCGTGTTCGATCAGGAACAGGACGGCTGGTATCGCTGGCTGAACGACGCTTGGGTCAAGGTGGAAGAGCCCGTCATTGAGCATACGCACTTCACCGCCACGGGAACCCGGTTCATGGAAGCCAACGGGCGCAAAGCCATTTCGGATCTGTTTGCTCGTTCGTTCAATCGCTAGTCGCGGACGTTTTTGCCGTATTGTGGACAGCCATCCTGTTTTGCAGGATGGCTGTCTTTGTGAAGGTGGAGTATGCCGTTGTTTGCCGTTCCGTCCGTAAAGAGCAATTCGCTCGGGTTGTTGGCGGGTCTTTGCGCCTTTCTCATTTGGGGCTTTCTGGTCGTTTTCTGGCATATGCTGGATGCCGTGGCTCCGTTCGAAATCCTGTGCTACCGCATCGTTTTTTCGTTTGTGAGCTTGCTTCCGGTCGTTATGCTGACAAGGCGCTGGGCGGAGGTCGTCAGCGTTTTTCGCAACCGCCGCGTGGCGCTGACCATGTTCGCCAGTTCCTGTGTGGTGGGGTTGAACTGGTTCCTGTACATATGGGCCATCAGTACCGGACAGATCCTTGAAACGAGCCTCGGATACTACACCAATCCGCTTATGAATGTGCTGTTCGGTTTCCTTTTCTTGCGGGAACGGCCGTCACGCCTTCAGGGGATAGCCATTTTGTTGGCCTGTATCGGTGTCCTGCTGAGTTTCTTGGGCCACAATCAGTTTCCGTGGCTGGCCCTGTCGCTGGCCTTCACTTTTGCGCTGTACGGTTTTATCCGAAAAACGGTTTCCGTCGAAGCGCTTCCCGGCTTGTTCATTGAGACGATAGTTTTGATACCCTTTTCGCTCGGCTGGATCCTGTGGCTCTATTGGAATGGGGAGGGCTTCCTTTGCAGCCCGACGGTTCGGGAAGGTTTTTTGTTGTTTCTTGCCGGTCCGGTCACATCCCTGCCACTGGTCATGTTCGCCTATGCCGCCCGGCATATGCGCCTGATGACGCTTGGCCTGCTGCAATACATTTCCCCGACCTGCACGTTTTTCCTCGGCATATTCATGTTTGGGGAAACCTTGAACCCGGCTGCGCTGGTGACGTTCATTTTTATCTGGCTGGCCTTGCTGCTGTATACGGTGGAAAGCTGGCGGCAGACGCGGCATTTGCCGCACTGAGGGAACGGAAAAAGGCGGGACGCCCCCCCTCTCTTTTTTGTACCGTTGAACGCATGGGCATATGGACCGAAATGGTCCGGCTCAGTTGGGCGCCATGCAGGAAAAACTCCCAGTACGGGAACTTCCATGCTTACGTGTACCTATGAAAAATCCTCGGCTTGCCGAGGACTTTTGGGGGAAGGGGAGAACGGATATGAAAAAGCCCCGACAGGCGGGGCAATAGGGCGGTGGTGTGCTTCATGGTGGTTCTTTGGGCTTGGGGAGGCATTGTACGGGAGTGGCTTAGTGGGTCCGCTTGAGCTCATAGCCGAACTGTTCGGCTATATGCTCAAGCGGCTGGATATTACCAGTGACCCGCATGATGTCGACGAGGGTTTCCGCGCCGAGTTTCGCGCCGTCGTCGAAGGGATTCACTTCACGCAGCAGGGTGGAATACGGTTTGCCCACGGCGGCGGCAATGTTTTTGGCACCAAGACCGCTTTCTAAAACAAGATCATGAACGGCAGAAATAAGATTGGCAGACATAAGGGTTCTCCTTTGGTTGCGTATTCAAACAGCACCACCTGTTCTTAGCTATACCTGATTCTCATCGGAAGACAAGGCCATTAGATTCTTTTTTTAGTACGTTTCGTGACTTTTTTCTCCTGTAGAAAGAGAATAAGTATTGCTAGATTGGTTATCCTGCTAGAATCACTGTTTAAATAAAAGAGACCCATTGAAAAGAGTTTTTGACGATTGCCAAAAAAATCAATGGGCTGAAAAGAAGTTTTTTTTCAGATGGTTTCGTTTTGTGAATTATAGTGCGTCTTGAGCGGTCAGGGCATACAGGTACCGCTGGGTGCGGGACGCCGTATACGTATATTGCCCGGCAATACGCCAGTTCTGTGCGGCCTGTTCCCAATCTGGAGACTCTTGGAGGCGTTCGCGCAAAAGCAGTACGATCACGCCATTGGGGTTCAGGTTGCCTTTGACGAGTTCCAGAACGCCGGGCCACGGCATAAACGCCCGGCTGACGATGAGATCCGCTGTCCGTGCGGGCGGTCCGGCCATAAACGCTTCGGCGCGGCCCCGGAAGACATGGGTTCCGGGCAAGGGATATTTGGCGAGGACCGTGGACAGGAACAGGGCTCGTTTTTCTCGGGCTTCGACCATCCAGTAATCGCCTTCTTGCCAGATCATACGCAGAGGAAGTCCGGGAAGCCCGGCTCCCGAGCCCAGATCCCAGCAACAAGGTGCAGCGCTGTATTCCACGTCTTCGCGCAGAAAACGCCCGAGATGCAGGCTGTCGACGACCAGCGTAAAAAAGGTGTCCTCAGCCGTCCGGGTGCCGACAAGGTTCATGACCCTGTTCCACTGTATGAGCAGTCCGAGATATCCGGCGAGCGGGGGCAATGTTTCTTCGGTAAGCTCGAAACCTGCGCGCTTGGCCCAGTCCTGAAGATCATACGGGGATACGGATGATGAACGCATGACGACTCCTTGATGCTGTAGAGGAATGAGAGGCGGTTATACCCGCAAGGCGCGCGTTCGTACAGCGTCTCAGGTACGTTTCCGGATTGCGCGCTTTGATCCAATGAGAAGAATCAGCTTTTGCAGCGCCGTTTTTTATCCGCTTTGGCTTTTTGCCGCTTGAGCCGCTTTTTTTGTTTTTTCAGATGCCACCTGCGTTTTTCTTCAGGGGACATAGGGGCTATGGGGAGAAAGAACATCGGATAGAGGACGGCCAATACGAAGGACAGAGGAAAAAGCGTTCCGAAGATGTCGCGGGGGACATCGCCTTTGGAGTGCGACCACAGAAAGAAGCTGACGATTCCGAGCACAGTCAGCAGCACGCGGTCCCAGAAAGGCGAAGAGGTGAAAAGGAGCCTTGTCGTGGGAGGCGGCTGCCCGGAGGAGGAAGCCTCCATACCAGGCTGGCTGTCGGAAGGGGGGACTTCCGGAAAATGTTTGTCCGTAACGTTTGTAAACCTGACTATGACAAGAAGCAGGAACATGACGATGAAGAATGTGGGAATGAGTTTCGCCGGGTGTCCGCCAGTGACACTATAGGCGATCACCCATTCGGAGGCACATACGCAAAGCCCCCCTAGGATCAGGCCGGATATCGACCAGTGAGGAGTGGGATCTTTATCGGGTGGGGATGGCTTTCTACCCATGCGCGGCTCCTTGGCGCGGACTCTTCGTAACACGGCATTATCCGGCGTCGGTTCGGAAGAAGCTCGATCCCGCAGTCCGGCCGGAAGCGTGCCTCCTTGGGCATGTTGGAACGGATTGGCTTGAACCAGTGCATATCCCTTTTGCTTTGGCCGCCGGAGGGGCGGGGGGAACTATCCGCCCAAGGGCAAGGGCGGGGCCCTCGCTCCTGGAGGCCCTGCTCGTTTATTTTCCCGCCTCCTTCCTGAGATTGTCCACCTGGCGGCAGATGCCCATGAGCATATCCATCTCGTGCCGCCTCAGGCCGGACTTGCCGAGGAAACGGCGCAGGGGCATCAGGAAGTAGTCGGGATTGTCGCTTTTGAGATAGTCGATGGCGAGGAGCGTTTCTTTGAGCCGGGCGTAGAGCAGGGCCTGTTCCTCGTGCGTGATGCGGCGCGACTGCTGGCCGGGATCGTTGCCGAGCGACGGCTGCGGGTCCACGCGGCTGACCGCCTTCATGCATTCGTAGGTAAGGATGAGGATGGCCTGCGCCAGATTGAGCGAAGAAGCCTCTCCAGCGGTGGGGATGGTTACGAGGCGCTGGCATTGCTCGATGTTGGCATTGCTCAGGCCGCGATCCTCGCAGCCGAAGACGATGGCGACCCGGCTGCCTTCGTGGAGCAGGGGCGCGATTTCCCCGGCGGCCTGTTCCGGCGTCAGCAGCCCGCGCCGCCAGCCGCCCGTGCGGGCCGTGGTGCCGAAGGTCAGGACGTTGGGGGCGAGCGCGTCGCCGAGCGTCGGTTTGACCTCAATGGCGTCGAGCAGGGGCTCGCCCTTGGCCGTGGCCAGAGGCCGGGCTTTTTCCTTATCCCACCACGCGGGGCTGACGAGGGTCAGGCGCCCGCAGCCCGTGTTGGCGCAGGCGCGGGCCGCCATGCCGATGTTTTCCGGGAACTTGGTTCCCACCATAATGATTTCCAGATGCCGCAGGGCGTCCTGCGAAGCTTGCACGAGCATACTCACTTCCGGGGAGACAGGGTGGCAAGGGCGTCCTCAAGCTGGCTCGCCGTGTACAGATCTCTGAGCACGATGGGGCTGTTTGAGAGGAGGCCCTTGGGGAAAATGGCCGTGACCGGGATGCTGACGCTGCCGATGGCGCGGAGCAGCGCCTGCGCTTCCGGGTCGGGCCGGGTCAGGTCCACCTTGATGAGGCGGAGCCCGTAGCGTTCCGTGATGGCGTGCAGGCGTTTGGGCGTCAGCACGGTCTGCTCAAGGAATTTGCAGGACGGGCACCAGTCCGCCGTGAATTCGACCATCAGCGGTTCTTTTTTCAGCAGCGAACGGAACGTGTCCGCCCGGAACGTTTCCCACGGCGCGGGTTCGGGGGCGGGCTGCACGCTCCACCAGATGGAGCCGCATACCATAAGCAGCGCGAGCGCGCCCGTAAAGAGCTTTTGACGCCCCGAGGCCCGCAAGCCGCCCCATTGCCCCCACATCCACGCCGCTAGCGCGCAGACGAGCAGGGTGACGAGCGCGGCGAGCCGCTGCGACTCGGGGAGAATGGACAGTAGGTAGATGGCGGTACCCATGAGAAAGAAGCCGACCAGCCGTTCCATGATCCCGGTCCATGCGCCGGGCTTGGGGAGGATGCGGGCCGCGCCGGGCCAAGCCGCCAGGACGAGGTAGGGCAAGGCCATGCCGATCCCGGTTGCCGTGAATACGGCGACGATCACGGGCAGGGGCTGGAGTGCCGCCCAGCCGAGCACGCCGCCGAGCAGAGGGCCGCTGCACGGGGTGGCCAGCAGGGTGGCGACGAGGCCGGTGAGGTAGGCTTGCGTTTTGGGGTTGCGTGACGCGCCGACCTTGAAATCGAGCACGGGCAGCGTGAACACGTCGAACAGGGAGAGGGACAGCAAAAAGACGAGGATCAGCAACCCGTACACGAGATGGGTATTCTGGAACAGGCCGCCCCATGCCAATCCGAGCGCGCCGACGCAAAAGGCCAGCACGAGGAACCACGTCAGGATCCCGGCGGCGAACAGTACGTTGTGCTCGCGGAAATGGGCGAGGCGCTGACCTTCGGTCTCATAACCCGACGAGCTCAGCAGGGCGGAAACCTTCATGGTCAGCACGGGCAGCACGCAGGGCATGACATTGAGGATAAGGCCAGCCAGCAACCCGAGGAACAGGGCCGTGCCGAGGGCTGTAGGCTCCAGCGATTCCTGCGGGAAACGCGGCGTGAACCGCCATTCGTCAGGCTCAGCGGGGCTTCCGGCAAGCTGGACGGACGGCCTGGAAAGCGGCGTCAGCTGGGTGACGGATTGCTGAGGGGGGGCTTGCGGAGAAACGGGTTCGGAAGAGGCGGGGGATGTTTCGGCTTTACCGAGTTGCCCATACGCCTCCAATGCGGCTGGACTCGGCGGAGGCAGCGTTTCGGGGAGTGCCAGGGAAACCGTTTGCTGTACGGGGACACAGTTTTTGTCGGAACAGAGGAGCATGGACAGATCGGCGGAGAGGGGGCCGGATACGGGGGCATCGAAACGGATGAAGATCGGGAACCGGGCGGTATAGGCGAGAATCTGCTTTGTGGGCTCGAATGTGTCGGGCGTAAGCCGGCCCTGCGGGTAGAGGACTGCGGCTGCGGCGGGTTGTCCCTGCACGTTGCGGACGTTCAAACTGGTGGGAATGGGCGCGTCCGCGTAGTGGGAGTAGGTGTGATAGCCTTTCTGCGGCGTCACCCAGAGTACGGCCGCAGGATGCCCGTCCAGTTCGGCATATTCCGTATCCAATGAAAAAGGAAGTGATTCTGCGTGAGTAAGAGACGCAGCATACAGCAGGAAGCCTGTTACAAGGCAGAGTACGAGCCATATATGGAGTGTGTTTTTCGTTTTCATGGGAGGGACGGTAGCGTTTTTTCCTTTCTTTTGCAAAAAGGGAGTTGACACTCACCCCTTATTTGGACTAAACCTCTTTTCACGCCGCGAGGCACGGGTCATTAGCTCAATTGGTAGAGCAGCTGACTCTTAATCAGTTGGTTCGGTGTTCAAGTCACCGATGGCCCACCAGCAAAACGAACCAAGGACTTTCGAGAAATCGAAAGTCCTTTTTTCGTATGTGCTCCTATTTTAAAAGGTGGCTTTGGTCCGCTCCATCCACCGGGGAGCACCACAAGCGCGGTAGGCATTCATCAAGTATCAGTCCGCTTGATTGGGTGATTGGTCCAGATAGCCTTTATATACCCGCTTGTCTTGTCCATCAAAGTTCAGCTGGTACATACAGAAAGTAGTCAGTATGTTTTTAGGTTGCCATTGTTCCTTATACGAATATTGATAAAGCATACCCAGGCGTTTCATGACATTTCCGCTACGGGGATTCTTGATATCGTGTGTGGCCGTAATGTAAGGAATGCCATCTTTTTTTACTTGGTGAATAACGGCATTGGCCGCCTCGGTTACAATGCCGTTGCGCCAAAAGGCTTTGAGCAGCCCATAGCCAAGGTCATGGGGCTCATTGATGCCTATATTGACATACCCTATTGGAATATTATCATTTTTTAAACAAATCGCATACTTGTAACCGTAAGGTTGCCTGTAGGTGTCCAAGTACCTTTCCCTAAGAAAAAGGCTTGCTTCCTCTATGGATTGTAATGGGAACCAAGGCAAATACGTATTTACGTCTTTATCGCTATGTATTTTGAACAAGGCGTATAAATCGTTTTCAGAGAATCTTCTTAATAGAAGTCTCTCTGTTTCCAAAGTAGGTGTATTTGTGAACCCCATATTTATTCCTTATGAGTATTATTTTATTAACGAGTACTTCATTTTTTTTAATCCGATATCCGCTTGATATTTATTTATGTTAGTATTTCCAGTGACATTCTGTCAAATAGAGGTATATTGTTTTACACATTTAATATCAAACTGAATGACGATTGGTGGAGTATGCGGCATTTTTAATGCATGGGATTCGTAGGAGCTTCATCGTGTGATGAAAGGTTCCCCTCCGACGGCTGGCCGGGAGTACGGAGAGGAGTGGGCGCCATGCGTGAAAGGGGTTATTTTCTTACTTAGCGAAAAAAACAGACTTTTTCTTTCTATTGAGGAAAAAAATCCGGAAAGTGCTAAGAATACGTTGACACAGCCCTCCGTTTTCGGTACATCCCTTTTCGCGCAATGAGCGCGGACGAAATGTCCTTGGGTCATTAGCTCAATTGGTAGAGCAGCTGACTCTTAATCAGTTGGTTCGGTGTTCAAGTCACCGATGGCCCACCAGCAAAAAAGAATATCCCGACAGGTTTTCCTGCCGGGATTTTTTACGTTCTTTCGCCGGGAGGCAGCGTTTTTCTTAGGGAAGGCGGGGTGTTGGAATATGCCGGTGCGGAGCTTCTGCTTTATTTCTTGAGTTGCGTCGGAATCATCTGAAAAGGACGGAGCGGAGTATCGAAAGACCGAGAAGGATATTGCCGACCGCGAAACAGCGGCGCAAGGCCTGCATCGGCAATCGCGGCGAATGGGCCAGCCGTGCGCCTACAACGGCCATGCTCATGCTGGAAACCAGCAGGCAGAACATCCCGGGAAGGTACACGAAACCTACGGAGTAGGGAGGGAGCTCCGGGAAGTTCCACCCTGCGATGGCATATCCGAGGGTTCCGGTCAGGCTGATGGGCAAGCTCAGGGCGGCGGACGTGCCCACGGCGTCGGCCCAGTCGATCGCGGCCCAGACCAGGAAAATCACGCAGAGCATGGTCCCGGCGATGCCCGCAAGGCTCGAAATCAGGCCGATGAGTATGCTGACCGGAAGCATGGCCCGTTCGAGCCGCCCGGTCTTGGGGCGGGGGGTGGAATTGAAGAGCAGATGAACGCCGACCAGCATGACGAAGAAGGCGAAAAAGCCGCGCAGGAATAATCCTGGAAGGTGTGGAGTGAGAAGCGCGCCGCCGAGCGTGCCCGCAATGATGCCGGGGGCCATCTTTTTCCAGATGTCGGCGCGCACGGAACCATAGCGCCTGTGCGCCAGCACGCTGGAAAGGGATGTGAACAGGATGGTGGCGAGGGATGTACCAAGCGACAGGTGTTGCGTCGTGTCCACGGAAAACCCGAGGCGGTCGAAAAATACGTTGAGCAGGGGCATGATGATCACCGCCCCGCCGACACCGAGAAGCCCGGAAAGGAGCCCCACAAAGGCACCCCCAAGCACAAGAAGCGCAAGCATGGAAAGCATGACGTCCCTATGGCCTTTTCAAAAAGACAGAAAACGATTCCGATTGCCTCATCATGTCGGGAGGTTCCTCCCGGAATCCAGTGATAGCAGATCAACCGGCAGAGATCGATAGGCTTCCGGGATGTCCTCCGGATGCACGGCTAGCCCCTCCAACTTCCCACGGGAAGTAAGTGCTTCCAGCCCACAGAGTATGGAGGAAAACATGCCGTCTTGTCCGCAAGGGCTGCGGGGCGGATGGAGGTGGGGAGAGGAAGGAGGGAGGAAAAAAGAAAAACCCCCTCCTGTTTGCATTTGCAATTGCAACTACAAGCGTGAAGGGGCTTATTTTGAAGGGTAAACGGGTGTGGATTTGTATCTTAACCCGTTCGTTTTGTTTTGGTGCCCAGAGCGGGGATTGAACCCGCACAACCTTGCGGTCCAGGGATTTTAAGTCCCTTGCGTCTGCCAGTTCCGCCATCCGGGCATGAGCTGTATAGAATACTTGTATCAGGGTGAGGAGTCAACAGACGAGGCTGCTCTCCCTTTGGCTTCCGGTCCACGAAATGCATTTATTCCTGACAGGCTAGGATGCGTACTTCTCGAAAAAAGGAAGAAGTTCCAGCGGATCATATAGGATTTTGTCCGCGCCGCTTTCTTTCAGTTCTTGGGCTCCCCGAAATCCCCAGTCCACGCCGACCGCAGTCATTCCGGCATTGTGGGCTGTCAGCATGTCCACATTGCTGTCTCCGACAAAGACTGTTTCGTTGGGGATACTGTCGAGATGCCGGGCCGCGTTGAGGGCTCCGGTGGGATCGGGTTTATGGGGCAGGTTCGGCATAGCCCCCTGAATGAACAGGAAAGGACTTTCGGGAAAGTAGTGCTTGAGCATGTGGAGCGTCCATTCGTGCGGCTTGTTCGTCACGACGGCCAAGGGGATGCCGCGCCTTTGGAGTTCCTGCAAGAGTTCGGGGACATGCGGGTAGGGCCGCGTCTTTACGGCCCAGTCTCTGGCATAGTTGGCGCCCGTGTGTTCCACAAGTGCTTCGAAACCCGTAGGCCCGATGCGATCCGCTTCCCCTTCGGGCAGGGCCCGGCGGACGAGCATACGCAGGCCGTTGCCGACGAACTGACGGTAGGCGGCGACGGGATGTTGCGGGTAACCTGCTGAATGCAGCGCGGCATTGGCGGCATTGGCAAGATCGTCGAGCGTGTCCAGCAAGGTTCCGTCAAGATCGAAGATGGCGGCGTGATGGTTTTGTTTGTTCATAGCGATCCTCTGAAATCCGTTGTATCCGCTGTGCCATACACAGGCAAAGGGAACGGGTGAGACGGCAGCATGACAAAGGACGCCGTGTCTTTCAAGCGGGAATCTTGTGCGGAGCGAGTGCAGTGGGTTGCATCGTGGCTGGATTTTGCTAACTCTAGCGCGGTGCCGCGGTATCGCGGTGATTTTTTCGGAAGCGGGGGCAGTATGGCGCAGGGTAAGGAACGTGCGGACGAGTTGGTTTTTGCGCAAGGTTTGGCGGAAAGCCGCGAAATGGCGAAACGCCTGATCATGGCGGGCAAAGTGGCGCTGGAAGATGTTTCCGGCGTGCGGCAAAAAGTGGATAAGCCCGGTCACAAATATCCGCTGGATACGGCCTTCGCACTGGTCGGCATCGAGAAGTACGTCAGCCGTGGCGCGTATAAGTTGCTGACCGCCATAGAGCATTTCAAGCTGGATGTGACCGGGTTCGTCTGTCTGGACGCCGGGGCTTCCACGGGCGGGTTTACGGACTGCCTGCTGCAGCACGGCGCGGCGAAGGTGTATGCGGTGGACGTGGGCAAGGAGCAGCTCCATGAGCGTATGCGCCGCGATCCGCGGGTCATCAGTATGGAAGGGACGAATTTACGCACGGCTCCCGAAGAGTTGATTCCCGAGCCGGTGGACATCATCGTCGCCGATGTCTCTTTCATTTCCCTGACGCTGATCCTGCCGCCCTGCGTGCGCTGGCTCAAGGAAGGCGGTTTGGTGGCGGCGCTGGTCAAGCCGCAGTTTGAGCTTGGGCCGCATCAGACGGACAAGGGGGTGGTGCGTGATCCCGCCTTACGCCAGCAGGCGGTGGATAAAGTGCTGCTGTTTTGCCAGGAGCGTCTGGGCCTTGAGTGCCTCGGCGTCGTGCCTGCCGCCGTCAAGGGGCCCAAGGGAAATCAGGAGTATATCGTTTGCCTGCGCCGCGTAGGGGCTGGGCAGGTGGCGTGTGGAAGTGAGGTGGAGCAATGAAACCGGGGGAGGAAGCCCCTTTTGAAGAAGGCGTTTCCTCCCCCGGCCCCCTCCTTTCCTGAGGCTTTCGACTGGCGGGGAGGCTGTACGGCAGGAGTTCCTTCGTCTGTTGAACCTGCCGGAGTGTTGAGGGGAAAAGTGGGGAGAGGAGGGCAGGACTTCGGCTGCCGTTCGTTGCCGTACAGAAAAAAGAAGAAAACGGCCTGATCCAGTAGAAATGGATCGGGCCGTTTTTTTATAAGGATAGGGGAAACGTTTTGGTTCCTGTGAGGCGGTTGCTCTTCGGGAGAAAGGAGGGCCTCTCTGGTGTTGCACGGGAACAGCGGCCCGAAACCAGAGGCATGAATGGGAAGCGGCTCTGATGCGCGGCTTTTCCATATAGCGTTGCCCCGAATGGACAACGGAAAGGGAAGGGCTCGTTGGGGTGGCGCGGGGTTAGCGGTACTCGGGGATAGGGCGCTCCACTTTTTCAAGAAAGGCTCCTGTAACGAGGCCGAGCAGTTCCTCCGTTTTGTCTTGGGAATAGGCGTCCCCCGCGTGAAAGCGGATAATGGAGGCGAGCCAATCCTGCATGTCGCTGCGGGAATGCTCGGCGTTGAACATCCGGAGTTGATCCTCAAGCAGGAAGACCTGGTGAATGGTGATATCCTTGATGACTTCGGCATCGGACATTGTCTTGCCCGCCCATTCTTTGAAGAATGTTTTGTAGTCTTCCGCAAGGGTTGCCACGGATTCCTCGCGCATCATGCGGACGGCCCGGAGGTAGACCCGCAGGAAGGAAGCCACCTGACTGGGGTGGGCAGCGGCAAAATCTTTGTCCGCCATGAGCAGTACGGATTGCGGGGCGTTGACGGAGCGCGATGTGGCCGCGACTTTAAGCCCATGTTCGTCTCCGGTGTAACTGTAGGGGGCCCACAGCACGATGGCGTCGCCTTCCCCCTCAAAGAAAGCCTGAAGTCCCGGTACGGCATCCGTATTTTGGATCCGCACGTCCTCAGTCGTCAGGCCGTAGGCGGCAAGCCATTTGGTAAGGAGATATTGGGCCGATGACGAGGCGGGGCAAATGATGGTTTTGCCCCTTACGTCGTCGGCTTTGCCGTAGAGGTTTGGATATCCCTTGTTGGCGCCTTTGGTATCCAAAAGCGGGCTGTCGGGCCGGACCATGACCGCATTGGCCAGAGATTCGTCATTGCCGACGCCGATGATGGTGAATTGTTCAGGATAGGGGCTGGTCAGGATGGGAAACGCGCCGCAAGCTCCGATGACCCACTTGTCCGCATTGCCGATCAGATCTTTGCCCGAGTCGAACCTGTTGAGGACGATGTCGAGCCCTTCCTGCTTGTCCCAGCCCTTTTGTTTGGCGTACCAGATGAGGAACGTCTCATGCTCGGGAAGCCAGCCCGTTTCGAGTTTGAACGGAGGTTCCTGGTAAGCGGCGGAGAGATCCGCCGTCAGGGCGAGGAGAAGTGCAAAAAAGCCGAATAGTCCGGACAGCGTACTGCGCCGCATGACTCTATCCTTATAATGATGGTCGCAAAAAAAGCGGGGGGATTGGCGAAATGTATGGAAGCGGTCTGGTTTGACAGAAAAATCACTTCTTCCGGTTCCTTTAGAGATTCATACCGTGTTTGCTCCGGATTGCCAAGAAGTTGTGTTTTTCACGTGTGTTTTGCCTTATTCCCGTTCCGAGTGGGGGCGAGAGGGAGACGGTTTTTTCTCAGACGGCCTCAACATATTGAGGCTGTTTGATGAATCAACCTATACGAATAAGGCGTACTCCAAAAGAGGAGGCTCTCGACGGGACAAAAATGTCCCGTGGGACAAAAATGCCCCATGAAGGTAGTCCTAGTTAACATGCTAAAAATACATAGAATACAGGAAAACGTATTTTTTGCGGGACATTCGTGTCTCGTTGTGAGGAAAAGAACTTAGTGGTGGATTATTTTAAAAACAGAAAAAATATTATTTATTATTACAATCGATTAATACGAATAAAAGCCTCTTTGCAATGCCTGTTCAGGTATTTTGGCTCGGCACTTGCTAAAGAGTTAGTGCCTTCGGGAACAATCCCGACGTTCCAATAGAGTTTTTGGATGATGCGTCCTTTTTCGTTCAAAGCCGGGATGCGGCGGTGAACGAAAAAGAGCGCGAAGAAACCACTCTTGAAACGCGAAGACAAAGAGGGACTTTTGGTCATGAGCAACGAACATGTTGAAAGCGGACGTGAAGAACTGAAGAAAACGATGAGCCCGGCTGAAGTTTGGGCTCTTGCCGTGGGCGCCATCATCGGTTGGGGCTGCTTCGTCCTTCCCGGGGCGCGCTTCCTCCCTGAGGCTGGGCCTATCGGTAGTGTGTTGGCTTTCATTGTCGGCGGCGGCCTCCTGTGTTTCGTCGCCCTTGCTTATAGCATCCTCGTCAAGGCCTATCCCGTGGCCGGCGGCGCGTTTACCTATGCCTACGTCGGTTTCGGCAAAGCATGGGCCTTTATTTGCGGATGGGCCCTCATCCTTGGCTATCTCTGCGTTATCGCCGCCAACGGCACCGCGCTGGCCCTTCTCAGCCGCGCCTTGCTGCCGGGTGTGTTCGACGTGGGGTATCTGTACAGCGTAGCCGGTTGGGACGTGTACGCCGGTGAACTGGCCATGATGACCTGCGCCTTCCTGTTCTTCGGGTACATGAACTTCCGCGGCATGGACTTCGCCAGCAGCATCCAGCTCATCCTTGCCTTTGCGCTGGTGGCTGGTGTGCTCATCCTGACGGTGGGTTCCTTCTCCACGTCCACCGCGTCGCTCGACAACCTGTTCCCCCTGTTCGCAGAAGGCCGTTCGCCGTGGGCTTGCGTCATCTCCATCGTAGCGATCACCCCCTGGTTGTTCGTCGGCTTCGATACCATTCCCCAGACCGCTGAAGAATTCGACTTTCCGCCTGAAAAGTCCCGCCGCCTGATGCTGAACTCCATCATATGCGGTGCGACGCTGTATGCCTTGGTCCTGATTTCCGTGGCCATCATCATTCCCTACACCGACCTGCTCGGTCAGAACCACACCTGGGCTACCGGCGCTGTGGCTGACATGGCCTTCGGACGCTTCGGCGGCATGATCCTCGCCATCCCTGTCCTCGCGGGCATCCTGACCGGCATGAACGGCTTCTTCATGGCCACCACGCGCCTGCTGTTCAGCATGGGCCGCGGCAAGTTCCTGCATCCTTGGTTCCTGAAGGTGCACCCCAAGTATGGCACCCCGACCAACGCCGTGCTGTTTACCCTCGGCCTGACCCTTATCGCGCCTTTCTTCGGCCGCTCCGCCCTCAACTGGATCGTCGACATGTCCGCTATGGGCACCGCGCTCGCCTACCTTTCCACCTGCCTCGTTGTTTACAAGTACGCCTCTCGCTTCGCGGACCAGACCCCGTGGTGGAGCAAGTCCGTGGCCGTGGTCGGTGCGCTGACCTCCATCGCCTGCTTCCTTATGCTGGCTGTGCCCGGCTCTCCGGCCGCCATTGGGGTCGAATCGTGGATTATGCTGCTCGCATGGGTAGCCATCGGTGCCTGCTTCTACTTTAGCCGCGCTTCCATACTGCGTTCCATCCCCGAAACGAGTATGCAGTATATGCTCCTCGGAACGGCTGACCGTCCGCTGCTTTTTACCCCGAAGGCCGCTGAAGAAGAGGTCTTCGAAGAGGACGACGCCAAGTCTGCTGTTGAACTGGGTTAGGCACTCCCTCCCCTAACCTGATATGAAAAGCCGGGGCCGTTTATGACGGTCCCGGCTTTTTTATGGTCTTACGCTTGGCGCTGGGATGGATGCTTACGGGAGGATCGCTTTCCAGAAGGTTTCGATGGCGGCGCGGTGGACGGTTTTGTTGCGATAGAGCTTGATGTCCACTTCCACGCTGAGATCCGGGCGGTCTTCCCATATGCGGCGGATGGTGCCCCGCTTCAATTGCTCGCTCACCAGCGTTTCCGGAACCCATGCCATGCCGATGCCTTTTTCCAGCATTTTGACGATGCCCTCGCTCAGGCTGCTCTCATAGACGGACTGGAGCTCGCAGGGCGTCTTTTCGTAAAGCGGAAGGATGATCCGGTTGGCGAAGGAGAAATTGCTGTAGGAAAGGTAGGGCAGGGGGGAGGCGCTCGGAAGGCGTTCCGCAAGGGCGCTCCCCACGACGGGGAGGAAGCGTTCCCGGCCGACGGTGGCGGATTCGATGTGCGACAGGAATTCGCTGTCCGATTCATACTCGTCCAGCCTGTAGGTGAGCAGCATGTCCACCTGATGTTCCATCAGGGCGCAGAAATGCTCTTCCACGCTTTGAGGAAAGGGATTGACCACAAAGCGGAGCTGATCGCACGTCTGCCGCACCCGGAAGAGAAGATCCGGGAGCACGTTGATGGAGAGGGTAGGCAGGCTGATGAGGCGGACGATGCCGTCGGAACGGTTCCCGGCCGCGAACTCCCTCCGGGCTTCGGCCATGCGGTCCACGATGTCGCGTGCCACGGGCAGGAACTGTTCTCCCTGCGCCGTGAGGCGGACGGGGAGGGCCGTCCGGTCGAACAGGACCACGCCGAGCCACTCCTCCAGTGCCCGGATGCGGCGGCTGAAGGCGGGCTGGGTGACGTTGCGCTCCTGCGCCGCATGTGAAAAACTTCTGTGGCGGCACAGGCTGAGGAAATCTTCAAGGAGTTTCTGGTCCACGGGGGGCTCCATGCATTTTGATCATGACGCGATACGAAATCGGCAATTGCCAGTTCCGCTGGGTGTTTCTTATAGTCACAGCACGTTCAGTATTCGCACCAAACAGGAGAAACGTCCATGCCTCGTCTCGAACATGATTTTTTGGGTGAAATGCGCATCCCTTCCGATACATATTATGGAATCCAGACCTACCGGGCCGTCGAGAACTTCCCGATTTCCGGCGTGAGCATCGCCAGCTTCCCGGAACTTATCAAGGCGCTCGGTCTGGTCAAGAAGGCCTCGGCCATTGCGAACATGCAGTTCGGCGTGCTGCCCCGCGAGATCGGGGACGCCATTTGCGCGGCTTGCGACGAGATCATCGAGGGCAAGCTGCACGATCAGTTCCCCGTGGACTGCATTCAGGGCGGCGCGGGAACTTCGACCAACATGAACGCCAACGAGGTCATCGCCAACCGCGCCCTTGAGCTGTTGGGCCACAAGAAGGGCGAATACGAATATTGCCACCCCAACAACCATGTGAACTGCTCGCAGTCCACCAACGACATTTATCCCACGGCCCTGCGCATCGCCCTGTATACCATGCTCGGCCAGCTGACCGGCGATATGGCCTATCTCCAGCAGGGATTCGCGGCCAAGTCCGAAGAGTTTTCGGACGTCATCAAGATGGGCCGCACACAGTTGCAGGACGCGGTGCCCATGACGCTCGGTCAGGAATTCGGCGCGTACGCGACGACCATTGGCGAGGACATCCTGCGCGTCGAGGAATCCCGCAAGCTCCTGCTTGAGGTCAATCTGGGCGCGACCGCCATTGGGACAAGCATCAACGCGCCCAAGGGCTACGCAGAAGTCGCCTCGAAGGCCCTCGCCGAAGTCAGCGGCATTCCGGTGGTACTGTCCACCAACCTCATCGAAGCGACGTGGGACACCGGGGCCTATGTGCAGACCTCCGGCGTGCTCAAGCGCATCGCGGTCAAGCTGTCCAAGATCTGCAATGACCTGCGCCTGCTGTCCTCCGGCCCGCGCACGGGCATCAATGAGATCAACCTGCCCCGGTTGCAGCCCGGTTCCTCGATCATGCCGGGCAAGGTCAACCCGGTCATCCCCGAAGTGGTCTCGCAGGTGGCTTTCGACATCATCGGCAAGGACGTGACCATCACGATGGCGGCGGAAGCAGGGCAGCTTGAGCTGAACGTCATGGAGCCGATCATCGCCTTCTCGCTGTCGAACGGCATCCACCGTCTGCGCCAGGCCATGCGGACGTTGCAGGATCGCTGCGTGAGCGGCATTACGGCGAACAAGGAACGCTGCCGCAGCATGGTCGAGAACAGCATCGGCATCATCACGGCCCTGAATCCTTATCTTGGCTATGAAACCTCCGCGTCCATCGCCAAGGAAGCCCTCGAAACCGACGGCTCGGTGATCGACATCGTGCTTGCCCGCAACCTCCTCAGCCGTGAGAAGCTCGACGACATCCTCGCCCCCGAGCACATGATCAACAGAAAGTAATGATCGGGGGAATCTCCCTGAAAAGGAAGGTGCCCCTGGCTTTTCCCAGCGACGTTCGACTGGATGGGATTGTACTGAAGGCGTTTCGATACGATTGAGAAACAGGGGTACGGCCCCCGAACTTCCTCCGGCTAGCTTGGCGGCCGCCGGTGAAAGGTACGTTCCCATCCGGAGCGTCAAAAAGCGCCCTGTTCCGTGATCCGGAAGAGGGCGCTTTTGTATTGGATGCAAGCCGCGTTGCTGGCGAGGCAAAAAGATTCCGCGCTTTCACGAAAGCGTTACTGGCGCCGTCCCTCTCCCCGTATGGCGGCGAGAACGGCGCTCAGCAGGAACCAGCCGCAGGAGACGAGGACAACGGTCGCTCCGGTGGCTGTCCCGGCCCATTCCTGTGCGGAGAGCACCAGCCCGGCCACGGCGGAAGTGACGCTGACGAGGATCGACCACCAAAACATGCCCCCGGCCGTGCGGGCGAGGTTGCGGGCCGTGGCGGCGGGCACGATGAGCAGCGCCGTCACCAAAAGGACGCCCACGGCCCAGACGGAGAACATCACGACAAGCGCGAGCAGCCCGGCGAAAAGGTATTGCCAGAAAAAGACGTTGATGCGGTGGGCTTTGGCGACCACGGAGTTTAGGCCGATGTACAACAGGCGGTTGTAGCCCCATACCTGAAAGGCCGCCAGCGCGAAGAACAGGCCGATGAGCCAGCGGATATCGGTTTCCGTGATGGTCAGGATGTCGCCGTACAGGAACTGCTGCAGATCCCGGGCCACGGCGTTGTCCCGGCTGACCACGGCGAGGCCGAAAGCCATGACCGCCGAGAAGAATACGCCGATGATCGTATCCGAGGAGAGGGCACTGTTCCGCTGTACGGCCATGATGCCGAGCCCGACGAGGATGCCGAAAACCGGCATGGCGACATGCGGGTTGATGGAAAAGATCAGGCCGAGCGCCACGCCCGCGAAGGCTGAATGGCTGATGGCGTCGGAAAAGAAGGCCATGCGGAAGCTGACGACCTGCACGCCCATGGTCGCCGCCATCGGCGCGAGCAGGATCAGGGCGACGAGTGCCTGTTGCATGAACCCGGCCTGCAGGCACTCGAAGGGGAGCAGGGACACGAGGCGGTAGAGCGGCTCGAGATCAAGCATGGTGGTCCTTTGGCTGGTCCGCGGTGGGGACATGGGGATTGATGAGGCCCATGTGCATACCGAACAGGGCCATGAGGTTTTCTTGCGTCAGCACCTCGTCGGGCGTGCCTTCCGCGAAGACATGCCGCTTGAGGCAGATGACGTGCGTGGCGTGGTGGAAGACCATGCCGAGATCATGGCTGACCATAAGCTGCGTGAATCCCTTGGCGGCGCGCAGTTCGTCCAGCAGTTCGCAGAACAGATGCTCTCCCTGAAAATCCACCCCGGCCGAGGGCTCGTCGAGCACGAGCAGTTCCGGTTCCTGTTGCAGGGCAAGCGCCAGCAGGACGCGCTGCATTTCGCCGCCGGACAAATCGCCAAGCCGCCGGGAAGCGAGGTGTTCCGCCTTGACCATTGAAAGGAGCTCCAGCGAATGCGCCTTCAGCGAGGGCCGGATGCCGAGCCAGAGCGGGCGCTTCTGGATGCCCATGACGAGGAATTCCACGACCGTGAGCGGCATCCCCCGATCAATGCTGATGCGCTGCGGCACATAGCCGAGCCGCAAGGGTTTTCCGCTCCGTCCCGTCATGACGTCGATGTCCCCGTCGTGGCGCATCTCGCCGATGAGGGCGAGGATGAGCGTGGTCTTGCCCGCGCCGTTGGGGCCCACGATGACGGTGCAGCTTCCCTGCGGGACCGTGGCGTTGACGTGCTCAAGGATGGCGAGCCCGCTCCGGCGCACGGATACGTCGCGGAAGACGACGGCGTTAGTTGGTTCCAAGGGTGCTCTCCAGCGTGTGCAGGTTGGCGCGCATGGTTTTTTCGTAATAGTCCAGCGGTGCGATGGCTGGCCCCGTGGCGACGGGGTCCAGCTTTGCCGTGGCGATCCCGGTTTCACGGGACAGGGTGGCGGCGACCTTGTCCGGATACTGCGGTTCCGTGAAGATGGCTCCGACATGCTGGCTGCGGATCGCCTTGATCAGCTTCATCATATCGGAGGCGGACGGCGCCTGCGTGTCGTCGGCCTGAATGACCGCGACCACATCAAGCCCCATGTCGCGCGCCAGGTAATCGAATACTCCGTGCTGCGTGATGATGCGGCTGTTTTTCAGTTTGCCGCCGAGCGCGGCGAATTCGTCCGCCAGCGCGTCGAGCGTCCGGGCGTAGTTCTCGGCATTGGCCCAGTATGTTGCGGCGTTGGCGGGATCGAGATCGGCAAGCTGCCCCGCGATGGAACGGGTCATCTGCGCGGCCATGCGCGGGCTGGCGAACAGGTGAGGGTTCATCCCCCCATGATGGTGCCCCTCATGCTCCTCGTGCGCCGCTTCCGCGTCCGTATACGGGAGCAGCCCGGAGATGCCCTTGGAGCTGTCGATGGTATGAAGTTCCTTTTGGGCGCGTGCCGAAGGGGAACCGAGGAAGGCTTCAAGGCCGAGCCCATTGAGTACGAGGATGTCGGCCTGTGCGAGCTTGCTCATGTCCTGCGGCGTGAGGGCGTAATCGTGGGGGCATCCGGCCTGCGCGGGGAGCATGAGCTGCACCTCCACATCCGGCACGTTTTGCGTGATGTTACGGACGATCTGGTAGACGGGGAAAGTGGTGGCGAGCACCCTGGTCTGAGCGAGGGCGGCACCGCACATCAGTGTGAGGATCATGAGGAATACGATTCCGGCGGTGGTTTTACGCATAGGGGCTCCTTGCGGGAAAAGCGCGGACGGCTTATTGCTATTGCGAAGGCATTTGCAATTACTGCTTGCCGCATGAGGTGTCAAGAGGTTTGCGGATTGCGGGAATGCGTGCAATACAGAGGCTGATACGCATATGAGGTTTGGGAATGAAACGGAAGACATCACAACGGGCGGCGATCGAACAGGTTTTTTGCCAACTGGATCGCCCGCTCGGCATTGAGGAAATATTGGAAACCGGGCGGATGGCGGTGGAATCGCTCAATCAGGCCACCGTATACCGCAATGTGAAGCTGTTGTTGGAAAACGGCTGGCTCAAACAGGTGTGCCATCCGTCCCTCGGCACGCTCTACGAACGCACGGGAAAGGGGCATCACCATCATTTCCACTGCCGGGTCTGCAACCGGGTGTATGATCTGCCCGGCTGTGCCCTGAACGAGCGGGAGGCCGCTCCCTCAGGGTTCCTCGTGGAGGATCACGAGTGTTTCCTGTTTGGGGTCTGCCCCGCCTGCCACGCTTGAGGGAAAGCCAAGGTGCCACGAGGCCAGTTCAACCCTCGTAACCTTGTCTCTTCTCCTTGCGCTTTTTTCAACGATTTTTTGATGGCGGAGTCCGGGCCTACTCTGTGCGGCGGCTATGATATTGCCTGTTCCGCTGAAGCCCGGACCGTTTGAGATCTGCTAGAGCCCGAGCAGCAAGCGGAGATAGATCAGGATGATGATCGTGTTGATGCCGATGGTCGGGAGCCATTCCTTATAGTGGAGACGTGAAACAAGCAGGCTGACGATCACCACGCCGAGGGTCCACAAGGCTATGGCGAACAGTTCGGCAAAGCCGGCGGCCATGGCCCGGCCCGCGCCATCGCTGCCCGTGACAACGTAGCAGTGTTCCATGTACAGGGGGACCACGACGTAAAGGCCGAAGGGATGTGCCGCCGCCGTCAGGAGGTAGAAGAGAGGTTTCATTGCTGCGCCTTTGAGAGGACGGTCTTAAATGAGCTGACAGAGCAGAGTGGTGAGCACAATGGCGAAGGCGTTGACCACAACCGATGTAAGGCATTCCCCATATTGTGCCTTTGAGCCGGTCAGGCTGACAATGAGGACACACAGCGTCCAGAACCCCATGAAGAAAAGGGCCGCGAAACCTCGGGAGAGGCCTCTGCCCATCGGGTCGCCTACCGTGCCGACGCCCCGCGTTATTGCGGGAAGCAGGACATATGCGCCAAATGGGTACGCGGCCGCCGTCAGAGCGTGGAACAAGCCTTTTTTCATACGCTGCCTGTCTCGGAGGAAAAAGGAAAATCAGCGGCTGCCGGGAGCGGTGCGGCGGATTTTTTCGATGAGCGCCGTGGTCGAATAGCCTTGCAGCAAGGGGAGGCTTATGACTTCACCGCCGCGCCGTTGCACCGATTCCCGGCCTACGATGCGATCCACGGACCAGTCCCCGCCTTTGACCAGCACGTCTGGCTGTACGGCCTCGATGAGCTTCGCGGGCGTATCCTCGTCGAACCGGACCACGAAATCCACGCTTTCCAGATGCGCCAGCACAAAGGCACGCACAGGATACGGATTGACGGGCCGGTCGTCGCCCTTGCCCTGCCGTTTGACCGATTCGTCGCTGTTCAGCCCGAGCACCAGCACATCGCCCTGCGCCTTGCAGCGTTCCAGCAGATCCACATGCCCCGGATGCAGGATGTCGTAACACCCGTTGGTGAAGACGATTTTTTTGCCTTCCCCGCGCAGGGCATCCAGTTTTTCCAGCAACTCGGGCATATCGGCCATGCCGGGATGTTTCAGCATATCCATTGTTCGTCCTTGTGTCGGCGCGAAAGGCGTTTTCCGGAAGCGGCGGCTCTTTCGGTTCCACGGGATGTTTTCCGTTTTTCCCAAAGCCGCATTGCCTGTTCCGGGCGAAGCGTTTCTTGCCCATCAAAAGCAGAAAGGAGCCTCTTTTCAAAGGCCCCTCTCCGGTTAGTTCCTGTCAACTCAGTACAATCAGCGAGAAAACCGTGTTCACGGAGAACTGTATCAGCGGGTAGAGAACGTACCCGAGCGCCCCGGTCATGAGCAGCAGGATGAGCACCAGAAAACCGTAGCGCTCAAGCTGCATGTACTGGAATCCGAGCTTCGGCGGCAGGACGCCCCAGAGGATTTTGCTGCCGTCAAGGGGCGGGATGGGCATCAGGTTCAGCCAGCCGAGGCCGATATTCACGACTACGCCGGTCTGGAACATGAGGAAGAAGAAATCCCACACGGTGTTGCCCTGCCACTCGCCGAGCGGGAAGAATTCGATGAGCAGGCGCAGGAGCACGGCGAACCCGATCGACAGCAGGAAGTTGGTGGCGGGCCCCGCAAAGGACACCAGCATGGTGTCTTTCACGATGTTCCGGAAATTCCGGGGATTGATGGGCACCGGTTTGGCCCAGCCGAAGACGAAGGGGCCGGTCAGACTGGTCAGCACGAAGACGAACAAGCCCATGGGGTCGATGTGAGGCACCGGGTTGAGCGTCAGCCGCCCGAGCATGGCGGCTGTGGGGTCACCCCGCTTGAGGGCCGCCCAGCCGTGGGCGACCTCATGCAGGATGATCCCGAGCATCAGCGGCACGAACGCCACCGACAAGCGTTTTATGGAGACCGCAAGGTCAATGTCGAGCATGTATTACCGTACCGTCAGGCGCAGGAAGCGCTTTTTGCCGAGCTTCACCACGTAGGAACCCGGTTCCAGCGGGGTTTCGGCGTCATCACAGCGTTCGCCGTCAAGCGAGAGCGAGCCCTGCTTGATGAGGCGCTTGGCTTCGCCGCGCGAGGCGGCAAGGCCGGAATCAGTCAGGAAAACCGGAGGTTTGCTTGCTTCGCCGTGTTCACAGGCGAATTCCGGCGCGTCGTCCGGTATGCCGCCGTCCGCAAAGACCGAGTTGAAGCCCTGCAAGGCTTCCTGTGCCTGATCCTCGCCGTGGTAGCGGGCCACGATTTCGTACGCCAGCGCTTCCTTGGCTTTCTTGGGATGCAGGCGGCCTTCTTCGACGTCCTTCTTGAGCGCGGCGATCTCGTCCAGCGACTTGCTGGAGATGAGTTCGTAATAACGCCACATGAGATCGTCGGAAACGGACATCGCCTTGCCGAACTGGTCGGCGGCGGGTTCGTTGATGCCGATGTAGTTGCCGTAGGATTTGGACATTTTGCGCACGCCGTCCAGACCTTCCAGCAGCGGCACGGTCAGGATGCACTGAGGCTCGAGGTCGTACTGGCCCATGAGGGTGCGCCCGACCAGCAGGTTGAAGGTCTGGTCGGTGCCGCCCATTTCGACGTCGGCCTTGAGCGCCACGGAGTCATACCCCTGCATGAGGGGATAGAGGAGCTCGTGCAGGGCGATGGGCGTGTTTTCACGGTAACGCTTGGCGAAGTCGTCGCGCTCCATCATGCGGGCCAGCGTGTAGCGCGAGCCCAGGCGGATGAAGTCGGCGGCGGTGAAGTCGTTGAGCCAGCGGGAGTTGAATTCCACGACCGTCTTTTCGGGATCGAGGATTTTGAAGACCTGTTCCTTATAGGTTTCGGCGTTGGCGATGACCTGTTCGGTGGTCAGAGGCGGACGGGTGGCGGAACGGCCGGAGGGGTCCCCGATGCGGCCGGTGAAGTCGCCGATGAGGAAGACGACCCTGTGGCCCAGTTCCTGAAAATGGCGGAGCTTGTGGATGAGGACGGTGTGGCCCAGATGGAGATCCGGCGCGGTGGGGTCGAAACCGGCCTTGACGGTAAGGGGCTTGCCCCGTTCCAGTTTTTTGCGCAGTTCGCCTTCATCAATCAGATTGGTGATGCCGCGTTTGATCAATTGCATCTGTTTATCGACAGGAATCATCAAAATCTCCTCTCCCTCCCCGTCCGGGAGGATTCGCCGGCGGGCGGCGGGAATGCGTGAGCGGTTGGGGGCGCGTTCAAACGTGCCTCGTTTCCTGTTGCAGACAAACCGGGGACTGTCAATAGCGGGCGATGGCGGCGTAGGTCCCTTCAACCGCACGAAGAAGGTCGTCGGGGGCAAGGCGGAGCTGTACCCCGCGATGCCCGGCGCTGACATAGATGCGCTCATGGAGGATGGCGCTTTCGTCCACGAAGACGGGATAATGCTTTTTCCCGGCCAGCGGCGAACAGCCGCCCCGGATATAGCCGGTGAGGGGCTGGACTTCCTTGAGCGGGACCATCTCCACGTGCTTGTTGCCGGAAACGGCGGCGAGTTCCTTGAGGTTCAGCTCTGCGGCCCCGGGGACGCAGACTTCGAGCACCCCGGTCTTGTCGCCCCGGACGACCAGCGTTTTGAAGACCTCCTCCACAGGCACGCCGAGTGAGCGGGCCATTGCCGTGGCGGAGAGGTCGGCCTCGTCGTAGGGGGCTTCATGCAGTTCGTAGCCGATGCCCAGCTCGTCGAGGAGGCGGGCGGCGTTGGTTTTCTTGGGAGGCATACGGTCAACCTGTTATCCGGCGAGGCTGCGGGCGATGCGCCTGCCGATCGCCATGAAATAAAAGTCGTTTCCGGTCCGGTTCAGATGGACGCCGTCCGGTGAGAGGATTGTATCCGGGTTCGGGAATTGGTCAAGGATAAGCCGTTCCATGTCGATGAGCACGATGCCTTTCATCCCTGAAAAGGTAGTCCGCAGCCCTTCGTTGTATTCCCGGACGGTGCGGCGGTAGAGTTCGGCTCCAGGGATGTCCGGCGCTTCCGCAGGCCTGTGGTTGGTGGCCAGAAAGACGGTATGCGCCCCGCTGCGGAACGAGCGCTGGATGATTTCGCCCATGTTGGCGAGGTAGGTTCTGAAGCCGACCAGAGGCCGACCCACGGACGTATACCAGAAGCTGGCGTCGTTGAGGCCGAACTGGACGAAGACCGCGTTGGGGTGGTGGCGCTCCACATCCCACTGCATACGGCGCAGGCCGTCTTCCGTGGTGTCGCCGCTGACCCCGGCGTTGGTCACCGCAACCGGTTCGCGCAGGGTTGCCAGCATACGCGTCATCTGCGCGACCCAGCCCTCGCCGGGGCGTGCGCCGTAGCCGTAGCAGATCGAGTCTCCAAAGCAGACGAGATGCATTGTTTCCTCGGGTGGTTAGAGTGGGTTGGGAGGTTGTGCGAACCGGGGGAGAGAAGAGGGAAACTTTCCTCAGAAAGTTTCCCTCTTCCCTCCCCCAGGCCCCCTCCTATCTCCCTTCAAAGACTTTTGACTGGTGGGGAGGCGGCGCAAAAGGAGTTCCGCTCCCAAACTTTTTTCCCCTTACTTCATAAACTTGTCTACATACCCCTGAATGAAAAGAAAGACCAGCACGCAGGGCAGGATGTACTGGAGATACGGCTTGAGCCAGTGGGGGAAGCGGGCTCCCTGCCCCTGATCGGTTTCGGCGATGAAATTGTTCCAGCCCCAGCCCCATCTGTGGCAGCAGAAGGAGAGGAAGAGCAGGGCGCCGAAGGGCAGCAGGTTATTGCTGAGGAGGAAGTCTTCCAGATCCAGCACGGAGGAGCCTTCCCCGAAAGGCTGGAAACCGGACAGGACGTTGAAGCCGAGCGTGCAGGGCAGGGAGAGGAGGAACATCGTAACGCAGTTGATCGTGGAGGCTTTTTTGCGGGTCCAGCCCCAGACGTCCATGCAGTAGGAGACGATGTTCTCAAAGACGGCGATGACCGTGGACAGGGCCGCAAAGGACATGAACACGAAGAACAGGGAGCCCCAGAAGCGTCCGAAAGGCATACTGTTGAAAATGTTCGGCAGGGTTACGAATACGAGGCCGGGGCCGGAGCCGGGGTTGACCCCGAAGGCGAAACAGGCCGGGAAGATGATGAGGCCCGCCATGAGCGCGACGACGGTGTCGAGCAGGACGATGTAGAGGGCTTCGCCGGTCAGGGAGCGGGATTTATCGATATAGCTGCCGAAAATGGTCATGGAGCCGACACCGAGGCCGAGGGTGAAGAAGGCCTGCCCCATGGCGGCGGTGACGGCGGCCCAGAGCCCCCCTGTCAGCTTTTCGGGATCGGGCATGAGGTAGAAGCTGATGCCCGCTTCGCCCCCCGGCAGGGTGACGGCACGGACCACCAGCGCGATCATGAGGGCGAACAGGCCGACCATCATGAATTTCACCACGCGCTCGACGCCCCGGCGCAAGCCCATGCCGCACACGGTAAAACAGAAGATCACCGCTACGCCCATCCAGAGGCAGGATGACGTCGGATCGCTGATCAGGCCGCCGAAAAAGCCGCCGACCTGCTCGGGGGTCAGGCCGGAAAGATCGCCCTTGAGCATGGACCAGCAGTAAGCCAGCATCCAGCCCGCCACCGTCGTGTAAAACATCATGAGCAGATAGCTGCCGATGAGGCTGAGGGGGCCGAACGTATGCCAGCGCGAGCCTTTGGGCTCCAGCTTTTGCAGGGCCGCGCCCAGATTTCGCTGCGCCGCCCGGCCCACGGAGAACTCCATGACCAAAATGGGAACGCCGACCGCCAGCAGGAAGCCGATATAGATGAACACGAACAGCGCGCCGCCGTAGGCTCCTGCGATATAGGGGAAACGCCAGACGTTCCCGAGTCCGATGGCGCAGCCCGCGGCGAGAAGAAGAAAACCGATGCGGCTGCCGAGCTGTTCTCTCTGCTGGTTCTGACTCATGCTTTTTTGAATCCTTTGTGTCCTGCGGGCACGTCCGTTTTTCGCGTGTCCCTGGTATACGGAAATCTCCCGCACCTCGCCGCGGTCACCACGGAAGGAGGCGGGAGAAACGCTCCGGTGGGGCGGAACAATGTCGCGCCGCCTTTGTTACAAAAATCGGAGGAAGCAGGGAAGAGGGAGAACCGTGCGGATAAAGCTTTTTTCGGAACGCTCTTCCTTTGATGTTTTTCTCTGGGCTCTTTGGGGGAGCCTGTCGTATCCCAATCCAATGGCAAGCCGTGGGGAAGGGGCATGGGGCTCTTCGACAAATACAGCCGCCTTTGGAAAAGGGAGACGCGGCCCCCACAGGTAGGCTCGGGGAAGGGGAATTTCCCTGAAGAAAAGGTTCCCCCTCCCCGCAATACGTTCTGCTCTAGTTGATCCTGTGATGGCACCCGAGGCTGCGGGGGTTGCGCAGGGCGCTCTGGGTGATGCTGTAGGCCGCCTGGCAGCCGTGGAAAAGATCCACGATGGGCTTGGAGATGGCCGTATTTTTGTAGAAGTCGTGGAGATGGCGGGAAAGGGCGCGCAGGTCGTCAAAGGCACGGTGCAGGCGGCTGGCCGTGCGGCTGATGCCCACATAGTTCCACATGGTATTGCGGATGGTCGCCCAGTCCTGCGCGATGAGCGCAGGGTCGTCGTTGCGCTCGTCGCCGGTGCTTTCCCAGTCGGGGATGGCGTCGGCAAGGCGCTTGCTGATGTAGCCGCGCTTGGTGATGCGCTGCGCGATGTCCTGACCGGCGCTGTAGCCCCAGAGCAGGGCTTCGAGGAGCGACGTGCTGGCGAGGCGGTTGGCCCCGTGCAGGCCGGTGCAGCTGCACTCGCCCACGCTGTAGAGGCGGGTCAGCGTCGTGCGGGCGGAAGCGTCGACGAGGATGCCGCCGCAGAAGAAATGCGCCACGGGAACCACCGGGATGGGCTTTTTGTTGATGTCGATGCCCAGCTCCATGCAGTGCTGGTAGATGGTGGGGAACCGTGTGGGGATGTCGTGCTTCACGCCGGAGACGTCCAGATACATGCAGGGCTCGCCGCTGTGAAGCATTTCATCCATGATTGCCCGGGCCACGATGTCGCGGGGGGCGAGGTCGGCGCGTTCGTCATAGCGCTTCATGAAGAATTCGCCCTTGGCGTTCGTGAGGCGGGCCCCTTCGCCGCGCATGGCCTCCGTAATCAGGAAGCTGTGCGACTGGCGGGTATACAGCGCGGTCGGGTGGAACTGGACGTATTCCAGATTGTCGAGACGCACGCCCGCGCGCTGGGCCATGGCGATGCCCGAACCGGTGCAGGCGGCGGTGTTGGTCGTGTGCAGATAGACCTGCCCGACGCCGCCGGTGGCAAGCACGGTGAAGTCCGCGAGCAGGGTTTCCACTTCCCGGGTGTCCTCGTTGTAGACGTAGGCCCCGAGGCACTGGTTGTCGAGCTGGTAGCGGTATTCCTTATACCGCGCATGGTGATCCGTGGTAATCAGGTCCACGGCGGTGCGCCCGGTCAGGATGCGGATGTTCGGAGACATGCGCACGGCCTGCAATAGGCCTTCCATGATGGTCTTCCCGGTGTGGTCGGCGCAGTGCACGATGCGGTGCTTGCCGTGCCCGCCCTCACGGGTGAAGTCGAGCTTGCCGTCCAGCCGATCGAAGGGGATGGGCGCACGCTCCATGAGGATGCGTTCCACGGCTTCGGGGCCATGCTGGCAGAGGTGGCGGACAGCCTTGACGTAGTTGTGATGGTGCCCGGCAATCAGAATGTCCTTTTCCAGATCTTTGGCGTCGTTAGGATCGGAACGATAGACGATGCCGCCTTGCGCCAACGCGGAATTGCCGCCGTCCAGCTCTTTTCCGGGGACAATGAGGGTTACCTCATACCCGGCGTCCGCCAGAGTAAGGGCGGACGTGCTGCCGCTGATCCCGGCGCCGATGACGAGAACCTGTGTTTTCAAGCGCTGCTGTGTCATACTGCCTTCTTTTGAGAAAAGACCTTGTTTTGTGCATATAGGAAAGGGGGCGGCAAGGCCCCCTGAAACCTGTTCGGGATAGAGCATCCACTATGCTGAAATATGTTCAACGGAACTCCCGCCACGCGTTTTCCCCACAACGAGAACCCTCTGGGAAGGGATGGGCTCCGCAATAGCAGGGTTGGGGAAGGGAAAGCCCTTTTTCAGAAGCTTTTCCCCTCCTCCGACAAGCATCAAAAACTACGCGCAGGCTTCGAGCATCCGTTCGAGGGAAGCCTTAGCCGGAGCGGAATCCTCGCTGGGCACGGTGATGGGATCCGTGTTCCCGGCAACGATGCCTTCCAATGTGTCGCGCAGCTTCTCAGGCGTGATTTTCGCCATGTTGGAACAGGCGCTGGAACGCAGGGCTTCCACGCGGATGCGGCCTTCCTGCTCACGGGCGAGGCGTTCCACCAGATTGATTTCCGTGCCGACATAAATATGTGCCCCGTCCGGCGCATTCCTGACATACTCGATGATGTAGGTAGTGGAGCCGGCTCCGTCGGCGGCGCGCACCACTTCGGGAGAGCATTCGGGGTGCACGATGACTTTGCAGGACGGGTCGGCCTTGCGCACGGCTTCAATCTGTTCGGGGTGGAAGCGGGCATGGATGGCGCACAGGCCGGGCCAGAGCACGAGGGCGGCCTTGTCAGCCGCTTCGAGGTCCACGGCTTCCCCGGTTTTCCGCACGTCGAGGATATGCGTGTCGCGCCCGGTGATGCCGAGCTTGCGGGCGGTATTGCGGGCCAGATTCTTGTCCGGCAGGAACAGCACGCCGTCACCCTGGCGGAAGGCCCAGTTCATCATTTTTTCCGCGTTGGCCGACGTGCACACCGCGCCGCCGTAGCGCCCCACCACGGCCTTGACCGCCAGCGAAGTGTTGACGTAGGCGAGCGGGACCAGCTTGCGGCCCGAGGCGGTGAGGCGGCCGAGTACGCGATCGAGCAGCCGGGCGGGGGTCATCTGGGCCATCACGCAGTCGGCGGAATGGTCGGGCAGGAGCACCTGCTGGCCTTCGCGGGCGAGCAGGGCGGCGGATTCCGCCATGAAGTAGACGCCGCAGAAGACGATGTAGTCCGAGGCGATGCCGGGGACGCGCCGGGCCAGTTCGAGGGAGTCGCCGCGGATGTCGCAGTGCTGGATGGTGGCTTCCTGCTCGTAGTGGTGGCCGACGATGGTCAGCCTGCCGCCGAGTTTGGAGCGGAGTTCCTCAATGGCGCGGGCGTCGTTGGAGAGAGGTGCTGTCGTCATAGGGATTCCTTCGCAATGCGCATGCTGAGGTCGGCGGTCACGGCGGAGTGCGTGATGCGTCCGACGGAAATGAAGTCGGGTTTGCGGACGGTGCTTACGGTGGCATACGCCCGGATGGTGTCGAGGGAAACGCCCCCGCTGATCTCCGTTTCGATGAAGGAGGGGATCATTTCCAGCGCTTCGGGGAGCATATCGGGCGTCATATTGTCGAGCATGATGCGGTCGACCCTGCAGGCGACGGCCTCGCTGATTTCGTCGAGGTTGCGGCATTCCACTTCAATGGGCGGGCAAGGATTGTAACGCCCGCGCAGCAGTTCGACGGCTTTGGTCATTGACCCGGCCGCGTCGATGTGGTTGTCCTTGAGCATGAGCATTTCGGCGAGGTTGCGCCTGTGGTTGTGCCCGCCGCCGCACAGTACGGCGTATTTGTCGGGATAGCGCAGGCCCGGCATGGTCTTGCGCGTATCAAGCAGGCGGACGCCCGTGCCTTCGAGCTTCTCGGCGTAGCGGCGCGTCAGGTTGGCGATGCCGCAGAGGTGGCTCACGAAGTTGAGGATCACGCGCTCGGCGCGGAGGACTTGCCGGGCGGGGCCGGAAATGCGGGCCACGATGGAACCCTTGGCGACCTCTTCCCCTTCCTTGGCAAGGCTCTGCCATGTGTAGGAAAGCTCTTCCGGGTGCGCCGCGCACAGATCCATGACCAGCGGGATGACGGGCAGCCCGGCGATGATCGTCTGTTCTTTGGCTACGATAATCGCCTGAAGCCGGTCCCCGGGGCCGAAGACGCCCTCGGTGGTGAGATCCGGCCCATCCTCGGCGAGGGAGAGTTCCAGGATCGACAAAAGGTGCATCCGCGCCTCGCCCTGAAAATATTCTGAGAATTCTGGAAGGATCATATCTTGTCCCGCATCCTTGGCAGTGCTACACGGGGTTGAGAGCAACGCCGACATGCGCGAGACGCGCGCATTCGGCAACGAGTCAGCAGCGTAAAGTCTTTTCGTTTACTAGGTGGCTCATCCGTTTTCGTCAAGATGCTCTTTTTTTCCCAACCGTTCGGGGAGGTGCCGGAACGGGCCGGGATAAAAGGCAGTGCGGGCAGAAACGCCGGTTTTGGAGGCGCGTTTCGTTTTTTTATCGTAACTTTTGGTATCCTTGAGACGTTATGCGGTTCAGGTGGAGGAGGATAGGTCCATGTCGGATACGGCCCCCGAAGAGAAAAAGACAGCCCCGGACGGCATAGCGCGGAGTCTTGAGGAGAAAGAGCGGAAAAACTCCGGGGAAAGGCCGGAGACGAAAGGCGACGAACCTGCCGACAATACCCGCCAGCGAGCCCTTTCGCAGTGCATAGAATATCTGGAAGACGGCGAATCCGAGTACTCCCACCCGGCCGACATGGCCGAACATCTGGAAAACCTGAGCCTCAAGGAACAGGTCTGCCTGTTCCGCCATTTGCCAGCCGACGAAGCGGCCGAGGCTCTTGCGGAGCTTGATCAGGAAGTTGCCGTCGACGTTCTGGAAAACCTCGATCCCGACGAGGCGGCCCAGATCATCGCCGAAATGTCTCCCGACGACGCCGCCGACGTTCTGGACGAGCTGGAAGAGGGGCACCGCGATGTCCTTCTGAGCAACCTTGACCGCGACGACGCCGAAGAACTCCGCAACCTGCTGGCGTTCGACCCCGATACGGCGGGCGGCATCATGAATACCGAGATCATCCTGCTTGAGCAGGACATCACGGTGGACGAAGCCATTTCGCTGATCCGGCGGGGCATGGAAGAGGATATGGAAATCCCCTATTATGCCTACGTGGTGGACGAGGACGACAAACTGGTCGGGGTGTTTTCCCTGCGTGACCTCATGCTGTCGAAACCGGGGACGATCCTGCGGGACTCCCTGCATGATCAGGACGTGATCGCCGTACGTTACGATACGTCGAGCGAGGAAGTGGCCCGCCGCATGAGCCATTACAACTTCATGGCCATGCCTGTGGTGGACTATGAAGGGCGTCTTCTCGGCGTGGCGACCTACGACGACATTCTGGACATTATGCAGGACGAGGCCAGCGCCGACCTGCTCGGCATGGTGGGCGCCGGTCAGGACGAGACTGTGGACACGCCGTGGCTGGAGTCGGTGCAGATACGCCTGCCGTGGCTCATCGTGAACATGGTGACTTCCATGATGTCGGCCTTTGTGGTGTACATGTTCGAAGGTTCCATTGCGGGCATGGCCTTGCTGGCTGTGCTCATGCCGATGGTGGCGAATCAGGCCGGGAACACCGGGCAGCAGGCGCTCGCCGTGATGATCCGTCAGCTTGCCACGGAGAAGTTCGATCGCAAGCGCGCGTGGATCGCCGTGTTGCGCGAAGGCAAGATCGGCATCGCTTCCGGGGTGATCATGGCGATGCTGGCCTGTGTCGGCGTCTGGTTCACCTCCTCCTCTCCCGAGCTTGGCATGGTCATGGGAGCGGCGCTCATGGGCGACATGCTGCTCGGCGCGCTGGCGGGCGGCAGCATCCCCCTGATCTTCCGTGCCGTGGGCCGCGACCCCGCGCAGGCTTCCAGCATCTTCCTCACCGCCATCACCGACAGCGCGGGCTTCTTTATTTTTTTGGGGCTGGCTACCGCTTTTTTGTTGTAGGAAATGTGAAATGTGGGGGAAGGGAGGAGGCCCTTTCTACAGAAAGGGCCTCCTCCCTTCCCCCACACCCCCATCCCTCCACCCCAAAGACTTCCATCTTTATCGAATCCCTGCTTACGGTTTACCCTGATTATGGAGAAACGTCGCTGGATGGCGAGTCTGAAAAGGCAAAAAGGACCGGCTTATGTCAGCCGGTCCTTTTTTATGTAAGAACGTAATCCGTTGTTCAGGTTTAGGGAATGGAGGGAAAAGCGTGGGGGAACTCCCCCTTTCTTCAGAAACGTTTTCCCTCCCTTCCCCAATCGCTTTTACTTCTTTTCAAACACGAGCGGGAGGACGTCGTCGATGCTGTCCACGGTGTGGACGACGATCTTGCGGCGGAGCTCCTGCGGGATTTCTTCCAGATCCTTCTGGTTCTTGGCGGGGAGGATGACGTGGCCGATGCCGCGCGCAACCCCGGCGAGCACCTTTTCCTTGATGCCGCCCACGGGCAGGACGCGCCCGCGCAGGGTGATTTCGCCCGTCATGCAGATGTCGCCGCGCACGGTCTTTCCGGTCAGCGCGGAGATGAGCGCCGTCACCAGCGTAACCCCGGCTGAGGGGCCATCCTTGGGGGTGGCCCCGGCGGGCACATGGATATGGATGTCCGTGTGCTCGGCGAAGTCGGGCGCAATGCCGAGCTCGTCGGCCTTGGCGCGGGCATAGGTCAATGCGGCTTGCGCGCTTTCCTTCATTACGTCCCCAAGCTGGCCCGTCAGCGTGAGCCCGCCCTTGCCCTTGATCGCGGAAACCTCGATGTAGAGGATTTCGCCGCCGGCGGGCGTCCACGCGAGGCCAAGGGCCACGCCGGGGATGAGCTTGCGTTCGGCTTCGTCGTCGATAAAGATCGGCGCGCCGAGGAGCCGGGGAAGCCCGGCTGCCGTCACACGGAATGGAGGCTTGCTTCCTTCCGCTTTCCGCCGTGCGATCTTGCGGCAGACGGTCCCGATTTCGCGCTCAAGGTTACGCAGGCCCGCCTCACGGGTGTACTCGCGGATGATGCGGTTCATCGCCGCATCGGGCAAGGTCAGTTCGCGGTCCTTCAACCCGTTTTCGTGCATTTCCTTGGGAAGGATGTACTTGCGGGCAATGGCCAGCTTTTCCTGCTGCGTATAGCCGGGCAGGGAAATGATCTCCAGACGGTCGCGGAGCGGGCCGGGGATGTTCTCCAGATGGTTCGCCGTGCAGATGAACAGCACCTTGGAGAGATCGAACGGTACGTTCAGGTAATGATCGCTGAAGTTGAAGTTCTGTTCCGGATCCAGCGCTTCCAGGAGAGCCGAAGACGGATCGCCCCGGAAGTCGTTGCCGAGCTTGTCGATTTCATCGAGGATGATGACCGGGTTGCGGGTCCCGGCCTGCTTCATCGCCTGAATGATGCGGCCCGGCATGGCTCCGATGTACGTGCGCCGATGCCCGCGGATTTCTGCCTCGTCGCGCATTCCGCCGAGGGAGATGCGCTGGAACTTGCGCCCCAATGCCCTTGCGATGGAGCGGCCGAGCGAGGTCTTGCCCACGCCGGGAGGGCCCGCAAAGCAGAGGATGGGCCCCTTGGAATCGGGATTGAGCTTGCGGACGCTGAGGTATTCAAGGATGCGGTCCTTGATCTTGGTCAGCCCGTAGTGATCCTCGTCCAGCACGTCTTTGGCCTTGACGATATCAAGCTGATCCTTGGACATCTTTTTCCACGGCAATTCCGCCAGCCAGTCGAGATAGGTGCGTACGACGCTGGCTTCCGCCGAGTCGCCGTGCATCGTGGCGAGCCGCTTGAGCTGCTTGTCGGCTTCTTTGCGCACGTCGGCGGGAAGCCCTGCCTTTTCGATGGCCTTGGTGATGTCTTCCAGTTCCTCGTCGGCGTCGGGGCCGTCGCCCAATTCCTTGCGGATGGCCTTGAGCTGTTCGCGCAGGTAATATTCCTTCTGCGCCTTATCCATGCCTTCGCGGGCCGAGGTCTGGATCTTGATCTGCATGGTCGCCACTTCGGACTCATGCACCAGATGCGTGATGATGAGGCGCAGGCGATCCATCGGATCGATGCACTGGAGGATTTCCTGCGCTTCCTCCATCTTGAGCCGCAGGTTGGCGGCGATGAGATCGGAAAGGCGTCCGGGTTCGTTCACATTGCTGAGGACGCCCATGATGTCCCCGGTGGGGATGCCGCGCAGGGACAGGATACGCTCGCACTGTTCGCGCGCGAAGCGGATAAGCGCTTCCTGTTCCGATTCGGGCGCGACGGCTTCCGGCTCGGGCATCAGCTCAACGTTGGCGGACAGGTAGGGGCCGCTCTCGTTCAGGTCGACGAGGCGGGCGCGCGATACCCCCTGCACCAGCGCCTTGATGCGCCCGTCGGGCATCTTGAGCAGACGCAGAATGAGCGCTACGGAGCCGACCGGGTAGAGATCGTCCGCTTTGGGGTTGTCCACCTGCCCGTCTTTTTGGGCGCAGAGGAAAATATGGCGGCCGTGCGTCGCGGCGGCTTCCACGGCCTGCACGGACTGTTCGCGCCCCACGAACAGGGGCACGATCATATAGTTGAAGACCACCACGTCCCGGAGGGGAAGCAAGGGCATGGTGGATGGGATTTCCTGCAGTTCCGGCGTAACGTCTTCAGAGGCATCCATCTGCTCGTCTTGTATTTGGGCGGGGACACGGCGCCGGGCCGGCCTCCGCCGACGGCGGGCGGGAGTTTCCTCTTTTTTTTCGTCGTTGTCGTTATCAGAATCAAACGTCATGGCTGTATCCTCAAAAGGTAGTACGGTGGAGAACCCGTGGTTCAGAGCAGTCCGTCCTCTCGTATGCTGTAACAGGCGCCGTCGCCTACGATGAGGTGATCGAGCAGGCGCAGCCCCATGCTGGTGGCGATGCGCTGGATGTTCCTCGTCATCTCAATGTCCTCGGGCGAAGCCTTCGGCGTCCCTCCGGGATGGTTGTGCACCAGAAAGAAGCCGCTTGCCTTGCGCTGGAGCACCCGCTCCAAAATGTCCCTCGGATAACACGGAACCATGCCTACCGTCCCCCGCGCCAGCCGCTCCCAAGTGAGCAGGCGGTTTTGGGCATCGACGGTAGCTGTCCAGAGTTCCTCGTGGGGAGAACCGGACAGCCGGGGGATCACCATTTGCGCCACGTCGCGGGGCGTACACAAAACTTTCCGTTCCCGCATCGGCGCTTCGGCGTAGCGCGCCATCATTTCCCGAAGCAGGAGCCGAAGGGCCGCGACACCTTCACCCACGCCGCCCACTTGCTGCATCTCGGCGGGCAATGCGTCCAACACGCCGCGGATACTCCCGAACCGGGAGAGCAATTCTTTGGCGAGCGGTTTGGTATCCCGCCGCAAAAGCGCATAGCCCAGCAAGAGTTCCAATATTTCATAATCGGCAAGCGCGGTGCTGTCTTTGAGAAGACGCTCGCGCAGCCGGGCACGATGTCCGGCGTAGTGGGGTGTATCAGTTGACATAATAAGCAGTCCTGCGGGGTAAGCAAGGGGAAAAGCCAGGATGATCCATGAGAAATGAAAAAGAACGTCAGCGGGGGGAACGGCGTTGCGCGGGCGTGAAAAGCAGCGTCAGATCTCCCATGAGGGCATCCAGCGCTTGGCTGGGGGAGCGCCTTCCCGATTTGACGGAAAGTTCGGCGGTGTGCATGGCGTCCCAGAGCTTGGCGAGCCCGGCGGCGCCGAGGCGGGAGGCCGTCTGCTGTTTGGCCTGCTGATTGGACGGGCCCATGCGGACCTGTTCCCCGGCAAGGATTTGCCAGAGCTGGCGTGCCTCGCGCTGGAGCATGGCGAGCAGATAGAAAAGCGGTTCCTCGCCCTTGGCTTGTTCCTCAAGGATGCTTTTCCAGACGGAAGCGGTCTGCCCCGCCTGAAGCTGGCGCAGGAACGCAAATACGTTGAATTCGGTCGTCGGGCTGACGCTGCGGGCTTGTTCCTGCTTCAGCGGTTTTCCGCCCGCCAGCAGCTGGAGCTTGCTCAGTTCCGCGTCCACGGCGGCGGCGTCAGGAAGGAGCGTTTCGGCGAGAATGTCCACGCAGCCCGGTTCCAAATCCAGCCCCAGCGCCTTGGAACGTATCTGGATGTGGCGGCGGAGCGAGCGGGGCTCCAGCCCGGGGGAACGCCAGATCCACCCCTTGGCATCGGCAAAGGTAAAGCAGGGCAGTTTGGCGATATGCGCGGGGATTTTGGGCTGCCCCTTCTCCCACGCGACCTCAAGGCAAAACAGGGGCCATGTTTGAGGATTGGGGCGGGAGAGCGCGGCGGAAAGGCGTTTCCAGACATCGGCGGTCAGGGCGTGGGCATTGCGCATCACCAGAACCCGCGACGTGGAAAAAAGCCCCTGGAGCGTGAGGATCTCCCAGAATTTGGGCGGCAGTTCGTCGTCGCCCCAGAAAACATGCCGCTCCCGTCCCGCATCGGGATGGGCACCAAGAAGCTCCTCCACCTGCTGGCGGAGGAGCTTCCCGTCTGGGCATATGCAAAAGCTGAAACCCGGTCGTGTCGTCATAGGCGAAAGCGACGGCCTTGTCCCGTCAGGTCAGAAACGTTGCTGCAAGGCGTCCATGCAACGGCGCACGGCCATCTCGAGGATGGATTTGATGGCCGATTCCTCGTTGGCGTTTTCATAGTTTTCCTCGTAGTAGATGGGACCGGAGCGCCAGACTTCCGTATTGGTCTTTCCATCATAGACGATGAATTCTATGCTGATGGTAGCCGTATACAGTTGCGAGGCGCTTCTGTACTGGCCGTAGCTGCGGACCTTGAAACTGGGGATACGCACGGTCAGGGTATAGTCAGCCTGTCCGTCATCCACCCACTTCGCCAGGTTCCGGGCGTTGATGTCGTCCCGTACCAGCGAGCGGACCTGATAGGTCAGCCACGGGTAGAGCGAGGTCTGTTCCACGCTTTTGATTTTGAGCGTCTTGGAACCGTTGCCGAGCACGCTGTTTTCGGACAGGGAGCCTTCCTGACCGCGCCAGACATAGCCGCACCCGGTCAGCATCAGGCAGACGAGGAGTCCGCTCAGCAGTCCCACCGCAAGCCTGTACAGGCGTCCATACCCTGCATGTGCCGAAGCCGGATGCGGTCTGTTCATCAGTTGGCCACCACGTTGACGAGTTTGCCGGGAATGACCACAACCTTGCGGACCGTGAGCCCTTCGAGGTGGCGGACGATGTTCTGTTCGGTAAGGGCGAGCTGTTCCACCTCTTCCTTGGAAGCGGAGGCGGGTACTTCGATCTTGCCGCGCAGCTTGCCGTTGATCTGGATGACCACGGTGAGCACGTCGCGCTGCAAGGCGTCTTCCTTCCATACCGGCCAGGGCTCCTGATCGATGCTCCGGGCATGGCCGAGGTCTTCCCACAATTCCTCGCACACGTGCGGGGTGATGGGGGCCAGAAGCGTCAGCACGGTCGCCATGGCGGAGGACAGTACCTTACGGCCTTCTTCCGTCGTGGCGAGTTCGTCCTTGGCGAGGTACAGCGCGTTGACCAGTTCCATGATCGCCGCAATAGCGGTGTTGAACTGATAACGGTTGCCGATGTCCTCACCGGCTTTCTTGACGGTGAGGTGTTCCTTGAGGCGGACTTCCTTGGCTGCCGCAGTCGTCGCGTCGGCGGCGGTGGAGGAGCAGGCCCCCACGGGAGACAGGACTTCGCAGGTATCGGCGTACAGGCGCCAGATACGGTTGAGGAAACGGGAAGCCCCCTCAATGCCGGTATCGCTCCAGTCGAAGTCGCGTTCCGGCGGCGCGGCGAACAGGCAGAACAGGCGGACGGTGTCCGCGCCGTACTTGGCTATCATTTCCGTGGGATCGACGGTGTTGCCCTTGGACTTGGACATCTTGCTGCCGTCCTTCAGAACCATGCCCTGCGTGAGCAGGTTGGCGAAAGGCTCGTCGATCTCCTTGGGGAAGTAGCCGAGATCGCGCAGCACCTTGGTGAAGAAGCGGGCATAGAGCAGATGCAGGATGGCGTGCTCCACGCCGCCGATGTACTGGTCCACGGACAGCCAGTAGCGCAGGGCTTCCATGTCGAAGGGAGCCTTGTCGTTGCGGGCGTCGGTATAGCGGGCGAAGTACCACGAGGATTCAACAAAGGTGTCCATCGTGTCGGTTTCGCGCTTGGCCGCACCGCCGCACTTCGGGCAGGTGCAGTTGTAGAATTCGGGCGTGTGGGGCAGGGGAGACTTGCCGTCCGTGTGCGTCTGCACGTCCAGCGGCAGGCGGACCGGGAGCTGGTCTTCGGGCACGGGAACCATGCCGCACGTGTCGCAATAGACCACCGGGATGGGCGCACCCCAGTAACGCTGGCGGGAAATATTCCAGTCACGGAGGCGCCAGTTGGTGGTGCGCTTGCCCTTGCCGGACGCTTCCAGCGCGTCGGCGATGGCCTTCTTGGCGTCTTCGTTGGGCAGGCCGTCGAATTCGCCGGAGTTCACGAGCACGCCGGGAGCGGTATAGGCTTCGGTCAGATTTTCGGGAGTGAGCGGCGCTTCGCCTTCGGGCTGGATAACCACGATGCGCTCCATGCCGTACTTCTTGGAGAAGTCGAAGTCGCGCTGGTCGTGGGCGGGCACGGCCATAACCGCGCCGGTGCCGTATTCGGCAAGGACGAAGTTGCCGAGCCAGATCGGAACCTGACGGCCCGTGAAGGGGTTGAGGCAGTAGGAGCCGGTGAAGACGCCTTCTTTTTCGAGGCTGTCGGACTGGCGGTCGATGCGGTCCATGTTGTGGGTCCGCTCGATAAAGGCGCGGGCTTCAGCTTCGTTGGGCTTGCCGCTGATGAGCGACTCGACGAGCGGATGCTCGGGGGCCAGCGTCATGAACGTCACGCCGAACACCGTGTCGGGGCGGGTGGTGAACACCTTGATGTCGCCTTCGCCGGATTCCAGTGGGAACGTGATCTCCGCGCCCACGGACTTGCCGATCCAGTTGCGCTGCATACTGAGCACGCGGTCAGGCCAGCCGCCCTCGAGCTTGGAGAGGTCGGCGAGCAGTTCGTCGGCGTAATCCGTGATCTTGAGGAACCACTGGGTGAGTTCCTTCTGGACGACGGGCGTGTCGCAGCGCCAGCACAGGCCGTCGACGACCTGCTCGTTGGCGAGCACGGTATTGCAGTGCGGGCACCAGTTCTGGGAGGCTTTCTTGCGGTAGACGAGGCCCTTTTCCAGCCAGCGCAGGAAGAAAAGCTGCTCCCAGCGGTAGTAGGGCTCATCGCAGGTGGCGACTTCGCGGTCCCAGTCATAGGAATAACCGAGGCGCTTCAACTGGGCGCGCATGTTGTCGATATTGGCGTGCGTCCAGACGCTCGGATGGATGTTATGCTTGATGGCGGCGTTTTCGGCGGGCAGGCCGAAGGCGTCCCATCCCATGGGATGCATGACGTTGAATCCCTGCATACGCTTGAAACGCGCCACTACGTCGCCGATGGAGTAGTTACGTACATGGCCCATGTGCAGGTTTCCCGAAGGATAGGGAAACATTTCCAGCACATAGTATTTTTTTTTGTCCTTGTCGACATGACAGGCGTAGGTCTTTTCGTTTTCCCAGCGGGACTGCCATTTGGTTTCGATGGCCGCCGGGTCATAGCGCTTAGGCTTGCTCATGACTGATCCTTATTGCTGTATAATCGGGGGCCGGATCGACTCCGGCCCGCCTTGGCGTCAAACCCCGCCAATCTATCAGGCGTCGGCCTTGCCCGCAACTGTGAGCGTACCGGCTTCCTGAGCCTTGATCGCCGCGTCGAGGATGCCGTTGATGAAGCTCTTGGCCTTGGCGTCGCCGAAACGGGTGGACAGTTCAAGCGCTTCGTTGATGGCGACCTTGGGCGGGACGTCAGCCCGGTACAGCATTTCGAAAACGGCGAGACGGAGCAGGGTCAGCTCGATCTTGCCGAGCCGATCCACGCGCCAGTTCTGCGAGAAGCGTTCGATGACGCTGTCGAGATTTTTGACGTTGGACCAGACGCCCTCCACCAGTTCCCACGCGAAGCCGTACAGCTTTTCCTCGCGGGTTTCGGCGTTTTCGTCCATGTCCGCATCCGTGGGATCGGGCATTTCGAGGAACGCGGTGCGGACATCCCCGAGGGTGGTCGAGGGAGAGAACTGCAGGCTGTACAGCACCTGAAACGCGCGTGAACGCGCGGCGCGGCGGGCATGGGGTCTGTTTTTGGACATGAAATGGCCTCGTGCAAAAGTGATGGAATGCCGGAAAAACGAACTTCCGGGAGCTTCCCGGAAGACAGCGCGGCAGCGGAGAAAAAACGCCGCCGACAAAACATTGGGGAACCGGGCTCTGTCCGTTGCGGCAGGGAACCGCTTCGTACCCGCCGGGGCATATCCCCGGATCCGGAGGGAACCGTTCCGGCTGTGGATGGCTCCCACAGCCTACCGGGGGCTTGCCGCCGGTGTTTTTTCGGAAGAGGGCCCCATACAGCGAAACACTCGCCGCACGGCCTCCCCGCCAAGCAAAATGATCGCGGAGGGAAAGCGCGGGAGGCGTTTTTATGAGCGCCTCCCGCGTACCGTCCTAAATCTGCTGCAATACGCGGACGGTCTCAAGGACGGCGGAGGCGGCTTCAACGCCCTTGTTTCCGGCCTTGGTGCCCGCGCGTTCGATGGCCTGCTCGATGTTGTCCGTGGTCAACAGGCCGAAGCCCACCGGCACGCCGCTTTCGAGAGACACATGGGCAAGGCCCTTGGTGGATTCGGCCGCCACGAAATCAAAATGAGGCGTCCCGCCCCGGATGACGGCGCCGACGGCGACGATGCCGTCGTATTTGCCGGAGGCCGCCAGCTTCTTGCAGGCGAGGGGCATTTCGAAGGCGCCGGGAACGCGGACGATGGTCAGGTTTTCCTCTGATCCGCCATGGCGGATCAGATAGTCCACCGCGCCGCCGACGAGCCGGTCCACAATGAAATCGTTGAAACGTGTCGCAAGGATGGCGAATTTGAGATCCGCCGCGTTGAGATGCCCGTCGATGGTCTTGATCTGGTTCATGGGAGCCTCGTCTGTATGGGGTAAGGCGCCGCATCTCGGGATGCGGCGCGCCGTTTGTTACTTACGGTCGCCGGAAACGTGGAGCATGTGCCCCATCTTTTCCTGCTTGGTGCGCATATATTCTTCGTTGGTGGCGCAGCAACCCACCTCAATGGGCTCACGACCGACGATTTCGATCCCGTAGCCTTCCAGACCGACGATCTTGCGCGGGTTGTTGGTCATGATGCGGAGCTTGCGGATGCCCAGATCAAGGAGTATCTGCGCGCCGACGCCGTAATCGCGGAGGTCCGCCTTGAAGCCGAGCTTTTCGTTGGCTTCAACGGTGTCGTAGCCCTGATCCTGAAGGGCATAGGCCTTCAGCTTGTTGGCGAGGCCAATGCCCCGGCCTTCCTGACGCATGTAGATGACCGCGCCCCGGCCTTCCTTTTCGATGCGGGTCAGCGCGGCGGCAAGCTGGTTGCCGCAGTCGCAGCGCAGGGAACCGAACGCGTCGCCGGTCAGGCATTCGCTGTGTACGCGCACGAGCACGGGATCGGGGCCACCCTTTTCGGACACGTCGCCCTTGACGATGGCGACATGGGTATCGGCGCTGATATCGTTTTCATAGGCGATCATCGTGAAGTTGCCGTAGCGGGAGGGGAGCTTGGTTTCGGCCACGCGGCGCACGCCGAGCTGGCCGTGCCGCAGATGGTAACGGATGAGGTCGCGCACAGCGGCGATCTTGAGGTTGTGCTCTTCGGCGAATTTCTCCAGATCGGGCATACGGGCCATCGTCCCGTCGTCTTTCATGATTTCGCAGATGACGGCGGCGGGTTTCAATCCGGCGAGCACGGCGAGGTCCACGCTGCCTTCCGTCTGTCCGGCGCGGGTGAGCACGCCGCCGGGCTGGGCACGGAGTGGGAACACATGGCCGGGCGTCACCAGATCCTCGGGGCGGACGTCGTCGGCCACGGCGGCGAGGATGGTGCGGGCGCGGTCGGCCGCCGAAATGCCGGTGGTCACGCCGTTGCGGGCTTCGATGGACACCGTGAAGTTGGTGCCGAATTTGGAGCCGTTACGCTGAGTCATGAGCGGGAGATCCAGCTTGTCCACGAGGCTGGGGCCGAGCGGAAGGCAGATGAGGCCGCGGGCGTATTTCGCCATGAAATTGATGGCCTCGGGCGTCACATGCTCGGCGGCGATGGTGATGTCACCCTCGTTTTCCCGATCTTCGTCGTCGACAAGAATGATCATCCGGCCCTGCCGGATATCCTCCACCGCTTCTTCAACACTGCAAATAGCCATAATAGAGAGTCCTCAGCTTCGTTGATCCTCAAAAAAAGCCGTTTTCGCGCAGGAATTCAACCGACAGTTTCCCTGCTTTCGCCTCCTCGGAGGCGAGGCCGAGGTGGGGAGCCACCATGTGGCGGACATACTTGCCGATGACGTCGGTTTCCATATTGATGCGCGTGCCCGGAGCCCATTCGGCCACCGTCGTTGCCCGCCATGTTTCGGGGATGACGTTGACTTCCAGAAAGTCCGGTCCGCAATCATTCACTGTCAGGCTGATGCCGTCAAGTGCCACTGAGCCCTTCCCGATGACTTCCGCTCCGAAAGAAGCGGGAAAACCGATGCGGATGCGCCGCGACTCGCCTTCCCGCCGCACGGACAGGATTTCAGCCACACAGTCCACATGCCCGCTGACGATATGCCCGCCGAGGCGATCGCCCACGGCAAGCGCCCGTTCAAGGTTGACCTTGGCACCGGGTTTCAGCAGGCCGAGAGCCGTGCGCTGCATGGTTTCAGCGGACGCATAGGCGGAAAAAAGGCTCGGACCAGACGTTTCTACTGTAAGACACGTTCCGTTGACGGCAATGGATTCGCCCAAAATAATGTCCGCGAGGTCGTAAAGCGCCTGAATCCGAAACCGGGTCTCGTGCCCACGGGATTCCACCGCCAGCACTTTCCCCTGACCGTTGATTATGCCTGTGAACATGCGCGCACCGGCCTGAATATGAGGTGTCCGTCCTCTCCACAGGGCTCCATGCGGACCAGCCGCAGTGAGAGCGCCTCGTCCAGTTCAAGGGGCGTGCGTCCGTCGAACAGCGGGCGCGCGTCGTTGTCCCCAAGCACTTTCGGCGCGATATGGAGATGAAATTCGTCGACGAGCCCGGCTTCCAGCAACGAGAGGCCAAGGCGCCCTCCGCCTTCGCACAGCACGTAGGGGCAGCCCGCTTCCTGACGCAGGTATTCAAGGATCTGTACAAGATCCTCGCCGCTTTTCCAGCGGTCAAGGCCTCGGATGCGGACGCCGCGTTCGCGGAGCTGGGCTGCGCGGGGCGTGGCGGCTCCGGACGCCGTGGTGAAGAAAATCGTCTCCGTGGGGCGTTCCTTGAACAGCAGCAGGGAATCGGGCGCGGGCACGCGCGAGGAAATGGACACGGCCAGCGGCTGGCGTTCGACCGGATCATCAAGCCTTGCGGTCAGCAATGGATTATCGGTATGGAGCGTGTTGCCGCCGACGAGGATCGCGCCTCCGGCCCGTCCCACGTTGGCGCGGAGTTCGTGCACCTGATGGCGGGCCGTTTCTCCGGTGATCCAGCGGGAATGCCCGGTACGGGTGGCGATGCGGCCGTCCAGCGTCATGGCGAGTTTCAGCATGACGTAGGGGCGTTTCGTGGTCTGCCAGATCAGAAAATCGGCGACCAGATCCCGGCACAGCTCCTCGCATACGCCCGCTTCCACTTCAACGCCCGCTTCGGCAAGGCGTTCCATGCCGCCCGCCGCCTTGGGGTTGGGATCGCGCAGGCCGATGACCACGTGGCGGATGCCCGCCGCGATCACCGCTTCCGTGCAGGGCGGGGTTTGCCCTTGATGGTTGCAGGGCTCCAGCGTGACGACCAGGGTGCAGGCCGAGGGATCGACGCCTTTGGCTTCGGCGTCCTTGAGGCACTCCACTTCCGCATGGCTCTTGCCGTAAGCGGTATGCCAGCCTCTGGCAACGACAACACCGTCACGGACAAGTACGGCGCCCACCGTCGGATTGGGAGCGGCGGACCAGCGGCCGCGCTCCGCGAGTTCGGCGGCTTCCCGCATGAACGATTCGTACGGGTGGCTCATGCGCCTTCTCCCGAGGGGCCCGTATGCCCGCAGCCATCCGGCGTGGGGCGTAGGGGGAGGAGTTCGAGCGTGATGTCCGCTTCGTTCAGCATTTGCATGGCCAGTTCGTCCGGGTAGCCCGATGCGTACCAGATTTTGGTGATGCCGCAGTTGATGAGCATTTTCGAGCAGATGAGGCAAGGCTGATGCGTGCAGTAGACTTCGGCCCCGGCGAGGGAAATGCCGTGCACCGCCGCCTGGATGATGACGTTCTGTTCCGCGTGGAGGCCCCGGCAGATTTCATGCCGCTGGCCGGAAGGCACGCCGAGCTGTTCGCGCAGGCAACCGATATCGAGGCAATGCGCTACCTTGGACGGTGCGCCGTTATAGCCGGTGGCGAGGATGCGTTTGTCCTTGACGGCTACGGCCCCGACCCTGCGGCGCAGGCAGGTCGAGCGCTCCGCCACGAGGTGGGCGATGTTCATGAAGTAGTCGGGCCAAGCGACGCGGGACATAGCGGTATCCTTCTGTAAAATGAAAGAGCGGGGGATGGGGAGAGCCTCCGGCGGCAAGGGGCCGCAGCCCCTTGACCCCGCCCGGGGCGCGAACCGCGCCCCGGACCCCGGCGAAAACGGAGACGCCACGAGAGGGGGCGCCTATCAGCTCTTCAAACGGCAACGCCGTTTGAAGAGCTTTTAAGAAGCAAGTAACAGCTTATACTCCCTTCGGAAACGGCGCGTATCCGTTACCGAGGGGGCCGGGGGGAATGATTCCCCCCGGGCAGGTCCGGACGGCAGACCGGCGGGTGCGGGGCAGAGCCCTGCAAGTCTACCAGGCGAACAGCGGGAACTGGCGCGCGAACACGGCCACTTCCTTGCTGATCTCGGCGAGACGGGTTTCGTTGCCGGCGTTGGCGATGGCGGCGTCGATCCAGCCCGCCACCTTAACCATGTCCTGCTCGCGGAAACCGCGGGTCGTGAGCGCGGGCGTTCCGATGCGGATGCCGGAGGTCACGAACGGGGAACGGGTCTCGAAAGGCACGGTGTTCTTGTTCACGGTGATGCCGGCGGCGTCGAGGGCGTGCTCGGCGTCCTTGCCGGTGATGTCCTTGCTGGTCAGGTCGACGAGCAGTAGATGGTTGTCCGTGCCGCCGGAGACGAGGTTGAACTTGGCGTTCTTGAGCTCTTCGCCCAACGTCACGGTGTTCCTGAGCACCTGCGCCTGATAGTCCTTGAAGCGGGGACGCAGGGCTTCGCCGAAGGCCACGGCCTTGGCAGCGACGATGTGCATGAGCGGGCCGCCCTGAATGCCGGGGAAGATCTGGCTGTTGAGCGTCTTGCCGAAGGATTCGTCGGACAGGATCATGCCGCCGCGAGGACCGCGCAGGGTCTTGTGGGTCGTGGTCGTGGTGACGTGGGCGTGCCCGATGGGGGTGGGATGGAGCCCGGCGGCAACGAGGCCGGCGATATGGGCCATGTCCACGAACAGCTTGGCATCCACCTCGTCGGCGATGGCGCGGAACTTGGCGAAGTCGATGGTACGGGGATAGGCGCTGGCGCCCGCCACGATGACCGTGGGACGGTGCTCATGGGCGAGGCGGCGCACTTCTTCATAGTTGATGAGGCAGGTGTCCTTGTCCACGCCGTAGGAAACCACGTTGAACAGGCGGCCGGAGAAGTTCACCGGGCTGCCGTGCGTCAGGTGGCCGCCGTGGGACAGGTTCATGCCCAGAATGGTATCGCCTGGTTTGGCCAGCGCGAAGTAGGAAGCCATGTTCGCCTGGCTGCCGGAGTGGGGCTGCACGTTGACGTAGTCGCAGCCGAACAGCTGCTTGGCGCGCTCGATGGCAAGGTTTTCGGCGATGTCGACGAATTCGCAGCCGCCGTAGTACCGCTTGCCCGGATAACCTTCGGCGTACTTATGCGTGAAAACGCTTCCCTGCGCTTCCCGAACGGCGGAAGAGACGAAGTTTTCGGAGGCGATGAGCTCCAGCTTGCTCATCTGCCGATCGCTTTCCAGCAGGAAAGCGCGTGCCAGTTCGGGATCTTCAAGAAGAATGTGGTCCATTGGACGCTCCGATGAGAGTTTAGAGATGCAACCGCGTGGTTCCCCTGAAAGGGAGTTACGCCGTGAATTTCTTGAACAGGATGCTGCCGTTCGTACCGCCGAAACCGAAGGAGTTCGAGAGCGCGTACTGCGGATCAAGCTTCTTGGCACCGTCGGTCATGCAGTTGAGGTCGCATTCCGGATCGGGCGTCTCATAGTTGATCGTGCCGGGAACATAGCCGGTATGCAGGGCAAGCACGGAGAACACGGCCTCCACGCCGCCGGCGGCCCCAAGCAGGTGGCCGGTCTGGGACTTGGTCGCGGAGATGGCAATCTGGTAGGCGCGTTCGCCGAAGACCTGCTTGACGGCGCCGGTCTCGCAGATGTCGCCGAGATGGGTCGAGGTGGCGTGCGCGTTGATGTGGTCCACCACGTCGGGGCTGACGCCCGCGTCGGCGATGGCGCGCTGCATGGCGGCGATCATGCCTTCCCCGTCGTCGCGGGGAGCTGTCATGTGGAAGGCGTCGTCGGACGAGCCCGCGCCTATGATTTCGGCGTAGATGGTCGCGCCGCGCGCCTGAGCGTGCTCGAGGCTTTCCAGCATGAGCAGGCCCGCGCCTTCACCCATGACAAAGCCGTCGCGGTCCTTGTCAAAGGGGCGGGAAGCCTTTTCGGGATCGTCGTTGTGCGCCGTGGAGAGCGCCTTCAGCGCGGTAAAGCCGGAAATGCCCATGGGCGTGACGGTCGCTTCCACGCCGCCGGAGATGCAGGCGTCGCAACGGCCCATGACGATCTCGGTATAGGCCGCGCCGATGGCGTGCGTGCCCGAAGCGCAGGCGCTGGTGAGCACCATGTTCGCGCCCTTGGCACCCGTGGCGATGGCAAGCTGGCCCGGGGCCATGTTGGAGATCAGCATGGGGATCATGAAGGGGGAAACCTTGCCCGGCCCGGCCTCGACGAGGCGGGAGTGGAACACTTCGATGGTGTGCAGGCCGCCGAGCCCCACGCCGAGGATGACGCTGACCCGACCGGCGTTGTCGTCATTGATGACGAGGCCGGAATGCTCCACCAGCATGTTGCCCGCGGCGACGGCGAACTGGACGAAGCGGTCCATACGGCGAGCCTGTTTGGCGGGAACGCCGTAGGCTTCAGGATCGAACCCTTTGACTTCGCCGGCAATGCGGGAATCAAAGCCGGAGGCGTCAAAGAGGGTGATGGGCCCGATGCCCGACTTCCCCGCAAGAAGATTATCCCAGGTTTCGGTGACGTTGCCGCCGAGCGGCGTCAGCGCAGAGAGACCGGTTACAACAACGCGTTTGCGGCTCATAATTCCCTCATGAAGCAAAAAGTGGTCGAGCGCCTTATGATTTGAATCACAAGACGCCCGGTAGAATACTCTGGCGCAACAGGAACGGAAGGAACAACGCCCGCGCGGGCCGCCGTCTCCGCTCTCGTTTCCCGTGCTTCGAACAAAACGAGGCTTAGTTCGTGTGGTTCTGCACGTAGGAGATGGCGTCCTTGACCTTCAGGATCTTCTGGGCGTCGTCGTCGGCGATTTCCACGTCAAAGGCTTCTTCCATGGCCATGATGAGTTCGGTGAGGTCGAGGGAGTCGGCACCGAGGTCTTCAACGAAAGAGGCTTCGGGCTTCACTTCTTCGGCGGTCACGCCAAGCTGTTCCATGATGATCTTTTTGACCTGTTCTTCAACGGACATGGGGGAATCCTCCCGGTTTTGTTCTTTTTGTGTTGCAGTGGGGCATAATGCCCCGTTCCTTGTGTCGACGCTTCCGCGAAACGGAATCCGCCGGTTCGCGCCGCAAACGCGGCGCGGCGATTAACAGTACATTCCGCCGTTGACGGCGATAACCTGTCCTGTAATGTATCCGGCTCCCGGCGAAGCCAGAAAAGCTACGGCATCAGCGATATCCTGAGGCGTTCCCAGACGTTTCAAGGGGATGGCATCAATATAGGCGGCGCGGACGTCATCGGGCAGGCTGGCGGTCATATCGGTTTCCACGAAACCGGGGGCGACCGCGTTGACGGTGACGTTACGACCGGCCAGCTCCTTGGCCGCGGACTTGGTCAGGCCGATGAGGCCCGCCTTGGCGGAAGCGTAATTGATCTGCCCGGCATTGCCCATCTGTCCGACCACGGAGCTGATATTGATGATCCGCCCGTGACGCTGGCGGGTCATGATCTTGGCGGCCTCGCGGACACAGACGAATGCGCCGCGCAGGTTGGTCTGGATGACGCGGTCAAAATCTTCGTCTTTCATGCGCAGCATCAGGCCATCTTTGGTGATGCCCGCGTTGTTGACCAGCACGTCCAACTCGACCTGATCCTTGATACGCTCTTTGAAGAACGCCGCGACCGCTTCGGCGTCGGCGACGTCAAGGCGAAAGGCACAGGCTTTTCCGCCCGCCGCCACAATGTTCCGGGCCACGGCTTCAGCTTCATCAGCCTTGCTGACATAGGTGAGATACACCTGATATCCGGCCTTCGCCAGCGTCTCCGCAATAGCCTTGCCGATACCTCTGGAGCCGCCGGTCACGAGGGCGGTGGAAAGTTGTTCGCTCATGTCTCTCACCTTGATGCTGTATTCAGCTGTTTGTAGCTCAAAAGAAATCAGAATTCAACACGGATGCCGGCCGGAAAAGCGGCTAGAACTCCAGCAATGCGGCTCCCCACGTGAAGCCTCCGCCGAAGGCGCTCAACAAGACGCGAGACCCCGGGCGGATGCGGCCCTGCGCGCAGGCGTCGCCGATACCCAGCGGAATGGATGCCGCCGACGTGTTGCCGTATTCATCAAGGTTGACGAATATTTTTTCGCTTCCAAGCTTGAGGCGGTCTCCCACGGCTTCGATGATGCGGAGGTTTGCCTGATGCGGAATGAACAGGTCGATGTCTTCGAGCGTCAGACCGTTGTCCTCCAGCAGTTCGGAGCAGACGGCGGAAAGGCTGCGCACAGCCTGCTTGAAGACTTCACGCCCCTGCATCTGGAGGTAAAAATCGTCCTGAACCGGATCGCCGGGCTTGTAGTTGCGGTTCGTCCCGCCGCCGACGGTAAGCAGGGGATATTGCCGCCCGTCCGCACCGCACCGGACATCCCGGAGGCGGGGGGCCGAGGGCAGGCACCGCTTGGGCGTCCCGGCGTCGCCGTTCGTCAGCACGGCGGCCGCGGCGCCGTCGCCGAACAGGATGCAGGTCGTGCGGTCTTCCCAATTCAGGCGGCGGGTAAAGGCTTCCGAGCCCACGAGCAGGACTTTGGCCCCGGGCTTTCCGGCAAGGATGCTGTTCGCCACGTCCAGGCCGTAAACGAAGCCGGTGCAGGCCGCGTTGAGGTCGAACGCCATCGCCCCGTGCGAGCCGATTTTGCCGCTGATGATGCAGGCCGTGCTCGGGCACAGGTAGTCGGGCGTACACGTCGCCGTCAGAACATGCGTGATGTCTTCAGCCGCGATGCCGGCATCTTCAAGAGCTTTAAGCGCCGCTTCCGTGCCCGCGTCGGAGCCGTTTTCGTCGTCCGCCAGCATGTGCCGGGCCTTGATCCCGGTCCTGCTGACGATCCATTCGTCGTTGGTGTCCACCAGCGACATCAAGTCGACGTTCGTGATCCGCTTGGCCGGAACATACGTCCCCAAGCCTTGAATATGGATTGCTGTCATGCGGTGTCCGTGCGTTTGTGAGGAGGGCTAACAGGAACGGCCGAAACGGGTCAGTTCCTCATTGGCGCAGATGGTTTCCATCAGGCGCTTGTTGGTCTCTTTCTCGACGAACAGGGTCGCCATGCGGGTAGCGTTGCAAATGGCCTTGGCATTGGAACGGCCGTGGCAGACGATGGAGATGTTCTGAAGGCCGAGCAAGGGGGCTCCGCCGTATTCGGCGTAGTCCACCACTTTGGCGAAGCGTCTGAACGCGGACTTGGCCAGCAGGCTGCCGAGCTTGGGCAGGAAGCCGGAATTGAGCAGTTCGCGCTTGAGCACGCGGCTCAGGGACAGGCCCAACCCTTCGCTGAGCTTCAGGGCCACGTTGCCGACGAAACCGTCGCAGACGGCCACGTCCATTTCGCCTGTGAAGAGATCGCGCCCTTCGATATTGCCGCTGAAATTGAGGTTCTGAGCCATTTTGAACAGCTCGTACGCCTCTTTCACCTGACTGTTGCCCTTGCCTTCCTCTTCGCCGATGCTGAGAAGGCCCACGCGGGGGGATTCCTTATTGAGGATGTCCCGGGCGAAGGCGTCGCCCATCAGGCCGAACTGAAAGATGTTGTAGGGCTTGCAATCGACGGTGGCACCCACGTCCAGCAGGACGACGGGTTCCTTTTCCGTGGGGAGGAGCGACGCGAGGGCGGGGCGTTCCACGCCGGGGATGCGGCCCATGATGAACATGCCGCACGCGACGGAGGCTCCGGAGTGACCCGCGCTGACAACGCCTTGGGCCGCGCCGTCGCGCACAAGGCGGCAGGCGACCTGGATGGAGGCGTTCTTCTTCCGGCGCAGGATGTCCGAAGGCTTTTCGTCCATGCCCGCGACTTCGGGGGCATGGACGATTTCCAGATCCACCCCCGAGGGGGAGAGTCTGTTCAGTTCGCCGTCAAGTGTAGCCTCGTTCCCGACAAGGAGAATTTTGGCTCCGGTCTGGCGGGCGGCCTCAATCGCTCCGGGGACGACCACGGAAGGACCGAGATCGCCTCCCATGGCGTCGACGGCGATAACGGTCTTATTGCTGCTCATCGGCGGTCTTCTGCTCGACGACCTGACGACCGCGGTAGGTGCCGCAGCTGGGGCAGGCAGCGTGGGGAACCGTGGGGGCTCCGCAGGTGCAGTACACAACGGTGGGGGTGGCCACGCGATCGTGGGACCGGCGCATACCCTTCTTGGAATGAGACTTCTTATTTTGCTGTACGGCCATGACGGCACTCCTTAGGATTCGGCATGGTGCCGAGGGTTTGGCTCTGTCGCCTGTTGATGCGGCTCCGGATGGCATAGCCCAATACGCCCGGAGACACAAGGTTCGGCGGCAAAATCTAGTTCTTTTTCACTTTCAGACCCCGGAGGGCCGCAAGACGGGGATCGCCTTCGTCCCGCACGCAGGAGCAAGAACCTTCGTTAAGGTTTTTCCCGCAGTCGGGGCACAACCCCTTGCAATCAGGCTTGCACAGAGGACGTACCGGAAGGGCGAGCACAAACTCTTCCCAGAGCAGGCCGGCCAGATTGATCTCCGGCGCGCCGTCCACCAGCTTGACGATGAGCTCGTCGGCCTCGCTGTCGAACGGCTTTTCTTTGCCGTTGCGCGGCTCCGTCTCGTCGTCCGCCTGTGGGAACGGCTCGAAGCTGTCGAAACTGCTGTCGATGATCAGGTGGGCGTCTTCGGCGCAACGGTTACAGGGAACGACGACCTCTCCCTTCAGGTTGCCGCGTACAAGGCAGCCGTCTTCCTGGGGAAGAAGCGTAACCGTGCCCACAAGAGGCTGGACGATGCGGCAATCCATACCGCATTCCGTCATGGGGACCGACCAGATGGCCGGATCGTCCATAACGAACGTCTTTCCTTCAGGGGCGATGTTGTTCAGTGCAATCCGTAGTTCAGCCATGATAACCTCGTGAACGGGACTCCTTACACGGTTGATCGGCTTGTGTCAAGACTATGAGAGCGTTCATGATGGGGAAAGCGGAGGAGGCCATCCCACGGGAAGACGTCCCCGTCCGGAGGTTCTGGTGTGGCTTCCAATCCCTTGAAATATCCCTCAGGACGCACGGGAGACCGCGTGTTTTTTGAAAGGTGATGAAAAACGGGGGAAAGCCGCGGCCAGCCCGCTGGCGTTTGGGGGAATGGGATTGAAAGGTACGCTGATTGCCAGGCCGGGGAAATGATTCCTCCGGCAGGCCGGAATCCGTCCATCGGGCACCTATGAAGAGGCTGTGCCCGGTGGACATTTTCCCGGGTTCCGCGGGAAACGGGCGGCTGCCTTGCCGCCCGAAAAGGCTTCCCTACCCGCGGGCCCGCTTGAAGCCTTCGGCGGAGCGGGCGATGACCTCGTCCTCGACGCAGAACGCCAGGCGGAAGTGGCCGGGGCCGCCGAAACCGGAACCGGGCACGGCGAGGATGCGTTCGTCAAGGAGCTTGTTGACGAAGGCCACGTCATCGCCGCCGGGAGCCTTCGGGAAGAAATAAAACGCGCCTTTGGGCATCTGGAATTCATAGCCCGCGTCGGAGAGGACGTTGCCCATCATTTCACGGCGGCGGGCATAAATGTTCACGTCCACCTGCGATCCGAGCGCGCCCGCCATGATATGCTGGCCCACGACCGGGGGGTTCACAAAGCCGAGGATACGGTTGGCGAGCGTCAGGCCGCCCATGAGTTCGGCGCGTTCGGCGAAGAGCGGGGACAGGGCGATGAAGCCGACGCGTTCACCGGCGAGGCACAGGTTCTTGGAGAAGGAGCTTGCCAGAACTGCGTAGGGGTACATGGGCAGCAGGCTCGGCACTTCCACGCCGTCGAAGGCCAGAAAACGGTACGGTTCGTCGACTACGAGATAGAGCGGGCGGCCATTGCGTTCGGAGGCCTTGGCGAGGATGGCGGTCAGGCCTTCGAGCTCTTCGCGGGAATAGACGGTCCCGGTGGGGTTGTGGGGCGAGTTGATGATCATGGCGCGGGTCTTGGGCGTGATGGCCGCCTCAATGGCGGGCAGATCAAGCCCGAAGGTACCCGGCAAGGTCGGGACCTTCTTGAGCGTACCGCCGTGGTTGCCCACATAGGAGCCGTATTCCACGAAATAGGGGGTCACGGTGAGCACTTCGTCGCCGGGTTCCAGAACGGTCCTGAAGATCACGTTGAGCGCGCCCGCGGCCCCGCAGGTCAGGATGACGTCGTTGGCCGTGAGCTCTACTCCCTGTTCCTTGGAAAGGTGGGTGGCGAGCTTTTCGCGGGCCCAGCCGAACCCGTTGTTCGGCATGTAGCCGAGGCTGAACGGTTCGTCCACGTGCTTGACGAATTCGGCCAGCGCCTTGCCCACGGCGGGCGGGGGAGCGAGATCCGGGTTCCCGAGGCTGAAATCGCATACGGCGTCGTCGCCGTACTTCTGCTTGAGCTGGATGCCGGCTTCGAACATGCGACGGATCCAGGAGCCGTTTTTGATGGAAGAACTCATCTGGGTGCTGATGATGCTCATGGCTGCTCCGTGTCTCATGACCTGAGAGAAAGTGTTGCGGAGGGTGCAGCGGTCGGGCTGCGTTGTGCGGCGTGGGCCTGACGGATGAAAACAATGCCGCGAATTTTTTTATATACCCCATCAAAGGCCGCTATGCCAAGGGGCATGAGAGGTACTTCCTGTTTTTGTGTCGGAAAGCACAAGCTCTTTTCGCTGACGAGAAGGCTGTGCGCGGGTGAGCAGCCGTCTTTTTTCGAAATCAGGGGTGGAATTTTTTTTGCATTTCTGATAGGTAAACTATGTAAAACCCATGAGCGTGTATGGCGTGTATGAACAGAGGCGACCTTGCTCCGCGGGCAGGGGCTTGGTCCACAAAGCCGGAAAGAGAGTTCAACCATGTCTTTGTTATGGAAAGAAGCGTTCACCCTCGGCGATTTTTCTTGGTCGAACACCAACTCTTTTTCTGATATCATCGAAATTACGGATCTTGAAGCGCTCAAACATTTTCTTGATGCGGTACACGTCAAGTTCTGCCTGCTCAAACCGTGGTGCGAAACGGAAAACTATCCGCTGGTGGACTCGCGTGATCTTCTGCCGTCTTTCGAGGCGGAATTGTGGGAATACAAGGGGCTTCCCGGTTTTTCCATGGTGGCGTTCGCCCGGCCTCTGGAAAGTTTCAGCGAAATTTTCCAATATGACATCCTCCATCCGGTCCTCAGCGCGGTGAACACGGCGGAAGGCGCCTCCTGCCCTTTGGAAACGCACGTCATCGCCCGCAACGTCCAGATGTTCCTGAGCCGCCTGCCCAAAAAACTCCAGGATCCTTTCCGTGATCAATTCCGGCGCGTGGATACCGCCGTGCTTGATTATTACCCCGCGCTGATGCCGTACCTGCTGGCGATGGATAGGGCCCACGTGTTCGCCACGGACGTCTACGGGCACTACCACCTTGCGGGGCTTTTCGCTTCATTCCCGTCCGACATGGACGGCGAGATCAAGCGGTTCGGGCTGCGCACCGGCAAGTTCAAGATCGGCGACAACGAAATGTATGAACGCAACCGTACGTTTGTCTGCCAGTTTTTGATGGAACTGTATGGTTTTCCCATTTCCTCGGAACGCCGGACCTCGGCGGCGCTTTTTTCCCGGCGTCTGCACAAGCTCGGCGAGCGGTTCCTGGTGCGCGTGCTCGGGCAGTCCGACCGGACGATCACGACCATCTGGAACAATGGAGAGAACCGGCCCTACCCGCGTGTTGAAAAAATCGCCCTTGTGAAGCTCGACCCTGAGCAGAAGGATTTGATCCGGGCGTGCGAGGAGGGCGGGTTTTTCGTGGACGCCGAAAAACGCGTGGTGATCATCCGCATTTCCTACAAGCAGCACCGTTACAATGCGGACAACGTGCGGCAGGACCGTGCCCTTTCCGTCGAGCGGCAGGAGCTGATCCACCCGCTTACGGGACGTGTGATGCCGGATGTGAATGTGGTCAAGGATACCAGCACCATGATTCTGCGCCTCAACGACATTGTACGCGGCGAGTATGTGGGCCGTGCGGTCTACAAGCGCAATGAACTGGTGGAGAATACGGATACGGACGAAAAGCGCCTCAAGTTCCTGTTCGCGTGGTTGTCCAAGAATCAGCGCCGCATCATCGGGTACAGCGAAGAGTTTTACAACAATACCACCAAGGTACTGGACGCCTACCTCAAAAATCCCGAAAACCAAGAGGCGTTCGCGCTCCTGCACGATCTCAAGCAGGAAGTGATGAGCAAATACGCCTATATCCGTCAGGCGCGCACGGTGCGCTATCTTGAGGATATCGTTGCCCGGAACTACAAGGGGGAACGGCTGACCTACGGCCGTATGCTGCTCGAAGCGATCGAGCTGCTGCGGGATCTCAAATTCGAACTCGGCAACTATTTTGAACCGCTGATGCTGAGCGTGCTCCATTATATGGAAATGATACTGGACGACCGCTACCTGCTCCGGCGCTACATCAATTGCCCGGACGAGAAGCTGAGCAAGGGCGGCGTGGAGATACGCAAGAACTATCGGCGGCTTGTCAGCCTCAGGGACGAATTCGAGTCGGTCCGCAAGTCCCGCCAAAAGCCTGTTGCCGAAGGATAACAGGCTATTCGGAGAGCAGGGGTGCTTCCCAAAAGGGAGCGTCTCTTTTTGACGGGGCATTTGACAATCGCCTTCGCCGATGCGAGTTTCCCCGTGCCGCCATATCGGTTCCCGGTATGCGTATCGCGGACTTTTTTTGAAGGAAAACATAATGGCAGAGAACGAAATCCCCGAACCGCCGGACTGGTCCGATGCGCGCACATTTTTTCTGGAGCCCGATCTGTGGCATGAGCCCTATGAGCTGGATGCCTCGGAGAGCCATCATCTGACCCGCGTGCTGCGCATCCGTGAGGGTGAGGATGTACGCGTTTTGGACGGCAGGGGGCGCGAGGGGCGTTTCCGGGTTTTGCCCTACAAGAAGAACGCCAAGGCCGTGGCCCTGCGGCTTCTCGACGAGTGGACGTATCCCGAACCGGAATCGAAGGTCATCCTTGCGGCGGGCTGGACAAAAGCCGCGCGCCGGGGCTGGATTCTGGAAAAGGCCGTGGAGTTTGAAGCCAGCGGGATCTGGTTGTGGCAGGCTGAGCGGAGCCAGTTCCCCGTGCCCTCGGACATCAAGGAGTCATGGCAAGGCCAGCTTGCCGCCGGAGCCAAGCAGTGCCGCAATCCGTGGCTGCCCGAGTTGCGGACCATGCCCGGCGGCGTGGACGAACTCATCGCGTTGGCCGAGGAGCTTGGCTGTGAGCATCGGCACGTGCTTGTCGAGAGCGGACACAAGTCGGTCATGTCGCTGACTCCGGATACGCTGGGGCAGCCCGGCAGGACTCTTTGCGTGGTCGGTCCCGAAGGCGGCTTTACGGCGCAGGAAGTGGAGAAGCTCACCCGTGCGGGGTTCCTGCCCGCGACGCTTGGCGAGCGCGTTTTACGCTGGGAGACCGCCGCCGTGTTGTGTCTCGGCCTTCATTGGTGGAAGCGCCAGCTTGGCGGGAAGTAGGCAGGAAGACCGGGGGAGGAAACTTTCTCCAGAAAGTTTCCTCCCCCGGCCCCCCACCTTCAAAGACTTTTGACCTTATCGAATCCCTGACTTCAGCTTTCCTGTATTGTTGGGAAGAGCCTCTTTAAAAAAGAGGCTCTTCTCTTTTTATGGGCTTCAGCCTGTTGAGGGCGCGAGGCGGTCGAAACAATAACCTACTCGCTATGCGGGTGGTTATTATTTTTGTTGTCATTGGGTAACGGGAAGGCAGTGGGATGCTCGTCAACTCAAACAGCCGAAAATTTCCGCACGTTCTGCAATAAGGGATTCGATAAGGTCAAAAGTCTTTGGAAGAGGAGGGATGGGGGTGTGGGGGAAGGGAGGGGAAACCTTTCTCCAGAAAGGTTTCCCCTCCCTTCCCCCACAATTTCCTTCCACCCGTCACCCTTTCACTAAATCAACAACGGCGCGCAAGCCGAGCAGATAGCTGCCGCTGCCGAACCCGGCGATGGAACCTCGGGTTACGGCAGAAAGCACGGAGAAGTGGCGGAAGGCTTCGCGGGCGTGGACGTTGGACATGTGCACTTCCACGGCCGGAATGCTCAAGATCGCCAGCGCATCCATGATGGCGTAGCTGTAATGGGTCCACGCTCCAGCGTTGAGCACGATGCCCGCCGTGCCGTCCCCGTGCGCCTCCTGAATCCGTTCCACGAACGCGCCTTCATAATTCGACTGAAAAAACGAAACCTCCACCCCAAGCTCCCCGGCGAGTGCGGAAAGTTTGCCGTTGATGTCCTCAAGGGTTTCCGTCCCGTAATGTTTGGGATCTCGCTTGCCGAACAGATTGAGGTTGACGCCGTGCATGACCAGAATGCGATTCATAGAATGATGTCCTTTGGATTGTGCGGGTTGCGGGCTGGCCTGAGATGCTGCCGTGGGGCACAGCATAGAGAAAAGGAAGCCGGAAAACCAGAGAGGAATGGCCTCCCGGTGGAAAAAAGAACCTGAATGAGACTTGCCAAATGGAGTAAAATCAATAGAATCTAAATAAAAGCCTGTGCGGTCTGGGGGATAAGGGCGCGCGGCGCAGGAGGCGTATCATATGAAACAGTGTCTGGTTATGCAGCATGTCGCCTTTGAAGATCTGGGTACTTTCGCGCCTGTGCTGGAAGAAAAAGGGTTTGCCATTCGATATTGCCCGGTAGACGAACCGCCTACCGAAGAGGAATGGCTGGCCGCTGATCTCGCCGTGGTCCTCGGAGGCGCCATTGGGGTTTATGATCAGGTGCTCTATCCGTTTCTCAAAGATGAAAAAGATCTCATCAGGAAGCGTCTGGAATCACAAAAGCCGTTGCTCGGCATCTGTCTGGGGGCGCAGCTTATTGCCTCCGTGCTCAAGTCCCGCGTATACCCCGGCAAGGGCAAGGAAATCGGCTGGGGCGGCGTGGAACTCACCGAAGCGGGCAGAAAGTCGCCTTTGCGTTTCCTCGATGGTTACCGTCCGGTCCTGCATTGGCACGGAGATACGTTTGATCTGCCCGAAGGTGCTGAACTGCTGGCCTCCACCCCCGTGACCCCGCACCAGGCATTCCGCATGGGCAATCATGTGCTGGCATTGCAGTTTCATCCAGAGGTCGATGCGGATAAGCTGGAAAGATGGTTCGTCGGACATGCCTGTGAGTTGGCCCGCGCCGCAATCGATCCTCGCCGTCTGCGCGATGAGACCAAACGTGCGGGTGAAAGCGCCAAAGAAACCGGACAGGCGCTTTTGCGCGAGTGGATAGACCAGTGGTAAAGGGATGCTAACAAGCAATGAAGAACGCGCAGCCGTTGGGGTGCGCGTTTTTTTGTATCGTGGAGGCCACAGGTTGGAGAAGCGGGGCACTAAGGGCAAAGCAGATTTCCATTCGATGAGAAAAGGGGGAGCTGTACGTTTTTCTCTTAACGATTTCCAGCATCCCCGCCGTTGAAAAAACGGTTCATTTCTGCTTCGTTGGGGAGTTCTTCGGGCGAAAGCATACCTTGCAGACGTCCTTTCCCAAACAGGACAATCCGCGAGGCCATTCTTTGGGCTTGCGGCAACCCATGTGAGACGAGAAGGATGGGATAGCGCTCCGCCAGCTTGAGGAGCAGGTTTTCGATGGTGTGGGTTGTCGCGGGATCGAGGGATGCCGTGGGTTCGTCGAGGAGCAGGATTTCCGGTTCGAGCGCCAGCGTACGGGCAAGGCAGAGGCGTTGTTGTTGCCCCCCCGAAAGTATCGAAGCCGGTTCGCGCAGGCGTGAACTGACGTCGTGCCAGAGCCCCACCTCTGTCAGGCTGCGTTCCATCCGTTCCCGCCACTCCGAAGCGGGGAAGGCTGTCGCCAGCTGGAGGGGGAGCAGCATGTTCTGCCGGATGCTGGCGGGCAGGATGTTGGGCGTCTGGAAGACCATGCCCACGCGGCGGCGCAGGTCGGAGAGTGCGGCCTCTCCCGTGCGTCCGGCATAGATCGGGCGGAGTCCGCCGCCTAACCGGAGTTCGGCCTCGCCGGACGTCCGGCAGCCGGGCAGACATTCGTTCAGGCGGTTCAGGGCGCGGAGGAAGGTTGTTTTCCCCGATCCGGAGCGCCCGAGCAGGACGGTTATGCCCTCGGCCGGGATGTCCAGAGTGATGTCATGGAGGATCGTGCGTTCGTGAAAGGCGACGGAAAGCCGCCGGATGCGTGCTGCCAGCGTCATGCGGAAACTCCCTCCCGCAGGGAACAGGCGTCCTTGCGGCGTTGATAGCGGGCGTGCAGCCACCATGCGGCGAGCAGAAGGCCCCCGGAAAGCAGCAGAAGCGTCAGCGAGGCTCCGAAGCCGCGTTCGAGTTCTTCCGGCGTCTGGTATTGGGCCGCCGTGTAATAGATGAAGAAGGGCAGGGCCTCGAAGCGCACGGCGAGGCCGGACGGAAGGCCCGCGTTGGCGACCACGCCGGTCAGCAGGATGACAGCCGTGTCTTCGGCGGCGCGGCCCATGGCCAGCATGATGCCGCCGAGGATGCCACGGCTGGCTTGCGGCACGAGGATATGGCGGACTATCTGGCTGCGGGGCAGCCCGAGTGCGAACCCCGTCAGGCGCAGGGAGGTGGGCAACCCTTCCAGAGCCGTCCGGGTTGTGACCACGAGCGAAGGGAGGACCAGCAGGGCGAGGCAGCCGCCCGCGAGCAGAATGCCGGGGCTGGCTCCGGCGACGCCGAGGCGGTGCAGGAAGAGGATGAGCGTAAAGCCGAAAATGCCCATGACGATGGACGGTATGCCAGCGAGGATGTCCATAATCACACCGAACAGGCGTTTCATGGAAGGCGAGGCGTACTCGGCGAGATAGATGCCGCAGCCGATGCCGGGCCCGATGGCGAGGAGCATGGTCGTCATAATGAGGCAGAATGTCCCGGCGCAGGCGGGCCAGATGCCGTCCCAAACGGGCAGGGTTCCGAGCAGGGCGCGGAGCGGCGGGGTGTCTCCGAAGAGGAGGGACGGCCCGAGCGTGGGCAGGCCGCGATACAGCAGGAATCCGAGCAGGCACGCGATGGCGGAGGCGACGATGGCGCCCGAAACGATGGACAACGGGCGGAGGGCGGAAGGCGCGTACCGTCTCCAGAAAGCGGGCGGCTCGGGGAGCTGTTCGCCGGATTCGGATGCCAGCTTGCGCAACGCAAGGCTGACGCAGGCACTGGTGAGGAGGAGCAGCCCGCCCGCCACAAACAAGGAATTGTATGCCGGGCCGCCCACTTCGGTGGCCGTAACGAGCCCCATGTGCGCGGTCAGCGTCCGCAGGCTGCCGAACAGGGATTCCGGCACGTGCGGGGCGTTGCCCGTGAGCATCAGCGGGATCAGTGTATCGCCCGCGGCGCGCCCGAACCCGAGGATAGCCGCCGTGAGCAGCCAGCGCCGGGAGGCGGGGAGCACGAGGCAGGCCAGCGTTTGGGAGCGCGTAAAACCAAGGGCTGCGGCGGTGATGCGAACGTTTCTTTCCTTCGTCCGCATGGCCGAATCCATGACCAGGACCATAGTGGGCAGGATGAGCAAGGCGAGCATCAGGGCTGCGGAGAGCCAGCAGAGGCCGGAGCCTTTCCCCGCAGCCTCGCGGACGACGGGGACAAGCAGGAAGACGGCGGCGAAGCCGTAAACCACGGTGGGGATCGTGGTCATGAATCGGACGATGCTCGCGACGGTGCAACCGAAGAGGCGTTTTTTTCCGCCGTCCTGTATGGCACAGGCCACGCCGACCGCGAGAGGCCAGCTCAGGAGCAGGGCGGAGACGGACAGCAGGAGCGAGCCCACGATCATGGGCAGGATGCCGAATTCGTGGGTATCCGGACGCCAGACCCAGCTGAATATCTGGCCCCCCTGTGCGCTGAACACGACGGGCAGTGCGAAGCAGGCGATGAGGGCGAAGACGGCGCACACGGAAGCCCCGGCCAGCCATGCCGCCAGCAGAGGGAGTCCGCCGCGTTCCGTGAGTGAAGTGTTCATCAAGCCGTCCGTGTTGAGGTGCATGGAGAGGTTACTGGGGGAAGGGGGGAGCTTTTGGAGGAAAGGGCCTCCCTCCCTAAATTGCCAGCGCAGCTCGCGCCCATCCCTTCCCCTCCGGAGACGTTCGTTTTTATCGAGCCCTGATGCCGGTTTTCCCTGAGGAAGTGGAAGGTGGCGTTGGCGTCCGTTTTTTTTGGGGGGGGAGAAGGGGACGCCAACGCCAGTGTGCACGAGGCCGGGCACTACGGTTCATCAGGGGATGAATGTATTGAGGACATGAAAGGTGAGGGGAGGCTGGTTCCTCCCCGTGCTTCATGGCAAGGCGGTTATTGTCTGCCGGTGGGGATATAACCGCTCTTTTTGATGATTTCAGTGCCTTCAGGGGTGTAGATGTAGTCAATGAAGGCTTTGGTGATGCCTTCGGGGGCACCCTTGGTGTTCATGAACAGCAGGCGGGTCACTTTATACGTGCCGTTGGAGGCGTTTTCCTGCGAGGGGACCATCTTGTCGAAGACGAGCGCCTTCACGTTCTTGTCCACATGCCCGATGCCCACGTAGCCGATTGACTGCTTGTCCTGCGCTACGGCGGTCTTCATCGCGCCGTTGGAATTCACCACGTTGGCGGACTGCACGATGGAGCCCTTGTTCAGCGCGCGTTCCACGAACACCTCGCGGGTGCCGCTGCCGTCTTCGCGGGTGTACAGGGTGATGGGGGCGTCGGTTCCGCCGAGCTCCTTCCAGTTGGTGATCTTGCCGTTGTAGATGTCGGCGGCCTGCTGGGCGGTGATGTCGGACACGTTGTTGGCGGGATTGACCACGAGGGCCACGCCGTCAATGGCGAAGGGGAATGTTTTCAGGCCGAATTTTTCAATTTCCTTGTCCTTCAGCGGGCGGCCCGTGTTGCCGATCTGGACGAGCCCTTCGCCCACCTGCTGTACGCCCACGCCGGAACCGCCGCCCGCCACGGTGATGCGGATACCGGGATTGGCGGTCATGATGCGTTTGGCGGCTTCCTTCATGACAGGGATATGGGCGGTGCCTCCGGCGATGTCCAGAGTGCCTTTCATGCCTTTAAAGGCATCAAGGGGGGCGGCCACGGCGGTGGCGGCCAGAAGGAGCGTTGCGGCGAGAGCGGGGAGCAGGAACTTTTTCATGGGGTCCTCACAAGATACAAGTAGAGGATGGCCTGACGCATAGAGTGAGGATGCGGCAGGACGAAGCGCACGCCTAAAGACATGCAGCCCTAGTTGCTCGGGGGCGCTTCCATACTCGGCATGGAATGCGCATGGATGGGGGAAAAGTCCGGTGTCACCTCACCGGAGCACGTAAGGTGCTCAGGGGGGAAGACAGTTTGCGGGTGTAAGGCGAGGGCACAGACCACACGGGACGGAACGGCCCGCTATGGATGGGGAAAAGAAGAGGCGGTCTGTGAAGGATGGAATCATGATCGAAGCATAGCCGCAAGCCGTGCTTTTGGCAACGGCATCCGGCGGATTCTTTTTGGTGGAAGAGCCGGCTCAGCACAGCTTCGACACAATGCAATCCATTATGAAGCAACGGTTTATCCGTCGTATCCCTATTCCAAAGAAAAAAGCCGCCCAACGGAACTCCCGTCGCGTGGCCTCCCATTCGTTGAAAAGATTGGGAGAGAGGAGGCTCGGGGGAGGGGAGAGAGGACCCTTCTCCAGAAGGACCCCCTCCCCTGATATCATCCTATTCAACGCCAAATTCGTACTGCCCCAGCTTGTCGAGGATGGCGCACATGGTGATCGCCATCATGCCGGAAAGGAACGCGACCCGCTCTTTAGGTAGGGTTTCGAGGGCCCCTTCGCCGACCAGCCGCTGGTAAAACAGTGAGGGGCACTGCTTCTGCTGGTTCTGGGCCATCAGCCGGATATAGCTGGAAAACGTGTCGTCGATGAAGCTTTCGATCTGCTCGGGGGTGTACCCGGCCATTTGCGACAACAACGTCCGGGTGCTCCGCAGATATTCGGCCATGACCTGATTGGAGGCCTGGGCCATCAGGCCGTATACCACGGCGGCGTGAACGAAACCGTACCATTCGCGGGTGAGGGCCCTGCGGGAGGCGTCGTCGCCACAGGGAACACCCGCTCGCGGGGCCATCTCGAGGAGGTCCTGCTCACGGGTGTTGAGTTCGAAGAGGATGCAGGCGGCCTGCACCGCCTGTTCCGGAGAGAGTATTTTTTTTTCGGTTTGTTCTGACATGGCGTTTCCGACGGGCAGGGGCGGCCGCGAGAGGCCCCGCCGGTCATGCCGCTACCCGATTTCGTTAGTGTCGTCCTTGGTGTGGAACGGATTAAAGGAGGCTTCTTCCTTGAACATGGCTTCAAGGTAGGACAGCGCGTTGTCGCTGCTCGTCTGCTTGATGCCGATGGCGCCGTAGGAGAAGTTCACGTGGAACTGCTTGACGCGGTCAGTTCCATAGCCGATTTCCATGAAACATTCCACCAGCGAGATGGGCTTGACGCTGACGGGGACCCATGTGCAGTCGTTCTTGTCCTCCGTGCGGATACAAACGGCGGCGATCATTTTGTTGTCGACGATGCGGAAAGGGGCGGTCTGATCCGGCAAGGGGTTGCAGCATTCGTCGATGCGCAGGGGAACCACCAAATCCGGTTGCTGGCAGCCGATGTAAAATTCGAAAAGCTCCACGAAGGTCAGCAGCTGGCTGTATGCCGCACTGGCGTATTCTTCTTCGACTTTTCTCCGTTGTTCGAACATGGAACAGATTTCAGCGTAAGCGGACATGGATGTCTCCTCCTGCGGATGCGTTTTGCCGAATAATATTCCGGGATATGATGGCGTTTCCCGTACAAGCGGCGGCCCGGAGGGGCAGGGAACGGCGCGTGCAAGCGCGGTTCTCCCGGCGGGAAACGCATCTCCTTGTTCTCTTTGCTGTTGTATTGCAACAAGCCTGCTGCAATGGAAAAGGGTTCCGCACGGAGCTTGCCGTTCCGTGCTACGCCTTTACCATGCAAGAAAGTTCAAAGATGATCAAGCGCCGGACAAGGAAAAGAACGTCCGGGTTCCCGCTTTTTATCGGGGCAATGCCATGTGGGGACATGGTTTGCGGCGGCGTCTCCGGTACAGCCCGGACAGTGGGCCCCTTTTGCTGTCGGGAAAACGGAATCCGCCCCCTCTGTTTTGGGAAAAGGAGGGTAAGGGACGCTGGAGATTTTGGTGCACTGCCGGGCGGAGGCGTATTTTTTGCGTCCGCCCTTCTCTGAAAACATTGAGGAAACCGTTCGGCCCCAAAGCTCTCAGAACTCTAAAGGGATATATAATGGCGGTTTCCCGGCGTTCGCGGCACCTTTTGCGCAAGGCACAAAACGAATCAGGAGGTTTTTCCATGCGTAAACTGATTGCTGTGACATACGATACGGAATTCAAGGCCGAGGAAGTGCGCCTTCAGTTCCTGAAAATGCAAAAGTCGTATCTGGTTTCCCTTGAGGACGCCGTGGTTGTTGAAAAAAAACAGAACGGCAAGGTGAAGTTGCACCAGATGTACAACCTGACCGCCAGCGGCGCTGTCGGCGGCGGTTTCTGGGGCGTGCTCATCGGCCTGATCTTCATGAACCCGCTGCTCGGCCTCGTGGTCGGAGCAGGAGCCGGTGCCGTCGCCGGTGCGCTGAGCGACGTGGGCATCAACGACGATTTCATGAAGCAGCTTGCTGAAAAGCTGACGCCCGGTACGTCCGCCCTGTTCGTTTTGGTCGACTCCGACCTCACCGACAAGGTGCTCGACGCCCTGCGCGGCACAGGCGGGACCGTTCTCCAGTCCTCGTTGTCCCACGAGGACGAAGCCAAGCTTCAGGCCGCCCTGAACAGCGCCCGCGCCGCTCAGAAGGATGCCGAATAGCCCGCTGGCGCTCCAAAAAGGCAGTATGAAAAGGCCGCTTCCTCAGGGAAAGCGGCCTTTTTGCATGCGCAATATGCGTGCTGTACAGGAAGTCTTCCCCCGTGCGTATAGACGGGATCGTGTTCCGCTTATGCGCTTTCCAGCTGGCCGAGGTTGTCCACGACCAACGTGGGCTGGCGTTCGAGGCCGGGCAGGTCGCTGAGCTTGGTTTCCCCGCTGAGGACGAGGATGAAGTCGATGCCCGCGTTTTCGGCGAGCTTCTTGTCCGTGCTCAGGCGGTCGCCGACCATGACCATGTCTTTCTTGTCATAGGATTGAAGAAGCGTGCCGAGTACGGCGGGGTCGGGTTTGCCGAAGATATGTTGAGGGCGGCGTCCCGTAGCTGTTTCGAACAGCGACATGAAACTGCCCGCATCCGGGAGCGGCCCTTGCGGGGAAGGGCAGACGAGATCCGGGTGCGTGGCGAGGTAGGCGACTTCCGGATTTTGCAGCAGCAGGGCCGCGTGGGTGAGCTTTTCGTAGGTGAGCTCGGTGTCGTACGCCAGCACGACGGCTTCCGCACCTTCGGATACGCCGTAGTCGAGGACTTTCAGTTCCGGCATACGCTCGCGCAGGCACGCCACGAAGTCACGGTTCCCCACGGGGTACACCGTGCGGATGCCGTTCCCCCGCAGGTGCGCGATGAGCGGCGTCACCGGCGAAAGGATGCGGTCAAGCGTCGCCGGGATACCCATCCGGGTCAGCTTGTTGACATAGGTTGTCGGGGCCTTTGACGTATTGTTGCTGAGGAAATGGAAATCGATGGTGTCCCAGTGGCGGAGGATGAAGTCGACGGTTTCCTGAATGGGGATATCGCCGAGGTAGACCGTTCCGTCGAGATCCAGAACAAAACATTTCTTGTTGAGCATGGCAGTCTTCCGGGGATCAGTGTTGGAAAGCGCGTTACCATACGGAGACTTTGTGCGCCTGTCCAGCCGGATTGCCTTTGACGTTTCCCCACAGCCTGTTGAACCGAAAGGAAGAACAGGATAAAAGCGGGGAGCACAGGGAGGACACATGAGCAAAACTTCCGCTCGTCATCAGGCCTTGCAGGAGTTCCTTTCGGCCCGCGGCTACGCGACCATCGAGGAGCTGGCCCGGCATTTTGAAGTGACGCCGCAGACGGTTCGTAAAGACATCAACGCGCTCGCCGAAGAGGGAAAAGTGCAGCGCTTCCACGGCGGGGCGGGCATGGTTTCCGGTTCGGAGAACATCGTCTACGATGAGCGCAAGGGCATCTGCCAGGAAGAAAAGCGCCGCATCGGCGCCCTGTTGGCGACGCACATCCCGGACGGGGTTTCCGTGTGCATCAATATCGGGACCACTACCGAAGAGGCGGCGCGCGCCCTGCTTGAGCACAAGAACCTGCGCGTGGTGACCAACAGCATCAATGTGGCTTCCATCTGTGCCCGCAATTCCTCCTTTGACGTGGTGGTCGCCTGCGGCACGGTGCGGCACAGGGACAACGGCATCGTCGGGGCCAGCGCCGAGCGTTTTATCCGCGAGTTCCGGGTGGACTACGGCATCATCGGCATTTCCGGCATTGACGAGGAGGGCAACCTGCTTGATTACGACTACCGCGAAGTCGCCGTGGCCCGTACCATCATCGAATGTTCCCGCCGCGTGTTCCTCGTGACCGACCGATCCAAGTTCGGGCGGCCAGCAATGGTTCGCGTCGCACACCTTTCCGACATCAACGCGCTGTTCACCGACGGCCCTATCGACAAGAAGTGGGCGGATCTTATTCACGAGCACGGCGTTGAATTGTTCATGGTCTGAGGCGATTGGGGAGGCAGGGGAACCTTTCTTGGGAAAAGGGCCTCCTCCGTTTCCCGAAGCTGCCGGCGCGGTGCGCACCCCTCCCTTCCAATGCTTCCGTTTTTATCGTGTCCTTCTTCGAAGCCGGGCGGGTATCCGCATGTAGGGGATATGAACTGGCTCTAGAGAAAAAAAAGCAGGTTGTACCAGAAATGGACGGCGGCGCAGAGCCAGAGCGAGCGGTGGCGCGTCCAGAGGGCCCCGAAGGCGAGCGAAGGGAAAAACGTCAAAGCCGCCATGAGGGGCGTATGCGTCGGCAGGTGGGAAAGCGCGAACAGGGCCGATGTCAGCAACATGCCGCCCGTAAACAGCCCCCATTTGCCCGGCATGCATTGCTCAAGCTGACGCTGGAGCAGGGCGCGGTACGCCAATTCCTCAGTCATGGCCGCGAATGCCAGACGCCACAATGGGGGCAGGCCGCCCGAAGGGAACAGCAGCCCGATGCCCCCGAGCAGGAAAGCCAGCCAGACCCACCGATCCCGGAACGAGCCGACAAAACGGCCGATGTCCAGCGATTCCCGTATCTCCCGCCATACTTCCTTCATTCAGATCCTCACCCCTTGAAAGGTGACCATTCGGTCACTTGTTCTAGGAAAGCTGCGGACAGGGATTCGATAAACACAAAAGTCTTTGGGGATGGAGGGGATGGGGTTTGGGGAAGGGGAGGAAGGGCCTTCCTCCCCTTCCCCAATCTTAAAAGAAATCCCGGCAGCGCCCGGCGTCCTCGTATTTTTCCAGACGGTCGCATTCCCCAAGTTCGCAGGCTTTTTTCAGATCTTGACAGGCCCCTTCCGTCTCGCGCAGCAGGAAACGCACGTCGCCGCGATTGATGTACGCGCCCGCCAGATCCGGGATGAAGGCGACGGCCCGCGTGTAGTCGTCGATGGCGGCCTTGAATTCCTTCTGCTCCTTGAGCACGTTCGCCCGGTTGTAGTAATACTCACCCTGCTCGGGACGCAAGGCGATGGCCCGATCAAGATGCGCCTTCGCACTGGCGTAGTTCCCGGCGCGCAGCATCACCACGCCGAGGGCGTTCTGCGCTTCGGCATCGTTGGGGTGTTCCCGGGCATAGGTACCGAGATCCGTGCCCGCGTCGTCCGTGAGCCCCATCTGATACATGGCCAGCGCCTTGTTGTAGAGTACCTCGGGAGACGCCGCGTCCGTGCCGCTGACCAGCGAAAGCTGCCGGAGGGCCTTCTCCGGCTCCTTCCGTTGAATGAGGATGCCCGCCTTGCCCACGAGGGCTTCCGGGTTGGTGGGATCGATCCGCAGGGCCGCGTCAAATTGCCGTTCGGCGCTCTTGTAATCGTTGTCGGCGTACAGCGCCGTGCCCGCATTGGCATGCAGCGCGGCGGAGCCGGGCGAGATGGAGACGGCGCGTTCAAAGGCTTGGGCGGCGTTCCGAGGCTGGTTGCAGCTCAGATAGGCCATGCCCAGCCCGTTGAGCAGGGCCGGGTGCTCCTGTTGCTGCAGCGCGGCGCTGAAACGGCGGATGCTCTCGCGGCAGTCGCCCTTCTGATAGGCTTCGACGGCGTCGTTCATCGTGCTGGCCGGAAAGGTGGGGACGGCTCCCTGTTTCCGCATGGGCGTACAGCCGGAAGCCGCCATGAGGACGAAAGCGGTACAGAGGGCCGCCGCTGCGAAACGGAAGGGGGACCGGCGGGAAGGCCCGAATTGCGGGACGGTACGGTGAGCCGACATCATAAGAACTCCTTGCGAATCTGTTCCAGAGAAAACTGCCCTTCGAGGATGCGGGCCGTTCCCGTGGCCGGGATATAGACCGAGAGGGTATCCTGACCGGATTGAAGATGGACGACGTGTTCCTGCACCACGCCAAGGGGATGGAACAGCAGCTTCTGAGAGCCGCCGAGCAGGTAGTGTTCGTCGACCGAGGCGGCGGACATGCCCTTGGGAAAGGCTTCCCTGAGCGGGCGGTCGCCGTTTTCCGAGCTGATTTCCATAAATGTCTGGCCGAGTTCGAGCGTAACGGGCGCGTTGAGCAGAAGTGCCCGGCTGCGGGCCGTGGAGGACGCGGTGACGAGCGCCTGCGCTCCGGTGTAGAGCGGATTCCGCTCAACGGAGAGGGCGCCCGCACCCACGGTTACCAGCACGCCCATGATCACGAGGACAATGAGCAGCTCAAGCAGGGTGAACCCGGCGGACCGCCGCTCAGCGGTCGGGCACATCTTCGCCCCAGATGTCGGCGGCTTCGCCTTCGCCGCCTTCCGCGCCGTCGGAGCCGAGGCTCATGATTTCAAACGGCACTTTCTGCCCGGGCGCCGTGTAGACGTAATCGTTGCCCCAGGGGTCCTTCGGGATCTTGGTGATGTAGCCGTTGGCCGGGTAGTTCTTGGGCGTCTTGCCGATGGCCGGACGGGTGACGAGCGCTTCGAGGCCCTGTTCCGTGGACGGGTAGAACCCGTTGTCGAGATAGAATTTTTTGACCGCCGTGGACAGGTTTTCGATCTGCATCTTGGCCTGCACCACGCGGGCCTTGTGGGGCTCGTCCATGAATTTCGGGGCGACGATGGCTCCGAGAATCCCCAGAATGACGATGACGATCATCAGTTCGAGCAGGGTGAACCCGCCGTTGTTCCGTTTCCGGATGTGTCCGTTGTCCATGTTTCTCCTCCTGTCGGGCGCAAGTGTGCGTATCAGAGCCGGGCGGCATTTGTTAATGTACGGCCCGGTATTCCCACGTGACATATTCGTGTGTGACCCATCCCACCGAAGTGAGCGTGTTTTTCCGCGCACCCTGCCGTACGGTGAGATTGAGCCTGTACCAGCGGCTCCGTACGTCGAGGCAGCCGTTGGGAAGGGCCGGGACGTCGTACGCGGAGAGCAGATCCTTATACCAGTTTTCCCCCAGATCGTTGTCGGGGTTGTCGCGGTAGTGCAGGACCGCGTTGACGAAGGGCCGCGCCTGCCGTTCGTCGCGGACGAGCGCGCTGAGTACGGCGGGTTGGAGCGTGTTCATGTTCATGGGCCCCTGCGTCCAGATGGTCAGGGTTTCCAGCAGGCCGGGCAGTTCCTTCGTTCCGCGCAGGACATCCCGTCCCCATTCCTGTTCGACATGAGGCCAGCGCACGAGGAGGATTTCCTCGGGTGCCAGCAAGGGGCGTCCCGGCGGCAGGTAGCGCGGCGTCTGCGTAAGATACCATTTCAGGGTGTCTTGGTCCGTTTCCGTCTGCCCGCCCCATTGACGGAGCGAATCCACGTACTCTTTGGCAAGCGCGAGGGCGTTGTCCGGCCCGCCCGCGTAACCGTGCACGCGCATGAGCCCGGCCAGCAGCCGGGTGAGGATGTCGGCGAATGCCTCGGCACGGGCACGATCGGCCTCGCGTTCGTAGAAAATGGCGTTGATGGGAAAGCGGCTGTTTTCGTCCTCGATGGAGCCCGAAAGGTCCGCGCCCGGCAGTTCGGCGGAAAGCCGTTCCAGCCCGAGGCCGAATAGTCCCCAATCCTCCCGCACGTGATCCGGGGTTCCCGCTTCGCTGTTCCGGGTGAGGACAGCCGTGGCGAGGCGTTCGCCGGACTCCATGAGCGGTTTGGCGGCAAGGATGGAGCGGGTGGATGTGGACATGGCGTGATCGAGCAGGATATCGCGGCTGAACTCCACGGTCAGCACGGAAAGCCCGGTGAGCACGAACAGCACCAGAATGAGCACCGCGCCCCGCCGTTTGTCCTTGAAAAAGGTTCCCCTAGTTCCGCACATGGGACCTCCGGGGGAAAACGGGGACGACAAACAGTTCCGGCTGTTCTTCCTCTTCCCTGTGCAGGGTAAACCGGATGGCTTCGGGCACGGCGCCGGGGGGCAATGGGGAAGGCCAATCCTCGACGAATTGCGTCTTGGCCGAATAGAGGGCCACTTCAAGTGACTTCACATTGCGGACAAGCACCAGCTCGGACCACGGAAAGTCGCCTTCCACGCCGCAGTGGGCCCGCTCGCGCCGGATGAAGGCGGCGGAACGGTTGCCGTTGCGCAGGACGTATTCCACGCATACCGGGCCGGGCAAGGGGGTGCCGGGCATGTCCGCCAGATGCGAACTGGTGGCGAAGGACAGCAGCACTTCGTCGTCGGAGGGCTGCGGCTTGTCCGTTTCGGTGAGGCGGTAGAACGCGTCGGACGGGACAATCGGCTCACGGGAGAGCGGGGGCAGGGTGGAACGCTTGTCGTCGATGAGGCACAACCCGGCGATGTCGTTGTCGAGGATGCCCCAGAAGACGCGTTCGCTTTCGCGTTCAAGGACGCGGTTGCGCACGGTTTTTCCGTTGTCCATGACCATGCTGTAGGTGCTGAACAGCACCATGCCGATGACGGCGGTGAGGGTCATGGCGATGAGCAGTTCCACGAGCGTGAAGCCGTTCATGCCCGTCGGGGGCGGGTTATCGCGGGAGGATGTATTCAAGCAGCAGCTCCCGGGAGGACGTCCCACGGTTTTCCACAAGCCGGAATTCAAGGCGCTTGCCCTCCATGCACCGTAGGGCGATAAGCTTTGAATGCCATTCCACATCAGGGTATTCCGGGGACAGGGTTCCCCATTGATCGAGGCTGTCCGGGGATTCCCGGAGCATCTGGATCATCTTGCCTCTTCCGGCGCGGAGTACGCCGTCCTCCCATCCCGTTTCCGCAAGTTGCGTCAGGCTGTCCCCGCTGACGCGGACCGCAAGCAGGGCCACCGTGCTCAGGATGGCCAGCGCGATGAGCACTTCCAGCAGGGTGAAGCCCCGGTTCATTGCGTGCCTCCGGAAAGGGAAACGGTCATGTCCATATCCAGGAGATTCTTGGCCGAGCGCCGGAACGTGAGGTTTTCGACGCGGACGCCGGGGTGCGATTCCAGCGCGTGCAGCCATTGCACCCCCTGTTTCAGGTAGAGGCCGGTGAGGCGCATCTCGATGCGTTCGGAGCCGTCGTTTTCCTTGCGGGCCGCCGGGCGGAGGGCCTCAATGCGCCGGGACAGGGACAGGCGGTCGGCCTCCTTGTTGACGAGGCTGAACAGGGAGCGGTTTTTCGCCGGGGCCGCCGCGTTCGATTGGGACAGCCGGGCGTAGTCGTCGGTCAGAAGCTGCATGGAAAGATGGCGCTGCCGGGCGCGTTCGGCGCGTGAGGCGTTGTCGGCGCGATATTCGAAGGCGGGCAGGATCACCCATTGGACCACGCCGAGAAGCGCGAGTCCGCCGAGGCCGAGGAGGAGAGGACGGGACACGCTCATGACTGGCCTCCCTCAAGGGCAAGTTCGATTTCAAAGATGACCGCGCCCGACGGCGTGCCCGGTTCGGGCTTGCCGGTACGGCTGGCTGCACTGAGGATTTTGGCCTCGCGGACGCCGGGGAGTCCGGACAGGGCCACGCGCAGGGCGTTGACCTGCTCATAGCTCGCGGCTGTTCCGCTGAGCCCGCAGCGGCGGGCGTCGAGGCTCAGGCGGTCGAGGCGGATGTCGAGGGAGTCCGGCACGGCGGCGTGCATGTCCTGCAGCAGATGGAGGGCCGGGAATGTGGCGTCGTTTTCCCCGCCGCCGCGCAATCCGGCAATGCGGTTTTTGAGGATGCTCTCCATCTGCACGGGGTTGAACGAGCCGCGCACGTCGGGGAGCGCCTTGCGGAACAGGGAGCGGGCGGCGTCCTCATGGCGCACGGTCTGCTGTCCGGCGGCGTATCCTTCCGCCCAAACGGAGGCGAGGCAGGCCGCGCCCACGGCAAGCGCGCCGCAGGCGGCCCATGCCAAACGCCTGCCGTGTTCGCTGGAAAGATGGCCTCCCTTCGGAGGACGGTGGAACGAAGGGAACAGGGGCGGACGCCACGGGGCCGGGAGCGGCATGGCTGCCACGCAGAGCGCGAGGAGCCGGGAGGGATCGGTTTCTCCCAGCCGGGCCACCTGCCCGGCCAAGGGGACTTCTTGACCAAGCACGGAAACGGGCAGCTCGAAGGCTTCGGCGAAACGGGCGGACGCGCCGTTTCCGAGAAAGGCCTCGCCATAGGCGAGAAGGCGATCCGGTACGAAAGGCGTCCCGTCCAATACGAGGGACGTTTCGCGCCGCAGCCGGTCGGCGAATCCGCGCAGAGCGGCGTTTTCCCGTTCGGATAAGGAAACATTGAGGTCGGCGGCGTCCGTTTCGGGGGGCCAGCCAACCGGGATGGTCCGAATGCGCCGGATGACGCCGTTGTCGAGCAGGGCCAAGGTGGAGCATCCGCGCTGGACGTACAGGAGCAGGGCCATTCCGTTTTGTCGGGACGGCAGATTCATGAGCAACGGGAACGGATCAACGGTGACGAGACGGGGGAAGAGGCCCTCCGCTTCGAAAGCGTCCAACCATGAATCCCGTTCTTCCTTTCGGAGGGATACGCTGATTGCCTGTACGCCGCTTTTGTATCCGGCGGACGCTGCGGCGTTCCCGGTCAGGCAGACGCGGTGCGAAAGGGTATCGGCGTCAAAGGGAAATTCGGTTTCGAGCATCAGGGAAAGCGCTTGCTCCACCTTGGCCCGCGAGCGGAAGGGGAAGGCCCAGTCCCGGAACAGCGCGGCCCCGGCGGACAGGCATACGCGCACGTCGTCCGGGCGTTTCAGGCCCGCCGCGGCCAACCCGTCGAGCAGGGAGCGGAGGCCGGAGGCCACGGTTTGCGGCGTCAGATCGGCGCAGGTGACATGGTGCAGATACGAAACTTCGCGGCTTTTCAGCCCGACGCGGCACAACGCGCCCGTGAGTTCAGTCCCGGACTGGAGGATGATGAAGCTGTCCTTGGCGATCATAATGCTCTCCGGTCAGGGCTGCACGTCAAAGGAGGGACGTCGGAAGGTATCCCGGATGCGTACCCGGACTTCGCCTTTGTCTTTGAGGGATTGGAGCGTCCGTTCCGGCATGAGTTCCTCCCGTACCTGTTCAAGCGGGATGCGCAGGGCGGACTGCACGTCCATGCGGCTTGCGGGGAGATCGCGTGGAACGAGGGTGACCTGCCCTTGAACGGTGCACGCAAGCATGGGACTCCGCACGGCGAGTTGATGCAAGGTCAGCCGATCCCTTTTCCAGCCGGTTTCCACAGTGCCTTCCAGCTTGTCCAAGCGGGAACTCTTGAGCATGGGCAGGCTGAGATCCGCCACGCCCCCGCGCAGGGAGAGGTTCAATGAGCCTTCGCCCGCAAGCGGCTCGGGCCGCCCGTTCAGAAGGGGCAGGTCGAGGGTTGCGGAACCATCCAGCTTGCCGCTCCGTATCTGCACGAGAGACGTTTTGCCCATGAATGGCCTGAACAAGGGCTCGATGCCGACCCCGGAGAGGGATGACCGCACGGCGAGCCGTTCGGGGTTCCAGAGCGAGGACGGAATCACGGTTGCGTTCAGCTCACCCCCGGCAATGTCGGCGTCGAGGGATATGCCAAGCGGAAAGACGGTCAGCCCCGCCCGGACATTGCGGAAGGCCAACGGTTCCGAGGCGTTCGGCGGCTGCACCGTCAGATCGGCGATTTCCAGCGCGGGCGGGAAGAAAGACATCTCCGGGCGGCTCATGCTCACATGCACGCCGGGCAGACGCCCACACCACTGGCGCAGGCCGACCACGCCGAGCTCGCGCATGTACAGCACGCCGAGGAACAGGCCGTACAGCAGCAGGCCAAACAGGAGATAGAGCCCCCCTCGTACCAGCGAGGCCCGGGAAGGCAGGGAAGGAAGCGCGAAAAGCAGCCTGTCCAGCAACGTCCGCATCATGTGACAGCCCCGTATGGCAAACGTGTTTCGCTGCGGGCTTCATGCGGAGGCGTCGCGGCGCGTCGGTGGGACGTATCGTTCGTTTTGCTACTCATTGGTAACTCTCGCTACTTCGGTAAGCGAGGTCAGCCCCGCGATCACTTTCAACATGCCGTCGTGCCGCAGATTGCGCATGGCTTCGGACAGCGCGCACGCCCCGAGCACGTTGGCGTCGGCCTTATCCACGATGAGCCGTTTCAAAGCGTCGCTCACCGGCATGATTTCATAAATCGCCATGCGGCCCCGGTATCCCGTGTCCAGACAATCCGGGCAGCCTTTGGCTCGGTAAAGCGGCTGGCCGGGCCGGTAGGCGGAGCGGGCCGCCCCGAGTTTTTCCAGCTCCTGCCCGTCCGGGAGATAGGCTTCCCGGCAGTGCGGGCAGAGCATACGCACGAGGCGCTGCGCCACCACGCCGCGCAGGACCGAGGATAGCAGGAACGGTTCCACGCCCATGTCGAAGAGGCGGGTGACCGCGCCGGGCGCATCGTTGGTGTGCAGGGTGGAAAAGACGAGGTGACCGGTCAGTGCGGATTGCACGGCGATGGCGGCGGTTTCGGCGTCGCGGATTTCGCCGATCAGGATGACGTCCGGGTCCTGGCGCACGATGGAGCGCAGCCCGTCGGCGAAGGTCAGCCCGATTTTGGGATTGACCTGTATCTGCCCCACGCCTTCCAGTTCGTATTCAACAGGATCTTCGATGGTCAGGATGTTCTTGTCCGGCGCGGTCAGTTCCTGAAGCACGGCATAGAGCGTGGTGGTCTTGCCGCTGCCGGTGGGGCCGGTGACCAGCACGATGCCGTGCGTGATCCCCACAAGGGAATGCATGAGCTGCAGGTCTTCCCGGCTGAGCCCGAGTTCGGTGAGGGAGAGCACTCGCTCGCTTTTTTCGAGCAAACGGAGCACTACGCGTTCACCGAAGGACGTGGGCAGGGTGGACACGCGCAGCCCCGCCTGACGCCCGCCGAGGGAAATGGCGATGCGCCCGTCCTGCGGCAGACGCTTTTCCGCGATGTTGAGTTTCGCCATGACTTTAATGCGCGACACCACGGCGGCGTGATGGGCCTTGTTCAGGGTATGGCGCTCATAGAGCACGCCGTCCAGCCGGAAGCGCACGCGGGAAACGTCGCGGTAGGGTTCGATGTGGATGTCGCTGGCCCCGGCGCGCACGGCCTGCGCGAGGATCATGTTGACCAGCCGGATGAATGGGGCCTCGCTGCTGTCCTCCAGCAAGTCCTCCACCGCGTCTTCGTTGAATTCGTCGATCGCATTGACCGAATCGCCGAGCACGTCCGAAACGCTCCCTTCCGAGCGGGTGGACTCGCCGAAGATCCGGTTGATGATGTCCGTGATGTCGTCTTCGCGGGCAAGCACGGGCCGTTCAAGGCGTTCGCCGAGCAGCATCCCCAGCTCTTGTGCGAGAAGCCAGCCGGACGGGTGGCAGATCGCCAGCGCAAGTTTGCCGTCCTTGTCGCGGACGGGCACCACCTTCTGTTTTCTGAGCCACGGCAGAGGGACCTTGCAGACGCGTTCGGCGTCCGTGGCCCAACCGGAACCTTCCTTGTCCAGGAGGGCTGCGAGCCGCAGTTCACAGGGCATGGCATGGCGCGCCGCCGCGGTTTCCAGATACTGGTTTTCGTTGATGCGCTCCGCCTCGTACAGCGCCCTTTCGAGCGGGAGGCCCAAAGCCTCCGCGTTTCGTGCGCAGGCCTCCAGTACCTCGGGATCGAGGTTAAGGCGTTCCAGCAATGATGTGAGCGTCTTCATGGCGTCAGTTCACGAAAACAGGTTTCAACAGCTTGGGCTTGCTCATGATCGGCAGGCCGAGGCCGTCATGGCCCACACTCGTTTCATGCAGTACGAGCTGTTTTTCGCGGGTAAGATCGGCGGAGTCGGCCGCGTTTCTGATGACCTTGGGCGTGATGAAGATGAACAGGTTGGTCTGGGTCGACTTCTTGTTGCGGGATTTGAACAGCCAGCCGAGCACGGGGATGCTGCCGAGCCCGGGGACTTCGCTCTGATTGTAGGTTTTCTGATCGTCGAGCAGGCCGCCGATGACCGCCGTCTGGCTGTCCTGCAGCAGGATGGTGGTCTTGACCAGGCGCTTGCGGGTGGTCGGGGCGACGAGCTGGTCGCCGTTGGTGAGGGTGATGAGGCCCTGCGTGACCCGGCTGACTTCCTGCTCCACCTCAAGGCGGAGCGAGCCGTCGTCGCTGATGCGCGGGGTGATTTTGAGCTTCACGCCCACGTCCTTGTAGTCCATGGACTGGGTGGTGAAGTCGTTGTCGTTGCGGGTGGTGCTCTCCTTGGTGAACGGGATGTTGTCCACGACCTCCACGCTGGCCTCCTCATTGTCGAGCGTGAGGAGCTGCGGGGTGGCGAGCACGTCGACGTCGCTGTTGCCCCTGACCGCGTTGAGGATGGACTGGATGTTGTAGCTCGTGTTGCCCACGGTGATGGCGTCTTTCAGGATGGCCCCAATGCTCACGCCGGCGGGCAGTGATACCGTTTTGTTGGCTCCGCTGGAGCTCAGGGAAACGGCTCCCCCGTTCAGACTGACCCCGCCGACGATGGCGGCGTCCCCGGTGTTGCCTCCGATGGCCCAGTTGATGCCGAAGGAGAAGGACGCCTCGCTGCTCACTTCCATGATCAGGGCTTCGATGAACACCTGCTTGCGCACCACGTCGAGCTTGGCGACGATGTTGCTGAGGGCTTCGAATTCGTCCGGGCGGGCGGTGACCACGAGGCTGTTGGTGGACTTGTCGGCCACCACCTTGATGTCCTTGGAGAGCACGGTATCCGGCTTCTGATCTTCCGTTCCGGCGGCGCGCTGGCGCTCCACGAGCGTGTTGATGACCTGCGCCAGATCCTCGGCCTTGGCGTTGGACAGCGAAATGAGGTGTACGTCGCCTTTGCCCTTGGGAGTGGGGATATCCAAAGAGCCGACCGCGTCACGCGCCATGCCGATGGCTTCGGGATCGCCGTAGATGAGCAGGCTGTTGGTGCGTTCGTCGGCCAGCACGAGGCTGACGGTGGGGCGGCCCTTTTTGGCGTACTCCTCATCCCGGCTTTTGAGGATTTTGGCGAGCGTGGCGGCCAGCGTCTTGGAATCGCCGTATTGCAGGCCCAGCGTTGCGGAGGTGCCCGCCGTCTCGCTGGCTTCCACCTGTTCGAGGAAGGCCATGGCCTTGGCGACGTTGGGGGCCGGGGCCGTCAGCGCGAGGGTGTTCGACGGGGTATAGGCGGAAATGGCGTAATCCTTCCCGAGCAGGGAGGGAAGGATCTTGGCGAGCTCGGCGGCCACGCCGACTTTCAGGGGTACGATCTGCGTGACCACGGTTTCCAGCTCGGAACCCATCTTGCGGCCCACGGCGGCGTCTTCGCCCTGCCCGAGGCCTTCTTTCAGCGGGACGATCTTGTAGGCCGTGCCGCTCTTCTGCACCGCGTACCCCTGCACGCGCAGGATGGAAACGAAGGTTTCGAAGGCTTCATCCGGGGAAATCTTGACAGGGGAATAGACGGTCACCTTCCCCTTGACCGTGGGATCGGTGATGAAGTTCCGGCCTGTGGCTTCGCTGATGTACTTGATGAGGGCATGAATGTCCGCATCCTTGAAATCCAGCGTCAGGCCGCTTTCTGGCTCGGCCCACGCCGGAGCGGCGGACGGGAAACCCTGCGCGCAGAGCAGGGCGAGGAACAGGACGGATACACGAAGGGCCGTTGCCGCTTTGCTGAACGAATCGAACATGGCATCAACTTTGTACATCATACCGGATGATGGTTTTTTTCCCGTTGCGCAAGACTTCGAGCGTGATGGCGCTCTTGTCGGCCAAATCTCCGAGCCCGCCCAGATCGCCGAATCCCCTCAGGGGCTTGCCGTTGGCCCCCAGCAGAAGGTCGTCTTTCCTGAGTCCGAGCTCCTCTATGTAGCTTCCCGACTGCATGTCGAGGATGCGTAACCCCTGATAGCCGCCCACGGTCTGCGGAGAGACGGAGACGGCGCGCATCAGGGACCCGACATCGCCGAGCTCCTCCCGCAGCCGGGCGCGGCTCACGGTTTTTTGTTCGTCGGGTTTGGTGTCTTCCTTTTGAAGGATGTGGTCCTCGCTCATGAGCAGCCGCTCTTTTGATCCGCCTTTGGCGACGACCACGGTGCGGCGCTGCACGAGGGCGATTTTCCACCCTTGTATCGTGTCCCCTTCCCTGTAGGGCTGTTCCGCTCCGTTCACCTGAATGACGGCGCGGCTGGCCTTGCCCGGCCCCGTGTTCACGATGGTCCCGAGCAGTTTCCAGCCTTGCTTGCTGATGGGCAGCGCGTCGATGCCGTCGGCGGAAAGGCGCCCGTTTTCTTCGCCGGAATCCGCATCCGTACCGCTTTTTAGGGAGCGGCGGACCTCGGGTGGGAAGACGGAGACCCCGAGGAGGTTGCGCGTGGTGATGCCGTCGAAGGCGGCGAGCGGCTCGGGCGCGGTAGCGGCGTTTTCCGCAAGCCGGGAGGCGGAGCCGGATGTTTCGAGCGCTGTCTCGCGCAGGGCGAAGGTCGCCCGGGCAAGGAACCACGCGATCAGCGCGATGCAGAAGAGGGAGAAGAGTGTGGTTAAGCGTCTGGACATGGTCAGCCTGCGAGGGTGCTCATTTCAAAGATGGGCAGGATGATGGCGATGACCACAAAGCCGACGATGCCGCCCAGCAGGAGGATCATAACCGGTTCCATGAGGGACGTGACGACCTGAAGACGCGAGGCGACCCGGTTTTCGCTGTCGTTGGCGACCCAGAGCAGCATTTCGCCGAGCTGTCCGCTCCGTTCTCCGGCGGCGACCATCTGGCGGGACAACGGCGGAAAAACAAGCGGATCGTTCATGAATTCAGAAAGATCCCGGCCCGCCTGCACGCCGTCGATCATGTTCTGTACGGCTTGGGCCATGAGTTTGTTGTCCGCTACGGATTTGACGATATGCAGGGCCTTGAGCAGGGTGACGCCGTTTTTGAGGAGCATACCGAGGGTGCGGGTCATATGCCCGACGATCAGCGGGCGGTAGATGCCCGCAATGCCGGGCAGACGCAGCAACAGGCGGTGGGCATACCGCTTGCCTCCTTCGGTCCTGCGCATCCGCCAAACGCCGATCATGATGGAGAGGACGAGGAGCAGGATGATCCACCAGCCGGATCGGATGCCGTCGCTGACGGCCAACAGGATCTGCGTGGGCACGGGAAGCGCGCGGCCCATGTCCGAGAAAATCTGCGTGACCTTGGGGATCACGAACGTCAGCAGGAAGATGACGACGCCGATGCCCACGAACAGCATGAGGATGGGGTAGGCCAGCGTAGCCTGCACCTTGCGCACCAGAGCCACCTGCTGTTCGATGTGCTCGGCGAAGCGTTCAATCACGAGTTCCAGCGTGCCGGAGGCCTCGCCCGCCCGCACCATGGTTACGAATGTCGACGAGAAAACATTGGGGAATTCCGCTAGCCCGTCGGCGAGATCCCCACCCGCCATGATCCGGTCGCGCAGACGGGAAACGATGCCCTGCATCCGGGAGGCGTCGTCGTGTGCGCAGATGTTCGCAAGGGCCTCGTCGAGCGGAAGGCCCGCGTGCAGCAATGTGGCAAGCTGGCGGGCCATGGCGGCGACAGCCGTCTTGGGGACGGGGTGGAGCGATTCAAGGATTTTTTTGAAGGAGCTCTTGGAAGAAGGCATTCCCGGATTGGCAACGGATACAGACGCGGATTCGACGGAGAGCGGCACAAGCCCCTTTTCGCGTACGGACGCGATGGCCTGCCGTTCGGTGTCCGCCTCCACCAAGCCGCGCACGGTTTTACCCTTCGCGGAAATGGCCTTGTAGCAAAAATTTGCCATGAAACCTTGAGCGGGAAAGGAGCCCCCACACGGGGTGGAGGCCCCTTTTCAGCAGATGTTATTGTTCGTTGCGGCGGCGCAGCACGCGGATAGCGGCTACGGCCGACATGCCGAGGAACAGGACCAGAAGATCATACGAAGGCGTGGAGCCGACGGTACAGCCGCTGCTGCTTCCGCCATCGTCGTTTGAAGAACCGGAATTGCCGTTATTGGGCAGAGGGCCCGTCGTGGCGAGAGATACCGGATCCTTGATCACGCCGTCAGCGGGCTCGATGTCAAACATGGCATCGTTATCAGCGATGATAAAGAAAGCCATATAGGTATGATCCATTTCCAGAACGTCTGCCGGAGCGAGAGCCTTCGTCGGTGCCTTGATGTCGGCGACCCACCACATGCCGGAAGCGGTAGGCAGCTCATCGGCGGACGGCTTACCGTAGGCATACGGGGCGGTCTTATTGGCGTACAACTTGTGCAGGCTCAGCTCACCTACCGTTGCCCCGTTGCCGAGGAAGTTCATCTGGAAAACGGCGCTCTTGCCGGCGGTCGTTTCAGCCGTGAACGCAAACGTACCAAGGCGCTTGCTCCCCTTCGGCAACGGAGCGTAATCCTTATCGGCCGTGGCATTGTCGATGCTCGTACCGTTGAAGGAGAGTACGCTTGTTCCGTTAGGTTGGTCATAGCTCGGCGCAATCTGCATGGCGAAGGTTTCGGAGTCGGGCAGAACACCGTATACCGGCTTGTCGCCTACGATGGTGGTCGTCACGCGCATGGAAGCGATGGTGGCCGGATCGATTTTGAAAGGATCCTGATCCAGGATGGTAAAGTCGGCGAACTTCTCGGGAGCGATGGAGCCGATTTTATCTTCCATATGGTTCTGGTATGCGGGGACGATGGTGATCGCGTGGAGGGCCTGCAACACATTGACCCGCTGGTCATAATTCCAGAAAGCCCTCTGGGTGCCGTCCTTGGTTTCGGGATACATGGCAACGGCGTCGAGATCCTTGCCTTCACCACTGATCAGCGTACCGCCCTTGCCCAGAGGCGTGGGAGAAGAAATGCGGGTGATCGCATCCTGCATACTGCGGAGCGGAGAGATAGGGGTAACCGTCGTGTCGTTGTGTACGGAGAACGGCAGATCATACGCAGCACTCCAGCCGCAGGGATTCATATTCTTGGCGCGGCCGGGACCCATGAATATTTCCATGTGGCGGTCGCCCCAGTAGAATGCGTGGTTGACGAAGTAGGAGTTGACGAGATTCTGTTTCTTCATCAGTTCCCCGTCCTGAAGGGCGGCGCGGAGAGCCGGATCCACGGCGGTGCCACTCAGCTCCGTATACATATCCTTCGTGGCATCAAGCTTTGAGTAGTCGCCGACAAGACGTTCGATGTGCTGACGTTCCATCATCTGTCCGTGAATGGCGCAATCCCGGGTATCCGTGATTTCGGGGTGAGCCGCAACGGCCTTTTCGAGAGCGGTCACGTAATCTTCGGCGGCCCAGCTTCCGTTGGTGTGCACTTCGACGGACTGGTTGGCGGCATGGTATATGTCGATGGTCTTCTCAAGGACTTCCTTGGAGAAAGTCGTGGCGTTGGGCATACCGTTGTAACCCTTTTCATACCCGCCGTATTCGGGGTCATAATAACCGGGGGTTTTGAAGTACCCCGTATACCCTTGGTTGGAGCCGTCGTAGATGATCTTCCACGCACCCATGAAAAAACGGTTGGCAGGCAGTCCTTCAGGCGCTTTGCCGCCCATCTGGGCAGAAACGCCTTTGAGGCTGAGGCTCGTTATGTCGGAACCCTTGGCGGGTGAGTCGCCGGGATCAGAATAATCGTCACCCTTCCAGCCGAGAGCCATTCGGTTTATTTTGCCGATTTCGGCTGGGCCATAGGCCATATACGCGAAGGGGTGGACGACGACACGGGGTTCAAGCACGCCACGCTGGAGGGCCACTTGAATTTGATTCAAGGCGAAGCCGACGGTACCGTATTCGGTAGGCATAGCGAGCACGGCCCCGCCCAGATCGGCGGTCGTCACGCCCGCAGCGGTATATACCTGTGAAGCACGGGCAACGCTACGGACGGATTTGTCTGTGATGTCCGGGCTGTTATTTTGTGTTGCCGCGTTCAGAAGGCCCATCGCTTCGGTTTCGGCGCAGACACCGGTAAAATCCCATCCATCGGCTTTTTTTACCGTACGGACGCCGATGTAGGGTTTGCCGTCACGCACGTAAACGCCGTCTTCACCGATATCGCTGCGTTTGAAACCGGCCAGCTTGAAGGCCAACGAGTTCCCCGCATTGATATGGTCCGATGTGTGAACGATGACAATCGGATGCTTTGTGCTGGCTTCGTCAAGATCTTCCTTGGTAGGGTAACTCTTTTCCGCCACCAACGTATCGTCGAATCCTTTACCCGTAACCGCTTTGCCTTCTTCCGTTTGGGCGGCCAGTGCGGCGAGGACGGGGATATAATCCTTAATGCTTGTCATGGTGCCGATGGGCGGACTGTTCAAATTCGCTTGGAACAGGTCGAGTTCACCTTGTCCGGGAAAGTGCCCATGACCGTCGACAAAGCCGGGCAACATTGTTTTACCCTTGAGATCCACAATCTTGTTCACGTTGCTGGCGTTGAGGAAACCTTGGGCTTTGGCTTCCGACTCACTGCCTACGAAAACAATCTTTCCATTCAACGTAGCGACAACTTCAACCGTGTTGGGGGTGTTCAGCTGCGACGGTTTACGGAAATCTTCCGTTACAGTGTAGATAGTACCGTTATGGTAAACGGTATCGGCCTTTTTATCAGCCGCGCGCAACTGCATACCTCCGCCGAGAACCAATGCTATAGCTGCTGCAAAACAGAAAGCATATTTCGAGGTTCGGTTTTTCATAGTCGCTCCTCCTGTAACAAACCATTGCTGGGTATACTGGAGAGAGGAGCCCCCACACGGAGTGGAGGCCCCTTTTCAGCAGAAGTTATTGTTCGTTGCGGCGGCGCAGGACGCGGATAGCGGCTACGGCCGACATGCCGAGGAGCAGGACCAGAAGATCATACGAAGGCGTGGAGCCAACGGTACAGCCGCTGCTGCTTCCGCCGTCATCGTCATTAGACGTAGGATCAGCCGTCCCTCCATTGGTGGGAAGCGTGCCTGAGGTACTGACCATCGTTACAGGGTCAACGATCACACCATCGGTCTTATCGGCGTCAAAGACGGAATCGTTGTCGTGGATGATAAAGAACGCCACGTACTGCTTATCCATTTCCAGCACGGTATCCTGATGAAGCTGGACTGTGGGGTTGTCAAACGAAGCGATCCACCACTGGCCGGAAGCGGAACCCAAAGCGTCCGGAGCAGGCCTACCGTAGGTGTACTCACTCTTCTTGTTGGCAGTCAGCTTGTACAGCTTGAGAGCGCTAATCTTTTCGCCGTTGCCCAGCATGTTCATCTGGAATATGGCACTCGAATCGGCGGCGACTTCAGCGGTGAACTGGAGCGTGCCGAAACGCTTTTCACCACGTTCGAGAGCTGCATATTCCTTGTCCGCCGTGGCGTTGTCGATCATCTGGCTGCTCTGGACGGTAACGACGGTGTCCAGAGTGGGCTGTTCATACGCCGCACAGAACTGGCTGATGAACGTCTTGGAGTCGGGGAGAACGCCGTGAACGACCTTGTCCGCCACGATGGTGGAGGCCACGCGCATATCGGCGATGCGCAAAGGTTCCTTAGCCGCCACATCCATGATGTCTTCATCAAGGATCACAAAGTCGGCCAGCTTACCTTCGGCGATGGAGCCGATGCGATCTTCCACCTTGTTCTGATAAGCGGGGCCGATGGTCACGGCATGGATGGCCTGCAACGGGTTGACGCGGTGATCATAGGTCCAGAACTTACGAGTCGTGGTCGGATCGCCCTTTCTGGCTTCGTAGTTCACGGTTGCGTTGAGGTCGTGGCCGGTTCCGTTGACGGTGATATTCTCCTGCCCAGCAGCGGCTCTGGCGTCGCCTGAGAAGCGAGTCACGCCGGATTGGATGCTGCGCAGAGGAGAGATGGGCGTTACGAAGGTGTCGTTGTGGAAGGTGTACCGCTGACCATAGGCTTCGCTCCAACCCGCCGGGCTCATGTTGTAGGCGCGTCCAGGACCGAAAAACTGGTTTGTATGGCGGTAGCCGTAGAAGTACGTGTGGTTGTTGAAGTAGGAGTTGACGGTGTTCTGGGCCCTCATGAGCTTGTCAAGGTTGTTGCCAGGCAGCTTGCCGCCCATGCTCAGGTCAACCTTTCCGTCCTTGAACGCGCCGTCAAACTCAGCATCAGCATACATATCAGCGGTCGCTTCAAGGTTTTCATAGTGACCCGAGAGGCGTTCGACATGCTGGCGTTCCATGGTCTGACCATGAATGGAGGTATGACGAGTATCCGTTACGTTGGGGGAGGCCGCCACAGCCTCTTCGAGAGCTGCCACGTAGGCTTCAGCGGCGGCGGAACCGTTGGTGTGCACTTCCACGCTCTGACCGGCTGCGTGGTAGATTTTGATGTTTTCTTTGAGATTAGGCACGGGCATATTCAGCGTGCCTTCAAGCCCGTTGAAATAGCCGGCCTTGTTGAAGCTGTTTTCAGCCGTGTACTTGCCCCAGTCATAATAGCCGGGATTCTTCATCCATGCGGTATAACCCTGTGGGGAGCCGTCGAAGATAAACTTGTAGGCACCGAGCATCAAGGCGTTGGCAGGCAGACCGGAAGGTACATCGGCCTTGGATGCCTTCAGTGTGGTCATGTCGTAGCCTATCTTCAGTGCATCGGAGGCGTCCGTGTATTTGCCGTCTCCCGTGTCCTTCCAGCCTACAGCCTTACGGTTGCTGATCCCCATGGCGTCATCCCCGATAAGACCAAGGCCGGGGGCATAATAGTAGGCAAGCGGGTGAACGAGCACACGTACACCGAGCTGATCGGCGGCCAGAGTTTTCTGGAACAAAGGAACTTGCGAAGAAACGGTGGTGCCGCCACTGTCCGCGGTGCTGACGCCGGCTGCGGCGTATACTTGCGTCGCACGAGCGACACCGAACGCACTGTTGGTCTTGAGTTCACTGGCAAGAGGCACCAAGCCTTGGGCCTTCATTTCCAGCAACAGGCCGGTGGGCTCTCCGTTCGCATCTTTCACCACGCCTTCCACGTTGGTGCTTTTGTTTACGCCATACTTATCGAGGGCTGCGGAGTTGGCCACGGCCATATGACCGGAAATATGTACAACCAAAATGGGATGGGTGGTGCTGGCTTTGTCCAGATCTGCCCGTGTGGGATGAACCTGTTCCGCAAGCTGCGTATCGTCATAGTTCCAACCGATGATGGGGCTGCCTGCGGGAAGGGTTTCGGCCTTTGCGTGCAGTTCGGCAACGAGCTTATCCATAGTGTCGACAGTACCGCCGAGCAAAGGACTGTTCAGGTTAACCTTGAACAGGTCGTTGTCGCCTTGGCTGGGGAAGTGTCCGTGCCCGTCGACGAAGCCGGGCAGCATGGTTTTGCCGCGCAGGTCGACAATTTTGCTGACCTTGTTCTCATCAAGGAATCCCTGAGCCTTGGCATCCGCTTCCGAACCCACAAAAATGATTTTGCCGTTCAGAGTTGCAACGACGTCAACCTTTTTTGCATTCTTAACGTCTTTAGCTTCTTGCACCGTTTCCGTAATCGTGTAGATTTTACCATTGCGGTATACGGTATCGGCAATTTTGTCCGCAGCATACAATTGCATACCGCCGCCGAGAATCATCGCCATGGCCGCCGCGAAAGACAGAGCTTGCTTCTTTACACGGTTTTTCATGAATGTTCCTCCTGTAAAAAGTTGACATTGCCGGGCACATTCCTGCTGGTTCCTTTCCCCGATTCGGATAGCAGAAAAGCGTATTTCCCGGATTTCGGGTAATAAAAAGACCAGCGATGCGCCTCACGCACACTGGTCTTTTGACACGAATGGATAGAGTGCTTGACTCTAGGAGGGAGAGCGAAAAAACGGCATCCCTTAAACAAAGGAATGCCGTACAAAGAGGCTGACGGATTGCAGAGGGAAGTTACGCTAGAGCCAGAGAGAGAGAGAGAGAGAGAGAGAGAGAGAGAGAGAGAGAGAGAGAGACCGCGCGCCAGCAAAGATGGGCATTCTTAAACCTTTAGGGGGAAAAATGTGCTGACGGGATGGCTGCATTCAGTCTCCATAGGAATTGTTGAAGCGTTACAAAGGTACGCTTGTTCAAAAAAGAATATGCAAAGGGTGTACCTGAGAATTATCATGTTATATTTCTATAGATTGAAAAAGAATAGCACATAAAGATGATGAAATAAAGGTTATTTTAATGCATAAATAAATTATATATTTATATTATGCTATGTATATTACATGGTTATAAAATGAGTCGTTTATGCATTATAATTTGATTATGCATCATTGCATGGTTCGCTTTTTTTGCACGGAAGAAGTCATGCTCTCCTTATATGATAATGATAATCTATCTATTAAGGAATAGCTATTTATATGGTTGCACATTATGTGATAGTTCTCTAATAATTATAACAAATTATGTATTATTTATAGACTTAGGCCGGATAAAACGAGATGAAGCGTGAAATGTCACGCAATTGAGTATATTTTATTCGAGATAAAACGTGAAAGGAAAGTATGATGCGGCCAGTGTGTGATTTTGATCACATACTTGTGCTGGAAGGGGATACAGCCTGTCCGCTAATAAGCCTGTCGGCTTGTATCGTATTGCCGCCGTGTGGGATTCAGTAGAGAAAGGTTCAAAAAAGACAACATTCCGCTGGTGCATAAAAGCCTTCCCTGTGATGGGGAAGGCTTTTATGTCATCGCCAGCAGAGGCGGACGTCTTCTTTGTAGGTATCCAGAATGTCGATGACCGGGTCGGGGGTCAGGTAGCGGATGCTTTCGCCAAGAAGCCATTTGGCGCGGAGCAGCGAGGCGCTGATGTCCAGATGCGGCAGCGGAAGGTAGAGACAGGATGTTTCGTCCGTGATCGCCGCCGAGAGGAGGTTGTTTTCATCAGGCTCGGTGATGACGGCCTTGGGCCAGTGACGGCCTATCGTTGCCCGGAACGTCTCCTCATCCGCCTGGCAACGGGGCACTACGACAAAGTTGGTGATGTTGGGAAGCTCCAAACCCCTGTGCCATGTGTCCAAGTGCATGAAATCCTCACCCCCGAGGATGAACATGGGGCTTTCAGAGGTATGCCTCTTTCGCCATTCCGTGATCAGGTTCCATGTATAGGAAGGGTGCGGAAGTTCGCCCTCAAGGGTGCTGACCTGGAGCCGGGCATCGGAAGGGGCGGCGTTTGGGGGCGTTTCCAGAGCGCCCTGCAAGAGCGAGACACGCATCTCGAACGAAAGCAGACCGGAATCGGCCTTGTGCGGCGGGACGGCGCAAGGCATGAGATCCACATGCTTGAGCCGCAAGGCTTCTGCCACAGCCGTAGCCAGCCGGAGATGCCCGATATGCACGGGATTGAATGTCCCGCCGAGGATGCCGATGGTTTGAGCCGGAGTCATGTTTATTCCCTGATCTGACCCGTCCCGAGGGCCACAAATTTGGTCGTCGTCAACTCGCGCACGCCCATGGCACCGTAGGAATGCAGCTTGGAGGTGCAGATCCCGATTTCAGCGCCAAGGCCGAGCTGCCCGCCGTCGTTGAAACGGGTGGACGCGTTGACGGCGGTGAGGGAGGCGTCGGCCTCGCGCAGAAAGCGCGTGGCGTTGGCGTGGTTGTTGGTGCAAATGACTTCGGTGTGGTTCGAGCCGTAACTGGCGATGTGATCCAGCGCGTCATCCAGCGAATCCACGACGCGGACCGCAAGGATCAGGTCATGGAACTCCTGCCCGAAGTCGCCGGGCCGCGCGGGAACGGCCTTCGCTCCGGACAGCAGGGGCAGGGAGCGGGCGTCGGCCCGGAATTCCACGCCGTCGGCGCCGAGTTTTCCGGCGAGCATCGGCAGGAACGAGGCGGCTTCTTTCTCATGCACCAGCAGGCACTCAAGCGCGTTGCAGACGCCGGGGCGCTGGACTTTGCCGTTGTGGGCGAGGCGCAGGGCCATGCCGAGATCCGCCCCTTCATCTATATAAAGGTGGCACACGCCCATGTAGTGCTTGAGCACGGGCATGGTGGCGGCTTCGCACACGGCGCGCACCAGCGATTCCCCGCCCCGGGGGATCATGACGTCCACATATTTGTCAAGTTTGCAGAGCGCGGCGACGGCGGCGCGATCCGTAGTTTCCACGACCTGCGCCGCATCCTCGGGCAACCCGGCGCTGCGCAGCGCTTCGTGGAGGAGCCCGGCCAGCGCGAGGTTGGAATGGATGGCCTCCGAGCCGCCGCGCAGGATCACGGCGTCTCCGGCTTTCAGGCAAAGGATGGCGGCGTCGATGGTGACGTTGGGGCGCGACTCGAAAATCATGGCGATGACCCCGAGCGGGATGCGCATCTTGCCGATCATGAGCCCGTTGGGGCGCTGCCACTGTTGCTCGATGACGCCGACTTCATCAGCCATCTCGGCGACATGCAGACAGGCATCGGCCATATCCGCCATGATGCGCGGCGTGAGGGTGAGCCGGTCGAGGCGCGGAGCGTCCATGTTTGCGGCCTTGGCGGCGTCCACGTCGAGGGCGTTGGCCTTGAGGATGTCAGGCTGGCGTTCGATGAGCAGTGCGGCGAGCGCGCGCAGGGCCTGCGTTTTGGCTGCGGGAGCGGCGGCCGAGAGCACGCGGGCGGCCTTCTTGGCGCGCTGCCCCATCTGTTCCATCTGAAGTTCGATCGAAACTGTCATGGCGTTTCCTTTTTCGTGGCGCGGGAGGTTGAGGCGTTCTCTGTAGCACGTATGTATAAGGTTCCATGCGGCTTCCCGCAACCCCGGGCCGGGACATTTCTTTTGACATTCCTGTCGATCCAACCTATGTTTTGCTGTCTTTGGTCTTGCTCCGGCAAGCCCGTTTCTGCGTGCATCGGACCTCGTCCGACATAAAAAGAGTGTGGAAGAGTCAAGGAGTACAGACATCATGGCAGATCCTCTCCGTCCGTCCGGGCCCCAGATCCCCGGCAGTCTGATGGGCGAAATCCAGTCCGAAGTGGCCGTCGAAGCCACGCCGCTGTTGAGCTTCGTGCTCCGGAACAGCCGCATCATCGTGACCTGCATCGTTTTACTGGTACTCGTCATCGCCGGTGTCGGCGGCTGGCAGTGGCATCAGACCCGTGTGGAACGCGAAGCCCATCTTGAGCTTGGCCGCATCCTTGTCAGCACGCAGGGCCCGGAACGCATCGCCGCGCTGGAAACATTCCTGCCCGCTGCTCCCAGCGCCATGAAGTCCGGCGTCCAGCTTGAAATCGCCACCACCGCCCTTGGCCTTGAACAGTACGGAAAGGCCGCCGACGCGTATGCCGCCGTCGCCGCCGCCGATCCCAAGGGCTCCATCGGTATGATGGCCGCCATCAACCAGGCCGACCTCCTCCAGCGCCAGGGCAAATACGCCGAAGCGCTCGCCGTTTTCGACTCTCTGGAAAAGAGTGCCCCCGAAAGCCTGCGCCCCGCCATTCTGGAAGGGCAGGCCATGTCCGCCGAACTCGCGGGCAAGCTCGACCGCGCACTCGCCGCCTACGAAAGCATCGCCACCTCTTTGGGGGATGCCGCGAACAACGGCTATTTCCAGGCCAAGATCGCCGAACTGAAGGCGCGCATGGCCTCCTAACGCCTATCAAGGGGAACGGCCTCCGTCGTAAACCCTGTCGGTTCCCGGTTCGCCGGGAAGAAAACGGGCTGTTGCCGCAAGGCCTCAGCCCGTTTGCGCAGGGGTCGTTTCTTTCGGAAAACCGTGCGGTTCGGATCCGTTCCCGCCGCGCTTCAAACACGAGGGAAGGTTTTCATGAGTCATCCGTTACTGGCTGCTGAAGCGGGCGTGCGACACCTGCTTCTTGGCAACGAGGCCATCGTCCGGGGGGCGTTGGAAGCAGGGATCAATGTGGTAACCTGTTATCCGGGCACCCCTTCATCCGAGATCCCGGACACGTTCCACTATCTCGCTTCGTGCGGCAGGTACCGCATGGAGTATTCCGTCAACGAGAAAGTGGCTGTGGAAGTGGGCGCTGGCGCGGCTCTTGCCGGGGCTATGAGCATGACCACGATGAAACACGTGGGCGTCAACGTGGCCGCCGATCCGCTGTTCACCGCAGCGTATGTGGGGCTTCCCGGCGGCTTCGTGCTGGTGAGCGCCGACGATCCTTTGTGCCATTCCAGCCAGGATGAACAGGACAACCGTACGTACGCCCGGTTTATGGGGATGCCCTGCTTCGAGCCCGCCACGGCGCAGGAAGCCAAGGACATGACCCGCGAAGCCTTGTTGCTGGCCCGAGAACTCCAGCAGCCGGTCATGCTGCGTACGACCACCCGCGTCAACCACCTGCGCGGCCCGGTCACTTTCGGAGCGCTCGGCGAACCGGCCCCCATCGTGCCCTTTGAACGCAACCCCATGCGTTTCGTGCCCGTGCCCGCCGTGGCGCAGGGCCGCCATAAGGTTCTCGTCGAACACCTTGAGAACGCCCGCGCCAAGGCCGAAGCCTCCCCGTGGAACAAGGTTTCCGGGGAAGGGCGCATCGGCGTCATAGCCAGCGGGATCAGCCGTGCCTACCTTGCCGACGCGCTCGCCGAAAACGGTTGGGAAAAGGACGTCAAGGTGCTTGAGCTCGGGTTCACGTGGCCCCTGCCGGAAAACCTGCTGGCGGACTTTATGTCCGGCTGCGATACGGTGCTGGTGCTCGAAGAACTCCAGCCGCTGGTTGAGCAGGATCTCCGCGCGCTCGCTCAGGAACGCAAGATCGACGTTTCCATCGTGGGCAAGGGCCCGGACCTGACGATTTTCGGCGAATACTCCACGGGTGCCGTGGCCCGCGCGCTGGCCGCCGTGCTCGGCAAGGAACTCCCGTCCGCCGACGGTGCCGCCATCGACGTCTCCCGCCTGCCCGGTCGTCCTCCGAATCTCTGCGCCGGCTGCTCGCACCGCGCCATGTACTATGCCGTCCGCAAGGTTTTCGGTGACGAAGCCGTCTATTCCAGCGACATCGGCTGTTATACGCTCGGCATGGTCCCCCCCTTGCGCGCCGCTGACTTCCTGTTCTGCATGGGATCTTCCGTATCCGCCGGCAGCGGGTTCGCCATGGTTTCCGATCGTCCTGTGGTCGGGTTCATCGGCGACTCCACGTTTTTCCACTCCGGCATGACCGGCCTTGCCAACGCCGTGTTCAACAAGCACGACGTGCTGCTGGTGATCCTCGACAACGGCACGACCGCCATGACCGGCCATCAGCCCAATCCCGGCGTGTGCACCTCCGTCCTCGGCGAGGGCTGCAACCATCTGGACATCGAGAGCGTGGTCCGCGGCATCGGCGTTACGGACGTCGCCAAGGTCAAGCCCTTCAACATGCGCGGCACGCTGAAGACGATTGAGGAAATGAAGGCCCGTTCCGGGGTCCGCGTCATCATTGCGGAAGAGCCCTGTATGCTGTTCGCCCGCCGCACGCTGAAGCAGAACCGCCCGCAGGTGGCCGAAGTCGCCACGCAGGGCGAGGAAGCCTTGAAGTGTCTGGCCGAGCTTGCTTGCCCCGCGTTCCGTCGCGGCGGCACCGCCGAAGCTCCGGTCGTCAGCGTGGATGAATCGCAGTGTTCCGGCTGCATGGTGTGTCTCCAGGTAACGCCCGCTATCCGGGCCCGCAAGCGGAGCTGAAAATGAGCAATCGTATTCGTATTTATATGACGGGTGTGGGTGGCCAGGGAACGCTTACCGCCACCACGCTGCTGGCCCGCGTGGCCGTGGCGCAGGGCGTCGAGGTGGTCGCCGGCGAAATCCACGGTATGGCGCAGCGCGGCGGCGTTGTGGAATCCACCATTTTGCTCGGCGGCTGGAAAAGCCCCAAGCTCGGATTCGGCGAAGCCGACATCGTGCTTGGTTTCGAACCGTTGGAAACGTTGCGCGGCCTGCGCTACCTGAAGCAGGGCGGCGTGGTGTTTTCCAGTACGGACGTCATCCCGCCGTTGTCCGTCTCCGCCGGGCGCGAAGTCGCTCCGGGGCTGGACGCCGTGGAACAGGCCGTGCGTGATCGCGCTTCCTCCGCGTGGTTCCTCCCCTGCCGCAGCATGGGCATCGAACTCGGTTCCGCCCAGTGCGGCAACAACATCCTGCTCGGCGCGCTGTGCGCTTCCGGCCTCCTGCCCTTTGGGTTCGAAGCGCTGGAGGAAGGCATTCGTACGTTCATGCCCGCCAAGCTGGTTGACGTAAACCTCAAGGCCGCCGAGCGCGGGCGCGAAATCCTCGCCTCGTCGCGGCTGTTTTAGCCGTTTGTTGAAAGGGGCCGGAGGCGTGCTTCCGGTACAAGGGGGCCAGCGCCCCCTTGCCCCTTTCCGAGGCATGAGCCATAAGCGCGAACGCGCCTCGGATCCTCCGGATGCCTTTTTTATGGATGAGGAGGGCCGACTGTTCCGTTTTTCTCTTCGCATTGATGCACCCTATAGCGCACAAGGGACTTGAAACGGGCCTCTCGGCCGGTCCCTTTTTTGATTCGTATGTCTGAACAGTCGTCTGCCGGTTTGATGAATCCCGTCCCGTACATGGAAACCCTGCAACGCATCGCCGCAGGAATGGGGCCGCAGCGTGGGTTCCAGTCTTCGCTTAACTCCTTGCTTTCGCTTCTCACCGAGCGGCATGGGTTTCTGCGCCCGCATCTGGTCATTTTCGATCCGGAAACACGGACGTTGCGCCTGTGCGTGGCCGATGGCGCGCCCCGCAGCGCCCAGGTCGTGTATGAGCCCGGCATGGGCGTTACCGGCCAGGTTTTCGTCACGGGCAAGCCGGTCATCGTCGAATGCCTCAAGGGGCATCCCGTTTTCCTCAGCAAATTTTTTATGCGCACCGATGAGGAACTGTCTTCGCTGGCCTTCCTCAGCGTCCCGGTGCTCGCTCCGCAGATGAGTTGGGAGCCGGGCCGCGAACAGGCGCGCAAGGTCATTGGCGTGTTGAGTGTCGATACGCCGAGAGCCTCACGCGAAGAACTGGAGCGGCAGCGCTGTTTCCTCGAGGTCGTTGCGGGGATGATTGCGGCGCAGGCCACGTATTTGCAAGACGACATGGCCCGGCAGCAGCGCCTTGCCGAGCGCCGGGGGGACAGGCCGCATGTGGCCGGGGATTTGGACGGCGGCATACTTGCCGTGTCCGAGAGCATGTGCGAGGCGTTGAAGCAGGCCAGCTATGCCGGGCACGGGCGCGGTCCGGTCCTGCTCCGGGGCGAACCTGGTACGGGAAAAGCCCGGGTGGCGGCATTCATCCATACGGCAAGCGTGCGCAACGAACTGCCGCTGGTGCGTTTTTATGCGTCGCGCCTCCAATCGCCGGGTGCGGACAGGCTGACCGAGGAACAAGCCGAACGCGAATTGTTCGGCTACCGCAAAGGCGCGTTCCCGGGTGCCGTTCAGACCCGCAAAGGGCTGTTCGAGCTTGCCAATTGCAGTACGCTGTTCATTGAGGACATCGACAAGCTTTCCCTGTCCATCCAAGCGCAGATCCTGCATGTCTTGCAGGAGCAGTCCGTGGTCCGCATGGGGGGAGGGCAGCCCGTAGGCGTGGACGTGCGCTTCATCTGTTCATCGTCGGCGGATTTGGAAAACTTGGTCGCCCAAGGTGCCTTTCTCGAAGATTTGTACAATCGTATCACCGTGTTTCCCATTGCCCTGCCTCCGTTGCGCGAACGTCCTGAAGACATCCTTCCGTTGGCGGATATGTTCCTCAAGGCGTCCGCCGAGGCCTTGGGGCGCACAGTGGAGCGCATTTCGACACCGGCACAGGAACTTCTTTTGCAATACCCGTGGCCGGGCAATGCCGGAGAGCTGGCCCAGTGCATGAAGCTCGCCGTACAAGGTTGCGACGATCTCGTCCTGCGCGCCGCTCACTTGCCCCAATCCCTCCAGACGTCTGGGGACAGCCGGGCGGCGTTGCCGTTCAACGATGCGGTGGCGCGCTTCGAACAGGAACTGCTCATTGACGCCCTGCAACATGCGCATGGCAATATGCTGCAGGCCGCCCGCGATTTGCAGGTAAGCTACCGGATCGTCAATTACAAGGTTAAGAAGTACAACATTGATCCGCGCTCCTTTGCCTGAGCGAGGCAGGGGAATAGTGTAGAGCGGATATGCTTTAAAAGGATAGAAGACTTGGGAAGAACGTTTCTTCAGAAAAATACCCTTTCCCAAGCCTGCCGGCACGGAGATATCCCGCTCTTTCCAACGGCTTCAGTGTATGGAATCCTTGTTCGCAGCCTACAGGTCGCCTTTGGATGGATACCTGCCTCAAAGTGAAAAGGTTCTGAGCCCCGCCGCAGATTTTCCTTTAAGATGCCTCCTGTACGTTGTCCCCGGTTTGAGGGCTGTGTGGGATTCCGTTTATGGGCTTGTTAGCCGCATCTCCTTACTGTGCCGACGTTATGTTCTTGAGAAAAATGCAAGGCATCATTTACTGTCCCCTATCGGATAGGCTATCCAAGGAAACGAGAGGAACTGTTTTTCCTCGTGCAAGCTGTGATTCCATCCTGTGCGGGATGGAACGGGCAAGCATCTTTCCTTCACCGTACTTCTTGATGCGCCTGCATGGAATAGCTGCCTTTTAGACGGCATTCATGGAAAGTATATAATAAAAAGGTACGAAAAGCGGTTGCATTGCATAGGCCCCTCGTGCAATACTGAACAATATCTTTTTAGATATGGCTTGTTGTGCAGAGATCCTGAGTACGGAATAGAGGGAAGCGAGATGCATTGGCATCAAGGACAGTGGACCGGCTGGTAGGGGTGCTTTGCCGGGGGAACGGTTTCGTTCCTTGCTGTTTCCGCCCCCCGTATCACTTCAGGGGTGAGGGGATAACGGGGGAAAAGGCGTACGGGATTCTGGGGGGAGTGAATGCAGGAGAGGTTCCTGGATTCATGGCACAACCTTTTCAGTAACTTTGTTCCGAGGAGGCATCCCTGATGGATGATCATTTGAAAGAAGCACTGGATATTGTCAAAGCACAGGCCAGCGTCCGAATCATGTCGGAAGACGAAATCATTTCCATGGTGCGTCGTCTTTCATCCGATATTAAGAACGTTGCCGAGGGTGAAGGCTGCGTTGAGGAGCTTGCCAGCTCCGATGTGCAGAGCGATCCCCGCAAATCCATCAAAGAAAAGTCGATTACCTGCATGGAATGCGGCAAGACATTCAAAATTTTGACGCGTAAGCATCTCGCCAGCCATAATCTTGACGCTGCCGAATACCGCGAAAAGTGGGGCCTCAAGAAGGATACCCCGCTGGTCTGTAAGGGCCTTCAGCGCGAGCGCCGCAAGAAGATGAAGGACATGAAGCTCTGGGAAAAGCGCCGTAAGGTTGAAGAGTAGGAATGAGTTCGGTGGAGAGGGGGAGGAGTCTTTTTTGAAGAACGGAGATACCCGAACGGGGTTCCTTCCCTCTCCTCTCTACCGGATTTTTGAGCCCCCAATATTTTTGATTGCGGGGTTGAGGGAAAGAAAAAGGCGACTGTTCAGCGGTCGCCTTTTTCTTTTGGATAATTCGTACAGCCTTTTTGAAGCGGCTTAAACAGACATCGCAAGAGGATCTACAAGAACATTTTTATGTTCCTTCCATCTTTATATGTGTTTCCCGGCATTCTCTTGCAGCATGTCGCCAGATAGAAACGACAGTCCCATATTACACAGGGAAAAAGTGAAGAGGGATTCAATAAAGGGGAAAGTCTTTGAAGGGAGTGGGGGGAGGTTTGGAGGGGGCGAGGGAAACTTTCTTTAGAAAGTTTCCCTCGCCCCCTCCAATCTTTTTTAAACCTCAAACAGCATTTCGAGGTCTTCCTTGGTGAGGGACTTCCACGTGTCCTGACCGGGGATGACGGCCTCGGCGACGCCGCGCTTCATTTCCTGAAGCTTGAGGATCTTCTCTTCCACGGTATTCTGGCAGATCAGCTTGTAGGAGAACACCTGACGCGTCTGGCCGATACGGTGGGTACGGTCGGTTGCCTGGCTTTCCACGGCGGGGTTCCACCACGGATCGTAATGGATGACGTAGTCCGCTGAGGTCAGGTTGATGCCCGTGCCGCCCGCCTTCAAAGAGATGAGGAAGATCGGGATTTCCGGGCTGTTGTTGAAGCGGTCCACCTGATCGAGGCGGTCCTTGCTGGTGCCGTCCAGATAGCAGAAGGGGATGTCCGTCAGCTGGAGCCAGCCGCGGATGATCTGCAGCATCTGCACGAACTGCGAGAAGACCAGCACTTTGTGGCCGCCTTCCACCACGTCGAAGATCATATCCTTGAAAGCCTCGAACTTGCCGGAGGGCAGGCTCCCGGTGGAGAAGCCGGGCATGTCCACCTTGAGCAGGCGCGGGTGGCAACAGATCTGGCGAAGCTTGAGCAGCGCGTCGAGGATGGACATCTGGCTCTTGGCCATGCCCTTGCTTTCGACGTCGGCCAGCACCTGATCGCGGAGCTTCCGGGTCAGGGCCGTGTAGAGTTCGGCCTGTTCGTCCGTCATGTTGCAGTATGTCACGCTCTCGATCTTCGGCGGCAGATCCTTGGCCACTTCGGCCTTGGTACGCCGCAGGATGAACGGCTTCACGCGGGAACGCAGGTATTCGAGGCTTTCGCCGTCCCCGTCGCGGATGGGCTTGACCACGCCGCGCTGGAACGCGTGCTGCGAGCCGAGGAATCCGGGCATCAGGAACTCGAACAGCGACCACAGTTCGAACAGGTTGTTTTCGATGGGCGTACCGGACAGGCACAGCCGCATCCGGGCCTTGATGGAACGCACCGAGCGCGCCGTGATGGTGTTCGGGTTCTTGATGTTCTGCGCTTCGTCAAGGATGATCGAGTTGAAATAGTGCTTTTCCAGCTCCTCAAGGTCGCGGCGGAGCAGGGCGTAGGTCGTCACCACGATGTCGGAATCCGCCACCTTGCGGAACATGCCTTCGCGGCGCGTGCCGTAGATGATCAGCCGCTTGAGGTGGGGCACGAACTTTTCGGATTCGCGCTCCCAGTTGGGCAGCACGGACGTGGGCACCACAATGAGGTTCGGGCCTTCATGCCCGTGGTTGACCATATGCTGGATGAACGACAGGGTCTGGATGGTCTTGCCGAGGCCCATTTCGTCCGCGAGGATGCCGCCGAACCCGTATTCGCTGAGGAAGTTCAGGTACGAAACGCCCTGCAGCTGGTAGTTGCGGAGCGTGGCGGTCAGGCCCTTGGGCGTGCTGACGGGCTCCACCTCGGTGAAGTTCCGTACCTTTTCACGCAGCGAGTTCCAGAAGGAGTCGGTCTCCGCATTGGGCAGATCGTCGAGCAGGTTGTCGAGCACGGGGGCTTCGAATTGCTTGAACTGGCGCTTGGGCGGCTTGGTGGGGTCGAAACCGAGGGCCTGCAGCTTGTGGGCCAGCTTTTCCAGCCACGACTCGGGCAGGCTCGTGTAGGAGCCGTCCTTGAGCTGCACGTAACGGCGGCCGCGTACCCATGCCTTCCAGATGCGCTCCAGAGGCAGGTGCTGGCCGTCGTATTCCACATCGATATCGAGGGTGAACCATTTTTCCTTTTCGTTGCTCTCCACCTTGGCGGAAATGACCGGCTGCGACATGCGCACTTTGTAGCGGGTGAGGGCCTTTTCGCCGTACACGCGCCAGTTTTCCACCAGCGTGGGGTAGGAGTCGAGCAGGAAGGCGATGGCCTCTTCCGGCTCCATGAACCACAGCCGGGTGCTTCTGGGCTGGAAGTGCATTTCCGCGAGCTGCGCCATGAGCGCGGCCTCTTCGGTCTGATCGCGGCGCACGAGGAATGTATGCCCTTCAAAGACGTAGCTGCCCGTCTGGAAGTCCGGGTTCGGGCCGGGGAGGACGAATTCGCCGTGCACCGTCTCATAGGTGTTCTGGACTTCAAGCGTAAGCAGGCTGCCTTCCTCGTCGAGGAACAGCTTGGGATCGTAGGTCGCGGGCTGGAAGATCGGGCCCATGATCTTGAGGAATTCGTCGGGCTCGTAAAGCTCGGAGGCGGGCAGGCGCGCCCACACCCGGTCGAGGAATTCCGAAATGTTGTCTTGCGGGACCACCGGATGGTCGGCGACAAGCTGTTTCACCAGCGAGGGGGAAAGGCTGGTCTGCACCGGGTAGAAGCTCTGGTTCCAGCACACCCACAGGGGCATCTGCCCGTGGAAGGTGATTTCGCTGTCCTCTTCCGAAATGGAGAAGGGTTTCTTTTCTCCGCGTTGGAGCAGCACGTCGAAGCGCAGCCCGTCCTCGTCAAGGCCGGGGCGGAGCTTCACGGTGAGCGGCGTGCTCACGATGGTGCACGGGATGTCCGTGTCCTTCCAGAACATGTAGTATTCGCGGCGGATGGCCCAGAAGAACCACGAAACGAGGCCTTCCGGAATTTCGATCCGGTGCCCGTAGTAGTCGAGGTAGTGGCCGATCTGGCGGGCGACCTGCAAGAGCTGGGGAGACTGATCGCACCACTCGGGATTGCGCAGGATCTGCTCCAGCGACGTTTCCTGATGGACGGAGGACAGGCCGGTCTTGTTCTGCCGTGCCCGGAAAAGCGCCACGATGAGGCGGCCCGGTTCGGGATAAAACCGGAAGATGAAGTAGTGGCGTCCGGTTTCCGGCTCCAGCGAGCTGGAGAAGAAACTGCGGAAGCTCTGGCGCCATTCGGTGTTGAGGCGCTGCGGTTCCTCGGGCGCGCCATAGTCCTTGTCGAGATCCGCAAACATCTTCAAGGCGGTGGCGGCCACGTGACGGCAAACGCCCATGAACGCTTCATGGCAGTTGCAGTTATACGAAATCTGGGAGTCTCCCGGATTCAGCATCAGGTGGGGCGAATAGTTCTGGAAGTCTTCGCCCTGGACGATGCCTTCCACGTCCCAAGTGTCGCCTTCCTTGCGGATGGTCAGCTTGTGGACGCCGCCGCTGTTCAGTATTTCCTGTCCCGTATCCTTGATGTATTCAGGGACGGAATCTTTCAGGAAGCCCTGGATCAGGGCTCTGGCGGCATTTTCCTCACGTACGTTCATTTTTTCGGATGTCCTTGCTTCTGTCATGGCACTTTTAAACAGCATATCCTTGTTTGTTGTGCATAAGCCTCGTCGAAACGGCAGATCCCTTGTCGACAGTTAGTCTATGGGTACGGATGCTTGCGGCATAACTGATAAAGTGGGATGGATGCCCGGGCAGAACGATGCGCTCCGTAGAATGCGGAAGGGATGCACAGAGGCATAAGCGACGAGTCTTATATTATCGTTGTATGCCAAGAATCGTCTGTTTTCAAGGGTACGCAAGTATGTTATGGCCATTTTCGAGAAAATATTTACAAATGACCTGGAATGCGTATGAAAAAGAGCTTGCTGATTCTGCTTTTCACCTGTTGGGCGCTGTTTTTTGCGGCGTTTCGCCCTGTTATGCCCTTTGCGGCGGAAACGGCGGCCTTCCCGGACGGCACCCCGGTCACAGGAGGGCGTATCCTGATGGGCACCATCGGCGAGCCGTCCAACCTCATCCCCTATATGGCGTCCGATTCCGCCTCGGGCGAGATCACCGGGCTCCTGTATGTGGCTCCGCTCAAGTACGACAAGGATCTGAACGTGGTCCCGTGGGCCGCCGCGTCCTATGAGGTGCTTGAGGGGGGCAGGCTTCTCCGCTTCGTCCTGCGCGACGATATCCGCTGGGAGGACGGCGTGCCCCTGACGGCGGACGATGTGGAGTTCACCTATAAGCTCATGATCGATCCCAAGACGCCCACGGCCTATTCCGGGGACTTCCTGGCCATTGAATCCTTCAAGAAGACCGGGCGGCTGTCGTTCGAGGTGCGTTATGCCAAGCCTTTCGCCCGCTCCCTGATGACATGGATGGGGGCCATTCTGCCCAAGCACGTGCTTGAGGGGCAGGATATCATGACCACCCCCGTGGTCCGCAAGCCCATCGGCGCGGGTCCGTACCGGCTTGCCAAGTGGGACGCCGGTTCCATGCTCACCCTTACGGCCTCGGATACGTATTTCGAGGGCCGTCCCAATCTGGATGAGGTGGTGTACCGGATTATCCCCGATCCCTCGACCATGTTTCTGGAACTGAAAGCCGGAAAACTGGACATGATGTCCCTCTCTCCCCAGCAGTACCTGCGCCAGACCCAAGGGCCGCAGTGGGAACGGGACTGGCGCAAATACCGTTACCTGTCGTTCAGCTATACCTTCCTCGGGTTCAACCTGGAGCATCCTTTCTTTAAGGATGTGCGCGTACGCCGGGCCATTTCGATGGCCATCGATCGCCAGTCGCTTATTGACGGCGTGCTGCTCGGGCAGGGCGTGCCCACGGTCGGGCCATACAAGCCGGGGACATGGGCCTATAACGACAAGCTGACGCCGGTCCGGCAGGATGTGGACGAAGCCCGCAGGCTGCTGGACGAGGCCGGCTGGAAAAAGAATAAGGACGGCCTCCTTGAGCGGGATGGCAAGCCGTTCCTGTTTACCATCCTCGTCAATCAGGGCAACGATTCGCGCATCAAGGCGGCGATCATCATCCAAAGCCAGCTCAAGGCGCTGGGTATCGCGGTGCATATCCGCACGGTGGAATGGGCCGCCTTCATTAAGGAATTTGTCAATAAAGGGCACTTCGACGCCATCATCCTTGCCTGGACGATCACCCTCGATCCCGACATCTATGACGTATGGCACTCTTCACGGGCCAAGCCCGGCGGGCTGAACTTCACGGGCTACCGCAACGCCGAGGTCGATGAGCTGCTCGTGGAGGCCCGGAGCATGACCGATCAGGATCGCCGCAAGGAGCTCTATGACCGCGTGCAGGAGATCCTCGATGCCGAACAGCCCTATTGTTTCCTCTACGTCCCCTACGCGCTGCCCATCGTGCAGGCGCGGTTCCAGGGCATCAAGCCCGCGCTGAACGGCATCATGTACAATTTTGATCGCTGGTGGGTTCCCAAAGACTTGCAGAGGTACCATGTTCGGCCTTAGAGTTTCTATACCGTCGCACAAAACCTTGCGCGGCGGTGATCATGCACCATCAGCCCACAGGACGAGTCCATGAGTACAGTTGAAGCTCCTGCCTCCCATCTTCCCCTGCCGATGCAGAACATCCTGAGCCGGCTGGCTGCCAATTCCACGGAAGCGGAACAGGCGCTCGTACGCAAAGCCTATGCTTACGCCGCAGCGGCCCATGCCGGGCAGGTGCGGCTTTCCGGCGAACCCTATCTCTCGCATCCGCTGGCCGTGGCCGAAGTCCTTGCCGAGCTCGGTTTCGACGCCCATTCGGTGGCCGCCGGGCTGCTGCACGATACGGTCGAGGACACGAAAGTCACGCTCGAAGAGGTTGACGCCGAGTTCGGCGAACAGGTCGCCGACATCGTGGACGGCGTGACCAAGATCAGCATGATGACGTTCGACAGCAAGGAAGAGCAGCAGGCGGAGAACATCCGTAAAATGATCCTTGCGATGTCGCACGACATCCGCGTGCCCATCGTCAAACTGGCTGACCGCGTGCACAACATGCGGACGCTCGATTTCCAGAAGGCCCACAAGCGGCAGCGCATCGCGCAGGAGACGATGGACATTTACGTGCCCCTCGCCAACCGCCTTGGTCTGCACCGGCTCAAGCTGGAACTTGAAGGCCTGAGCTTCAAATACATACACCCGGACGTCTACGCCCAGATTTCGGACTGGCTGGAAAGCAATCAGGTGGTCGAGCGCCAGCTCATCGCCAAGATCATCGCCAAGCTGGAAGGCATCCTCAGCTCCAACCAGATCGAAGGCACGGTCTGGGGCCGCATCAAGCATATCTACAGCATCTACAAGAAGATGACCGAGCAGAATCTGACGCTCGACGATATGCACGACATTCTGGCTTTCCGCGTCATCGTCAAGGACGTACGCGACTGTTACGCGGTGCTCGGCCTTGTCCATGCGCAGTGGAAGCCCGTGCCGGGCCGCTTCAAAGACTATATTTCCATGCCCAAGGCCAACGGCTACCAGAGCTTGCATACCACGGTCATCGGGCCCGAGGGCGAGCGGATCGAAATCCAGATCCGCACCGAGGAGATGCACCGTCTGGCCGAGCACGGCGTGGCCTCGCACTGGCTGTACAAGGAGCGCCATCACGCGGTCAGCGTCAAGGACGCCCCGGAATTCGAGTGGCTCCGGGAGATCGTCAACCGGCAGGGACAGGAATCCGACTCCAAGGAATTCATGCACACCCTGCGCATGGATCTCTTCAAGGACGAAGTCTATGTCTTCACGCCTGCGGGCGACGTAAAGGAACTCCCCGAAGGTGCGACGCCGCTGGACTTCGCCTTCCTCATCCATACGCAGGTGGGCAGCCGGTGCGTGGGCGCGAAGGTCAACGGCAAGCTGGTTCCGCTGAATACCGCGCTCAAGAGCGGCGACACGGTGGAAATCATCACCGACAAGAACCGCCGCCCGAGCCGGGACTGGCTCAAGATCGTCAAGACCGCCAAGGCGCGCAGCCGTATCCAGCAGTACCTGCGTACCGAGGAACGCGCGGCGGCGATGGGCCTTGGCCGCGAAATGCTGGAAAAGGAAGCCCGCAAGGCAGGCATCAACCTGAGCAAGGCCGAGAAGGACGGGCATCTGAGCACGCTGGTGAACAGCCTTGCCGCCGGGTCAGTGGACGAGTTGATGGCCTCCATCGGGTACGCGCGTTTCACGACCAAGCAGGTGGTGAAGCGTTTGCAGGCCATTGTTTCGCCGCCGGAAATCCTTGAAACGCCCGATGCCGTGGATACGGTCGTCTCCCACCGCAAGCGCAAGGAGCAGAGCCCGCCTCCTCCGCCCAAGACGGGCGGCATCTCCGTGCGCGGCGTGGACGACATGATGGTCCGCATCGCCCACTGCTGCAACCCCGTGCCCGGCGATTCCATTGTGGGCTTCATCAGCCGCGGGCGCGGCGTGATCGTCCACACGGCGACGTGTCCGAACATTCAGGAGATGGAGCCCGATCGCCTCGTTTCCGTGCAGTGGGACGGCCACGAGACGCAGCCCTTCCCGGTGCGCATCCATATCATGGCCCGCAACCAGAAGGGCTCGCTGGCGGATATCGCCATCGTGCTGCGCGACGAGGACGTCAACATCGACGGCTGTCTCTTGCAGGCGCTGGTGGACGGGCGCTCCGAGATGGAAATGGTGGTGCAGGTGCGCGACGTGGCGCATCTTTACCATGTCATCGACCGGCTGCGTCATTTGCCTTCGGTCATGGAAGTGCTGCGTAAGACGGCGAACGAGGAGTAGCCCGTGGAGGTTCTTTTTCCAACCATCTTCCTCGTTTTGCTCGGTTTCGTCCTTTTGCTGAACGTGATCACGCTCCCCGCCAACTGGATCATGCTCGGCCTCATCGGGCTCTGGAGGTTTGCTTATCCCTCCCCCGGAGACATGGGCGTTTTCTTCTTCGCCATGCTTGTCGGCCTTGCCCTATTCGGGGAGGTCATCGAGTACATCGCGCAAGGCTGGGGGAGCAAGAAATACGGTTCGAGCACCAGCGGCATGTGGGCGGGCCTGCTTGGCGCGCTTGTCGGCGCTCTGGCGGGGCTTCCCCTGCTGTTTGGCCTTGGCGCGTTCATCGGCGCTCTCGTGGGCGCGTGGATCGGCTGTTATCTCATGGAGCGCTACAAGGGGCGCAACGACTACGAAGCCCGTCAGGCCGCCAAAGGCGCGCTGGTGGGCCGATTCCTCGGCATCGTGGTCAAATGCGGTATCGGTGCCGTCATGCTCAGCCTCACCTGCCACGCTATTTTTCAGGTGCCGGTGTATCCTGAGGTGACGACGTTTTAGGAACCGGGGGAAGGGAGGAAGAAACTTTCTATAGAAAGTTTCTTCCTCCCTTCCCCCGGACCCCCATCCCTCCATCTTCAAAGATTTTTGACTTTATCGAATCCCTGTTCCGCGTCCGTGCCTGCTTTGGAAGATTTGGGTATTGTAAAACAAATAGAAAGAAGCCTTTCCTGAGGTTCATCGGGAAAGGCTTTTCTTTATGGCTCAATACAGCGGTTCGGGCTATCCAAATGCGGAACTGCCTCACAAGAGGGATTCGATAAGTACGAAAGTCTTTGAAGAGGGAGAGGGGAGGTTTGGAGGGGGGAGGGAGAAACTTTCTCCAGAAAGTTTCTCCCTCCCCCCTCCAATCTTCACAACACCTTTCTTCAGCTCTTCTCGCGCTTGTCGATGACGCGTTGGGCCTTGCCTTCGGTGCGGGGCAGGGAATTGTGCTGTACGAGTTCGACCTTGGGCGTGATGAGGATTTCGTCCTTGAGGGCGCGGGCGATGGTCTCCTGAAGGCCGCGCAACACGCGCATGTCTTCCACAAAGCTCTCCTCGCGGATTTCGACCTGTACCTTCATGGTGTCCTTGAGGCCGTCGCGCTCAAGGACGATGACATAGTTCTGACCCACTTCGGGGTAGGCCATGAGCACGCGCTCGACCTGCATGGGATAGATGTTCACGCCCTTGACGATGATCATGTCGTCGGAGCGGCCAAGGATGCGGTCGATGCGGCGGTGCTTGCGGCCGCAGGGACAGTCGCCGGGGATGATCCGGGTGAGATCGCGGGTCCGGTAGCGCAGGATGGGCATCCCGTGGCGGCACAGGGTCGTGAGCACCAGTTCGCCCACTTCGCCGTCCGGAACCAGCTTTCCGGTGTTCGGATCAATGATTTCCAGCAGATAAGCATCTTCCCAGAGATGCAGGCCGTTCTGGTATTGGCACTCGAAGGCCACGCCGGGGCCGTTCATTTCGGACAGGCCGTAGGAGTTGTACACCTTCATGTCGAACAGGGCTTCGATGCGGCGGCGCGTCTCTTCGGTGTAGGGCTCCGCGCCCACACAGGCGATGCGCAGGGAAAGGGCTTTGGGGTCTTCGCCTTCCTCAATCAGGGTCGTGCCGAGATGCAAGGCATAGGAGGGCAGGATGTGGGCCACGGTGGTCCCGAAATCCTTCACCAGCTTGAGCTGGCGCTTGGAGTTGCCCGCGCCCGCCGGAATGGTCATGCAGCCGAGGCGCTCGGCGCCGAAATGGATGCCGAGGCCGCCCGTGAACAGGCCGTAGCCGGACATGTTCTGGAACACGTCGTCCTTGCGTACGCCCGCCATGTAAAGGCAGCGGGCCATGAGATCGGCCCAGCTGTTGATGTCGGGCTGGGTATAGCAAACGGCTACCGGGGTGCCGGTGGTGCCGCTGGAGCAGTGCATACGCACGAATTCGGAATGCGGAACCGTGGCGAGCCCATACGGATACTGGGAGCGGAGATCGTCCTTGCTGGTAAAGGGAATCCGCCGGATGTCCTCAAGGGAGCGCAGGTTGTCGGCGGACACTCCGGATTCGGCAAGGCGCTTGGCGTAGAAAGGCGCGCGGCTGGCTTGCTGAATGGTCGTTTTCAGGCGCGCCAACTGGACGGTTTCCAGCGTGGCTCTGTCCCATGTTTCGGCTTTGTCAAAGTAATCCATCTTCGTATCCGTATTGGGTTGAAAAACGGTTAACACGCTATCCGTAAAAGCATTCCCTCACCAACGGAACTCCCGCCGCGCAGTCCCCCACCAGTCAAAAATCTTGGGAAAGGACGGGAAAGGGGTTGGAGAAGGGGAGGAGAACCTTTTTTAACAGAAAGGTTCTCCTCCCCTTCCCCAATCAAACCATTATGCTTCTCGCAGCGCAAGGCCGTGCAGCAGCCCGTGGCAGCCCGCAATCATCATGTCGCCGTGCGGGGCGATGAATTGGGCGTGCCCCAGCAGCATCTCGCGGCGCGGCCCGACCGCGAAGGTCGGGGCAAAGCCTTCCGCTTCAGAAGGCAGAGGCGCAAGGAACGCGCAGCCGTGCCCGCCTTTGGCGCGCACCTGTTCGTCGGGAAGCCAGCCGAAACCGAATTCCTTGAGATCGAACAGCAGGGCGTCGGTATCCAGCATCCCGGTGTGGTGCTCATAGACGCCGAGAATGCGCCCCTTGAAGACGAGGAACGCCGCAACATGGCTGTTGCCCACGTTGACCACCGTAACGCCTTGGCGCTGGCTGCGCTTGGCGACTTCCGGCGCGGCGAGCGCGCCGAGGACGGCGGCCGTGGCGGTATCCGCCACAGGCCCGCCCGTACATCGCTGGAGGGCGTTGAGCCTGGTGCAGGGCGCGGGGGGCGTGTCGTACAGCCAGCGGGCGGGATCACCCTGCGTTTCAGTGAGCAGGGCGCGCCAGAGGTTGAAGCGCCCGACGCGGTTGCCTTCGGGATGGTGCCCGTGATCCTGTGCGGCGGCAACGATGAGGGAGGGCTTGGGAAGCCCGGCGGCGCTGAGGAGGCCGTCCCAGAAACCGGGCTCGTAGTCGGCCAGCGGAACGGCGGCGTATCCTTTGGGGCAGGACGGCGTAATGGAGACGCCCTGCGCCTTTACGCGCTCGGGATTGTCGTGCAGGGCGAGGGCCGCATCAGGAGAAGCGGCGGGGGCGAGCCCGGCTGCCGCTTGTTCCTGAACGGCGACGGCGAAACCGCCGCCCATGTTGTGCCCGTACAGCCAGACGGGGCGACCGGCGGCTGTGTGGCGGCGGATGCGGTCGGCGATGCCGAGCGCGGGGGAGGGCAGGACGAAACGGGGCCAATTTTCGGCCCGTTCGCCGGGCAGTGCCAGCAGGACATCCTGCGTCCCGCTGCCTATGTCGAGGCTCAGGATCGGCCCGGCGGCCGCCAGCAGACGCGCAACGGCATCCCCGGCGGACGCGGGAGAAAGTTCAGCCATGACTATTTTCCTTTATTCTGGATAAGCACCAGCGGGATGCGGTGCAGCGCGCTGGAGAGGCTTTCCGTAGTGCCGATGCGCCACCATACATCGTCGAGTTCCCATCCGGCGCGGCTCGCAATGTCACTGACCAGACCTTTGAGATTGATGATGGGATGGCGCTCGAAAACCTGCGGCAGGCCGTAGGTCAGGCTGCACACGAGGCAGCGGCCCGCGCGTTGGTGGAGTTCGAAGTAAAAATGCAGTTCGCCATCGTCGCTTTCCTCGGGATCGACAACGAGACGGATATCATAGGCTCCCTCTTCCGCATCGCCGAACAGCGCATCGAAAAAATCATTGGTCCGCTGGATGGGGAAAAGATCATTCAGACATTCAGGGGTAAAAACGTCGTATACGGCCATGAAGGAAACCTTCCTTGCGTTGGGAGCCTGCGAAACGCACAGACGAGTGCGACAAGACAACAGCCCAAAAAATAGCATCCATCGGCGCAAGACGCAACAAGAGACACCTTGCGGCGCGACAACAAAGGGGTTTTCGTGTCAACAGACGACGGAGAGCGAAGCCGTGAGATCGGCTTCAATAAGGACCCGTTTGGGAAGGAAGCGCAGGCGGCCCGGATCGAACGCCGGAAGGAGATTACGGGGATGGGCGGGGGCGAGCGCGCCGATCAGCCCCGCCTTCCAGCCGAGGTAGCCGGCTACGGCGGCGGGAGAGACGCCCGCGTCCCGCAGGGAGGCCAACGTGAGGCTTGCGTGGCGCTTGGCGAGGCGTTCGCCTTCGGGATCGCAGAGCAGGGGCAGGTGCATATAGGCGGGGCGGGGATAGCCGAGGAGATCGAACAGGGCGAGCTGGCGCGGCGTGGAGACGAGCAGATCCTCCCCCCTGACGACTTGCGTAATGCCCATGAGCCCGTCGTCCACGACCACGGCAAGCTGGTAGGCGATGACGCCGTCAGAGCGCCGCAAGGCGAAATCACCGCCGCAGGCTTCCAATGTCATGCTGAAAGGGCCGAATACGGCATCCTCAAAAGCATAGTTCTGGGAAGGGCAGCGGAGCCGGATGCACGGGCGGCGTCCGGCGGCTTCCAGCTCGGCGCGGCGTTCGGGGGGCAGGTTGCGGCAGGTTCCGGGGTAGGCGGCCCCGGCGTCCCCCACATGGGGCGCACCCGCCAACGTGCGAAGCTCCTTGCGGGTACAGTAGCAAGGGTAGATATGCCCGGCCCTGTCCAGACGGTTCAGGGCGTCCGCGTACAGCCCCATGCGGGCGCTCTGGACGTACGGTCCTGCCGGTCCTCCGGCGTCCGGGCCCTCGTCCCAGTCCAGCCCGAGCCAGCGCAGATCGCGGATGATCGCGTCGGCGTACTCGGGTCGGGAACGGTCGGGATCGATGTCCTCCATGCGCAGCACGAGCGAACCGCCTTTGCTCCGGCAGGCCAGCCACGCGAGCAGAAAAGCCCATGCGTTGCCGAGGTGCAGGAAACCGGTGGGGCTCGGCGCGAGCCTGCCCCGGACGGGACGGGAGGCGCTCATCCGTGCTTTCGGGAAACGATGAAGAAGACGGAAAGGACGGTCAGGCAGCAGGCCGTGACGATGACGCCGTCCACCTGTTCGCCAGCGAGCAGCCAGCCGAGGAATACGCCGATGACCGGATTGACGTATTCGTAGGAAATGGCGACCACGGTGCGGGTGTGCAGCAACAGCCAGAAATAACAGGTGTAGGCGATGATCGCCCCAAAGATGACCAGATAGAGCAGCGCCCCCGCGCTCAGCGGAGTGACGGAATCCATCGAGAACGTGGAAAACTCCCCAAGCACGGCGGCACCCACGAGGCTCTGCAGGCCGCCGATGAACATCAACAGGCCGCTCGTCTGTATGACGGAAAGCTGGGTCTCGCTCGCCTGTTTTTTGGAGAGGAACGAGCCAGTCACCCAGCCGAAGGCGGCGCACAGCACAAGCAGGATGCCCCATCCGGAGTCCGTGCCGGAGGCCGTCTGATTGACGCTGAGAAGGATGAGGCCCGCAAAGCCGGTCCCGAGCCCGAAGAACTGCACTAACGAAGGCCGGGGATCGCCGCAGAACAGCCAGCCGCCGAGCACCATCCAGATGGGCACCGCGCCGAGGATCATGGCCGCCGTACCAGAGGAGATGGATTCCTGCCCTTTGGCGAGGAAACCGCTGGCCATGAACACCATGAAGAACGCGAGAACGAAACTTTGGGAGAGGTCCTTGCGGGTTGGCAAGTTGCGTTCGCCACGCGCCCAACTCCAGAGATACAGGAGCACGCCCGCAAGCATCATGCGCAGGCCGCACATCATGAACGGGGGAAAGCTCTCAATAGCGAATTTGATGGAAATGAAACAAGAGCCCCACGAGATATAAACCAGAGTGAGGCATCCCAGTACTTGCGCGATGTGTTTTTGCCGTGTCGTCAACATGCGCGGGAAAATATCCTGTCGTCCGCCGTACTGCAAGCCCCGAAAAACGACAAAAACGACAACTGGTTGTCTTTGCTCGCGAAAAGAAAAAAGCGAAAACGATATTGACATGAAAAACGAATCAGGGCATCATGCCACCCATGAACATTCAATCCGTCAACCTTCTCTCCGCTCGCTGGTGGTGGCGCTCTTGCTAAAGAGTGCCGGGTTGTCGAGTCTTCTTCACAGAGCGTAAACATCCAACCGCGGCCGGGATACTGGTCGCGGTTTTTTTGTGGTGGTATCCCGTCCTAAGATGAGGAAACTGCCATGAATACGTCTTCCGCTTCCCTCTCCGCTTCCGAATCCACCGGTTTCTTCGGCGCTTACGGCGGGCAGTTTGTCCCCGATGATCTGAAGGCGCGTCTTGACGAAGTGACCGAAGCCTTTGATCGGTATAGCGACAATTCCTTTTTCAAGGACGAGCTGGATTACTATTTCAAGCACTACACTGGGCGTCCGAATCCCATCTTTTTCTGCGCCAATCTGAGCGAACGCCTCGGCGGGGCCAAGATTTATCTCAAGCGTGAGGATTTGAACCATCTCGGCGCGCACAAGATCAACAATACGTTGGGCCAGTGTCTGCTGGCGAAGCGGATGGGCAAGAAGCGGATCGTAGCGGAGACCGGCGCGGGGCAGCATGGCGTGGCGACGGCGGCGACGGCGGCCCTGCTCGGGCTGGAGTGCACCGTGTACATGGGCGCCGAGGACATGAAGCGCCAGCGCCTGAACGTCATCCGCATGGAGATGCTCGGCGCGAAGGTCGTGCCCGCGCTTTCCGGCCAGCGCACGCTCAAGGAAGCCGTGGACGAGGCGCTCGCCGCGTGGATCGCCAATCCCGATACCTTCTATGTGCTCGGTTCGGCGGTCGGCCCGCATCCCTATCCCACGATGGTCCGTCATTTTCAGGCCGTCATCGGCTGTGAAGCGCGCGAGCAGATGCTCGCCGAATGCGGGAAACTGCCTGTGGCCGCTTTCGCCTGTGTGGGCGGCGGCTCCAATGCCATCGGCCTGTTCGCCGGATTTGTGGACGATGCGGACGTGCGTCTTATCGGTGTGGAGCCCGCCGGACGCGGCCTGACCTACGGCGATCATGCCGCCAGCCTGTGCAAGGGTGAACCCGGCGTGATGCACGGTTTCCATTCCTACATGATCAAAGACGAGAACGGCGAACCGGGCGCGGTGTACTCCATTTCCGCCGGGCTCGATTATCCTTCCGTCGGCCCCGAGCACAGCTATCTCAAGGATATAGGCCGCGCCGAGTACGTCAGCGTGACCGACAAGGAAGCCGTGGACGCATTTTTCCTGCTGTCCCGCACGGAGGGCATCATCCCCGCGCTCGAATCCTCCCACGCCTTGGCGCAGGCCGTCAAAGTGGCTCCCACACTGCCCAAGGACGCCGCGCTGCTGGTGTGTCTCTCCGGTCGCGGCGACAAGGACGTCGAGCAGATGGAAGCTTTCCTGGAGAGCGCGAACTAGGCGGGATTGAGAGGAATTGGGGAGGGGAAGGAGAACCTTTCTAAGGAAGGGGGGAACACCCCCAAAGGCTCTCCTTCCCCTCCCAAAACTGTCAGTGCGGCTCGCATCCCCCTTCTTCCTCTCCAAAGACTTTCGTGTTTATCGAATTCCCCATGGCGGTTTTGCCTGCTGAAGAAGAAAGCGCCTTTCCCGTGTTTGTGCGGGAAAGGCGCTTTTTATTGGCTTGGATTGTTTTTCCTTCGAATGTTGCATTCTTTCACAGGGAATCCATTCGCTGATTTTTTGAATTGTGCACTGTTCAATCCGTAATACTCAAAGGGGAACCTTGCTCTATATCTTTCCACCCTCCCAAAACGGGGAAAGGCGCGGAACAGGGATTCGATAAGGTCAAAAGTCTTGGGAAAAGGAGGGATGGGGGGTCGGGGGAAGGGAGGGGAAACCTTTCTCCAGAAAGGTTTCCCCTCCCTTCCCCCGATTTTCTCCTACTGCATCTTGTTAATAGGCGAACCGTAACCCTGCACGCGGCGGACGGCGAGCTTGTGCTGGACGGTGCGGGTGTGGCCGCTTCCGGGTTGATCGTCGCGGTAGTTTTCGTGGAAGGCGCGGAGCCGCCGCTGCATACGGAGGATGCGGCGCATGATCTCGCTCATGCCGAAGTAGGCGGCGGAGAACAGCACGCTGCAAAAGAGCAGCAGGAACGCCCCGTAGATAAACAGCTTGTTGGTTTCCGCATCCGGGCTGTCCGTCTGCCAGAGAAGGACGAGAAAACCGATGGTCCCCACCAGCCAGAGCAGGTGGCCGCAGGCTTTCAGGAACGTCTCCATCGGCATCCGGGTATAGGGGTTGACCTCCACGAGGCCGATCCACTCTTCACTGCCGCATTCAGGGCAGCGGGCCAGATAGTCGGGGAAGATGGCCTTGCAGCGGGAGCACTGCAATTCGCGCTCGACTTTGACCTCGACGGAAGTGGAGGACGAAGAGCCGCGCGAGATCAAGCGCTTGCGGCGGAAAGGCGTTTTGGTCCTCATGCTGCGGCCTCCGTGGTCTGCGTGGTGCGGGCGTGCTGCATGTAGGCGAGCAGGCCCATGATGCCGATGCCGATGAGGTAACCCCAGTACCGCTGATCATGCGGCAGGAAGAAGCCCGTCAGCAGGGCCGGGTAGAGCATGATGATCGTGGAGCACGCGAGGAGCAGGGCGTCCGGCAGGGTGTTTTTGGCGATGAACCAGCCCTGCGTGAGCGAGGCGAAGGACATGCAGCCGAGCACCGTCATGAAGAACAGGAAGATTCCCTCGGGCACGCTGTCGATGCCCCACAGGATGATGTCATGGTTGAAGATGAACATCAGGGGCAGGATGGCCGTACGGATATCGTACAGGAAGCCCTGAATGCCCGTGGCGATGGGCGACGTGTCCGCAATGGCCGCAGCGGCGTAGGCGGCGAGGCCCACGGGCGGCGTGTCGTCCGCGAGGATGCCGAAGTAGAAGCAGTAGAGGTGCGCCGCTATCAGCGGGACGGCCAGCGCCACGCCGTGGACCACGATGCCGGAGGCGAGCTGCACCAGAATGGGCGCGGTCAGAGACGCCATGATGATGTAGTTCGCCGTGGTGGGCAGGCCCATGCCGAGGAGCAGGCTCGCCAGAGCGGTGATGAGCAGCAGCAGGAAGATGTTGCCGCCGGACAGGATCTCCACGAAGGACGTGATCTGCTGCCCGAGGCCGAGCGAGACGCAGCCGACGATGATGCCCGCCGAAGCCGTGGCCATGGCGACGCCCGCCATGTTGCTGCCGCCGGCGGACAGGGACAGGAGAAGCGTCTTGATGCCTTCCTTGAGGGCCTTGCGCTTGGACTTCTTGTGAACGAAGGCTTTCACGACGGGCTGGCCGAGCATGATGAGCGCGAGCACCACGATGGCGCGGAACACGGACATTTCGGCGGAATGCTGCATGATGATGAGTTCATACAGCAACATGCAGATGGGGATGAGGAAGTGCAGCCCCTCTTTGAGCGTGGTCCAGAAAGACGGCAGTTCGGATTTGGACAGGCCGCGCAGCCCGAGCTTGCAAGCTTCCACGTGGGTGATCCAGAGCAGGCCCGCATAGGCGGCGAAGGCCGGGATGGCGGCCGCCTTGGCGACTTCGATGTAGGGGACGTTGACGTATTCGGCGATGATGAACGCCGCCGCGCCCATGACAGGCGGGGCAAGCTGGCCGTTGATGGACGAGGCCACTTCCACGGCCGCGGCCTTTTCGGGCGGATAGCCCACCTTCTTCATAAGCGGGATGGTAAAGGTCCCGGTCGTGACCACGTTGGCGATGCTCGAACCGGAAACCACGCCGGTGAGGGCGCTGCCGAGGACGGCGGCCTTGGCTGCACCGCCCCGGAAACGTCCGAGCCCGCTGATGGCGAGCTGGATGAAGAAATTGCCGCCTCCGGCCCGTTCGAGCATTGTCCCGAACAGCACGAAGAGGAAGACGACGGTGGCCGAAACGTGCAGCGGCACGCCGTAGATGCCTTCCGTATCCATCGTCATCTGGGAGATGAAGCGGGACAGGGATGCGCCCTTGAAGGCAAGGAAATCGGGCAGATGCGGCCCGGTAAACACGTACAGGATAAATATGCTGGCGATGATCGGCAGGGCGGGGCCGATAACCCGGCGGGTGGCCTCCAGCAGGAGGACGACCAGCATGAGGCCGAAGATGATGTCGCGTGTGGTGGGCACGCCCGCGCGCGAGGCGATGCCTTCGTAGTCAAGCACGATGTACAGCGCGGAGACGGCGGCTATGATCCCGAGCAGGTAGTCGAGGATCGTGACCCGGTTCATGGCGAGCAGGATGCGCAGATCCCAGCGCCATGAGGTTCCCGAGATTTTGATCATGGGGATATTGAAGTAGACGAGGCTGATGGCAAAGGCCAGATGGATGGCCCGGATATAGACGGTATCAAGGAGCAGGATGCTCGCCGAGGCGAGCTGAAACAGGGACCAGCAGAGAGCGAGGATCATCGTGATGATGCGGGTGATGCCTACCGTATCGCCGCGCAGGCCGTGCTCGGCGGCTACCAGCTTTTCCCTGTAGTCATCCCCGTTTGGGGACTGCTCGATGTGCTCTATCATTTTGTGGGGCATGTGACTCCCGGCGTGATCTGAGGTGACGGCGACGCGGGGCGCCGCCCGGATAAACTCGGGCTGATTGCAAGGATGCCGGGATTGGGCGATATGTCCAATCCCGGCCGAAAGGCTTCACGGTGAAGCGGAGGGAGGAACGGGGTGTTCCTCAGCCTACTTCATCAGGCCGGCTTCCTTGTAATACTTCAGGGCGCCGGGATGGATGGGGGCCGTCAGGCCTTCGAGCATGGTCTCGCGGGTCAGGCCTTCGAGGGCGGGATGGAGCTTCTTGAACTCGTCGAGGTTCTCAAAGACTTCCTTCGTAATGGCGTACACGACGTCGTCCGGCACCTTGGCTGAGGTCACGAAGGTGGCGAGCATACCCACGGTGGTGACCTTTTCATTGGCGTTGGTGGCTTCGGGATACTGGGCCATGTCGATGTTGGTCAGAGAATAGTAGGGGAACTTTTTGACCAGCGGCTCAATGTCGGTGATGGACACGATGCGGGTCTTGCGCTTCCCGGCGGTGGCTTCCTTGATATTCCCGTTGGGATGGCCCACGGTGTAGAAGAAGCCGTCGATACGGCCGTCCTGCAACATGCGGGGCGCGTCGGCGGCCTTGATGCTTTCGGCCTTGAGGTCTTTTTCGATATTGATGCCGGCGGCTTCGAAAACGTCAATGGCGTTCTGGCGGTTGCCGGAGCCGGGGTTGCCGATGTTGACGACCTTGCCCTTGGCATCCTTCAGGCTCTTGATGCCGGAATCTTCGGCGGCGACGAAAGTGACGGCTTCGGGAGCCAGAGCGAACACGGCGCGGAGATCCTTCTGGGGCTTGCCTTCCCATTCGGAAAGCCCGTTGTAGGCCTGATACTGGCGGTCGGCCTGCGCGATGCCGAATTCAAGATCGCCCGCCATGATGGCGTTGATGTTGAATACGGACGCGCCGGTGGATTCGACGGTGGCCCGGATGTCGTACTTGTCCTTCTTGGCGTTGACGATCTTGGCGATCGCGCCGCCGGTGGGGTAGTAGACGCCGGTGATGCCGCCGGTGCCGATGGTAACGAACGTCGTCTTGGCGTGGGCTTCAAGGGCGGAAGCGCCCGTCATGGCCACAGCAAGGCTGAGAACAGCCGCGAGCAAATGTTTGTGCATGTCGTTGTCTCCCTTTTGTCGACATTTTCTTGTCAATTATATGAAGAAGGGCTTCAAAGCAAGGGAGGTTTTCATGGTTTCAGGTATATTGGAAGTGTACATTTTTGTGAAGCGTGCCGTTTCCTTCCGGGATGGGAACCGTTTCGGGGATATGGGACAATGGTTCCGGGAAAATTGACAGGTTATTTCCTTTGTCGTAACACTTTGATATTCTATTACCATTTTTTGTTATAACCGTTAGGGGGCCGAGAAGTCCCGGTGAGGTAACGTCTATGTCGGTTTCCTCTTTGCCTTTTTTGCATGGCGCGCTTGCCGCTGTGCTCCCAAAGCTGGCGGCGTGGCGGCGCGATTTCCATGCCCATCCGGAAGCCGGCTGGACTGAATTCCGCACGGCGGCCTTGATCATCAGGCGATTGCGCGAGCTTGGGTACGCGATCCGCATGGGCGAAGCCGCTTGCGCCTCCGACCGGAGGATGGGCGTCCCTTCTTCCGCTGTTCTTGCGGCGGTGCGGGAGCGTGCGCTTGAGCATGGAGCCGATGCCGAGCTGGTTGCGGGCATGGGGGACGGCTATACGGGGTTCTGGGCGGATCTGGATTGCGGCCCCGGCCCCGTGACGGCGTTCCGGTTCGATATGGACTGCAACGAAGTCGCCGAGTGCGCGGAAGAGAGCCATAGGCCCGTGCGCGAGGGGTTCGCATCACGCTGGCCCGGTCTGATGCACGCGTGCGGACACGATGGGCACGCCGCCGTGGGGCTCGGCTTGGCTGAAGTGCTTGTTTCGATCCGGCGGCACCTGCGGGGGCGGATACGCCTGATCTTCCAGCCCGCCGAAGAGGGGGCGCGCGGGGCCCTCCCGATGTCGGAGGCCGGAGCCGTGGACGGCGTGGATGTGCTGTTCGGTTTCCATATCGGTTTCAAAGCCGAGGGGCCGGGCTCATTGATATGCGGCACGCAAGGATTCCTGGCCACCACCAAGCGCGATGTCCTTTTCTCCGGAGTGCCCGCCCATGCCGGGGCCGCGCCGGAGGAAGGGAAGGATGCCCTGCTGGCGGCCTGTTCGGCGGTGGTGAACCTGCACGCCATTTCCCGGAACGGCAAAGGCGGCACCCGTATCGCCGTGGGCAGGCTGGAAGGGGGAGAGGCCCGCAACGTCATCCCCGCTTCCGCGAGGCTGTTCATGGAAACGCGGGGAGAAACCACGGAACTGGACGCCTACATGACCGCCGAGTCCGAGCGTATCCTGCGCGCTTCAGCCGATCTGTGGGGCTGCGCTTGCGAGTGGCGGACTGTGGGGAACAGTGCCGGGGGAGGGAGCAGCCCGGAGCTTGCCCGCCTTATTGCTACGGTCGCGGAAGCGATGGGTGGCTGGAAGACGGTTATTCCGATGAGCGGTTTCGGGGCGACGGAAGATTTCGCTTGCCTGATGAGCAGGGTTCAGGCCTCGGGAGGGCTGGCTTCCTACCTGCAGGTCGGGACGGACAGGGCTGCGGGGCACCACAGCGACCGCTTTGATTTTGATGAAACGTGCCTCGGGCGGGCGCTGGAACTGCTGGCCCGGCTGGCCGTGCGCATGGCGGGCGGCGGACAGGAAGACACTGAAACGGAGACGGAGAGCGACATGGAATTTTTGGATGAGGTCGTAAGGCGCAAGGGCATCCACGTGCAGCTATGGCTGGAGGGCGAAGATGGGGAAGGCTTCGGCAGGGGGCGTGTGGAGCTTCTCCAGCTTGTCGACGAACTCGGATCGCTGAGCAAGGCCGCAAAACAGCTCGGCATGTCCTACCGCGGGGCGTGGGGCAAGATAAAGAAGGCCGAACGCATCGCGGGCGAGACGCTTGTCGACGCTTCGGGGACCAAGCGCGACGGTTACTCGCTGACTCCGGCGGGGCGGGAGCTGGTTCAGCGTTTTCAGCAATGGTATGCGGATGTCGAAAGTTTTGCCAAGAAACGTGCGGAAGCCTTGTTTAGTGATTTCGATAAGGAATGATGATTCATTGTTTGCCCAATCTATATTCATTGAGTAAACAATCTGTATATCGCTGATAGAGAAGAGTATTTTTATATGCAAAAAGGCTTGCACTGCTATCTTTTTTTGACTAACAATAAGCAAAGAGGGCTTTGCATGGATAAAAAGCCCGCAGGGGGAGTGGAAGAGAGTCACATATTGACGGTATTGGGACCCTCAATAGATGACAAGCATAGTATGTTTTATGGAAAGATGCTTTTGGGGAAGCTTTTTCCTTTAGTGAAACATATATCAAATGCTGTTTAAAGATGGACAGTAGTGCTTTCTTATGCTTATTAAAGCCTTTTCCATTTCTCCTGTTTCGCGATTGCTTTCGCCGTTTTCAGCGCAAACCATCATAGTGTCCTGCGCTGATGAGCAGCAATGCGAGTGACGTGCGGAAGCGTGCTTTCTAACGCTTTATCCTTATCAGGGGGAGAAATGGAAGCTTTCATGGCATGGCTGAAGTCAGTCAACGACGTGGTTTGGGGACCGGGGATGCTGGTATTGCTGGTCGGTACTGGCCTGTATCTGACTGTCGGCCTGAAATTTTTCACATTCCGCAATTTTTTTAGAGGGCTCAAAAACCTGTGGGCCGGGCGTTCCAATCAGTCCGAGCAGGGCGAAATCTCTCCGTTCAACGCGCTGATGACCGCGCTGGCCGCCGACATCGGGACCGGCAACATCGTGGGCGTGTCGACAGCCATTTACATCGGCGGCCCCGGCGCGCTGTTCTGGATGTGGGTGACCGCCCTTGTGGGTATGGCCACCAAGTTCAGCGAAGTGCTCCTTTCCGTGCATTTCCGTGAAAAGACCCCCGCCGGAAACTGGGTGGGCGGTGCCATGTACTTCATCAAAAACGGGCTTGGACCCAAGTGGATGTGGCTCGGCTCGTGCTTTGCGCTGTTCGGCATCGTCGCCTGTATCGGTACGGGCGCTATGGTACAGGGCAACTCCATCGGTGAAGCCATACAGGCCAACCTCTCCATCCCGACGTGGTTTACCGCCATCGCCGTCTTCCTGCTGGCCGGAGCCGTCCTCATCGGCGGCGTGAAGCGTATCGGTGCCGTGGCCGGTAAGGTCGTGCCCGCCATGGCGGTGATATACGTCCTCATCTCCCTTATCGTCATCATCCTGCACATTGACCAGCTTCCCCGCGTTCTTGCTTGGGTTGTCGCCGAAGCGTTCACGCCTACGGCCGCCGAAGGCGGTTTTGCCGGTGCGACCGTGATGATGGCCATCCGAATGGGCATGGCCCGCGGCGTGTTCTCCAACGAAGCCGGACTCGGTACCGCGCCTATGGCTCACGCCGCCGCGACCAGCGCTTCACCGCTGGTGCAGGCTTCCATCGGTATGCTTGATACCTTCATTGATACGATCATCGTGTGCACCATGACCGGTTTCGCCATCCTTGTGACCGGCCAGTGGACCTCCGGCCTCACCGGGGCCGCCATGACCTCCGCCGCCTTCGAAACCTCGCTTCCCGGCATCGGCGGCATCGCGGTGACGATCTGCCTGACCTTCTTCGCCTTCACCACAGCCCTCGGCTGGTGCGTGTACGGCGAGCGCTGCGCCATCTATTTCTTCGGCGACAAGGCGCAGATCCCCTTCCGGATCGTCTACTGCATCGCCATCCCGGTGGGCGTGCTCACGCAGCTTGATGTGGTGTGGCTGCTTGCGGACACTTGCAACGCGCTCATGGCCATCCCGAACTTGATCGCCATCCTGCTGCTCAGCCCGGTGCTGTTCAAGCTGGTGAAGGAAGACGAATCCAAGGATTCCATCTTCAAGCACTAGTCTGCCGTTTTCGGCATAAGCGGGGAGGGGCCGAAAGGCCTCTCCTTTTTTCTGTGCGGCGATAGGGATGCGGCTTATCATAAGGGGAAAAAGGGTACGTCGCCTTTTTCAGATTGTTTCTCAAAGCCTTGAAGGTGGAAAAGGGGAGGTGAACACGCCGGAAACCGGAAAATATGGCCAAATCTATTCTCATCCCCTTGCCAAAAAAAGGAAGTTACGCTAGGAAAACGTCTGCGCCGCTTTCATGGCGCACGCCTGCCTTTTTCAATCACACATCTCCCCTATCTTAATCAGCGTTTGATGCGGCTGTGCCGTGTAATACCGTCTTGCCGTTCGGCAGGACTCATAACGTCCGGCGACACGCCGGGCGAACTTCCATTCACTCCCAAAACAAGTATCGGAACGTATGCGGAAGAAGAAAGTTGCCACGGAGGAGGTTCAGGAAGGCGCAACGATGAGCCTTACTGAACTGAAGAACATGAGCATGTCCGTGCTCATGGAGCTTGCGGAAAAGTACGAGATCGAAAACGCCAGTTCCATGCGGAAGCAGGAACTCATCTTTGCGATGTTGCAGGCTTGTGCGTCCCGGAGCGGTGCCATTTACGGCGACGGGGTGCTGGAAATCCTGCCTGACGGCTACGGTTTTTTGCGTTCCCCACTGTCGAGCTATATGCCCGGCCCGGACGATATTTATGTTTCCCCCTCTCAGATTCGGCGCTTTTATCTGCGCAAGGGTGATGTGGTTTCCGGGCAGATACGGCCTCCCAAGGAAGGGGAGCGTTATTTTGCCTTGCTCAAGGTGAAGGAAATCGGTTTTGAACCCCCGGAAAACGCCCGCCACGTCGTTCTTTTTGATAACCTCACGCCTATTTATCCCGATCGCAAGCTGATCATGGAAAACGGCGAGAAAAATCTGTCCTGCCGGGTCATCGATCTCATGTCGCCCATCGGGCGCGGCCAGCGCGGGGTCATCGTCGCGCCTCCCCGGACCGGTAAAACCATTCTGCTCCAGAGCATCGCGAATTCCATCAACGCGAACCATCCCGAAGTCTATCTCATCGTGCTACTCATCGATGAACGTCCCGAAGAAGTGACGGATATGGAGCGCACGGTCAAGAATGCCGAAGTCATCAGCTCCACGTTCGACGAACCTCCGCAGCGCCATGTGCAGGTCTGCGAAATGGTGCTCGAAAAAGCCAAGCGCCTTGTCGAACGCAAGCGTGACGTGGTCATCCTGCTCGACTCCATCACCCGCCTTGGCCGCGCGTACAACGCCGTGACGCCTTCGTCCGGCCGCGTGCTTTCCGGTGGTCTGGACGCCAACGCCCTCCAGCGGCCCAAGCGCTTCTTCGGCGCGGCCCGCAACATCGAGGGCGGAGGCAGCCTGACCATCATCGCCACGGCGCTCATCGATACCGGCTCCCGCATGGATGAAGTGATCTTTGAAGAATTCAAAGGCACCGGCAACATGGAAATCTATCTTGATCGCCATCTCGCCGAAAAGCGCGTGTTCCCGGCCATCGACATCAACCGTACCGGAACCCGCAAGGAAGATCTCCTCCTCTCCGACGACGTACTCAAGCGCGTCTGGATCCTCCGCAAGATCCTTGCACCCATGTCTTCCATCGACAGCATGGAATTCCTGCTCGACAAGATGCGCGGCACCAAGTCGAACGAAGAATTCATCAATGCCATGAGCAAATAAGCAAGGAATCGGAAAAAGCTTTTTCAAAAGAGAAGGTTTATCCAGATTTTTTTAGCGGGTTCTTTAAAAGAAAAACGCCGTTCCTCCACATGGAGGGACGGCGTTTTTCTATGGGACTCTGTAAGCGTTGTCTGGATGGGGCCGCTATTCCGCAGCTTCCTTCTGGAGGCGGGAAACGAGCTTGTCCATGTTGGCGATGCTGGTGACCTTCCAGCTCTCTCCGGAGGGGCTCATGCCCAGATCAACCTTGTAGTCACGCCCGTTGCCGAAATCATGGATGGTTGCGGGAAGGATGACGTTGCCGTTGACTTTGCGGGATGCGCCGCGTGGACGCAGCTCTTTACGCCCCGTGGAGACGTTGCCGAAAAGCGGTGCGAGCAGGCCTTTGGGTTTTGCGTTGGCTTTGGGTTTTCCGGCGAAAAAGCCGGATTCGATGCCTGAACGGGTGAACGTTCCGGTTTCTTGAACCAGCAACCCTTTGATCTGCTTCGCCATCGACGGGTCCTGCACAGAGGCGACCATCAGGGCGAGCATGGGAGGGAGGCCGGATGTATCGACTTGTCCGGCTTTTTGCAGCGCTGCAATCAGGGCTGAGGAACTTTGGTCGAGCAGGGCGTCCACATCGACGCGCCGCTCAAAGGCCGCCAGATCGCTGGCGTCGATGGCTGCCTGGATTTCCTTCAAGACAGCCTCCGGGGTCTGGCGGGCCAGGGCGGGGACCGTTACGAGCAAGAGCAACGGAAGGAAGAGAAAAAAGCGGAAGCAGCGGGAAATCATTGAGAGGCTCCTGGGTTGGCGGCCGCGGCGTCGAAGTGCCCCGCCAGATCGCGGAATAGGTTTGCGGCCTGTCCGGCAGCCGTGAGTTTTTCCGGGTTGTTGTGCGTGCGCCGATCGATCCATGAGGCGATGAAGAGCAGTGCGTCATCATCCAGATACCGGGCCTCCGGGGTCCGCTTGAGGGCCTGCACGAAAGCGCTCTTGGCCTGTTCGCGGGCGATGACGGCCTGTTGGTACTGCTGGCCCTTGGCGGCCATTTGCTGGCGCAATGTCGAGTATCTGGTCAGCTCGCCGTTGGAGCGGGCTTCATCGGCGGCGAATGTCAATTCGGAGTATTGGGCGTTGGTGTCCACGACACGCTGGGCCGCGGCGCTGAGGTTTTCCATTTGGCGGTTGAAGTCGGGCATGGAGGCAAGCGCCTGCAACGCCCCGGCAACACCACGGAACTGCCGGGCGTACAGCTTGAAGAACTCGCTCCGCTGGGCGGGCGAGAGAGCCTCGCCGCTCGGCAGGGGGGTAGCCGCGCTGCGGTTCACGGCTTCCATGAAGCGGTCGACGTACAGCCGATAAATGGCGTCCAGCATACCCGGCGTGAAGAGATGGTTCAGCGCTGCGGTACGTCCGGCGGGCAGATCATCGCCGATCCATGCGAGGCCGGTCATCCCCATTCCATAACGGAGATTTGCTCCCTGCAGGCTTGCGGAAAGCCTTCCACTCCGGCCCGGGGTCGCTGCGGGGACATAGTGGGAAACGAGCCATGAAGCCAAATCGTCGATAAAGGCGATGCGCACGACTTGATCGTCCTTGCGCCCCGCATCGGGAGGAACCTGTTCTCCGGGGGCCACAGGGCCGCGTACTTCGGCTCCGCCCGGCTGCACCGGCCTCTGTTCCGCAAGCGCCTCGTCCAGTTCAGCGGGCGTTTCGATGGGAGAACGGTATTTGGGCGGCGCTCCGGGCAGGCTGTTTCCCGCGACGGCTCCGACATCTGGAGGAGAAGGCGGTGTCGTTGTCCTGCTCATCAGGTCGGCGGCGAGGTTGATGGCCGATTCTCTCAGGTTTGCCATACGGTTGGAGAATTCTTCCCTTGCCTCCGGATCTCGGGCCAGCCAAAACCAGACCACCACGCCCGCGAGCAGGATAAGAATCAGCAGGGCCAACCCGTGGTGCCCCTTGCGTGACGGTTCCGTTTCGCGGTCATCGTCTTTGTCTGTCCGATAGCGGTTCGGCTTGCTCATGCCACCCTCCAGAGTCTCTTCCCGGATGAAAACGGGCTGTGTACAGGTATCATATTCACTGCAGAATACCCCATTTCATCCGCTCTGTGAAGCTGTAGAGCCGGGGGGGATCCAGCGATTGTGCACGCTTTCTAACTGGTTGGGTCGCGGAGGAGGCTCCGCTGTGAGAGATTCGCAGCGTATGGGAAAGAATCATGCTCTGGGAACTTGACTTCTTAAGAACCAATCCTAAATACTTAACGCTAAGGCTAATGACGCTCGACGCGCGCGGCGCGAACACTTTTTACTCCAAGGGAGCAAGACAATGGGATGCTGCTGCAATAATACGAAAGACGATAAGAATCAGAGCCCTGACTGCATGGCCAGCAAGAGCACGGTTGTCACCACGCCCGAAGGCGAAGATGTCGAAGTCAACTTCAACATGGGAACCGGTGAAGTGACCTATGGGAAGAAGACCGGATGCTGCTCGGACAAGTCCGACGGTACATCTTCCGGCGGTTGCGGTTGTTCAAAGTAAGGGATGAGAGCGGATTGTTTTTGAAACAGTTCAAAGTCGAAAAGCTCCAAGCCAAAAAAGAACGGAGGAAGATTGGTAAGGTGGGTATCCCTTGCACGCTCTTCCTCCGTTTTTTTAGAAACGGCTGATTGATAGTCTGCGTAAGGGGAATTTCCCTTGCGCTTTTTTATTCCACACGGAGCTTTCCAGAAAGAAATATGTCCCCAATGCCTTTGTTGCCCTGACTCCTCATTGTTCCAATAAATACCAATAGGCCCAATGCCATAACACAGGTTCCCATGAGTGGGAAACCCGAGTGGGGGATTCGATAAACGCGAAAGTCGTGGGAGAGGAAGGGGGGAGGTTTGGAGGGGGAAGGAGGACCTTACTGGAGAAAGGTTCTCCTTCCCCCTCCAATCTTCTCTACAGAATCTGCTTGAGGAACTGCTGTAGGCGAGGATGCTCGGGATCGGAGAAGAATTTGGCCGGAGGCGCCACTTCAAGGATTTGCCCCTGATCCATAAAGACGATGCGGTCGGCCACTTCGCGGGCAAAACCCATTTCGTGGGTGACACATACCATCGTCATGCCTTCCTGCGCGAGCTTGACCATAACGTCGAGCACTTCGCCGATCATTTCAGGATCGAGCGCGGACGTAGGTTCGTCGAACAGCATGATGTTGGGCTGCATGGCGAGGGCGCGGGCAATGGCGACGCGCTGTTGCTGGCCGCCGGAAAGCATACTCGGGTAGACGTTGACCTTTTCGGACAGCCCCACTTTCTTGAGCAGCTGGAGCGCGCGCTCCTCGGCTTCGTGTTTGGAAATATGGCGGAGCTTCATGGGCGCCATCGTCAGGTTCTGGAGCACGGTCTTGTGCGGGAACAGGTTGAAGCTCTGGAACACCATGCCCAGATCCTGCCGGATCTTGTTGATGTCGTTCTCGGGGGCGTTGATGTCGCTCCCCTCGACAAGGATGGTGCCCTTGTCGATGACTTCCAAGCGGTTGATGGAGCGCAGCAGCGTTGACTTGCCGGACCCGGAAGGTCCGATGATCACGACGCGTTCGCCGGGCTGCACGTCGAAGCTGACATCGTGCAATGCGGTGAGCTGCCCGAAGAACTTCCACACGTTCTGGATGCTGATGATGGGGGCTTCGTTACTTTCTGTCGCGGTCATAGTAGGTGAGTCTCCCTTCCATCATGCTCACGCCTTTGGAGAGCAGCAGGGTGATGATGAGGTATACGAGGGCGATGACCGTATAGGTCTCGAAATAGTCGAAGGTCTGCGAAGCGAATTCGCGGCCACGGCGCAGCAGGTCGGCCACGGCGATGATGGAGACCAGAGAGGTATCCTTGAGCATGGCGATGCATTCGTTGCCGATGGGCGGCAGGATGGTACGCATGGCCTGAGGGAGGATAACGAGCGTCATGGTCTGGAAGTTGTTGAAGCCGAGCGAACGGGCGGCTTCGGTCTGTCCCTTGGGGACGGAGAGGATGCCCGCGCGGAAGACTTCGCCCATGTAGGCGCCGTAGCAGAAGCTGATGGCGATGACCGCCGACACCATGGGCGGGACCTGAATGATGCGGCCGAGGGCGTAATAGATGTAAAAAAGCTGAACGAGCAGCGGCACGCCGCGGATGATTTCCACGTAGGTCGATGCGATCAGGTTGATGACGGGATTGCGGGACAGGCGTCCGAGACCCGTGAGCAACCCGATGGGCAGCGTGCAGAGCAGGGAGAGAACGGTCACCTCAAATGTGATGATCAACCCGTCGGGAAGGAATTTGACGATTTCCAGATAGGGTTCCGGCTGCGTGGCGCAGAGGGTGACGAGCGCCACCACGGCAACGCAGAACGCCAATGTCCAAGCATTGAGGAGCCTGCGATCCCTTGGATCAGGGATTTGTGCGCCCTCCGTAACCTCAATGCGAATGTTGGGAGCGTTGTTCATAAGTATTCCTAAAATGTGTCAGGCTCCGGCAAACGCCGCATGAGATGCGTGCGCCGCGATGTGGGCCTTGCAAGTTGCGGCGCGCCCGGGCGACGCGCGAAAACAGGGGCCTTACCAAACGGGCGGCAGGGGAGAGGGCTCCCCTGCCGGTATAGAATCGCAACAGGACGATTAAGGATGAGAGTTACGGCCGCTTATTTGCCGATCCACTTCTCGACGACCTGCTTGTCGATACCCTTTTCTTTCACGGCTTTGATGCCTTCGTTGAGCTTCTTCACGAGATCCGTATCCGACTTGCGGACGGCGAACCCGTAGAATTCCACATCGTCGGTGATGAAGGCAACCTTAAGCTTGCCCGCGTATTCCTGCTTCTTGTTGGCGTAGAACTTGGCGACCGGATCGTCGCAGATCACTGCGTCGATGTTGCCCTTGGCGAGGTCTTCGAGGGCGAGGCCCACTTCGTCGTACGTCTTGACGATGGCTTTGGACTTGGCCTTGGGCAGGGTCTCCACGAGGCCGGTGGTACCGATCTGGCCGCCGACCTTCTTGCCGTCCAGTTCTTTCAGGTTTTTGAGGTCCGAATTGGTGGAAACCACAACGGCCTGGCGGATTTCGCAGTAAGGATCGGAGAAGCCCATAGCCTTCTTGCGCTTGTCGGTGATGGTCACGGAAGAGGCGATGATGTCGGCCTGACGGGATTCCAGGGCGGCGAAAATACCGTCCCACGCGGTGTTGCGGAATTCAACGTTCAGGCCCGCTTCTTTGGCGACGGCTTTCAGGTAGTCAATGGAATACCCGACCACGTTCTTGTTTTCGTCAAGCATTTCAATGGGAGGCCACGTCGCGTCGGAAGCCACGATGAGGGGTTTTTCGGCGGCATTGGCCAGAGAAGCACACAAGAGCAGGGACAACAGGGTCGCACTGAAAAGACGGATCATACCGACAGCTCCTCCAGATGTTGCAAATGTTCCACGGCGACAAACCGCATGAGGAAAAACGCGCCATCTTTTTCTTGCGCGCCGTTCCCATCCTCCATATTCTAAGCGTCCTCTTTTGCAGGAAGATGTACAGCGTGTCAAGAACCGAATCGCGGAACCACGGGTTCTGAAGGCTTGATTTCCGCAACATTCCCGCGTTGTTTTACGTCATTGTTCCGTCATTTTTTCCGGAGGATTTTTCATGTCGGTTTCCTGTGCGGTGCTTCTTGATCGGGACGGCACGCTCATTGAGGATAAGCATTACCTTTCGGAACCGTCCGGCGTCGCCCTGTTGCCCGGCGTCGGCCCGGCGTTGTCGCGTCTGGTTCAGGCGGGGCATCGCCTTTTCTTGGTGTCCAACCAATCCGGCGTGGGCCGGGGGTATTTCACTGAACAGGCTGTCGTGGCGTGCCAAAAACGGCTTGAGGAACTTTTGGAGCCGTATGGCGTAGCTTTTACGGATGCCGTCTGGTGCCCGCACGCGCCTGAAGAGTCTTGCTTTTGCCGCAAGCCCCTGCCGGGCATGTTCGATGAGCTCCGGGCCCGGCACGGGCTCTTGCCCGAAACGACGTTCATGATCGGGGACAAGCTGGACGATCTGGGGTTAGCCGCCAATGCCGGGCTGTCCGCCGGGCTGCTCGTATTGAGCGGGAAAGGCGCGGAACATGCCCGGAAGGCCGGATATCCCGTGCCCGTTTCCGGTATCGTCGAGGTTCCGGGCGCGCCCCGGCGTGTCGTCGCTGCGGATTTTGAGTCCGCTGTGGCGTGGATAGTGAGGGATATTGAGAACCGGGGAGGGGAAGAGGGGGCTTTCTGAAGAAGCCCCCTCTTCCTCTCCCCCGAACCCTACCCCATCTCCCGCAAAGACTTTGGATTGGCGGGGAGGCTGCGCGGCGGGAGAACCTGCCGGATGTGTGGAGCTGGCGGGATAGAGAGTCCTGACGTTCAATCAGGGCATAAAAAAGAGCCTTGTGTTGCTGCAAGGCTCTTTTTTATGTGTTCTGCGGCCGGATCAGGCTTTTCTCTTGATCAGTCGGAGGCGGATGAGCATTTCCCGGAAATCCTGCCATGAGCACCCGAACAGCCACGGGCAGGTGACCACGAGCCCGAAGGACATGAAGGAGTAGAGGATGCCGGAGAGGAAGAAGCGTATGACTTGATGGGCGTCATCCGCAAAATAGATTCCCGTCGCCTGTTTGCAGACCCATGCGATTCCGAGGAGCGAGCCGAGGATGAGCCCTTGCAGCATCAGGTTGCGGAAGAAATTGAGAGGGATGAGCCGTGAGGCCATCCAGAACAGCAGGTTGACCATGATGAACTGCGTGGTCACGGTTTTGAGGGCAAGGCCCGTTGCGCCGAGCCCCATGCCGAGCATGTCCTGCGGCGCGACCAGCAGCCATACGAGGAGGAAGCCTCCGAAGTGCTCGATAAAGGCAAGGTTCCGCAGTACCTTGGTCTTACCGGTGGCATGGAAAACGGAGCTTGCCAGTTGCCCGTAAGCCTGATGGGCCGGATACAGGGCCATGATCTGCACGGGGACGAGCGCCGCGGCGAACTCCGCGCCGCCGAAAATATGCACGAGCACGGAAGCTTCCACAGCGGTGAAGCAGGAGAACCATGCCGCGATTCCAAAGAGGAGCGGCGCGAACCGGGTCAGAAGGTGCCCCATATGTTCGCGGTCGTCCTTGCCCCAGGCAATGGCGAGTTCACGCATGATCAGCGGGGTCATGGCGGATACGAACAGAAAACACGCGGCGCTGACGCGTTGGGACAGCGCGAAATAGCCCTGCTGTGTGCTGCCGTCGAACCACTGGAGCACCCAGCGTTCGGCGGAAAGGGCCAGCGCCGAGAGCAGCGCCTGCACGAACAGCGGCATACTGTAGTCGGAAAATTCGCGTGTGTAGGAGAGGCGCTGGTCGCGTGTGAGGCTGAGATCGATATGCGCCCATGAGCGCCGCATGATGGCGAGGCACCCGATCACGATGCTTCCCATCATCAGATATTGCAGCCCGAACAGGCTCCCCGCGTTCAGGAAACCGAACCAGAACAGCGCCAGAATGATGATGGCCCCGAGCAGGTTGACCCCGCTCCGCAGAAGCTCGCCGGGCACGGTCAAGCCGAGGGCGTCGTTCATGGAGCGCACCACGCGCGTCCCCCACAGCAGAAAGCCGTAGAAAGCCGCCAGCGGAGCGTACCAGAGCGGCACGTCGGGCAAAAGCATATCCCCAAGCCCTGGGACAAGCAGGAAGACGCCCGCGAGCATGGTAACGAGGAATACCAGCGCCGAAACCCGGCCATAAAAGGCGACGAGCGGCATTTCGTACTGGCGCCGGGACAGGGCGTTGTAAAAACAGGTGGACGTGCCCATGTCCAGAAAGCCGGTAAGCTGCGTGAACACGCTGGTGGAGAAGTTGAAGTTCCCGTAGACCTGCGGCCCGAGCGCGCGCGGGAGCACCGCCTCCATGATCAGATAGACGGGGACGGTGGCGATGTTCGCCAGCAGCTTGCCCATATAGCGGCGTGCCAGCGAAGCCTGCGGGGGCCGCTGGTGCGTCGCCTGATCCGTGTCGGGCGCCTGATTGGGGGCTGATTCGCGTTCTTCGGTCATGGGGCGTTTCGAGGGCAAAAGGATTTCGCGTCTCCGTACGCTGTCTTTGGCCTCAGCGCAATGCCCCTTTGGGGTCCTCCAGAGCGTAATAGCATCTATCATGTTGTTTTTATACATGATTGTAAGAGGTTTGCTCCGGATGTAGGGGGCGTTATTTTTTGAGGGGGTGGGGAAGAAGACCGGGGAAGGGAGGGAGGACCTTTCTGGAAAAAAGGTCCTCCCTCCCTTCCCCGGACCCCATCCCTTCCACTCCCAAGACTTTCGGCTGGTGGGGAGGCTGCTCGGCAGGAGTTCCTGTCGGATGGGAACGGGATAGCGCGGAAAAGGGCGGCTGTACTTACAGCCAACAAATTGCGGTTGGCCCCGTTTCAGCGTTTTTTTTCATCATGTCATGGCGTTTGATATATTGAACCAAACAGATCTGCATAGCGAGGGAAAACGTCGAACAGGGATTCGATAAAGCCGAAAGTCTTTGGAGGGAAAGGGGTGGGCGCGAGCCGCGCTGGCAGGTTTGGGGAGGGGAAACGTGGGCTCACCCTTTTTCAGAACGTTTCCCTTCCCCAAAGTCTTGGCATTCGGCTTACGCTTCCAAAATGGCCTGATACGCGAGCTTGGTAGAGTAGAGGTCGGCCTTGGAAAGCAGCTCGAAGGGGCTGTGCATGGAGAGGACGGCGGGGCCGAGATCGATGGTGTCCATGCCGTAGGCCGCGAGATAGAGGGCTACCGTACCGCCCCCGCCGTGATCGACCTTGCCGAGTTCGGCCATCTGCCACGGGATGTTCTTCCGATTGAGCACGCCGCGCAGCCAGCCGATGTACTCGGGGTGGGCGTCGTTGGCCCCGTACTTGCCGCGCGAGCCGGTGAACTTGCAGAACGTGGGGCCGTGCCCGATGATCGAGGCGTTGAGCTTTTCGTGCAGCTCCTGCCAATCGGGATCGGTGGCCGCGTGCACGTCGCCGGAAACGGCCGTGGAGTTCTGGAAGACGTCTCGGACCTTGGTTCCCGGTTCCCATGCTTCCGTGAGATCCTCCATGCAATACTCAAGAAAACGGCCTTGCGCGCCTGTGGAGCCTTCGGAGCCGATTTCTTCCTTGTCCCAGAAGATCAGGCAATTGGCGTGTTCGGGAGCTTGCGCGTCCAAGAAAGCGGACAGTGCGGTGAACACACAGACGCGGTCATCCTGCCCGTAGCCGCCGATAAGGGCGGCATCAAGGCCGACGTAGCGCGCAGGGCCGGCGGGCACGGCCTGCAGTTCGGCGGACATCAGATCCTCTTCGCGGATGCCGTACTTACGGTTGAGGAGGACGAGGATGTTCGCCCGGACCGGATCTTTCTGTTCTTTTGCGGTTTCGTCCGTATCGGAAGCGGAAGGCAGCGGGCTGTGCCCCATGATCACGTTGAGCTTTTCCGCGTCAAAGGCGTCGGCCACGGTCTTGGTGACTTCCTTCTGTGCCAGATGCGGCAGCAGGTCAGCGATGGTGAACACCGGATCGCCGGGGTCCTCGCCCAGCACGACCTTGATGGACGTGCCGTCCTCTTTGATGATCACGCCGTGCAGGGCGAGAGGCCGGGCCAGCCACTGATATTTGCGGATGCCGCCGTAGTAATGGGTCTTGGCTTGCCCGATACCCACCTGTTCCTGAAGTGGGCGCTGTTTGAAGTCAAGGCGCGGGGCGTCGGTGTGGGCGCTGATGAGGCGCACGCCCGAAGCGAGCGGCTTCTTGCCCTTGCGCGCCACGAAGACGGCCTTGCCCCGATAGGTGCGGAACACGAGATCCTTCTTGAAATCTTCGGAAAATCCGGCGGCCTTCAATGCTTCAACCACGAGATCCACGGTTTCGCGTTCGGTTTTCGCATGGGAGAGGAAATCCATGTAGCGGGTGGCCAGCACGTCCATCTGTTCCTGGCTTACCGCATCGGCGTAGTGTTTCCAGCCATTTTTGGTGTCGAAATCGAATTCGTTGCTCATGTATGCTATCCTTTATGGTTTGGAGCGTCGTGATATGGTTTTCCTGCTCCCCCTTTCCGTGCGGGAGAGTCCGGGGCCTTATCCATGAAGCCGTGTCCGGGTAGGCCGCTATTGTGCTCACGCCTGATTCAGCGCAGCCGCGATAACATTGGCGGCCATGGGCAGTTCCTCGTCGGCCAGCGTGCGCGGATCGAGCAGGAAGGCATGATCCTCAAGGCGTCCGATCAGGGGCGGAACGGTTTCGAGCAGGCGCTGCTTGAGGCATTCCGGCGTGCATCCCGTGGGTACGGCGCGCACGAGCGTTGTCGGCAGCGCGTTCTCGGGGAACGAGCCGCCGCCGACGCGGGATTCTCCCCGCGCCAGCCGGATTTCGGCCTTGTCCCCGCACGCCTTGCGGAGGCGGGAAGCCAGACGCGAGGCCCGGCGCTTGAGTTCGTCCGGCGCTGCGGTGATCATCGCGACCGTGGGGATGCGCTTCCGGGCGAGCTGCTCGTCCAGATACAGCCGTAGGGTGGCCTCAAGGGCGGCGAGGGTCATCTTGTCGATGCGCAGGGCCCGGTTGAGCGGGTTCCGCTTGATTTTCTCGATGATCGCCTTCGTGCCCACGATAATCCCGGCCTGCGGGCCTCCGAGCACTTTGTCACCAGAGAAGGTAACCACGTCCGCGCCGGCGGCAACCACCGAACGCACGGTCGGTTCGCCGGGCAGCCCGGCTGCGGTGAAGTCGAGGAAGCTGCCGCTGCCCAGATCCTCAATGAGCGGGAGGCCGTGCCGGTGCGCCATGTCCGCGAGTTCTTCAACGGGCACGTCCGCATGGAAGCCGACGATGCGGTAGTTCGACGTATGGACGCGCATGAGGGCGACCGTGCGCTCGTTGATGGCGTTTTCGTAGTCCTGCGGGTGGACGCGGTTGGTGCATCCGACCTCGCGCAGGGTGGCTCCGCTGCGTTCCATGACGTCAGGAATGCGGAAGCTGCCTCCGATTTCCACAAGCTGCCCCCGGGCGACCACGACTTCGCCGCCGGAACAGAGCGCGTCCATCGTGATCAGAACGGCGGCGGCATTGTTGTTGACCACAAGGGCGGCCTCGGCTCCCGTAAGCGTGCAGAGCAGTTCCTCAACGTGGCTGTAGCGGCTGCCGCGTTCCCCTGTGGCAAGGTTCAGCTCAAGGTTGGAGTACCCCCGGCAAGCCTTGAGGATGGCGTTCACGGCCTCGTCCGCGAGGACGGAGCGGCCCATATTGGTATGGATGACGACCCCGGTGGCGTTGAGCACGCGGCGGAAGCGCGGTGCGGCCTCTTTTTCCGCGAAGGCGGCGAGCCGGGGGAGCAGGGCGTCCAAGCCGAGCTGTCCGGAATCCGTAAGGCGTCCTTCCTTGATGTCTCTGCGGCAGCCGTCCAGAAAGGCGTTGGTGAGCGACCGGAGCAATGGGCGGGGCGTCGTTGCGTACAGTACGGGCGCGGCGTTTTCCAGTCCGCTCAGGCAGGCGTCGACCGAAGGCAGGGAGCGAAAGAGGTTGTTCATGTTTTTTCCTGCGAAAAGTGTGGGAGGATGCGTCCACTGTAGGAAGGCTCTTCCCACCTGCTCTGATGCCGCATCCGGCGGGATGAACTTCGAACGAGGCATCACTATAATAAAGATATCCTGCTTCTAGGGATGGCTGTGAACAGGGATTCGATAAACACAACAGTCTTTGAAGAGAAGGGGGCGGGCCGCGTTGGCGGGGTTGGGGAGGGGGGAGAAACTTTCTCCAGAAAATTTCTCCCCCCTCCCCAATTCTCTATTCCTTTTTCCCCTTCTCGCTAGACAAGCTCCTGCTCCAGCGTTTGCGGGTGAAGGTTAAAGAACTCGCCGAGCAAATACAAGGAGCCGCACAAAAGGACGGGGTGCCTGTCCGCATCTTCGGCGGGAACGAAGGAGGCCGTTTCTTTCAGGGCGAGGCTCAGGCGCTGGGTCGGCTGCGTGATGGCTGGCCCGCGCCCTTCGGCAAGGAGTTTTGCGAGTTCTTCACCGTTCATGGCCCGCTCGTTGTCCTGAATCGTCGGGACAAACAGTGGCGCGTCCCCGGCGATGCGGCGGATAAACGGCAGCATGTCGGAAATATCCTTGTCCGCAAGGCAGGAGAAGATGACGGCGGCGGGCTGGATGTCCGCATCTCGGACTGCCGTTTCGAACGCACGCAGGCCGTGGGGGTTGTGCGCGCCGTCAAGGATCAGGGGCGGCAGGCCGTTGCAGGCTGGGATGCGCTGGAACCGTCCGGGGAAGTGCGCGGAAGCCAGCCCTTTGGCGGCGGTTTCGGGCATATTGGGCCAATGGTGCTGATCGGCGAGCCAGTCCCATACGGCGATGGCCAGCCGGGCATTGACGCGCTGGTGCGGCCCGGCGAGCCCGAGGGCGGATTGCGGAAACGGGAGCGAGGCCGTTTCACGGAGTTCCGCGCCTTTTTCCTGTGCGGTGCGGAGAAGGCAGTCGAGAGCCTCGGCTTCCTGCGGTGCGGTGAAGGCCGGGACGCCGGGGCGCATGGCCTGCGACTTGTCGGAGGCGATGTCCGTCAGGGTAGGGCCGAGGATTTTTTCGTGGTCCATGCCTATGGGCGTGAAGCAGACGGCCTGTACCGGCATGGCCGTTGTGGCGTCGTAGTGGCCGCCAAGCCCCGCTTCCATGACGACGAGATCCACTCCCGCTTCGGCGAAGGCGAGCAGGCCGAGGGCCGTGAGGAATTCGAAATAAGTCAGGTTGGGTGCCGCTTCCATGACACGGTCGGCCAGCACGGGCCAGCGGTCCGCGGGCAGCATCGTCCCGTTGATGCGGATACGTTCGCGCGGGGTGACGAAATGCGGCGAGGTGTAGAGGCCGACTTTCAGCCCATGCGCGCGGGCGACGCACGACAGGAAGGTGGAGGTGGAGCCTTTGCCGTTGGTGCCGACGATCTGCACGGTCACGAACGGGGGCGTAAGCAGCCCCAGCGCGTCCAACGCGTTTCGCATCCGGTCAAGGCCGAAGTCCATGTGAAAGAGCCCGAGGGCGTCGAGATGATCTTGTACGTCGTCGAAAGAATGGAAGCGCATTATCATGCCTTTGCGGTGGGTTGGGTGATGGACGCCGGGCGGCGTCCCGCCGGCGCGGCACGGGACGGTCCCGCTTCGTCGGCATGGGGCAGAAACTAGCCTCTTTTTTCAGGAAGGAAAAGATGCGGAGAGGCCGCGCATGTGGTCGGCCCGGAGCGCGCCGGACGAGGAAGCGCCGAGGTTTTCGGCGTTCCGGTGGGAATGAGAAAGCCCGTGACGGACGCCGGGGCCGCTTTCGTAACGGGTAAAATATTTTGTATAATAAATAATTACATATGGTTTTATACATTTGTCACCCTCTTGACAAGGTGGGTGGAATGGACGACAAAGTGGGGGAAAGTGGGAAAAAGTGGAGTATCCTGACAAAAGGGCCCCGGAGGCCGGATATGTTGTTTCGCGGACAGTCCTATAGAAGCCTTGATGCCAAAGGCCGCCTGATGCTCCCCCCGGAGTTTCGGGATGCGCTGACGGCGGCTTCAGTGGACGGTACATTTGTGCTGACGACATATGACGGCTGCCTTGTCGGCTATCCCGCACCTCTCTGGAACGAACTGGAAGAGCGTTTTGGCCGTCTCCGGAACAGTTCGAGGAAAATCCGGGACTTTCGCCGTCTGGTGCTCGGCGGCGCGGAGGATCAATCCTTTGACGCGCAAGGCAGGATACGCCTTTCCCGCGCGCATGTGGAATATGCCGGGCTCGAACACGACGCCGTCGTGGTCGGACAGGGCGACAAGTTTGAAATATGGGATCAGGCCCGGTTCAAGGCTCTGCTCTCACAGGATTTTGACGATGTGGCCGATGAACTGGCTGAAAGCGGCATCGACTTCTCTTTTTAAGAATCCCCGGACACGCTGTTTATGACGTGCAGCCGGAACACGCCGGCCGCAGGGGCGGCTATGCTTTTGCAGCAGGACGAAACGAACCAATGAATTCCGATACTTCCATGCCTTCTCCTGAATCCGTACACATTTCCGTATTGCTGAACGAAGCGGTGGACGCGCTGGCCCCAAAAGCGGGCGGGCGCTATCTCGACGGCACGGTCGGCATGGGCGGCCATTCCTTTGCCATCATGGAGCGCACGGGCGGCGAGGGCTTTTTGTGCGGTCTGGACAGGGACACGCAAGCCCTTGAGCTTGCGCGTATCCGTCTGGCTCCGTTCGGGGATCGCGTCCATCTCGTGCACACCCGCTACAGTGAATTCGAAGCGGCGCTGGACGGGATCGGCTGGGATGCCGTCGACGGGGCCCTCATCGACATCGGCGTCTCTTCGCTCCAGATCGATTCGGCGGAGCGCGGTTTCAGCTTCAGCTCCGATGGGCCCCTCGATATGCGCATGGACCGTGATTCCGAGGAACTGCCGGTGAGCCGCCTTGTGAATCGGGCCAAGCTTGAGGATCTGAAGGACATCATCGAACGCTACGGTGAAGATCCGCAGGCCGGGCGTATCGCGCGGGCCATCGTGGAGGCGCGGGTGCGCAAGCCCATCGAAACCACCGGGGAACTGGCGGCTCTTGTGGAGCGCGCCTATCCGGCGGCATGGCGGGCCAAGGCCCGGAACCACCCCGCCACGCGCACGTTTCAGGCGCTGCGCATGGCGGTCAACGACGAGATCGGCGAACTGGAACGGTTCCTCGACGCCATCCTCGGCAGGTTGAAGCCGGGCGGGCGCGTCGCGGTCATTTCCTTCCATTCCTTGGAGGATCGGGTGGTGAAACACCGCATGAAGGCATGGGCGCAGGGCTGCATCTGCCCCAAGCACATCCCCGTGTGCGTGTGCCATCATGCGCCGGAAGCCCTGCTTGTGACCCCGAAGCCCGTTTGCCCTTCCGAACGGGAGCTCATGCTCAACCCCCGCGCGGGCAGCGCCAAGCTGCGTGTGGCGGAAAAACTGGATCCTCATGCCCGTCAGGCCGATGAGGACTCCGGCGAAGAGGCCGCGCGCCTGCGGTACGAAGCCAAGCGCGCCGCGCGCCTGGCCCGGCACGGGCGTGAAGGGCGGGAGCGGGCATGAGCCAGATGTCGTCGAGCGGCTGGCTGCTGGCCTTCATCATTTCGTTGCTGTTGAGCCTGCTTATGGGGCTCGCGCTGGTGTGGCTCAGCATTGAGCGTACGGATAAGGCATACTCCATCCGTCAGCTCAGGAATGAGGTGGAGCAGCGCGCCGTCCTCAAAACCAAACTTGAAGTGGAACGGGATAGGCTGTTGGCTCCGCATGTACTGCGCCGTAAAGCCATCCAGCTCGGCATGAGCGAGGCCAAACCCGGTCAGATTCGGCGGATGCCCGATCCGGGGCCTGAAGCCGGGGTACAATAGCCTCCGCCCGAGCGGGCCAGGGGTCAGGTTTCTATGGCATATCTGGGCGCGCGCAAGCGCACGACTCGACAAGCTTCTTCGCAGGCCGTCAACCGACGTCGTTCGGAAGGCGGGCCTCGCGCATGGTTTGCGTCCATTGACTGGAACAGCGTCCGGTTCCGTACGGTGGCGGTGCTTTTTTTCGTTGTGTGGGGTGCGCTGTGGGTCCGGGCCGGGTATGTCCAGCTTTGGGAAGGCCCCTTTCTTGCCGAACGCGCGAGGCGGCAGCATATGGCCGCCGAAACCGTGGCCATGCCCCGCGGCATGATCACCGATCGCAACGGCCACATCCTCGCCCGCAGCGTGGAGTGCTGTTCCGTATACGCGAATCCGAGCATCATCACGGACATAGAGGCCACGGCGACGGCGCTGGCCGGGGTGCTCGGGCGTCCGGTCGATCAGATCAAACCTCTGCTGGAAAAAAAGCGCAGCTTTGTCTGGATTGCCCGCCGCGTGGACGACGCCACGGCCGAGGCCATCCGGCAGGCGGACCTTACGGGCGTCGAGCTGTCCCGCGAATTCGAGCGTATTTACCCTTACCGTCAGGTGGCTGGCCAGTTGCTCGGTTTCGTCGGTATGGACGGCAAGGGGCTTGAGGGCATTGAGCGTTCGTTTGACGAGCAGCTTGGCGGCCTTTCCGTGCGTCAGGCCGTGCGGCGCGACGCTTCGGGCCGTGAATTCTACGTGAACAGCAATTATGAGGCGCAGCCCGCCGAGGATGTGCATCTGACCCTCGATTTGCAGGTGCAGTCCATCGCCGAGGAGGAAATCTCCAAGGCCGTCACCGAGTTCGGCGCGAAATGGGGCGGCGTGCTTGTGGTGGATGTGGCCGCCGGCGATGTCCTCGCCTGGGCGCAGTTCCCCTTTTTCAATCCCAATTCCTATAATCAGTACCGTCCGAGCGAGTACCGCAACCGTCTGGCGCAGGACGCGCTGGAACCGGGGTCCACGTTCAAGCCGTTTTTGATCGCGTCGGCGCTCCAGGAAGGGGTCGTCACCCGCGATACCACGTTCAATTGCGAAAACGGGTTGTGGAAAAGCCGGTACATCACCATCCGGGACGACAGCCGCCCGAAACAGAACATCCAGAGCGTGGCGAAGATCCTCGCCAACTCGAGCAATATCGGCTGCGGCAAAATCGGGCTGGAGCTCGGCGCGGTCAAGTACCAGCGTTACCTTTCCCGGCTTGGCTTCGGCGAACGCACGAGCGTCCAGCTCGCCGAGAGCCGCGGCATCCTGCGCCCGGCGCGCGAATGGAGCGAGGCCGACCTTATTTCCTCTTCATTCGGACAGAGCCTTTCGGTCACGGTGCTCCAGATGGCGCAGGCCTATCTGACGCTTGCCAATGAAGGGGTGTACAAACCCCTGCGGATCGTTCTCACCGACGATGTGGGCGGAGGGGACCAGCGTATTTTTTCCAAGAACACCACGCGGGAAGTGCTTTCCATGATGCGTGAGGTCGTCGATGAGGGCACGGGCAAGCGTGCCGCCATCCCCGGCGTCTCCGTGGCGGGCAAGACGGGTACGGCGCAGAAGGCGTTTCGCGGCAAGTATGGCGGAGAGCGCACCGCGTCGTTCGTAGGGCTCGTGCCCGCCGAAAAACCGCAATATCTGGTGGTCATTTTTATTGACGAACCGTCGAAAGTGAAATACGGCGGCGTGATCGCGGCACCGGTGTTCAAGTCCGTGACGTCGCGGGTCATGGCGTATCATGGCTCGCTGCCGGACCCCGGCGCGCTGACCCCGGCGCAGATCAAGGCCCAGGAAAAGGCCGAGGCCCGGGCCCGCGCCCGTGCGGTGCGGCGGGGGAGCAAGGAAAAGACCGTGCTTGGCGAGTACCGCAGCGAGTTGGCGACGAAGAAGACGGCGTTGCCGGTTCGGGATTCGGGAACGGTCCCGGACGTGGTGGGGCAGTCCGTGCGGCGGGCTGTGGAAATGTTTGCCCGGCAGGGGCTTGTCCCTGTCATCAAGGGCAATGGTTCAAGAGTGGTACGACAAACGCCGGAACCGGGCGTGCGTTGGGCGGGGAAGGATTCGGCCCCCACGTCATGCGTTCTTTGGCTTTCGGAGCAGGAATAATGGGAATGTATCCGCTTTCGTTACTGGAATCCCGCGTGGCCGCGCAGGGGATGGAGTTGTGCATCGACTCCCGCAAGGCGACCCCCGGTTGTGTTTTTGTGGCTCTGCCCGGCAGCAGTGCTGATGGTTCTCAGTTCATTGCCGACGCCGTGGCGCGGGGGGCCGGGTACGTGGTCTGTCGCCCTGAATCCGCCGGGAACTGCGGCGAAGCGGAAGTCGTCGACTGTGCCGATCCCCGCCAGGCCCTTGGGCTGTTGGCCCGCGCCCGGTACGGCACGGCCTCTCTCCCGTTCCCCGTGGTCGGCGTGACCGGGACCAACGGCAAGACCACCACGACCTATCTGCTCGATCATCTGTTCGCCTCCGCGGGGAAGAAGACCGGCGTGCTCGGTACGGTTTCCTATCGCTGGCCGGGGCATCATGAGGACGCGCCCATGACCACTCCGGATTGCCTCGATGTGCACACCATGCTGGCCGACATGCGCGCCGCCGGTGTGGACATGGCCTTCATGGAAGTTTCTTCGCACGCGCTGGATCAGAACCGCGTCGCGGGCGTCGGCTTCGGCGGGGCCGTGTTCTCGAACCTGACGCAGGATCACCTTGACTACCATCACGATATGGAAACGTATTTCAAGGCAAAGGCCAAGCTGTTCCTTGATGGGGACGGCAAACCTTTCGCGGATCGCGTGATGGCCATCGGCACGGATAATCCGTGGGGGGCCCGTCTGGCGGGTATGGCCCCCGAAGCCATCGGTTTTGGCCTGACGGCCTCCGGTGCCTCCGGGCGCTACCTTGAGGGGAAAGTCCTTTCCAGTACGACCGCCGGATTGCGCCTGCACGCTCGTTTTGAAGGCCGCGAATGGGAATTCACGTCGCCGCTGGTAGGCAATTACAATGCGGAAAATCTGCTTGCCGTGCAGGCCGTCGCCCTCGGGTTCGGCCTCGATCCCGAAGCGTTCCGTTGTTTCGAAACGTTCTGCGGCGTGCCGGGCCGTTTGGAGCGCATCCTCAATCCGCAGAATCTCGATGTCTTTGTGGACTATGCGCATACGCCCGACGCGTTGATCAACGTCCTCAACGCGCTGCGTGGGGCGGGCTTCAAGCGTATCGTCACCGTGTTCGGCTGCGGGGGCAACCGCGACCGCGCCAAGCGCCCGCTCATGGGCGAAGCCGTGGCCAGGTTGTCCGACGTGGCCGTGCTTACCTCCGACAATCCGCGCCACGAGGAGCCCGAGGCGATCATGGCCGACGTCATGCCCGGCCTCTCCGGTGCCGCCGAAGTGTTTGCCGATCCGGATCGCCGCCGGGCCATTGAAAAGGGCCTTGAGCTCCTGCACCCCGGCGACGCCCTGCTCATCGCGGGCAAGGGGCACGAGAGCACGCAGCAGATCGGCGATGTCAAACATCCGTTCAGCGATCAGCAAACCGTCCGGGAGATTCTGGGATGCGCCTGAGTTTTGAAGAGATTGTCCGCGCCGTGGACGGTTCCGCCGTGGCGGGAGCCGCGCCTTGCGGCATTGTGGAAGGCGTGGGCACGGACAGCCGTGCGGTAAAGCCCGGCTCTCTGTTCGTCTGCATCCCCGGCGAAACGTTCGACGGGCACGATTTTGCGGTTAAGGCCATCGAAGCCGGGGCCGCCGCGCTGCTGGTATCCCGGAATCCGTTCGATGTCGTGCCGCCCGTCCCGCTCATCCTTGTTGAGGATACGGTCAAGGCGCTTGGGAAGCTGGCGCATTGCTGGCGCGAGCGCCTCGGAGAGACCCGGGTGATCGGGCTCACCGGCACGGCGGGCAAAACCACGGTCAAGGAACTGCTCGCGCAGGTCCTGAGCCGCCGCGGGCTTACCGCCAAGACGCACATGAACCTGAACAACCAGATCGGCCTGCCTCTGTCCATGTTGGCGGCGACCGGCGAGGAAGCGTTTTGGGTCATGGAGGCGGGCATCAGCCACCCCAATGATATGGACGAGCTGGGGGCCATTCTTGAGCCGGATCTTGCCCTGATCCTCAATGTTGGACCGGGCCATGCCGCCGGCCTTGGCGATCGGGGGACGGCGCATTACAAGTCGAAACTTCTTGCGCACCTCGCACCCGGCGGGACGGCGATCATCAGCGCCGATTATCCCGATCTCGCGCGCGAAGCCCGTGCCGTACGGCAGGAATTGGTCTTCTTTTCCACCTCGGGACGCCAAGTGGATTACCGTGCGGCCTATGTCGTACCGGCGGGCGAGGACAAAGGACTGTTCCGGCTGTGGCTGGACGGCGTTTCCATTGATGTGGAGGCTCCGTTCCGTGGGGCGTTCGGTGCGGAAAACGTCATTGCCGTAGCCGCCGTGGCGCACCGCCTGGGGCTGGGCGCCGAGGAAATCGCCGCCGGGTTCGCCGGGGCCGCGTTGCCGAAACAGCGCTTTGCCTGTTTGAGGGCCGGGGATTGGCTGGTCATCGACGACAGCTACAACGCCAACCCGTTGTCTTTTTCCCGTATGTTGGAGGCCGCCGCTGAAATGGCCGGGGATCACGCGGACAGGCCCCTTGTGTGCGTGCTCGGCGAAATGGGCGAACTCGGTTCGCTTTCCGAGGATGAGCACCGCAATCTGGGCCGCCTTGTGGCGGATATCAAGCCCCGCCTTGTCTGCTGGAAGGGCGGGCACCTGGAAGAATTTGAAGACGGGTTGCACGCCGGACGTTACGGAGGCGCATTCTGCCCGGTGACGTCCGCCGAGGATATGTTCAAGGGCCTTGCCGCCTGTGATCTCGGCAGCGGTGGGGGCGTGATCCTGTTCAAGGGATCACGTTCGAACAAATTGGAAACGTTGGTCAGCGCCTTTACGGAGGCACAGGCGGGAGAACCCCATGCTGTATAACCTGCTGTATCCGTTGAGCGTTGACTATTCCATCCTCAACATTTTCAAATACATCACCTTCCGCTCCGCATGGGCGCTTGTGACGGCGCTCGCGGTGAGTATCCTCGTCGGGCCTTATTTCATCCGCTGGCTGCAGGCCATCAAGTGCCGTCAGGAAATCCTCAAGGAAGTGAAGGCGCACCAGTGCAAGGCCGGGACCCCCACGATGGGCGGCCTGCTCATCGTGTTCGCGGTGAGCGTGAGCGTGCTGTTGTGGGCGGACCTGACCAACGCCTATGTATGGATGACCATGCTGGTGTTCATCGGGTTTTCGGCGGTGGGGTTCATCGACGACTTTATGAAGGTATCCCACCATCAGAACAAAGGTCTCAGCCCGCGCGCGAAATTTGCCGGTCAGATGCTGGTGGCCGGGATCGCCATGCTCCTGCTGGTGTCGGAACCGGCCTATTCCACGCGGCTGGCGTTCCCGTTCTTCAAGACCCTGAACCCGGATCTCGGGTACTGGTACATCCCGTTCGCCATGCTGGTCATGGTGGGGACTTCCAACGCGGTGAATCTGACGGACGGGCTCGACGGGCTGGCTATCGGCCCGATGGTCGTCGCCGGGCTGGTGTTTTCGGTGTATATTTACATCACGGGGCATGTGCGGTTCGCCCAGTACCTGCAACTTGAATACATTTCCGGGGTGGGCGAGGTCGCTGTTTTCTGCAGTGCGCTGGCTGGCGCGGGGCTTGGGTTCCTCTGGTTCAACGCCTATCCCGCCCAGATGTTCATGGGCGACGTGGGGTCGCTCGGGCTCGGCGGCGTGTTGGCCTTTCTCGCGGTGCTTTGCAAGCAGGAACTGCTCCTGCTCATCGTGGGCGGCCTGTTCGTGGCGGAAACCCTCTCCGTGATTCTGCAGGTGAGCTATTTCAAGGCCTCGGGCGGGAAGCGCATTTTCCGTATGGCCCCGCTGCACCATCACTATGAAATGAAAGGCATTCCGGAATCGAAGATCATCATCCGGTTCTGGATCATCTCCGTGATGCTCGGGCTGATCGCGCTGTCGGCATTGAAGTTGAGATGACACCGGGAAGACATTCCCTTTACGGCTTTGAAGAAAGGCCGCCTGCTTCGGCTTCCTTTCCCCTCCAAAGCGTTTGGCGATGAGGCAGGGGAAAATTGTTTCCGAATCAATTGAAGAGAGAACTTCCCGGCGCGCTCGGAACCATTTGAACCGATTTCGTAGAAAACGGTTCATGGCGGCTTCGAGGGGGGCCGGGGGAGATCATTCCCCCCGGTGGGACAAGGGGCGGTGCCCCTTGCCGCCGGAGGCATCATTCTGGAGTCATGATGAAAGCTGCAAACGAAATGTTCACGAAGCCTGCACCGGCGGTGAAACCGGGTGACCTCGCGGTTGTTGTGGGAGCCGGGGTTTCCGGCGTGGCCGCCGCCAAACTGCTGCACAAGCTTGGTGCGCGGGTGCGGCTGCTGGATCGCTCTTTGGATCGCATCCCGGCTGATTTCGCGGAATGGGCGGAGTCTGCGGGAGTGGAAATCGTATGCGGCGAACATTCCCCGAGCCAGTTCCGGGATGCGAAGCTGGTCGTGCCGAGCCCCGGTGTGGCCGCTGCGGTCATCAGCAAATTTCTGCCCGACGACAACCCGCCGGAAATCATGGCCGAAACCGAACTGGCATGGCGCCAGCTTTCCGGCGAGCCGGTGCTCGGCGTGACCGGGACCAGCGGCAAGACCACGACAACCAGCTTGTGCGCGGCCATGTTGAAGGAACAAGGGCTTACGGTGTTTACGGGCGGCAATATCGGCACGCCGCTGTCCGAATATATCCTGTCCGGCGAGAAGGCGGATGTAGTGGTGCTGGAATTGTCCAGTTTCCAGTTGCAGACCTGTTCGACGCTGCACCCGCGCGTGGGCATCCTGCTGAACATCAGCGAGAACCATCTCGACTTCCATAAGGACATGGACGAGTACATCAGCGCCAAGATGCGCCTGTTTGCCAACCAGACGGAGACGGATCTCGCTGTGCTGCAGGACGGCATGGATGAGCTTGCCGGGAAGTACGGAATCAAGGCGCGGAAAATCCATTATACGGAATCGGACCGTTTCCCGGATATGCAGCTCATGGGCCCGCACAACCGCTGCAATGCCGAAGCGGCATGGCTGGCCTGTCGCGAATTCGGCGTGACCGAGGAAGCCGCGGCCCGTGCCGTTGCCGCGTTCCAGCCTTTAGAGCATCGGCTGGAAAAAGTCGCCGAGATCAATGGCGTGCTGTACGTCAACGATTCCAAGTGTACGACCGTGGAAGCCTTGCGGGTGGCGCTGTCGTCATTCGATCGGCCTGTGGTGCTGCTCGCCGGGGGCAAGTTCAAGGGTGGGGATCTGCCGGGCCTGTGCCCGCTTCTGAAGGAACATGCCCGGTGCGTCGCTCTGTTCGGGGCAAGCCGTGAACGGTTCGAACCCGCATGGCGGGATACGTTGCCCGTGACGTGGGATCGTACCTTGGAGCAGGCGCTGCGCCGAGTGGCGGGCAAAGACGGCCAGCCCGCGCTGGCTCATGAAGGCGATGTGGTGCTGCTGGCTCCGGCGTGTTCCAGCTATGACCAATATCCCAACTACCTGCGGCGCGGCGAAGATTTCAAGCGCGTCGTCCATGAGGTGCTCGCATGACAATGGCCCGTCGCCGTGTTCCCTCGTCAGGATTCCGTCCGACGCAGGAGAGCGCCCCTGTCGGCCAATACGACTGGGGATTGATCGCGCTGTTCCTTATGCTGTTGTGCATCGGCCTGCTTATGGTGCTCTCCGCCAGCGGCGTGGTGGCGGAACGCATCAACGGAGACAAGTATTTCTTTTTCAAGCGTCAGCTCATTTATGCCGTCATAGGCGGGGTTGTAATGTGGGTTCTTGCGGCTGTGCCGCGCCACATCCTGTACAAACTCCAGTATCCGTTCCTGCTGTTTGTACTGATGCTGCTGTTTGTGACCCTGAGTCCGCTGGGCGCGCGCGTCAACGGGGCGCAGCGTTGGATTTCGGTGAAATTCTTCTCCATCCAGCCGTTGGAGTTCGCCAAGATCGCGCTTGCCCTCTACCTGGCCTACTTCATGAGCACCAAGCAGGAGCTGGTGAAGACGTTCAGCAAAGGTATTATCCCCCCGTTCGCCATGACGGCCCTATTTTGTTTTTTGCTGCTGGCCCAGCCTGATTTCGGCGGGGCCGTGGTGCTTTCGCTGATCCTGTTCTTTATGTGCCTGATCGGCGGGACCCGGTTTATTTATCTGTTTATGGCCATCGGCGTGGGCTTGGCTGGCGCGTTGGCCCTGATCATCTTCGAACCGTACCGCGCCCGGCGTCTGGTGGCGTTTCTCGATCCGTTCGCGGATGCCCAGAATGCGGGGTATCAGCTTGTGCAGTCCCTGTATGCGCTCGGCTCCGGCGGCTTCTTCGGCGTGGGCATGGGCGGCAGTTCGCAGAAGATGTTCTATCTGCCCGAAGCGCACAACGACTTTATCATGGCGGTGGTGGGCGAGGAGCTCGGCTTTTTCGGCATGACGCTGATCATGGTGCTGTTCGCCATGCTGTTCATGCGCTGCTACAAGATCATCATGGGGCAGTCGGATCTGCGCGATCGTTTTTCGGCTTTCGGCGTGACGCTGGTGCTGGCCATCGGTGCTACGCTCAATCTGGCCGTGGTTATGGGAATGGCGCCGCCCAAGGGGGTGGCTATGCCGTTTTTGAGCTACGGCGGCAGTAGCCTGCTTGCGAGTATGATGTGCATCGGCTTGCTGCTGAATTTTTCCCGCACGGCGCGGTGACAGGAAAGGATATGGGCGTTCGGATCATTCTGACCACCGGCGGAACCGGTGGACATATTTTTCCGGCTTTGGCCGTGGCGGAACAGTTGCGGCGCGAAGGCGCCGAGCTGTTGTTCGTCGGTTCGCAGTACGGTTCCGAGGCCAAGCTGGCGAAACAGGCCGGGCTGGAGTTCCGGGGGCTGCCCGTGCGCGGCGTGCTCGGGCGCGGCCTGCGTTCCGTGGGCGCGCTGTGGGGGCTTTTCCGCGCCGTGTTCATGGCTAGGGCTATCGTAAAGGACTTCCGGCCCGACGCCGTGATCGGTTTCGGGGCCTATGCCTCCTTCCCGTCGCTGGTGGCGGCCAAGCTTTCCGGCGTTCCCATCGCGGTGCACGAGCAAAACGCCATGCCGGGCCTGACCAACCGCATGTTGGCGAAGCTGGCAAAACGGGTGTTCCTGTCTCTGCCGGACGTGACCGGGGCTTTTGACGCGAAAAAGAGCCAGCTCACAGGCAACCCCGTGCGCGAGGCGATCGTGGAGTCCGGGGAAAACGCTGTTGGGCATCCCGGTACCCGCCGTCTGTTGGTCATGGGCGGCAGCCAGGGGGCGAAAGCCGTCAATTCCGTGATCCTCGCCAGCCTGGAACGGCTGACGAAGGCCGGGATCGAAATCCGGCATCAGACCGGCTCTTTCGATCTGGAGCGCGTGCTTGCCGGGTATCGGGCGCACGGTGTCGACGCTTCGGGCGTGACGCCGTTTATCGAAGATGTGGCCGCGGCGTATCAGTGGGCCGATCTGGTGTTGTGCCGGGCCGGGGCTACGTCCGTGGCCGAACTGGCCGTAGCCGGAAAACCCGCCGTGCTCGTGCCCTTCCCCTATGCGACTCACGATCATCAGACATACAACGCTCAGGTTATGGTTGATCAAGGGGCTGCGCTGCTGGTGGCGGAAAAAGACCTCCCGCATCTGGACGCCGGGGGGATGCTCATCAACCTGCTGCTGGACCCCGGCACGCTGCGCACGATGTCTCAGATGGCGCACACCTGCGCGCGTCCCGATGCCGCCTCCAAAGTGGCGCAGGGCGTTCTTGCGCTGTGCCGTCAGAGCTGAAAAAGGAAACGATGATGCGTACCAAGTTTACGAAAATCCATATGATCGGCATCGGCGGCTCGGGCATGAGCGGCATTGCCGAAGTGCTCTTGAATCTCGGCTATGAAGTGCACGGCTCGGACATGGCGGATGGCCCCGTGGTTCAGCGTCTGCGCTCGCTCGGGGCGGATATCCATATCGGGCACGCCGCCGGGAATGTGGATGACGTCAACGTGCTGGTAAAGTCCAGCGCGGTTGCGGAAGACAATCCCGAAGTGGTCGCCGCCCGCCAGAAGGGTATCCCGGTGATTCCCCGTGCGGAGATGCTGGCGGAGCTTATGCGCCTGCGGACCGGGATCGCCATTGCCGGGACACACGGCAAGACCTCCACGACTTCGCTGACCGCCGCCATTTTCGACGCCGCCAGCCTTGACCCGACGGTCATCATCGGGGGACGGATCAACGCCTATGGGGCCAACGCCCGGCTGGGGCAGGGCGAGTATCTGATCGCCGAAGCCGACGAATCCGACGGCTCGTTCCTCTGTCTGTTGCCGATCATCAACGTCGTGACCAATGTGGACCGCGACCATCTGGATCACTACGGCAATCAGGAAGCCATCGACGAGGCGTTCGTCAGTTTCATGAACCAGATCCCGTTCTACGGGCTGAACGTCGTGTGCGGCGACGACCCCGGCGTGGAGCGTCTGCTGCCCCGCGTGAAGCGTCCCGTCGTGACCTACGGGTTTGGTTCCGGCAACCACATCCGGGCGGAAGTGCTGGAGTGTGGGGTCATCAACCGTTTCAAGGTCTTCATCAAGGGCGAAGAGCTTGGTGAGGTGACGTTGCGTCAGCCGGGCCGCCACAACATCCTGAACGCGCTTGCCGCCATCGGCGTGGCGTTGGATGCCGGCATCGAGCCGCATTTCTGCATCGAGGGATTGGCCCGTTTCGGCGGGGTGGGGCGGCGTTTCGAGCACAAGGGCGAAAAAAACGATATCCTTGTCGTGGACGACTACGGGCACCATCCTGTGGAAATCGCCGCGACGCTGGCGACGGCCCGTACTGCCTACCCGGATCGCCGGGTTGTGGTGGCGTTTCAGCCGCACCGTTTCTCGCGGACACAGGCGCTGTTCGGCGAATTCTGTCATGTGCTCGGTACGGTGGACAAACTGTTGCTGACGGAAATCTATCCCGCGTCGGAAAAGCCCATCCCCGGCGTGAACGGGCAGAACCTTGCGCAGGGCATCCGGCAGGTGTCGGACGCGGACGTGAGCTATTTTCAGAATTTTGATGAGATGGTTGCCGCGTTGCCGGATATCCTCAAGCCCGGGGATCTATTCCTGACTATCGGCGCGGGCAATGTGACCACTGTCGGGCCGCGTTTCCTCGCGTTGGAGTAGAAGATCCATCGGGGGAGGGCGCTTTTTGTAAAAAGCGTCCTCCCCCGGACCCCCACCCGCAAAAACGTTGACTGGTGGGGAGGCTGCGCAACGGGAGTCCCGTTGTACGGTACAGGGGGAGTGCTTTGACAAAAACCGGGAACGCAGCGGCGTTTCCGGTATTGCCGGGGGCCGGGGGGCGGCTCGCCCCCCGGACGGGGTCAAGGGGCAGTCGGCCCCTTGCCGCCGGAGGCATCCTTTCCGCTCTGAAGGCTTGAGGCGCAAAAGGGGGCGCGTGCCCTGATAAGTGGCCTTTTATCAGGTGAACGGGCTTAGCTCCCTGTAAAAAATAATATTCAACAGAGTCGTTCTCCTGCGAAACAAACGGGAAAGAGGAAAACCGATGGTACGGATCGTTGCGTCGCCGCGCATGGCTTCTTTGACCTCCCTGCACCTGGGGGGCAGGGCGCTGGCACTCGCCACGTTTGAAAGCGCCGCGGATCTGGAAACGCTGCCCGAGGCGGCGGATCGGATCGGGGGGCGCGTGGCCATGCTTGGCGGCGGGACGAATATCCTCGCCGCCGATGGCGAGCTGCCCGTTGTGCTCGTCCGCTGCGGCATGGACGAAGCGCCCGCCGTGATCGGCGAGGACGGCGGATTGCGGCTCGTACGGGTCGGCGCGGGCGTAAAGCTGCCCCGCCTGTTGGTCTGGTGCATGAAACACGGCTTGTCCGGGCTGGAAGGCATGGCCGGGGTGCCGGGCGACGTGGGCGGCGCGGTGGCCGGGAATGCCGGGGCGCACGGGATGGACATGGGCACGGTGCTGCGCAGCGTGGATGTGTTTTCCCCGGACCGTGGCTTTCGGACGCTGGGGCGTGAGGACGTGCGCTGTGAATACCGTTTTTTCGGTTTGAAGGACGGCGGGAAGCCGTGGTTTGCGATTTCCGGTATCGTATTGGCGCTGCGCCCGGCGGAACCGGAAGCGATACGCACGGCCCTGCGCTACAATATCGAACGCAAGCTGCGGGTGCAGCCGGTCCGTTCGTGGAGCGCGGGGTGCGTCTTTAAAAACCCCCCGGAAGGGACGTCGGCGGGCAAGCTGCTTGACGAGGCCGGATTCCGGGGCAAGCGGCTCGGAGGCATGTGCTTTTCCGAGATCCATGCGAATTTTTTGGTCAACGAAGGTAAGGGCAGCGCGGACGCCGCGCTTGAGCTCATCCGTTCGGCGCAGAGCGCCGTATGGGAACGGTTTGGGATCCAATTGCAGACGGAAGTGAAATTGTGGGTATTCTGAGTTCGTCGAAGCGCAACAACAGGCGTCCCGCCCGCAACAGCTACACCAGCTCGCAGCGGAGAGCCCCTTCTTCGGGAGGCGGATCGTTTTTCGCCCATGTGAAGTCGGCCCTCAGCTGGACCCTTGGCCTTGGGCTCGGGGCGGCGCTGCTCGTCGGGCTCGGCGTGGGCGGCCTTCAGTTGCACCGCATGGCGACGACCAGCGAGTTTTTCGCCATCAAGCGCGTTGAAATCCGGGGCACGACCCATTTTTCGCGCGAGGAAGTGCTCAAGGCCGCAAACCTGCAATCGGGCGTCAACAGCCTGACCGTCAACATCGCGGACGTGGAGCAGGGCCTCCGCGACAATCCGTGGGTGCTGTCCGTGGCCGTGAAGCGCCGCCTGCCGGATGCGTTTGAGATCCGCATCCGGGAACGCATCCCCGCATTTTGGATGCTCAAAGACGGCGTCCTGTACTATGCGGACAACAGGGGGCAGATCATCGCGCCCGTGAATGTGGGGAATTTCCTGTCGCTGCCGACGCTGGAGATCCTGCCCGGCGGCGAGGAACTGCTTCCCCAGATGGACGAGCTTTCCCGCGCGTTTCAGGCCGCGCACCTGCCTGTGAACATGGCCAGCGTTTCCCTGTTTCGGGTGAGTGCGGCCAAGGGCTTTGAAGTCTTTATCGAAAACAGGAACCTGGTGCTGTGCATCGCCGCTGAGGACTGGGATGCCAATCTGCGTCGGCTGAGTTTGGTCCTTTCCGATCTGGCCCGCCGCGGCGAGTTGAAGACGGCACGGGAAGTTTGGGCCGCCGACGGCAACGTCTGGGTTGTAGAACCTGAGAATGTCTAAGAGCGAGTAGCGGTTTTTTCTAGACTTTTTACGGAAAATATGCTGTATCCGGGGTATTCAGACTGTGAAACAGGGCGGAAAAAGACACCCTTGTTCTGGCTCAGAACAGCAGTGATGAGCAGGGTGACGCCGCAGCGCCTCCCGAAATGATGGATTCGGGTCTGATTTCGCGTGATCGGGATGACGCAATATCCCGACATGCATTGCGAAACGCGCCAAGGAGTAGCGCATGTCCAAATCTGAATTGATAGTCGGCCTTGATATTGGCACCACCAAGATTTGTGCGGTGGTGGGCGAACCCTCTGAGAACGGCGGGATGGATATTGTCGGTATCGGCACGAGTCCGTCCACCGGGCTGCGGAAGGGTGTCGTGGTCAATATCGAGCAGACGGTGCAATCCATCAAGCGGGCGCTTGAAGAAGCCGAACTGATGGCCGGATGTGAAATCCGATCCGTGTATGCGGGCATCGCCGGCAGTCACATCAAGGGGTTCAACAGCCACGGCGTCATTGCCGTCAAGGGCGGTGAAGTCTCGCCCCGCGACATCGAGCGTGCGCTGGATGCGGCCAAGGCGGTCGCCATCCCGTTGGACCGCGAGGTGATCCACATTCTGCCTCAGGAATACATCGTCGACGATCAGCGCGGCATTGCCGATCCGATGGGCATGGCCGGCGTGCGTCTGGAAGTGAAGGTCCACATCGTGACCGGTGCGGTCACTTCCGCCCAGAACATCGTGCGCTCCTGCCATAAGAGCGGGCTTGACGTGTCGGACATCGTGCTGGAATCCCTCGCCTCGGCCAAGGCCGTGCTCACCGAAGAGGAGCGCGAGATCGGCGTGGCCCTCATCGACCTCGGCGGCGGGACCTGCGACATCGCCATTTTCGCCAACGATTCCATCAAGCATACGGGCGTGCTGGCGCTTGGCGGGCAGAACCTGACCAACGACATCGCGTTCGGCCTCCGCACGCCTATGGCTGCGGCGGAAAAGATCAAGATCAAGCATGGTGCGGCCATTGCCGAAATGGTGCGCCCCGATGAGTATATCGAAGTGCCCAGCGTGGGCGGGCGGGAACCTCGCCGCCTGTCACGTCAGGTGCTGGCGGAAATCTGTGAACCCCGCATGGAGGAAATCCTCACGCTCCTCGATCAGGAGCTGGTGCGTTCCGGTCTCAAAAACATGATCGGCGCGGGTGTGGTGCTCACGGGCGGGACGGCCCTCATTCAGGGCTGTCAGGAGCTCGGCGAACAAGTCTTCAACCTGCCTACGCGCATCGGGTATCCCCGCAATGTGGGCGGGCTCAAAGATATGGTGAACAGTCCCAAGTTCGCCACGGCCATGGGCCTGCTCCGCTTCGGCGCGGAGAAGGAAGGCATGGAGCAGAAATTCCGTATCCGAAGCGACGGGAATGTATTCAATTCGATCCTGTCGCGCATGAAAAAGTGGTTTTCCGAAATTTCCTGACGTCTGGGCGGTCAGCACGTTGTTCTCTTTGAGGAGGAGCTATGATGGATATGCAATTTGAAGCGGATACACCCCCCGCGAATATAAAGGTCATCGGTGTCGGCGGTGGCGGCGGCAATGCCGTGCAGAACATGATCATGGCGGGCCTGAAGGGTGTCTCCTTCATCTGCGCCAATACGGATGCGCAGGCTTTGCTTCGCTCCAAGGCTGAAATCAAGCTCCAGATCGGCGAGAAGCTGACCAAAGGGCTTGGAGCCGGGGCCGATCCCAACGTGGGCCGCGATGCGGCGCAGGAAAGTATCGGTGCGATCAAGGACGCCATCGGCGATGCCGACATGGTCTTCGTGACCGCGGGCATGGGCGGCGGCACCGGGACCGGCGCGGCCCCCATCGTGGCACAGGCCGCCCGCGAACTGGGAGCCCTGACGGTGGGCGTCGTGACCAAACCGTTCCTGTTTGAGGGCACGAAACGCGCCCGCGCCGCGGAGCAGGGCATCGCCGAGCTCCGCGAGAACGTGGACAGCCTGATCACCATCCCGAACAACCGACTGCTTACCATTGCGCCCAAGAAAGCGAAACTCAGCGATATGCTGAAATGCGCCGACGACGTGCTGCACCGGGCTGTTCGGGGTATTTCCGACCTTATCACCGTTCCCGGCCTCATCAACGTGGACTTCGCCGACGTGCGCACGGTCATGAGCGTATCCGGCCTGGCCATGATGGGCGCCGGCATCGCCGTGGGCGAAGGGCGCGCCATCGAAGCCGCGCGCAAGGCCATCACCAGCCCGCTGCTGGAAGATGTGTCCATTGCCGGGGCCAAGGCGGTGCTCATCAACATTACGGCCAACGAAGATCTGCTCTTTGAAGAATTCAACGACGCGTCCGCCTACATCAATGACGCGCTCGGCGAAGCCGATACCAACATCATCATCGGGTGCGCCACCGACGAGAATGCCGGGGACGAGATCCGCATCACCGTCATCGCTACGGGCATCGAAGGCAACGCCGCGCCGAAGGTCGTGCAGGGCGGGCAGGCCAATATGGCTACCGTCCGGCCCCAGCAGCGCCCGGCTCAGCAGCCGCAGCAGCCTTCCCATTCCGGGCTGAATTACCAGAAGCAGGCCCTTGCCGAGGAGCACGCGATGCCTCGTATGCGTATGCCCCGTACGGTCGGTAACTTTTCGGATGAGGAGCGCATTGTGCCCACGTTCCTGCGGGATCGCGATCAGCTCTCCAAACAGACGACGCATAATCCCGGCCGCGAAGAGTTCATCTTCGAGGAAGAGGAAATCGAGCTGCCTACGTTCATCCGCAAGCAGGCCAACTAAACCGGGCGGAGCGGTTGCATTCCGCTGCCCGGCATTGCAGAGGCAGATCCATCCGGCTCTTTCGAGAGGCTCTTTCCCGAGGAGAGGGCCTCTCGTTTTTTCGGTGTTCTCCGCGCTGGCCGGTTTGGGAATGGGAGGGAACGTTTTTCTCCAGAAAAGTTGCCTCTCCCTTTTCCAATATATCTCTATCAGTTTATATGGGAATAGCGGCGTGCTGGAGGCAAGAGGCATCGGTTCCGGAGTGCCCAAAAAAAGAGTGGCGCTCTCAGGGGTTCGGGCGTATTTATCAGGAATAAGATCTCATAAGTCATCCATCTGGAGATAGCTATGAAAACGATCCGTTTTTTCCTGTTGTGGTGTATGGTTGTGGCGATTTCCGCCTGTACGCCGTTCTACCGCGGCTTTGAAGGCTCGACGTTGGTTTCTCCGGCACGGCCTGACGTTTCCGTCAGCGTTGTGGATATGCCGATGCTTGCGCACGGTCAGATCGCCCCGTTCCTGAATACGGATCAAGGCTACCAGTTCCCTGAAACCCTTGTCTCCGTATACGGAACGGACGCCGCGTCTCCCGTAGCCATTGTGGCCCTTTCCTTTGTGCCCAGCAACGCTTGGGAATGGGACCCGCTGTCCTTCAGCGGGCCTATGGCCCAGCAGAACATGGGGACCGTGTTTGGCGGAGAGAGCTTCTACGGGAGCGTCCGCATCGTCAACGGGGCCAAGGATCCTTTTGCGCCTCTGTTCGCGCCCGAGGATCAGTGGGCTTCCCTTGACTGGCTGGTGCAGCGTTTCGCGTGCCTGAATGATTTCAGGCGGTCCAAGCTTATCCTGGAATACCGCGAACCGCTCCCCGCGTCGCTCAAGGGCGTTTCCGAAGTGCCGGTATACAACGAGGCTGTGCAGGCGTTCCGCGAACGGGCGGCCAAGGTGTTCCACGTCCAGTATGGGGAGGCTCCTATGCCCAAGGACGAGGCCCCGTATATCAAGACGCTCAATGCCCGCTATATGGGGAACTTCCTCGGCAGCATGTCCGTGAAGGAACCCTTGTTCCCCAATTATTCTGATTGATGGAGCCCGCTTTCCGGAAAGGTTTCGTATACTCCGAAGCTTCACGTATGCAGCCCGTCCCGCATGGAAAAAAGAGCGGCGGAACCGGGAATATCCGGCTTCATGCCGTTTAGGGGAACAGGGCAGGGATGCTGAGGGATTGCGGGGACATCCCGGACTGGATCGGAAATGTCGTTTTTTCATAAAGGAAAAGCATGTCCGGGTGGACATGCTTTTCTTGTCTCAGCGGGATTGTTTCTTGCGCTGTCCGCGTTCCCAGTCATCCTTGCGGATGGCCTCTTCTTGAAGCATGATGGGGATATTGTCGCGCACAGGAAAAACCAGACCGCAGGCCGGGCATTCCAGTCCGCTTTCGTTGTCCACAGGTTCCAGCTCTCCCCGGCATACGGGACAGGCGAGCAGGGCAAGCAGTTCGGGATTCAGAGCCATGAAGCGTCTCCTTGGCGCAGTGTTGACGTATAAATGAAGAGTGTAACGCCTTCCGTTGCGGAGGACAAGCCGCCTTCCGGCAGGGCGGCGATGAGGAGGAAACATGCAGCCCCGTTTTGTTGATTTGCATACGCACACTACGGCGTCCGACGGAACGGACGCCCCCCGGGATCTGATACGCAGGGCGGCTTCCTTGAAGCTCGCGGCGGTTGCCGTGACCGACCATGATACGGTTTCCGGCCTTGATGAAGCGGAAGCGGCCGGGCGCGAGTACGGCGTGGAGATCATCCGGGGGTGCGAGCTCGGCGTACAGGGGCAGTATGGGGAAATCCACCTGCTCGGGTTGTGGCTGCCCCGGCATTCCGCCCCATTGGATGCCGAGCTGTCCCGCTTGCGTGGGCACCGGGAAGAGCGCAATCTGAAGATACTTGATAGGCTCCGGTCTATTGGCATCAATATAGGCTATCAGGAAGTGCTGGATGAGGCCGGAGGCGAATCGGTCGGCCGCCCCCACATCGCCCGCGTGCTCCAGAAACGCGGTATCGTGTCCAATTTCGCGCAGGCGTTTGAGCTGTATCTCGGCTATTACGGTGCCGCATACGTGCCCCGGACCCTGCTCACCCCGGAAGAAGGGGTAAGCCTCATGGCGGATCTCGGCGCTGTGGTGAGTTTCGCGCATCCCATGCTGATCCGTTGCCCGCCGTCATGGTTCGACGAAATCATCCCCCGGCTCAAAGAGGCGGGGCTTGGGGCCATTGAAGCCTATCACAGCGAGCACTCCGCGCGTGACGAGCGGTTCTGCGTGGAGCTGGCGGCCCGGTACGGCCTCGGGCTCAGCGGCGGTTCGGATTATCACGGTATGGCCAAGCCGGGCGTGGAGCTCGGGCGCGGCAAGGGGGGCTTGCGGGTGACGGTGGCGCTGCTCGATGCGCTCAAGGCCCGGCGCAAAAGGCCTGTTGACGACGCTCCGGAGGTCTTGTAGGCCAGCCGTATGAAACTGCTCCGACTGTATCAGGATCAGGCGCGGGAACATCCCGGAGAGGCCAAGTACATGCTCGTTGCCAACGCCATCGCGCAGGGCGTTGAGGATGGCTGTCTTGCGCCCGGCGAATCGCTGCCGACGCACAGGGAATTGGCCGAAGCGCTCGGCGTGACCATCGGGACCGTAAGCCGGGGCTACGCCGAGGCCGCGCAGCGCGGTCTGACCGTGGGTGTGACCGGGCGGGGGACCTTTGTGACCGCGCCGTGCCACGATGTGGACGTGTACGAGGGCGCGGGCAGGATGCATGATCTGGGGTTCATCGCGCCTTTCGAATATCTGAATCCGGATTTGAACGAGGCCGTGGCCGAGTTGTCCCGCTACGCCGATTTGAAGGAACTCAGCAACTATCAGCAGCCGCGCGGGTTGTTGCGGCACCGCGAGGCCGGGGCTCATTGGGCGGGGCGGTACGGGCTGGCTGTTTCGCCGGAGAACCTCCTTGTCTGTGCGGGAGCGCAGCACGCGCTCTTAACGGTACTCGCGTCCCTGTTCAATCCCGGTGACCGCATCGCCGCCGAGCAGCTCAGTTATCCGCTCCTCAAGCAGCTTGCCCGCCGCCTGCGGCTCAACCTGACGCCCGTCCGGATGGATCAGGGGGGGATGCTGCCCGATTCGCTGGAAGCGGCTTGCCGGGCCGGGGGCATCAAAGGGCTGTATCTGATGCCTACCTGCCAGAACCCCACGCTGGCGCAGATTCCCGAGTACCGCCGCCGGGAGCTGGTGGACATCTGCCGGCGTTATGATGTCATGATCATTGAGGACGACGTGTACGCCCTCTCTTTGGAGCACAATCTGCCGCCGCTGGCGTCGTTGGCCCCGGAGCGCTGCTGTTTCATCGCCTCCACGAGCGAAGCCCTGAGCGGTGGGCTGCGTATCGCCTATCTGTGCCCGCCGGATGCCGTTTTTGCCGAACTGGAGCGGACGATTTCCTACACCATTTCAATGGCTCCTCCGCTTATGGCCGAACTGGCGACCATGTGGATCCGCAACGGCACGGCGGATCGCGTGCTGGCCGCGAAGCGCCGTGAGGCGGCGGAGCGGAATGCGCTGGCCCGTCAGTTGCTGGATGGCTTCCCGCTGGAGACGCGGACTACGGGGTTTTTCTGCTGGCTCAAGCTGCCTGATCCGTGGGCTGCGGTGGCTTTTGCCGAAGCCGCGCGCCAGCGTGGGATCATTGTGGCGGACAGTGACCTGTTCGCGCTCAACCATGCCTCGCCGGAGCAGGGCGTACGTTTGGCGCTCGGCGGCGTGCGCACGCGGGAAGCTTTGGCGGACGCGTTGGGCACGCTGGCTGGGATGCTGCACGGGTAGGGTGTTGTGGGGAAGGAATATTGGGGAGGGGAGGGAACCTTTCTGAAGAAAGGTTCCCTCCCCTCCCCAAACCCCATTCCTTATTTGCAGGTTGTGCGCCTTAGCGTATGCCGTTCGTTGGATTTGGTTGCAGGGGCTGGAGGGATGCTCTGGCTGATTGGGAGGTTGGGTTGTTGGGTCACTGTGAAGCATGGATCTTAGGCAGGAATTTTTTATCGGTGTTTCGTGAAAAAGGGAGAGTCTGCTGGATTGGAAAGCCGCATGAAGGGGATTTTTCTTTTGAAATATTTCCGCATTTTTATTATATCTCCTTATAATCATTGATTGAAGGATGCCGCAGCGTATTCTGGGCGAAACCAAAGCTTCTTCCGAGGAGGAATCTCTATGCGTGGTTTCATGAAATATGCGTGCGTGTTGGCCCTTCCCCTGCTCGTAGCGGCGGGTGCGGCGCAGGCTCAGACGTGGCCCGATGGCGGCAACCCGTCCGAAGGTGCCACCCTGTATGATAGCTGTGTCCCCTGTCATACGCTGAACGGCAACGGACTCGCCGGAAAGTCGGTATCCGATCTGATGGACAAGATGAAGGCGTACCAGAGCGGCACCTTCACCGACGCCAAATTGCTTGGTATGCAGCAGGTATTGAAGCCGCTGTCCGACAAGCAGCTTCTGGATCTTGCGGCCTATATCAACAAGATGTAATTCCGCGAAAGAAAGGTTTCACCTCCCCTTGCTCCTGAAAGCGGCGGCCATTACGGCCGCCGCTTTTTGGCGTCCGGCGCGGAGGCGCTCCTTGTCCCTGCCCGGGGCTTGTGTTACAGCAAAAGTCCCTTGAGTACCTTTCTTTTTCTGGGATGCCCATGTCTTCTTTCCGTTCTATTCAGGTCGTCAATGTCCGCTGGTTCAACGCCACAGCGTGGTATGGGCTGGAACTCGCCCGTTTGCTCAATGCTGCGGGGCATGAAAGCCGCGTCGTGGCGCTGGCCGATACGGAAACCTTCGCCAAGGCCGAGGAAATGGGATTGCGCCCGTTGGCTATGCCGCTGAATGCCAAGAATCCGCTGGAATTCCCCGGACTCATCCGTGACATGGGGCGTCTTGTCCGCGCATTCCGGCCCGATGTGGTGAACTGCCACCGGGGAGAATCCTTTTTGTTCTGGGGGCTGCTCAAGGGCATGGGCGGATACGCGCTTGTCCGCACGCGAGGGGATCAGCGGCTGCCCAAGGGGAACCTCCCCAACCGAATTTTACATACGCGGGTGGCTGACGCGGTTGTTGCCACCAACTCGGTGATGGCCCGGCATTTTGCGGAAAAGATGCGTGTACCCGCTGAGCGGCTGCATATGATCTTGGGCGGCGTGGACACGGAGCGTTTCCGGTTTGAACCCGAAGGCAGGGCGGAAGTCCGTGCCCGGTATGGCTTTACGGATGACGAATGCGTCGTCGGCCTGCTCGGACGGTTTGACCTCGTGAAGGGGCAAAGGGAAACCATCGCGGCGCTGGCAAAGCTTGTGGGCGAAGGTGTGCGAAACATCCGGCTGCTGCTTCTCGGCTTTTCCACCGCGACGCTTCAGGAAGAGGTTGAGGCGTGGATCCGCGAGGCGGGCATGGAGCGGTATGTGACCATCACTGGAAAAGTCCCGGATGTGACGGCCTGCCTGTCCGCGCTGGACGTGGGCGTGGTCGCCTCGTTGTGGTCCGAAACCATCGCCAGGGCTGCGCTTGAGATCATGGCCTGCGGGCGGCCGCTCGTATCCACTTCAGTGGGGGTCATGCCGGATCTGCTTCCCGCGTCGGCACTGGTTGCGCCGGGGGATGTGGACGCGCTGGCTGGCGTGCTGCGGCGGGCGGCGACGGATGAGGCTTGGCGGCGGGACTTGGCCGGGCATTGCTCCGAGCGGATTATGTCCCTCCGGGACAAGGATTTTCTCGAACAGACGTTGGCTGTCTACGCGGAAGCGTACCGTCGGCGGTGTTCATCCTAGGGCCGTTCAACTTTGGGATGGTACCGCTTTCAAGGCAGTCTGCCCCAAGGAACGCTGCGGACAGGGATTCGATAAACACAAAAGTCTTTGAAGGGAAGGGGGTGAGGGGGGAGGAGAAATGCGGGAGGTGCTCTCCCATTCTCCAGAAAGTTTCTCCTCCCCTCCCCAACGCCTCCATGCCTTTCCAAAGCTCATCTGCCTAAAGGAGGCTGCGAGATGGATTGCACTTTTGCCAGCGACAATACCAGTGGCGTGCACCCGAAAGTGATGGAGGCCCTGAACAAGGCCAACGTGGGCGCGGCGGAGCCTTATGGCGACGACCTGTGGACCGCCGAAGCCGAGGGCTGCTTCAAGGCGCTGTTCGGCGATGACGTCGACGTGTTCCTCGTCCCGCTCGGCACGGGCGCGAACGTGCTCGGGTTCAACCGCATGATACGCTCGTGGCACTCCATTCTGTGCAGCGACATGGCCCACACGCACACCTCGGAAAGCGGGGCGGTCGAGGCCGTCGTGGGCTGCAAGATGACCCCCATCCCCTCCGTGCACGGCAAGATTTCCGCAGGGGCTCTTTCCGCATACCTGACAGATATGGGCAGCCCGCACCACAGCCAGCCCGGTCTGGTGGCGCTCACGCAGTCCACGGAAGTGGCCACGGTGTACACGCCGGAAGAGATTAAGGCCATTGTCGACGTGGCACACGCGAACGGCTTGTTCGTGCACATGGACGGTGCGCGCATCGCCAACGCCGCGGTTGCGCTCGGCTGTGACGTGCGTTCCTTTACCAAGGATCTCGGCGTGGATATGATGTCCTTCGGCGGCACGAAGAACGGCATGATGATGGCCGAATCCGTCGTCGTTTTTAATAAGGATTTCGTGCGGGACTTCGTGACCCTCCGCAAGCAGAACCTCCAGCTTGCCTCCAAGATGCGGTTCCTTGCGGCCCAGTACATAGCGTATTTCAAGGACGGGTTGTGGCTGGAAAACGCCCGGCACGCCAACAATATGGCCCGTCTGCTTGCGGATCTCATTTCCGGTATGCCGCACGTGGAGCTGGCTCATCCTGTGGAAAGCAATGGCGTGTTCGTCAATATGAAGCCGGAGCACATAGCCGCATTGCAGCGGCAGTACATGTTCCATGAGGTTGAGCCGTCCGCGCATACCGTGCGCTGGATGCTCAGCTTCAATACCTCTGAAGAGCAGGTACGCGCGTTCGCCAAGGCGATCGGCGCATTGGCATAGAATCCGTTTACCGGTTCCCTACGGAAGCCTTTCGGAACATCTCCGAAAGGCTTTTCGTTTTGCGGAAGAGCTGAAGAAGAGCCGCCGCGCGAGCCAGTACGGTTTTGGTGGTCAGCCCTGCGCTGCGTCGGAAGAGGAAAAACTTGCAAGGGATCAGGGAAAGTTGTTTTTGAAAGGCATGGAGGCATTGGGGGAGAACTTTTGGGGAGAAGAGCTTCCTTTTCGCAAACCTGTCGGCGTGGAGCTCCCCCTCTATTTCTAAACTTTTACTTTTATCGAAAGCCCTGTCCGCAGCCTTTTGAAGAACCGGATACCATCTGAAGCGATATGTTTTCAAAGAAAGACATGCTACGGTGTTTCCGGTGGCATGGTGTCGTCATCAAGCCGTGTGATGAGCACTGCCCCGTCCGTGAGTTCCGTCAGCGCGGTTTCGAGGGCCGGGATGTTTTGATCGGGAAGCAGCAGTTCGTAGGTGGCGTCCACGCCGAAGTTTTCCGAGGCGACGGTGGCCCGGTAGTCCGGCAGCAGGCGGCGAAAGACCGTAATATGCGGATAGTCGAGGACCACCTCGACGCGCGCGGGGATCATATGTTCGCGTGTGGGCAGGGTTTCGAGGCCCAGTTTGACCATGCCCTGATATGCCCTGACGAGGCCCCCCGTTCCGAGCTTGATGCCGCCGAAATAGCGGGTCACGACCGCGGAAAGCTCACCAACCCCGCCGTGCAACAGCATGGTGAGCATGGGGCGGCCCGCCGTGCCGTGCGGTTCGCCGTCGTCACTGTAGCCGACCTTGCTGGTTTGGCCGGGCGCTCCGGCGGCGTAAGCCCAGCAATTGTGGGTCGCGTCGGGGAATTCCTGTTTGATCCGCTCGATGAAGGATTTGGCCGCCTCCGGGGTCGGCGTATGGGCAAGGCTGACGATGAACCGGCTGCGGCGGACGATTTCTTCGCAGCGGTGCAGGTCTTCTGGGGCCAGATCCGGGATGAAATAGGAGACAGACATGGGAACAAGGTGTAGCGTCTGACGGGCGGCGGGTCAAGCTTGCGTGCCGTCATCACCGTATTTCTTGTACTTTTTCCGGGACGATATTTTTTTCTGAAAAAAGTACAGATAAGGCTTTACAAGAGGGCTGGATTCTTATAAACAGGAATCGTTCCTGATTGAGAACGTAAGCAACACACTCTACATAACCTAACTATCCCCAAAGGAGACTTCCCATGAGCAAGACCGAAAAGAATCTGATGGACGCTTTCGCTGGAGAATCTCAGGCTAACCGCAAGTACCTCGCTTTCGCCAAACAGGCTGACAAGGAAGGCCTGCCTCAGGTTGCCAAGCTGTTCCGCGCCGCCGCCGAAGCTGAAACCATCCATGCCCATGCCCACCTCCGCAATGCCGGAAAGATCGGCGACACCACCGCCAACCTCAAGGCCGCTATCGAAGGCGAAACCTACGAGTTCACCAAGATGTATCCTGAGATGATCGCCGACGCCAAGGAAGAAGGCCAGGATCGCATCGCCAAGTATTTCGATATGGTCAACAAGGTTGAAGAAGTGCACGCCAACCTCTACAAGAAGGCCCTTGCCGATCCTTCCTCCATCACCGGCGACCTCTATGTCTGTACCGTGTGCGGCTACACGCAGGAAGGCCCCTGCGACAAGTGCCCCATCTGTGGCGCCGTGGCTGCCGCTTTCGCCAAGATCGACTAGTTTTTTGCGCGTAAGGTGAGCAAGGAAAGGGGGCCAAAAAAACAGCTTTTCGACTCCCTTCCCAACGTTTTGACTGACAGGGTGGCCTGACCACAACGCTAGTGCGCAAGATCGTCAAGCATAACCCCCACTCAGTCTGGAAAAGGCATCTCTCCCGTAAGGAAGAGATGCCTTTTTTCTTTACGATGTTAACCGATTGAAACAGCGTGGTTTCCACCCATCACCCTTTCCCATGCATTGCTGAAAGGGGAAAGCGGCGAAGAGGGATTCGATAAGGTCAAAAGTCTTTGAAAAAGGAGGGGAGGGGGCTTGGGGGAGGGGATGGAAAAACTTTCTCCAGAAAGTTTTTCCATCCCCTCCCCCGAATTCCTATTTCTCCCAAGCTTGGGGCAACGTCCTGCGGTGCTTGAGGCTGACGCCTTCGACCATAAAGTAGGCGTGCTCGGCGATGTTCTCGGCACGGCGGCAAACGCGATCCAGAGCACGGGTGATCAGCACGATGTGCATGGAGTCCCACGGTTCAAGCGTGCGGTCGCCGACGGCCTGCATGAGCTTTTGGAAAATGTTCACCATCATCTGCGCGGTTTCGTCGTCGTAGCGGCTGACGGCAAGGGCGCTGGGGGCGTCTCCGTTCTGGAAGGCGAGCAGGGAATTGCGGAGCATGGCGCTCGTGCGGGTACACAGCGCCCGGAGATCCTTTTCGACGATGGAGGGAATCGGCTTGTCCGAGAGCGTGACCTGCTCGGCGACGACGACGGATTCATCTCCGATGCGTTCCAGATCCAACACCATGCGCACGACGCTCATGAGAAAGCGGAGATCGCGGGCAACGGGCTGCGTGCGGGCGAGGATGTTGAGCGTGGCTTCGTCGATCTGGTTTTCGAGGTCGTCGATATCCGTATCCCCGTCGAGCACGGCGGCGGCGCGGGGAAGATCGTGATTCAATACGGCGATGGCGGCATCGTCGAGGGCCTGCTGCGTCTTGCTCCCCATGATGAGGAGTTTGGCGCGCAGGTTGTCCAAAAGCTGCTGCGTGTAGTGTTCCTGATAGGCCATAAGGCGTCTCCTTGGCGGAATGCGCTCCGCATATGCATAATTGAGAAGTGGGCGGCTTACCCGAAGCGCCCGGTGATGTAGTCTTCGGTCTGCTTCAGTGAGGGATTGGTGAAAATCTTTTCCGTCAGATCGCATTCGATCAACTTGCCCATATAGAAAAAGGCGGTGCGGTCGGAGACGCGGGCGGCCTGCTGCATACTGTGGGTAACGATGACGATGCTGAGCTGGCTCTTGAGTTCGTGGATGCCTTCCTCGATGCGCTGCGTGGCGATGGGGTCGAGGGCGCTGGCGGGTTCGTCCATGAGCAGGACTTCCGGTTCCACGGCAAGGGCGCGGGCGATGCACAGGCGCTGCTGCTGGCCGCCGGAGAGCCCGAGCGCCGACGTGTGCAGGCGGTCCTTCACCTCTTCGAAGATGGCGGCGCGGCGGAGGCTTTCCTCCACCTTGTCGGCGATGAGCGATTCGTCGCGCTCGCCGTTGACGCGCAGGCCGTAGGCCACGTTTTCGAAAATCGTCTTCGGGAACGGCGTCGGCTTCTGGAAGACCATGCCCACGCGGCGGCGCAGGTTCACCACATCGAAATTGGGGGCGTTGATGTCCTCCTTGTCCAGCGTGATCAAGCCTTCGGTGCGGGTGCCGGGGATAAGGTCGTTCATGCGGTTGAGGCAGCGGAGGAACGTGCTCTTGCCGCATCCTGACGGGCCGATGAGGGCCGTGACCTGCCTTTCGGGAAAGGTCAGGCTGACGTCGAAGAGGGCCTGTGAACTGCCGTAGAAAAAGTTGACGTTCTGGGCCGCCATTTTCGGCGTTCCGGAAAGGCTTTGGGCGTTGTCGAGAGTGACGGGCGATGCAATGGGTTGCGGCATGGTTTTCTCCATGAGTGCGTTCACAAAGGCCTATGTTGATCCCCGCCGGCGATGCCGGGCGAGGTTTTTTCAGTCAAAAAGAGCCGTGTCCCGTTTGAGGCCGGAAGCCTTGCGGGGCGTCCTTCCTTACGTTTTTGGGGGCCGGAGCCGTCTGGAGGGCATTGTGGATTTCGGTGAGGGCCCCTTCTTGAAGAAGTGCCCCTCACGTCCTTTTTTCCGTTTCCGCAGCGAGGGGAAGCGTGAATTGCAGGCAGCCGCCGGGGCCGGGTTCCGCCCAGATCCGCCCGCCGTGGCGCTCGACGATGTGCTTGCAGATGGCAAGGCCGAGCCCGGTGGAGGCGGGGCTGCTGCGGTGCTTCTCCACCCTGTAGAAACGCTCGAACACGCGGGCGATGTCCGCCTGCGGAATGCCGGGCCCGTCGTCGCATATCATGAACAGCGCTTCCGGCAGCCCGTTGTGGTCGAGGCGCTTCCCGCCGGAAACCTTGATGGTGGAGCCTTCGGGAGCGTAGCGGCAGGCGTTCTCGATGAGGTTGCGGAAAACCTGCCCGATGAAGTGGGGATCGGCCCGTACGGTAAGGGCGGGATCGATGTCGGTTTCCAGCGTCAGGTTGTGCGCGGCGGTTTGCGGCTGGCAGGCCGTGGTCACGTCGGAAAGGATGCTCGCCGCTTTCACGGTTTCCATTTCCATAGGCACCGCGCCGCTCTCGATGCGCGAGAGCTTGAGCAGATCTTCCACCATCGTCCCCATATGCTGGGCGTTGCGGAGGATGGTTTCCGCAAACTTGGCGCAGATGGAGGGATCTTCGGCGGCGGAATCCCGGAGGGTTTCGGCGTAGCCAGCGATGGCCGTCAAGGGCGTGCGCAGCTCATGGGAGACGTTGGCGACGAATTCCTTCCGCACCCGCATGAGCCGGGCCATTTCGCTGATGTCGTGAAAGACCGCCACGGCGAGCACATCATGGATGGCTTCGCGGGGCCTGATGAACTGCACGCTCAGGATCATGTCCGGGCGGGGCTCCACTTCCAGCGTGATGAGCCGGGGCTTGTCCTGCGGCGCGGAAAGCAGCTCGTCGAGCGCCTGCTGGATTTCCGCCGCCGGGATGACTTCCACGGGAAATTTGCCTTCCGCGTCCTTGGCCTGCGGGAACAGGCGCACGAGGGCGGGGTTGACCAGCCTGATGCGCCCTTTTTCGCCGATGACGAGCACACCCTCGTTCATCACGTCGAGGATGGTTTTGAGCTGCGCCTTGTTCTCGGCGATGGTGCGCAAGTGTTCCTCGGTACGGTCGGCCATGTCGTTGACGGCATGGGCCAGCCGCCGGAATTCCCTGCCGGGCAGGATATGGAGACGGCGGCGGTTGCCCTGTCCGGCGGGGTCCGTGGCGATGCTTTCCACGACCCGGATCATCTCCTTGAGCGAGCGTTCCAGATGCGTCGAGAGCCCGTAGGCGAAGAGCAGGGCGATCAGCGTCGCCAGCCCGACGATGGCGAGCCATTGCCGTTCGGATTGGGCGATGCGTTCCTCTACGTGCTTGAGCGGCACGGCGACCCGGATGAAGCCGTCCGGAAGCTTCCCGACGGCGGCGAAGGGGATGGCCGCATAGACCAGATCCGTATCCAGCGTATTGCTGTGGCGGATGCTGACCCCGAACCCCTCCCGGAGGGCGGCTCCGATTTCTTGGCGATCCGCGTGGTTGTCGAGGTCGTTCAGGTTGATCCGGCTGGAGTCGGATTCCGCGAGCACGGTCCCGTCCGCGCCGATGAAGGTGATGCGGATGCCGAGCTCCGTGCCGATCCGGTCGAAGGTGGAGGAGAGCCCATGCACGCCGTCCGGGGCCGTCTCCATCTGCATACGGATGAGCACGGCTTCGCGCCGGGCATTGCGGACGGTCTCGTCGATGCCGTCTTCCTTGATGTTTTTGCGGACGTACAGCCCCGGGAGCACCAGCGTCATCACAATGACGGCCAAGAAGCAGAGGAAGAGGCGTGTCCTGAACTTGGTGTCGCGCATGTTACTCCTTGCAGCGGTAGCCTACGCCGCGCACAGTTTCGATGATTTCGGCGGCGTCCCCGAGCTTGTTCCGCAAGCGGCGGATATGGGTATCCACCGTACGGGCGTAGCCTTCAAATTGATAGCCCCAAACCGCAGCGAGCAGTTCCTCGCGCGTGCGGACGCGTCCGGCGTTGCGCAGCAGATCCTCTATGAGGCGGAATTCCGTGGCCGTGAGCTCGACGTCCTGACCGAGCACCGTGACCTTATGGGCGGCGGGATCGACGCTGACCCCGTGGCGCGTGAGCACCGGATTGCTTTCCACCATGACCTGGCGCCGCAGGATGGCGCGGATGCGGAGCAGCAGTTCCCGGATGTTGAACGGCTTGACCACATAGTCATCCGCCCCCAGCTCGAAGCCGAGGATACGGTCCACGTCTTCGCCCCGTGCCGTCAGCATGATGATGGGGATGCGCACCGTGCCGGAGTCGCGTTCGAGTTCGCGGCAGACCGCAAGCCCGTCCATTTTCGGAAGCATGAGGTCAAGCAGGATGAGATCCGGCTTGCGGGAGCGGGCCAGCTCCAACCCTTCCTTGCCGTCCGCTGCCTGAACGGTGGCGTAGCCTTCCTTTTCCAGATTGTAGGCGAGCAGTTCACGGATGTCCTGTTCGTCCTCGACGATGAGAATGGTGGCGGATTCGCTGATCATGGTTGATTCCTTGTTGCAGTCTCGCTGAATGGTTCTAGTTGCGGCGGGTGACGGGAACATGAAGCGATTGTGACAATTCCGTGGCGATAAATCTTTCTTCGTCACCTGTGTTTCGGTTTTCCGTCATCGTTTTGACACGAAGCCGCCCTATTTTCCAGCTTGTCCGGGCGGTCGTCCCGGCCGTTCGTTACAAACCGAAAAAACGGAGTTCATGCAGATGAAACGCATTGTCCTGGCTTCCCTTCTGGCCCTGTCCTGCCTTCTGCCCGCTCAGGCGAAGGCTGCCGACGAAATCGTCGTCAACGGCTCCACCACCGTGTTGCCCATTATGCAGAAGGTGTCCGAAGCCTACATGGCGGCCAATCCCAACGTGCAGATCGCGCTTTCCGGCGGCGGTTCCGGCAACGGCATCAAGGCCCTGCTCGACGGGCTGGCCAACATCGCCATGTCTTCCCGCGACATCAAGGGCAGTGAAAAGGAACTGGCCGCCAAGAAGGGCATCAATCCCGTCCGTACCGCCGTCGCGGTCGACGCGCTTGTTCCGGTCGTGAATCCCAAAAACCCGATCAACGAACTCAGCCTCGACCAGCTCAAGGACATCTACACCGGCAAGATCACCAATTGGAAGGAACTGGGCGGCGCCGACGCCAACATCGTGGTCGTGTCCCGCGACACGTCCTCCGGCACCTACGAAACGTGGGAAGAAATGGTCATGAAGAAGGCCAAGGTCATGCCCAAGGCCCTGCTTCAGGCTTCCAACGGCGCGGTTGAGCAGGTTGTCGCCAAGAATCCCAACGCCATCGGCTACGTTGGCCTCGGTTACCTCGCCCCGAGCATCAAGGGGCTGCATATCGGCAAGGTCGCGGCTTCCGCTGAAACCGCGCTTTCCAAGGAATGGCCCCTCAGCCGCGAACTGTATGTATTCACCAACGGCGAACCCGCCGGCGCTTCCGGCGCGCTCATAAAGTACATCCTCGACCCCGCCAAGGGCCAGAAGGCCGTGAAGGAAGTCGGCTTCGTGCCGCTGGCGAAGAAGTAAATATGCAGGGGAGGAGGAACCTTTCTGAAAAGGGCTCCTTCTCCCTTTCCCCCTCTTTCTCAGTTTTTTTGGCTGACGGAGAGGCGGGAATCCCACTCAAAAAGAACAGCGTGGCGGCTCCTTGACAAAGAAGAGGGGCCTCCTGAGCCGCAACGATCTCGCGGCGGCAAGCGGCGCGGAAGACAGCGCCCCAGAAGAGAAACGGAGACTCCATGTCCAGAGAACTGAAGGAAAAATCGATCCGGTGGCTGCTGACGGGCGTGGCCTTTGTATCGCTTCTCTCCCTTGCCTGCATCATGCTCTTCCTGTTTATGGAAGGGCTGCCGCTGTTTGCGGACTATCCCCTCTGGGATTTCCTGACGGGGCATTTATGGTACCCCACGTCCGAGCCGCCCGAATTCGGCATCTTCCCTCTGATTATGGGCTCGCTGGCGGTAACCATTTTGGCGTCGTGCATCGCGGTGCCGCTCGGCATCATGACGGCGGCCTATCTGGCGGAGATCGCGGCCAGCCGGACGCGGCGCATCGTCAAGCCGTTCGTCGAACTGCTGGCGGCGCTGCCTTCGGTTGTCATCGGCTTTTTCGGCATGGTCATCGTCGCCCCGTTCCTTCAGGACTGGTTCGGAGCGGATACCGGGCTCAACCTGTTGAACGCCGCGCTCATGCTGGCGTTCATGAGCGTGCCGACCATCTGTTCCGTGGCTGAGGACGCGCTGTTCGCGGTTCCCCGCACGCTGCGCGAAGCGTCGCTGGCCCTTGGCGCGACCCGCTGGGAAACGCTGATCCGCGTGGTCATCCCTTCCGCGCTGTCCGGCATCGGTACAGCCGTCATGCTCGGCATGTCGCGGGCCATCGGCGAAACCATGGTCGTGCTTATGGTTGCCGGGGGCGCGGCCATCATACCGCTCTCGATTTTCGATCCCGTGCGCCCCATGCCCGCTTCCATCGCCGCTGAAATGGCGGAAGCGCCTTTCCGTGGCGATCACTACTTCGCCTTGTTCGCCACGGGCATCGTGCTGTTCCTGTTCACGCTCCTGTTCAACATGCTGGCTTTCCGCATCGCGGAAAAACACAAGCAAACCGGGTCCTCCGGCCTGTAGGGATATGCCATGACGACGATCACCTTTCACAGCGACAATACGTCGCGCCAGCGTCGGGAGGCAATGATGTTCGGCCTGCTGCGCGTGGCGGCCGGCATCAATATTCTGGCTCTGGTCGGCGTGTGCGTGTTCCTGCTCTGGAACGGGAGCCCGGCGATAAGCTGGGAGTTCCTGACCGAGCCCCCGCGCCGGATGATGACCGCCGGGGGCGTTTGGCCCTGCATCGTGGGGACGTTCCTGCTGGCTTTCGGGGCCATGCTGATAGCTTTCCCGCTCGGCGTGGCTTCAGCCGTGTATCTGCACGAATACGGCGGAAAAGGACGGTACACCCGTTACCTGCGGCTCGGCATCAGCAACCTCGCGGGCGTGCCTTCCGTGGTGTTCGGGCTGTTCGGGCTGGCGTTCTTCGTGACCTTTCTCGGCATGGGCGTGAGCCTGCTCGCGGGCGTGCTGACGCTGGCGGTGCTGACCCTGCCGGTCATCATCAACACGACGGAAGAGGCGTTGAGGCAGGTTCCGGACGCTTGGCGCGAGGCATCCCTTGCCCTCGGCGCGACCCGCAGCCAGACCATCGCCCGCGTGGTCCTGCCCGCCGCCGTCCCCGGCATGTTGACCGGGGCCATTCTCGGTCTGGCCCGCGCTGCTGGCGAAACTGCGGCGATCATGTTCACCGCCGCCGTGTTTTACACGCCGAAGATGCCTGATTCCGTTTTCAGTGCGGTCATGTCCCTCCCGTACCATATGTATGTGCTTGCCACAGCCGGGACGGAAATCGAGAAAACCCGTCCTCTCCAGTACGGGACCGCGTTGATCCTGCTCGTCCTCGTCCTCGGCATGAACCTCATTGCCATCATCATACGCGACCGTATGCAGCGGAAGCGGTAGAAGTATGAAGGCATTGGGGAGGGGGAGGAGAAACTTTCTGAAGAAAGTTTCTCCTCCCCCTCCCCAAACCCCACCCCTTCCTCTTCAAAGACTTTTGCGTTTATCGAATCCCCGTTCACAGTTTTTCCGGCGCAGGACAGTGTTGGAATAGAACAGTTCAGAGTGAAAAAGGATTGGCGCAACGCCGTTGCATTCCTGAAAAGAAAAGGACACCTCGTTTGAAGGTGTCCTTTTGCGGTTTATGGGTGGGGTCCGTAATGAACCGCCTTCCGGCGGTTTTACCCGAACATCTGCGAAAGCTTCATGATTTTAAGCTGGTGCTGCTCGGCCCACGGCGTGATCGCCCGGGCGAGCGTCATGGGCGAAATGTAGGTTTCGGACCAGTCGGTCACAATATAGAGCGTTCCGTGCTCATCCCATTCGATGACCTGAAAGAGCGGGCGGATGTCCGCGGTGCGGGGACCCTTCTTGGTTTCACGGGTGAACATGAGGGAATCCGTGGCCGTGAAATCATCCCACGCTTCCATGAACAGCCGTCTGTCGGCGTCCGAGCCCACGAAGCGCAGAGAGAAGGTTTCCTGTCCTGAGCCCACGGATTTGTCGTTGACCGGGATTTCTTCCAGCCTGTCGAGGCGCAGGCCGCGCAACATCCGGGGAGCGAGGCGCTTCATGACTTCCTCGGCGGAGAGCGGTTCGCGCAGGACGATGGAGAACCACTCCGCCTGGCTTTCCACGCCTACGGGCAAGGCTCGTCCGAAGGAGATGAGGGGCAGGGGATGGAAGCCCTGAGAAAAGGCCATCGGCAACCCGGCGCGACGCATGGCGCGCTCGAGCAGGGATTGCAGTTCAAGCTGGCTGATGTAGGCGGCTTCCGCTTCCTTGGTATGCCAGACGCGGTAACGCACGGCCTTGACGGCCAGAGCGGAGTTGATCGCGGGCGGCTCGGTCGCCTTGGGCGGCTTCGGCGGCATGAGCAGGCGGCCGTTCTCGTCGAGATTCGGCTGATGTTCAAGCTGATCGCGCTGCTTGAAGTTCAGGCTGTTGCGGTGCGTGCCTTCTTCAAGCCCCGGCGTGCGGGGAAGCAGGGATTTTCCCGCCGCCGTATCGCAGGCCCCGCACTGGCGGCAGGCCGCATATCGGCAGTCGTCCGAAATCTTCCCTTCAAAGGCGCGGCGGCGTTCCCGCAGCAGAAACTCCCGGGATACCCCGGCATTGAGATGATCCCACGGCAAGGGCGCGTCGAGTTCGCGGGCCCCGGTGAATTCCTCGGCGGTCAGGCCGCATTCGGCAAGAGATTCCAGCCACGGATCGATGCTGAAATGATCCATCCAGCTCGTGAAGATCGCCCCTCTGCGGTACGCCTTTTCCACCACGTCGGCGATGCGGCGGTCGGCGCGGGACAGAACGCCTTCAAGGAAACTCATTTCCGGCTCATGCCAGCGCAGTTTCAGGCATTTTTCGGCCCTGAAAGCATCGCGCAGGTACTGGACGCGCTCACGCACCTGCTCCAGCGAGATCTGCGGTTCCCACTGGAAAGGCGTGTGCGACTTGGGCACGAACGGCGAGATGGCCGCCGTCACCTGCAGACGGGGCATCCCCCGTCCTGCGGCGTCACGGGCCTTGCGGCACAGGTCCACGATGGCCTCGATGTCTTCCTGCGTTTCGCCGGGCAGGCCGATCATGAAATACAGTTTCACCTGCTGCCAGCCGTGCTCGAACAGCTTGCGGACATGCAGCATCAGCCCTTCTTCGGTGACGCCCTTGTTGATGATGTCGCGCAGGCGCTGGCTGCCCGCTTCGGGCGCAAGGGTCGCCCCGGTGCGCCGGATGCCCGCCAGACGGCGCATGATGTCGTCGTCGATGGAGCCCACGCGCAGGGACGGCAGGGACACGGAAATCTGTTCCGCTTCGCAGCGGTCCATCGTACCGAGGAACAAGGTTTTCAGCGCCGAGAAGTCACCCGTGCTGAGGGCAAGGAAGGACACGTCGTCGAACCCGGTGTCGTTCAGGCAGTTTTCGAGGATTTTTTCCAGATTCGGCAGGCTGCGTTCGCGGGCGGGGCGGTACAGGACGCCCGCCTGACAGAAACGGCAACCCCGGGTACACCCGCGGGCGATTTCGAGGCTGAGGCGGTTGTGGACCGCACCGAACGGGACCACCTGCTTTTCGGGATAGGCGGCCCTGTCAAAATCAGCCACGATACGGCGTCCGGGCGTCGGCAAATCCGGTTTCAGCGGCGTGAGCACGCCGTTGGCGTCATGCGTGTACAACGACGGCGCATAGACGCCGGGAATGTTGACGGCTTCCTCGATAAGGCGCGAACGGCTCCAGCCTTCTTCGCGGGCCTTGATCACGAGGTCGCACAATTCCGGGACCATCTCCTCGCCTTCGCCGAGGAGCATGAGGTCCATGAACGGGGCGAGCGGTTCCGAGGCAATGGCGCATCCGCCGCCCGCGACGATGAGGGGCCAGCGGAACAGATCGTCCCCGCGATCGGCGGCGCGGAGCGGGATGCCGGAAAGTTCCAGCATGTACAGTACGTTGGTGAAGCACAGTTCATGCGTGATCGCGAACGCGAACATGTGCGTCTTCACGATGTCCGTGTCGCTTTCCAGCGTGGCGAGGCTGACGCCGTGTTCGCGGAGGAGCCTGCCGGTTTCCCGGCAGGGGGCGTACACGCGTTCGGCAAAGATGTCTTCCCGATTGTTGAGGATGGTATACAGGATTTTATGTCCGAGGTAGGACATGCCCACTTCGTACAGATCCGGGAAGGCAAGGGCGCAGTGCAGGCGAACGGACGCGGGCTCCTTGTGGACGGAACCTTCCTCGGTACCGATATAGTGACTGGGCCGGGGCAGCAGGGAGAGGAGTTCTTTCATAAGGAGGGGTTCCGCAGGCGGCGGGGTTGAGGGAACGCTTCGCCCCCACCGTCCCGGAACAGGCCGGGGCAGGATGGGGGCGTTTTCGTCCGAAGCGGGGACAAAGCTACTTGATGAGCGGAGACTTGCCCGCGGCACCGGCGAGGCCGCCCGTGGACAGGGTCAGGTTGGTGCAGGCTTCCAGATACTTGGTTTCGAGATCGTCGGGAAGCTTCTTGTATTCGTACATGAAGTGTTCACCGGAAATGCTGCCCTTGAATTCCTGTTCGAAAGGATAGCCGTAGGGAAGCATCATCATCTGAACACCCTGTTGGGTGGGAACGACCTGAATGATCGCCACGTCTTCGAGCATGTTGGCTTCTTCGTCAAACTTGCCGAGAACCAGTTCGCCGGTGACGAGTTTGAACAACCGGATCGGTTTGGACATTGTGATCTCCTTAAAGTTGTGTATCGCCCAAAGTAGGGGCTCTCCCATACGCTGTCAAGAAGTGATTGGCGGACGTCCGGTTCCGTATATCCGCATCATCGCGGTGTGGCTCAGGTTGCCTTGCTCCGGTGTGCGTGATAGGTGAGACGCATCTGTGGACAAGTAAGGTTTGTGAAAGGTTTGTGAATCGAAATAAGGTCATGCCATGACGCTTGATGTGTTGCAGGACAGGATAGGATACCGTTTCAAGGACGAATCGCTGCTGGTGCTCGCGGTGACGCACAGTTCGTGGGCCAACGAGCATTCGGCGGGCAACGCGCACAATGAGCGTTTGGAATTCCTCGGCGACGCCGTGCTGGAGATCGCCGTTTCAGCCCAGTTGTTCGCCCGTTTCCCCGATGCCCGGGAAGGCGAGTTGACGCGTCTGCGTTCCAGCCTCGTCAACGAGGCCACGCTGGCGGTCATTGCGCGCAAGCTGCATCTTGACGATTGCCTGCGTCTTGCCCGTGGCGAGGAGAATCAGGGCGGGCGTCAGCGCGATTCCCTGCTTTCGGACGCGATGGAGGCTGTTTTCGGCGGCGTATTCGTGGACGGGGGGATTGAGAAGGCGCGCGCGGTCGTGGAGCGGCTGTACACAGATCTCTGGCCCAAGAACGCCACGAAGGTACGGCGCAAGGATTTCAAGACGAAGTTGCAGGAGGCCACGCAGCGTATCAGCAAGGGGCTTCCCGTGTATGCGCTTGAGGACAGCTATGGTCCCGAGCACGCCAAGATTTTTTCCGTCCGCGTGGATCTGCCCGACGGGCGTCAGTTCCGCGCCTCCGGCCCCGGACTCAAGCGGGCTGAACAGGAAGCCGCCCATGTCGCGCTGGTCGCGCTGGGTGAGGAGGATGGAGAGGAAAAGTAGAAAAAATAAGGGAGGGGGAAGGGAACCTTTCTGAAGAAAGGTTCCCTTCCCCCTCCCTTAAACCCTCCCCTTTCCTTCCAAAGACTTTCGACTTTATCGAATCCCTTTTGTTGGTTTTCCGTGTAGATGAAAAGCTCTTCCACCGATATGGTTGGGAAGAGCTTTTTATTTGGGGATATTGGTGCTGTCCGTATTGGAGAGGGGGGCTTCAGCTTTATTGGAGAATGTACAGGTTCATCATCATCTTCTTCATCATCATCTTCATCATCATCATCTTCTTCTTCTTCTTCTTCTTCTTCTTCTTCTTCTTCTTCTCAGAAGAAAAAGAGAGCCCACGCATAGCATAAGAAGGGAAAGCCGACATGAGGGATTCGATAAAGAAGAAAAGTTTAG